>ERZ773224.18-NODE-18-length-212876-cov-11.562797_pt1 | contig 212876 bp, 172 predicted proteins | sample MGYA00580526_ERZ773224 | MGnify/ENA primary metagenome ERZ773224 (study PRJEB29015, sample SAMEA2737743) | human gut metagenome | biome: human gut; feature: human-associated habitat; material: faeces | place: China | collected 2012 ... | reverse complement strand
TTTGTAAAACTACATATATTCACTTATATATAATTATAGTGAATAGAAGATAGTATTATAGTACTATCCTTAGAAAGGTCTATTTAGTCTGGAGCTATGGATGACTTAAAACTGAGCCTTTAGTACATAATGTACAATATCGATATATGGTTATTGGAACAAACCTATATTGATAGTTTTCTATGTTCCAGAACAGGAGTTTATTATGAAAAACTTTAACGATATTTTTAAGAAATTCGAAAACATCGACACTTGTGATGTAGAATGGAGAGCAAAAAACATCGCAGAAGAAATCATCGAAAAAGAAGGCGACATTCAGCTGATGCTGTTAACAATCGCGATGAGAAAATTGATTGAAGTATCCGGTAGAAAATATATTGAGAATTACCGGTATGATCATATTTCTATTGAAGTCATTGTTAGCATCTTTGAAAATGCTGCAGCAGGAAAAGGATCTGAAACCATTAAAACGACTAACACTCGTGGTTTCGGAATCTGACAAACAAAGAAGAATGGACTCTACATCCATTCTTCTTTTTTGTATATTTACTTAATATCAGAAACTTTTACCCACCCAGTAACATAATTACCAATTGGTGTTCTTCCTACATTACTAATAGAATTTGTAATACGAATTTTACCATTTAATACTTCGTTGTTATAAATGTAATATGTACCGGATTTCTTAGAAGAATAATTAGATGCAGAAGCAGAAGCATATAATGCCACACTTCTTAATGTAATTCTATCACCAGCTTTTGGGGTTCCAGAAGAAGAGGACACAGTTGTTGTACCCTTTACTAAAGAAACATCAATCCACCCAGTAACATAATTACCAATCGGTGTTCTACCTACATTACTAACAGAGTTTGTAATACGAATACGGTTGCTAATTACTTCTGTACTATATACATAGAATGTACCAGATTTTCTTATACCAGACTTTGCAGATGCAGAAGCATATAGTGTAGCACCAGATAGAGTTACTTTTACACCAGCTTTAATTGTTGTAGAAGTAGATGGAGTTGTCGGCTTAGCTGGAGTTGTCGGGACAGCTTTATTTTTATATACATCATCTTTTGTTAGTCCATAATATTGATAGAAGTTAGATGTAACTGTGTTATTGCTTACACATTCATCACCCTTCCAAATATTACTCGTTCTACAATCTAGATGAATAGATGTATAAGAAGATGTAATATTAGCAATACCACCAACACCTAAATCCTGTGCAGCACAAGAAACAAGCTTTGTAGAAATTGCCTTTTTATGTTTATCATATAATACAACATCTGCTGCATTACCAATACCATGTTGACCAACGAATCCACCAATCTTCTTATCGTAATCTGGACAACGATATCCACTATTTACAATAATCATAGAGCATTCGAAAGTTTCAAATAGCTTTTCAAGAATATATACAAGGTATAGGTTAATCTTAATTTCATGTGATTTACCACACTTACACTTAAATTCCTGAACATTAAAATGCTTAGAGATTTGTGTCTTGTCATTTACACCAAACGAAGTGACCTTGTTCTCTGGTGCCTTAGCTGTAGTAACAAGATAACTTGTAGGAGTTACTGGTTTAGATTCATTAACAGAACCAGTAAGATTATTCAATCCAAGAGCTTTAATCTTTTCTGGATAATTATCTACATAGCAGTAATCAAGGTCTACATTACCAGAAATACCAGCTACTCTACCAGTGGAAGAATATTGCCACATCGTCTTTTGTGTCCATGGTGTAGAGTTAGCATAATGTGCTACTGCGATATCATACTTGTTATATACACTTGATGGAACATAGCTTTTTAGGAAAGAATAGTAGGAATAAATACCTGGGTAATATCCAGCTGCTCTAATTGTATCACAGAATGCAGGAATAATGGCAGAAGCTACAGCAGTATTTGTTTGAGTAGAATGCTCGATATCAAATAGAATTGGATATTCAAATTTCTTACCTTTCAAACATTCAATACAAGCTTTTGCTTCTTGAATTGCTTCATCTTTTGTGGTTGCATAAGAGAACCAATAAGCACCCTTTGGAATATTATACTTTTCACAAGCAGCATAATATTCTTCAAATCTATCATCCTTCTGAGATACATGACGTCCATAACCTGCTCTTAAAATAGCAAAATCAATTTCATCTTTTGTTTTAGACCAATCAATTGAACCTTGCCATACAGATACATCAATACCTTTAAGCATAATAAATACCTCCTTTAATTACTTAGATTCTAGAGCAGTTAATCTAGTTTCTAAGTCTTTAATTTTTTGTTGTAATGCTTTGATTGTAGATTTCTCATCAACATCAGTAGCACTTTCTCTGTCAAAATATTCTTTTGTACAAATCAAACCGTCTTTTGATACAAACATTCTCTTTGCTTGAATTACGGAAGCATTCACATCTTCTGTCCATATCGATTCATCAAGACTACCATTTCTGTTTAATCTAGAATAACCGTTGGATAATGTAAATACGATAACACCTCTATTATTAATTTGACGATAGTCATTATCATCAAATCCTTTTGTGTAGTTATAGTCATATACATTCGTGTCTGAATTGAATGTAGCAATATCTGTAGATGGGTTAGCATTGTTAGTAATTGTGATTGTATCATTAACATTTTGACCAGATTTAATGAACGACTGATTAATTGATTTTTTCATATTAAGCAAAGCATCACTTAGAATATCTATAGTCTTATTATTAGACAAGGCTAATAATAGATTATTCCAGTTTAATGTATTACATTCAATCGTACCAAGAATACCATTGATATTTAATAATACGTTATCTTGGTCATTCAAAGAAATGTTCAAAACAGATTTATTACCAGCTTGTTCTTTTGAAGCGTAAATTTTATCTACAGAGATATAATCATTGGTGACATCTTTTTGTCCAGTTCCTTGAATATATACTTGGTTAAAACCAAATCGATTGTTATTATCAATCTTACAAATAATAATATTGTTTGCTTTTGCAGTCACTTTATTTCCACCGGAATCTACCATGTATTTTTCACCATCATCAAAGAACTTGACATCGGTTACAGAATTGAATACACCTTTATCGTATATCGCAATATTTGTATCGCTCATATCATCAATCTTTTGGTCAGCCATTGGAACAGCTAAATCATAAAGACTCATATATCTAAAGAAATCATAGATTGTTTTATTTTTATAATACTCTTCTCTAATACCTTTACCATTGATATATTTTAGCTGAATATCATTTAATAAAGGCTTTACTGTGTTAGAAATATTACTATCTGTATCATAAGTATACTTTGTTATATATACATTAGAAATGAAATCTTTATAAGTATCTATATTATATACGTATTGATTATTAGAATTTTTAGTTTTAGATAACCTTGGTGCAGGACCATCTGTATATGTAAATGTATTCTCTGGGATAAAATCTGATAATTTAAAGCTGATTGGATTATTATTACTATCTACACCAGATGTTGAGTTTTTAAGATATCTATGAAATCTATAATCTAATGTTGTTGTTAATGATAATGTAGTTACATGCTCATATTCATTCTCATTTTTCATATATTTCTTATCAACGAAACAAGGAACTAAAAGGCCTTGAGCTTGAGGCAGTTTAACCTTATTATTCATAATACCAGAACCGTATAAGAAATAAGTTTCAATAACTGTTGCTATTCTTACTTTAGGATCTTCATCAAAGTTTTGATTTGAAATTAAGTTATTATATGTATCTCCTTTAGCCGCACAATATGCTTTATCATATGAACTTAATTTAGATAAACCACCAGGGGTATTAATAATCATAATTGGATCTAAGAAATAATCATAAGTTCCAAAATGATTATTGATATCAGTAATTGTATTCCAATTATAATCATATGAAACACTGTTAACAAGCAATTTAAATCTATACCATATTCCAGGAGTTTTTTCATAATATAGATATGCAGTTTTATTAAAAGCTAGAGCGTTCTTTAATGCAGTTACTGTTGTAGGGACTAAGGAATTATCTTCCTTACTAAATACCCACGTTTTATAGTTATTAAAACTACCGCTATTAACATACTCATTATCTTTTATTTCATATATATTTAGTACATCATTGTCAAAATATAAATATTTTGGCATAGTGTTCATAAGATGTTTTCTAGCATGAAACATTTTTGCTTTCATTAATATTTTAGTAGTGGATACATCTGAATGTAATACTTTATCAGAATTATATGATGTATCAATCGCCCTTACTAAACCTCTTGAAAGAAAATGGCAAATAAATAAATCGTAAGTTTTTGATTTTGAATTTCTAACAGATAAAAATGAACTATTAGAGTTGTTACTATTCGGAAGAAAGTCTTTTGACACTTTAAATTTAAAGTTTTTAGGAGTTTTTGAAATTAAATCATAATTGGAATAAACGAATCTTGTTTGATTATTGATTTGAATAACATCATAATCTAGATTATTATCAGGACTATTTATATCACTTACAGAATAATTTGTTAGTTTATATGATAATGCATATAATTCCTCTGTATCAATATCTGAATAATCAGTATCACTTCCACAAGTATTTGTTTTATAAGTATAGCTTTTTAAATCAACAAAATTATCAAGAAGATCTTTACAATAATCAACTAATGATGATTTGCTATTAGTATTATCAATATACATCATTAATTGTTCATCACACATCATTGATGTAGCAACAGGAGAAGATGTAGGATCATATAAGAATTGTTCATTTGTTTCAGTAAAATAAACCATTTCATCGGTTTCATTAATTGTACTAGTTAATGTTCTGCATATATAAGTTTCATACCGATCATCTTTATTTGAAAAAAAGTTTATTATTTTTTTAACTTTCTCGCCTTCTGGACTAAAATTAATAATATCTTGTGCTAAATCTGCTCCAGATGGCATTGTCATATAATATTTATCACTACTATACGGACTTACTCGCATTATTTCAAATGCACTCCATAAGTCACTATGTGCTAATTTATATGAAAACATGTCATATGAATCTTGATAATTAAAGCAATTTTCATTTGGTGTTATTAAAAATCTTAAAGCCGATGGTCGTGACTTTACATTGAAACTAAATGTCCAAGCAGTATCACCATCTACAAAATTTCCCGTCCACCAGTTACCAATGATAGTGGAAGAAAGTCCAAGCCCACCAGCAGTTAACATGTTTAACTCCATGTCAAATCCATTACATTTATTCTTATTACCATCAATGATTTCTAGTTCAGAGAACCGATAAGTGTCTAATGGTATTGGAATGATTGTAATTGAATTTTTTGGTCTATTAGTAGAATACCCATCGTCTTCAATATCTCCAGAACCAATCAAATCTCTGAAAAAATAAATGTATTCGTTTTCTTTCTTTTGTGTAAAGATATTTGAAATAAAGCTATTAGAATAAGCCAATACATCACTTTTAATTTCACCAGTACTACTATTATAAGTAATGAATGGTAATGCCTTTAATTCACTAGCAGTATAACAACAATCCTTAATAAATTTCTCATTGACAGTGCCAGAGAATTGTACAAAGTTTCTGCAACTTCTTACAATTTCAAAGTCGTTCTGGTAAGTTGATGTAATGAAAGGAAACATCAAAGGATAGCAAGAAGCATTAAATGCGTTGATATTAGTTACATCTACATTTGATACCGGTACTGCGTAATAACCACCATCATCATCTTTAGTAGGAATCTGATATACAACATTGTCATCATTATTTCTAATAAAAGAATAATAACCGTCTTGAGAATCAAATGTAATTGCTTCATCATATACAGTCTTATCAATATTCTTTGTTTCATTGTTATTGAATTGAACAGATGATTCTCCTGTAACATCAAACAATTTGAATTGGCATTTCTCACCGACATCTTCATTACCGGTGATAAACTTTTCAAAGTTTGTTTGACTACAGAGATAGATTTTATATTCATCAAAATCAATAATAGCGACTACATAGTCACCTTGCTTATAAACATCTTTTTCAGAAGCATAAGACTTCTCTTCTCCGATGCTGTTCTTGATAACTCTACCAGCAAAATCAAATATATTATCACTTGTGACAGTGAGAATACTTTCACCATCTGTATTAAGAATTACCCAATCTGACGAAGACCATACAGCACTTGCAGTGAAGATTTTTAATACTTTACCAGCAAGTCGTACAGGATAACTTGTATCCATAGTAAGGGTATTTTTACCTTCATCTACATTATGATGTAAATCCATACGTCTATTTAAGAAATCTGTAGGCATCACAAATCCTCCTTTTCTTGATTTTATAATAAAGTTCTTCTATTAAGACAAAAAAGAAAAGCGTACCCTCAAAGAGAGTACGCCAGTTCTTATTTTTTATATTGAATATCCATCAGTATTGAGAATAGTTCTCTGTTAAACATCTGATTGTTCTCAATAGATACAACGCCTTTATAAGCTTCATCTAAGAAACTCATTCCAAAGTTTCCAATTCGAAACATTGATTCAGCATTAAACTCTCTATAATAATCTAATTCCAATTCACGATTATCATACTTCTGAATAAAACTCATTAATTCTTGAATTGCCATGTCGACGTTATTCTTAATGACCAGTTTCAATATATAAGCTATGAAAGAAACATAAGCTTCATGATATTGTAACTTTTTGTCACTAATGCCCTTAATATCCATAACACCTTCATCGAATTCATTCAATCCATAGTATATTTCTATACCACGACAATATACATAAATGTCATATTGATTTCTAAGGGTGAAATCAATATGACCGAATGTTGTTTTATCAAGCCTTCTCAAAGTATAGAAAGCATCTTTCTTGATTGATACAATATCATCTTCTGTCAAATGATTTGCATCAATCAATTTTTTTCTGGCAATTTTAAACCCTTCTTTTAAAGCCTCTCCGATAAGAGGAGTTTTCTGCATATACCCAAGAGTTACTTCTCTTTGATATTTAGTCATTTGACTAAACATATCATATTCTCTTTGCTTAATGATGCCAGATTGAAGTAATATGGATATGTTTGCTTTAGCAATATCATATTCATATATTTCATTTATGATAAATCTAACCTTCTTTGTATATAAAGTTCTTTTGTACAACTGCGTATCCATATTACACGTCCTTTACTTGCTTACATTTCTGTAGAAGGAAGTTCTTTTGTCCCGAAATATTTAATATAAGTTTCCATATTACGATCGAACTGTTGAATACCTTCTATTGAAAACGTACCTTCTTTTAAATCCTGAATATCATCAATTTTTCTAACGACATTGCAGACATATCCATAATTATCTACAATGAATTTAATCAAAGCTTCGATGATATTCTCAGCAATATCATTAATGTCATTGTCCCAACCCCAACTACACATGATATATACAGTTTCTCCGTTATAGGCATGTCTAAGAATATCCATTAATTCTTTGAATGCTTCCGGAGTTGTCGTTAAATACTGAACATACCATTTATCAAATTCTTCTTCAGAAGTAAATGAGAAATGAGCAAGAGAATACGGATTCAAATAAACTAATTTTGGAACAGACTCAATTAATTCATTAAGATTATACATCTTATCAATTACTCTATAAGCTGATACATATTTGTATAAATGTCCAACTCCAAAGATAATCATATGAATCCCTCCTTAAAACTCTATAAACAAAGACTCAGGTTTATTTGAGAGTTTGTATTGTCGAATCTCATCATTTACTCTCGGAAGATAGTAATTGTTTACAGATGAAGACATAACGATGTTTGGATCTGACACTAAATAATAATCAGTGTAAGACAATACACTAATTCCATATCTTGAATAAAGATATGTTACTAATGCAGATGCAATGACATTTGTGAACTGAGGATCTTCACTATCAAAATAGAAGATATAGTCAAATCCTCTTTCAATTAATCCAGCAAGTAATACAATAAGATACTCATGGATTTGTGGGTCAGATTCAAGCTTTCTATAATACTGAGTTCGAAATCCTTCATAATCCCCTTCGATTAAAGAGAACATTGCTTTTGAATCTGGTAATAGAATTGAGCCAACAATATAGTTATCTCCATAACTATCAGTATCATTGATTACAACAATCTTTGTTTTGTTGAAATCAGTTTGACCTGTTTGAGCAAGTTGAGTTCTGTATTGATTTCTAATATCAATCAGACTCATTAATTCTTGATAGGTTAACGCAATAGAAATATTTCCAATCATGGTATTTTCCTCCTAGAAATTATTTATAAGTAAGTTGAGGTCGCTTTAATATGCTACCTCAACCTACCCATTATGATTGATTATCTTCTATGGTTACGATTGCGATTCTTTTTCTTCTTACCGCCATATCTCTGTTCTTGAGATCTGGACATTCTCTTACCATTATCACCAAGATTCTCAGGAACTACTGGTTCAGAAGAAACTACTACTGGCTTTTCAATTACGACCGGTTCTTCTTTTGCTTCCTTAACACAGTGGTTGGTGAAAGTGATACTACTATCGAGGAAAGAGATTGTCAAGTCCTTAGTTGTATCAATAGCAGATTCATCCAAAGACAGTTCTTCGAGTTCATTCAATCCTCTAGTGATAAAGGAAAGAACATTCGAAACACTATACTTAGAACCACCAGAGATTACAATATTGAACTTGTAATCATGCAATGCATTCGACACAATTTCCAGATACTTATCATATATCGTCTTATAGATATGAATGTCTGTATGGTCTTCTTCTTCATCCATAATATCAAACGACAGTTTAGTAATAACCGTCTTCCAGAAGTTGATGATGCTATTGCAGAACGACTTCGTGTTCTTTACATTGTTGATCAACTTATAGAACACGATGAATCTGTTCGGATTATCATCTGAGATTTCAGACAACAACTGATTCAGGACACAATCACATTCAATAATATTATTGAATGAAACCTCACCATTCTTATCAGTTAACATTGTAGCAGTGCACATATCTTTATAGATACGAGCTGCTTCCTTAACTTCAACAAAATGATTCTCAGTTGTCATTTCATTGATTTCCTTTGCTAACTTCATAAGTGTCATAGCATCTTTCTTTTCGTTCAAAACCGTAAAGTTGATACCAGAGTTTAACATATTAAACATCTCTACCAACTTAGAAGTTACAACCTCTTTCGCTTTTGGTTCTTCCTTCTTTTCTAGCTTTGGTTCTTCTACCACCGCTGTTGTCTGAGTCGGAGTTGTAACAACTTCCTCTTCTGGATTCAGAGAAGTAATGATAACTCTTCTCTTCTTCTTTTTCATCGGTGTAGATGGTTTCTGACGATACTCAACCTTGTTACTCATGTTGGAAACCGTATAATCGATATGCTTGCTACGAGCATCACAGTTTCTAACTTCGGTTCTTCCTGTTTCGATGTCAGTAATTTGAATTTTCATTTTCTTTACTCCTTTTTCTTTATCTTTTTTATACCCTACAGCACTAAGAAGATTTGATAATTCATCTCCCTTAGGCATAGATAACGTTGATGCTTCGAATGTTCTACCACATTCTGTACATACAATACGATTATACCCATCATCATAGTCTAATGTCCCACAACACATTTTACCATCAACAATATTTGGACACAATCGTTTCTTTGGATTTGCTACATACATAGACGGATAGTCTAATAGTACTGGGCCAAACCCTTGGCGGTACCCCCAATTCTTCATAGATCTTGTTCCAATATCATCCATCGCAAGGTCATGATTACGAAATCGAAAGAACAAGATTTCATGAATCTCAGGAGCATACTTTTGAAATTCCGATACATCTTTAATCGGAACTACCTTTTCCATGATGGATAAAGCTCCATCAGGAGAAACGGAAAAGATTTTATTACAAAACGGTTTTAAGACATTCTGGTTTACAAATTCTTTTAGATTGCTTGTAAGACCTACCCTATCAGTTGCAACTTTCGCTACAACACGGTCGTCATAGATACATTCATAAGCACGTCTATTTGTACCTCCACCAATTAACTTAAACCCTCTTCTATTCATGATTTCACCAAGTAACCGATACTTCTCATGAATTTCACCATTATAAGCAGGAGATATTGCTAATCGATAGATTTCAGCAATATCTTCTGTAGTGAAATAAGATAGTAACGGATTAACCTGATAAGAATCATACTCATAGATTAACTGTCTTAAAAATTCAGAGTCTTTGATGACATCTTTTCTGTAAATATCAGATAGCTTCTTATTCATTTTCATTATCTCACCTTCTTAGAAAAAGTTTGAAAGTTGATCATCTGACATTTTCTCAGATACATCATGTGCACCAGACCCAGGACCCACATCAAATTCCTCTTGTGATAATATCTCTCCTGTATCATCATCGACAGAAACATATCCTATCGTTCGTTTAAGAGGAACTATATTGCCGTTGTCGTCTACATTTACTCCCATTTCTCTTAACTCTTCTGGTGATAAATCTTCTTTTGTTTTTGATAAGTCTTTGGGGATAAATAGATTCTCGGTAGCAAGTTGAGGGGTTACTTGCTTTGTATACATGAACTGATTCTCAGGTTTCTTATAATCGTCCAAGGTTAATTGGTCGATTGGTGTTTTACCAAATGTAGGATGATAATGTGCATCATTTGCCATTTGACAACCAAGATTACCAGAGTATACCTTATCCAAGAATAACTTTCGCTTTATCTCATATTCTTCTTGAAGCTTTTGATGAACAAGTGGGTCAGTGCTCATTTCTTCAGGAGTTGAGGTTAAAGCTCTATAATGAAGATCTCGTTCAAAGTCATAGGATAGACTAAAGAAGTTTGAACGATGATCGTAAGTTAGATCAGTATTGCAGCATGCAGAAAGAATCTTATTAAACGAATCCTTTGAGAATGCTGCTGTTCTCAAAGCTCTTTCGATGAGTTGTTCTTGTTTCTTCCAATCAATTCTTTCATCTTCACGTCTTGCGTACTGTTCTGCTAAAGAAAGCCCCTCTGCTTTCCAAGCATTCCAACGATTGATATTATCGAAATATGCTTTCTTCATTAATGCATCTGTGATTTGCATTCTCTTTTCGAAGAGAGCAACTTCGTTTCGGAATTGTTCCATTTCATACTGTCTTTGTCTATCTTCCATTCTAGTATGAATTGTATAAGACTGTCCTCTGTTGTCTTTTGTCTTATAATTCTTTTCTCTGATGACATTTCCAGTTTCACAATCGATAATTTTGAATGAAATTGCTCTTTGATAACGGATACCATTAATGTCATAAACATTATAAATGATGTCACTTCCGTCTCCTTCCATTTCTTTTAGAGCTTCCATTCTTTCTCTTTCAGCTTCAATTCTTGCTTCTTCTTGTTCTTTGTGAATTTGTTCAGCAGATTTGAATTTGAAGCTTTCAGCCCAATCCATCATTTCCTTTGAAGGGTTATGTTGAGCAATAAATAATGCCCATCCATATTGCTGATTACATTGATACTCTCTATCTTCTTCTAAAGACTGATAGTAATTCTCCATTGCTTCAGCGTTATAAAAGTTATATGGATTGATTCCGTATAATCTCATCCCTGGTGTATATCTTTTGATTCTTTCGTCTTGTTGTTGATTTCCAACATATCCTCCATAGTTATTATTTCCAAAAGAGATACAATTAGATGGATTTCCAAGTTGGAAAAGATTCACCTTTCCTTGTTGTGCAGCCTGAGCTGTAGTGGAAAGAATTCCTTCCCATGGTGGTGCAATAGAAATTTCTTGTTGATTGTTTGGTTGATTATCATAGTCAACTACAATTCTAGGATTATCTTGGTCTGCACCTACCGATAACATTTCTTCAATTTCTGGATTCTGTTCTACAAAGTTATTAATCTCTTCGTCAGACATAGTATCCAGATGAGACTGAATCTGAGCATCTTGAACTCTTACAGCTTGAGATGCTTGCAGTAATTTAGCTCGTCTTTCTTCTGATAACATTGAGATTCTCCTTCCAATAACATAATTAAGATTAAACCAATCTTTGCTATCACATAAATAATATATGGTTCAACTTATTATTAAATTGTAGATTGTGAGGTGATTATTTACAAAATGATAAAACCAGAATTACTATTAAACGATATCACAAAATTTGACAAAGGTAAGAAAGCACGCTACCATATTAATGGAAGAGGTATTCCGAGTGTAACAGAATTATTATCGTTTATCGATTCAGAAGGATTAATTGCTTGGGCAAATAGAATCGGTAGACAAGGACAAGATAATAAAGAAGTTGCTAGTAAAGCTGCAGATTTTGGTACAATGGTGCATGAATCAATTGAAATGTATTTAAAACGAAAACCAATTGAAAATGATAATGTATGTTTACAATCATTTAAAGAATGGTGGGATGGAGTTAATAATTGTCATAGAGTAAAAGTATTAGGACAAGAACAAGCATTGATTGGAGAATACTTTGCAGGAACATACGATTTACTCATCTCGATTGATGATAAGCCGTATTTGATTGACTTCAAGACATCTAATCATGTTGGGTATAAATACTTTATGCAATTAGCTGCATATCGCTATCTATTATATACTTTAAAGAATATTAATATCAATGGATGTATTATATTACAATTTGATAAAAAAGAACCAAAGTTTAGAGAGTTCAATTTAGACTTCACAAATCCATACGATTACGAGTTTATTGAAAATTGTTATCGTGCATTTATGGGACTTGTATATACCTATTATAATGTGAAATTATGTCAAAGAGAATTTGGACATATGTTTTAAAAAATAAAGATGGGGTGATACAATGTATCACCCCTTTATATATTTTGCTTAAATATATTCTTTATTTTGTTTTTTCGTATGTGTATTCATCAAACTGAAGAACTTCTGTACTATCTGTGTTTTCTTCATAATGAACTGTTTTAGAAGTTATATTGCCTGAGGTATCATAACGAATATCAGTTCTCTTTCTAGTATGAGTATTGTTATCTTCATCATCTGTATACTCATATTTGATTTCACTGATAGTCTTTAATTCACCATCGAAAGACTGTTTTGTAATCGCAGATAAACGTCTATCGTTATCATCATATTCATATGTCGTAACGATATTATTTTCAGAATCAGAATATGATAAAATCTTCTTTTTGTCCTTATCAAATACGTTCTGAACAACCTTATCCTTAATTACATTCTGTGTCTTCTTATCAATTATGATAAGTTTACTGATTTCAGTAATATCACCTGTGTCAGAATCAACAGTTCGTTCTGTTCTTCTAAATGTTTCAATCTTTCCATTATCTAACATCATAGAAATTTCATCTCCATTTAAATCATATGTATATCTTTCCGTAAGAATACCATTCTTAATTACTTCAGAAATCTTATAATCTGCAGCTGGATTATAGGACGTTGTAATATAAGAGATAAGTTTCTTATCAGGTAAAGACACATCAAAGAATCGAATTGTTTCAGATAAAGTTTTTCCATCAGTATCTAAATCTCTTTCATAATCCTTTTCAATGTGTCTATCGCCATCATAGATTTTAATAATATTTCCGAAAGCATCAAAATCTGCACGATACTTTACATGCTGCATCTTACTTTCAATTGTCTTATCTACAATAGAAGATACTTCATCTTTGTAGAATTTTGTATATGTAATTGTATGAGTTCCTTTGACTGTTTTCTTAGAAACTTTATTGTCTACAGTATAGTCATATAAAGTTGTTCGGAAGGTAACACCATCTCTAGTTTTATCTTCTTCTCTAATCAATCTACCAAGTGAATCATAATACTTAACAACCTCTACCTTTTCGATATCTAAAGACTTTCCATTCTTTTTACTTGTTTTGAATACTCGGCAGTTATTGACATTACCAATTTCATCTTTGTCAAATTCATACTTATATGAATCGACAAATTTATCGCTCGTAACAATTTTACCAGTTGGATAAGTTCCCTCTTCATCCTTAAAGACTACATGAGTGATATCCTTTGTTACACTAGTAACATTTTTCTTATCACTACCATTAAATTTTTCATACTTCGTAGTAGTGGTGTTTCTAACAAAATCCTTTAATCCTTCTTCATAACGAACTAACATTTTAAAGTCCTCCTTAAAAAATAATCTTTATTATAAAGTTAAGGGATAGTGTAGTAATGAAACCACACTATCCCCGTTCTTTACAATTCTACTTCTACGATAGTTTTCTGTGCTAATGATTGTTTTACATCAATTATCCGTTGATTGGTACTGCCTCTCCAATTACAGTTAAGAGAAGCTTTATCTTGTTCGAATCTACCATCAATCAAATAATCGACATTAGATAAAAGTTTGAAATACGATAATACACCAGATTCAATAATCTTTGTGAGTTCCTCATAAGTGTATCCCGTATAACAAATAATATTAAGACTTTTATCTGCTCGTTTAATTCGAACAGCAAGTTCAGCCAATGCATCAGCTTGAAGGAATGGTTCTCCACCGGAGAACGTCACCCCTTCAATCATTGTACTTCCTAATATCTCATCCAGAATCTCATTGATATCAATGAGTTTTCCTTCATTAGGATTATGAGTTTGTGGGTTTTGACAACCTTCACATTTATGATAACAACCTTGGGTAAAGATTACATATCTTATACCAGGCCCATCAACAATGCTATTCTTAGCAAAGCCCGCTACCTTTAATTGCACCGTATTTAATCCTCCTCCGATTTCTTGTCGATAAAGAACGCTTGGCTCGGTTGTATTGGTCTTGCAAAATATTCGTCTTGCAAAATTTCTACACCGTTTGCATTGAGAGTTTCAAATGCATGGTTTAAAGAACTAAACCGTCCTAACCCTGATTCTTCAATCTGAGTTAGAATGTCAGTTTCATTCCCTTCAAAATCCTGATAATATTCAATATTGTTGAATTTACGAAGTACCTTTCTGTTAGAGTAGTCATACTTATATTTTTGATAGATTCGGATACCGTCTTGTCTAGCAAGATACATAAAAGGACCGTAAGAAAGTTGCTGATTAAACATATCTGGAAATTTTAACATATCGGTCAAACTTGCAATGGATATATTCAAAATATATCTAGGCAACAACCCTTCATCATTTGTAAGATATAAATCAGATAAAGCCTGTCTTCCCTGTTCTACTCCATTGTCCTGAAAAGTTAAATAAGTTTCACACCAGTTTGCCATAGTATTTAATCCTCCTCCGATTTCTTGTCGATAAAGAACGCTTGGTTTGGTTGAATTTCTTCAAATTCAAATTCGTCTTGCAAAATTTCTACACCGTTTGCACTGAGAGAATCAATTGCTTTGTTTAAAGAACCATACCATCCTAATCCAGAATCTTGAAATTGAGCTAGGATATCATCTTCATCCCCTTCAAAATCTTGACAGTACTCAATCTCATCGAATTTGCGGAGTACTTTTTTATTGGCGTAGTCACACTTATAATCGTGATAAATTTGAATAGCGTCTTGATTAGCTAGATACATAAAAGGACCATAAGAAAGTTGCTGATTAAACATACCAGGAAAATTCAATAAATTAGTTACCCCTTCGATAGATACATTCATATGATATCTAGGTAATAAACCTCTATCATTTGTAAGGAATATATCACATCCTGGTTCAGTGGCTTGATATAGAATTTCGATAAGTCCTTCTGGGTATAATGCAGTGGTTAAGATATACCAAAAATCTACATTAGGCACCCATGCATCATAACACACTACATGAAATGTGTGATAGTTTATATTGGTTATATAATCAATATAACCTCTTTTGAAAGCATTTATACTTTTACCTTTCAAGGAGTCTATCTTTGACATAATATAGTCTTCGACATCTTGTTCCCATAGTGTATTTATCCAATGACCTTCTAGATCAACACACTTGGTATTCAATGCTATACACAATAATTTGCTATAGAAATCTGCTAAAGCCTGATTTCCTGCTTCACTACCATTGCTCTGAAAAGTTAAATAAGTTTCACACCAGTTTGCCATAATATTTTCCTCCTAAGATTTACTTCTTTTTGAATGAAGCCATTATAAGTATGGTAATAAAGATTATCATACTTACAACGAATGTTTCTGTAATTGTAGCCATTGTAATAATAACAAATGGAAATATCATTTTTATTATTTTAATCACACCAAAAGTGATTAGTGCTGGAAATAAAAGCATTGTAGTAAATATTACAAAGTATGCTATTATTTCAAATATAACATCTCTTATATTTTTATCTTTCTTCATTGGTGATATACCTCCTTTCATAATAATAGACTATATATTATCACCTTCTTTCACTTTAATAATATATAATCATTTGCGGTTATGAATGAGTTTCTTGAGATAAATTTTAGTCTTTCATCTCTGATTATTTTCTTTTTTGTTTTAATACCATACGAATTCGTGCAAATTACCAAACCATTCGCATAATATCGATAAACTTCTGAATACCCTGAATTGTCCCAGTAAGTTGATATATTTCCTTTTGAGTTATACGTACAAGACCAAGTATACCCTCTACTATCAATATATTTAATTGGTCTTCTGGAATCATCATAAACAATCCAATATTCGTATTTCTCATCACCTACATATTGCATACTATAAGTAATATCGCCATTTTTATTTTTCCTTAATATAGGAGAACGGTCTTTCGTTAGTTCTATTGAAAGACGATGGCTTAAAACTGGTTCTTTTTTAGGTTGTGTTGGTTGTTGAGCTATAGGTTTAGCTGTAACTGCTGGTTTTGGCTGCTGTGGTGGTTGTTTCTTTCTTTTTCTACTACTCATGGTATTTACCTCCTTTAATTTATAGGGAAGTTATTGACTCAGTAGGAACTAACCTACTGAGTCATTTAATTATGAACGCTTTACTACCTTAATACCTGCATTAATACAGTTCTTGATTTGATTGTCACATCTCTTTAACAGTCCACAAGATGCATAAGTTTTCTTACAATCATCAACCAATCCCTGATTAATCTCATCACATTCTACAACAACATAAACGTCTTCTGGATAAATACCGTAATGTTCACAAATGTTCTTAACTGCTACAGCATCATCTGTAATTCCATTGTCAGACATATAAATGTCAAGCAATCTACCATCAATAAAGTATGCAGCTTCATTCATATTTCCGCACTCAGTTTCACCACATTCACCTTTGGTAGTACTACAAACCGGAACAGTTTCTTCAGAAAACTTTAAACCACTTGGTACTGTAACCTTAGAAAAATTATGTCCATTACCAATTGTATCTTCGAAACTTTCACAAGCTTCAACACATTCATCTTTTGTAACTTTCTTAGAATGGCAACCACTCGATTCTAGAATACAACTAAATACTCTTTCGTTAAACTTCATTTTAAGTTCCTCCTTTAATTAGGTGCTGATATTGACTTCAGCATACTTTCTGTTATTTCATATATACTAGATACTGCTTTTGTACGTTTACAATTAAGCTTATTATATGCAAAGTAAGTACCATTCATGCTTTGAAGAATGGTTAAATCTTCGTATTCTTTTAATAAGTTTTTCTTATATTCATACTTAACTGGTTCTAGTACATTAAATACAATCGGTTTATAATGATTTATAATTGCATCCGATTGAAATTGTATAGTAGCAAGGCTACTATTGAAGTTTTCTTGAATCAATTCTTTATCCACATATTCTAATATTTCACTGAACTCTAATTGGTCATCTGATAAGATATTATCGAATTCAGTTACAATACACGGAATATATTGATAATCTACATAAGTTTCATTTTTGTAATCTTCATATACAGTTCTTAGAATATTGGAGATATCATCTCCAACATATTTGTATGTTTTACATTCTGTATTATATAGGAGTTCTTTAGATTTCTTCTTTTTTAATTTACCGGACTCTTTATCACGAGCAATCATATACTCAGAAGTAATATCATTCGACAAAGCAAAACCAGATTCCATTGTATCTTTATTTGTATACTTTGTTACAAATACACTAGGCATCATTGTATCTGGCATTGTTCCAACCATTCCACCAATTGCACCTGGAGCTGTATGTTCATGAATTCTAGAAATTGTTTTTGGTTCATCTTCATTAGAATAGGATTCTTTTAATTCAGCGAACATTGTCAACAATTGAACGAATTCATTATTTGTAAGTCTGATATAGTTATACTCACCTTGGTCAGTGATGAACTTCTCTTTCACAATTTGTTTTGCTCGATATTCTGGCATTTCTCGATTATTCTTGTTATCTCCACCGTCTTTAATATCAAACACAAGTTTATATGGAAGATAGATTGCATCAGTAATCCAAGTATGTTCCTTTCCTTCGAATTCATAATAGATTGTAGGACCAGGAGTTAATAAATCCCCTGAATCGATATTTAATACATTATCACAGAATTCTAAGAATTTCTTCTCATAGCTACCAACGTATTGTTTATAAGTACCATCAGACCATTTATATTTACCGGATATTCCACGGTTAGCAAGCATTTTAGTTTCTTGCCATTCCATATCATCTAACAAGGTTGTCTTTCCATATACTTTAAGCATATTCTTTTCATAGTTTTTTCTAGCTTGTTCTTTACATTTCTCAGAACAATATGCTTTATAACGAACAGACTTCTCATCCCACTCTGTTGGTTTCTTACAAATACGACAAACACCATAAGAAGCTCCTACAGGTTCTTTTCTATTACAAGTATCAAATACAATTCTATTTGCAGTAAATCCTTTTTCAGGACATAACATATCATCATGATACTTATCAATATGACTTGCTAATTTATTTCTTTCAAATGTCTTATTACAAAACATACATTTATACTTTCTAGCAGAAGACATCGTTTATCCTCCTTTCATAGTATATTTAATATAATGTTTTTCAAATCAAAACAAGTAGGTTCAATTAAGAACCTACTTGTCTTTTAATAATTAATACTTATTGATATTAAGGGTTGGAAGTACAAACTGATTTGCAGTTGCCATAATTGTAACAATCTTAGAAATTGTATTAATAATACAGATATCAGTATCAATACTAGATAATACAGATTTGTCAAAAGACTTTGTTACAACATTCATTGGACAGCCGTATGTATACAAAGAATCTGTAATTACTTTATCTGGATTTGAGCCAATGCTAGAATAAAGTAAAGAAGAAATATCAAAGTATGCTTCAGAAATAATCTTAGCAATAGAAGTTTTAAGTGGGTTGCTAAATTCTTGATCATACAATTCTTCAAATACCTTATTTGATGCTCTTAATCCTTCATAGTTTGCTGCGTATCCTACACCATTCAATGCAGCAGAACGACAGTTCAATACAGCATCTTCAAGTAAGTCACGTTCAGCATCTCTATCTGCTACAGTTACGCCACCGATAAAGATTTCCACCATCTTACCCTTCAAAGAATTCAATCTCTTTTTAAGAGTATAAACATCTGTAGTGTTATTCCCTTCTACTTCAAGTTTATGAATCTGCTTTTCTAAATAATCAATTCTCTGATTAAACAAACCAGAATAAGAACCATCGGATTCATACATCTTCATAGGATTTACAAATGTAGTCTTATTTGCATCTGAAGATACCATTTCGGCTTCACCAGCAAATGTAACAACTGTATCAGGTGTTGGTGCAAGGCCTTGTTTAATATCTTCCTTCTGAATTTCTGGGTCAAGATACTTCTTAATTGCCTTACAACCACAAAGGTCGCAGATGTCTTCATATTGTTCCATGTCACATCCCTGAATGTCTGTAATAATATTTAACCATCCACGATTTGCTGCTGGAGCTTCTGCCATCAATTGCATCAAAGAATCAATATAAGAAGAATAGTCTCTAGAAATTCTTGGAGCCATAATAACAGTTGGAATCATATTTTCAGTCTTCTTTTCGTTCAAAGGCTTTACAATATTATTATAAAGAATTGCATCCAAGAACAATCCCATTTCCATTGTATCAATTGGATCTTTGAAAGAATAAATCTTTGGATTATGAATTACACAAGCATTCTTTTCCACATCATTTACCAATGTAGGATCAAGAAAACCACAATCCATAGTCAAACCATTAATTTCTTTAAGATAAGTAGTACCATTCATGGATGCCTTGACATCGATATATACATCAAGTCCATACTCCGTATAAACATTCTTTAGCATATCTGCAAGTGCTTTATTACCATTTGTAGCAGTATATGCAATATTATACATATCATCAATTGTTGCTTCTCTGCCGTTCTTCTTAATCTCTTTACAGATTTCTTCAGAGATTTCCTTGAATGTTTCTACAATAGATACTGGTGTGATGTTCTTATCACTTTCTTCTTCATACTTTGCTAGAGCATTGAAAATCATAGCAGAAAGAATTGTGATAGAAGTGGTGGAGTCACCAATCTTAATAGCCTGTGTTCTAGTTTCTTCTTGAATGTCTGCAAGTACAGACCGTTCAATTTCACCAGAGAATTGAATACTATTTAGGATTGTATGACCATCCTTTGTATATCTAGGAAGAGAGCCTTCCTTATAAATAATAGAGTTAGAACCATAAGGACCGAATGACTTACTTAAAGCTTTCTTTAAGAAATTCATTGTTTCAATCTGGGTCTTTCTAAGAGTTTTCTTGTCAACAATATTTGAAAAAAGCATATTTGTTTTCCTCCTTAGTTTTATATTTACTTATTTGTTTTTATGTTTCTTTTTTACCTTAAATTTAAAGGTCGCATAGTCTGGATCGCTCTTTTGATAAGTATCGACGATTGCTGTTTTAGAATATCCTGTATTCCATAAGTAATGTGCTAATTCAACATCCGGATATGGTTTATTATCTATTGTTAAATTAAAAGCATAGTTTAACAGTAGGATGCGTTTTTCATTAAAGACATTCTTAAACTTGTAAACATCATTCTTATTCTTAAATATAAATTCTGTATACTCGTCTAGACTAATGTCTGATGGGTCTTTCATTACAATCACATTTACTTTAGAATGATATTTACGAATTACTTCTTTTTCTTCTTCACTTGTACATAAGATATTAACATGTGTATTTTCTATATTGCTGAACACAGATACAAGGAAGAAGATACCTGTAATTGCAAGATATTTCTCTTCTTTCAATAAATCAGAATATCTTGATAACATAATCTCTTTATAGATATTGTCTGCAAGCTCTTTATCTTTTATACAAATTGACACTGGATTCGGGTCTGTTCTATTGATGAGACGATATTTAACTTCTTTCGTTGTCATATGCATTACTTCTTCATCAATAAATTTCGGATTATTATATTCAGCTTGAATCATTCTTAAGATAGAAAAATCCAAATCTACTACAGCATTGAACATAATAAGATAATTATGATATCCATTTGCTGCATCTTTTGAATCAGAACTTACAATTTTCTTTTTTGTACCATCTGGTTGTACTTCTTCAATATTAATGTCTTTAATCATGCAAACCTCATACTCCTCCTAATCGTCTTATTAGATTTAGCCATAGGAATAACGATTAATCGATCTCCTTCTTCCATTAGATTACCAAAGAAACTATAGTTATAGTGAATAAAATTCGTAACAGCTTCTTCTGTTAAAAATTTCAAAGATGTGCTAAGTTCATTTAGACAATAAACATCATAATAGTTCTTTGCTAAATATCCTTTAAACTTATCATCCTTGTCAACAACTACAATACCATATTCCAAATCAACTTTATCTGTAATCATCTTATCAATCTCCTCCTTTAAAACAATGCAACTACAATGATTATAGCTAAGATACAAAACTGAATGTATATAGCATATACCAAAGGATTAACTCCAGTTAAAAGAATTCTAATGATTCTATTTGAATTGATAATCTTATGTGTAATTTTTGCTAATTTATTAGTTTCCGGATTAATCTCACCGAGATATATAAATTGAAATACAAGTGCAATAAACGATAGTAATATTATTACAAAGAATATAATAAGCAATGGCATTATTTTCCACACCTTTCTTTTTCATTGATTTCCACAAGATATACAAACTGAAATACAAGTGCAACGAATGATAATACTATTATTATAACGAATATAAGAATAATAATAGTATTATCACAACGAATATAATAGTTAATGGCATTATTTTCCTCACCTTTCTTTTTCATTGAAAAGGAGAAGGACGTATCCTTCTCCATGAGTTTAATCCATCAAAGAAGCAATATCATTCATGACCTCTTCATAATCAGCTGTATTAACCTTTGGACTGCTATCAGAAACAACAGTGGTATTGTTACCATTGTTATTAAACCAACTAGAATTATTGTATTTGCTACTCTTGGATTCCTTGTTACTGATGCCAAGCTTTTCTCTTACATCCTTAACAAAGTTAAACATCCGATGGTCGTTATACTTATTTACTTCCAAGATACTAGATGCAACCGCATTTGTATATGCAGAGATAAAGTTCTTCAGAAGAATCTCAATCATATCCAATTCGATTTCTTCAGAATAATCAAAATTCTTTGTAAAGTCTGTACCACCAGCATAATCTACGATAGAATATACATCAGAATTAATCTGATATGCAGCTTCTCCTTCTTTTTTACCATTCTCATTATTAATGAGATTGATTACAATAAACGTACCCTTTACGCCATACATCTTTTCGCCATTTGCAATAAAGATAATACCCTTATTTGTATTAACACCAATGTTCTTATAAGCATCTGGATTCTTTCTAAATGTCTGAATACAGTGTAAAAACATTTGTGCTTTAGATGGAGAGAAATACATATCGATACGGTTGTTTGTATCAATCTTATTAGCAGAACCATCCTGAACAACAATCGGATTCATTGTAATTCTGAGAAGAGAATTCCAATAAGTGAAAGTCAGCATTGTTTTATCCAAAGAGGAAGTTGAGTTAAAGAATTTATAAGACGAACGAGTGGAAGGGGTGAAGACATCATTGCTTCCGCCATTACCCTGAAATGTTTGATTGTTATTATTCATAATAATACCTCCTGGCTTTTTGCCAATTTATTTTATTAGATTGTTTCTATTCCATTAATTTGTAACATTCCTCATTGCCTCTGATTACATTAACTTATTAATAAAAATCTTTAGAAAGGAGTATAATTATGGCTGTTAAAATTGTAGATACAGGTGTTACAATTGTTAATGATGACTCTGATAATTCTGACGTTAGTTACAGTATTAGAGAAAATTTAAACAATATGAATCCAATCCCAGATAATAACACTAGTAGAAAAAGATATATCCCATTGGTAGGTACTTTGTTTAGCAAACAAAAAAATAATGAAACCGTCCAATCAGATACTAGATGTGATGCTACTGGTAATTATGTAACAGTATATTATCAAATGAATACTCTTAATAAGTCATTTCTAGAGATGCATTATTATTTAAAAGCTAGAGGAATTAAGAATAATAAATTTCATTTATTATTATATGATAGAGATTTAGCAAATGTAGATCCGTATGACTTATCTTTACCTACTTATATGAAACAAAAGATTTTTGTTGAATGTCAAAGAAACTTTTGGTATTATGTAAGAGAAGTTGTTAGAGTGCAAAGTCAAGGTGGTCCATATGTAAGATATCGACTGGATAGAGGAAACCTTGCATTAAATTTCTGTTTTACTTTAAATCTAAATATATATGAAGAACAACCTCGTCAGACTGGTAAAACAGTTGGTACAAACGTATGGTTCTCATGGGTATATAATTTTGGTTCTAGAAACGCAAATATGATATTCTTAAACAAAAAGCATGATGATGCTAAACGTAACTTAAATGACTTGAAGAATATTATTAAAGCTCTACCATCTTATTTAAGATTTGACCAAGCATTTGGTATCGATGGTAAGAAACTAAAAGCTACAAATACAGTACAATATCTACAGCATAAGATTAACTTTAATAAGATAGAAGCACTACCTATGGCTAGAAACCGTACATCTGCAATATCTTTACTTCGTGGTCGTACTGTTACAAACTGCTGGATTGACGAATCTGCATTCTTCCAATACTTAGAAGAATCTTTACAGAATGGTATGCCTGCATTAACAACTGCGTTTAGAAACTGTAAGCAAAATGGTGCTCCACATGGATTATGTTTAACTTCTACACCTGGGTTTTTAACCACAGAAGAAGGACAATATATGTTTGATTTGAAAAATAAGATGACACCATTCTCAGAATTATGGTATGACTTTTCTTTGCAGAAGTTAACTGAAACTTTAAACGCAAATGAGAAATCTATATTCGTATATATTAGAACTACTTATCAACAACTTGGATTAAGTGAAGATTGGTTAAAAGAAAGAATCAAAGAACAGAACCAGAAATGGACAGATATTAGACGTGAATATCTTCTTGAATGGGCAACAAGTTCTGAAAATTGTCCTTTTACACAAGATGAATTAAGAAATGTAGAAAGATATGTTAGAAACCCAATTAAGCAAATTTATATTTCTAATTTTCTATTCAATATTTATTCTGAAATTAATCCAAGAGAGAAGACATTAATCGGTGTCGACGTTGCAGCAGGATATTCTAAAGACTCTTCTGCAATTTCTGTTACAGAATCTAGTACTACAAAATTAGTAGCTGACTTTAACTGTAACTATATTAATCCTGTAGATTTAGGTAATGTTATCTATACATTGGTCACAAATTATCTTCCTAATTCTCTTGTGACAATTGAACGAAACGGTGTTGGTACTGGTACATTAGCACAGTTAATGAAATCCAGAATTCGAAATAATCTTTATTATGAAATCAAAGAAAGAACAATCGAAGAACGATTAGGATTCGGTACAAAGTCTAATAAACGAAAGCAAATAACAAAAGTATATGGTGTTGATAACTCTAAAGATGTAAGAGAACGATTAATGGATTTACTTACTGATAGAGTCAGAGATCATTATGACAAATTTATTTCTCCAATTCTATTAGAAGAATTAAAGAATCTAGAGTTAAAGAAAACTGGTCGAATTGACCACTCTGCAAATAGTCACGATGATGGATTATTCTCATATCTATATTCAATTTATCCATTATATTATGGTAAAAATGTAAGAGAAAACTGGCATATTGATATTCCTACTTTACGAACGGCAGATGATGAAGCACAAGAAATCTTCCAAGATTATACTGCAACAGAATCAATTGGAATTGTAAGAGATATTGAAAATCTTGATAATGATGATATGATTAAAGACCAGTTATCAAAATTAGATAAAACAAAATTATATCAACAATTCCTTGCTGAACAAAAAGCAGAGAATGATGAAGCAATGAATGAAATATTAAAAACACAAATTGGTAGAGATGCATATAGTAGACAATATAACATAAATAAAGATCAAATGGGTATAGATGATAGCTCATATGATATGTTAGGTGTTATCAATAATTTCTATTCAGAAGAATAAACAAAGGTGGAGCTATTTCTAGCTCCACCCATATTTTATTCATTAGTCTAACATCTTCAAAATATCATCAATATCAACAATCGAAGTATTGATTTGTCCAAAATTAATACTTTCGATATACTTTTCAATGAAGTCAGAAAAATTAGTGATTTTATTATCAGAAGAATCTTCTTTCTTACATTGACAATCACAGCAAGGTGTTGCTGCAGCTTGCTGCTTTTTGATTGAATCGATGGTTTCTTTATTCATCTGATTTTGATATTCAACCTCATCCTGTTTATTAACAACTTTATTGATATCGTTCATGTTCATGATAGAATCCTTAATATCTTCTACTGTTTTAGCAGGTTGTCTTAACCTTACTAATTGCCAGTTTTCAGCAAACAATTCAATGTATGTTTCCTTCCATGGTACTCTACCAAATCGACTTTCTACATACAGATATGGAGCAGTCATTTTGCTATACTTGTCTGGAAATTGCACCCTAATAACAACATCTGATTTCCATTCAGGAAGTCTCATGCCATAACACTCACGGTTCTTTTCCTTTTCGAATTTACAAAGCAGGTCGAAAACCTTACCGAATCTCGAACCAGCTACAATTACTCTATACTTATTTATTGCATCAGAATTACACATATTCACAATCCTCCATTTTAATTCCTACATTTTCAAATTTCTTATAAGCATCTAAGTACATCTCTTTTTTATCGCCATTATATGTACATTCATAATACATACCATCTGGTAAAGTTGTACTGATTAATGCTTTCCAGTTCTGTAGAGTTTTACAAGCCCAAACGATATATACATCAGATTCAGTAAAATTCACATCTTTATCAGTGACATCAAGATGAGATTTTACATATTTAAATACAGCCTGTTTCATTAATTCATATATGGATTTTGTTTGTTTCATTATTATTTACCTCTTTCTTATTTGAATGTATCAATATCTTTCGTATCTCGTTTGATTTCTTCAAAACCAGAATCTTTCAATTCTTCAATATTTCTAATATCGTTCACATTAATACGTTTGATATCGGATACACCATCACCTGAGCAATCTACTGTAATTGTATCTACAACAGATGGTTTTACGTTTTGATTTACGAAAGACATAACTTCTCTTTCAGGACACATTGTAAAAGCTGTAATACGTCCAGTAAGTGTTTTCATACCAGACATATTATCAGCAACAGTAAATCTATATACTGTATTATTATCAACTTCAATTACTTCATGAGCTATTCTATTTCTTTCTTGATATGATAAATCAATGACAAGTTTTATAATAGCTTTAGCGTCACATTTCAAAAAATTAATCATTGGGATACCTCCTTTAATTATTTATTGAAATGTTTGAGCTTACTCGTTATTTTCAATAATACCATGATATTCTTTAATTGGATAAGATGGATCCTTTAATCCAGAAGTATATACCTCAGCAATAGATCTAGTATTTTTGTTTCTTTTTTTATTCTTCTTTGTATTTCTAGAAGTTAATGGAACCATATAGTCATTAATTTTATTCATAATGTTTGTAATACTTTCATCTACAATTTTATTTACCTTACTACTATTTGCAGTAAAAGCAATTGTATAAATAGCATTAGAAGCATAGTATGCATAAATATGTTCTTCAACAGTTCCTACTTCAATAGCATCTGTAATCGTCTTTGCTAATAGGACAATAAATGTCTTTGTATACTGTTCTGGATAGCCAAGTGTTGATAAGGTCATTAAGCATTGACTGATATCTCTAGGAGTCGGTTTTATTTTAAAAACGACATCTCTATATTTATTACACAACTTTGTCCAATGGTCTCTCGCTTCTTTATAAGCCCAATTGATATTGGATTGTTTTTCAATTAATGCTTTAACTCTATTAAAGTTAAAAGCTTCTCTATAGTTATCAGCAATAGTAAGAAGCTGTTTTGCTTTTTCAGGATTTGTTTCTTTCAGTTCTTCTGCTTTCTTTTCCATCTCTACTGTATACTTATTATAGATTTCGTCAGAATATTCATCCATTACAGACCCAGCGATATTCTTCATTGGTTCTGTAACTTGCTTCATTTCTTCATTAAAATCTTTGATTTCCTTATCAATATAAGTATCACTTACAAGACCATTGATAAAGTTCTTAGCAAAGAATTCCATAATAGACTTGCTACCAGCACCAGATTCCATTGCTTCTTTTGAAATAATATTTCTTAATGATTCTGGAAGAGCATCGAATACCTTAAACTTTTCACCAGATTTATACCGATTCATAACTTTAATCAATTCCATGGCATCTTCTGTAGATACATCAGAATATTCTTTGGTGATTGCTGAAGTCAACAATGATTCATCTACATTAAGCTTTGTAGCAGGTACATCATTCATTTCTTCAACAGACATCGGTTTATATTCTTCATCATCAGAATTATCTTCTGTTGTTTTGATCATCTCCTCAATTGCTTTACCAGAAGCAATGTCTTTCAGAGTCTTATTAAATTCTTCAGTCACTTCATGAAGTGATTCTGATTCATTCTTTAAAACTTCTCTAAGATCTTCTTTAGTGTTAGAAGAATTCTGACTTTCACTAATGTCATCGCTTGTTTCATCAATGATGGTTTCTTCTGGTTCTTGAAACGAACTATCATCGTTGATTACCTCTTCTTCTGGAATATCAATAACCTCTTCAACAGCTTCTTCATTCATTGTTCTCATGATTTCTTCTTCTACAGATTGCATGGCATCTTCCTCCTCATACGGATTATAATTTCTATTATTACGAATGTATTTATTATAAATACCCTTCGCTTTTAACTCATTCATTTCTTCTTGTGTCATTGGTGTGCTGCTTTCAAAAATACTTTTGATAATGTCATTTTGAATGATTTCTTTCTCATATTCTTCATTCATCTTCTCTTGAATAAATGGGTCAATATGAGATTGCTCTTGTTTAATATTATCCAACAGTACAACATCCGGATTATTATCTCTGGCCGAACATAAAGTATCTACAAGTGCATTTAAATCTTCATCAGAAAGATTATCTAAATAACTACTTTGCATATTGTTCCTTCTTTCTACATAAATTAGTATAAATTGTTGAAATCAGTATCGTCATTTAATTCGTTGTCTTCCTCTTCAGAATCTTCTTGTTCTTCATTATAATTTGGTTGTTGCTGTCGTTCTTGACTTTTCAAATCTTGTTCTAATAGACTTTGAATTGCGATTCTAATTTCAGTTAAAATTGCTGGATTGTCCACTACTTTACAAAATTCATCCTTAAAGATATTTCCTAACGGTGCAATATTTGTATATAGGAAATCACACATCTCTCTAGAATAATTAAAGGTCAAGAATGTGTAAAAGTCGATATCAAATCCAGAAATATAATACACAACTTCTCTAATTCTAGCAATGATAATATCTACATATTTCACATTACCATATGCTTTTCTAATATAGCTAGTTGTACTATCTTTATTCTTTTTATATTTTTCAAGACCCATATTGTTATATATCTCAGCACAGTAACGATAGATATATCTTGAGAAAAAATTAATAATGTTTCTAGCATAACCAGAAACAAACAAATCATATACATTATATGCTAGGGTATAGCAATCTGGTTCATCACCAATATATTGCATATTGAATGCATTACAAATTTTATTAATGATGTCAAGATACGTCTCCTGTCGAATAGACATGATATTATCTGCATCGGTAGGAAAGTTCGCAAGCATTCCTTTAAAATTCAATTCATAAGAATTCACAATGTTTGGATTCGATAGAGTTGGGTTATAAGCAAATCGATTTCTAAGATTAGAATCGATTACATCCATTACATAAGCTGAATTAAAGTTTGATAAGATATCTGCAATTTCTCCTTCAGCAATCATATTGTAGATACCACTATTTCTATATAAATCAATAGGCATAATATTGACGCTCCTTTTCTTATTGATATTTTAATAAATTGTTAATGGGACTATAAATATCAAAAAAGAAGAGGGATGATTTCTCATCCCTCAGAAAATTAATACATATATAGATTAGATACCATGCTTTACTCTATCTTTTTCCTCTGCACGTTTAGCATCGTTCCATCTGTCTAAAGAACCTACTAGATATCCAGTAATACGTCTAATACGTTCTATTTTAATACCGTCTTCACTTTCTTTTCTATGGCAGCGAGGGCATTCATCATTGATAACACCAGTATATCCACAAACTGGGTCTCTATCTACAGGATGATTAATTGCACCGTACCCAATGTTATTGTCATGCATACATTTTACAACAGCTTCAATTGCTCCAACATTCTTAGTAGTATCACCATCAAGTTCAATATAGCAAATATGTCCACCATTACAAAGTTCATGGAAAGGAGCTTCCAATTTAATCTTTTCTTCAGCTGAGATATCAAAGTAAACTGGAATATGCATACTATTTGTAAAGTATTCTCTATCGGTTACACCCTTAATAATGCCAAATTTATTTCTACATTGATTAAGAGATTTACCAGAATATCCTTCTGCAGGCGTAGCAAATGTACTAAAGTTTAACTTATATTCTTGAGAAATCTTATCAGTATATTCTCTGATATGTTTGATAATTTTATATCCTTTATCCCAATATTCTTTCCCTTCACCATGATGATGACCATACAAAGCAACCAATGTTTCAGCAAGACCAATAAATCCAATAGACATTGTACCATGTTTAATTACTTCACGAATTTCATCTTCTGGACCAAGTTTATCAGAATCAATCCATACACCTTGACCCATTAAGAAACTCATATTTTTAACTTTACGTTTTGCTTGAATCTCAAATCTTTCAAGAAGCTGTTTCTTAGAAAGTTCAAGATATTTATCTAGCAATTCATAGAATTTATCTTCATTACCATCAGCAGTAAGAGCAAGCATCGGAAGATTAATTGTAGTAAAAGACAAATTACCTCTTCCATAAGCAACTTCTCTTTCAGGATCATATACATTCCCCATTACTCTAGTCCGGCATCCCATACAAGCTACTTCAGTTTCAGGATGTCCTGGTTTATAATATTGCTTATTGAAAGTAGCATCTTCAAAAACATAGTTTGGAAAAAGTCGCTTTGCAGTTACTCTATATGATAATTGAAGTAAGTCATGATTAGGATCAGTGAATTCATAATTTACACCATCTTTTACTTTAAAAATTACAATTGGAAAGATGGCTGTTTCTCCATTACCAAGTCCAGCTTCCATAGCAAGTAGTAAATTCTTAGTAACCATTCTTCCTGCGTTACTAGTATCAGTACCCAAGTTGATCGAGCTAAAGGGAACTTGAGCACCTGCACGTGAATGCAAAGTGTTTAAATTATGAACTAATCCTTCCATTGCTTGATAACAAGCTCTTTCTGTATCTTTAACAGAATCTTCTATAATATCAAAATCAGTATCATCAAAAATTGATCTAAGTCGAACACCACCAAGTAACTCATCTAACACAGAGTTATCAGATTCAATATAGCCATTAATTTTTTCAATAATCTCTTTATGGCTCTCACTATAATCTCCATGATCCCAAAAATAATTAAGATGAGACTTATCATAGTCCATATATCTATAAAGGTTATTTTTTAATGCTTTTCTAAACGTCTTATAAATGCCAGGAGCCATGGCGTAATCAAAATTAGGTATTGCTTGGCCCCCATGTTGATCGTTCTGATTACTTTGAATAGCAATAGCTGCGAGGGTAGCATAAGAACCAATAGAATTTGGTTCTCTTAAATGTCCATGACCAGTATTAAAACCACCTTTAAATAGCTTTAGGCAGTCAATCTGACAACAAGTAAGTGTTAAAGCATAAAAGTCTAAATCATGAATATAAATAAATCCATCAGTATGTGCTTTTGCAATATCTTTACTAATCATATTATTCAGATAGTAATTCTTAGATACATTAGAACCAATCTGTAACATTGTACCCATTGGAGAGTCGCCATCAATATTACCATTATCACGTTTAAGATCACTACTATTTGCTTCATGATTTAATAATTCTGAAATAGATTTAGAGATAGAATCTCTTGTATTTCGAATCTCATTTCTCTTATGTCTATATAAGATATATTCTTTTGCAGTGTCTGCATATTCACACTTAATAAGAGTTCGTTCAACAATATCTTGAATATCTTCCACATTTATTAAATCTGTATTATCAGATTCACACTTCTGCTTTGACATAATGGTAATTGCATTAGTGAGTTTATTACAAATTGATGCATCGAATTTCTCACTATCTGCATGAGAAGCTTCGACTGCTTTCTTAATTGCATTGAAGATTTTGGTTTTATCAAAATCTTCAATGCTTCCATTCCGTTTTACTACTTTAATCTTATCCATACTATGGACCTCCTTTAATAATTTTACATATAAGTTATCATCTAAGTCAATAAAAAATAAGCAAAAAATAAACACCAACGTACATATAACGTACGTTGGTGAATATTCTTAAACTATCTTATACTATCTTTTGAGATACTTTATTTGTCACATTTATCCTTGTCATCACAACGACTACAGATAAGATTATTTTTATTTGGAGCATCTCCATTAGGACAATCCTCATAAAAATGATATTGTTGTTTAGGTGTCAAAGATCTAATTATCTGGTCAATAACATCTATATTCTTATTAACAACATCTGTATTCTTACTTTCATCTATATTTATATAGATTCCGTAAATCGTATGCTCATAAGATGTTCCTAAAAATTCTTGAGTAATCGATACATTATCAACAACTAAGTCTTTAAACCTTTCACTGATCACCTTATTTTCAATATTATTATCAATATCTATTTTAGAATAAGCAAGGATATAAGAAGCCAAATCAACTTCGTTATATTTACGCTTTAAAATTAATTTTATTTCAAAAGACTCAATTTTTTGTTTTTCATTGGTTAAATGAATACGTTCTATCGCCTCTTCAACTGATTTACCGATTATATTTGTAATTATAGGTGTTCCTGCAATTATTTCAGGTACGTCAGATTCTGCGTTTATAGTTTGAGGCTTATTTGTCTTCTCTGGCTTTTGTTTTTTCGTCTCAGGCTTATCCAATCCTTTGTCGCATTTATTCTTGTCATTACAAAGACTACAGATAAGATTATTTTTATTTGGAGCATCTCCATTAGGACAATCCTCATAAAAATGATGTTGGTCAGAAATTCCAGAAATCAAAGCCATACAATCAACTGTTAGGTTTTTAATAGCACCTAAACTCTCAGATTTAGTCATATCGACATGAATTGTATAAATGTCTATCCATTTTTGAGTTTCCTCAATAAACTTTGACGAAATAACCACTTTACTAACAATCAAGTATCTAAAATTTCTACTGATCAGGTCTATCAGTTTATCCTCATTGTCAATTATGCTATCTATACTGAACGAAGAAAGTACATATTTGTACAAGTCGATTGATTTGTCTATAAAGTCTAAAACCATCTTTATTTGAGGTGGATCAATTTTATTCCCATTTGTATTACCTAAATAGATATATTCTAACTTGTCTTCAACTGTTTCTTTAGATATAGGTGTAAGTGTAATTTCATTACACTTGTCTGATTGGTTAGAGTTATCTCGTTTAGATTCATTTAATTCAGGGAATAATTGTTCAACACAAACTGTTCCCTTAGAGGCTTGATAGATGCGTTCCATTGTAAGGTTCGATGCATCGGAAAGTGTTCCAAATGTAAAACCTTTTCCATAGAGCTTATCATCAATTATACCTGCGATGTTGGCATAACAATGGTCTACTGGAATAATGTTTTCTTCTGTTCCTTCATACAAAGGAATGAATACTTTCATATTATCTGGAAGATATTTAATAGCTTCTTTCAGATCACCGATTGTCATGTTTTTCGATTCTGTAAGGTCTGGGATAAAATCATTGTCCTTCTTACTCTTTACATTTACACACACTGCGTTTGGAGAGAAAGGACTGATGCTAATCACTTCATGATTCAAATAGTCAGAAATGATATTGGTGGTTACTGCTGTAACCCCGTTTTTGTACTTTTCGGATACAATGATATTATCTGTACCATTTTCGATCATTCCACTGTTGATAATATCCTTCAGTGTTACCATTTTCTTGTTGTTGTTCATTTTAGTTTCCTCCATTTTCATTTTGTTTTATAGGTTTTGTTTACGTATGCGGATAAATATAAAAGTGCTTTATTGAAAGCATCTTTATTTTTATTTAGATCTACACAAATAAGGTAATCATTTTCAGGAGTTCTATATAATTTATCAACTCCCAAAATTTTAACAAGTTCAGTTGTTTCATCAATCACTACTTCATCAGAATAAATCTTGGTATCAGTACAATGAAGACTATTAAATAGATAGGAGTATAAATTAGCATAATGAGGTATTGGATTATCAACAAATAAGATTAAGTTAATATTTTTAGATTTTACCCCACCATCAAGAAGGTATTTTATCATTCCTCTAGCAGTCTCATTGTTATTAAACGACAACGAGATAGAATTATCCATTGTCCTAGTATAGTAATCACCGTTACTCACTATCATATTCCGAAAATCATCCTCATTAAGATTATTCGTTACACGAAAATTTACGGTTGAAATGTTTATAATTAGTTCAGCAAATCCAATTGGATTCGGACTAACAATTATAGATATAACTTCACAATCATGAAACTTATCAAAATTAGAAGTAAGATCAAGTGATTCACCTTCATAATTTTTTAAGTCAGCATCATAAAGGGAAAATCCAATTGTCATTTTTTCGATAACACCACTGTCAATATAATCCTTCAGTGTTACCAACTTCTTTTTGTTGTTGTTCATTTTAGTTTCCTCCATAAGATAAATATTTAAGACATCTCTGTCTTATTACTTAAATAGTATATAACAGAATAAAAAATTACAGAGATACTTTTGTATCTCTGTAAGTGTTTAAATGCAGTACATAATTGGTTGGTTTTCATTTGCAGGGTTTACATATCCGTCACGAAGTGTACTAATAAAATCATCTCTTCTACTTGCCCAGTTTTCTATATAACTTAGTTTCAAATCTACTCCAGCAAACACTGTTTCTAATCCATCATAATGTTGAAGATAAGCTACTAGAAAATTAGCTACATCAGCAGTTGCAAGATTCTCAAAAAGTTCCATTTGGGTAGGCGGTATCGTAGATAAATTCGATGGATGAGTTACAAATACATCCAATGGAATTTCTCCAAGGCCACCAGTAATATCACCATGAGTTGCACTTTGTAATCTTACCATATTTGGAAATTTAAAGTCAATAAAGATACTATTGTTAAATACTGATGTAAGGTCAGCTCTAGCCTGTAATAACATTACATCATCCATGGAATAACTATTATAAGCAGATAAATAATCATAGTATCCAATACCAGATTGTTGAGCCATACCACCATCGTTTTGTCCATATACATCCCAAGCAATATCTCTAACACCAAGAATTTCAGCACCGCCAAGTAAGTCTGTATTGATTACATAGTAATCGCCTTTCTTATTCTTTGGATCTCTTGTATCAATCTTGATTCTTACCATATGAGGAATATATCTAGAAAATGTAAGAAGTGTATCAGGAATAATTGTCTCATCAACCCATTTATCTTTTGCAATATCTTCAGGAAGCATTAGAGGTTTCGTTCCCAATCTACGCTCAATTTTGTTAAGAAGAATATTCATTTTATTAAAAGCCATATATAACACTCCTTCCGTTATATTATAATGATGTTCAAGACAAAAAATAAGGGTGGATTTTCATCCACCCCATTCTTTAATTAATATGAATTATCTTTGAACAAGTCTCTACCCTTTAATGCTAGATAATAATTAGGTGTTAGATTCTTGTTTTTCTTGATATACACAATAATTCTTTTTACCGTCTGTAAGAAGAATATGCTTAAGTTGAAACTGATTCTTAAGAATAAAGGAACTCTTATCTTTGAACAACTTATCTACTCTTTCCTTAAATATTGGATGATAATCAGGTATAAGATGTTTTATTGATGGGTTAAGTTCAAGCATAATCGATCCACAAATATCATATATTTCTTCTTGTGAAACTCCTCTTCCAAAAGATAAAAGCATATTCTTAAATTTCTTAAAGATTATGTTGTTCAAAATCTTTTCATAGTCATGCGTACCTGTTTCAGAAGATATAGCTATTGCCTCTACAAAATACTTTTGTCTTAAAAGACAAATAATAGACCCTGGAATCATATAACCATTCATTACATCATATATAGACAAATCTCTGAAAATGATATAACGAATCCGATCAAACTCTTTACGAGTAATACACTGATACCCAAAAATAGTTTCAAATTCTATCAAGAACAAATAACTTTCCTTATGGAATTTATCCAATCTATATTGATCGAGTAATTCCTGAAGGAAGGTACTATTTGTATCAGAACTAGAAACACCATAATCGATTCCATACTTACTGTATTCCCTTCTGATATCGATGATATCATAGTCTTTTACCAACTCTGGATTATAATCATCGAATGAAAATACAGAAAATTCTTTAATAATATTTGCTTGGATTGTTTCATCTCCAAACGAATACTTATCCAGTTTAGGAAATGATAGCCCCCTTATAGTGTTAGTTATTTCCTTATTCTCACCAATACTGTTATAAATAGTCTTTCCATTCTTATCAATGAACTTGAAACCATCAATAATAGCAAACCCTGCAGTATCATACATCTCCTTTAAAGACATATCTTCCTTAATACCATAACGTCTTATTATTGCCGTCATGATTCCATTAAAGATGGTTGTTGTTCTTGCGTTTCTCTTTGTTGTTTTCATAATAATTCTCCAATCTGTGTTTTAACGTCTTTATCACCTGACTTATTATATATTTAACCTTTTCTTTATATCTCATCTTTGAACAAGTCTCTACCCTTTAATACCGAATAATAATCGGACACAAGATGTTTTAGCGATGGATTGAGTATATACACAAATGATGCACAAATATCATATATTTCTTCTTGTGAAAGTCCCCTTCCAAAAGATAAAAGCATATTCCTAATTTTCTTAAAGACTATGCCATTCAGAATCTCTACATAATTAACTGTTTCAACAGTTCCTAATGTTCTTGGTATGAGTTCATCATCTATTACTTTAGAGATAACCCCCTTATCACCATATCTAGATGCGATTTTACCATCATCATTTGTTGGAATACTGCGTACAAAATACTTTTGCTTTAAAAGGCAGATAACATGTCCTGGAATCATATAACCATTCATTACGTCATATATTTCATCATTACTGAAAGTGATATAACGGATTCGATCAATTTGCTTACGAGTAAGGAACTGATATCCAAAGATTGTTTCGAAAAGAATCAATGCTCTGTAATTCTTTTCCTGATGTGCTCTCCGAATATAATCCTTACACAAGTCTCGAATAAAGTAAGATTCAGATAAGCTATCAATTCTATCAATCAGATATGAAATGAATGTATCATTATCAAATTGATTGATATCAAATTTGTGGATGTCAATAAAGAACTGTCTAGTTTCAGGATTTATAACTTTGATATAATTGTCAGAATCAACCAAAGATACTCTTCTCCCCTTATTAATCAAGTCCTTATTTGGTCCAAAGGTATTATATATAACCTTTCCATCTGCATCAAGGAAATGGAATATAAAATCATCCTTTTCTTCCAAGATGTCGTACACCGAACGCAATTTTCTTTTTCTATAAATACCATACATAGAAGTTACTGCGTGCATAACATTGTTAAAGATGGTTGTTGTTCTTGCGTTTCTCTTTGCTGTTTTCATAATAATTCTCCATTCTGTGTTTTAACGTCCTTACCACCCGACATGTGATTAAAATTTATCAGCATCGTCCTCATCCTCAATGAATACTTTACCTGTCGGTTTCATCTCTTTCATTTCAGATTCAAATGATGTTTTTTGGGCTTCTTTATGATTCTTATTGAAGTAGAATGAATCTAAAGACTTAATCCAATAAGATTCAAGTTCTGTATAGATATTAAGGATCTTATGGCCACTTTCGGGAACATAGTACAAATTACATTTTGTAAAAGTTCTTGGACTTTTTGGAAGTTCTGGTTCCATTTCCTTTACCCGATAAATGATAAAGGAAATAGCTTCTGTCGAATTTTTGAAAATGTATGATAAAGCATCACTACATTTCATAAAAACTTCTTCATCACCGAACACTTTCATAGCATCGGTAATTAAATTACTGCGTTCTATCACGCTTTCTAGGTCGTAGTTCTTGTCAAAAATTTTCATTTTAACCTCTCCTTTTGTTTTATGTTTCGAATAACATTTCTTCTGCTATTCATATAAATAGTATATAATTTTTTAAAAGATTAATAGGGTAGAATTTAATCTACCCTATTATCTTATTGTGTAATCTTAATAATCAGTTTATCATTATCTGGCATTACGGCTAATACTTTATAAGCATAACCATAAATAATTATATCCTGTTCTTTTGGTAATGTATTAATTATATCTTCTTTCGATACTCCAGAAATATCATATACAACACAAGTACCATCTGTACATGCATTAACTGAATATGATGAATTCTTTAGTAATGAATATAGAATCATATTTTGATTAATATAATTAATGACATAATCGACGAGGTTAATACCAGATATATTCTTTGTAAAACTCAGTATATCTTCCATTATGGTATTAATCCTCCTTCTTCTAATGTATCTTCCATCTCTTCAGCCTGAATCTGTTGTTTGCCTTCTTCAGATTGCATTTTTTCATATGCAATTGTATATAAAACCTGAAGCATCGCACAAGGCATTTCATATAATTCCATTAGAGTAATTCTACCTTTATAATAAGTAGAAATTTGCTCTAATCTCCTTATATCTTTTTCATAAGACCCAGTTGATGACGTGTAAAAAGCATGTTGTCAGGATTAATTTCTTGCTCGTCAATCTTCTTACCACATTTTGTACATCTACGTTCAGGATAAACATAAGTTACATCTCTAATCAAATCACCATCATCATTCAACTTACCACCATCATACTTATCTGTTTCTACAGATAGTGCCATCAATTGGTCAGAAGTCAAAGACTTTAGAATGGTATCAAATGTCTTAATACGACGCTTATAAGTCAAAGACTTATCTGTTGCCACTGGCTTAGTATCAATCGGAATCAATTCATTCTTATTATAATCAATCTTATAGATTGCATCGATATAAGACAACAATAGCAGGCGATCTTCGTACTTGGAATTAAATTCCTGATTTACTAAAGTAGGTTCAATATATATGTTATACAAAGATGGAACTTTAAGAGCAAATACATAGTCGTCAGATGCCTGATATAGGGATACTTGGTAATCAGAATTTGTAGAGTCAGTATTACCTTCATGTAGAATCTTCATATATTCTTCTTTGATTTCATCATTTCTGAATTTAATCATAGAATGAATCGGTACAGATTCCATGAATACATTATTACACTTATCATCGGAGCAAGAGAATGTAATAATATTTGTCAATCCGAATGTAGCCTTATATGCAGTAAACATATAATCATCGATAACTGTATTTGGAGTAATCATTGCCCATGCTTCAAATGTCTTTGGCTTATTGGCATCTACAATGTGCTCATAAATAAGCTTCAACTTATTTTCAATATACTTATTATAGTTGCCAGATCTCAATCTAGATGGGTCAATCGATTGGATTTCCATCGGCTTCCATGCAGACATTCTTACTGCACGCTTTTGAGCATATAGAACACCATCAGCACATTCAATTGCCTTTGCCTTAATATCATTAATAACCTTAGCTGCATTGATTGGCTTCTTAGAAATCGTAAATTTACCAAAGTTAATCTTCTTATCCACAGGAACAAAGTTCTTATTCACTTCTTCGCGGATAATACTCTTGATTGCTTCAGTCTTAGCCTTCTCATCTTCATCTTCCTTTGAATCAGTGTCTTCATCAGAAGAATCCTCATCTAAATATTTGAGGTCTTCATCATCAATACCATCAAACAAATGTTCATCTTCTTCATCATATACAGAATCATCTTGTACCATTACGATGTTTTCTTTCTTAGTACCAGCAGCTGGTGCAGAAACTTCTACAGTCTTTTCAATAACAACAGGTTTTTCTTCAACCTGACGTTCTACAACAACAGCTTGTTTTGGCTGTTCCACATAATCATCAAACTTATGAACAACAACAGTATTAGATGTGTTTGCATCTAAATCCATATCATCAACATTTGTTGTATCAGAATTGATTGCTTCTTCAATTCTTTGTTCTACACCCTTTTGATAAGTGTCATTCGTTTCATTCTGAATTCGATTAATAGATTCTTCTACACCAAGAAAAGCCTGGTCTAACATTGGATTGCCAGTTCCTTCTACAACCTTCGGCTTAGACGGTTGAACAACTTCACGTAAGTCAGCTTCCTTTACAGAAGATGCATCCATTTTTGGTCTGACTGGCATTCCTACCGGAGTAGCAGTAGGGATTGCTCCATTTGCAAGATCAGACAAAGTTACATTTTCATTCATGTTTGTTTCCTCCTTATTTGAAATCAGCTAGAGTTGCTATTTTTTGTAATACTTCACCTGTTTCCACATTAATTGGTAAGTATGCATTTAGCTCTTCTGAAGTAATATAAATCTTAATAACCTTTTGGTCTTCTTCATCACCTAGAATGCATCTTACATCAGTTAATGTAAATTGTGGTAGATAAGTCATAATCTGCTCCTTAATAGAAGCAGCTAGTTTTACCATATCTACACCTGTTGAATATCGAAATCTGGAAACCAAACCAACACCCATTCCTGGATGTGTTTGAAATGTGCCAGGTTCTAAGAGAATCAATCTAATAAGCATCAATGTAGCATAGTTTTCACCTTTTGCAACAAGAGGCTTATAATATTTGTCTACAGATAATAAAGGTTCTGTATTATCTACTTCAATAGATGCTGCCACTATAATTGACCTCCTTTAAATATTTTTATAATATTGTTTCTGATATAAAAAATAAACCAAAAAAGAAACCCTGGAAAATTCCAGGGTCCCTTCTTCAGGCGATTGAAATGTTATAAGTATTACTTATAGCATATATCAACCACTGCGTCAATAGCGGATTCTTTCGAATCAGCATATCCGATTCCGTTTTCAATTGTAACCCCTTCAAACTTCATGGTATCATCGAAGTCAAAGGAATTATTAATCGACGGAACAGACATGATACAATAACCATGTCTACTGTTCTTGTAAATATAAAAGGGTATACCAAACTCCATACAGAAATAGAGGAGTTCGGGTCTATACCCCAAATTACAAAATGCATAGAAACCTCCGTTGGATTCCAAGGCACGGTTCTTTGCCGTATCAATCCGATTTCTTTCCCAGTTTCTGGTTGCATTAAATCTCCGCCGTACATTCATTGTTGCCATCATTTTAAATGACCTCCTTTTTAAAAATCCTGATTATAATGTACTCATAATCACCTCTATAATATATGTATAAATTAGTTTTTACCAATGTAAAAACTAAACTATAAACATATTCTTATTCACAGGAGGAAAATTATGGGTAAACTTAAGTATACTTTCGATGATTATATTAATAATCCATCTGGTAAAGGCAGTGCTGTTTTAGCTTCTATCAATAAAGATCAGTTCGAAAAAGAACTTATGACATTAGAAGCGAACAATGCTAAGGCTACATATAAAATTTACAAGCAAAACAAATCTGGAGGAAAGTTTACATATTATATTCATTTTCTCATTCCTTCTTCTACAAAAGGATTCTTTAATGATGTCGTTATAGAATTAAATTCTAATCCTGACGACAATACAGTTACAAAGACTATCAAAGCTTATTATGTAAAATTCTTTTCAAATGATAGTAACTTTGTTTATACATATGCTTATTCATTTAAATCTCACGGTGTTCTTATTACAGAACTAGAAAAGTTACTTCCCTTTAGATGTATCTCTCAAAAACCTGTGATGCGAAATCCAGATAATGCAATGGGATATAATAAAGGAATTATATATGCATATCTTATAATGGTTAGAGATGGACTGTTCAACAAAGAAACTCTCAATAGAAATTGTAAGTATGCGAATATAACTGCTATTAGAAATACAATTCTTCCCTTCGATAAAAAGCTTCAGGAACGTAGAAAAATCGAAGAAGAATTGAAGAAGGCTGGCAAAGAGCAAAAACAAAGATCTAGTAAGATTGTGAAGTCTAAAAATCTTCTAGGACCTGATAAAAAACAAGAACCAGCTAAAGTTTCTAAAACTGTTTCGAATGTAAAAACAACTTCTAGATCTTCAACTGCCAAAAAGGTTAAAAAGCGATAAGGTTGTATATTATATTTGTGTATGAAGATTTCTTCATATAAAATTTAATAGGAGGCTAAGAGATAATGGATATAGCAGAAATTTGTCACAGCACAAACTATTGGGTAGAAGTAGATAAATGGACACCACTTCTAGAAGATAGAATTTTTAACGAAACAAAGAATGCCATAATTCTTCCGGTATCAAAGTTTTATGGTTTAAAAGAAGATTCAATTCTTCTCGATAATTTTATATTGATACCAAAAAGATGCTATAATTCAGATGAAGTCAGAGGACACATTGTTAAGTATCTGAATTACTTTGAGAGATTTTATGACATAGAGCATGAACTACTATTTTACATCTATCGTATCAAAATCTTAATTGACATGGGTATTGATTACAAAGATGTAAATGGTAATAAAGTTCACACTGAATATAGTCTAGAAAATTTCTTGAATGATATCAAGACATATATCTTATCTGATAGTATTTACAAGAAAACTTGGAAGATGGTAGAAGATAACTATAGTCTTGAATTGAACTACAAGAACAAAGCAAATGAAGCTCTTCAGTATTGTGATAGACATGGTAAGTATCTTATGGAAATTAGTATATTCCAGAATATATTGATTCCATTGTTGATGCACTTTGTTTATAAGAACAAACTGAGCACATCTACAGATACAGTGAACAAAATTATATTCACTGTGTATAATTGGTTGTTTGATGTCTATAAAGATTATAATGTGATGGCAAAGCGTGGATTACAACCTGCTGATATTTTTCAGAAGTTGTATGAAACTGCTATCACAACAATGAATGCACATTATAAGACAAACAAAATCTTATGGGAAATGTCTAGTATCCGAGGATTTTGTCCAACAATCAATGCAAATGATGCAATTGATATTGTCATCATGCAGGTAATCCCGAAATATACCTTTAAAGGAAATGTCATTTCATATAACATCTCTTCTATCAGAAATAATATCAAGTATAATATTTCTGATATTGGATTCGAATATGACTTTGTTTCCTTATCCTCATCAAAAAGAGATGGTGAAGATAACACATCTCAATTTGATAAGTTCGAAGCACATCTTCAAAAGACTGATGAAGGCTTAGCACTTCAAAATGACTTTAGAGCAGAAGTTATCATGGATAAGATAACAAAACTCGAAGGTGGGGTATCTAAGAAAGAAATCGATTTCTATCGGAAAGCTCTAATAAAGAATGGTCAATTCTTAGTTAATAAGTTTCAACAGAATCTCGTAAACAATATCTTTTATAAGTATTTTGGAGATACTGTTTCGATTAATAGTATTAACGCAGATGACTATATTACTCTTATCGTAATCGGAAAGAGAATACTTCTTAGAAGCGGAATGAAACTATTACCATATATTGTTTCGAGTGCAGTTGTAAAGATTTCTACGAGAACCGGTGTTTGTAAGAAAGAACTTATGAAAATCGAACAGTCAGAATATTACTCTGCTTTGAAACGAAAGTATAATGGTAATGAGAAAATCATGAAACAGATATTCTCATTGATTGCTACAACATTATCTAGCAGTTTTAAAATCATTGATTATGATGAAGATAATGAAAAAGCTGGTAAATATAATGGTAAAGATGTAGTAATGGAAAACGACATTATCATCGATGAGATGATAAGATTTATTATTGCAATATAACTTAGGAGGGGATTTCGTTATCCCCTTCTATTTTATAAAGAAATTTTTATGGAGGTCTTATTATGTTTAATAAGAAAAGAATCATTATTGGAGAAACCTATTTATTTGATGTCCTGAATGAAACAGATATGGCAAATGTTGCTACACTTGTTACCGTTGTAAAGAAAGTGGGACATGATGAATATACTGTTATTAGTGTTAACAACAATAGTGTATTTAAAACAAAATCAAAGTATTTAACACCGTATGTTAATAAAGAAGAAGCGGTTGTTATTCGTTGTAAGTATGGTACAACTGATATTAAATCTGATGATGTTTCTCTTTTAAATCATATTCGATCAATCTTATCCACGATAGCTGATGAGATTTGCACAACAGACGACCCAATCTATAACGAAAAAATCTCTAACGATATTGAAAAGATTTGTCTTCGTGTTGAAGAACTGGAAGACAAGCTCAAACCATATGCCGAAATTTCAGAGAATATGAAAAATCTAGAAGTGATTAAGTCGTACAAAGAATTTATACAAGAAACCGCAGAATGTTATAAAAAGGATATAACAAACAATATCAGAAGAAGAAATAATGGACGAGAACAAATCCTTAACAACAGTCAGTTTAAAGAGAAGTTTGACAAAATTGTAAACGACTATTGCAATGGAAAGGAAACTAAAATAAGCTTTATTCATAGAGCAATCACTTGTGTCAAAGAAGATTATCCAATCGATTTGTTAAAAAATCGTGAGAATGAACCATTAACAGAAGAAGAAATTTCTGAAGTGTCGCATACGATAAATTCTATTGTGCAGCTTGGGAAGATTGTGTTAATTATTATTCCGAAAGAGGATGAAAAAGAAAAAATTGACGTACATGCTTATTTTAATGACCCATACGATATGCCTAGTATGTTATCTAATAATCCATATAATATGTCTAGTATGTCTGAAGAGGATATTTCTGATTTCATTCATAGCGGATTTCCTGATATTCTTGAAGACAATTATATTCCTACATACAAATACAATGTCATTACAATTAATGAGGTTGAAATTGGAAAGGAAGACGAAGAAGATGAATAATACAGATGTATATATTCAAGACAAGTTTATCCGTACTAGACTTGCTAATATTCGCAAGTCTAAAAAACTAACACAAAAGCAACTATCAGATATGACTGGATTATCTCAAGCGACAATCAGCAATATCGAATCTGGTGATAATTCTTATACTTTAAGAAGTCTTATCAGAATTGCAGAAGCACTTGGATATGAAATAAATATTGATAAGAAAGTCGGTGAAGATAATGATACCGAAACAACAAATCAAGGAGTTTCTCTTACAATCACTTGATGATGCAACTATGGTATCTGGTGGTACAGAAATAGCTGCACCTTGTCCGATATGTGGAGAAAGAAGAAGAAAACTTTATATAGGTCCATTTGATTCATCAGATGAACCTATTCGATTTAATTGTTTTATCTGTAAAGCACACGGTTTTGTAGACCAGTATTTTCTAGATACTTGTGGAATATCATCTGCTATTGATAATAGTGTATTGAAAGCAAATAGAGGTCCAGGATATGCTACGAAGACAATTTCTGATAGAGATAGACAATACAATTTAAAGTATCATTATATCACACAGAATGAGTTAACTGACTTTAAGTTGGCTTATATCAATCAACGGTTAGGGACAAAGTTAACTTATAAAGATTGTGCTGATAATAAAATTATATTGAATATCTTTGACCTTTTAAATGCAAATGGAATTTCATATTACTCAAGACCAGAACAAGCCATGCAACAATTGAATTCTTATTTTATTGGATTCTTGACTCGTAGTTGTTCAGAGGTCAATATGAGAAACCTTGTATTCAATAAACCTGAGATAAACAATTCATTTCATGAATCAATGAGATGTAAGTATGTCAATTATAAGGTGTTTAAGAATACAGCTGAAAACGACTTCTATATTCTTCCATGTAATATTGACACTACAAGAAAAATAAGTGTTTATATTGCAGAAGGACCAATGGATGTACTTGGTATTAAGTATAATCTAATTAAGAGTACAGATAACTGTCTATATATTGCAGGTAGAGGCAAAGCTTATGATAATGCAATCTTATGGGCAATTAAAAATCTTGTGACTCCTTATTTAGAGATTCATCTATTTCCAGATAAGGATGTATCAAACTCTTATATTAGAAATATCATACTAAAGTATAAGACAGTCTTTCCAATGTATCGATTCTTCATTCACAATAATCAATATGGTCATGAAAAAGACTATGGTGTTCCTGAATGGAAAATATCTGATTTCATGTGGGAAGAAAAAATAAACAATAATCTCGTATGATTATATGGGGCTGGATTTACATCCAGCCTCTTTATTTTTTGCTCTTCAACATTAGTATAATAAAGAAGGAGGTATATGCAATGGCTGGTAAGTTTATTAATAAATCGTATACAAAAACAATTGATTCTCTTACTTCTGGTATGATACAGAAGATAAAAACTGCTAACTATGTATTCAACAATAAACCTCCTGTTTTATGTGATTGGTATAATATTGATAAAGATGCCACTACATTAGATGAGGGTAGTGGATTAGAATATTCAAGTGTTGGTAAGACAAGTCCATTGAGATATAAATTGATTAAAGACGCAGTCTTTTATTCCCAAGGGATTCAAATGGAAATTAACCTTGATTATGATGAGGAAGGTTTATCTACATCACCACCAACAATCAGTGGTATTATTCTTCCAAACACTTGGATTCCTTATCCTGGAGACCATTTTTCATTAAAACAGGCAGGAAAAGATTATCTATATAGAATTACTGCAGTAAACTATGACACAATAGATAATGACAATAACATATATAGTTTTGACGCAGCAATTGATCAAGCTGGTAAAAATTATATTGACAATCAAGTAACAGAAACATATAGAATGATTATCAATAATGTAGGTACAAGTTTCAAACCAATTATAAAGGAAACTAGTTATGATTGTATTGATACTTTGGATAATATCCTAGTACAATTGAAAAATAACTTTATTGCTCTATTCTATAATGATGCAGTTCAGACATTTACTTATGAAGGTTATTATGGCAATTTGTATGATCCTTACATGATTGAGTTCTTGATACGAAATGATATCCTAAATGGTTCAAATGAATATATTTATGTACATCATGAAGTTCCAGTTCCAAGAACATTCTCTATTGATTACGCTGATACTTTGTTCAGAGCATTAGAAACGCATTGCATTACAAAGTTCTCTTCTAATGCTTGCATTGCAAATGAGATTGATAATCAATACTCTTTATTTGCATCTGTTTTGGAAAGTTACTTTATGATTAATTATAATGGAAATGGATTATATAAATTCAATCCAATTAATTCTGAACTAATTTCTAGAGTCAAGACAAATGAAGAATTTGATGAGTATGATGAAAATGCTTATATGAATATCATTATAAAATATATGAACGATTCTAAGATAGATTCTTCTATTATACCATTATTAGAGTCTATTAACTTCAAACCTACAGTAGATTTATTCTACTGTATCCCTATGATTATTTTTTGTTTAGAAAATAGCATCAAAAAATTGATGAGTTAACATACCAATAAAGTCTATAAAGGAGGGTATGTATATGTCTGAAGAACTTAAAAATATAGTTACACCGGATGATTTAATGGAAGAGTTTGTTACAGACATGGTTGTTGCTGATGATGAACTATCCGATTCTATTTTTACTTGTGTTGATAATTATATTGATGACCTCTGCATCGAAATAATGAATGATGAAAAGAGTGTATTTGAAACTGATACAGATGTAGATACACCATTTACATACATCTTAGATAAAGTAATGGAAAAAGTAGACACAATTGAGCAGATTCAATCAGATTCTTATCTTTCTGTAATTAACAAACAATTTAGTGATCCAGATGGTGATAAAAATACAGATGACCCTGATTATTGTGATGGTGTAGATTTATCGGAAATCACACCAGAAGATTTCCAAATTTATATTCCAAAAATTGAACATGATGGTGATTATGAAGATCAATCTGATGAACAAGAAGCTTCATTAGAAAGATATTTTGATTATGATCAAACTTTTGAAGATTCTATATTCAATGCATAAGGAGGTATATACATGTTCCGTGATGTAACTGTTGATGAAATCATTACAGATGTTATGGATGCTGGTAGAGATTTGATGGTTGAAAACGCTGTCGATGAGTATCTATTAGCTGAAAGAGATATTATGACTGAAGCTACTACAACTGCCGATAAAATGGTTGATCTTTCTGTTGATGCAGGTTATGATGATGAATCTCAATATCTCGAAGATGATGAAGAAATTAATGCTTTGCTTGATGAAGAAATTATTGAAGATATTGATGGTGAAGAAGATATTTTCCAAGATACAATCGATGAACTAAATGAAGACGAAGATATGATTGAAGATATCGAAGATATTCTTTGTCCTTATGATGATTTAGATGCATTGATTGATGGAGAATCTATTGATTAAGGAGGTAATATAATGATTACAAAATATATGTGTACAGTAGAAACTAAGAATTATCCAGTTACGACAATTGCTCCAATGATTCAAAGATATTCTTCTTGTAAGAAAAAATATAATGCTTCTGAAATTGCAAATTGCTTAGCAGCTTATGCTACAGTAACTTTACATAAGAAGAGTGGTGCTAATGTAAGACTAACAAGAGACAACTTTAAGTCTATCTTACTAGCATATAAGAATGAACTAGAAGGATATGAACTGAGAGCAAAGTTCAATCAACAAGTTGAAGAAAATAAAGAGGCGATTGAAGAGATGAAAAAAGAAACGATTACAATCGAAGAACCTATTACTAAAGAAGAAACTGAGCAAGAAACTGTACTTTCTGAATCTCTAGAAGAATTTCAGGAAGATCCTGAAAATCCTGAGATTGAAGATTATTCTTACATCGACGCTGAAGAATAAAAAATAACGCCGGTAGGTTATCAAAAACCTACCGGAATTATTTTCCTTAAAGATAACTAAATCTTATTTAGTCTCCTAAAATTCCGATGAAACCATCACCCATGTGTCTCACCTACTTTACTTTTCATTTTATTATTCATTTCTACTCCTTTCCTGATAGAATTCTTGATTCTATCACTATTATAATATGCAATTTTAAAATTCTGGATTTACAAATTTAACTGTATCATCAGGTTGTACAGTTAATTCATATAAACAAAGAATGTTTTCTTTAGAAATATCTCTTACTGCATATCCATTCATACCTAATACTTGAATCTTTGCATTTGCTTGTTTTTCACATTCTTGATTTGCTTCTATCGTATAAACTGGTTTTACAATAGCTGTATCGCCATCATAGTCCATTCCCATTGCACCGATTAACCCATTACAAATAGAAAGAGTATCTTCAAATAAAGGAGACGTGTTTGAATTTATATCTCTTGCCTCAATAACAGGATACCATTTATAAAGTTTTGTATTATCTTCAAATCCAGATTGAACAACCATAGGACAAGTTTTTACAGTAGATTTGATTCTGACTTTAGATGGGTATTGGTTTAAGAAAGAGTCAATAGGGAAACGTGTAATTAATACCATCTTATCTTCAGTAACATCACATGCTGCCATATAAAATAAATCACACCATGTAATAACTCTTTCTATTTTTAATTCTGGAGCATATTCTTTCTTTGTTTTATCATATTCTTTAGCACTATTTAATCGATATCCACCGAAACCCATATTAAATTTTAATGTCTTTAAATCGGCTTTCTTTCCAGTAGAAGTTTTTAATTCATTATTCTTAACTCGTCTTGCAAACTCTTCTTTATCTACAGGAAGTTCTATTGGAATAAAACGATTAGAATAACCATGAATAAAACGTTCAATCTGTCTCTCTAGTTCTACATCAGAGAATGCTATCTGATAATCAACCAAAGGAACATAGACAAATTCATTTTCATTAATTGCAATTGGATATTCCATTTTACCAGCAAATCTATTTTCGAAGAAACGTCTTAACCAGAATACAATAAATGGTTTGAAACAACACAATGCTGCTGCTAACGGTAATGCAGCATGATTCATATCAATCATTAAATCATCTATTTCTTCTCCTGATACATCTGGTGCAGACATTACCAAACGTGCTGAATAGTCTACAGTTTTATATAATGTACCACGTTTAATTAGACCCATTTTACCAGGAAGATTTGCTGGGGTTTCCTGTCCATTAATTGTAGTACCGTTACCAAACCAGTCAAAGATTTGAACTAAGATATTCTGTACTCTCGCTTTAGTAACTTCACTTAAAGTCAAGCCAAATCCAGCGGTCTCTTTTAATGACTTTGTAGCCATAATCAGACTACTATATAACTTATTAATTTCACCCACACCAATACCGTTATCTCTAGATTCAACGTCACGATAATATGGTGGAATTACAATGTACTTTGTAATCCATAATTGGTCTTTGCTCTTTTGAATAAAGTCAATTCTCTTATTACGAGAAGATGAATCATTCTTTTTAAACTTTATTTTACTAAAGTTCTTCCTTAACCAATCAATACCAGTATTACCATCATCAGACTTCACTAATTCTCCGTTACTATCAATGATAAAATACTCAGTACCATTTACAATACTTTCAATTTTATTATTCAACTTACATAAAGTCTTATATACAATTGGATGAAAAAAAGAACCACCTAAATCAATATAAGCAAAGATACCAGAACGTTCTGCTTTTGTAATACCAAAGATTTCATTTGATAATAAGCCATCTTCTGTTGGTGTTGGACCGTTAAAAAATACAGGATTTGTAACTTCTTTTAACATATTCACTTTAACAAACTTTTCCATATCCAAAAGAGAAGTTTTTAAGTGTTGTGTACTTGCTTCTGTAAAAAAATCAGTATCGTTTTTAACGATATTAACTGCTTCATCTATAATCATATATGTTTCTCCTTCCATATTAATTTATAAGATTGTTGAAGTGATTAAATAGCACCATATTTAGTTTACACAACATAACTATAAAATTTTAATATAAAAGGAGTTTTGATATATGGCTTTAGCATGTGAAGAATGTATGAAAGGTGCACCTTACGCTTTCTGTTGCAAAAGAGAATGTGGAGAACATGAATTTTGTAGAAATTGTTCATACATATCAAATAATAAATATTGTTCATATAAAACAGAACAAATGCTTCAATATAGCAAAGAGGAATTAAACAATAAACCAGCAGACTTTTATAATAGTATTAAACCTTTACCACCAGTAACAGATGGTTCAGAAGATTATTTAATACCAGTCGAAAGAGTATTAGACGATATGTATAGCGATTCGTGTATTGCTTCATCAGCAAAAGAATATTATATTAATAATTATGCTACAGAACAAGAAAAAGAAGAATTTAAAATACAGGAAACAATTAGTAATTTTATTAGTATATTGTCACTTATTATTTTTCTATGTTGTTTTGTGATATTCATTATTAATTTTATCATAAGGAGGTAATAATATGAAAAAGCCTATTTTTTATTACGTAGAAGAAACACCTCGATTTGATGGGTATCATGTAGGACCACCTTGTCCACCACCATATCCACCGTGCCCACCTTGTCCACCACCGAAGCCGCCAGTTCCACATTATCACGGTAAAGTAAGTGTTGTTGGACGTACTGTACTTACTGTTAAATACATTGATTGTCACGGACATTATCAAACATTTGATATTAGAGATGGCGAAACATATGAAATCAAAGCAGTATCTTCTACAAGAGGGATTTGTACATTTGCTGGTAGAATTGTAGATTTTGAATGTAATAAAGGAATCGAAAAGTTAATCGATAAACCGCACGAAATCACAATCTCTGCTCTTATCGTAGATTATTCTGATGCATATGAAAGCAAACTGTTAAGATTATATGTGAATAATATTATCTCTATTAAACCAATTGTATGCTTTGATGGAAGAATGGATTATCCGACTCAGAAAGATTGTGATTGTCATGAGAGACCTTGTCCTCCACCACCACATCATCCTGAACACATTTATGATCCATTCGAAGATATCTAATAAATGGTGAAAGTTTTTACTTTCACCATTATCTATGAAAGGAGTTGTGTTATGGAATTTTTTGATAATATCAAAATGAATTCAAACCAATTTATTGATAGTAGATTCGAATTGGTTAGTTCATTACCAACTTCTAATCTATTTATAGGAAGATTAGTATTTAATAGTACTGACAATACACATTATTATTATAATGGAACTAACTGGGTTTCTATTATAGATTCTAAAGTATTTAATGATACTATCGGTAATATTTCTGATGTTCTTTCATCTGTCGTGGAGGTGTAATTTATGCCTACTATTTCAGATCAATTGACAGCATTGATTGTTCAAAAGAATAATCTAGTTGATAATTTAAACACAAAAGGTGTAACCGCATCAAGAAGTGAAAAACTCAATACTCTAGTTCCTAAAGTATTACAAATAAATTCTGGTAGTGGATTAGATACGTCAGATGCTACTGCTACATCTAATGATATTTTATTAGATAAAACTGCTTATGTAAAAGGTAGTAAAGTTACAGGTTCAATCAAGTCAAAAGCAACCGCTACATATGTTCCATCAACCGAAGATCAGATTATATCTTCTGGGCAATATCTTTCCGGTAATCAAACTATAAAAGGTGATGAAAATCTTTTAGATGAGAATATTAAAACAGGTGTAACTTTATTTGAAAAAGTTGGTACTTTTACTTCAGATGCTACTGCTACATCTAATGATATTTTATTAGATAAAACTGCTTATGTGAATGGAGAAAAGGTAACTGGTATAATTCCATCTAAAGATAAACAAACTTTTACCCCATCTACTGAAAATCAGATTATATCTTCTGGACAATATCTTTCTGGAACACAAACTATTCTTGGAGATAGTAATTTACTTCCAGAAAATATTAAAACTGATGTTACAATATTTGGTGTTACAGGTACTCATGCAGGTGCTGATGAATTAACCGAAGCAACTGCAATAGAAACTGATATTAAATCAGGTAAGATTGCCTATATAAATGGTGGAGAAAAGGTAACTGGTAATGCATATACTGTAGAAAATGAAACCGACATTATACCTGGATTAAAAGATCAATTCTTACAGGCTGGGTTTTATAATGGTATTTCTATTCCAGGAGATACTGAACTTGTTCCTGGAAATATTAGAAAAGGTGTAGAAATATTTGGTATTACCGGTATTTATGAAGGTAGTGGCGGAAGTTCTTCTAGTGAACAAGTAGTATTTGAATGCGATGTTGAGGCATCAGAAGAAACAATTGTTTCTAATTGGAAAGGTTTAATTAAAACAAAAATGGGAACGGCTTATGCTGATATTGGAACTTATGTCTATAATACTATATCAGCAATGGCATATAATACTAATAATAGTGATCTAATTAGTGGTATAACATATAAAAACGATAATGGTGATGATAACTACGGATTCTACTTTACAACACCAATTAATATCACTTCTAGTACAGTATTATTATATATTAGAGGATTTGTATCTTCATGGATTAACACAACATTGAATATTAATTTTATTCAAGCTGATTCAGTTGATGATATTGAAACCAAAATCAATAATAATGATTTTGTATACACACAGCAGATACAATTTCCAAATGCAATCAATTCTACACATAATAATTTAACTAAACTAATTCTATATTTCAACTTAGAAAATATTGCATTGTCTGGAAATTATTATCTATATATTAATACACCACATACAGGTGGTAATGAAGCAATAATAAATAAGATTGTAATTATAAACAAATAAGGAGGTATAATATGAAAAGAATCTATAATAATGATATATCTCCTATAGAGATTACTAAAGTAACAGAAACAATTTATAAAATTTCATTTAGAGAAAACATCACTGCTATTACTACAAATAAAGTTAGTTGTGATGAATATGAAATTTTTACAGAAAATTCTACTCCTGAAGAAACAATTAATAAGTTTGTAGAAACTAATAAAGAAATTCTATTAGAATCTGCTATTGCACAAGATAAAATTAAAGAGAATCAAAATAAAATTGAAGATATGCAAACTAGTCTTAATAATACTGATTATAAAGTATTAAAGAATCTAGAAAACTTTATGATTGGTATTCCATTTGAAAGCGATTTATCTTCAATCTGTGCAAATAGACAATTGATGAGAGATTCGATTAATAATATTCAACAGGATATTTCTGATGATAATGATTTGCTAACACAAGCAAAACAAAGAAAAATTAATGAAGTTAGTCTTATTTCTCAGTCTATGATTATTAATGGCGTAGAATATGGTGGTAAACGATATCGTTTAAATACAACTGATCAAATTAATATATCTGCATTAAGTGCTATGGCACAATTAGGTAATAAAGTTCCTTATCACGCTGATGGTGAAATTTGTAGAATCTTTGAACCTGAAGAAATGCTAGCATTAACCAAGACTGCAACTAGTTGGGTTGTTTATCATACAACATACTTTAATCTTTTAAAGCATCAGATTCTAGAATATGATAATATAGATGATGTCAATGAAGTATATTATGGAATTGAATTAAAAGACGAATATCAAAAAATTATAAATACAATTGTATCTAGTAATAGTAAAGCAACTACTACGGGTGGTGATACAAATGAAAGTAATGAATAAAATATTTGAATATATTGTATTATCTTGGATTGGTGGGTCTACTTATGTAGCACTAGAAGTTTTATTTAGAGGTAGAAGTCATTGGACAATGTTTATCTTAGGAGCGATTTGTTTTATTCTGATTGGATTAATTAATGAGATATTACCTTGGAAAACACCAATCGAACTTCAAGCCCTATTAGGTGCAGGATGCATTACAATATGTGAATTCATAACTGGATGTATTGTAAATTTATATTTAGATTGGAATATATGGGATTATTCTAATATGCCGTTTAATATTCTAGGACAAATTTGTTTACCATTTACAATACTCTGGTTCTTTATTAGTATTCTCGCAATTGTATTAGATGATTGGATACGATATATTATGTTTGATGAAGAAAAGCCTCATTATATCTCTATCTTTAGAAAGAGGTGATATTATGCAAGTATTAACAAAACTTGACATGACTAAAAACCAAATTTTAAATGTAGTTATTCATAAAGTGGATTCTGATCCTTCTGTGTCTTCTAAAGATGAAGGCATGATGATTTATAATCGAATTGAAGAAAAATTAAAATACTTCAATGGAAAAGAATGGATTGTCATTGGAACAGGTAGCGGAGGAACTACAATTAAGATTGATAGTGTTATTAATGACCAATCTACAAATGATAATGCTGCTGGTTCTAAAGCTGTAGTAGATTATGTAACTCTAGCTGTATCTGAATTCAGTGGTATTGTATCTTCTATTAAAAAGATACAAGGAAACTCTGTACTTAAAATTATGTCTGATGGAACAATTGTTGGAGTTAAGATTGATTCCGAAGTAACAGAATCTTCAAACAATTTAGTTACATCAGCAGCGGTTTATAGTGCAATTAAAACAATTGCTGGTACTGTTACAAAAGCAGATTATTCTTGCCCTACTATTACTGGAACAGATAACAAATGTGTATGGGAAATTGAACTAGAACATACAACACCAGCAGTTGTACAAATTTATAATAATTCAAATGAGATGATATTTGCTAATATAAAAGATGAAACGAATAAAATTACAATTACATTCAATGGTATTACTAGAATATCTTCTGGAACGTATCATGCTATTATTATATATTAAAGGAGGTATTAATTATGAGTAATCAAATTCCAACTGTATTCATTGATTCTGATAAACCCGAATTAGTTCGTGGAATCAAAACTTGTGATTGTCCAAAACCACAACCACCAGAACCTAAGAAATATCATCAACGTCCTACTGTAATTAATAGACCGTATTCTGATATGCCAGTTCCTGGTCCATATGTTCCTGATTATGAGACTCTTGGTGCTGAACCAGCATCTCCAATTCCAGTACCAAATACATACTTAGCCCCTGGACATCATTGCCATGATCATCATAAACCAGAATATCATTGTCATCCAGACCATAACATTCATCCATTTGAATGTCATAATGATGGTCCATATGTAACAAAGCATGAATTAAATCATATTCTTGCTCATATCGCAGATGCAGATATCTTCAGAGATTTATCGGAAGAAGGTACTACTGTTTCTGTAGGAGGTATTAAAAAGGGCACTAAATTAGACTCTATGACATTTGCCAGATTTGTAAAGCTAATGATGTATCCAGACCTCAATATGGATGATGAAGAATATGCTTGTGAAACTGATAGTGGTAGAACTGTATTAAATTCTACGGTTAAAACCGCTATTGGTGATTTAAAAGTAGGAGATTCTTTAAAAGGAATGACTGTTTCTCAAATTCTAGAAGCTATGTTATGTGGTAAAAATAAATGGGGTACTTATTTATGGAAATCTGATGTAACGTCTGTTGAAGCAGGTACTACTACATTAGATGCTGAAACATTATTCCCTAAGCTTGTAGAAGATTATGATTGGCGTCATACTTATGAACTATTAGTAGTTTGTAAAGATGAAGATAAAGAATCTGAAGACAAATTTGTTTACAATGAATTAATAGCAAATATTTATAATAAAGACCAAAAAACTAATGTATCGATTGAAGGGGTTCCAACTGATTTGAAGTGGAGTTATAATCCAGAAAGTAAGAAGATTACTCTTCATACAGATACAGAAATTACTACAGCAATTGCTGTTGTTTTAGTAAGAAGATAAACATTAGGAGGGATTTTTACAATCCCTCCTTCCATTTTTACTTCTTTAACATTTCAATAATTATAAATGTAAGGAGATGGTATTAATGGATACGCCTAGTTTCATTAAAGTAAAAGGTGATTCATACTTATTTGCTAATGATGGCACATTCAAATTCTATGTGCCTGAAAAGTATTTCTCCAACAAACTTGCTGTATTTGAAGGAGAATGCATTGATTTATTCGGAATGTTATCTTATGCTATCTTTGATAAGAATGACAAACCGATTGGAAAATTAAGAACTTTTAAATTTCCAATCTCATTTCTAACAAAACCAGATGAAATTGAAATTGCAAAACAAATTAAGCTTACAACTAATAACAAACCTGATGATTATAGAATTTTAAAATATCATAAAGATGGTGTTATTGTTGTAAATTATAATATTGCAGAAGATGCTGAAAATATTCAGCGTTGGTATTCTGCATTGGACACTGGTGCTTTACCAAATAACTTGCCATATAATGAATTACAAAACTATTTCATTAGAAATATACAGTTAACTGGAAATAAGTATAGTGTTTCGTTACAATTAATCGGTGTCGTTGTTAGTGAACTATGTCGCTCTAGAAAAGACATTGATAAACCATTTAGATTGGAAGATTCGAATGATATGAACGCTTATCAATGGATGTCAATTAAGGATATTCCTAGAAGTACATCTCCATTTACAGCGTTACAAGCAGAAGAGTGGGATAAAGCTGTTATCTCTTCGATTACAGTAGATTCTCAAAAGGATTCTCCTTTAGAGAAAATTATGATGGATTAAGGTGGTTATATTTTAACATATTGATAAAGGTCATAGCTAACGCTATAGCCATAAATACCACATTAAATAACATATAAGATTAACACACACATTTTTAATTTATTTTATAAAGGAGGATAAAACATGAGTAGATATCCTGGCACTCAATTTAAAGTGCATGATAATTCTCAGGCTACAGCTGTTGTTCCTGTATCTAATGCCAATACCGCTGATGCAGTGCAATATTTAACTACCTTTGCATCTGTAAAGGGACCTGAAGGAATTACTCTTACCTCTGGTGAAGACTTTTACACTAGATATGGTACTCAGGACAACATTGATTTTAAAAAGTATGGTCAACCGTTATTCCAAGCATCTATGAATGTAAATAATGGTGCAGCTTTACTTGCAAAAAGAGCAGTGTTAGATGATGCTTCTCTTGGTAATGCTACACTTGGTGTTGTATTAACTAAGTATAAGAATGCTAAGATTACTGTAGACGAAACATATCCAGAACTTATTAAGTCGATTACATTTGATGATAATAAGACTTCTAAATATTCGATTGCTCCTATGGTATTTAGCATTGACAATGTAAATGAATATAAGTATGCTAAGTCTGAAGTTTCTGAATATAAAGAAAGATATGATTTATATAAGAATTATATTGAAGACGTTATTGCCAATGAAAATACACCAAATGCTGAATTCTTAAATAAGCTTTATGGTAAAACAGAAAACGATGTAATTCTTAGTGGTTTTACCCAGTCTGTTTATTATAATAAAGACGGTAAGCTAGTTGATGTTGAAGCTGATGGTAAAGGCGATGTTCGCAAAGTAAGTTCCATTACAACCGGTTTGAACTATCAAGTTCAAAAGACTTTCTCTAGTAACTTTGATGCAGAAATGGATATCATTGATGCTGGTAAAGGTGTTAAAGGAACTGGAATTGATTCTACTAATCATATTGGCGGATGGACTATCTATCAACTTAAGAAATCAAAAGAAGAAGATGCTACTGCTGCTAAAATAAAGTTTGAATCTGTTATAACTCAAGTTACTTATAAAATGCCGGTCGAAAAGAATATTCCGATTGAAAGAATTATTTATTGTAAGGCCAATGAAGCAGAAGCTAAGTTAAAAGAAATTGTTGATGCACATCAAGATTGGTTAGATGCTGATTTCGATGCCGATAATGCTAATATCTTTGCTGTTATCATTGATTCGGATGTAGCTACAACAGAAGTTAAGACACACGGTTATACTTCTACAATTCGTCTTATGAATGACCTTATGGTTCAGAATAGTGGGTATGTAGAATGTGAGTATGTATTCCCGATGTTCACTATCTTTGATAATGGTCGTGGTCAATCTATTAAGTCGATTTCTATCGATTATGATGCAGCATCTTCTATGACACTTAAGAAGGCTTTGTATTCATTGTCTGTATATAACTATGCAACTGCTAAGAAATTGGAGAAGTTCTCTTTCTCTTTGAATCCATATGCAAGAAACAATAATACTGGTTATTCTTTTGACATTGAATCTGCTGTTAATTATGTATCCAAACAGATTTCTGTAAAGACTTATTATGAATCTTATGATGCATTGCTAGAAACATTGCAATTGATTATGGGTTCTAATGATAATACAATTATCGAAAGCAACGATATTCTGTTTGGTCATAAGTTGAATGGTTCTTATCCTGCATTCAATTCTTATCAGGTTTCTACAATCCTGAAGAGAAATACTTATATTTATGACTATGCACATTTGGATGTATTTGATAGTGATGTTATTACTGTAAATGCATATTGTGATAGTGATAATATGACACTTCTCCCAACTAAGGATTACGTGCCAAAGGTTAAGTACTACTTTTATAACTATATCAGACAACAAAAAGGACTTCTTGAAAGACTTGAAATGGGTACTGATGGTTATTGTCTGTCTAGAACAGCAGATGCTACAAAGACTGAAAAAATTGTTCCATTCATCGTAATTGATGAATCTGATAATGTGTATGGTCAGGATGAATATGAAGCAATCTCAACTTTGATTATGCTTACTGGCCAGAAGAATGGTACTGTTATTTCTGCAACAGAAGGTGACATTGGTTTAGTACCTGTAGTAGCTAGCAACTTTATTGAAGTTATTCTTGGTTTGCGTGAAGTTGAATATTATGAGAATGGTGCAAAATCTACTGATGGTAAGAAGTATCTGTTATCTCATAATGAAAATACTTTACATAAAGCAAATGTTCTAGAAAATGGTGCAGATATTCCGACTACATTTACTGGTTATGTATTCACAGCATCCACTGTTATTACTCCAGTAACAGTATATGTTCCATATTCTAAGGACTTTATGTATCAAGAACATTATAGAAGATTCTTCTCTGGTGAATTTGATAAGGATATCTTCAATCTTGATGTATACTTCCCTAATGCAGTTTTCGATGCAAACTATTCTACTAGAACAAAGCTTGCTATTCAGAGACTTGCTGCATATAGAGGTGACTTTATGTGCTATATGGATATGGGTATCGGTAATGTAAGTAGCTATGCTGATTGTTATGATATGATTCCATCTACTTCTGGCGGTTTGGAATTGACTGAAGAAAACAATAGTTATAGCTATGTAAGAGATATGCATATTGCATTGACTTGCTTATATTATAAGATTCGTAACCCATATGATAACAAGGTTATTTCTGTAACTGCAACTTATGGTCTATCGAACTTGTATATCAATCATTTTGCTAATGACGTAAGTAAGGTATTCGCTGGTATTTCTAACGGTATCACAATTAATAATGCTATCGAAGGTAGTATCAACTATATTCCTAAGATTTATCCGACTAGTGAAATGACATCTCTGAATAACATCGGTGGTGTATATCCGTCTGAAGATGAAACTATTATTAATGAAAAGCAACTTATGTGTGACCTTAAGGTTAACTATGGCTGTTATTATGATGATAGATTCTCTATCGAAACTGAATATACCATGAATCCGACTGAAAGTGAATTCTCTTATTGGAATAACGTTGCTCTTGTATGCTTAATGATGCAGGCTATTAGAAAGGCTTGTCCATCTGCAAGATATCAATTCATTACAGCAAATGATTTGTCTGTATATAAGAATGCTGTTGAAGCTGCAATGGAACCTTGGAAGAACAAGTTTGCTGATATTAAGTTCAAGTATGTACAAGATGAAAACGCTGTCGAAAGTAAGATTTTCTATGCTGCTATCGAAGTTGTATTTAAGCCATTTGCTCAAGCTGAAATCTTTGAACTAACTGCACTTAATTACTCTACTTTGTCTAGCACTGTTACAAATGTATAAGAAAGGAGGAATAGTCTATGGCAACTCATAACACAGCCACTTCTGTAGCAAATAGTGGTGCATTTAAGGGATTGAAGACTCCTAGAGAACTTTTGAACTACAACCTTATGAGAGGCGTTACAGACTTCAGTAACCTGAAACAATGGGATTTGTATGAAAAAGGCTATCCATTCTTAGTAGTTGTTTCTATTCCTGACTTCTTGAAAGACTTAGCTGCTAGAGATGATAATGTAAAAACCATCGTTAACAACTATGTCCATATTCTTGAAAATGACTTCCGTGGTATCGATAACATTGATAATATCACTGGTGAATCTGGTGGTGAAATTTCCAACGGTATTAGATCGATTCAATTGATTAATAAGGTTACCAAAGCTTCTAACTCTAACTTCTCGTTACAGTACTATGAACGTTCTGGTTCTATCCTTACTAAGGCACACGAACTATATCTAACTGGTATTAAAGACCCAGACACTCAAGTTAAACATTATCATGGTCTTATCGACGACTGGGTTTTCAAGGGCATTGATGGTCCAAACCGTAGTGGTAGTGACCCAGGTCCACATAGAGAATGCTTCACATTCATGTATTTCATCACTGATAATACAATGACTAAGATTGAACGTGCATTCTTGATTGCTGCTTGTCAACCTACAACTGCAAACTATGGTGATTTGTATAGCGGTAATAAGGGTGATATCACATTCGCTGAAATCTCCTTGTCGTTTAACGGATTCTTCATCAACAACGACTATGTATATCAGAAGGCTGAAGATATGTTGTTAGCTATGCGTAATCCTAAGAACCTCACCGATTCTAGAATTATCGTTGATAGCAACAACTTTAGATATTCTGCAATTGCTAAAGCTGGTGTTGATGCAGGTAATGAAACTGATAAGTTCGCTACTCCGAATTATTGGAGTGAAAGTGAAGGTCGTGTTGTTTCTAGCGATGACATGAAGACCGTAATTTCGGATCCGACTGCTGCATATGTAGACTCAACTGATGCTCCTGGTACTTCTAATGGTAAACCTACCGGTGATTTGGATGTTTATAAGAACGTCGTATCTTCGATGCAAAGCAAAGAACATTTAACTGACGATACTTATAAAACTAGTGGTGATAATAATTAAAATAAATTCCCAGATGGAGAAATCCATCTGGGATATTTTTATTCTTCACCACTATCTTCATTTGACTCAGCTGCAACTCGTTGCTTTGCTTTATGTGCAATATCTTCAAGTTCAGGGATATTAAGATAAGAACCAAGATTAAATTTATTAATCTCACGAATTACTTCATTCTTTACCGGTTCTTCTTCATCAGGGTCAAGAATCAACTGTGCTACACTCTGAGAATATTCATTTACATTTGTCATCATTTGGTTTGTATTTGTAATATTCAAGAACATCGGTGGTGGTAGAATTACAGAAGTTTGAATATTATCATCAAATTCATTGTTATAAATCTTATTGAAAATACGGGTAAGATTCATCTGAAACTTACTTTGTCTATTATATACTTTTCTTAAGAACTTACTAGACGACATTGTTAACTGAGAAGAATAGTCTACGCTATTTCTCATCTGAATCATTTCCATTGGAACATCCGTACTATTAACTGACATTTCTTCTAGCATTGTCATAAATTCAGTTTGATATTCTACTGATTGTCCTTGCATAACTTCAAAATCAATTGGAGAATTTCCACTAGGACCTCTAGGAATAATATAGTCATTAAACATACCTGTGATATTCAAGATATGGTTAATATTTTCAATTTGCCTAATACCGAAGTTACCCTTCTTAATTTGATTAATAGTATTAAGAAGTGTTTTAGATATATTTGTATCAACAGTCTGATTCACATAATATACTCTTTTATCCTGTGCTCTAGTCATATTCCAAATTGCATGAGTAATATAATTTGCACAATATAATGTAGCTGGGAACATTGCTTTATCTAAATCAGAAATACCTCTATGGGTATCTTCATTCATTTTGAAATAGACATGTTCCATATCATCTGGTGGAATAAATGTAACTCGAACTTTATTCATATGAGAACTATTATTATCATAATTAAACTTAAGAACTGTATAAATTTCATTTCTTAAGTCTTGGTTTGCATTGATAAATTTTGCATCGATGAAATTAGAAATTTGGTTTGCAATATAACGAATAATATTGTTTTGTTTTGTAGACTGGTCAAGCATACTATTTGTAGACAAAATAGAATTAGAACCTTTTAAAGACATTGTAGGATCTTGCATCTTATCATAATCACCTACCGGATTATATGGACCATCTACTTCAATATAATAATACCCAAAACAATAATTTTCAATATAAATTGGAATAACATGTTTTCTTTCCAAAATCTTTACAATTGTACCTGGGACATTAATATATCTATCATCTTTTGATTTCTTTTTTGCTTTGTTCTTATCTACTAATCCTTCTTGTCCTCTATCATCAAATCCTTCAAAAGACAAATCATCTTTAATTGTCTTCTGAAATCTTCCTTTTACGACATCTCGTATATTATTAGCTGATTCTTCGATTGTTTCCTCAGAAAAATCTGCACCTTCGTAATTTAACGACATCTCGTTTAATGAACGAGATGCTTTTTCAAACCGCATAATATTTTCTACAACAGAATTAATTGCTCCGGTATAACATTCAAGTTGTACATTGTTTAATCCAGCTTGTTCAAACATTTCTGGTGTAATTTCTTTTGGTAATTTATCCATTTCAATATTACCAGATTCTGTAATAATTGTGTGCTCTTTAATATCCAATTCAGCACGAGTATTATTCTTTTGCTTTAATAATCTTGCTACAGCTTTCTTATATGGAACAATATATACAAATGCTTCTCCATACTTAGAAGCCTGGTCATAGATTTCATCAGTTAAATCCTGGAATTTATATGTTTCCTTAATAAACTTAATATGTTCATTATAAGTTTCAGAATCATTTGTAATACTTGAAGAAGTCACATTAATAAAGTCTTTAGAAAAATGGTCAGCAGATAATACATTATCTTTTCTAGTATCCAACGCTTCTTGTAACCTTGGCATATATTTAAGAATCGTATCAATCTTATTATCATAATCAAATACGGTAGTTGTATCATTAATAAAGCCCATTAATCCAGCTTCAATAACTTGACTGTCATTAATAAGAGATTCAAGACTTTGTCCACCTTCTTTATTTCCAGGTTTAATAGAACTTCCTTGTTGTTGCATTCTAGAATAGAGTGTACTCATTGTACCTCTACCAGTATTATCCATATTAACCGATACAATATTATCTATAGAAGAATCTAATTTATTCTTAATCGATTCAAGGTCTTGTTTATTAGATGCTTGTGAATAATATGTTTTACTATATAGATTATCTAGACTATTTTGAATTGTATTAGAAAGTCTATTGATAATACTAGTAGACGATCTTTTCTTTTCATCCTTTTTAGCCATATAGTATACCTCCTTTTAATATTTACTAAATTGTTGAAATGAGTAAATTGTAATGACTTTGTAAAACTATATATATTCACTTATATATAATTATAGTGAATAGAGATAGTAATATAAGCTATACTCTATATCAAAGACAGGTTGATGCATACCTGAAACCTCAAGCATCAGACGTAGTGTATAAACTCTACGTTCCCAGGGTGAAGGGAGAAGGCAATACTCATGGCTAAGAACACAACTACTACAAACAACACAATCGCAACCACCAACATCATCGCTCCGGCTGAATTTGCATTTGAAGCTGTGCTGAACGAGGCATCCGTAACGGATGTACTCCATACCACAATGATTGAAACTATGTTCAATCAGGTGGTTGTTAACACCGTTCGCACCGGTGCTCATGTAACTGAGCACTATCTCAACCTGATGAAGGAGGTGTTCAAGGACTTCTTGAACTGCACTGAAATCAAGTTCGTTAAGACAAATATCAATACAGATGAGGTCATTAAGGAAGAAAAATTTGTCTTCACTAGTCGTAATGATCAGTGGGAGGAAAATGCAATTAGATTGATTGCACTGTTAAAAAGAGAACGGATGTTCTTCGAAATCACATACAAATGTGATGATGACAAAAAAGGATTCCTCTGCTACGATGAATACTTAGAAAAGGAATTGATTATCGTTAGATAAATTGATTCTGAAGACTAAAAGATAAGAACGCACTATTGCCAAGTGCGTTCTTTTTTTGTTATAAACATAAAAATTTCATAAAGGTTCTTACATCTTTAGATTTGTGAGATACAAATTCTACTAGAAAATACGGATTACCATTTGTATAATATATCTTAGCATCTAAGTCTGTCTTCTTAGTTCCAGGAAGCATATTCGGAGCCAAGTAGATAGCTCGATTATCTAAAATATATTTTGATACTCCATCAGCAGCTTTGTTTAATAATACATTGTTGTAAAACATTTCGTCATTATTAAGACCAGATATATTTTTTATATCATTAGCAGTTGCGATGTCCATAACAATCGATTTTAAAGAATTCAAAGCTTTCTCGAATAACTGGATTGCATTAAACTTTGTGATATAATCCATATTCTCAAGAACCCCAACTTCTGTTTCATATCCAACTGTCTTTCCTAAGATTGCATTAACTGAATACATCTTGTTTAGATACTTCTCATGAATGTTATCACAATTAATCAAAATCACACTTCCAGGATTATTAACAAACAAAACATCTCCAAGTGTATTATCTCTTATGATATAGAAATATTCGTTGGTAGATTTTAGTTTCATATCTTTTATATATGATATAAAAATCTTCCCACTATTTTTCAGTTCTTCTCCAAATATGTTATCCATTTATTATGCTCCAATCTCCTTAGGCTTACTATACAAATAACCATCCTTAAGACTATTATAGATTTCAGTAAAGTTGTTAAAATCAGACTTATCGAAATCAAATTTAGGTTGTTCAAATACAGACTTATCTCCACAAGCCATTGCATTAACAATCTTCAAATCTCGTTTATTTTTACAATTAATAAACAATCCACGATTATCAACTTCTGGTTTTCTGGATACATCGTCAAAATCATGATACGTCAATATACCATTCGGTCGTCTTACTGTTGTGAAATACTCAATGATGTCATCATACATTTCTTCATAACCAGCAAAATGGAACCAACGACTAAAGAATTCAATCCAGTTATGTGACTGTAAATCATCCATGAATTGAGCTTCTCTTCTCCATTTGATTTCGTCTCTATGAAATCTATTTTCAAATTCATATACCTTTTCTGGGATATTAACATGCCCAATCAATGTCGTCTGCGACATGTTAAATTCAGATGTGATTGATGGATACAAAGACTTATAATCAAAGTCATCCAGATTATTAAAGATAGATACTGGAATACCATTAATTCTCATCTTAGAATAATCACTATTATATTTCGGGTCTGCAACAAATGCACCTGGGAATTTTTCTTTCGGTGTATTCTGATTTGTATTATTACCCATAATCATTCCATATCTATAATATGACTTTGCTGCTCGATTCTTAAGATATACAGTTTGACGATATATTTTTGACCAACGAGTATTATCCAATAATACATTATTATATGCAGAGTCAATATCATTTACTTTAAACTCTATACAATACTGTACAATTGTATCCATAATATTATAGAATACGAATGTTTCATAATCTTTATATGGTAATTCTGCAAGTTTCGTTGTAATATGACTATAATCAAGTTTCTTTACACCACAAGTAATCTGTCCGATATAATCCAACTTATAATTCTCAATCGCTTTTTGTCCCTTTCGTCTAGACGCAAAATGAATCATCTGATCAAGATACACCGAATATGAACTAATCTTTGCGAAGTCATTTCTTTCTTCATAATTAAACTTATTCTTCTCATCAATAAAATAATTTACTTCTTTATATCTGAAATCTGGATGACACATAATATCCTTTGGATTATATCCAAGATTGATAATTCGCTGGATGATATACGGAATATCGAATGCCATGTTCCATGCTAGCACAGTATCTGGTTTGATATTGTTAATATAATTGAATAGGTGTTTTAATAAAACAATCTCATCTTCTTCATCATAGAAGTGAAATTGAACAGTCATCTTATCAATCTTATACTTACAAGCTTGTTTCTCTCCACCAACCGCATCGATTAAGAATTGTCGTAATCGCATATTCAATGATGGTTTATTACATTCTTTTTCAAATTTCTCAATCAATGGATTCTCTTTATTTCGTAATAAGAATGAATGAACAACCAAGGACTGATCATCAATAAATGATACTGCATTGATTGGGCATTCACCAAGTTCTACGAATTCACCCTTACAATCAATTGTATCGGCTTCAATATCAAGAAATGATTTCGATGGTTTGGTATAACTATTCTCATATGAGTTCGCAAATTGAAACCTGATGTTATCTTCAATATCCATATCAGACATCAGGATCGCTGGGTTATAATTACATAACACTTTATTTGCAGCTCGATTCCGATTACGAATGTTTTCAAAGAACTCATTTGTTTTTCCTAATCGGTCTGCAATATCTTTTTGAAGAGATATAAACGGTGTGATGATTCGTTTACAATCTTCTTTCATTGCATATTCCAAAGTATAACTTGGAACTTCTTTTCCATCAAGCAGCATATAATATTCATACTCAGGATTAATTATTGTTTCCAAAAACTTTTCACCTGACCGAATATCTTTGATAATCAAATCAATTGCTGGTGATAACCATTTTCCATTCGGATCTTTCTTTGGATAATGGTAAATCGTGTTTAATAAAGATAACGGATATCCTTTTGGATATTGACCTATCAAAAAATCATCTTCGTAATATTTCATATTTAGCCTCCTAATCATCAACGAACGTAATACGTTCTTTCAATCTATTTATATATTTGTTTTCTCTGATGTAAAAGAAAAAATTATCTCCACAGAATAAACTGTGGAGATATCCAAATAAAATTAACAAGAGGAAAACAAACAAACTTCACAAGAGGAAAATCATGTCAACCAGATTTAAGGTCTTCCAACCTTATTTAAATGTTAACAAATATTAACGATTTATAAGAAAAACATCTCTATAAAATCACAAAGGAGGAAATAACATGGCTATCTTAAATGATGATGTTCTTAAACGAGGCTCTTCTAATAATACTACTTTATCTACTCAATCTACTACTTCTGATGAAACTCCATCAGAATCTACTCCACCGAAAAGAAAAAGAGGAAGACCTAGAAAAAGTGAACAACAAACAACAGAAGTTATCGAAGTAGCTCCAAGTCATCATAGACAACAATCTGACATTCCTATGTGTCAGTCATCTGAACCATATGAAAATACTTATGATGAAACAAATAATATGCTTAAATACTCCATTATGCAATTGGATGTATTAGTAAATGATGTGAAAAACGAACTTGATATAATTAGAAAATCTAAGACACTTAAAGGAAAATATCAGTACATTTCTGATTTATGTTCTACTGCAAGTAACTTAGTAAGTTCTAAAATTTCTGCGATAAAGGAGATTAATGCTGTTAAGACAAATTGTCATAAACTCGAATTACAGCGAGTTAAGGACATTAAGAACTCTGCAGCAAACCAACAAGATGATGATAAATTTATTACTGATATGTACAATGCTTATATTAATACTCCTGTAAATGCCGGCTCTAATCCAATGATGCAATATACATCTTCTAACATTGGTGGAAATATGAATGCATATATGAATGGAGTAAATACTTCTCAAGTTAATGAGGAACAAAATTTTCAAAACTATATGAGCAATCTATCTCCTGAACAAAACAGAATGATTTTAGGTGATAATCCTAATATTGAAACTGTTGTAGTATATGACCCGAATACGGGTGAGAAAGCTTTCGAAGTAATCGATTCTAGTACAGGCCTATCTGTACCAAACTATCCTAGACCAAGTAGTTCATTATTAGACGATACAAGTGTTGATATATCTACTGGTATTGCATCTAATACAAATATTGGTCAGAGTTGGAAAGTTGTTGTTCTTGGAGATATGATAAATAAGTTCTAATTATATATTATTATAATGATTACAATGTAATCAAATAAAACAAAGGAGTTTTGAAAAATGAACGGAATTGACAAAATTGGACAATGGTTTTTTGAGGATGAAAATCTTTGTAGAAAAGAACCAGTAATGTTATCAGTAGGTGAAGAGTGTTATGTACTTGACCTCGACATCTTTGATGAGATTAATGAAACTTACACATTTGTTCCTTGTATTGTCGTAAGAGTAGACCAGTCTAGTATACCTGGTAGATGGTACTATGTATTACAAGCTAAGGACAGTGTAAATGATGAACAACTTAACTCGAACTATGATGCAGGTATAAAATTTTATAAATATTTGGAGAATACATCTCCTTATCTTTATAAGATTAATCGTGTAGAAGATAGATAAAATATTATCTATAATCTAAAGAAAAAAAGAAGGATGAGTCGAAAGGCTCATTCTTTTTTGTAAGAAAAGGAGGTAACTATGGCTTATAGAGAAATTAAGATTCAAGATGTTACTGTAGATACGCAATTGAATCGAAATATCACAGTAGCACCATTACATCAAAGCTATGCATTGTGTGTAGAATATATGAAGCATTGGTTTCTTAAAAAGTTTGAAAAAGATTTCTTTTCTTGGATTCATATTGACGGTAGCCATGTCTTTGGTGAGATTATGAAATATGATAAGAAGGCAATCATGTCTCATCTTAGTGACGATAAAGCTGCTCTAACAATTATACCAACGATTGACGATGATTATAATAGAGACCGACTTGACCAAAATCTATTCGGACTTGACCAATTTATTAACACAACAAAGATTGATAAAGCTTTCTTTCAAGATCCAGTTAATAAAAAATATATTATGATGCAAATGGATATGATGTTATTAAATTTCACTTACAGAGTAAAAGTTCCATCCAGAGCAATGCAACTAGATTTACAGAAATACATGAAGTTAGCATTTCGAACAAATCTATCCGAATCACAAGATGTTGATTTAGATTATGTAATGCCATATCCAATGATGCTATTTATGGCAAGAGATTTAGGATTTAAAATTAAAGATGATAGAATCTGTGAACCAATAAAATTTTTAACTTATTTGAATAGTCGGTCTTATATTCCAATTACTTATAAGCGTTCGAATGTTAATGCTCGAGAAGAATACTTTGTTAGAGTAGACCATTTACCAGTACGTTTATTAATTAAAGACGTTACAAAAGATGATGGAAATAAATACGGTCATATTGCTGATGACTTCAATATTGAAATGCAAGTAGAGGTTCGATTCCCATCTATGCAATTATATGTATATTTTACAAAAGAAGAATTTACAAGTATTTCTGTTGGTAAAGAAGCTTATAATATTGATAATACTTTAATGATGTCATTGCATTATTATGATGACCCACCAGCTATAAACGACCGTGGATGGAAGTTAACAATTAATGCCCAATGGGAAGAAGATAAACCTGGAGAAATCAATATTGATTTGAATGAATTATTTGATGGGGAGTTATCTCAGATTGCAAATTATCTTACATCTAAATTTATTTCTCCTAGTACCTTTATAGATGTACAGATATACAGTAATGGAATGAAACTAAAAGATGTTAATATTAATTGGGGAAGTATGAAACTCTCTGCATTTAATCCTACTGAAAAACTAGTATCAACCTTAGCAATTTATATTGACCTTGAATATCTAAATAGTGTAAGAGTAGAAAGTTATGGTAATAAGTCTAGTAAGGTTATGCCCAGCGACCCTAATAGGTCTTACTAAGAACTTTATTATAAATTATTAAAAGGAGGTCGGTATAATGCTTACATATGGTGATATAATTACACGTCAAAGAAATCTTCTATCCGGAGAACCAAAATGTAATATCAATGTTAATCAAGTATATGAATCATTAAAAGAAAACTATTCATATCAAAAAGCTAAACTTGTATTAGAAAATTGGACTGGATTTAAGAATGAAGATATTGCTATTGACAAAGTATTAGAAGTATTCACAATCATTGCAGATAATGACAATGATTCAAACGTCAAAAATGCTTCTAATATTATTGAAGGTAAGATTATCCCAAAATTACGTAATGCTAAGCAAACAAACAAACTGAATCATTATAAACGTGGTTGGATTAAACATAGACATACAGCTATGCTTAATGATACAAAAGATAATGAAAATGCAGTTTCAAAAGCGAAAGCAAATGGTGGATATCTTGGAAATTCTCTACACCCAAATAGAAAATATAAACGGGATATTTATGGTCGTAAGATGGGAGAAGTCAAAAAATCAAATGGAGATGAGAATAAGCAATCTGAATCAGATACTGAGAAAAAAGATGTTGCTACCGAGTGTTTCGATAGATTCATTCATATTGCATTTGTAAATGAACAATGTGACAGAGTTTTAACTAACCATTCTAAACTCACAAAACGATTTAACCTTGATAATATGGTTAGAAAATGCCCATTAACAGAAGCAGCATTAAAGGATTGCGTATATAATATCTGTGATTTAATCAATACATATGAATCTGCTTTTGGTGTAAGATATGATATTGCATTAGAAAATATCATGTATTTAATGTCAAAAAACTGTGTTCCTGTGGACAACAAATTTATTCTTGAAACGGTTACAGATTATTTTTTAATGACTGAGCTTAATGAAGAAACTGCAGATGCAAAACTTCATGATATGATTTATATTATAGAAAATTCTAAGTTCTTTAGCCCTGAAGAACTAAGTATTGTATCTTATCTTTATGAAGATGAACAAACCATTATCGAAGCAGTAGAGAATGAAGAAGATATTGAACAGATTCCTTTGGAAGAAAACAAAGTTCATGATATGTTCATGAAATATAAGAAAAAGAAAATAGTTACAATCAAGAAAAAGAACAAGTTAGAATCATTAAAAATCAAAAAGATTATTCATGACTTTAAGAAAGAACACAATAAATCGATTGAAAAGTTTAAGATTGCAATTTCTAGAATCTTTGTAAATAGTCCAGAAGGAATTATCAATGAACTTCCTGATATCTTTGAATTTGTAAGACTTGGTATTGTTCTAGGTGGATTTGCTATTAATCCTATTCTAGGTATTATTACATTAATTACTGGATTCTTTTTAAGAATGAAAGTAGCAAGAGAAAGAATGGAAAAAGTATGTGAACAATACGAAAAAGAACGTGATCGTTATAAGAAGAAAATGAATGAAACCGATGATGAAAAGAAGAAAGAAAAATACAAGGCTCTATATAATCAATATAAGAATGATTTATATAAATTAGAAAGTTATAGAGATGATCTATATACAGAGGCAGAAAATGATAAACGTATGGAAGAGAAATATGCAAAAGAAGCTGAAGCAAGTAGTGATGATGATTTCAACTTTGATATAGATTTTAATTTCGATGAACAAGCTGCTATTAATTATACCGAATTACTCTCCACTTTATATGAACAATTGTCTTATACAAGAGGAGATTTAATGGTAGCGATTTCTAATAATATCAAGGATATGGATAGTGATGATATCTATAATATAACTGAAGCTATAAAGGTTTGTAATGATATAGTAGATTGTCCAAGATATATCACAATTCTTGAAAATGAATTAGAACGAGTAAGAAATAATAAACAATCCTCTTTCATAGCATCTCTCCAAAAAATTGATACAATCAAAACTTGTATCTCTGATATCAATAGCGTAAAGTACAATAGCCTATTAGAAACAGCATATATATCTAATGATACTGACTTACCGGATATAGAAACTGTATATGAAACAATGAAATATAAATATGATATTATTGATGATATAATTGATTATATAGCAGAATCAAAAGACGAAAAATCTGGGATGTCATTCTTAAGTAAAGTAAAAATTGCAGGAGAAAACTTAAGACGTTCTATGTTAAAAGCAAAGGATAAAGATAAGCAACTTAGCATGAAATTAGATAGTGAATTGAATCGAACAATGAAATCTGCTAAGAAAGCAATGATTAGTGATAGTAGAGAAAGTATTATTCGAGGTTCTTTTTTACCTTCTGCTTCTAAATGTATCCACCTTGCACTTGCAAGTGGAGTAGTTGCATTGTTTAGCCCTGTTGCAGCTGTAGTTGCATTGATTGGCTTTATTGGTTCATCTAAAGTATTAACTGAAAAAGAACGTAATCTTATACTAGATGATATTGATATAGAAATCAAAATGTGTGATAAATATCTTAAAGCTGCCGAAGATAAAGATGACTTAGTTGCAGTAAGAGAAATTATGAAAACAAAACGTGACTTAGAAAGACAACGTGCTAGAATCCTTTATAATAAGAATTATATCTTTAAAGGAAAGAAGCAGTATGATATGCCAGATAAGTCTAGAAAAAAGAACAATGATGATGATTGATGGAGGTGATAAGAATGGATTATCTAGAAGGATTAAGAAGTATCTTAAACGAAATTAATGTCGGTTCTGATCAACCATCTGCTGATAATACAACCGACGATTCTGAGAATGATGGAGATCAGAATTTCATGGACGATGGTGGTGGAGAAGATACTACTACAGATGCTCCAGAAGAAACCACAGATGATTCCGGAGATGATGATGGAGATCAGAATTTTATGGATGACGGTGGTGAAGAAGATACTGGAGAAGATACAACACCTCCAGCTGACGACACTACAGATGAAGATGATGGAGATCAGAATTTTATGGATGACGGTGGTGAAGAAGATACTACTACAGATGATACAGCAGATGCTTCCGAAGAAACCACAGATGATTCCGGAGATGATGATGCTGACCAAAACTTCATGGACGGCGGTGGAGGAGAAGACACTGGAGAAGGTGGAGGAGACGATGCTTCAGGTGGTGATGGAGGAGGAGAAACCACTGATGATTCTGAAGGAGAAAATAGTGAAGAATCCGAAGAAGGCTCTGATGAAAATGGATATGATATTAATAAAATTGAAGAAGAACTTTTCTCTAGTCTAACCCCTGAGCAAATTGCAATCAAGAATCATGAATTAAAGAATCAATTTATCGAATTATATTCTATTATTGGAAGTACATTGGTCCGAATCAATGATATCTCTAAAACAAATGATAATATCAATGTATTAAAATTTATTACAGAGAAACTACTAGAATTGAGAGAAATGATTGACTTTAATATCACTACAGCATATCAAACCAGAACCTATATCGAAAATAACATCATCTATCAGCAGTGTATTGCTACATTAAATGCAATTGCAGAAATCATCGATAATATTCCGAAATTAGATGGGAGAGATAATTCGGAAGAGGAAGAATCTGAAGAAGATAAGAATGGTATCCCAGTAGATAACGAAGATGAGGAAGAAACTCATGCCTTAAATATATCTGACACAACATCTGGTAGTACTTATCAAGAAGAATCTGCGTTCAATTCCTTATTTTAAATTTATTAATGGAATATCATAACAATATAATAAAATAGTGAAGAAAATATGTTGCTTACACTATTATTTTTTAATAACAGCAATTATCATCTCTAAACATTTATAAAATTAATATTCCAAAAGGAGGATACTAAATATGCCAGTAATCGGTAATACAACAAGCCGTAAACCTGGTTCGTCCGGTTATTCGCACGACCCAATGGCGGCTTATGCTAAAGAATTTTTGAATCTTACCCAGTCTTTCCTTGAAGAAGCAAGATTGGATTTATATCAAGAACCTTCTAAGGTTTTTAGAACTCCGTTGACAGATGAAACTGTAAAGAATTTCTTTATGGAAAATTCTGCTGACCCTCGTGGTATGACAACTGAAGAATATGAAGACCACATGCTTATGATGGAACAGATGTATGAAAATGATAAGATAGCTGTTCTTGAACACTGTGGTATGGGTCAGTATAACCCAGTTATCGGTATGACTTTCCCAATTCATAAGAACATTATGCTTAATAATATCTTTGATAAGGGTGCTATTCCGAAGTTTGTTGCTGAAGCACCAAGATTCACTGTTTCTATGGAAACAAGATGGATGATTGATCCTGAAACTGGTGAAAAGATCGATATGTGGAGAGAACAATACAAGATGACCGATGCTATTGATAAAGCAGCACCGTTGAAGTCTATGTATTTACCACTTCCTGAAGCAGAAAACACTAATATTCTGGAAACTATGTTCGGCGTACCGGAAGATCAGAATAACAATCTTTCTATCGAATCTCATGTTTCTGGTCTAGTTGGTGCAAGAGTTGTATATCCAGGTCAGACCGTTCAAATCGTTGTTAAGAATTCTGATGCTGCTACTGCTCCTGCAACTGTTACTTATACAATCCAGAATTACACAAACACTACAGCACAAGCATATGTAATTCCTACTGATTCTCCAACTGATTTAAAGGCTCAGCTTCCTAAGGTAGAAGCTACAGTAACACAGACTGTAACTGGTGCTATCTTTAATTGGAGAGGTCCGTTCGCTCCAGCTTACGGTGGTTATGACCGTCAGATTTGTGAACAGTATGCTCTTCCGATTGTAAAGACTGTAGCTGTTGGTACTCTTCCAGGTACTTGGAAGTTGACTGTAGAATTGGCAGATGGTACTACTCAGGAAATTGATAATACCACTGATGAAAATGCAATTCCAGGTCAGTACAGAACTGTAGGTTTCGTTTCTGGTTTTGCTAAGGATAATAGATTTGGTATGACATCGTCTAATGCTAAAGTTGCAGGTGTTATTCTGACCTCTAGAATTGATACTTCTTCTGCAATGCTGAAGACTGCATCTGCTACTTGGAGTGTTCGTACTGATATCATCGAAATTCCGAATGCAGTTCCGATGAATGTAACCATCAGCCCTGAAGAAGTTAAGGACATTGCTGCACTATATCAGATTAATCAGTTGACTAAGGTTATGTCTTTGATGAAGATTTCTTTAGCTAACTATAAAGATGATAAGATTAGAAGATATCTGGATAAGAGTTTCTTGGAAATGCCAGATGATTCTAAGATTGCACGTCAGTTCGACTTTGCTCCATCTAACAACTATGCTTTGGATCCGATTGAATGGCGTCATAAGACCTTTATGGATAGTCTTGATTCTCATGCTACTCAGTTGCTCCATGTATTGAATGATCCGAACGTTACATTCAATATCATTGGTCGTGATGACTTGATTAGAAAGATTACTCCTACTGATTATACATATCAGTCTCCGTCTTCTATTGGTCCAGTTCAGCTTGACTTTGTTAAGACAATCGTTACATCTGATAAGAGAACTTACCAGTTCATTAGTTCTGATAAGCTCCGTGATTGTAACAACTTGATGATTATTGTTTGCCCAAGAAACTCTGAAAGATTCATTTATCGTATTTATGATTATCAGATGTATTTGAGCAATGAAATCAGAAATATTTCTAACCCAGCACTGCCAGCTGTACATGCATTTGAACGTTGGGTTATTAAGGAATATCAGCCGGTTCAGGGACGTATCCGCATCTTGAACCCGACTGGCCTGCGTAACTATGGTACAGATTATGCATTTAATAATGATCCAACTGGTCGTGGTGATGGTGTAAGAAGCATTGGTAAGAACGATTTCAATATCGATGCTATCTAAGTGATTTTTAATTCATATTAATTCAGTCTTTATATTCGCCTAGTGTCTTGATTAGGCACTAGGCGTTTTTATAAGTGAGAAAGGAGGATAACATGATTAGACAAATTTCTTATGACTTTAGTGACCTTGAACTAGCGTGTGATGAAATTATTGATACAGATGGTAAGAAGGGCTTAGATAAATTAAAGAAAGAACTTAATAAATTCTTTAAGGACAGTAGATGTCGAGAAGTATTGTTTACTCGTTCTGATAAAATGTTCTTTGGTATGTGTGTATACCCTCATGTTACAAAAGAACTTGTTACAGAAATTCTACAAGATGATAAGCCTGTAAGATTCCATGAATTCAGTATTGAAATTGACTCTAAGATTCTTCATCCAGCATTACAAATTTCTCCTAGAGAAATGACTGCAATGGTATTACATGAAGTTGGTCATATTGTTAATGATACTACACCAGTTGATGAAGTTAGAAAAGTAATCGCTTTACAGCTTACAAAAAATGGTGATTCTTTGAACATTCCAAAGACTGCACAGTATTATACAATTTTAAGCTATGGTATTAAGGATACTGTAAGAAAACTAACTTCGATGCTATATGTATATAAAGATAGTGAAGTACTTGCTGATGAATTTGTTCATATGTGTGGATATGGAGAAGAACTTAATTCTATCTTCAATAAAATTTGTAAGTCTGGTATGAAAATTAATGATACTTCTGTAAATAAGCTAACTTCTTTAGCATGGACATTATCTGTATACAGACAGATTAAGATTAAGAGAATCCCAGCATTACGGTTACTAGATAAGATGTATAAGATTTCTAGTTCACAATTAGAAAAACGTGAAATGGAAATCATGACTAATGCAATCAATACAATTGATGATTCGAATATTGAAGAGAGTTGTGATTATACAAATCATGATAATTACTTTGTATTCAATGAATCTAAGTCTGAAGTCAAACAAAGTAAGTATGCTCAATTGAGAAAGAATGCTGCTATAAAAAATATAAAAAAATTTGAACAAGACCTATATGAATATAAAATGCGTATTCGTCATGTATCAGATGAAGATGATGCATACTACCTTATGAGAATGATTAATACTCGTATTTCTGTAATTGAAGATTTTCTAGATCATGAACGATTAACAGAAACAGAACATAAACGTTGGTGGGCATTGTTAGAAAAGTATTATTCACTACGTGATGAACTAGCAGATGTGACTACTTATCGTTACGATTATAGCAATAGCCTTATTGTTGTAAAATACCCAGAGATTAAACCTGGTCGTATGTAACAAAAAAAAACAACTACATTCTGAGAACATAGTTGCTTTTCGGTAAAGGATACTGGAATCCAGTATCCTTATACCTTTACATTTTTAAACAATCGGTTTAATTCCAAGAGCTGCAATTTGTGCTCTTAAACTTTCAACTTGACTATTTAAAACTGTATTCGCTGTAATCAAATCATTCACATTAATGAATGCTTGATTTACATCTGGTTGACCACCATTAGAAGAATTTCCAGTTAATTCTTTAACCTTCTCTAAGAGTTCCTCCGGACTCTTTAAGCCATAGGCTTTCACCAATGCTTCCACTGCCAGATAAACTACTTGATCTGTTGGATCCTTGTCATTCTGCTGAATATCAATATCAAAAAATTTGACAATGATTTTTTTAACCATGTCAATATAATTATAGATATCAAGCCGACCAGGAAATCTAGTATATTTTTTGACATATTCATTACATTTTCCATTATCCGGAAAATCATTTTTCAAATGATCAACCAAACTAGAAACTGTGTAGCCACATTCATTGCAAGTGTATACATCATTAACAATTCTAGAGATTCTGGTGGTCATTTCATCTTTTGTCATTTGCATAATAAAACCCTCCTATAGGTCAAACAAAAATTTAGAGGATAACTAATGTTATCCTCTTCGTACACATCAATAATATACAATACAAATATTATTTAGTCAATCTAAAATAGACTTGTTCGGTTTTCCATTAAAAGTTCTTCCGGTAGAACCCGATGCTTTACTCTGGTCTTCTTGAATTGATTGTGTTTGGACAGTTTCCGATGGAGAACTATAATCGGTTCGATTCACTGGAGTATCTCTAAGCATCATAAATGTTAAAGATGTATTTGCATAATTCAACATATCTAATGTTGATAATACATAATACATTCCTTTAAAAGTTTCTACTGATATTTGTACAGGTTCTGGTGTATTCAAATACATATTCAAACACATACAATCACCAGATTCTTTCTTAAAGATTCCTGGAGATATCTTTATAACTTTATCTAATGGTAATTTTATTACAAAGCTCTCTTCATTTGTAATGTAAAGGCCATTATTCAAATAAGCATAAATATGTGATGAACCGGATTCAAACCAAGTCTTTTTCGCTCGATCAAACATGTCCAACAAATCAAACATGTTTTCTGGATAAATACAAATCTTTTCTGTTTTACCAGTTCGTCTATCATCTATGAAAAGGTAATAGCTGAGATTACGCCGTATCATAGTATTACAACTAGGTTCTGATTTTATTTTAAATTCAGAACAATTCGAATAGACTTTATTATTAACTCGAAAAGATGCGATTACATGAAATACAATCTTGATATCTTCATTAATTGTATAAATAATATCATTCATATACATATAATCTGATTGCATATTACCACCACCTTTTCATAAATGTAAAGTCTGGTATTACCACCAGACTTTATTTCCATTTTCATCCATCCTTTCAAACGGCATTCCACCATGATTTATTAATCTGTTATACATCACGTTAAAAGCTGTATTCTTCAACTGTCTCACTGTGAATACAATCTCTTTCGTATCCAATGCATACTTATCAAACATTGGTAAAGACTTCTTATAATAATTATAGATTGGCTTTACAGAAGTATCAACCAAATCTATATAGAAAGAATTGTATTGTCTCGTTCTACCAAATCGTTGTTGATTCTGTGGCAATGACTTTGTTGGTTCTGCCATATTAACACAAACCATAAGGTCACTAATATCTAAACATGCTCCAGCTGACTTAGAAGTAGTTAGAATGATTGTATTATTCTTAGCAGCTTCTTTATCAGGATTGATAGAAGTATAAATACCAATATCATCCGCATACTCAGAATAATTATATCGCAACCAATTATAAAAGAATACAATAGAATTGTTTGTAGAAAAGAAGAATAGCTTCTTTCCTGGAATCTTACTAATCATGTCAAGTACGATTCTAGCAATATAGTCAAAGTTTTCTTTCATAACAAGGAAGTCACAATAAGTCATCTTATTAAACCCATGTGTTGTTAAACAACTTGACAATTCATTGTTCGAGATACCACTTTTATACAACATTGCAATATAATGTGTGTGGGGATCAGATTCTGGGTCAAATAAAGACAGCATCGGAACATTACAAAAGTAATTCTTATAGATTCGATTCTGTGCATCATCACCTCTTGATGGAGTTGCTGATAAATACAAAGTCTTATAGACTGGGGAAGCATAATCTATATTACAGATATTCTCAAAATTTAGATGTGCTTCGTCTATAATCTTAAGTCCAATTCCCAAAGTCTTAAATAGATCATCGATACGTTCCCAACTATTATTGCTTGCATACGATAATAGTGTATCATGAGTTACCATATACACTTTATACTTGTCTTGATTAAATCTTTGGGATAGTATTTTATCAATCATCTTAGAACCAGATATAAATAATATCTCAGAAGATATTACATTGGTATGATATAGATAACTATCTTTCCATTGATTCAACCATCCAACTGAGTTTGTTATAATAACTGTCTTTACATTCAACAATGCAGAATAAACAATTCCTAAATATGTTTTACCTGCACCTGTATTCAATGCCAAAAACAGTTGATTATATTTTTTCGTATAACTATATTCTCCCTTACCAGATAAGAACTTAAGTGCTAACTCTTGTTTCTCATCTTTTGGTGGGAACTTAATCAATATCTGATTAGAATTTGTTGCTGGTTTGTTATATTTGTTATCATAAAAGGCATAACTACCAACAAGTCTTTCAACCTTTTTGATATCGATTCCTCTCGGAATTGTATAAGTCTTTTCTTGACGGTTATATACACTTCCGATTGTTTTAAACCTGAAATAAGCTTTATCCCACAAATCAAACATTTTCTCTAACTCTGGGATATCATTTTGCTTATAGTTGTTAATCACGATTTTGTTATGATAAACAACAATCTTACGGTTATCCATATAATATCACGCTCCTATATAAAACAGGACTACTCCCAAATAGAGAGTAGTCCCGAAATTTTTAATCACCCATATACTTAAACAACTCATCTGATGTCCCCTGAGATTGAACAACTGGTTCATTCGCAAGGAACTTCTGTGGCTGTACCATATACAGCAAATCATATCCTGAAGGTTCATGCTTCTTGAAACTCAATGGTGAATATAACATTCTAGCAATATCCTCAGATTGAAGAGATATAGAAATACTTGGGTGAGTAGCAACTGCTTTCTTCAATGTGAGAATCTTATATTTCTGATTATCAGGAATTGACCAATCTGGAACTTCAATAATATTATCAATCGAACGAAGCTGATTCATAATAATTACTTCCAGATGAACACTCATGATATTATCAAGACCAATATCATTCAACTTATTACTCAATGTTTCCAAGAATGTTTCAGCTGTATAATTATCTGTATTTGCCTTGAGATTGATAATATTGATAACAGCTTGAAGTCTTTCAGACATATCATCATTATGAATATTATTCAAGTCAAACAAAGGATAATCAGATCCAATAATATTGTTTACTGGAATAATGATATCTTCATCTACTGTATTAATATTCTTAAGTTTCAGATATTCCAAAAGCCAATCACTCAACTGGAAGTTATCAAGGTTTGATGAACGAATTGGATAATCTTCTCCAGTGGATTCGTTTCTGAGATAAAATACATTTACATACTTTATCACATCTTCAAAACTTGTATCTACGTCATCATCGTTTTCGTCGTTTTCTACAGAAGCGAATATTTCTTCCTGAATATCTCCTTCTCTGATGACAAACTTCCATTTCTTTCCATCTCTGAATTCCGGATTAATATAAATTGTACCGTCATCTAATGTGATAAGACGTTCAATTTGTTCCTTCGGAAGTACAGTTGTGTCAAAAGTCACTTCATTAATCTTAGCTTCAAGAAGATGTTTTGCAGACAACATCATCTGAGTCAATGGTTCAGTAAGGTTCGTTACACTATAAATACCAATGTTTACAGCTGGTATAATATTGTATAACTCACCCATACATTTTCTACAAATACCAAGTCCCATTGCTGCTGATTTACACTTGATTGGACTTCTAAGATATATCTCTTGTCCAATGAGATCAGAATTCTTCTTTACGATATTATATACATCGCTTGTCCGATATTCCATCCCTCTTGGGTTGGTACGATAATATCTATCTGCAATCTTTCTCAATGCAGTTTCATCCGTAACTTTATATTTCAAGAAGTTACGAGTTCCACAATCAAAATACGGGTCGATTGTATTCGTATACGGTTTTGTATACTTCTTTGTTCTAGAACAATTCAATATCATAATTCTACTAAACTGTCCAGAACGAGCAGTATTTTTCTTTGACAGAATCTGTGCAATTCTAGCAATCAAAGATTCAAGAATATGAAATGCAACATTATTAGCACCACCGCTAATATAATTCGTGTCTACTACATATGGGAAAATACTACCTTCCCCATTCGGTTTGACGCCAATATTAATATACATTTCACGAGCTTGTTTCGGTTTGACACCTTCTTTTGCTCTAAAGGCATCTGATAGACAATGGTCTCTACCGATATACTGTTTCGCATTAACAATATAATCAATTAATCGATTCATATCTTTTAATGCTTCTGCGTTCATCTGTTCTGGTGGGAACTGAGAATAATAATGATTCTTATGTCTATCCATGATTTCTTTAAATCCTGGACAATTGTTATACATAAGAATGAAATCTTCATTGTTAATGGAGTTGTTAAAGAACCATGCAAATCCATCTACAAACTTAAGATTTCTCAAAGTATCATAGATAATACGATTCAAATTATGAATAATCATAATATTATTATCTTTACCACAACGTTCTCTTGTTGGGATAATCGCAAAATTATCAATATACTTTTTGATATAGCTGTTAGTAATACCAGCCTTATTGAAGAAAACGTGATATGGTTTAATTCTTTGACCGGTCTTAATAACAAACTGCCACACAATAATGTTTATAAGAGCATATGCTAGTGGTAAAATAACTATCATATTGTTCTCAAATACAAATTGTATCTTTGTGTTTTGTACTCTCGGAACCTCAATGTAATCCAAGAATACATCCTTCAAATCTTTCACATAATCATCAATGGTTTCTTCATTAATATCAATCGTATTGATTGAAATGGGATTGCCATTAATGACTGGTGTAAACACACCATAGTCGTACACTGCGAGTGCGTTCATAATTTTCTACCTCCTATAAAATACATTCTTTATAGTAATAGTTTTCGGGCGAGTCAAATCCTATTACTATCTTAATAGTATACAGAAGAAAAAGAAATTGGTCAGTAGATTGTTCTACTGACCAACTTTGCTTAACTTAGTGACGAGTTTTACCCATTTCCTTCGGCTGCAGTTTAGGAGTATTTACATGTTTCTGACCCTGTCCAGAAACATACATACGCTGACCCTGTCTAGCAACAATCTGAGCCTTATTTGCATACTTCTTCTTAATAGCAGCAAGTAGCTTACGTTCTTGAATACGATTCTTTACAAGCTTATTCCAAAGAGCATCATGATTGTCTTTAGCTAACTGTAAAGCAGCCATACCAGTACGACGAGTCAAGTCATCATTCTTATTCAACTTTACAATTGTTCTACGACTAATCTTCTTTGCTTCCATAAGTACATCTGCTTCTTCCAAAAGTTCACGCTTTTCAGAATCAGAATCTGCGTAATGATCATCATAGAAGAATGCTTCTTGCAATTCATCCATGTTTAAAGAAACTTGTGTTTCTCTCAAATCCTGAGAGAGTCTTTCATTTGTATAAAGTCCCATAGGATATATCCTCCTTTAAAAAAATAAAATTTAATTGCAATTAAAGTTTATTATATTTTGCATACTAATCCCAGTCTTTTATATAATTGTTATGTTTTTAAAGCATGAATAACAATCTGATAAATAATTAATAAGATTACGTATTACGTAGTCTGAGAGAATATTGGAGGTAATTAAAAATGGATATCACACAAATGGTTAACAGTCCGACAGTAGATATATATAAGAATGAGATGTTGGATGCTCTGAAACTATCATTTCCTGGTTTGACAGAATTTGATTTGAGAGAAGCAATCGATTATTCTATTGTAAAGAGAGGTAAGGATAGTAGAGCATATCTAGATAATAACTACAAAAAAGTAAGGGAAAAGAGAACTCTGTTTGAGATTACAGATTATATCATTCAAAGAGAACCGATTATTACAGTATCTGGTGTTATGTTTAAGAAACATGGTTCTTGTCCAAACCCATTCGTAAGATTAATTCAAGAGTTCTTGGAACAGAGAGGAATCTATAAAAAAACAATGTTCAAGTATCCGAAAGGTTCAGAAGAATTTGAAAAGTATAATATTCTTCAACTTTCGGAAAAAGTTTCTGGTAATGCAATGTATGGTGCATCTGGTAATCATACAAGTGTCTTCTATAATCTTTATGTAGCAAGAAGCATTACAATGCAAGGTAGAAGTTGTATTGCAGCTGCTATTATGCTGTTTGAAGCTACAATGGCGAATAATGTAAAACTTCTCAGTTTAAACGATGTTGTTACATTTATCAATAATATAAGAAGAGAACCAATTGGAAAATATCCTGATGAGATTATTCTTGATAAAGATAAGTATGTGACGGCAGAAGAATGTTTCTTTAAAATCTTGTATAGTTGTGGTTTCTATTGGATTCCAACCGAAAAAGAAATGACTCTGATTTGGGATATTATTAATCAATGTAGTCAGCATGAGTTGAACAAATTGTTTTATAAAAACAATCTATTCTGGTTTGTAGATAATAGCGTCGTAATGAATAAAATTTTAAGTATTTTGTCTACTCTTGATGCACCATTTATTGACCCGAATGAACCACCGGAATCTATCAAAGGAATGATGGATGAATTATATGATATGATATTTGAATGGGTTTATTATGATAAACAGTATATGGATAGAATCGATAGAACTGAGAATATGTATCGTTGCGTATCTATGCTTACAGATACAGATAGTTGTTTCATTTCATTTGATGGATGGTATCGTTATATTCTAGATAAAACATTCAATATTCCAATGAAGATTAAAGAACTTGAAATCGAAGAAAAAACTGGTGAAATAAAAGAAGCTTTTGATATTTCATATGATTATGATTTCTATACAGATGAAATTATTGAAAGTCAGAATATTATTAGACCTGACGTTATTACGCCTCAAGTAGGATTCCGTTGTAGTATTATCAATATTCTTGCTAGTATTATGGGAAAACTTGCAATTGACTATATGGGTAAGTATTCTGATAACTCTAATTCTACAACCTGTTATGATGGTTCAAAGCGTAAGAGTTTCTTCATTCTTAAGAATGAGTTTCAACTTAAACGTGCTCTTATTACGGATGGTAAAAAGAACTATTGTGCATATCAAGAAAGACAAGAATCTAATATCATTCCAAAAGAAAAAGCATTATCAATTACAGGTATGCCGATTAAAAAAGTTGGTGTTCCGGAATCTACCAAGATTAGATTACAGAGAATTTTACTTGACCAAGTACTTGATAATCCTGGAGAAATCTCTCAAGTAGAAATTGTAAAGCAACTAGCTGTGTTGGAAAAACAAATCATTGAAGCAATCGAAAATGGTAGTAAGGATTATTTCAAGCCTGAAAGAATTAAAGCATTCAGTGCATATGATACTCCGATGAGAGAATCTGGTATTAAAGCATCTGTTGCATTTAACTTCTTGAAAGATGATAATATGGAAGCAATTGACTTAGACCAAAGAAACAGTATTCTGAATATCAAAGTAAACATTGATAAGAAGAATGTTGATGGGTTGAAAGAAAAGTATCCACAGATTTATGAGAAAGCACTAGAGCTGATGACCACAAAAAAAGAATTCGCTAAGGGAATTACAGGTATTGCAATTCTTGATAATATGCAAGTTCCGGAATGGGTAAAAGATTATATTGATTATGCGACGATTGTAAATGATAATCTTCGTTCATTCCCATGTGAAGCATTAGGTATAGACCGTATTGAAAATAAGTATATAAACTATACGAATATTTTGAAGTTCTAAACAAAAAAGAAGAATGGATGTAGAGTCCATTCTTCTTTTTCTGTCTTTTAACAAGCCTTTCGATTGTCAAGTCCGAACATACCGATCAGGTCCTGTGCCCAACCGTAGTCGAGCTGTTTTTCTGACCACGGCTCAATTGCAATGGTTTCACAATTATGACTGTAGCAGAATTCCGCCAGAGCTTTGCTAGCAGACTCTCTATCAATTGTCCGCATTTCGAATAACTTTTTCAAGATCTGATGCAGATAGCACCAGTCTTCGATGTAACGTGCTACTCGAGCAACGTCTTCTCCCGACATGTTGTTGAACATACCGATCAGGTCCTGTACCCAACCGTAGTCGAGCTGTTTTTCCGACCATGGTTCGATACCAATGGTTTCAGATTTATGTTCAGACATCCAATTTTCAAAAGATGTTGACATGTCTTCTGAATTGACTGTTGTCATTCCAAAGCCAAATAATTTTTCAGAAATCTGACACAAGTAAATATAATCCTGTGCATATTTCAAAATTTCCTGTGCGTTGGTAGCGGATGCGATCATAATGTTAGTCATAGTGGTGTTCATGGTAAACTCCTGTTCTGGAACATAGTGAATTATCAATATAGGTTTGTTCCAATAACCATATAATGATATTGCACATTATGTGCTAGACTCAGTTTTAAGTCATCAGAGCTTTAGACTAAATAGACCTTTCTAAGGATAGTCATAAATTACTATCTTCTATTCACTATAATTATATATAAGTGAATATATGTAGTTTTACAAAGTCCGATATATTCTATCATCTTTAACATATCTATAATTGTGTAAATGAAAGGAGGATATTATATATGGCTGTTTCAGTTCAGAAATATATTAAAAATATGGCAAAATCTGTAGCTTATACAACTTCAGATGTATTGCAAACTAAGTTTGAATATGTTAAAGAATTTAAAGACGAGAATAAAGAAGTCTTTAAAGAAGTTTATCATTCTGTACATGATTATAGAACTACATTTGCCAGAGTGAAAAAAGCTATTACAAATAATAAAATAATAGACGCTGCCAGAGTAGGGTATGATTCTGTTCTATATAGTATTACTACCGGTGATTTCTATGCAAAGAATAGAGAAAATGAAATATCCGAAAAATATGGCGGTTCCATAATGGAAGATTTTGATATCGATGATGACGATTTCAACTGGGATAATGAAGACGTTTCTACTGGTGAAAAAGTTATTGCTACAGCTGTTAAAAAGAATAGTAAGATTAATACTGCTCTAACAGTTGAAGCAATTGCAAAAACTGGTAAAGCACAAATGGATGTTGCAAAAGAAAACACTATGCTGTTATATACTCAAAACGAACGTATGCTAAATAAGTTAGATACTGGGTTTGAGAATGTATTAGGTTTTCTTAAACAGAATGGTGAACAAACTGCCAAGATTCAAAATCAAATGAATGAGAATCTTAATAAGTTTATGACCAATGTGGATAATAATGTAGCGAAATTAACTGCACAAATGGATGAACTTCTTAAGATGCAGAGAAACATGTATAATCCTCAGAAACAAGAAGAACAAAATAAAAGAGCCGGATACGACGATCTTATTAGTCGTGGTGGTGTATTGAATATCAGGGAGTATGCGAAGCATGTTAAAAGACAAGCTTTTAATACGTTAAATAGTTTGACAGGTAATGGTCTTAGTATGTTACTTGGTGATACAACAGGTGAAAACTCTAACTTGTTAGCACAGTTTGCTGCTACACCATTTAGAAGTACTATGGCTACATTAATGAATAAAGCACTTGGTGCTAGATTCGATAAAGCAGCCGCTGAATTAAATACTACCTTAGCAGGAATTATTCCATCATTAATTGCAAAGATGAATAATGCTGGTAAGAAAAGTGATAATGGTATTATGGGTTTCTTAGGTAAGATTTTTGGTATCAAAGATAAATCTAATGAAACTATTAACCCAGGAGCATATAATAAAGGTGCTATTCCATTTGACGGGATAACTAAACGTGCAATTACAGATGTAATCCCATACTATTTAAGAAAGATGACATCTGCCTTAACCGGTGGACAAGAAATGACATATAACTATGAATCTGGTAGATGGATGACTGTACGTTCATTATTAGCAGAACATAAGAATGTCAATGAGTCTGCATTAAATAGCACCACTTCAACATTACTTGGTATTCTTGAGAGTAATATGAATGGACGTAGACTAAGTAATTCTTTTGAAAATAAAAAAGATTATGATAGTTTCATGAATGCTCTAAGACAATATGCTAGTCGTGTTCAAAATGCTGGTGGTGATGTTGGTTCTATTAAAGAATCAGACCTTAGAGGTGCTGAAAGAGAAGTTCATAATGCGTTACGTCATGTTCTTCAAATATCTTATGGTGGATATAATAATGCAGCTTATAACGGTGATAGAAGATATGTAGAAAGAAATGGAAAGAGAGTTGAATCTGGTTTAGGAAGAAGTGCAATTAGTACTTTAAGTACTACCGTCAGAGAACAAATCAAATCTCAAAATTCTACAATTAAAAGTATCAATGCTGGTAACTCTATCTTATATCAAATCGATGCTGAAGGGTTAGCAGGTGTTGACCCTAAGAACTTCATAGGAAAAGCAATGCAATATAATCAACACGGTGATATGACAGATAGATATGTTCAAGAATTACCAATGTCTCAATCTTTACTCCGTGCAAAGGATGAATATGGTTACACAATCTATAATTATTTAAGAGATATGGGTGGAAGTCTTAGATTCATTAAAGCCAATTCTATCTATCTTGCTGGTATTGAAGGGCTTGGAAATTTAATATCTTCAGTTAATAGCTCAAAACGTGGTAAAAAAAGAAGAAAATCTAATTCAAGTCCATCTCAAGAAAATTGGGATAGACTATTTAATGCATCTTCTAATCAAGATGTAAAATATGATAATAAGAAAGATGAAAAGTATTCTCATACTTATTATCAAGATCAATATAAAAAGAGTGTTGATAATTCAGAGGTATCTTATAAGAAAAATATTCAGAATGCTAAAAAGAGAGCTGCTGAAAAAGGAAAAAGCTTCGAAACTGCTACTAGTACTGATTTTCGTAGTTCTGATGATGAAATCGGATTAGCAAGAATCATGATGGGTGCAGAAAGCGATATTGTCGCTGGTGCAATTGTAGAAGAAGAAAAGAGAAAGAAAAAGGAATCTGATGAAAGATGGAAGAAGTTAGAAGATATCTTTGGTTCAGATCGTGCTAAGAAATTTAGAGAAGCATCAGAAAAATTCAATAAAGAACAAACTTTAAGTAAGAATATGGAGAAAGTAAAAGACCAAGGCTTTGGTGCTAATTTAGTGATGTTTACTAAATGGGCAAGCGATAAAGTAGGTAAGCCTGGAGATCTGATGGCAGATAATATTCTTAAGATAGATTATTGGTTACAGAAAGTAATTTATGGTGAAGACTTACGACCAGAAGATCAAAAAACGTCTTTCTTCGGACATATCAAAAAAGAAATCAGAGATGGCTTTACTTTAGTATCTAATAAGATTTCTGAAACTTTTGAAAAAGTAAGAGATAAAATAAAACCTTATCTTGAAAAACCAATGAACTTCTTATTTGGTAAACCAAATTCTGAAGGAATTCGAGAAGGCGGTGTATTCGGTGGATTCATTGGAGGAATGCAAAAAGGTCTTCGAAAGAATGCTGAAGATGTAGCAAAATATGTAAAAGAACAAGCTGCTGAAAAAGCAAGAAAACTAAAGTCCTCTCTTAAACCAGAAGACCGTGAAAACGACGATGATGATACTGGTTCTTCTAGCAGTGGTAGTAATAGTGGTTCTTCTAGTAATAACACTGCTCATTTAACTAATAAACAACGATATGATATAAAGCGTAATCAATATTTAAATAATTTACCAGATAATATTTATACAATAAATGCTAAAGCTCGATATCAAAGAATGCGTGATATTCAAAAAAATCAATATGAAGTAATACGTCAAGGGGATGAATATAAAAAAATTACTTCAGATGCGGAAAGAGCAAAATCAAAGCAAAATTTAATTAATGAATTATCTACTAAGATTCAAAATCAAGAAAATGCTATTGTCCAATATAATAAAATGCAAGAAAGAAAAGAAGAATTAGAAAATAGATTAGAAGAAATACGTGAAGAATTGGCAGATACTGATCCAACTGATGTTGTAACTAGACATAAACTTGAAAAAGAAAAAAGTGATGTTATCAGTCAACTCAATAGTACAACTGGATGGATAAGTAAACAAAAAAGCAATATAGTCAAAACTAAAAATAATCTGGAAGCAAATAAAAATAAGTTACAAAAGATTCAAAATTCTGTAACTAGAATAAAGAGAATGGCTGTTGGTGGTATTAATAAAACTGGACGACCATTCCAATCTGTATTATCTGCTGGTGAATTACATAATGGTGTACCTGTTCCATCTATGGGTATTTATACTGTTAATCCTGGTGATGTTATTGTTAACCCAGCCAATAGTTCTACTAGAATGAAACAAGCAACAGCAGAAAAGAATTATCTTAATAATATTAGAAGAAATGCAGAAGCAAATGATAAATTAACTGCAGCTCCAGAAGAAGCATCAAAGAAAGATGATAAAAACACCGAAAAAGATGCTAATAAAATGGCAGAGCTAATGACAAATAGAGACTGGACTACATTAACCAGTAAAGAACAAAGAGCAGAATTCTTAGGAAATGTTGCTTCTAGAGGTCTTATTGGTGGTGGATTAGGTCTTCTCGTTGGTGGTCCTTTATTAGGTGCAGCTGTTGGTGCAGCATCTTCATTGACAAAATCTACTGATGCTTTCTCTAGTCTATTATTCGGTAAAGCAATCAAGGATAAAGATGGAAATGTAAAAGTAGATGAAAAAGGAAATATCGAAAGAGAAGATAATGGTCTTATTAGTAAAGAAATTATGAAGGCAATGCCAGATGTAAAGAAATTTAGTCTTGGCGGTGCACTTGCTGGATTGATAACTCCTCTTGGTCCAATCGGTGGTATTATTGCTGGCTCTGCATTAGGCTTCGCTAAGAATTCTGAAATGTTCCAAGGTTCTCTGTTTGGTGACGGTGGTGTATTCTCAGATAAAAATATCAATAAGATTAAGAAAGGTGCTAAGAATATTGGTGCTGGTGCAATCATTGGTGCTCTTGCATTACCTGGTCCATTTGGTCTTTTAGGTAATGCTCTTATTGGTGCAACTGCAGGCTATATTACTTCTACTGATAAATTTAAAGATGCTTTACTTGGTGAAAAGATTGACCCTAATGATCCTAATAGTAAACGTAAAGGTGGTATTGTTGGTAGAATCAAAATGGAAATGGTTCCATTAAAGGATTTCGGAATGCATCTTCGTGATAATATTATGGATGAAATATTCGGTAAAGATGAAGGTGAAGGGCGTAAAGGTGGATTATTTGGTGCTATCAGAGATAATATGGTTACACCACTTATTGAAGGTAGTAAATCTGTATTCCAATCTTTATCAAATAGTGTTTCTGATATGGCTCATTTACTTGGTGATACATATAAGAAACTTAGAGCAAGATGGGCTGGAAATGATTTCTTTAGTGGAGCAATTGAAAAGCTCGATACTTTATCAGGTGGTCTTATTAAAGGTGCTGGTAGTATTGGTAGAGCAATGACAAAACCATTTAGACTTCTCGGTGAAGATGGTATTGGTGGTGCACTTACTGCTGGTAGAATTAGAAAAGGTACAGAAATCGGTAAGACCGCTAGAGAAAGAATGATTTTCAGAACAAAACATAAGCTAGGTCAAGATGATAAATTCTATAACTCTGATAAAGCGATGTCTAATATGTCTCAAGATGACTTAATGGTAGCTCAGACTCTATTACAATTTGGTGATAGTAGAGATAATATTGATAAAGCTAGAGATGAAGATTATAGAGTTCTTGGACAAACTTTAAGAGAAAATCTAAATAGATCTGATTCTAAAAAGATTGTCAAGATGATCAAAGAAGGAGATATTGCTGGTGCTCAAAGATTTGCTAGAACTAGAAAAGCATCTGATGAAGCAAAATCAAATGTAGCATCTATGATAGCTAGACATCAGAATAAACTTGAACAGTATAAGAAAGCTAGTGACAGAATTAATAATTCTGGTAAAACAGCTCAAGAGTTATTAAACGAAATTGGATTAAATGTAGATACAAGTGATGCTTCTTCTGTAAGATATATGCAGAAGCAATTGCAAAGAGAAATTGCTCATAACAATGCTGGTTTAACAGATGAAGAAATCGAATATGATAAGGTTAGAGAAATTTGGGCTGACCCAGATAAATCTCCTTTGAAGAATGTAAATACTGGTGTATCTGGAATTCTTGATCAATTAAAAGGTATTTATGCTGAAATCAAATTAGGCAATGAATATGACAAACTATCAAATTCTGAGAAAGCAGAATATAATAGTAAAGATGATTATATTAATAAGAATAAAGCAAAACTGGCAGCTGAGCCTGAATCTGAATCTGTTGAAAAAACAAATATCGGTAAAGCTGGTAATTTAGCAGATGCTGTTCATGTTAATCCACAAACGAATCTGTATCAAAAAATGAAAGCTGTAAAAGACCAAGAAAAGATTAAACATCTTCGTGAAATTGCTGATAGAGGTGTTAGAATGTTTAACAACGCTATCATTGCAGAACTTAATGATCCTGAGAAAGTAAAGGTTGATATTGAAGAACAATTTGGAGAAGGTAAAGACGAATACTCTCCTGCAAAAACAATTAAAAGAGAAATGACTATTGAAAAGTTTGAGAAAACTTATACTTTCACAGTTTCTTATATATGCACGAATAAGGGTGATATTAAAGTTCCAACTGATCAAGAAGAAGATTTTGAACAAAACAGAGATCAATTTGTAAGTGATTATATGGAACGCTTTATGCCAAAAGAAACCGCTATCGATAGAGCATTTGATAAGATTCCTAGTCTTACATTCGGAAATATTATTAAGAGTTCTATTAAAGCTGCTGGTGTATTAGGTATTGCTAGTTTGTTCCCTCTTGGTGCAGTAGTTGGACTTCCTGCATTAGGTGCTCTCAAAGTTGGTAAATGGGCAGCTAAAAAATTCGATGTTAAAGGAAAAATAAAGCGTGCTAAGAATAAATTAGTTCGTGGCATTAAACATAAACTAGGTTCTCATGAACTAGATATGGATTCAAAACATCAGCAAAAGAAAGATGAAAAATATAGAAGCAAAGCTAGAAAAGAACTATTAAAAGCTATTGACAATGATGATCCAGCTTTGAATGATTTATCAAATGAAATGTATGGTTCTGATTATCAAGACCTAAGTGAAGATGAAAAGAAGGAAGTTAATCATCAATTCATCGAAAACTATGTATCTGGTAAGCGTTCTAAACAATTAAGTGGTCATGGACTTGTCGGTAATATAAAAGCTGCTGGTCGAAACATTAAGTCTGGTGTTAAAAATGCAGTTGCTGGTAGTTTGAAATTCGTTAAAGCTAAGAAAGAAAAAGCTCAACAAGAAGAAACACTCCTTGGAAAATTTTTTGACAGACTTGATAAATGGAACTTAAAGAGAGAAAGAAAACTTGTAGATGGTAAGAAAGACAGTAAACTAGCAAAGATTCTGAAATGGTTATTTGTTGGCGGTATTGCTGCTCCAATTATTGTAGGTTTCGTAAAAAATAAAATAGTTCCAGCCGTTCAAGAAAAAATTGCTCCATTCTTAAAGAAAGTCGGACAGAAAGTTATCGGTGTTAAGAATGAAACTACAGGTGAATATGAAGGTGGTATTGTATCTGGTATTGTAAATCCAATTAGAAACTTCTTTAAAGACAAATTCAAAAATATTCATGACTGGTTTACTAATGACGGTAAATATGAATCTCATGATAAAGGTATGATTGGTTTATTAAACAATATTAAAGGTATCGGTGAATATATTATTGAGCTTTGGAAATCTGGTGCTTCTACAATTTACGGTGAGTGGCTTCCTAAAATTGTTGAAAATGCTGGTAGAAACTTCTTACCTATGCTTGGTAATTATTTCAAAGGATTATTTAAAGGTCTTGGCGATATATTTAATGGCAAAGGTAAAGGAGATTTCGGAACTGATTTAACTGTTGCTGAAGCAGGTGGTGAAACTTCTTCTCAAGGTAAAACTGTTACACTAAATACTGGTTTCGGTAAAACAATAAATCTAACTGTGCCTGCAAATAAAAATAAATATAAGTTTAATTTTGATACAAATATTAAACGTATAACAAATACTGATGGTACAGCAACATTTAAAAATGATAAGACTGGCCAATCTATTACAAGTGAAAAGATTAATGATAAGGATATATACCTATCTGGTAAAAATAAAGACGATGTTAATATTTATACTAAGAATGGTACAAATAAATCTTACATCAAAGATGAAGAAACTGGTACTTATATTCCTCTTACTGAATATCAGATGGCTATGAACGAAGCTGCTACAAATAACGATGTTATAAAAGATTATCAGAAAAAAGAAGCTAATAACCAACAACAAGCTGGTTATGCGGTTGAAGATAGTTCTAAGAATGTTGGAACTATTGGAAAGATAATGGGAAAGAGTATCTTTAATCTTAACAACTTGAAGATATTTGGTGGAAAAGCAATTGAAGATGCATTTAAGGTCTTTAAAAAAGGTGGAGCAAAGAAAGCAGCTAAAACAGCAGTAGATTTGCTATCTCCTGGTGGTATACTCAGTTTATTTAAAAAAGGTTTTACCCTTTTGTCAGCTATTCCTAAACTTGGAGCATTTGGAATTAGAGCCGGTTCTAAAATGACCAAAGGTTTACAAGAAAAACTTCAAACAGCTCTTTATAAAAAAGCAAAGAATATACCTGGAAAAATAAAAAGTCTTGGAAGAAAAATAAAAGGATTCGGAAAATGGGCAGCAAACACTAAAGCAGGTAAATGGGTTAGAGGTAAAGCAGCTAAAGCCGGTAAATGGGTAGGAGGAAAAGCAGCTAAAGCTGGTAAATGGATAGGTGGAAAAGCAGCTAAAGCCGGTAAATGGATAGGTGGAAAAGCAAAAGGTCTAGCAGGCAAAGCAGCTGAAGCTGGTAAATGGGTAGGAGGAAAAGCAGCTAAAGCCGGTAAATGGATAGGTGGAAAAGCAAAAGGTCTCGGACAAAAAGCTACAAATGCATTTAAACGCTTAATGCAAAATGAAAAAGTAACTTCACTTAAAGATAAAATTCTTAATGCTGGTAAGAAAGCTAAAAATTTAGGTGAAAAACTTGGTAATAGTAAACTAGCAACTAAAATTAAAGAATGTGTAAAAGCTCTTAAAGGAAAAATTAGTGATAAGCTTAAAAAAGTATTAGAACATGAAAAAATTCAAAAACTTTTAGGAAAAGTTTTAAGAAAAAATACAGATACAATTGCTAAAGGAGCAGAAGAAGCTGTTACCGAAACAATAGAAAAGAATGCAGAAACGATTGCTAAAAAGGCAGGTAGTATTACAGCTAAACAAGCCGCAAAGAGTTTTAGTATTATTTCTATTGTAGCTGATTTTATTCTAGGTGCTGATGATTGCAGAAATATATTAGGAATAGTAGAACAAAAACCATCTATCACAGAAAGAATTACTGGTGGTCTTATTAACAGTATCCCTTCTATTATTGCTTCTCTTGCTGAGGTAATAACTGGAGCATCATTTGGTGCTGCTGCTGGTGTAGGAATAGCAATGTATGTAGTAAGTGTTATTGCAACAGTTATTATTTCCATAGATTCTATTAGATCGGCTATTATTGACCTTATCCTTAAATTATTAGAATCAGTTGGTGTCGATGTTTCTGGTATTAAAAAGAAGAGGCAAGATGCTAAAGACGCAGTAGCTGCTTATAATGAAAAGAATAATACTAATATATCTATTGAAGAATATAATAATATAATGGGATATAAATCAGTGCAACAAAAAGGAAAAGAAGGAGTTGCTAACGCCTGGTCAGCAGCTTGGGGTTATGACTCTGGAACAAAAAATGATATTAAAGATAAAACTTCTGAAGTTAAATTAGATAATAAAAAATCTAATAAAACTAGAAAGAAACTTGCTACAATATTCTCATCTATTTGGCAATCATTTGGTAAATCTGATTTTAATTACTATGCTGAAGATGAAGATGGTAATGAATTATCTGGTAAAGAAAAGCTTAATGCAAATCAATTAAAATTTGAAAATCTTGCGTCTGAAATCATAACAAGTTTGGTTACTTTATTAGACCAAGCTGATCCAGATATAATTAGCGATGTATATAGTAATTCTCATGACTTTGTAGGATTTATAGATTCCAGAAATAGATTGAGAAAAGTATTTAAGAAAGGTAAAGAGGATCCAGCAACACAATTTAATATAGATGAAGAACACGCAAGTTGGAAGCGTATTAAGGCAATTGCTGGTGTATGTGCAATTATCAATGAAATCTTTGAACCATTAAACGACAAAGCAACTGTAACTGGAATTATTGTATCTAAAATGATTCCTGCTTACTTTACTTCTAAGGGTAGTGATAGTGATGTAATCGACTGGGCTAATGAAAATGTAGACAATAGTGTTTATAATTTAAATATGACTCAGTATGACGCTGAAGAATCTAACTATATCGGTGCTCAAGCTGTAGGCTCTGAAACAGCATCTAGTATAGAAGGGGTTACAACTAACGCAAATGCTAATAGTAAATTATCTCCTATCAAGGGAAAATTAGCAGCTATCTTTGGAAAAGGTAAGAATCTAGTATCTAATATCGGTGATAAAGTAAAAGATACTCCATTCGGAAAGATTGGAATGAAATTATCTGAAATTATCGATAATGCAATTAGTTCAATAACTGGTGGATTTGAAAATGTAGAAGATATGTTTAAGAATCTATCTAGTAAAAATAAGAGTACTAATGAATCTATTGATACTTTATCATTACTCCCAATTGATAAGAAATATTGGAAGATTAGTTTGGATAAAAAGAATCCATTCTTAAGTTCAATCTTTAACTTTATGGAATCCATGAACAGAGTTGTTAAAGCACCGTTCGCATTAGCAGCAGCTTCATTAGGTTCTGGTTTGGATACGATCTCTAGTAATGTATCTGAGTCATCAGGTAATTCTAATACAAGTAATAATTCCAATTCTGGTTCTAACGGTGGTTCTGATAATACTAGTACAAATTCGACTTCTTCTTCTGGAAATAAATCTGGTGGAATGTTAAGTAAACTGGCAAAAGCTGGTAAATCTATTGGTAAAAAAGTAGTAAGTGCGTTTAAAGGTTTATTTGGTAAAGGTCGAGATGATGAATCTGGTTATGGTGATGACCCATATCATATTTATCAAAGAGATTATAAAGGTTCTTTCCATACAACTGGTGACTCAGAAAGTCAAACAATTGCTGATTCAGGATGCGGTCCAGCTGCAGCAGCATCATTGTTAAGAATGTATGGTAAAGATGGCGATATGAATAATGCTGTCAATTATGCATTAAATAATAAATATAAAGAAGTAGATGGTGGTACATACCCTCAATACTTCAATGATTATTTAAATAAGAATGGTATTAGTACAAATTCTAATGCTGACAATAATGACGTTGTTAATAATCTAATTCATAATAAACCCGTAATCCTTATGGGTAGAGATTCAACCAATAGTGGTAAAACACCTTATGGTTCTAAATATTCTCATTACGTTGTAGCAAGAGGATTAGATAAGAATGGCAATGTAATTGTAGAAGATTCTGAAGATAAAAATGGTTCTACAAGATATAGTCTTGCTGATACACTTAATAATTCTTCAGTTCGAATTACTACCGGTAAAGGTCGATACGGCAGAGCAAAAGATAATGTTATGGATAGTTATGTTGGTGGAGTTAACTCTGTAGTAACTGCAGCTATTTCTAATATTATTGGTAATGTAGCTGGTAATATAACTCTTGGTAGTAGCTCTAATAAATCTACTGGTAATAATGCTGCAAATAAGGTTGCTGGTACTAAAGGTGTTAATGGTAAAATTGCTAAAGATGACGATGTCAATACATCTTGTGGATATACAGTTGATCAACTTAAAGCAGCTATTAGTAGTATTAATCCAGGATGCTCTGCATTGCAATTCCCTGAAGCTGCAATCGCAGTTGAACAATCTAAAGGTGTTAACGCATTATTTACAATTGCAGTAGCAGTTCAAGAACATGGCTGGGATGGTCCAGTCGGTGTTAACACAACTGGTGGAAACTATGGTAACTGGAACGTATTTAATATTGAAGGTAGCCCTAATTCTTCCAATGGTCGTTGGAAAGATTATAATGATTTAACTGATGCTTTTGGAGCTTTCGGTGATTTGATTATGGGTGATGGATATTATGGAAATGGTTTAACTACACCTGAAAAAATTGGTGGTAGGTATTGTCCTCCTGGTGGTGAAAATGCAGGATATGGACCATGGGGTGAAGCAGTTTGTAAAGTTGCAGCTATAATTGCTGATCATATATCTGGTTCAGGTCGTGGCAAGAATGACAGTGTTATTCGTCCTACATTTACTAAAAAATTCTTAAATAACGTTACTAGTACAATTAGTTACTATACAAATAACGTATTATCTAGATTAGGTGCAACTTCTAGCAGTTCTTCTAGTTCTAATAATTCAGGAACTGTTTCTAGTGGTAGTGCAAATGTTGATATTGATGCTGAAACTACAATTATTTGTGGCGACTCTATCACATGGGGTTTGAGTGAAAGAACAAGTTTAGGTGATAGAGCTATGGGTGTTATATCTGGTACAACCGATATCAATTGTCAAGGTAGTTTGGGACAAACATATCAATCTCAATTTAAAGCTCATAGTGATATTATTAAAAATGCAACAGATGCTATCTTCTTCTGGGGTATGAATGAAGTATTTGCTAATATGGATACAGAAAGCTACTTTAAACGATATCAAGAATCTATTGATACGATTTTAGGTTACGGTGGAAGAAATACAAGTAATACAAATGTTTATATCTTAACAGTAATCTGGGTACCTGAAAATTCAGGTTATGGAGGTAGTTATAATGCTGCTGCTGTAGAAAAGTTTAATGAAACTTATATCAAACCATTTGCTCAAAGTAAAGGTTATACTCTAATTGATATCTATGAAGATTCTAAAAATGTTCCTCATGAAGCAGGTAACGTTCACCCAGCAGACTATCAAAAACTATATGAAGTTATTAAAGCTCATACAAACGGTAGTAGTACCACATCTTCCGAATCAAAATCTGATGATGATTCAACTACTGAAGAATCTGGTTCTGGACGTGGTCGTGCTATTGTAGATAGAATTAAGGAATTAAAAGGAAATATAAATAAAAATATCATTCTAGGTAGTAAGAAATCTAGAAAAATATTGGTTACTGGTAAAGGATATGGTGAAAATCTCCAAAAGCCATTTATCGGTAATAACGGTATGGAAATCGGTGATACAATTGCCAATTTACAGGCAATTAGAAAAGCACCTTGGTGGGATAAATTTAAAAAATATATTAAAATTGGTAGAATTAAGAAAAAACCAACAAATAGCAATACTGTACTACGTTCTGGTAGAGGGATTAGTGACTTAATTGACAATGCTAAAGAAGCAAGTAAAAACGATAACATGGTCATTTCTAAAGATGATATAACATCTAGTAATGATACTAATGATTCATCGTCAGAGACAACAGATGAAAATACTACTACAGATGAAGAAACTACTGATGAAACAACTACAGATACCTCATCAAATTCTTCTTCTAATTCTCAAGCAACCGGATTAATAAGTTTATTAGGTCAATATTCAAATGCTCTAACTAGAGGTGTATTTGGTGACTTCTATGATGCATTATATGGTGATACACAGGTTCAAGGTGTTAATAATAATCAAGGAATTACTGGTAGTTTGACCGAAGGTACTGCTGAAGAAAATATGAAGAATATGTTTAAATATATGAAATCTCAAGGATTTAGTGATAATCTTGCTGCAGGTATTCTCGCTAATGTTAGAGCTGAATCCGGATTTAATCCTCATATTCTATATGGTGGTGCTACCGGTACTGTAATGGATGACCAAAGTCATGCATATGGACTTATTCAATGGTGTGGTTCTGCAGCAAGAGCTTGTCTATATAACTGGTGTACTGCAAATAACTGTGATCCTGATACACTTGATGGTCAGACAAAATGTATAGTTGCACAGATTAAAGGAATTAACCTTGATTCTGAAAAAAATGAAGCAAATGCGTCTAAATTTAACGGTAATACCGGTGCTGGTACAATGACATATAACTGGCAATTATTTAAGGCTAGAGGCTCATTTAACACATTTAATTCATATTCATTAGAAGAAGCTACTAAACTCTGGTTAGAATGTGCTGAAAGACCTGAAAACATAGGAGCTGCTCTTTCATTAAGAGTTGGATATGCAAAAGAAATACTAGCTGCTTGTACTGGTAGTAGTGACTCGGATTCAGATAGTGGTTCTGGACGTGGTAAAGAAATTATTAGAAAAGCAACTTCTAGAAATAATAAATTAGGATCGGGTAGAGCTAAATTATATAGTTCTATAACAAATCCTGCTAATAATATTTCAAATGCAATAACATCGGCAGTTAATACTGCAGTAAAACCTAGTAGTTCATCCTCTTCATCAAGCTCTGACAGTTCCGATGATGACTCATCATCAACAGATACAGAAGATGAAGAATCAAAAGATGACGAAGAATCAGAAGATACTCCTACAAGTAGTTCATCTTCTTCGTCTGGTAGTACAACTGGTGCTAAAACTCTATTAAGTAAACTTGCTTCTTACACAAAAGCTACTATCAAGGGTGTATATGGTAATTTCTATGATGCATTATATGGTAGCGAAGTAGAAGAGGGTTCCGGAGATAATAATGGTGGTTATACCGATGGTAGTGGTGTAATATATGCTGCAGCAATGGTATTTGAAGCTATGGGTCGTGCAAACCCAACATTTGGATATTGTTATTGCGGTGGAAGAGTATTCGATCTTGAATGTAGGGATGGTAAAAAACTTGAAAGTGTTAGACCAGACTGTTCAGGTATGATGTCAGCTGTAGCACAATATATGGGTTATTATACATATCCTTCTACTAAATCTTCATATACTGATACATTCCATGGATTAGGTTATAATGTAACTAATTTCTGGGCACAACGTATATGTGATAAAGACGGTAATGTAAGTCCAGATTGGGAATATAAGAATTTCGACCCAAATGATAGACAGCCTGGTGATATGCTCATTAGAGATGATGTAGGTCATATTGATATGTATGTATTTACTGATACTAATGGTAGAGTTAGAGGTTTTAATGCAGGTTCAGGTGGTTTTTTCCCTGATGGACATTGTGATTCTGAAGGCAGTGGTATTGAAGATTCGTATAATTTTGCTAAATATTATCTTGAACACGGAAATCAGTTACCTACAAATGATGGCAGTATGGGTGCAACAACTATACAAGACAGTGAAGCATTATATGTCGTACGTTATAAAGGAAGTAGCGGTTCTGGACGTGGTAAAGAAAAAAATCAAAACAAGAAAAATATTTCAAATACATCTACAAATGGGTATAAAAAAGCAAGTATTGGTAGTGGAGAACATATTAAAAAAGTTCCATGGTCGGTACAACAAAATATAGATAGAATCGGCAGAGAAGGATTAAAAGCATATAAAAATCAAACTGGCAGAGGTATATTGAAATCATTAGATGATGTTAAACAAAATAGCATAAATAGAAAATTATTCTCAACATCATCTAATAACTTATCATCGTCTAATATTAGTTCCACAAATAATAATACGAGAAATAATCATCTATCAAAATCGTCATATATCGGTGAAAACACATTAACAACCAATACATCAATAGATTTAGGACAATTGATAAATCTAATAGGTATTATAGCAAATAATAGTGATAAAATAGACACAGTGTTACAGTTGTTAGGTGCTATTGCAACTAATACTGAAAATACAACTACTGCTGTTACAAATAAAAACAATAAATCATCTAATACTGGAGGAAATGGATTGTCTGCATTGAGAAATGCTCTTGATTCAAATAGTTCTGGTATAGATATTGCTAAAGCAGTATATCAAATTGCTCAAAACTAAAAGTTATGAGGACTGGGTAATTCCAGTCCTCATATTTTTATGTCTAGAACATTAGGATAAAATAACAAGAAAGGAGAAAATATCATGGCAAAAAAAACAAATACATGGATGAGACTAATTAGAGGTAATAATTATGCTAGATTTGCATATCAAAAAAATCTTAATAACGGTGGAGTATATATATTAACAAAATCTAAAACTAATGTATTTTCTGATCCTGTAACTGCTAGAAGTAATTCTGTATCTTCAGAGAGTTCAAATGCAATGTTAATCATAAAAATAAATTATGCTGCAGCTGTTGTTGATAAAAGTATGGTATCAGGCAAAATTGCTGTAAAAATTAGATGTGGTAATAAGTATGGTTGGGTTTATCTCGGAAAAGTTGAAGCTACAGGTAGTAGTACAGGAACTTCATATACATGGAAAGCAGGTCCATATATCTCAATGGGTATAACAGACGGACATGTTAAAGATTATAGTGGAGTTTGGTATGATTCTGCTGGCAGTTATTCATCATTAAATGCTACAGATTCAACACTAAATAAAGATGCTACTGTAAAAATTAATGATAGCAATATTGCTGCTGCAGAAGATACAACAGAAGCCAAAGATGAAGCAACTGCTAGTAGTATATCATCTAGTAATGATAATGCTAATAGTGGTGAAATAAATGTTACTTATGAATATGCTGTAAAAGTTAGTCCATATACTTATATTTATAATATGGCAGATTATACAAAGAATAATAGCTATGAAAACTATGCTAGCTCTAATACAATTCAAAAAGGTATCGATTATAGTAAATTAAGATTTGTATTCGGAATTCCATATCAATATCTTCCTACTACAGACTGTAGAGTTGGAAATAACTATTCAACTTCACTTGAACAAACAGGATATGAATTTGCTGAAAAGATTGTTTCTAGAATGCCATTATTGTATATTACTCCAGGTAATACATCATTCATGGGTGGTACAACTGAAAACTATAGAACTGCTTTGTTAGGTTCACTTGGAGATAGAGCACCTGGTGCAGCATCTGCCGAAGATGCATTAACAGAAACATCTCTAGAAACAATGCTTGGAGAGTACAATGGTAAACTATATACTATTATGCCAGCTTATACAGAATATTTTAAATATGTAAACCCTTTATGTAGAGCTGGTGCAATCTTCTTAGATATTGGTGAAAAATCATTTGATAGTGAAAATGGCAGTGGTAGTGATAAATTCGGAAATTTTAACTGGGGTATTAATGAAGGTATTGCATATGAAATCTGGGAAGATGAAGAAGATACAGAAGATGAAGAAGTAGAAGATGGTGAAAAAGATTCAGATAACAAAGAACAAAATGACAAAAAAGCAGATAAAGATGAAAAATCTGATGAAGATAAAACTGATTCAACCGATGAAGATAAAAAAGAAGATGAGGAAGAAACTGAACCTAAGAAAGCCAAATTCGAAGAAGACTATTCAGAATTCTTTACATCATCTATTTCTAAAATTAGTGAAACTATATCTGACTTTGAAAGTAGATTGTATTATGGTAATGCTATTGCATTTTATATAAATTCAGATTCTTCTTTCACAGACTCATTTGGTAATGAAACAACAGAATCTTCATTATCCACTACAATTAATACTTTATCTGATAAAGCCAGAGAAATTCAATTCCTATTAGGTACATCTCGTCAAGCAGTTGGTGAAGCCTTTGATAAAGTAGACGGTACATTAAGTGCAATTAAAGATCAAATCAATTCTATTGTAGAGAAAGTGGCAGGTGGTAATTCTATTTTTACTACTATTGCAAATAGTGTAAAGACCATTGTTTCGGGTGGTCGTATGCTATTCCCACAGATTTGGTCAAATAGTACATTTTCTAAATCATATAGTATTTCTATTAAACTAACTACTCCAAATACAGACAAAGTATCTTGGTGGTATAATATCTATGTACCATTATGTCACCTTATGGCACTTGTATTACCTCGGTCAGAATATGTAAACTCATATACAACACCATTCTTAGTAAAGGCATTTTATAAAGGAATGTTTAATATTGATATGGGTATTATTACAGAAATGACATTTAATAAAGGTAAAGAAGGTTCCTGGACAAAAGATGGTTTACCAACCGTTGTTGATGTAACTTTCTCAATTCAAGATTTATATAGTGCTATGGGTATGACATCTACTGAAAGTATGTTTAAAGGAAAGACACTTCAGAATGTTTCAGAAATGGACTACATTGCAAACTTATGTGGTATTAATATAAATGAACCTGATATCTTTAGAATGATTCGTTTATGGTGTGCATTCAATATCGAAAATAGAGTATATGACTTTATTCCTAATCTCGAATTAGGTGTTGAAAAATATCTTCATAATAGAGTCTTGAATGTTTATAACAATTTCTGGTTTTAAATATATAACTATATAGTAAAGATGTAATCCAGAGATTATATCTTAGCTCAATAGTGAGTTTCTTGACTTTGTCGGTATTTGTGTCTCCTAGAATTCCTGGTGGAGAAATCTACCAGGAATTTATTTTTAACAAATGTATAACTATATGATAAATGAATGGCGTGGTTAACTGTTCATTTGAGATTCACCTTTCTATTTGTGTTTTGGAATTTTCTGATTACAGCAAGATGTGCCTGTCGGGTTTATACTCGACAGGCGGTCTTGTCGCAAAATTAACACATCTTAAACAATTAGATAAAAGGAGGTGCTTGCATGAGTAACCTAAAGAAAAAGATGAATGATTATCAAAATAAATACGGAGATATACCGCTAAATTACAAAGAACGTTTAAATTGGATGTGTGATAAATATAGATTGAGTGTAGAAGATATGGATTTCATTCTATTTGAAAAAGAGAGACGAATGAACTCTTTATATTATACGAATCTAAAAGTGATATTATATCAAGTGCCTCAAGGTGCAAAAAGACCGAGATATAGATTTACAGTTAATCGAAAGAATCTTATCACATCAGCAATTACAAATCCTGGATATATCCATGTATATTCTCCAGATGCTGCTAGTAATCATCAATATATGAAACGTATTGTAGATGAAAAGGAACTTATTCAATTAAATCATTTAATATGTACACCATGTGATGTACATTATAAAGCTTATTTTCCGACACCTAAGTCATACAATAAGATTGAAACTTTTATGGCAGAGATAGGTCTTAATAGACCTATCGTAAAACCTGATTTCGATAATATAGAAAAACTATATGCTGATATGTATAATAGTAATATCTGGATAGATGACGCTTTAACAGTATCAGCTACTATTGATAAGTATTATTCTATATTACCGAGAGTAGAAATTGATCTTAATTATCTTAATGCTGTATATTGTAAACAGCAGTACGACAATATTATAAAGAGAAAAGACTATCAAGACAATATGAATTTATCATTTATATAAAGAAAGGAAATCAAAATGAATACTTTTGTTAGATCAACATGTGTTACAAACTTTGCAAAATGTAGAGAAGAATTATGGAAATCAGTATATAGTAAATATATCTATCTTCATAAGATTATCGAGAAGATTAATATTCTCAAAAGAATCGAATCTTCTAGTATAGACTTTAATAAAATGACTATTGATATTATATTTACGGAAAATATAGATGATACAATTGAGGAAATCATAACACAGGGATATAGTGAGTTTCTAAAAGAATGCAAAGATGATATTCCTGAAGAATTTTATAATTTTGTAACATCTAATCCATATGAATTTTTCTTCTTATCATTTACTGGAACAAGAGAAGTTATTATCAATTTATAAAGAAGACAGGTAACCGATTATGGTTACCTGTCATATTTTATTGTTTCATATCTTTCAACATCTGTTGAATATAAGCTTCATCTACATTAATAATCTTTAAAGAATCTAATGCAGTAACGAAAGTACAAATTGTTTCACAATGTTCAACAATCTTTTCAATATCTAATCTAGAATCTTTAACAAATGCTTTAGAAGCATTTTCATTAACCATTGATACTTTGGACATATTATAAACCATCTGTTCCAATACATTTTTAGAACGACTGTTTCTAATATCAGTGGCTCTTCTCTTTCCAAGAGCAATATAAGATTCTTCAATCTTTGCTGCAGATTCTTGTGCTCTAGCATTATTTGCTTTTTCTGCTAACTTATCCTTATTATCTTCAACTTTCTGTTGTGTCTTAGATAAGGATTCTGCTAATGCAGCTTTATCTCTCATATTGTTATTTACGAAGTCTGCTGTTTGTTCTCTTACTCTATTTGTAATTTTATCCACAGCATCACCAACTTCAATCTTATCAAGTTTATCATAAAACTTTTCTTTATCTTTCTTATTTGGTTTGAAAGATTCAGAGTTAGATTTGTCAGCACGTTCTAGAATAGATTCTACAGTTGTATCAATTGCATATGCCATTTCAGACATAATATAAGACATACCTCTAAACTTACTTAACAACTTCATAGAGCCTTGTTCATTTACAAAATTTGTAACCAATTGTCTAACAAGCTTCTGATGATACTCTTCTCTAATAAGAACTGGATTTAAACAATTATCTACAATTGCTACTAGCCCTTCTGTAACAAATGCATCCGTAATCTTCTGTTTATATTCAAGAAAAGTATGATCTACTCTATTACGAGAACTAAGCTTTTCCCAGATAGCAGCTTTATCTGCTGCTTCATTCATTGCTGCTAGACGTTCTTTTTTATATTTATAAGCTTCTTTTACAGCTTTCTCTTCATTTTCTTTAATCTTTAACAAAGTTTCTTCGTAGTGCATAGGACAACCTCCTTTATTTTATTATTATGTTTAAGAAGTCACGATTCTTATATTTATATATGGTAATCCACTTACGTCATTTGTATCTACATGTAAGAATTCAGGTACAGTTGATAACATTTCCATGTTCTCATTTGTAATGATATGCTGATAGTTCGCATCATAAATATTAAATGATACGAATTCAAAATAGATTAAGAACTCAGAGAATTCTGATTCAACAAGTGTTGTGATATTCGGGAAATGAATGTCATCCAATTGATCTAATTGTTCCAAATAATTCTTAATTGTATCTTTGATTTGTTGAGTAACACTGTCAGCATCGCTATCTTCATTATAGAACTTTGCTCTAAATGTCATTGTTAATGCTACATTATCAATCAATTCTGTAGTGACATCACCGTCATCATCCGTTAAGTGATACATATTAGATGGGCCATATGTATTAAAGAACTTATAATCCAAGCCAAATGTACATTCCAACGGAGCAATTGCATCTAATACATAATTAATCTTCTTCTTCATTTCTTTAATGAATGTAAGAACCCTTTCTTCTGTATTCCAATAGAAATATCTTACACAAGGAACACGATTGATGATATAAGATTCTATTAGTTCATTATCCGGATTAAAAATATCATTTGTTCGAATGGAAGTTACATAAGAATTCATGATATTAGAATAATCATATAGTAAGTTAATACCTTGATATGTACTGTATACATTGGTCAATACCATTTCTTTTAATGTATAATTATGAGGTAAATATCCTGGGTCATCTTTATCGACTTTAATTGTCATACCAAATTCAGTACTTTGTGGAACCGAGTTATACAAAGACTGTACATTTGTATTATTAATAGAGATGTATTCACTGGTCAATCCATCTGTATATTGTTTTACAGAGCCAATGTCATACTTATAAAGAGTGAATATCTTCATTTCAGTATTAAGATTTAAATATAAATGTGTAGCATATGCCGATGGAGCATTCAAATCATCCAAGAAGCCTTTATCAACCGCTTGTTCATAATTCATTGGTCTAGCATCATTAGCAGATGCAAAGAAACATTTATATCTTTCATAAAATACTTTCTTTGCTTCTTCTGATTTCAATGGGTCTTTTCCACCAACTTCTTCTGCTATTTCATTCAAAAGTTCTTTTATACCAAAGTATACATTATTATTCTTATCGATGATATCGGTAATATCTCTATCTTTATCATCAACAGTAGATGTAGTAAACGGTCTTGTATATAGGGTGATTTCATATGGAATACCAGATGTTTCATCTATTGCAGATAAATCATCCCCACCAACATATGTAGCAATCGCATACATTACAGGTGTAGATACGGATGTTTCATCTGTTCCTTTCTTATAGAATACAGCGATAACTTGTGTACGATTAATCATATTCTCGTCAATTGAACCAGTGTTCGGTTTGATATTAATCTTAATCGTATACTTATAACGATTGTCAGATAGATAGGAACTTCTATAAGTTTTAATACTTGGTAAGATAAATTGAATTGGTGATTTGCTATTTACACATTCAAATTCTTGATAACGAGTTTCATCAATAATATCAAGATAATATGATGCAGTGATTCTATGAGAATCTATTGTTGGGTCATCTTTAAGAATGATATTCAATGGGTTTGTATATAAGAACTTCGTAATCTTAGATATTAATACAATACAAGTATCGTCAAAAGTTTCTTTGCCGTAATCACTAGAAACTACTTTTGGTAATCGATAACGAATCGTATCAAATGTACCTAATTCTTCGTTCTTAACTAATAATTCTAAGCTAATAATTCTACCATCATTTCTTTCAATCGACAGTACTTCCCCAAGTGTCCAAGTTGATGGATCTTTATATGCAAAGTCACCAGTATGTTGTGATTCAGTATATGTACTAAAACGAATCAAATCTCCTTCGGTCAATCTCATATTATCAAAACTATATTGTCCTTGACCATCATAAGAGTATACATCAATTGTATTAATTGTATCTAGAATTAATACTGAATTATCACTATCAATATATGGACGCATAAAAGTATTCATAAATAATACAGCATACATCTTTTTATTTTCATCACTTAGCATACTTAAATCAGTAAAATAATCAGGAACCCAAAAAGTACGATTAATATTAGAAGGTTGGTCTAAAGTTATCGGTGAATTATTAAATGCTAATGTATGATCATAGAAAGAGATGTTGATTAGCCACGCATAAATATCTAGATATACTTCTTGTTGATTATTGGTTAAAGAGAACGGAATCTCAATTTCGCATTTATTATCACTACCTAATACAAGATTATGAGAATCAAAAATACGATTACAATAGAATCTTACAGTTTTAAGATATTTTAAACAGTCTCTATCTAATTCAATATTTGCAATTTCATAAATATAAGTTCCATCTGAATTATGACGTCGCATTAATGTCATAGTAAGATATTTACCAGATTCATTCATTTGATCATCCGGTATATATTTACCTGTACCAGCATCATATACCTTAACAGTAGCTGCGGACATATCATATTTATATCTTTTTGGAAAATATGTTGTTGTAGTTACACTACCATTTACTTCCTGATATTCTAATTCTAAATCAAAAACGGTATCATTATAATCTTTCTTAACGATTTCATTGAGACCAAAAAGTTTAGGAATAACATATGAAATTAATGGAACTTGTGCTCTAGCTAGTCTACATCTTCTACAAGTTCCATAAAACCAATTATCATAATATTCTTTTTCCTCTGGAATTTGAGTATAGTAATTATTTGCCCAGATACTATAAAACGGTTTGAAATATATATTCGCATTTTCATGAAAATCATAAGATGTTTCTGGCTTCTTAATTTTATATTCAAAATTAGGAATTACTTTTTCATGTTCAAATGAACCGGAATAATCTTTATTCCAAATTTCCATTTCTTCATCAGTTGGAGTACCTTGATAAGTGGTTAAACCTGTACCATCATAGAACGAATAGTTTGTCTCTACATTTGTTACTTTTTGTTGTAAGTATCCAATATAGTTATCTCTAAGTAATGGTAAGTTAGCACCTTTGCCAAATTTATAATAGAATACTGGAGTACCACTTTCTAGATAGATATTACCGTTATTGGAATCTCGTCTTGTACTTTCCAAGTAAATTGGAATCGTATTTGTTGGTACCACATTTAATTGTGCATCTTTCATAAGATTATAAACATAGTAGACTCTGTCTAGTATATTATCTTCTTTTCTAAACACATGTAGAACAGAATTCTCATTATTAAGACTATTAAAGAAATTTCTTAAGTCTGTTAATGTAGTAATACTTCCTCTAGATAATGCTTCTTTTGGAATGATATGTTGTAGTTGTTCAATACTCTGTCTATCCAATCCTCCAGATGAACCATCATCACCTCTCTGAGCGATAATTACATAAAGATTTGTATATCTATCAGAAGTCAATCGGATGGTCTTTTCTTCAGAATATTCAAAGTTACCACCGGCACCATCTGAAGTATATAATTGTATTGTTATGTCAGAGTTTGCAGGTGGTTGATAATTAGATGGGTCAAATCGAATTCGAATTGTATTACTATTAATATACTGATAATAACAATACTTCTGTTCTGCAATCTCTTGGTTATATAACCCATCATAAACAGCATTTAGATAGACAATATTACCATTAGAACCGGTTGTGCCATCAGCTGGTTCTTTTACAATAATATTAAAGTGACTCATCTGCTTATCAAATGAGAAACTAAAAGTCTTATTAGCAATTACATCAGAATCTAATACCTTTTGATAGATTTCTTTATAGTAAACTTGATGAAGATTTGTAGATAATACAACCATATTATCTTCTTCATAATTAAAAATTGCAATTGGCGGTAAGAATGGATTATCTAAATCAGAAATAGGATTCTTATGAGTCATATCATAAGAAGCAGTATAAACATAATTCCGTTGACTACCATTGGTGCTATCATCTAGTTTTACATAATTAATTGTAATGTCATAGTCAGTATGAAATTCGAATTCATCAAATCGTAATGGAGTATCTGCTGTAAGCGTAAACTTACCATCAATCATATTTGCTCTTAATGCTTTCTCAGGAAACATTAAAAGAACTTTCATATTTGCAGCAGTTGCTGCCACTTTTTCTACACCCAATGATAATGCATGTGTAATCACATTTCTATCAAACTTTGCTCTTGTTGGGATTGCTTCATTTGATAATTCAGAAGCGGTTACGATTGCATTTTGTAATAAAGATGCAAATTGATACCCCATGTATCCGTACATACCAACAAGTAAAGTTTCCTTTTCATTATCAATACCATCTATATTCTTCTTTTTGATATCATCTACGAATCTAGTAATATCATAGATATCAGAATTTAGAATCTTTTGAGCTGTAGTTTCTTCCGTTTTTTTAACAGACATATTTTACCTCCTTCTTACTTAATTTATCCATACCAATCTATGAAAACCTGTACTATTAGAAGAGGCTGTGGTATGATGTCCAGTTCTTAAAGAAGAACCTGTAGTACTCATTACATATGGATATCCTACCCAAGTCTTCCCATCTATAAGTGGGCTAATATTTCGTTCACTTAAGAAGAAATGCATAGTTGCACCTGGACCACTAAATCCCAATGAACGTGCTGTTAACCAATTCAATTCTGCTAGATTGATTGGATCCATATCTCTGATAAATTGAGCTTTCCAGTTTACAGTAAACTTGATTGTATTTTCAATATTAGAGATTGTACCTCTCGGAACAGACATTGGTGTACATCCAGTTGCTTTTGCCCAATACATAATTCTACCGGTATCATCTACAATAATCTTCCAAATAGATAGTGCTTCAGGATATATCTTATTCATAATATAAGCATATCTTGTTGGCATTATCTCAGTCATATACTTACTTCTAAAATACTCATCATAGATTTTGAATAACATATATACATCTAGATATTTTGTATCTTTGAATTCAAGGCTAAAATCATATTGAAGGTCTGATGAAATAGAACCTTCTCTATAACTTGTATTTGTTTGATATAGGTTTTGGTTATTCAAAACATCAGTTGCTGTAATATCAGGTAAATCAAAAGAACTTGTAACCATATTAGAAAGTAAATTAATATACTTATTATTCAAATCTATATTTAATCCTTTTGATTCTAATATTCCAGTACTAGTCCCAAAATACTGTTGTAATGAATAATAACTTAACTTGTATCTAGAGAATGCTTCTTTAAAGAACGGGAATACTTTAAGTTTATCATACATATCTGCAGGATTTCCAGTATCTACTAAATGTAAATCCGGTTTTGAGAAGAATATATATTCTCTATTACCGGTGACCAATTCATGAGCAGGGTCAAGATATCCATAACGACTAAACTTATTAAATCGATTATGAAGCATATCTTCCGGAGAAGATAATGTTGTATCATGAAGTATATTTTCATAATCTTCATCATGTATTTCTAGGTCTTCTTCTTTAAAAGCACCTCTTTCTTCTTTCTTATTTGTAATTGGAGAAAACAACATACCTGAATTTTCACCTGCTTCATATAAATCACTTGAATGAACGTGCTCATTCCAACCAGCTAATTCAGAAGCATATTTTAAATCTTTCCCTTTATGATAAGTATTCATAAAAGAAAACTTCTCATCTGTCGTAGCCATAAGTACCTCCTTCCTCCTATGTTCAGGATTTATTATGATGTTAAACTGGGTAAAGTAATACACATTTATATACTATAAATGTGAATAGAGTGTATCATTCTAAGAAACACTCCCATAACTTCAAAGATTATGTTGTACTTTGTACTAAATTTTAGTTAATGTTATAGGAGGCTAATTATGAATACGGCTGATATTTATGATGGAATGATGAGAAATATGGAATTTCAAGCTAGAAATGATGCTAGATTGGATGCTATATATGATAGAGAATATAAAAGACAGTCAAATCAAATGAATTATAATAATCAAGATACTACTAGACTCAATGCAATCGAGTCTAGATTAACAGATATTGAAAATAGATTAAACAAACTTCAGGATATGATTGTATCTGATCAAAATAATCTATTTGTATTTGCACCGAAACAGAATGTCAATGCAGGAATTTCATTCACACTTACAGAAGCTCAGTTCAATGATTTAGTAAATCGTATTGTGAAATAATTATATACGTTCGTTGAATGATACACTTTATTTTTTTGAACATTTCTATAAAATTTGAAAAGGAGGTAGAAATATGTACGGAAGAGAGTATTTTCATGAATCTGTTGTTCGTGATATTGTCGATGTTCTTACTTCTCTAAAAGACTACGACGAAGTACAATTCATTAATAATGCTAAAGCAAATAGAAGTTTCAAGTCTATTACCTCAGCCACAAAAGATTTGATTCTAACTTTTCCTGTTTTAGTAAGTACTGATATTGAACCAGATAATGCAATCATGATTGCTAAAGCCCATGAAAAGAAAATGGCATCTTTACTTCATATTCTTTTTACTTCAATTAGTGTCGGAAACAATGAAGATGTCTTCGACTATGTTAGAAAATTCCATTCTAATGTAGGAAGTATGGATGGGACTTTAGACTCTTATGTAGATTCTCTTGATAGGTTAGCAACTACATTTGGTGAATCATATGACCAGACTCTTAAAATCGATCATGAAGTACTAAATACTGTATTAGAAGATTTGCGAGAATCCAACTATACTTTACCCGATGACACAAAGGAAAGTAGTCTTGAATCTTTCAAGATTATTCCTGGATATCGCACTGGTATGAATGATATGATCATCAACGAAGGAAAAAAGAAAAAGAATAAGGGTGGAAATAACAATAACAGTAGTAATAGTGGAGGAAACAACAGCAATGCTGGTAATACCGGAGGAAATAACGGTAGTAATAATAATGGACTTTTAAGTGGTAATAACATCAATGTCTCTATCAGTGGCGGTGGATATGGAGGAAGAAATACATATAAATCTGGATTCTCTAATGATAAAGATTATGCAGATTATATGAAGAATATGGCTTCTTATCATTCCAGTGTTATGCTTAATACCGAATATAAGAAAGCAAATGAATTACAACCAACAATGATGATTATTAACTTCATGCGTCATGGTGAACACGGTGACAATATTAACACCGCTGTAATTGGTATTAAAGCTAAGATTTATCCTGTTTCTTCTGCTGATATTTGCAATAGAATTAGTGGTAAGCTTGATGATAAGAATATTCTTACAAACTTTATAAGGGCGACTACTAATGAAATTGCATTTTTCCGTGATTTCTTATTTGCAATTGATAATGCTAAGATGGATGCTTTATCTTATAGTAAGAGAGCCACTTCTAATAAACTGTGGAAAGTATTAGAAAGACGTTCTGCTAAGAGTAAATTTAGACGTTCTCTTAGAATGTATAATGATGCTACTGCAATCACTACATTAGTATTATCTGAAAACGATGCTGATTATCTAAAGAAGGTTAATAATGTAGATATTCTTGAAGTTAGAAATGCTCGTAAGATTCTAGATTCTTATAACTTCATGTGTATTTGTATTCTTAACCAATCTACAGAAGTTGCTTCTATTCTCTATGATACTGGAGATGATACATATGAAATGATTCCTTTCTCTGGTCTTGAACGAGAAGCTAGTGATAATAGCTATAAGAAGATGGTAAATCTTCTATCTAAAGTAAGTAGATAAGAAAGGAGGTTTATGAAATGGCTATTTTTTCTGATTTAGAACTAATGGGAATTATGAATGAAGCAGATGATGAAGGCAGTTATAAAGATACTGTAAAAAAGAACGTTAGAGACCTTAAAGATAAATCTAGTGAATTAGGTGAGCGTGCTAAAAACAATACATGGATTGGTAAAAAAATGGCTAATAAAAAATCTGGTACGCAAACTGTTACATTCAAAGAAGATGCTGATGGTAATATTGTTGGTTGTTCTCTGGAAGAAGGAATTAGCAAACAAAAACATAAAGAATCTAGATTTGAAGTAAAAATTGGGGATAAAGGAAACCAAAAGAAAAAAGAAAAAGTTACCGGTCATCGACATTACGATTTTGAATTTGGTCTTGGTAATAGACGAGTAAAAGATTCCTATGATAGAAAGTATATTAAACTTGAAGATGATGAAGCTTTGGAAGAAGCTAAGAAAGCTGATCCTGAACAAATCACTAGAGATCTTACTAATAAGACTGCGGTTAACATTGAAAAACAAAAACAAGAATGGGAATCAGAACCTGGTGCTAAAACTGGTGAAGCTATCGGTAATGCTATTACCGGTGGTAATTTTGTTAATGCTGCTGGTAAAAAGATAGGAAAAAGTATCGGATCTAAAGTAGATGATATTATTCATAGAAAGAAGAAAGAAAGACAAAAACTAAAAGAAGATGCAGAAGTAATCTATCGGTCTCCGGAATATACACATGCAATTAATGAATTCTTTGATTTTACCGATAGAGAAACTCGTAAAGTTCTTCTTGCTGTTAATGAAGCTGACCAGAATAAGATTCTTGTTTCTCTGACATCTAAGTTATATGATAATGTCGTAGATAAAGTAGATGATATTGACTTTGGTGAAATTGAAATGACCAAGGGTTCTATTACAAAACTGTCCAATTATAATACACTTATAAATTGTCTACAGACAATGCATCAACTTCTTATCGAATTTAAACAAGATACATATCCTGTAGATACAATCAATGAATGTATTGACAATTTGATTGATAGTCAAGATATCTGGATAAAAGCATATGCAGTAAATGCTGAACTTCCAATGATTACATATAATACAATGGTATTAGCTATAATTGAAGCTACATCTTATATGGTATCTATGTGTGTAGAATTTGTTAAAGCACCATCTGAAGATACAATGAAAATAATGATTGATAAGTCTGCTTTAACAAAATCAAAAGGTCATATGATTTTCAAGAATATTGAATCATTCAATAGTGCTTATAATAAGGGTCAAGTTGAAAAAGCTATGATGCATATTCTTGACGAAACTGCAAAGAAGAAAAACTTTGTTGGATTTGGTATTTATGGTGGAATTGGTGTCGGTGCTGCAGTTATCGGAATTGCAGGTTTATTATTCTGCATTATTCCGGTAATCAGAGAACTTATCTTTCTTTTTTATTATAATAGAGTACGGGTTGCTGACTTCTTTGAAGTGCAGGCTGACTTACTACAAGTAAATGCATATAATGTACAGAACAATAGACTCGACTTAACTAAAGAAGAAAGAAAGAATATCTCTTCTAAACAAATGAAAACTGCTGAAAAATTTAGAAAAGTTTCTAGGTTTGTTGCAGTAGAAACTTCTGGGGCTGAACCAAAAGCTGTGAAAGATATTAAAAAAGAAGATAACAAGAAATACAAAGTAAGTGATGTTGTAGATGAATTGCCTGATTCTGCTGCATCAAGTTCATCTTTATTTTAAACGGAGGAGGTAAAACAATTGGGTATTTATACTTCTAATAGATATTTTGGTGAAGCATATGATTATGCTTCCGAAATTCCAATGAATGAAGCATATGATGCTGCATTCGGATGTGCACATATCTTAGCTGATTGTCAGCGTAATGATATGGCTATTTTCGAATCGTCTATATATAGCGATATGGAAGAAGTAAAATCCATCCAAGAAGGATATGGATATGTAAATGAAAATGCATTTACAGATTTGATCAAGAAGATTATCGAAACCTTTAAGAAATTGATTGGTAAGATCAAGGGCATCTTCGCTGCATTCATTGCGAAGATTACTGGTGCATTTAAAGACGGTAAAGATCTTGTTAAGAAATATGAAAAGCAGATTATCAAGTATTCTAACTGGAAAGGCTTTAAATGTAAGAAGATCAGAGTACCGAAGAGTACTAATGTGAATATTAAATCTGCTGTTAATACCTTATTTAAGTATGATGAAAATGGTACTGGTATTCAAGTGAACTATTCTTTTACTCTCGGTACTGGAAGTGGTTTGAATTCATTTAATCCAATTCCTGGTCATAATGAATATAACGCTATCAAAGGTGTAAAAGCCATCGACGATGCAGATGCAGAAGATCTAAAGAATGCTATTGTAGAAAATTATCTAGAAGGTAGTATTTGTAAAGATCTTACTGAATTACATACAGATGTAATGGATCATCTATTCGATGATGAAGATGACATTAACGATGATGATGTAAAATCCGGTTCTTATTTCTCTGCAGCATGGATTAAACAAGTACTTAATGAAGGTGAAAAATGGACAAAAGACATTAAGAAATTTAATGATAGAGTAGAAAAGAATATCAATACTATCATTGACAATCTTAATAAAGATGATGATAATCTTGCAAAATTTATGTCTAAGCATCCAGGAGAAGTTAGACTTAAAGGTAAATCAGCGATAACTAAATTATCATATAATAATGATTCCGGTAATGGTAGAATTTCAAAAAGTTCTGGAACTGATTTTGAAAATAATAATGATATTGAAATCAATACCGATAAAAAATCTGATGCTTTCGGAACAACTGAAAATATCCAAAAGATAATTCATGCTCTCCAGAAACTTTCCGGAAATGAACAAGAAGTTATTGCTAAGGTTACTTCTGAATACATGGAAGTAAATAAGTTTGTCTTAGCTCAGGCTCGTAAGGTATGGACAGCAGCTGCTGCTTGGTCTTCTGGTGTTCATAAGGAATCTGTAGAATATGCGAATGCTATGGGTGATGTTGCTGCAGAACAACTTTATACAGTAATGGAATCTGTAGGTTATTAATATAGGAAGGAGATAATAAATAATGGGTATTTATACTAATTATACCGGCGGTTATGGCACTAGCTTCGTTGGTAATTATACTCAGGTAGAACCATTTGTTGGTGAAAGTTTTAACTATCATCAGCTTGGTATTATTGCTGCTTCTGAAATCAATGCAAATCATAATGCATTTATGAAGAGCATTGCATTATCTGAATTGGCTGCAATTGAACAGACTGGTGATACTGATGTATTATATGAATCTGTAAATATTAAAGGCATCTTTGAAAAGATTAAGATGTTCTTTAAGAAGGTTATCGAAAAGATTCATAAGATTTTCCATACTTTCATGGCTAAATTGCAGTCTTGGTTTGGTGATACAAAGGACTTCGCAACAAAGTATGAAAAGGAAGTTATCAAGAACTGGTCTCAAGTTTCTAACAACTGGGATTTCAAGGGATATAGATATGATAAAGTAATTAAAACTAAGACAGGTAGTGATGAAATTAAAGCAACTTGTACTACAGGTAACGATGCTCTTAAAAATTTTGTTACAAATGGTAACTTAGCTGGAACATTGGCTGCAATGAGTGGTTTCGAGGAAAAAGAAGTAACATTTACAGTTGGTCCCGATGGTGTTAGTACTAAAGACAAGCTTGACGAAAGCAATCCAAAAATAACATCAGGTTTAGCAAATAATTCAACAGAAATCCCAGATGAAATGATTAAGCTGAGTGGAACTCGCCCTTCTTATAATGACGGTGATACGTTAATTTTAAAAATTAAATCTGGTAAAAATGTCACTACTGGTACTGGAACTAGTAACAAGCTTACAGATGACGATATCCATAAAATTAGAGAAAAAATGGAAGATATTAAAGACGATATGCGTAAAGCTGTTATTGACGGGTTAAAAGATACTGATACATTTAAAACAATTATTCCGGTTAATTTTGATAACCCTTCCGGTATCGATGCTAAGGAATATTCTGAAGAACTATTTAAATTCTTCAGAAATGACCAAGATTCTAAGGATAATCTTGAAAAGAAAGATATTCAAGAAAGCTATGGTGGCAGCATTTCCGCTATGATGGGATTCTTAAAAGATTATAAGAAAATTACCAACAATATTTCAACTGCTGAGAAAAAGCTCACCAAGGGGTATGATAGTCTTATTAAGAAAATGGACAAAGAAGAAAATGATTTAATCAAGGGTAATAAGACTCAATCTGATAAGGGAAAAGTTGAACAAAATGAATTTATCATTCAACTTTCTTCTATGTATCAGTCAATCTATAGTGGTTTATCTGAATGTATTACAGAAGCATTTGCTGCGTGGATGACTGCAACGAAGGATGCTTGTACTCAGGCTAAGGAAATCGCTGTTAAGGTTATCAATCTTTCTAAGAAGATGACTGAATCTTATGATTACGGTTATGATGATGATCGTAGCTATGATGGTGGTTATGACTTCATTAGCTCTGTAAAGCTTGTATAAAAATCAGAAGTTCTGATTATATCAGATGATTATAAATCAGGGCTGGGATACCATTGGGTGTCCCAGCCTTTATTCTATAAAGGAGGTAATTAAATGTCATTATTCTCTTTAGATAATATTCTTTTGAATGAATCTACAGATGGTACATCCTCTCCAGCAGATATGATTAATTTTGATCATATGCAATGTCTCGATGATAGTATAAAGAACTTCTCTTTTGTTCAAGAAGGATATAACTTTATTCTGGATATGAGACAAAATTATATCGATGCTGAAAAGACATTCTATGAAAATGTACTTGGTTCTTATGGAGATGATGAAATTATCACAGAATCCTTTAGTGGATTCTTTGACAAGATTAAAGAAATCATTCATAAATTTATCGAATGGATTAAGAAGATATTTAAGCAATTCGTTCTTAAAATGAACTCTCTGTTCTCTAACGAAAAATATATCAAGAAACATCACAAACTATTATCAAAGTTTGGATATGATGATGAATTTGAATTCAAGGGATATGAATTTACATATATCGAAGATTCAACAATGCCTGTTGCAAATGCTTTGGATGCATTTACTAGCACAACTCAAGGACAAAATTATTTTGACAATTGGTATGATAGTGGTGAAGATAATTTAGATGTAAATAGTGCTGATACATTAGATAGAAGAACAGCTCAAACAACAAATCTAAATGCTAAACTAGATACTAAACTAACTGAACTTCAAGATAATCTTGAAGATTTCTATGATGAATTTAGAGGTCGTGTTATCAAGAAAAGTAATGAAAAATTTGATTCATCTGAATTCCCAGAAGAATTGTTTAGAGTTTTCAGAAACGATGATAATGAACCATCTAGTATTACAATTGATAGTAGCTTTGTTGTAGAAGCATATAGACGCTTTGATAAGTACAAAGATACCGTTAAAGCAATTGAGAAGACACAAAAAGAAATGATTAAAGATTACGAAGCACTTGAAAAATATTTGGATAAATTGGTCAAACTGAATAAAGCCGATAAGAAAATGACTTTAGGTATTTATGATGCAATGCCAAATACATTTGGAGCTGCTCAAATTGGAACAATGATCTCTAGTGGTAATGTAAATACTGCAATGAATGGTAAGACAGTTTATGACTCGTCTACATTTGATAAACTGAATAACTATATGAAAGTACAATCTGCGAAAGTAAATGAAATGTGTACAATTCATACACAAGCATTTACTGCTAAACTAGAAGCAGCTAAGGATTGCTTTAAGCAAGATAAGAAGATTCTATATAAAGCACTGAATAAGATTGTAGGACGTTCTAATAAAGATAATTATTAATATTGGAGGTGAAATAAATGGAATTTTGCTTTGAAAATACAATTCTTGATACGGAATCTTCATTAGATAGACAATGGAGAAATATGGAATTTCTCAATGCAATCTATGAACAAGATCGAGATATGGAACGATATGTTAATGAATGCTTAATTAAAGCCAGTGGCAATAAACAAGCAATCAATGAAATGACTGTTCTCAATGAAGGTACATTTTTTGATAAGGTTAAGGGTTTCTTTAACAAGATTAAAAATTTCTTTAAGAAAATCTTTACTAAGTTTTCTGCAGCATTATCTGGTGTATTCGCTGAACAAAAGAAGTATATTGATAAATATAACTTCATTATTACAAAATGTAAATGGAATGCTGGTGAAGTTTCTGAAGTAAAAGATAGATTTGCTGGTGTTCCTAGAATCTTTGATATGGTAGATAACGTTGATTCTGCCTGTATGCTTCAAGATATGACTAATTACTGTGATGAAAAAGCTGACGGTAATATTGAAGGTAAGAAAGTTTTTCTTGATGTAAATACATTCAGTTCTGCTGATGCGATCAATGCTGCTACAGTAACAGAAAAACTTGATGTAGGTGCTGCTAGAGATAAGGTTTATGATTTATTTTCAAAATCTCAATACTGGTCAACTTTGAAAAATTTTGATTCGTATAAGCAAACAGATTCTAATAATAATGCTGATATGGCTGCTACTATGACTGCTTGGTTCAATGGATCTGTAGACGATACATCATGGGATGCTACATTTGTAGATAACAATTTTCAAACAATTATCAATGTTTCTTATGCGGGACAATCTTATTTAAACAAACTCGAGAAAATTGTAAATAATGTTACTAAAAAGATGGATGACTTAGATAAGTCTATGGAGACATATGTAAAAGCTCAGCAAGATAAAATACAAAAAGCTATCACTAGTGGTGCTGAAAAAACAAAGCAAGAAGAAAAAGACGCTGCCGCTAAAGTAGATGCTGCTAAAACAGATGCTACAACAGAAGAACCAGCAGAAACAAAAGAAGAATCTACATATTTTTGGAATGGATATAATAGTTATCTAAATGAAATTAAAACAACTAATCCAACATCTTCAACTAATGGTGGATCTTCGAGTTCTACTAATACTCAAAAACCAACCAATATGACAAATACAGGTTCAGTTGAAACTCAAAAAGCAGTAGATGCTAATTCAAAACTTCAACAACAATCTGGGCCAAAAGTAAATGGAACCATTAAAGATGTTAATGATAATAATACAACTGAAGGAAAAGTAACAGATGATGTTAGTAAAAAAGCCAATACATTACTTGAAAATGAAATATGGAATAGACAAGTTGTATTAAATGAAATGACCAACGTTGCTTCTACTATTGTAAGAAAGGCATTTGATTCCTTTAAGGGAGCAAATTCTGATTTCTTTGCATTGATAAAAGCACATGTTCAATGGTATCTTTCTAATCCTGGTGCTGAAAAATTAGATGAAAATAAAGCTACTAGAACTAGAGTTCTTAGTATGAATGCTGGTGAAAATGTAGAAAAGACTGAGTCTAATGGTAATAATACTGAAACAAGTTCATCATCAGATAAAAATAAACAACAACGAATTGCACAAATTAGAAAAGAACTAGTAGATTTAAGAATGAGTTTATCTAGTGTTAGTGGTAAAGAACAAGATGATGTTCTAAAACAAATAGGTACTAGAGAAAATGAATTACATGAATTAGGTGCTAAATAAAATAATTCCAGAGCACTTTTATGTGCTCTGGATTTTTACTCTGAAGTAATATTTGCTTTCTTGAATTTTAATACAGTACTCATTATGAAACTACCGTTTTGCTTTATAAATAACTGTTGAGATTGTAATAATATGTACTTTCCAGAATAAGATTCGTGAACAGGGTCATTTATAATATATTCTTTATTAAGAGTAAATAAAGATGCATCCAAATCATTCTTCACAATACTAATTGTTACATTAGCAGATTCAATATTATATACAATTGGATTGATTGTATTTTGGTCATTGTTTGATACATTCATAACTTGATTAATTGTATTAGTTACATTAGCTTTATTATCAGTTATATCCTGTTCAAATACGTCTCCTTTAGAATTGATTACAGTAACTTTATTTACAATCTTATTCGAAATATTGTTCTTTGAATATTCTACTTTCGAAGCATCAATTCCGATTGTATATTTTCCTGCTCTTAAATCTACATATGCACCTGGTTCTTCGGAAACATCTTTATCGATTTCTTTTATATCTAAGACAATTGTATAAATATATTGATTACGAGCACGTATTGGGTTACCTGATGATGATACAATATACGTAGTATCAAAATCAATAAAGAATCTATATGAAGTATCATAAAATGTCCCAAGATTATCATTCAGATACTTTATATACCGAGAAATTGAATCGATTGGCGGAATGATTACTTGGTCATACTTTGTATCATATCGAATCGGTTCTAATAACATATTTCCTAAATAGTTAGTAGATTGTAAAATTAATGAGTTCATACTAGCATTATGATATACTCCGTTAATTGTATTTCGATTGTTATTGATTGCATCTTGTTGTATTAAGAATAATGTAACTTCTCTATATTGTCGATTACTAGTTTTAGAATCGATGCCATTTGGATTATCGATTTTATCTGTTCTAGACAAGTCTTCATTCAATATGTATATGAATTTATCATTGAAGTATTTTTCAGTGATATTATCCATCTGATTAGTACTATCATATTTGTAGATACCTAATGTAACTAAATTATCATTAACATGTCTAATCATATCATCAAGTATATTCTTTTCAATAGAACCGAATATTGTAATCACAGGCATATTCGTATTGTCAAAATCTTTATCAATAAGAATATACTGTAATTGGTCAGAATCTATCACAACTTCAGTATTTGTAGAATCAATGTATTTCATTACAACTTTATAATTATATTGTTCTCCTTTTTTTGCCATTATAATCTCCCCTTTCTTTATAAAAAAGTTACAAGACAAAAAAGAAACACAGATAGCGTCAAGCTATCTGCATCTCTTTCCATAGACTGCTGTATTATGATTTATCCATCAACTTCAAGTAAGAATAGGTAGTTAAGAATGTTCTCTTCATCTACATTAAAAGCCTTATCCAATATATTCGCTAAGCTGTTATAATCACACTGTTTGTGCACAGTCCAATTATTAACAAGAGCTTCATATGAGTTTTCATACATCGTAGTGTTGAATATAAGATCACAAATACAAATTCTCTTGAATATATCTTCAGACTCTATTAACTTCAATACTACTGGAGAGTTATAACCATTAAGGATTTGTCCTTTACTAATCATCTCTCTTATCAGTTTGATTGTATTCTTGAAATTATCAATCATGGTCATACCGAGATCTAAACACTTGTGATGTGCCATAATCAATGGTAATAAACCAGGATTAAGATCTGAGGTTACAGTAGAACCTTTTCTCGGATACATCATATCAATTACATTAGTAAATGTAATGAATTTCGTATTGATACTTGGTCGAATGACAAATGAAGATGGAATAAATGCTGGGATTTGATAAGAATACACATCATTGGATATTACTAAAGAAGAATGATTCATCGGAATTGATTCACTCTTAATTAAACTAAATATCACTGATGAAGCTTTACTATGATGATTTGACCTCTCAATATAGTAAACCTCTGGAAAGTATGGTGCTATCTTTTTAACGATTGTAAACATATCGTTATTCATAGCATTCAACTGTTCAAATATATTCTCACTTGCGGCAAACGCATTTACAATATAGATTCTTGTATTTACGTTATACCTTGATTTAAAATAATGTCTGTAGTGTCCTGCAAGATTTAGTATATTCACAGATAACACTTTGACATCATTTATTAATAATGTTTCTGATAGGATTCTTTTATACACCGACTGAATATCAATGAAGATATCAATAGGAGTTCGTTTTAAAACACTACCAGAATGACCGTTAACAAATTGGTCAAGTATATTATACTTAACAAATTTTTGGAACATTAAAGCTTTGTTCAATTTTCATCACCTATAATCAGTTTCTTTAACTTGTTAAGACAATCTTCACAAAGTACTGACATATCATTAAATGGATGCTGTCCTTCTTTAAAGATTACTTCTATCTCTTTATCACAAATTTTACATTTTGTGTAAAACGTTGTATGAAATGGAATTGAGAATGGTGTTATCTTCTTTATACAAGTTTCAAATAAACATCTATCTTGTACACAATCCTTATAAGAACAATCTTTACATTCTTGCGTGCATTCAACAATATCTACTCCATCATCATTATCATAATTTGGAATAGCGTCGTTATATCGTTTATTGCTTATAGAATCAAAGATGCCATAAAGTGCTTTGTCCATCTTAATCACCAATCAAACTCTTTGGATCATAGTAATCATCTTCAAGAGTCCCAGTTGATTCATCGAATAATTCATCACCCTTACCAAGAACTGAATTCAGAGATTTTCTAAAATCATTTCTTTCTTGAAGAATGTCAAGTACTTCTTTTGTATTACCATAGCCCATTCCAAGAAGTGTTTTTGTCAGTTCAGAAGGTCCATCTTCTGTCATAAAAGTATAACCTTTATTACAGGTTTCTGTACCATCTGGATTAGAAATCCATTTTCTAATCTCAAGTCTCTCAGTAGGATTATCACCCCATCTGATTTTTCTAACTGCTCCGAAGAGGTTTCCTTTCTCTTCAAAAGTATGGTCGATGTTTTCTACAATTGTATATGAAAAAGCCATTTTGTTTTCCTCCTTAATATAAAAAAAGACACATGTGGAAAAGTCCCACATGTGTCTCTTGCGTGCATATCTTATGAATTCAGTAATTAACCAAACATTACTCCATACTTGTTACGAATATAATTCTTGGTCTTAGTATTGATCTTCTCAATCTTAATCATAGCATTCGTATTCGTAACATTTGACGTAATCGGAATGATGTTATATTCATACTTCTTAGATTCTCCTGCTGGAGAACCGAGCATAGCAATTACCTTCTTTGCATCAAGATAAACACTACCAATGATGTTAGAATAAGTTCTACCATCAAAACTCGAACCAGTCTGATTTGTAATCAAATAATTTTCACCTTTGATCCACTTCTTCTTCTGGTTCTGCTTGCTGAAATACAAAAGATTTGTAAGAAGTTCCTTAGCTTCCTTAGTTACCTTTGCATACTTTGTTGCGTCATATGCATTAGTTGTCTGATGCTGAACCAACATCATAATGTTTGCTGCAACAGATGTCTTTGTAGCTGCATCCGGTTCTACAGAACTATTGATGCAACGTACCATAGTATCTTGACAATCTGCCTGCTTCTGCTTGAACTGTTCTTCTGTCATATAACGGAAAGAGCACATGAAATAATAACCCTTTTCCAATGTGAACATCAGCTTTACAGAAAAGATATCTGCGAAGATTTCACTGAATACACCAAATACAGAATTCTCCAATTCAGACTGTTCAATCAAAAAGTCTTCAGAATAAGATTCCTTAAGAATGATGTCTTCAGCTGGAATAGACAATTCCTTCAGATTCAGCTTTTCAGTTTCTTCATCAGCTTCACCAAGATTATAATTATGGTTACCGATGAGGCTTTCATTCAAAGCCTTGATTGCTGCCAACTCTGGGCAGTCTGCCACGTTTGCGTACTTCTTCTGGTTGTTGTTGAAATTACTCATGATAATTTCCTCCTATATAATTTATATTTGATAACAGATTGTCTCTGCTTATCACTATTATTGTATATAAATAATAGTTAGTTTACTTAAGCATAAACGCTGCTACATCAGAATTGATTCTTATGACTTCTGCATCATATGCAGCTTGACGGGCTTTATCAATACCATATAATACAAGATAATATGTGTCATTCTGATATGCCATATAATAATGCATGTTTATTTTGTCTAGGTCAATACTATTGTCATATTCATATACTTGATAGTATGCGATGAAAGTATTTAATAATTTTTCTGCGTCATCAATAATACTATCTGGAATTTGAGCTTTTTCTTCAGCTACCTTATCCATATCTACTTCTTCAAGATATGGATTATAATCAACAACAATTGTATCATTGTTAAGATAATTAATAAAATACTCATTCCAAATAGCATCGATATCAGAATCATCTACTGTAACATCGGAATAGTTAAGTTTAATAATATTGTTAATAAGATGGTTTAAAACTGATTTCTTCATATACTTATACAAAGTTACTCTGACGCAACAATCTAAATCAAACATTTTAAAGTTTGGATCTTCTTTGGCGAAAGTAATAATATTGTTATTACTATACCATAATACTAGTTTCTTATCAAAACAATGTTTGAATCTAGCAAAGAAAAAGTTTTTAGAATCAAGCATCAACGTATAATCTACACCAAGCTGATTCTCGTCGATTGTTTTAGTTTCGAAGGTTTCTTCATCCATGAAGACACCATCGTGTTCGTTTTTCTTTACCAAATACAAAATTCTATATTCATCTTCAGATTCAAAAATATAAAACTTTGTACCTAATTCCAGTTTGTTCATTTTCATAACACATTCTCCTTACTTACTATAATGATATCCTTTAATATCATTAGAATTCGAATAGAATTTAGATTCAGTTGGTTCTTGCTGTCCTTGATATCTACCTCTATATAAGAAATCTACTTTACCATCTGGCTTCTCAAAATACACTTGTGCAATCTCAAGATTTGGATAGATTCTAACAGGTTGCACTACAGTAATCTCTAGTGTATAAGTTCCATTAAAACCGATATCACCAAATCCTGCGGTAAGATGAACCTGCATTCCAAGTCTACCAATAGAACTTCTCCCATCAATTGCGGAAATAAATTTATCAGATGCAATTGTCTCTACAGTAGAACCTATATAAAGAATACCTGGTTTTAAAACATATCCTTCTTTAGGAATAATAGTAGTGATACAAAGATTGCTATTATTCTGTTTCGGGTCTAGAACATGTCTGTTATCGTATTCTTTAAGTATATTAGATAAGTGTACATTATAAGAATTAGGATTTAAACATTTGATATCAAATGGTTCGATTGTAATGTTCTTTTTATCCAATTCTTTTAAAATCTTGTTTGCTGTAAGCATTTATTCATCACCCCCCTTATTGGGTATTTATAGGAATGTTTGCGAAGTATTATATTACAAAAATAACACGGATGACAATTAGCCATCCGTGATACTTTATAAGATTCCTTTAATCGTTTTGATTGTATAATCGATTGTATTAGAAGTTATTTTAACTGAATTATCAGAGAATGGTGTTGAATTGTAGTAGTCTGAGAAGTTAAATCCTTTTTCAGATTTCATAATGTACTCTAAATTGTATTTAAACGAATTTAAGCATACAGACCGATTATCAATCAATTCTTTATATTGGTCATTACTAAGTCGTTTCTTTAACTTCTTTTCTATACAATCATTAATATACCATAACTTTGCAATTTCGTATTTCATTCCTTCAATATTCGATTGATTTCTATATGATTCTAATAACTGTACAGAATCATCAATTTCATCTCCAAATGCTAATGTTCCAGTACGAGCTTTATATATAATAAGATTTCCTTCCTTATCAAATTCTACTGGAAATTGTTTTACTTCATTAAGAATAGAAGTTTGTTCTCTTATAGATTTATGTGTTGGAGGTTTTACAACACCAAAATATTTTTTACATTCTTTATTCGTACATCTATAAATTGGTTCACCTTCTATAAATACTCCAACATCAGAACCACATTCTGGACATTTTTTAGGAACAGTCTGTCCTTTATCATTAATAAAAGATGATTCTTTTATAGATTTTTTAGACCAATCTTCATCTGGGTCAAATCCATGTTTTTTTTCCCATTTTATTTGTGAATCTCTAGCATTTTTAACAGCAGGATTTCCATTATTATGTATTCCAGATGCTCCATCAGTTACTATAAAATAATTAGCATCATATTTTTTAGCCAATTCACCAACTTTAGATACAAATTCTCTAGCACTTTTTATATCTTTACAAGCTTCATTAAGAATAGATGTTGATTCTTTAAAAAGTGCTTTACTTATAACATCACCAATACCCATACCTACACCTAATGCTATTTGTTCCGACGTTTTTAAATTTTTATAAGGATTATCCGATGGTACATTTTCATTTTTATGATGCTTAGGCATCTTATCATATAATGATAAATTTTTCTTCTTATTAAAATATATAACTCCTTCATCACCATCCCCACTATCGATATCAATTTTTCGTAATAAAGAATCATTACATTTTGATTTGGCATAACTTTTTCCTTTTTTTAAAAGATCATTATACCAATCTATTGCATTTTTATCGATTTTATCAGAATCATAATCTATATCATATAATTCTGAAGAATTTTGATAAGGGGAATCATTAACTACCATAATACCACCATATGTTCCATATTCTACTTTATGAATATTAATAAGTTTAAAGAATCTATATTTACTATATTTGGATTTATATTGAGGTGTTGATGTATAGTGTTTTAAATAAGTAATGGTATCATTGATTATTGAATCAACTTGTGATTGAATCGAATCATTTTTGTAACTTTCTTCAATTCCTTCAATATCAGAAGATTTTAATAATGTAGTCAGTTTTCGTTTTGTTTTTTTACCATCATACTTTAGTGCTTTATCATTAAATACTTCAATGATTTTATTTGGCATTGATTTAGCATGATCATATAACTGTCCAGGGTCTGGAATATTAATATCTCCTGTAAGATTAATACTACCAGATTTTAATACAGTATCTACGAAAGTAGAGCAAACTTGATGGTATTCATTTTTGCTTACTTTATGGTCTATATGAAGAATCTTATTAAGAAAGATTCTTAAGTCAAATGTAGTTTTATTATCTTCAAAGTCTTTTACCTTATCTTTCAATTGTTGAACAATTTTATTTGGAGCAAAAAATGTCATTACTGATATAACATTTTCTCCAAAGGAACTTAGATTTTCACGAATGAATCCAGATTTTTCTCTGATATTAAAACTATACACTTCATTCAATTCAGGATCAAATGAAATACTAGCATGAGAATATTCACTACCAGTAAACAATTTAATTCCTTGAGATACAATTGGTGTTGATCCTTGGGTGAAGATTAGAAATACAGGTTTATGAGTACTCTTACTTACAGATTCGCTTAATATTTCATCATCACTTTCAGGAATATCATCCAAATTAATAAAGATATCTTTCGGAATAGTTTTATCTAATATATCAGATACTCGTTTGGATGCTTTTAAACGATTCTTTCTGTTAAAAGCAATCTCTGGATTCCATCCTAAATCTAGTATTGATTGTTTTCTTGCTAGGATCTTTTCTTCATTCCCAGAAGCCTTAATATCCTCAAAATCAGAATACAATTTATCTAGTGTATCAATCCAATCACTTCTATAATCTTCGAATATATGATCCATGCACATATTCTTGTAAGAATCAAACCATAATGGAATTCGTACACCTGTAATAAGTCCATCGTTATCTGCAAAGGGTGAATAAAAATTACCATTTGTATAGACACCCATATCTATCATCTCTGAAGGAGTAAAGTAAGGACAATCATTAAACCTTCTGTGTTGCTTTGATTTGAGTGATTCTGCTTCATTCACAGCTTGCATGTTCTGGTAGACTTGGGACACAAATTCTCCAAAATAATGAGTTGTATCTGCTTTTAAAGTTTTTCCATCAGTAGAAGTTAGTCTCTCTGAATTTTCTATCTGTCTACTTTTTAATAAAAATCCTTTTATATCATTATATCGATCTACATTTGTTTTATTATAGATTGCAATTGATTCATCATCTGAGCGAAGCTTATGTTCTTTTGATTGGGAATTATATTCTGTAAATTGTTTTTCAAGACTATCAAGCATTTCATCGGTATCTTTTCCATGAATTGTAGATATAATATTAATACCTGTATCAATTTCAAATTGATCCGCTATATTATCTTTTTGAGTGTTTGATACGTCTTCTTTCATAGGTTCTGTAATATCATTTTCATCATCTGGGATTTCTAAATTGTCCAGACTGGTATTAACTAGGTTTTCAGGAGTATCATCTTCTTCAGGTTTTTCCTCTTCTTCTTCATAATCATTCTGCTGTTCTAGTGTATCATCATTAACTGAATGTGTTTGTTCAAATTCATCTATTAAAGAATCTCTAAGAGTTTCATAATGTTCTTGATTTGTCATTCTCCAAATTTCTATAGAACGTTCGTCACTTTTCTCTTGTTGTTTTTTTGTCATTTGAGTTTGGAATAAATCCCATTCACGTTGTAATTCTTCTATATCATCGGTGTCTTTAATAATGATATAGTTTGTATCTCTCATAAACTTATTAGCCAGTATGTTTTTATAAGTTTCAAGCATATAACTATCTCCTTTCATAGAATATTATTATAAAGTTAAACAGCAAAGTTTTGGTCACATCCATTACAGATGTGACCAAAGGAATGTGTTATTAAATCGGAGTTATGAAAAAATGAACAACAAAAGATAAACGACGAACCAACATTTATCTTTACTATATAGTTATGAACTTTTTATTTTATATTTATACATCTTTTGAAATACCAAGTAGACCTTTGATATATTCAGCGATTGGGTCAGTTCCGATTTCTTCTTGATTGGAATAGAATTCATCATTAACCATATTACCCAAAGTATCTCTAATTGTGATTGCATACTGTCTGATTTCATATTGAGCATGAGGGTCAGTTCTTAATTTGATAAACTGAGATAAGGAAAATAATGAGAAAGTCATATATAATTTTCTACAGTTTACATTAGCAGGTAAATATCCTCTTGCTTCTTCTTTCTTGATTGATTTATCATCTGCAAGAAGTTGAGAGTATACAGAAATTAATTCATTTGCTAATTCATCTAGCGTATAGTATTTAAATGCGTCGCATAACTTAATACCGTATTCTTCTTTGGGTGTGTATCCTTGCATTGGAATAGTAAAGGATGCATTTGAAGAATCTACATATCTTTGAGATTCTTGTGTGATTGCATTTCTATGTCTTACAATTTGATGAGTTGCTGTTCTGGATACGTTTTTAAATACTACAGTTACTGGAATGATATATGGGATAAGATCAAACTTCACTTTTTCATCTTTGTAAAGTTTCTTAAACATATTCAAATCAATACCAATATCTACAGTCTTGTTTACTTTATTATCAGCGACTGGTACATTCACAATGTTATCTCTAGAGATATTTGTGTAATGCATGTCTGAATCTGATTTCTCATCTGCATCAAATCCATCTTCTAATTTTTCATTGAAGAAATTTTCAACCTTTGTAAATGGTAGTTCAATATCATCAATTGTAAAATCTTTACCATATAACTCTTTTACTGTATTATCAGATAGTAAGTAGCAGATTGAACGAATTAATTGATTACTCATTACATCGTAGCTTGAGATATTATGTAAGAAGTACTTATATGAACGCATATTTCCGTTGATAATAAGGTTGTACGCTAGTTCATTCTTCTTGAACAGTTTAGACTTAGTCTTATAATAGTTCTCAGTATAGAATTCAAGGTATCTGGAGAATTCTGATGTAGTTAATTCAATAATCTCTTCAAGATTTGTAATGTCAGTAATCTTGATTGCAAGTTTACCATGTTCTAGAATAGAGTCATGGCCTGCATTTACTCTCTTTGCAATGTAGTTTTCTTTTTCAAGATAAGAGATATCTTTGATGTTGTTATAACAACAAGTACAAGCACCATAGATATTACTTACATGGTCATTCTTATAGATAATTTCACTCTTCATTTTTATCCTCCTTAATATCTATAGATAGAATCAATTATAATTTTTATAATTTCATCTGCGAGTTGACTATCAGTTTTTCTTATAGGTACATATCTAGGAGTATTTGCTTCTTTGATATATTTGAAAATATTAACTCGATAAAATGTAATATCATAGATTTTAAAAGGCTTAAGTTTAATAGTTTCACTTTCAGTTATATCAAATATAATGTTATTAAGTGAACGATTAATATTATCTTGAAGTGTTTGATTATGATCAAAATTCTTCTTATATTCAATCGTTTCAGATTCATCAATATTAAGTTTACTATCAGAGTTATTATATAGAATAATAACATTGATATCTGTATTGAATCTATGTTCAATTGGAACGACTTTGTTTAGAACTTCGTTGACAAATAGTTTGAGAAGAATAGTTTCATTCTGTGTATTAGTATTATTAATATCATACTTTAGCTTAGCATAGCTTAAGAATTGATATAAGTATGTCGATAAGACACCTCTATCACAAATATTTATTTTGCTACTGTAAGGACTTGATAACGTAGTTTCCATATCTCTAATTAGATAATGCATAGCTAACTCTATAAGTTGAATACTCGTATCACCAAAATTATATGATTGACTTACAAGTCTTGTCATTTCTGTATTGACGATGTTTAATAACTTCATATAAGCATCCATAAATTTTGTCATTTCTGATGATGGGTATTTATAGAATTCCAAATCTCTATATGCTGTAGTAATAATTTCTTTAATAGATTTATCTGACGATAGAATTCTATTGATTTCTTTGATAGTGGTTGTTTTACCTACATTATCTCCCCCTTCAATAAAGAATGTCTTTTGACCTTGAATATAATTCATATATTGTACCTCCTTTAAATTATTATTTAGAAGTTTTTGATAGAGTGATTTATAAACCTTGAATAATTATTTACAAACGGGGCAACGTTTATATAAAACATCCTCGGGAAATAGGGAACTGGAAGACCGACAGGACTGAACAACCAACCTTTCAGGTTGGTTATCTTAAGTTTATTAATGTTTTTTAGATTTAAATTAAAAAAGTTTTATTAAAAGGAGTTAAGATTATGAAAGATTTTAGTAGGTATGATAGGAATGGGAATGTTGTATATTCAGAATCGGTAGGTCTGGAAGGAGCGACAGTGCGTCATTTTTACAGATATGACAAAGAAAATCGCAGAATCTACTATCGAAAAGAAGTTCTAGATACAATATATGAAGAGAATATCAAGTATACAAATACTGGCATGACTGTAGAAAGTATATTCTTACCAACTTATCTTACTACATATAAAGAGTATAATAAGAGTGGAAGACTATTATCTGAAGTTACATACGATGCTATGACAGGTATAATAACACATAAACACTATGACCCTTACAAGGATAAGTACATGTTCTATCGAACAATGTCCCCTTGTGTTATATATAATAATGGCGATAAAGAAGAATCCAACTTCTCTATCTAAAATTTTTACTTATGGAGGAATTTAAAATGACTATGAAGAATATTTTTGCAAATGATGGATTCATCTACCCTTACGTTTGGTGGAATTTTTATGAGCAAACATTGAGACCGAAACCGTTGGAGACTAATGAATATAGTGTTCAAAAATTTAGAGAGTATTTTGAAAAAAGTAATAGCGAAATGGATATCACTAAGATACGATTGAAAAGAGTTATTAAAGGTGAAGAGGTTTTGGTTGACGCTTATATTTGTCAGCTATTAGAAGCGTTCAATAAAAAAGGATTTCCGACTTCATTTTCCTGTTCAGGACATTTGGACGATTGCTTTGAAGGATTCTATATAAGATTCAAATGCAGTGATTTAACAGATGAGAAGCGAAAAGCTTTGAAGGATCTTTGTACGAAATGTAATGTTTTATTTGAACATTACATCCATATAGTTCTACCTGAATCAAGAGATTTTAATGAATGTAGATTTGAGTTGACAAAACATGATACAGGATTATTCAAGTCAATTAAATCATATGAATCAAATACTGATCTTTATCGTTACTATGCGGAAATATGTAAAAAAGAATGGTGGGATAAAGAAGATAAGAAACGTGTTTGTAATATTCTACCGAAATTATTTTTATATCAAGTACAAGTAGATGAATATAATGATATTCGTTTTCCTATTAGGACAACAAAAGAGTATACAGAACTTTCTGAAAACGAACTAAAAGAAAAATTTAGATATATGGTTGAAACAATAACTCGACTTATATTAAATGTAAATCTTTTAGACTAAGTTCTATTAGGTCTATTTAGAAAAAATAAAACCAGGGGTGTTATACACACCCCTGGCCATTATTTTTTATTCCTGAACGTAGGTAACAACATTTCCAGTTCTCATAACATAGATGTTATCTGTAATGAGATTTGTTTCTTTATAATCTGACTTATTAGAAACATAAAGTAATGTTGTTCCGAGTCGTTCGAATTCTTTGGTCAAGTAATTGATACAGTTGATAGAAGTAACCTCGTCAAGTGCAACTAATACACCAGGATGTCTCCGAGCATATACGATTACTCGTGCGAGATTAATTCTCTGCCGTTGACCAGTTGACAGAAGTTCTCCTTTTTCTCCAATAGGATCAGATTCGATATCCAAATCTAATACCACTTCGAGATGCTGAAGAATACTTTCAACTTCTGACTTAGTGACGGTTGTATCACCGAGTGAAATATTTTCAATAATTGTATCATTGAACATTTCGCTCTCAGCAAACATATATATTGTGTCTACAGCATCTATCTGTCCAGATGCAGGTTCTACTGTTCTTGTTAATAACTTGATAAAAGTAGACTTACCGAATCCACTCTTACCAGTAATACAATACCGTTTTCCTTTTTCAATAGTAATATCATTAATTCTAAATTCTACTTTAGAATCTTCGCTATATTTGAAAACGATATCTTTTACTGATAATTTTTCTAACGGCTTTTTATTAGCGTTGTCCTTTTCAAGTTTACCAATGATTTGGAGGTTTGCTTTCTTATCCCCATATACATCAAGGAAATCCATAATAGAACCTGATATACAAGACAAAGCATAATCACTCATAAGGATAAACAATACCACCGTTTTATTATTCCAACAAAGATAAACGTTTACTAAACTAGGAATCCATACAAGTGTTTTAAAGATACTTGATACTAAGATACCCTTCTTAAGGTTCAATATATCAAAGAATGTTTCTCTTTGAAGTTTATCTTGTTTCTTGATACTCCAATCTTCTTTATTGAAGTATTTAACGGTCTTAGAATTATAGATACAGTCTGTAGTGCAACTTCTAAGTTTTGCACCTGCTTTTGCAGCAATCTTATTTGATTTTAAATTTGCTACGAAAAGATTACATAATACCATGAGTATTATATAGACTATATTTACAATTATTGGCAATATACCAGCTTCCTTATATTCCGATTTATTAATAATGATAAATGGCATTATATATGGAAGTGTATTAATGACTGTATTTACCATTGCTTTGTCACACTGTGATACTGTGTGAATAGCATTAGAAATACCACCTGTTCCTATAGAAGTTATTGAACTTACCTTTGAATAAGTAAGTTTCTCAATCCACTTCATATAGTTTTTATTGAGCATCTTCATGTTGCTAATCTTTGTAATGATAGCATTGAAAATACATAACACTGTATAGAGTGCTATGGTTGAAATAAGCTTTGTGAAGAACTCATTTTTTGGGATTTCCGATGCCTGTGAGTATGTTCCATTGATCTCAGCCATTAAAGAACCGAGTTCATAGTTGAGAATTGCAACCACCACCAAGAATATTGGCAATGGGATCACCACCATTTTCTCAACTACGTTTCTAATAATCTTTTTCATTTTGAATCACTCCTTTAATTTTATTTTTAAATAGTTGGTGAAAAAGATAAATACCAACTTTCATTACTATAATAATATATAATGAAATAAATTAAAATTTACAAATCACTAACATAAAAGTAATTTAGAAATAAATCGTGCGGATGTGGTGAAATAGGCAGACACGATAGTTTTAGGAACTATTGCTTATAGCGTGCAGGTTCAAGTCCTGTCATCCGCACCAAACTCTATGCTACTGTGGTGAAATAGGCATACACGAGGGACTTAAAATCCCTTTCTTAATTGAGTGCGGGTTCAAGTCCCGCCAGTAGCACCATGAGCATACTCTGAAGTATGCTTGTATTTTACTACCTTCAAATTTGATATAATCCAGAGTTCATATTACTCTGGATTATGGGCCATTAGCTCAAATGGTTAGAGCTACCGGCTCATAACCGGTTGGTTGCGAGTTCGATTCTTGCATGGCCCACCACTGTCTCTAATTTAATAATCTCCTATATTCTTTATCTTTACTCTACAGATTAATTTCTGTAGAGTTTTCTTTTTGTAAAATTATACATATTCATCTGTATATTATTGTAATGAATAGAGAATAGTAATATTACTCTATATCAAAGACAGGGTCGATGCAAACCTGAAACCTCAAGCATCAGGTGTAGTGTATAAACTCTACGTTCCAGGGTAAAGGAAAAGACTACAATTATGAACACGAATACAAACATCAACAACGCAATCGCATCCACAACCACCGCAGCTGCTAATAATTTGTTAACAGATGTCACAACCTGGAAAGAAACTGCTTTAAATCTGAGCAGAATTCTGTCAGACCAAACTGACATTGTAAATCTCTTAAACAAAAAACTAATAGAGCTGTCAAAAGAAAATGCTGAACTTCGTTCCAAAGTTGAAATTCCGACAAAGAGTAATACGGTTGAAAACAAGGTTAAAGATGACGACGTTGTTACAAAAATTGTTTTCTATGATTGCTATCAATTCTGTTATGAAACTCTCTATATAAAAGGAGAAGTGAAATTACAGGATCTACCAAATGATATGCAGAAAGAATTTGGGTATCATTGTACAACGCATTCTGCAGAATGTGAACTGGTTCTTCAGGACTGCATTGTCGAATTTGGAAATACTTTAGGACATATTGAAATTGACATTCTGAACAAGGATGAATATGATACCATTTCTTTTAATAAGGAGCTTTGTGATGTAAAACAATTTATTGATGCTTATGATAGATTTATTAAGTATTATCTGTAATTAAGAAATTAAGAGTAAAGAGAGGTAAGAGGGCTTGACAATTCAAGCCCCTTACTTTATGGAGGAAAGTATTATGTTAGGTTTAGGATTAAGAGAATATGGAATGAACGTCAATGGAAGAAACTATGATTACAGAAACAATGCTGATTTGTATATGAAAAAGATGCAGGTTAATCAGGCATTAAAATTCTCAAATCATACTGTTGATGAATTCATAAATGTATACGGTGAATCTGCTATGCTTGACCATACGGTTGAAGAAATCGTACAGATGTTGAACATGAGAGATTTTGTTACACTTCTAAAACAAGGAGCACTGACTGCTAAGGAAATAGATGTGTATAAAAAATATATGGAAGAAGATAATATTGGAATGGAAGATTTCCATAATTATCTTTACGGAAAATCTACTGATTTAGAAACAGACGAAAGAGTACAGAATGCTTTAGTAAAAGCGATTCGTGTTTTAAATCCTGATTGTTCAGAATCTGATATTAATGCTAAATTATACAGATTCATCATTTATTAAAAATAGGGGGCTTGGATAATTCCAAGCCCCTTTATTTTTTTTTTAAAATTTATGACGTATTGTATAATCTTGTTTGATTCCCATAATATCTTTAACCTGACGGTCAAGTTCTACTAATCCTTTACCAGCCATTGTATATTGTAATGGAGCACAACACATACGCTTATCAAATGATACCATAGATGCAATTGCGTCAATTGGTTCTTCTGGTCTATATGAAGACCTTGGTTCTTGACCTTCTGCTATTACTTCTTTTGCTACACCCTTTTGTGCACCTAAGAAGATTAACTTATCACCAACAGAGAAGTCATCTTTATATGATACAAAGATTTCGATTAGTACACCATCTTCTATATTTTTTAGTTTCCCTTCTTGAGGTAACTTTTGACAAGTATATTGTTTTGCTAAGTTTTCATTGTATTTAGCAACTTGCTTAGCACGAGCATTATTTTTTCTTTCGTATTCAGATACAATTTTCTTTAATGATGGTGACATCTCATCTAACTCACATGTTCGATAGATTTTGATATCTTCTATAACACCAGTATTATTAGATTTAATTGGAATACGACCAAGAGAAGTTATAGTGTCCTCATCATCTACAAGATTCTTTAATAATACGTTTACATCGTTATCTTCGAATGTATTTTGAATGATTAACAATGGATCACCTTCTTGAACAGAATCTCCAACTTTAATCATGTTAAATACATTTGTATTTTTAGACAAAGTTACAGGAACTTTCATAATTATATTTGAAGATAAAGCGTCTGAAATATAGCTAGAAACAACGCAGGAATCTTCAAATCCTTTATCAGAAGTAATAATTGCAATTTTTGCTAATGTGCCTTGATTATAAGTAGCACTGTTATCATAACCACAATTTACTGTATATGACATAGGATCATAAGCAATTAACTGCCCTTTTTTAACTTTTGTACCTAAACTTTTATCTGCTACTAATTTGATTGAAGTGTAGAAACCACCATCGGAGTTCTTATATACCTTGTTATTCAAATCTACAAAATCAATTGACCCATCTTTATATTGAATTGTAATATGGTCTTCATTTCGTTCTATAACAGTACCGTCATCTTTTGCATTAAATGAGAATACATCTGGTGTAAATGATGTAAGAGCATCGTCCATACCATTTGTGATTAACAGTGGATCACCACCAGCAACTCTCATATCATGTTTACTTCTTTGTACATATGACATTGCCAAACGGAATGGGTCATCATGGGTTGTACACATTGGTGTCAAATTTTCTGCTGTTGTCATTGTATTTACATCATTCATTTTGCTCTTATCATTAGAAGCATCAGAAATATATCCACGTTTACTATTGATATTTGCATTTGTTGTTACAACACGAGTTACACCAACAGTACCTGCGAAACCAGTAGACATACCAATTACATTTGTCATAGATTCATCATAAGTACGTTTTTCAAGTGAGTAAGAACGGTCACTATTAAGACCGGATAATCCTTTAAATGATACTGTATTATTTGCTTCAGCATACCATAAGTCATTAATTGTAGATGCATCAGATGCTGTACTATCAGCCATAATTGCATCGATAATTGCTGATTGTTTTATAGTCATTGTAGCTTTACCGGTTTTCTTTAATTTTGTTCTGTAATCTGCATATGACTTTGATAAAACTTTATAGGCATACCCTGCAATAATTTCATTTGTTCTAAATCTATTACCAGAGATATCAGTGTGTTTATTAAACTTTGTATCAGACAATAGATTAGATGAATAGATTAATCCTTCACAGAATTCATCTGGTAAGTCATACATCTTACAAATACGCTTACTGATTGGATCAAACATTAGATCATAGAAGTTGTCAAGACCATCAGCTTTGATTCTACCACCAAAGTTATCTAACATTTCAGTCCACATTGTTTTAGAGTTTATGTCTTTGATTGAATAGTCTTCTGTATTACATTCTTTTAATCCGTTCATAAAGATAGAAGAGTTGTAATCAATCTTATATACAATATAAGCATCATTAAATTTAATGATATCATGTGTTGTATAATCGACTCTAGGACGTTTATCTAGGATTTCATATGAAATAGCAGCTTTATTAAGTGTCTTAATAAGTCCTTCACAATATGCACAAATAACGACTACTGGAATTTTTGTATTAAGAATAGATGCCTGAGAATATGCATACTTTACAGATGGTTTTGCTTCATCATATAATTTAGCAAATTCAGAATCTTGACATAATACTTCAGCAATAATAGCTGAACAAAATCTTTCACCATTGCTATAAATGATTTTCTTTTCTCCAGCATCATATCCAATTGGAAGTCCTTTTGACAAGTCAATCTTATCAGGATACTTATCTCTAATATCATCTTGATCAAAATAGAAAGTAGTATTCTTATATTTGATATATGAATAAGATTTGCCCAAGTCCATATAGTCTAGTGGAATTTCGTATTTCATTGCTGTAATTGTATTATTACCAGACATTGAAGTAATAGACTTACCACTATAACCATTCATTGCTTTTACAATCTTACCAGAGATTACATTAGATTTACCAACTGCACTACCAAATATATAGAAGAAGATTTTGTTATAGTTTGTCGTAATTTGAGCAGTACTGAATTCTGTTTTAATGATTGGTAGATTCATCAACTGAGCATTGATTGTCTTATCATTACCTTTCAAACGCATGAATCTATTATTCTTCAACAATGGAATATCAAATTTTAATTGGAATCTAGTACCTCCGATATCTTCACATTGAACAGTCCATGTTTCTTTTAAATCTTCAGATGTAGTTGTATCTTCAACTTCTACATTTCTAATTGCAACTGGAACTGTTCTAGTTGAGAAGAAGTTTAATATAGCCATAATATCTTCATCTACATTATATTCCTCATTGAAATTGATATATTGCAGATTATCCCATTGGTCATTGTTAATACTGTTGATATGAACAGATGATACCTGTAATGGTTCATCACCAACATCTTCAGATGATTCTAGCATATCTTTAACAGATTCACCCTTAACCTTCTTCTTTTTAATATCATCACTAAGAGAATTGATTCTTGCTTTACGAGTAGCAGATGCTTTTATCTCAGAAGATTCTTCATCAGAAATATCTTTGATAAGATTAGCAATGTAATCGTTATCTAGTTTATCTAATGCTTCTTCTGTTGAAGATGAATTCTCTGCAGCAGTCTTGATATTTTCTACAAGTTCTTCTTTTTTCTTTTCTGTAACTTCTTTTGAAACTTCTTTCTCTGTCTTCGGAACATCGTTTTTATCTTTAGTGGAAACCTTTTTAGCCTCCTTAGAAGCTTTACCAACTGCACCATATAATTCAACTCTCTTAGAAGTCTCTATCTTTTCTACAATATCATTTACAATTGCATTTGGAGAATCCTTTGTCATGTCATCATCTTGAGGCATAATCTTGTTAAAAATATTATTGATATTAGAAGTGAATCTTTGCAAATCTGTCTTTTTAAATGTAGAGAAATTAATCTTGAAGTATGAATTTAAACCAAAGAAAAAAATGTTACTATCACCAAATATCTTTTTTAATTGAGTGAAGTCGTTCTTCTTAATTAGACGTACTATGAGGCTTACAGGATTCATTGTTTTTGTATAATCAACTATATCAGTGTCTTCACTATAGTAGTCTAATACAGGGATAAAAATCGATTTAACCTTGTATTCTTTATCAATAGAAGAATTATTAAGAAAACGTCTTAATGTTTCTGAGTATAACTTTAGGCCTTGTTCACCCATCTTCGTATTATTCTCAATGAATAGTCTGTTGTAGTAAGATATATCAAAGAATAAATTCAAACCTTTATAATCAGAAATGTTCACCTTTGTATACTTGATAGTAGGACATTGACTCTTTACGATTTTATATACATCGAACAATTCTTTTTGAGTTCTAATTCTTTCATCATACATATATGACCGTAGCTTATTATCAATTGCATCTTCAGTAAAGATTTCATTTCCAAAAAAGAAAGCTCTATTACCAAATCTAAATCCTTCAGAGTTAACTTCTCTATCTGGAATTTTAGGTTTCTCTTCCTTTTCATCTTTCACACTCATATCTACATAGATTACTGGAAATCTATCAGTATAATCACATGATTTTCCTACCAGATTCAATGCAGTTATTCTGTCAAGATAGTTACCATCTTGAACAATGGAAGTTTTAAGATTCTTAATTAGTACCTTATCTCTGTTGAGAGAGTATACTGGAACAACTCTTCCTTTCTTAGAAAGAATCTGTTTCTGTAAATCCCTATTATACATTTTATCTCTATATGAGTAGATAAGAAATTTAGTAATTTCCTCTTTCTCTATGTCATCATCGAAATAACTATCTTCAAGATAAACACCGAATTCATTACCATGTGCAGAGTGTTTATATGCTACTCCGAATCCTGCTAGATTATCATTTGTGTCATAACACATTACAAGATAATTCGCATTCGAAAACATCTCTCCAATGTATTTATAATCTCTGAGGTCTTTAACTAGCTTTTCACATTCTTTTCTATGTTTTTGAATATTCGACCCAGTATAGTATTCGAATCTATAATCTGTCATTAAGTTTATAGGAATACCACCTGAAGTGTTGATAGATGTTTCTTTCAGTGGTTTATAATATTTATAGAATCTATTATCCTCACCAACTTCAATATCTGTAATATTGAATGACTTTAGCTTTTTGATAATATTCTTAGCGAGAGTAGCTTCATATTCTTTTGGACAATGATTGAACATTCTGATTGCAGCTCTTACATGTTCTTCATCATTAATCGGATAAGATCTAGTTTGAGGAATTCCGAAATCTTTATCGGATAACTTTTTCCTATCTTTACTAGATAGCTTGGCTTCATTAATATAAGCTCTTACTGTTTCATCTTCATAATGAACAAACTCCTCAATTTCATTCGATTTGATAATAGCATTGATCGACTTATCAATATAATATGACTTAAACCATTTCTTATTGTTTATCACCATATCACTATTAATCATATCAATAGACGATGAAATATCAGAAGTAAGCAAATATATCAAGCTACCATGTGTATTATCATCCGGATTTAAAGGGATGAATAGCTTATTGTTTCTATTATACATCTTTAAATCTTTCATATCTTTAATATGTATAGACATACGCATTCGCTCCTTTCTCATTCATTATAAGAATGTTTTCCGGCAGCTGTTTGAATTGAAATAGTTAAAAACTATACATATATATTATAGTAGTGAATAACAGAGATATGTTATTCCAGTCCCGTACAGAATTCGGGGAATTTCAAAATTTTTAGGAGGTCATAAAAATGACAACAACAATCGAAAGAACAACCGCACAGGCAACCGCAATCGAAGAGAAGACCACAAAAATTCTGGATATCGAAACAAGTTTCGAACCAGAAGATGAGATGGAGGAAACAAGAACATTTAATCTGTTCTCTCTGAAAAATGTGATTAGAATGGTCGCATTTACTTTAGTGGGGCTGGCATTATTGCTAACCACACTGTTTTCATATAATGCTTTCATTCAGCATAATGGTGAAACAACTGTTCTTATGCAATTGGTAGGGAATGAGCATTATAGTCATGAGCCATCATTTTCATCATGCAGATTTACACCAGCCCTGATCAAGGCAATCAAGGAAAAAAAGATTGACCTTTATGGTGTACAGTTTGGAGAAACCATTCATAAGAATTCAACCGACCAAAATGAAGTTTCTGCTTATTTTGTAGAAACTGAAGATGCAGTTAAAGGAACAGCAGCTCATTTGAAATTTGTGGGATGGGAAGAAACAAATACAAAGAACTACAACGGTAATCCAATTCATTGTTGGGTAATTGATTATGTAGAATAATAACATACATATCTGGCAAAAGATGGAGGGAGCTATTATAGCTCCCTCTTATTTTTTTATTTGTAAGACCAGATAATGTTTCCTTCGGTAATAACATCATTCTCATTCTTTAGAAGAATTACATCACAATCATTTAATGAGATTTCTGAATTGTGACTAATTAGAACACATTGTGATGAATTTACTAATCCCATAAGTTGAGTAAGGATATTCATAAACTCTCTTCTGTTTTCTGAATCAAATGGGGCATCTATTTCATCACCAACAATTATATTCAGTTTTGTAGATGTTTGGCTTAGTAATGAGATAGATATAATCATTGAGATTAATGATATCTGTGCAGAAGACATACTTGTAATATCATCATGATTAATACCACCTCTTACTGCAACAGGAATTCTAAATTCAGATTCTGTAATAATCAATGGTAGTAAAGCAAATGTTCCACCAAATAATCTACTTAGAATCTTATTAGCATTATCCATAATCTTATTGAGATACATATTAGCAAATAGTAATTGAATACCTGTAGTAGGAGAACAATAATACTTAAGTGTTTCAATCTTAGTATACATCATATTATACTGCTCATATTCTTTTGAATATTCCACACTAAGTGTAATTCTGTATCGTAGAGATTCTGCAGCTTTTCTCAAAGGTTCTAATTGTGATTTCAATTCAGAAATGTTCACATTTAGTTTTTCAATGTCTGAGTTTAGCTTTTCGATTCTATCTATATTAGAACGGTCTTTCTCAATCTCTTCATTAAGAATCCTTAATGATTCTTCGCATTCATTTAGACTTGCTCTTAGATTGAATATATCTTCTAGACTTATACAAAGTTTACACATGTCATTATATTTTTTTGTTAATGAGGTAATCTCTTCATTCATTGCATTAATCTTGACAGTATCTTCATTGATATTAACATTCAGTCTATCAATACTATCTGTTATCATATTGATTAAGTCCTTTTGAGTATATAAAGCATTGTACTTTACAGTTATATCATTAAGGTCTTTATCGATTGACTTGTATTCAATCAAGTCATTAGAATATTCAATGAATCCTGCCAATGTTGGTAATATCATGAGTCTATTTCTTGAAAGAGAAACAACACAGTTTTCATAAGTGTCCAAATTCAATTGAAGTTTTGATAAGATAATTCGATTGGTATTATATATTTCGAGTAATCTTTTGTTACGCTCAACGTTTGAAAGTTTTTGTTCATATGATTCTTTTTGTTTGTTTAATTCACTAATCGTTGTAAATCCTTTACGTTGCTTCATCAACTCATCAATGATTTTTTTAGCTTTTAAAGCATCTGCAATGAAAGGACAAGAGTTATTATTACAATCGGAAGGGCGTTGTTCTAGAATATCAAGCTTGTACTCATTCATCTCAATTTTGTTTCTAAACACTGCAGTATCTTCTATCTCGTTGTCGAGTCTTTCAATATTTCTTAATACATCAAGATATTCTATTTCTATATCATCAGATGGAATCAATTCAATTGGTTGATTCAGTATCTCTATCATTTGTTTGATTGCTTCATATGCAATCATAAATTCATCATGAGTGATTGTATTAAGGTCAACGATATCTCCCCATCTTTTTCTTATTTTTTCTTTTCTAGAAGTAAGGTCATCTTTAATTCGTTGAACTTCGATTAGATTCATTCCTGAATTGATTGACTTTAGCTTAGCTGTCTCTTCCTCTAATCTAGAAGCTTCTTGTTCTCTTTCTTTTATAAGATTATTAATTCTTTCTTTTGTAGATTCAATCAGATACTTGGTATCTATGATATCTTGATTAAGTTTGTCAAGAATTTCTTTATTGATTACAATTGTAGATAGATTTGGGTCAGTAGAATATATCTTGTTAAGTTGTTTACTAAACTCATCTCTTTTACTTGAATATGTTTTAGTGCTTTCTGTATAAGTTTCAATTCGATTAGATATCTCGTTATTAGGGTCTATTGACAATAACATACCTTTCTCTTTATTAATTACTTCATTGTGCTGTTCCATTAATTTCTCTGTTTCAGATATCTTACTTTCAATAGATTTTAGTTCTTCTTGTAATTGAACGGTGTTACCGACGTTATCAATCTTAGATGAAATACTACTCATTAGTGCTTTATAAGTTGATGCTTTTTTAGATAGGGTCTTATACATTGTATTATAAACATCTGTTGACGAAAGAATAGAGTTTACATATCGTTTTCTTTCAGCTGGCCTTAAATCAGCTATTCCTCTTTTCGTACTAGATAACTGTGTTAATGTGATATAATTAGCATCTAATTCTAACTCTTCATTTATCATTTCCTTACAACTAGAAATATTACCAGAAGGATTCAAATCTATTACATTACCATTTGGTAATATCTTTTTGAAATATCCTTTACTGATTCTAGATTGATTCTTATATTCGTGAATATAAGATATACTATAGACTATACTATTCGTTTCATCGATATATTCTATTTCTTTACAAGCACTTACACCAGAGATGAAAGAACTATTGTCATCCGGTAATGGTTTTAATGCACTTTCTATCGTACTTTTACCAGAACCGTTATCACCTTTTATTAGAACAATTTTATTTCTACATCTAGTGAAATCTATTTCGATTTCATATAATCCCATACCATTGTATATACCACCATAATTCACAAGCTTTAACCGTTTTAATAACATCATAATTCCTCCTTAATGCGTACGCTGACGCATATATTTATATATAAGTTTCGATTAGTATAAAAAACAAAAGATGTCTGTAGGTAGAATGAACTACCTACAGACAGTGCAGAAAAGTTTTTATGAAGGAATAAGAAAATGTTGGATATTAAATCCAATGGTCGGGATAACAGGATTCGAACCTGCGGCATCTTGGTCCCAAACCAAGCACTCTACCAAACTGAGTTATATCCCGATAGGTCTCTCCTGAAGTAAAGAGAGGGTAGTTTCAGGAGAGAAATCTATGATTAAATAGTTACATCATATTAGAGATATAGTAATCTGTTTCAAATGCAGTGATTACTTTAACATGATTGTCACTATTGTCAAAAGGAAGTTGATTATTTGAAAATACGATATCGGCTTCTTCTGGAGTAAAAACTAATTCACCTCTAGCAATTGTATTGAAAAAGACTAAATCGTGAAGACTTGGTCTATTTGTATTCATACTGGTAATTGCTTTCATGACTTCACTAATCTTGTTTACTCCACCTTCTACAGTGCTATATGCAAGACTAGAATTGTAGGTCATGTCTGTCCAAATAAATTGTTTTTCCTTACAGTCAAACATAACCGGAATACATTGAGTTGTGTTGGTATCGATATCAAATAACATTTCCACAGTGGACGGTTCAAATATTTCACCATCATTACAACCTTTTCGATTCATCCATCCGAATCTACAGTTTTTTAATTCAGAGAATTTTTGTCCTGTATAACTATGAATCGTGAATGCTGCATATCTAGCACCAACTCCCAATACTTTATCAATATTAAGATCGATAAATTCAGATACACCAGAACCTGAAATATCACCACCATTTGTGATGTCACCAGAATGACAACCGAATGAATCTTTTAATGATGTAAATGATATTTTTCTTACAAATTCGAAGTTTTCATTATATAATGATAATGACAAGTCGATATCAACTCTATCGTTAATATTATTTGTCCACCAAATAAATGAACGAATATAATTAACTTCCTCTGGAATACTAATACGACTTCCTCTAACAATGTTCTTAGTTGTTTTAGAAGCATTCTTTAAAGAGAATGGAACAATGAAATTATTAAAATCGCTATCGATATATACTTTACCTAACTTTGGCTTTTTTATAAGAATAGTTCTAAGTGCTATGACACAAATCAAACAAACATAACTACAAACTTTTTTTGTTAAAGCTGGTTTTTTGTTATCTACGATTTTAACTTTTGCTGTGTTGCAATTAGGAATGAATGTTCTAAATTCTTTGTTTGTTTCTTCTACTCGATTAGTAAAATGTCGATACATTTGAATCAGAATATTAGTAGCAACTTTATCAGCTATCTCTTCAAATCCAGAAATGATAATTTTGCTATCAACTTCACTATTGTAAGTCATTGTCAAAAATCTATCAAGATTTCTTGCAAATTCACCTGGACGTTCCTTAGCAATATTCACTAAATCTCTGATAAATTGACTTGTTGGAATTGTTTTATATCTGTTACACATATCATTAATTCGATATACATAACAGTAAATATTAACATCTGTCTTATGCTTGTTATTCCTAAGTTGATCAAATTTTATACAAACATCTGGATATTTTCTAGTAGCAAACTTTTCATTTAAATGAAGCCGTTCAGCTACTCTCAACCAACGTTCTCTATATCGATACATATCTTCAAAAGCATTATCATCACTAATATGAGAATTAAGAAGTCTTAAAACAAGTCTGCTCTTTGGTCTAGAAATATGAAGTTTTACATTACTTTTAAGAGTAGGATCATCTTCATAAGCAAATCGTAAAATATCTGTTACTGTTTTATAGAATTTTGAAAGTTTTTCAAAATCTACAATGTCTTTCAGAACAGAAGTCGCATAAACTAGATTTACTTTATTAGGAATTTCAAATCCGTATTTATGAAATCTATTTAAAAATTCTTCTCTGTTACCAAGAATTTTTGCTATATTTTCGATATCTATATAATCCGTTGGTGACATTGTGACTTTAGCAGTAACGATATTATAGAATAAATCGATTAACTCATCGAAATCTGTAATATCAAGAACTTCTAATTTATCGAGTCTGTCTAGTTCAGGTCTTTCCTCTTTCTCACATTCTACAGTAGATTCAGGAGGATTACTATAGTATTGAACTAATGCATTATATAACAGGTTTAATTGATCTGTTTCAATTACTTGAGTAGGAAAATTTGGATACATAACCTTATGAGTAACATCTGAACCTGTATAATGTTCTATTACTGGACGAAGTACTTCAGTATACCATTTACTAATTGCTCCCTTGTCAATTGACAACAAAAAATTGATTGTCTTTGACGACAATCTAAAGCCACAATCTTTCATATTTTTATAAACGGTAAATACCATATAGATTTTTTCAGTATCCTTACAATCTTCAATAGTCTCATTGATTGTTTTAGAAGTAACCGATTCTAAGATTTCATTATAGAAACCATCGTAATACCACGGGGCTAGAATCTTTTGCTTTCTTCTCATAAGAATTTCTGAAAGTATATACATCTCGTTGTTTGAATAATAATTGTTCATTTTCATTTCTCTCCTTCGTGATTAAAAGTAAAATGAGGGTGTGTATATCTCGTTATCTATATTATAACCATCTTATTTAAATAGAAGTAAGATAACAAATTTACAACAACCCTCACTTTCGGTCAGGATGATCTCAAATTCTATTCGGAGAATGTCAGGGATTTTACCTGCACACCCCCTAGAATATGATATGAATTCGAATACACCAAAACTGTTTTTATCTACATTCTATGGCTTAGTATCGTTTATCACATATTCTGGTTAAATCTCTAATTCATTATAAATAGAAGTAAGAAGACATATTAACAATACTAAACCACGGTAGATGTCGAAAAAGAATAGAAGTACAATCAGAGGAGTTACCTCCTTTTGTACATAGGAGGTACAGAACCCAAGAGCAAGAAGAGAAAAACTTGGGTTCTGTACAAGTACAAACTATGTGTGAATACTATTCACAACAATTTTGGAAAGCTCGTCAAAGGACAAATTCAAACCTTTTCTGAGCATATATCGGGATATAAGAGAAGTATTATAGCTTATATCCCGTAAGTAAATAGGAGGTCGTTAGTTCGTTACAAACTAACTATGATAACGCAAATTTTCATTTACGAAGTTATTATAATCTGTCACAGATATCTTTAATGTGTTTGTCACAATTATAGATTCTGTTTTCAGTTTTAGCGATTTCAGCATTAACTTGTTCAAGCATATCTTCGAGCATTTCTTTCTTGAACATTAAGCCTCTTTTCTCAAATTTATGATATTTTCGTTCCATCTTGGCTTCTGCAATTCTAGTAGCTTCTAGTTCATTACTAGTATCGCCATCTCTAAGTTTAGCAACACCAACAAATTCAAATCCGTCTACAATTGCAGATGCTGTAATCTTACCCTCTTTAACGGTAATCTTTTTTGCTTTCTCTAATAGTTTAATCATAGTAATATTCCTTTCTTGTTTTATTTTGGAATGGTGAGATATGAGAGGTTCGAACTCTCGACCCTTACATTAAAAGTGTAATGCTCTACCAACTGAGCTAATATCTCAATTGATTTTTTTACATATATGTTATTCGATATTAATTTTTAACAAAAAGAGAGAAATAAGTCACTAGAAACGAATCTAGTGACTTATTTCAGTTAAGGTTTAGGCATAAGCAAAGATAAGAAATTGGAAAAGTAAATCACATTATTCTTCTATATCACTTTCACTATTCTCTTGAGATTCAGTCTCCTCTGTTTGACTAGAAGATTCGTTATTACTTTTATTTAATATATTGTTGTATATTTGTTTAAGATCAATACTAAATCTATCTTTTACAATAATACAGATTGCTTCATACATACCTGTAGATGATAAGCCTAAGAAAATTAATAGAATAATCTTAGATACTAGACTTTCATCATCATAAGTACCTGGGATAACAAACCCTAGAATTACTGAAACAACAGAGTTAATATATGGAATAAATTTATTTGGAATCTTACTGATTGTACCTTTAATAATTGTACCAATCACAAAGCATCCAATAATAATGATTACCCCGTTTCCTAAAAACAAATCAGAAAAGTTAGTTAGAATATCTTCCATGTTAATACCCTCCTTTACCTTTAAGTTAGAAAAAATAAAGGCACATATGGACTTTCGTCCATATGCACCCATTCTTTTACCACGGAACGTCGTCTTCTTTATCTAAGCCTTCGATATATTCCAAAGGTTGATGTTCAGAAAGTTTTACATTTGAGAAAGGTGTAACTTTCTTATTCATTATCAAATGGGATAATAATGAAGATTTAGATTCATTGGAACAATTATGCTTTCGTTCATAATCATAAATATACTGACCTATTCCGTCAGGATATACTTTATATTTAATAGTATCTCCATCGGATTCTGCAATTGCTATTGATGTTTTACCACATCCTGAGCAATATGCATATGTCATATATTGTTCTTGATTAAGAATATTCGGAACCCCATCACTGTCAATTGAGTAATCATATCTCATACCTTCTGTAATATTGATTTCCCCCCCACAATAAGGGCAAGTCCCATCAAATTCTACGAACATATCCATTTTTATTCCTCCGGTTCATATTTTATTTTTCTGATATCACCAGACATTACAATTCTGGCATCAGAGTAACGCTTACTATAACTCTCAGGGTCATTTGTAAGCATTGTATACTTTTTAAAGTTTCCTGATACTAGAACTTTTCCTAGTTTAGGATTCATGTTTCCATTCTTAATAGCAAGTTCCTTAATCTTATTAAGGTGCTCATTTGAAAACATGAAGTAACGAATATACAGATTGTTTGACATCATATTATACCTCCTTGTTATACTCAGGGTCTGTTTTAATCGTATAGTCCATGAGCTTATTCAGTTTTCCTATAATTGTATCAAGCATCTCTCTTCCATAATCAGTTCCAAGAAGTTCTTCTTTTGTCTGGAATATAGAAGCCATACTATAAACTTTTCGATACTCATCAATAAGTTTATCTTGAGTTTCTCTCCAATTACAAGGTTCCTTATAATCACTCAAGTACATACCGTCATATACTTTCGCATATGGACAAAGTAATCCTGTCATACCTGGGTCACCTGCTGGCGAAGTATCGCAATCCACTTTTCCGATATGACTTGGATTTGCTAATCGATACTTTACAGGAACTGCACTAGCTTTGTTTTCACCAATACCGGAAGCCCCTTTGAAAGTATATTTCAAGACCGAGAAAATGTCATCATCATTAACATTGTTTTTATAACTTACTAAGTTACTATTCTTAAGACAATCAAGAATAAACTTATGGTCAATGTTAAAAGTCTTAAAGAACTTATTGATTGTTAAACTGTTAATTCCATTCGCAGCATTGATAAGAACTTTTGATAACTTATTTGCATAGAATCCTGCGATATAAACAGCTATCTTCAGTTTCTTATAAGACATATCATAATTATCTTTTACCCACAACGCATCAAACTCATATATCATCCATCGAAGAATATCTAACAAAGTTCGTTTGTCTTCTTCTGGCAATCTAAGAGTTTCTTTCATTATGATGGAATAGTTCTTTGTTGTTGACTCAAGCATCGCTTGACCCTTTTCAACACTCTTATTCTTAAAGTCTTGACCAAGCATACAAAGCCAATAATCCTTGGAAAACAACTTCTCAAGATTCAAACCTTTCTTAGGACAATTCATAAGAATTGTTGTAATGAAAGATTGAGTAACAGGAGAACTATTCCAAATCATAAATGGTACTGATACATATACATTATCCTTTTCATTGAAAAGAACAACGAATTCATCGTTCGGATGATATGGTTTATCTGTAATATAAATCTCAGCTAATCTAAGATAGTTCATTGCTTGAACAATCCCATACTTTGCCAAGAAATATTTACAAACAGGTACATCTACACCGAAAAGATTTGTTGTATAATTAATACTCGATACTTCAATGGATTTTGTTGTACCATCTTCGTTAAACCAGAGTTGATTAATCTTATATCTTTTTTCAGATACAGTATGCTTTTGAAATACTTGTCTGAAATTCACACAACGCATCTTCTTTTTGTTAGAATTGTTATTATAAGTCGAAGCATCTGCAATCTGATAGAGAGTACTATAGATTGTACCATCTATTCTAAAGTAGTATTTATTTACTACTTTAGGAATGTCGATGAATACTGATTTATCAGCAATTTCTCCATTGATTTCAACATGATAGTTTACTTCAAGAAGAATGATATCACTATCCTTAAGATTAATATAATCATGAATATTATATTCAATTCTCTTGTTTCTTCTATTTCCGTCTGATTCGAGTTCGTATATAACATCTCTGACTTCTCTATAGTCATCAATTACTCTAAAGTAATTAACACCAATGAAAAGCTGTTTGCCTTCGGTATTTACATTCGTAGGTTCTGCTACAGACATAATTACCTTTTCAATTGCGTCAATGATATCGTACTCGCTTCTAATAAATAACTTTTCGTTGAATGGTTCACGAAATTTATTAGAATAGTCTGCAAGTATCTGTCGTATATTAATCATTTTCATTTCCTCCTAACTTTATTGGTCCAAATGCAGAGATGGCATTATTGATATAATTTGTATATTCTTCATCATTAATACCATCTCCAATCCAAGGGAACACCAATGTCTTTCCAATTGGATTTGCTACATTAGGATTCATATCTTGAATGACTAATGTAACTCTGACATCTGTATTTGATAAGATAGATTCAGCTTTACCGGCAGTAATACTATTACCGTTAAACTTTCTCTTATCATTATTAAAGTCAGAACCAAATCTTTCAGCATAATTATTAATATTACAATGCTTTGCTGCAATTGCAGACTTCACTGCAAACATTAATGCTGTGTCATTAACTTGGTCGATATTAGGAGTGAATACTTCATCGTTAGAAATAAGATGATTGTATTCATCTTTGTATATCTTTTCCTTTGCATCTACTACATCCTGGAACGTAGATGCTGAACCAAAATACGCTAAATGAGAATCAGAATACATTTCTCTTTCTTCTTCATTCGGATATACGATATGACTAGTGATACAATCGTTTAAATAGAACCCAGGTCTATCGTAAACGATACCACAAGTATATATTGGAAGGACGAAACCATTTATATGAATAGCCAAACTATCAATAATTGTGTTCAGTCCTATTTGGTTGATTTGGTTCAATTCAATAACGTCATAGATTTTGCCGTTAATGAATGCTTTGTTTGTTGTTAACATATTTTCAACCCCTCTTAAGATATTAAAAATAAAGCACCTGCCGACATGCGGTCGACAGGTGCCAAATTTATATGAAGACTATTACAATAGATTAGGAATTCATATCATTGCTACCCTTTGCGATAGCCTTCATTTCTTCCCCAAACTGGATGGAGATTTTCTTGACATCCTTTACAACTTCTACAGAACCTGTTGCAACGACTGTCAAAGCATTATTGTATTCTTCTTCGGACATAGTATTAGAATACTTACCGATATAATCGTCAATTACAAGTTCAACGATTTCATCGGCTTTTGCATTTACGTCAAACCAATGATACAGTACTTCAAATACCTGCATGGTCAAGACATAAATCATCTGATCATCTGCAATTGCATAGTTATGTGCGATGCACAAATTTGCATTGAACAATTCCCAGTACTTCATGTTTCTGTCTGGGTCGGAGAAGTCAGTATAGTTTACCAACTTGTCCTTAGAAATATTCTTAATATCATTCTGATCGAAAGTGATATTGAAGAAATAGTTTTCACCTTCAGCGTCATAATCAGATACACACGCTGCAATGAATTCTCCAGAATCTTTCTGGAATACAAGTGCTGCCTTTGTCTTGCACTTGAAGAACGGTGTTGACATAATGTCAGCACAAGTCTTAATTACATTCGGGAACATATCAACACTGCTGTTGAAGTGAGTTCTCGGATTTGGATTCAGTGTGATTTCTACAGAGATATCATCACCTGTAATCTTGCTTTTGAATGTTGGCATGCTTGCTTCCACACCACATTTGTAGCTCTGCGGGATAGTCGAATTTCTTAATACTGTTGTACTCATAACAAGTACCTCCTTAAAATAATTAGATATATGATAGAGATTACTCTCTTATCGTTTATATTATATACATTTATATCTTAGTTTGACTCGTATTAATTTTTAAACTTCGCTAAGGTATGAGGACTCATTAAGTTTGAACTCATCCAGTGTAATAATCTTTACACCATATTTGTTTGCTTTGTCTACCTTAGAAGAAGTATACCCAGCAAATGGAATTAATAAGAAGTCTGTCGTCTTTGTTACAGAGCCATCAGAACAATCATGACCTGACATATTAAGTCTATTCTCAAGCTCTTTATCTCTAACTCCGGAGAATCGGATTGTCTTACTAAGAGCAACCTTATCATTAGAGATGCCTTTACTCGTAATTACATTTGGCATATTGTTACAGATATATGCTAAATCTTTGAGAAAGAATTCACGTTCATTAACAATTGTATCTGTTGTTTTAGGACCAATACCCTTACCGCTATTTCTAAGTTTAAAGAATAAAGTACTATTACTATCTGTTACAATATCATGAAGAGTGATAGACTTGAGAATGATTTTCCATTTCTTATCACCAATATCAGAAAATCCAAGAGAACCTAATAGAATATAATCAGGTACTTTTGATTCATATAGATAATCTACTGCTTTAAGCAAGTTTTCTGCATTGGTCGGACCTAATACTTTAGCACGTTCTTCAGTAATTGTCATTAAATCATTGAATGAAGTGAGTCCTAAAGTTTTGATTGTTTCTTCAGAGAATCCTTTAAATCCTAACTTGCTTACCATATTGACAAGTCTCGCTCTTGTTCTTCCTGGACAAGCAATATTATTACAGAATACACTTTTACTTGTTTCTGATACAAATAAAGGTTGTCCACACTCTGGACAGTTTGTAATAAATCCAAATGGTTTCATTGGATTATACATATTCTCTGGAACATTCGCTTTGTGAACATATGCCATGACATCATTCGTGAATTCAATCTCTAGAATGTCATTTGGTCTTAGATTCAACTTCATGAATCTTGCATAACTATGACCAGAACTTTTCGTATTAATCATACCATAAAATTCCACAGGGTCATAATGAATCATCGGGGTAATATCACCTGTAGCTCCTACAGTATAACTAACCCCTCTACAACGTGTTAGTTTCTTCTTAGTTTGAAATTTAATTGCAATAGAATACTCATTGATAGAATTTGAACGACCAAGAGTTTTTCTAATGTGAGGATCAAGATAAGATACAACTACACCATCATACATGAATGGCAAGATATCTCTTGTTGCTTGAGCTTCTTCTACAAATTTCTTTACTTGGAATAAAACTTCGTTATAGTTTCCTCTTACAACTGCATAACGACAAGGCTCACCAGTTGCATAATAACGATTCATAAATTCCAATTCCTGTTCTCTAGTCATATTATCATGACTAGTTTGAAGTGGAACTAATGTGATATACTTTGCAAATCTAGTAGCTTCGGAATTACCAAGAATTCCGATAATTGCATTTCTAGCATTTACATAAGTTTTTCCACATTCGATATTCAATTGTCTGATTGCATTGTAAGATACAACCGCTTCAAATTTCATACCGAATGGTTTAATATCATATCCAGTGGCTTTGGTAAAAGTATAACCACGAAGAATCGGAGTTAAGTCAGATGCTTTATCCATCTGAGTTTCTCCTCTTGTTCTAGCACTTAACACCTTATCAGTTACTTCAGCTTCAACACTAACCCCATCATATTTTAACTCTAATACGAGTTCAATATAGTTCGGATTAACAATACCTGCTTGAACATGTTTTCTTAAAAAGTCACGTTCAAATACTCGCACATTAGGGTCTTCATATACTCCACGTACAATTGCATCATTATCTAGTACAAACTTTGCTTTATGCAATGTCCCTACCAGTTGTGGATATTTATGACTTGTGTTTCTTAATCTTTTAGAAATTTCTTTCTTTTGATTATCGCTGAACTTTGTTTGACCATATACATTGTATCTTGTAAGTTCATCTCCAAACAAGAATCCATTTGTATTGATATATGGTTGATAAACAAATAAAGATTCTTTCTCAGCTTCGTCTTCAAATGCTACATCTGAAGTTGAGAAATTTGTCAGAGTTACAGGCTCTGCACCAACTTGAAAGTTTGGATTATATCTTTTATACTTCTCGAGAAGTAAATCATATACCCCATCTTCAAGAACTAAAATACTTCTATCTGTGTTGTTATAAATGATATTAGAAATATGAAGAATATCATTTACTGTTTCCTGTTCAACTTTATCCAGTGGATCCTTATTTAATAAGGACACTGTGATATAATTGATATTGGCGATGACATCCTGTGTTAAACAGGATGCATCACCTTTCAAAAGTTTCTCGACAATATAATGCATTGGTGATGAAATCATATTAATCGTCTCCCATATATTTAAATAGTTTGTCAGCATTCTTCCCACACTCTATAAAGAGTTGCTCGGAATTCTTACCACATTCTTGGAATAGTTTGTCAGCATTCTTCCCACATTCAACGAATAACTGATTCTTATCCCAATCCAAGAATCTGAATAATGCACATTCTGTTTGTTCATTTGCTACATTTACATATCGAATTGGTACTTTCTTGAATTCTACTCTAACTCCCATTGCTTTAATGCTAGCATTGAGAATTTCAGCACTTCTAGACTTACCATCTTCATCCAATGTAACATTGAACTCAAACGATTTCAACATTTGCTTAGCATTTCTTCTTGCTTGTGGAGAAGTGCTATAAAGCATAAGTTGTTTGATTTGAACTTCCATACCCATAATAGAAAAGATATTACTTTCCATTTCACCATTTCTAATTGGAGTATTGGAATGAACACGCATAAACATCTTTGCTGCTTTGGACTTAGAATTAAGTCCTTTGATATTTGTAGCAGACATAGATGTCGCAGAATGTTTTTCTTCTGCATTCTGTTTCATTCTATAGATATATTGCTTTGCAATGATACTCGGTTTATTACTCTGTACCCATCTTATCTGACCTCTAGAACCTTTAATCGGAACATCTATAAAGACTGGTTTTATCCATGGAAATTCTTTATAGATTTCTAGTAAAGTATCAAATGTGATTGCTTCAGATATTGGTTCAAGTGGTATATATAAACCATCCCAATTTTCTGTTATACAACTAGCAACATTAAACATTGCTTCATCGTCATCAATGCTACTTTCAATATTATCCATGAAATATCTTGCCCAATCATCTGATAAAATACTGAAATATCGATACAGCATATCTATACACATTTCTGTGTCTTGTTGAACTGTCAATATATAATTTACAATATTCGATGAGATGAAATTGAGCGAAGTTTCAAACAGCTGTCCAACATTCAATCTATTTACACAAGTAGATTGATTCCAAATTAGGTCAATTATTTCATCAGTTCCTGATATTCTTGGCATAAGTTCATCATCTATTACTTTAGAGATAACACCTTTACCACCATATCTAGATGTGATTTTATCACCATCATCTGCTGGAACACTACGGTATACAATAAGTTCTATATAGATATTAGAAAACAGATTATCTTTAAAGTATTGCTTTCCAGATAATACATCTTCGCATCTTGTATAGAGTCTACTGAGTTCATGACTCTTCTTATAACTAGAATTGTCAATATAGTTCTTAAGAAGATTACAAACTTCATTACAGAATCTGACATTGTCTTTCATATAAAAATCCAATTGTCCTTCATAGATTCCGTTTGGTGTTTCTGAAATATCTTTATTACAGTATATATTGATATCGATGATTCTACCTTTTGTTTTGAAAGTAGTATCATTAATCAATGTAGACTTCAATCTTTCAGCAGATTGTGTAAAGAATATTTCATCATTCTTTTCTGTTCTTACTCCACAAACAATTCCTTTTTTAATCTCCTCACCAATATCCGGTAATATCTTATATTCATTATCGTCTCCATAGAGATTTAATGGAATATCGTTATCATTGATAAGGATATTTACTTGTTTGATTTCGGGTCTAGATAATGCTAATGAAGCAGATTTAGAAATCTCAATAGCATCTTCTGTTGTTCTTGCATCTGCAATATAAGCTACTCTTAAGTTTCTACCTGCCATATAGTTATCAGCAATATCAAAAGATTTAGATTTCTTGATTGTCTTAGATTTTGGAATAACACTATTTATTTGAAGTGAATCCAGATAATCATTGTTATACAAGAATCCATAAGATTCTGTATTATGACAATAAGAAACACGTTCGATTACATCCATATTATTCTGTTCGTCGATAACAAACAGAAAATAGTGATGCCCTGGACGGTTAGAGAATTTCTCAACCTTTCCAATTACTGTCCAATTTCTATCAGCTTTGATAAATGAGGACGAATGTTGTCCGAATAGATTTTCGTATCCAGTACTAATATACGGGATTTCAGCATCTTCTAGACAAACATGTTGTTGATATTGGCTGGAAAACATATTCTTTCTTGATGCAGAGTTTGCACTTTCGAAAGGCATGTTTAATCCAACACCTAACATTTTTTCCATGTTACCTTCGTCATAGATTTCAGAAGCAGCAGTAATGTGCTTGTCTATGCTAGGGTCGTCATATAATTTTTCGTACTTCATATTTCCAACTCCTTTAAATAATAGATTGTATGAAGATGATTTCTCATCTTCATACTTATAATATACACTTTATCTTAATTTTGATTAGAATTCATCTGACGAATCTTATCCATAATAGACATTGTTGCTGGAGAAGATTGCAATTTCGTTGCTTCTTCAAGTTGCGTTAATTCGTTATACAGGAATGTAATACATTCTGTTTCAAAGATATTAAGAAATTCTGGATCATTAATCAATTTAGTTTTGAATTGCTTCTGGGAGAATTTCTTATCATCTCTATCACCAAAATACAAATAAGCACCAGCACCTTTTACTCTTCCTGCATTTTTTAGCATCATATAAAGAGACAAATCTGGGTCAAATCCTGTTCTATAGTTAAAGACTAAATCAACTGCAGAATTTAATCCACTTATACCGGCTCTAGACTTTACATTCGATACAATTACATGAATTCCATCAATACCAAATTCCTTATCGGATGTAAGCTTATCACTATCATCAAGTCTAAATACCATATTAGCAAGATATAATGGTGTTTTACCACCTGGGATTGTCTCATCTGGTTTCAAGAAAGCAGTTTGAGATTTAGTATGCTTAAAAACATTAGTTTCTATTTTATCTGTAATATGATTTACAGATAAAATAATGATATTTGCTTCTTTGATAATTTGGTTGATACGTCTAAACAACTGTGCTAATTGTTTTGCTGTTGCTGTAGTTGACATCTGTCCACTGAGTTGTTCTTCTTCTGATAACTTCGCTGAAGTTAACAATGGAATAGAGTCAATTACATAGACTGTAGGTTGGAACTTTGTAATCGGTCTACCATAACTGTCAACCATCCCAGTATCATAGCGAAACTTTTCTTCATTTGCAACTTTTACATCATGAATTGCCTTAATTTGAAGATACACGGATTCAATTGTAATACCGGAATTTCTAATCTTTACTTTAGAAAAATAGTCATATCTCGATAGTCCTGTTAGTGCAATACCACGCTCTTCTAACATACCGCCTTCAAGCAAATCTACAAACATAAGACCGTGGTCGAAGTTTCTAATGATATTTGCAGCAATTTGATATACTAATGTAGATTTACCACAACCGGAACGACCAATAAACATATTCGAAGTTCCATCAAGAATACCTGCAATATCATATCTAACAGTTTGTCCATTTGAAAGAACCATATTCTTCCGATATCCGTTTTTATAGTCTAGAGGAAGAAATCCAGTAGAATATAATACGTCACTTTCTGCCATTCTGTTTACAGAGCTGTCTTTTGATTTTGCTAGAGTTGATTGAATTTCTAGCATTAGTTCATCTGCTGATTCAAAATTATCTTGTTTTACCATTATAATACCTCCTAATTGTACCTATTGGGTACTTTTATTAAATAGTTTTTGTAATTGTAAAATAATAATCCCAACACACATGAGATGTGTTGGGATAAATGTGTGTAATCTTTATATGTATAAATTAGAATCCTTTTATATCATCTTCAGAATAAGGTTTCTTTTCATCGGATGATTTTTTTGCGGTGAAACTACTCTTTTTCTTTTCATATCCACCAGAAACATCTGTAGTCTTCACAGCGTTGTTAGATGAGAATCTTGTAGAGGAAGATCTTCTTCTTCCAGAACCATGAGATACTTCACCTTCGAAATTAGCAAAGAAATCATCAGCACTAGAATTATCAATATCATCTTCTTCGGAATGTCTAGAATTTGATTCAGTTACCATTCCAGAGATAGAATCAAAAAAGTCATCCTGTTTTTCAATTTCTTTACGATTCTGATATTTGTTATAAATATCATTCAGTTCGTCTTTTGGTAGATTGATACCAGATGCAATAATTCTTACGAATTCAGGCTGTGTTGCAACATACTGTCTATGAATGAAGAACTCTTCAATATCTGTATTACCACAAAGCTTTTTCTTAATTGCAGTAAAGTTTGTATCTACTACAGACAGATTATCGTCAGAGATATTCATATAAACACCAATCTTAGTTGCAGATGGTTCGAAATCCAAAGATGTATTATAGTCAATTGCATCAGAAACAATCTGTTCAAATTGAGAAGCATTCTTTAATCTCTTATCAATTTCAACTTCTGTAACAAACATCATACCTGGGTTTGTGATAAGTTTGTAATGATCTTCGTCGTCGATATTCTGTTCAGAATCAACTACATCAAAAGCACTAATAATCTTAAATGACTTAGAGATATCTTCATTTGCCATCTTTTCAGCCATGAAAGTATTATTGGTCTTATCAAGATATTTCTTATTTGATACAGTTCTAATTACAAAATCGCCTCCATTAAGGTCTTTGAAATACTCAATGGTATTCTGTAATCCTCTTGTATCAGTTTCAAATCCAGTAATCAGTGTAATTACTACAGGTACTCTTAAATGCTTAGGAATAGCAGATTTAATAAACTTTGCTAGAATTACAGAAGCACCACTACCAGATGCACCTTCTGTTGTAGCAATAATATTTACATACTGATATTTCCCTTCAGGAAGCATATTAGAAATAACATTCGGATTATTTCTAAGATAATCAAGCATAAGACTCTTTGCATATCCTCTATCTTTACCACAACCAGCATTTGGATCTGGATTGATAATGATTGTGCTTACACTTCCATTACGATATTCATAAGGAATATCTTTTTGGGTTGAGTTTACAATACAACAATCTTCTTTTAGAATAGTACCTTCTTCAATACAATGAATCATAGCTTTTGTAGCACCCTGACCGCAAGCAAACGTATAAGAGTTGTTCATATTAATTTACTCCTTTTCCTTATCAGTTTTTTTCTTTTCTTCGTCTTCTTCAATTTTCTTTTGTTCACTTTCATTTACTGGAGTAAACCCGAACTGACCAGCCGGATAGCCTTGTTCGTTGATTACACCAAACTTTGCATCAGACATAGTATATACCTCCTTTTTTAAATATTTATATATTAGTTAGTAAGACAGTGAATATCCACATACGAATTAACGTATGTGGATATTCGGAACACTTAGAATTATTTATTTGATAGGAGTTTTTATGAGAATTATAGGAAATAACTATAATTTACTTATATGTTATGAAGTTTTTAAAAATTATTTTTCAATTCTCTTCTTCTTCATACTTAATGTGTATGGAGTCATGTAATCTTCTTCTAATAGGTTTGTCATAATGCCAGAACCAATCAAATATACATCTACTGTATTTCTAGCAACTTGACTTGATTTATCAGAAGTTAAGTCTTTTAATGATACCTGTCCAGTTGTATTAATTTGGTTATACATTTTATTCTTGGCTTCCATATCATCTGCTTTAGCACGGGTAAATTCTTTAATCGTAGCATCCATATTCTGTAATACTAGAGATTCCAATTCACGGTCAGATTCAACACCTTTTGCATTTCCGACAATTTGACCGGTTTTAGGATTACGAACATCGATGTTTGTATTATAACCAGATTTCTTAGTTATAATCTGTTTCAGTTTCTTTAAGTTCAAATACCCTACAAGTGCTTCATTATTAGAGTTTACTGGTACACCATCTGAATTGGTATAGATACTAGGCAATGATATCTTTTCTAGTACAGGAACATTAATTGCTTTTAAAGCTTTGATACATTTGTCTGGATTTAGTTCCCTTTCAAATGCCGTAGTTTGTAATCTAAATGGTAATCTTCTTTTACAGAATTCCATAAACTGTTGGTCAGACATCTTAGAAAACATTTCTTTATAGAAATTTGTATTGGCTTTAGACGGGTCAATTGCGTCAAAAAATTTATAGATTAAAGCTTCTGCTTTTTTTCTTTGTGCTGTCATCTTGTATTACCTCCTTATTTTATAGATATGTTTCAGCCTGTAAAACTATATATATTCACTTGTATATAATTATAGTGAATAGAGATAGCAAACAAGATCTATACTCTATATCGAAAACAGGTTGATGCATACCTGAAACCTCAAGCATCAGGCGTAGTGTATAAACTCTACGTTCCCAGGGTGAAGGGAGAAGGTCACAACTATGAACACGACTATGGACACAAACGCATCCGCTACATCCGCATCCGCAGCTGCTATTAAGCAGTTTAATATGAATTTGAAATTCATATTAATTGAACCAGAAACTACCAAGTCTTTCAAAAGACTTCTCGACTGTTACAGTTTTGTAATAGACGAGTTTCATCCGAAGTTCGATGCAATTAAATTGCATCAGTTACAATCGGGAAAATGCATTTTCTTGGTTCATGATAAAACCGATGAATCTAATTATGATTGGACTGGTTTTATCTACTTAAAGGATAAACGTCTTCGTTTAAACTACGGAGCATTTAAAACTTTAAGAGGATTTACATATTCGTATACTTACGAATATGATTATTCAAGATTTTCATTAACTCGTAAAGAGTTATGTGACATCGCAAACATTTCTCATGAAATGAACGAAGACAATGATGAAATTTTCGATGATTTATTCTAATTCAAAATAAAAGAAAGGACAGTGATATTAGCTGATAAGAAAAAGAAACGTGTTAACAAATACATGTTTCTTTTTTGTGTTTGTGATGAAATTAACTTTAATATAAAAGCCGTAAGGAGGTAATATAATGAATAATCAAGTCATTGGTAATATCATTCTTGAAGCAGCACATGAATCTGCTGAAGTTAATATCATCTCGGAACATAATGGAAAACCAGAAGCTACTGGTATTATCCAGACTTTAGGGGATGAGAATAGAAATGGACGTATTTATGAAGAAAAGGATATGAAACCAGAAATCTATTCTGATAGAATTCAGAAAGAACTGATTCCTACTGGCAATATGAGAGGACATGATGGTCACCCATCTTCTAATGAATTATCTGTACAATCTGTTATTGATCCTAAGATTTGTTCTGTATTATATACAAAGATTTGGCTCGAAGGATCAGAGGTACATGCAAATTTCAGAGGTACAAACAATCAATATGGTAAAGCTTTTACAGAAGATTTATTAGAAGGCTGTAAGCCATCTTTTTCTCTTAGAGCATTAGGTTCTGTAGATAGAGAACGTAATGGCAAATGTTATGTAAGAAATATTAGAATCATTACTTGGGACAGAGTAATTTTCCCTTCTCATAAACGTGCATATACAACTGGATTTGTAGCACCGAAAAATGAACGAGTACATGAACAAGCATTGATTACAGAATCTGCTGCAGTTAATGGTATTTTAATTCCAGTAATGAATAAAGAAGTTGTAAGTTATATTAAAGAAGAATCTGCTAATGTAAAGGATATCATTAATACATTCGATACACTATATGAATCTGCTATTATTTGTAATGGTGGAAAAAATGTTCAATTGAATCTACGAGATGGTAATAGAATCTTAGTAAACTTGGAACAATATATCCAAGATGAAATCATGAATTATTGTTATACAAACTAACTTATAATTTTATAAGTTAGGAGTTGTATAATATGAGTTTTAAAGACTTTAAGTATGAAGGTATAATCTTTAAGCTTGACATACCATCTAGGAATGGTTGGGTTTATCAAAAGGAACAATTAGTTGAAATTCTTCAAAGTGAAAGAATTAATGACCTTTTAAAAACTGGGAATCTTTGTTGTAAAGAAAAAACTGAAAGTATACGTGATGCTTGGGATATTAATACTTTATTCGAACTTTCAATTATAGATTCCAATGTCTCTATAAAAATTCGTAAACTTTGGATAGATGGTAACGATATTCATGCTATAATTTCTCCGATGAATGATGAAATGTATAAAAAGCTTGAACAACAATCTCCTATTTATTTTTCTATTTTAGCATCAGGATATCTTTGTCTAAATCATTTTGCAAATGTAGATATTAAGATTGTTGATATTGTACATTTTATAAACTTTACAATTGTTGATTTTTGTTTATTTAATGACCTAGACGGAAAGTTCAAAAGAATATATGAATAATGAATTGGAGAGTAGTGTAATGCTACTCTCCATTTGTATTTTGTCTAAGTTCCGAATTTTACATATATATTATAATAGTGATAGATAGGATACAGAAAACTGTTATAAAGAAATCGTCCTATCATCGGAGGTTATTATGTTGTTTACCACTTATATTACAAAGGCAGAATTCGACGCATACGACACAGCATCAAAGAAAGACCAACCAAATATCTTTCATGTTATTACAGACAAGAAAGGAAAAAAATATTTGGTTTGTCATGGAGACAAATATATGAAAATGCTCTATAATAACTACAGTTATTATACACCAGATGAAGTCTATGAAAAGGCTATCAGAAAAGGTCTGATCAAAGACGGTGAAAAAATTAATATTTGTTGTTGCTATGGTGGTTTAATGTCCAAACCGACCAACAAAAATATTACAATTTTAAACACAGAAAAAATTCCGCTATATATTGAACGACACAAGACAAGCAATGGTGATGCAAAACTTGTCATGTTTACAAAAAATAATTTACTAACTAGATTCTGTGCAGCAGTTGCAATGTTCTAAAGAAAAAGAAACGTGTCCTAATGATGCGTTTCTTTTTTGTCTTACCTGTTTAACTTTAATATAATGAGAGGAGATGATATGAATGGCTAGTGGAAATAATAATATGAATATTACATCTGTTATTGATAAAGAGATTTTACCGATTGTTACTAATACTTTATCGAAGTCGCTTACGAAATATAAGTCTATGATGAGTAAGTTTATGAACAATCGTTCTACATCTTTCTATGATACTTTCCCTGCAACTCGTTGTACTTATGGACAACAAGATGCAGATGAATTGTATGCTGTTTTTGGAAAGTCAGAAAAGGAATTACAAGAGATTATTAATAAAACTTATTATGCTCAGATTCCTAATTTCAATCCTAGAACTGCAAAGAGTCCAGTAACAGTATTGTCTATTTGTATCATTAAGTATTTCCTAACTAAGAATGATAAAAAGAATCTTGACTTAGCAATTATCTATATGTCTTTTTCTGGAGGATTTTATCCTTCTATTCATTATGGTTCTTATCCTGCTGCTGTACCAGCTGATTATAGATGGGTATGTGATTATGTTGTAAATAATGAGTTATCGAATAAGTTTGACTTGAAGAAAACTGGTTCTGTTGTTGGAACAATTCAATCTATTGGTAACACTTGGGTAGATGCATATAAGGATAGGTTAAAAGGTAAAACTGATGATGAAGAATATGTATATGTAATTCAACAGTTACATATGCGTATTAAATCATTTATTCAGAATACTGCTGAAATATATTATAAGTGTTATCAGAATCGTGAATATCTTACTTATGATAGCGATGATTTATCTCAGGATAGTTTTAGAATTACAGAAAATGATAGTACTAAAATTGAAGCAGTTACAGGACGAACAATGACATGGATTACAACACATGATATTGATTATCGTTTATGCAAGATGTGCTCCGATTCTAATGTAAAAACAGAAGAAATCAAATCTATTATAGAATCTATTGTAAAGAATACAGATAATATTGATATGATTAGAGAGTTAGTATCATTAATTGTTACTAACTACTTTAAGGCTAGTAAGACGAAAGATGTAAGAGATATTGAATTTATTTCTTTTTCTGTTAAGGCCAAACCAAATACAAAAGATAAAGATGTTTTAAGACAAAATGAGATTGTAGATAAGTTATTATGTGAAAATAGTATTGCTTATAATCGTCGTAAAAGTCGTGAAGCTACGAAAAACAGCTATAATCGTGCAATACTTACATATTTTGTATTACTAATTAATCAAGCAAATAAGTAAAGGGAGGATAGTTAAATGTCGATATTTTGTAATGAACATAGTATAGAATCTTATCAAGACAGACAACTTCAGCAAGCAATTAACGAAGCTTATTTCGGGCGTAATGCTGGTATTACAAAAGTATATAATGCTTATTGTGATTGGAGAGAACCACTCATTTCTAAGAGTAAGTATTTTACAGCTACTATTAAGAATGTATATAATGAAAATATGAAATACTTTAGAAAATGTGTATGTGAACAATTTGGATTCGAAACTTTCTCTTATACTATTGTCCAATCTGCAACAATAAATTCATTTACAATTACTGAATTCATTCCAACAAGAAATAAAAATAAATTAGAAATCACTAAAAATGGATATAAGTTTAAAGATGGTTCTAATGTTAATGCTATTGTCGCAGTGTATTCAGATTTAGTATTTAATCCTTATTATACGAATGAAGAAAACTTTGCAATATTTCTTCACGAAATAGGACATAATTTTCAAACAGCAGTAAACAAGACAGTATTTTCTTTAACTGCTGCTACTGGATTGTTTTATGTATTAATTGATTTAATGAGATATGGTCCTATAGAACCAATTGCAAATCTTCTAGTTTCGTCAGATAATACTAAGAAAGTAATAAATAATACGTTGAATGGTTTATTAGATAATAAAGCAATGCAATGTATTTATACAGTAACTAGTATGTTACTGTATGTGGGTACATCTATTAAAAATATTGTACTTGATATTATACAAATTACAGGTAGACCGGTTGCATTAATTGTTGGTGCTTTATATAATTTACTTCCATTTTTATTGGAATTAATAACAGGTAGTCATCTTAAAAGTTATTATGGTGAAAGATTTGCCGATGGTTTTGCAGCTTCTTATGGATTTGGAGAAGCATTAGCATCTGGCCTAAAAAAGTTTGATGGAATGAATTATGCAAGATCTCAAATTATGTCTGATGATATTATGCGTACTCCAATTATTGGTCATCTTTATGTATTAGCTTGTATGCCTGGATTAATGCTTTGGTCTATTATTGACTGTCATCCATCTACTGAAGATAGATGCAAGAGTATTATAAAAGACTTAAGATATGACTTAAATGACCCATCTACACCACCTGCACTTAAGAAACAACTAGAAAAAGAAATTGACGATTATGAAGCTGCTATGTCAGAATATTTTAAAGAAACAAAGAAGTTTTATAAACCTTCAGCTGTTCCAGCTGTAATGCAGGAATTAATCTATAATAAATTAGGTGGTAGTGCTAAACTTAAGATGTCTGAATTACCATATATGATGAAGGGTGGTTTCAGATCATCCAACTATAATAGCAATCAGGAATTGAAAGAAGGATACAATTTTATTTCTAATACTGAAATTGTTTAAGGAGGGTAATGATATGTGGAATGATTTATTTTTTCTAAATGAATCTGATGATGAAGAAAAGAAGAAAAATGATGAGAAGAAAGATGAAGAAAAAGAAGATAAGAAAAAAGAAGAAGAGTCTGAAAAGAAAAAAGATAAAGATGATGACGACAGTGATGATTTTAATGACTTAAATTTAATGGGTGATGATGACGATATTGAATCTGATGTTGATGATACAGACTCAGAAATGAATGATTTAGGACTTGGTGATGATGATTCATCTGTGGCTGATGATAGTTCTGATAATGATTCAGAATTTAATGCTCTCCTCATTGTAGGAGATGATGATAATTCGAACGAATACAATGCTAATGGAGAAGACCCTGTATATGAAAAAGCTTTGAAATGTGCATATGCTACTACAATATTTATGATGAATCTTAAGTATATTGGTATTAATGCTGTTGGTGAAAGATTGGAAGAAATCAGACGTAAGTGTACTGATTTATACTATTCAATTGAATGTTTTTCTTCCACATTATATTCATATGCTTCTGAATCTATGACAATTGATATTGACAATCCAATTCGTGCAAAAGAACATTGTGAAAGTATGACAATTGCTGATGAAAAACAATACGATTATTTTGATGCTTTAAAAATGATTGATACAAATATTGGTGAGCTATTACAATATCTCAAATGTTTGTCTGGAATGTCTGATAGAAAAGATATTACTGATGGTTGTAATTTGATTATTGGAAATCTTGAGAAAGAATCTAGATGTACAATTAAGAGAGTTCTTTGTGGTAAATCATCTTCTTGTTTTGGAGATGAAAATAAAGTTGCTACAACAGAAGGATATAATTTTAATCGTTTATTTTAAGAAAAGACAAGTCCCAGAGGACATGTATCCTCTGGGATAATATTTTATTTTTAGTCAAGTGTAGTCCACTTCGGGCATGGATTGCTTACTTTTAATCCTTCATGAGCAGGAATTGTAGTTTCATTCTTTTCATATCTTGGAGAACCATCATCGTTTACTCCAACTTTCATTGGGAATTTCTTCTGAGCTTCCGGAATTTCTTTTAATTGAATAGAGATATCAGACTTTTCAGTTGCACCAAGATTAATCTTTCTTCCTGTTCTGAGAGCACAATTCATAAAGTCTTTAGACAAGGTTACCATTGTACTTGCATCGTTTTTCTTTACTTCATAACTATCTACAATTGAACAAGCCTCTACTTTAGGCATCTTAGTTGTAGATGCAATAATACCAGCAACCATTTCTCTATATTCTGTTGCTGGACAGTGTGTTTCTTGTGATGACCAATCTTTAACAACAAAGTTTCTGTCATTGAGCATTGCTCTCATAACAGTTTCTTCATCACGTCTTGATGCTGATTTCTGTTTCAGATTTTCTTTGATATCACTAATCAGTTCCTGTACATTTACATTGTTTTCCATTGTTAGTTCCTCCTGGATTATTTATTATTAGTCGTTTTCTTTCTAGGATTTATATTATCCCATTGGAAAACGAATAATTGGTCATTTGAATTGTTTTTTCCATTCTTCTTAATATACTCTTGAATATCATCTTCTGTCATTGACATTAACTTGTCAATGAATTTTTCTTTAGATTCCATATCTAACCTCCTAATTATTTTATAGATATGTTTAAGAAGTGGTAAAATCATACCCATTGCGTTCTTTTAAACATTATTATAAAAGGAGGTTGATAGTATGATTAATGAAAGTTCTATCATGGGAATTCAACCAAATGAAATTGATGTAGTGAAGATACCAAAAGAAATCCCACCTATGGATATTGAAGATTATGATTTATTAGATGATAAAGATAGAGAAAAGTATATTAAAGACTTAGAAAGAGAAGTACGCTCATCTTATGAATATCGAGCAATGATTCAATATTTAAGAGAATATATGAATATGAATTCTTGTGCCTTTATGCCAAATATTTCTAATGATACTACTAGAAGAATTAGAATTGAAATACATCATTCTCCGTTTACATTAAGAGATATTTGTGTTACAGTTATCAATAAGAGAATGAAGACTGGTGAACCTTTAACAACAGAATCTATAGCATATGAAGTTATGTATATTCATTATTCGTTAATGGTTGGTTTAATTCCATTATCTGAAACTGTACATCAATTAGTACATACGCAATATATATTCATTCCAGTAGATAAAGTATATGGGTATTATAAGAACTTTGTACAAACTTATCGAGATTTTATCGATCCAGAATTGCTAGATAAACTTGATGAATTAGAAAAACTTACAATTGCTGGTACATATAATGATTCTTATAAAGAAATACTTGAAAAGAAATATATCACAGTTGATATGGAAGGAAATAATCAAATTAGTCAATTACATGATTTACAGGAAACATTGAAGCAAAGACTAGGGGAACTTAGAGGAGAACCGCAAACTCCAAATCAAGATTTTTCTAATTCTCCAATACTTCATCCGCAGAATGTATAAGACAGCAGATATCCTCATAGGAATTAACCTATGAGGATATTGCTTCATACGATTAAATATATAATTACCTTAGGGAGGAGAACCCCTGGTTGGGATAACTGGATTTGAACCAGTGGAATGACGGAGTCAAAGTCCGTTGCCTTACCGCTTGGCTATATCCCATCATTTATTTTACTTATAAGTTAGTGTTGTTATAAAAAATAAACAGGCGGAATAAATCCGCCTGCCATTTTCTTCCAATTTGATATGTAAAGAGATTAGCAGTTTCTATCTGCTAATGTGAGTCTAGAAATTTCTTTTATCTTAATTGCTCCATCACTTAATTCATAATAACCATTCATCTTAATCACAGGTTGATTAAGTTTAGAGAAGTATAAAGAATCGATAACTTCAATTTCCAAAAAATCATCCCCTTTATTATCTCTCATGTATCTAAGAACTTTTGCTACAATTCTATCACCGTCATCAGGATATTCTGATAAATGATAAGACCCTTCATAATTCACCTTATTATCTGGATGATTTGGGTCAACACTTCTAGGCTCATAGATATATAACAATAATTTGTTTGAAATGTCTTTGAATAAGTTTGTCCGAACCTCATCAAAGTTAGAGATAGAAATACCTTTCAAGAGATATTCCATATTGCTCTTGGTCATAAAGAACTTAACAATTGCTTTTGTTTCTTTCATTTGTAATATCCTCCTTAAATAAGTATGAAGTCATCACCAAATGAATTGGTGATGACAACATTTTAGTTCTGATTCAACACTACTTCAACTACTTCTCCACCCTTAATCATCTTAACACCTGTGCTAATACTTGTTCCATCAGGAATTGTATTAACTGGAATATTAAATGTTTCACCGGTTGGAGCAGTTACGATGCTAAGAACATTATTCTGTTTAACACCATAAATCGATACGATGTTGTCAGTCTTACCAAGTTTGATTACATTACTTCCAGCTTTTCCACGTCCCTTTTGAACACAATCTGGAATTACTTTGTTAATATAACCATTCTTTGTAATTACTACAATATTCTTAAAGTCCTTGCAAACTCCACACATTCCTTCAACCTTGGTTGTCTTACTGGACATAGAAATGCATCCTCTAGAGTTTCTTTTCAAAATTGGAATTTCATTAATATCAATTCTTAAAGCTTTCTTGTTTCCATATACAATAACATCCATAGTATTGTTAAACAATAGCATATCGATAATTCTATCGTCGCCATCCAATTTACAATATACAAGACCGCTTGTAGGTACACTAAGGAAATCAGTTGTTGTCATTCTCTTAATGAAACCATCTTTTGTTAGAGTTACAATGAAGCCCTTATTATAATGCTCCATAATAACATCGTAAACAACTGCTGTTATCTTAGAATTGATATATTTATTAATCAACCTGATATCAACGCCGTTTGAATTCTTATCAGCAAATGGAACCTTACTAATCGGAATGTTGTATACCTTACCGAATTCATCAAATAATAAGATTCCTCGACTATTATCACCAACAACGACAAATTTTACATTATCATTTTTCGGCTTAGTAATCGGGTCATTTACGCCAATCTTCTTAATAAAGTTTCCTTCAGTAAGAACAATCTTGAACGTACCAGCAGTTATACCATTCACTTCAGATTCTGAAATCAACTTGCATACTCTAGGTTGTCCATACTTTGCTCTAATCTCTAGCAATTCATCAATAATAACTTGTTCAATTGCTCCATCTGTCATAATAATGTTAGTATACATAGAAATCTCATCATTGAGCGACTTTTCTTCTTTCTTGAATACATTGTAATATCCTTTAGATAATTTCTTAAGCTCACAATTGATAAAGAACTTCGCTTGAATATCAGTGATTTTACATTTCTTAATTAGAAATTCGATAAGAACATTATCATCAGTTGTCTTATTACTTTTGATAATATTAATGATATCATCTGAAATTCCCTTCTCCATCGCCATCACATAATTACCAATTACGTGTAACCGTGTCATATCCTTTTGAAGTTTGTTTTCATAATATCTTAACTTTGTCAACTTTCTAAAGTCAATCCATGCTTGTAGATATCCTTTATAAGAAAGTCTTTTTGTTAAGTGTTCTTTATCATTAATATCAAGAACTTTAAGATTTACTCTTGCTGTCTGCATAAGATTTGTGTTCTTATAAATCTCATTTCTGACATAGTTTGGATCAGTTCCTGGCTTTAGAACAATAACAAATCTCATTTGAGTTTTAGTTGATTGTTCCTCCATATCAATGATACCAATAATCTTATTCTTCTTAATCATTTCTATCAAACGATTAATCGCTGTCTCTAGAAATGTTAGATTCGGACAAGATTTGATAACAAGTGTCTGACAGTCCTTATATTTCTTTTCAACACCAGAATATGGCTCGATATCAATGATACCTCTTACTTTGTAATTACCATATCCTTTTGCATTGATATCAGCCCAATCAGTATCTACAATTTCACAAGATTGACAGTGGTCTGGAATTAATACAATCTTTGCTTTTGGATTCTTAATCAAAGCAATTGTAGCATCGATTACTTCATTGATATTGTGAGTAGGTACGTCTACTTTATCACCTACACTAATACCAGTACAACCATTAATCAATAATAATGGTACTTTACAAGGAAGAAAACTCGGTTCTAATTTAGAATCATCATAGTTTGGTTCCCAATCTACGACTTCTTTAAAAGATGTCAGTTCATCAAGAATACATTCCTGTGCAAACTTACTAAGTTTCACTTCCGTATAACGATAAGATGCAGGATTGTTTTCATAAGTGTTACCAAAGTTACCCTGACCATCAAACAATGGAATCTTTGTTTGAAACCAGTTTGTTAACGTACACAATGCACCATAGATACTGGCGTCACCATGTGGGTGAAACTCACCCATTGTTGAACCAACAATATTTGCACATTTTCTGTTGACCAATGCATTATTTACAAACTTTGCTGTATAGACAATTCTTCTTTGTACAGGTTTTAAACCATCTCTTAATTCAGGAGTGGTTCGATGTCTTTCGACATATAAGGCATATTCCTTATAGTCTTTCATAAACTGCGTATTTGCCTTCACATCAATAATCTTCTCAGGCATGTTATTACCTCCTATAATTTTATTTATTAAGCTGTTGCGTGCTTAATCAATATTATAATATATAGACATATCAAAATTTCCTCTCTACAGGACTTAACCCGTAGAGAGGAGAGGAATGATAAGAGATAATTATTCAGTAACTTCTGCCTTCGGATAGTCTTCTTCAGATTCAGAAGCCATCATAGCCTTTTCAAGATCTGCATATCCATTCTGTACAGACTTTCCCTTAACAATAGAGAAAGAATTTACATAAGTAATTTCACCGGTTTCAAAATCCTTATGACAACGAATGCTCATAACATGTTTATCAGAATTGAATTTACCTGCATAAGATTCCTGTACAGATACAGTGAATGTATTATCAGTATTAAACTTGATAATTGTACCAAACTGAGTAAAGCCCTTGAGCTGGTCATTGTCAAACAATTCTGCCTTACTCATACTAACTGGAATAGCTACCTTGTCGAAAGAAATAGAACACAACAGATTATACAATGAATCAAGATTGTTATTATAGAAATCAGAATCTGCGATTTCTACCTTAATCTTTGTAAATCTCGGTTTAGTCTTCTTAGTTTTATCACCTTTGTTGCTTCTGAAATTAGCCATTTTAAATTTCTCCTTTATAAAAAATTTGTAATATGTAGATTTATTTTTACTAAATCTTTACATATTAGTTGCTGTGGTAGTAAAAAACAACGGGTATATTTCAACCCGCTGCCTATATTAGATATCGATTCCAACTCAATCTTTTAACAAAAGATCTTTATTAGAATTGATATATCTCATTTCTTCTAGTTCCTTTTCAATATCTTCTACTGTATATCGAACCAGTGTTCTATCACCATTTGGATTCAAGGTTGATGATGCTAACATACTTGGATCCATTTCACCAAGACCTTTAAATCGCTTCAATCTTGCTGGCTTGAATTTCTCAAATAGATTCATAAGATTGAATAACGATATTGTTTCACCATTAACAATATACTCTGCATCAGATCCATCGATATATGGAACTACTTTATTACACTCATTTATAAGGAAATTATTAAAGAATACCTTATGATATTTTTCATTTGCGATTCCATCGAATATAATTGTATCGTTTGTTCTCTCTATATTCAAGAATCTATATTTCTTAGATAAAGTTGATTTGAACTTAGCAAATGGTAACTTCCTATTGACTAAGATATCTTCTAGCAACTGAGGATCAATTGCATGATTGAAAGATACTTTCTTAAGTTCACTGATATAATCAGAATTGTTATATAACAATCTTGTTATTTCTGCTGACTTAAGAGCAACCTTCTTAGTTGTCTGAATATTATATGATTTACTAAATTCTTTTTGAATATACTTGATAAAATCAAGCTTATCTGAAAAGTATCGATAGTCATTCTTTTCTGGAATTGCATATAGTGGTGGAAGTGCTGCGAATACTCTACCTGCTTCTACCAATGGAGCACAATATAGCATAAGGAATCTTAACCATAATGTTCTAATGTGAGCACCATCAGGGTCTGCATCAGCCATGATAATAACTCTTTCTATCTTACATTTTTTAAGATTAAAGTTCTTACCATAGCCAGCGTCCATAATAGAAAGAACACCTGATAATTCATCGTTCTTTAATACTTCTGCTTTTGACTTTTCGAACACATTCGGAATCTTACCTCTTGATGGTAGGATACCTTGATGTGCATGATCTCTTACATTTCGAGCTGACCCGAATGCAGAATCACCCTCAACAATTATGAGTTCATTTCCGTGCCGACTATTTGGTTTCAAGTATTTTGCTGGAAGACCAGAGAACGGCGACGCTTCGAACATCGAAGAAAGTTTAATTTTGTCTTTATCTTGTTTATTCCGCATTTCAATAACTTCTTTAAAGTACTTACAAAGTTTTTGAAGTTCTGTGGAATGAGATTTAGACCATTCATTTAAACCTGCAATAATTGTTTGAGAAACGAAAGGTTTCATATCATCATTATCAAGTAATTCTTTTGCTTGTCCATTATATAATGCTTTAAGATGGAACGTACTAATTGCTAACTTAAGTCCTTGTCTAATATCAGCTGCTGAACAAGTTAACTTATTTTTAGCTTTAGAATTACTTAGAAAAATCTTATTCATGTAACTCTTAAAATACTTTGTAATACCATCAATTGCACCATCAACATGAGTACCACCATCTGTTGGACAAGTATTATTTAGAGATATAATTTCTTCTTCACTTCCAGTATCATAAGTGAATGCAACTTCTATTTTTCTTGTACCATCATCATTTCGAATGATAATCGGTTCAATAAATGGGTTCTGAGTCATATTAATAAGGTGTGTGATAATACCATCTCTGTTTTCAATCGACTCAACATGTTTCTTACCAGTAATATCAATACCAAGATATTCAACATGAGTTCCAATCGGAGTAGATGGAATGATAAGTGCTAACAAATCATAAATCTCTTTCCAAGTTGTAGTAACTTCACCAATTACAGTTTCATTTGGAATGAATGAAATTGTAGTTCCTTGTTTGTCACCACACTCAATATCAACTTCACCTTTTTTCCAAAGATGCCCTTCAATAAATTCTGCATGCTTTGCTTTTCCTAATACATAACTGTCTACAGTAAATTTACTTGAAAGAGCATTTGTTGTAGAACCACCACAACCATTCTTACCTGCTGAATACTTATATGGCTCTTTTACATAGTTTGATGAAGTATGACTTGTACCGAAAATGATACCAATCTTCCCATGTGGAATCCCTCTACCGTTATCGCTAACAGTAACTTTATGATTTCTTTCATCATACTCTACAAAGATATTTGGTGAGAATGCATTTCCTTTTAAAATTTCATCTACAGAGTTTTGGAAGATTTCTCTTACCATTGTAATGAATGCTGCATTCTCTTTTACCTTACCAATAAACACATCTGGAGTTTGTCTTACTTGTTCTACAAAATCTGAGATTTGTCTAATCTCATTTCCGTAGTTCTTAGCTCTATCTTCTAATGAAGTTGTGTTTGATTTCTTCATTTTAAACCTCCTATAAACAAAAAAGGATGATCTTTTACAATCACCCTTTTCTAAATTTATGTACACTCCACCTAATGGCAGAGTGTACATAATATTTAGATTATTACTTTAATATGTGCTTACAGCTTATACCTTACTGTTTGCTGTAGTTGTTGTTCCCATACTTGGATTCTGAGTGCCAGACGGAGTTACTGGAACACCTGGCATTGGAACAGAATTCATATTTGGAACTGTCTGAGTTTGCTGCTGCATCATTTGAGGTTGTACCTGAGGCTGGCCATTCTGAACAAATGCATTATTATTTAACATTGTTCCACCAGACTGCATTGGTGTACCCATCTGTTGCATTGGATTATTAAACTGCTGAGCAGTCTGCATAATCTGCTGCTGTGCTGTTTGCATTCCCATGTTTGCTGCCTGCTGCATCATCTGCTGCAACTGCTGTGGAGTCATCTGCATTTGCTGCTGAGGCTGCTGATAACCGAATCCAGGATTAGACGGAATATAATAATTTGGAACAGCTCCGATAGAACCATTATACATTCCGTTGCCCCAAGAACCTTGATAGCCCTGGGCAGACATCATGTTACCAATCTGCTTGTTCAGAGTTTCATAGTTCTTCTGACCGTTTTCGTAAGCAATCGGTAAAAGCTTATTAACAATACCAAATGCCTTAAAGATTTCATCCATAATACCCTGGTCATCAGAAGTATTCGTAACCTTTACAGTCATTACGAAATTTCTCAAACCTTCCAAGTATTCGATGAGAACCTGAACTGGTTGCATAATCAGATTGAATTCCTGACCAGTCCACTTTACTCTCATTCTTTCTGTCTTCGGATCTACGATTTCCAATGCGAGATTACCGTTGGAATCTCTCAAGTTCCACTTGAATTCTGCAAGTTCTTCATCAGATACAGACATAGAATTCTTAGTGGTCGAACGGATCATAGCCATTTCTTCTTCGTTAACGTTGCACTGCTTTGGCTTCTGAACATTGTTAAAGTTCAATCCGTTATTCTGTGCAAAGTTATTTGGCATAGCCATCTGCTGTTGCTGGAATAAGTTTCCATTATTTCCCTGTGCTTGCTGATTTGCGAAAATGTTGTTAAACATAACATTTTCCTCCTTTTAAAATAATTTTATTTGATTGAGATTCCTCTCTAATCACCTTAATATTATATAACCATTTACTTTTTTGTTCTAGACCTTGTAAATGATTATCATAAGAAACGTGTTGCGTCCTTATCGACAATCTCGTCATCTGGACGCAATCCCCGTTTCTCAGTAGTTGGAGATTCATGACCCATGAAATAAGTTCTTTCATCCCATAGGTCAGTCATCTGTTGATAATATCTCTTTCTAGTTTCTTCATTAGTAAGTCCTTCACCAACCTTAGCCTTTAACAAGTTGTCAAGACAAAGTCTATCTAGAACTGTACCAATCATTTCAATTGAAGCATAATCCATTACTCTTACACTCATTGGATAGAGTCTTGAATCAGTGGTTTGTGTTGGAACTGTATTCGGACAAATGATATATACTACTTCATTCGTGTCGTCCCATAACATACAACAATCTGCTTCTGAGAAACTATAGTTACCGTCGGAACCAACAATTCTAATTGGTAAAGCCATACCTCGTTCTTTACCTGGCAGATTGTGAAGTTCTTTACGGATTTTAATTACTGTATTTTTATCCATTAGTATCAACCTCCTTGATTTATATGAAAGTTGATATGTTTGAGATTAGATAAATCGTACAGCTGGGTTACCCCATTTGTTGTTTGTCTTATAAACCAGTCTACAGAAATTATCCATAAAGGTAAAGTCTGATAAACCAGAATTGATAAAACCTGTCAATAAACTGCATGCATTATAATAATAAGCATACGCTTCATCGACAAAATGAATAACTGGAATATTATTGATTTCCATCTGAATCTTATCCAGTTCTGCTTGTCGGAATTCCTCAGCAATACTGTTAACAGTATTTACTCTTGATTGTTTCCACTCTGTAACAATCTGATACAGTGGAGCCATATTCGTCACCTTAGTACTATAGTAATTGTACAAAGCTGACACAATTGAATATGAACACAAATCTTTAAAGTCTGGATTTGTGTTTACATTCGTTTCACCCATATTTCCGAAATACAGGTCTTTGATGACATTCTCAATATAACGATTAAGAGTGTCTGGATGAATTCTGGATGTCCAATCCGGACCAAGAGATTGTCTCTGATTTGTCATCCATGATTTTCTTTCTTTGAACTGTTGTGCCATTTTATTAGTCCTCCTTTAAGAATGTTCCACCGAAATTTCCATTACCAACTGCATCAGAATTCTCGGCTCTGAATTCCTCTTCATTATTGAATCCTTCGAGATACTGTTCAAGTGTATCATCATCGAAAGCTTCATTCGGATAAGCTTTGTTGCAGAGTTTTAAGAATCTGTAAAGAGAAATACCCTTTCCAGCATCTACACCCTCTACCATTACAATTGATTCTCTTACATCGACTGCACGTTCTGCATCTTCATCGAGATACGATTTAATTGATACGAAAGCATGATATCTACCATAAACGATAAATGCTTCGCCACTAATTGTCATCTCATTATCAGCAAGCTGACTTCTGAGATCAATCAAATAGGATTTGAAGATAATAAAATATTTCTTCTCCTCCGGTGATTTTGCGTCGGGTGGAACTACACCCGTCTTGTTGATTTGTTTGATCTGTTCTTGTGTAACATGACCATTCAATTCTGTGAATAAACTTCCCATTTTAAAATTCCTCCATTTTAAAAATTTTGTTTGATATATCTCTATATCTACCTTAATAATATATACTTACCAAAATTTTTTAGGTCGTCTTTTTACATAGATACAATGATTACGGAATCTTGTGATACCAACGTAATGAAGATTGTTGTTTATATTTCTATTGAGAAACTCTTCAAAGTAGATACCATTATTGAATTCAGAACCTTGACTCATATGTGTTGTAATAGCATACCCAAATTCAAACTTATTTCCTTTAGAAAAGTGAGTTTCTAGTAATGCTTTTCTCTCTTTTCTATCTGCTGTAAGATATCTATAATCAACATCAATATCTTTGAAATAAGAATCTACAATATCCGGCTTGAATGACATTTTGAATGTGTTGTCTTCATGGTTATAACTTGCTGGACTAATCATAGATACACAGTTTCCTACGAGTCCATTTGTTAAACTAATTCCACCACATTCTTCTTGCCAATTATTCTTTCTACAAACAACTCTTTCACCAAGATTTGGAATAGAATTAATGAATCCGAACATATTATGACGAACATGATTATTTATATTATCTCTAGTAGCGTTCTTTCCACAGATTACAATATCTGATTGAGCAATCATATTGTCTGTTACTTCATCGTCATAAATAACTGTAACATTTCTAAATTTGCCGTGAGGTAATGGTCGTCCATTAATGAGTAACTGTGAGAATTTGATAATTGTATTATCACTAGCTTGTCTCATAATTTCAGTTAGTTTATGAACTCTTTCTGGATTATTTAAATACCCAGGTTTACCAACTACAGGTGGTAACTGGTCAATATCACCAGCAGCAATTACAGGTATATTCATACTATCAATAATTAACCGCATATCAGCTGGAACCATACCTGCTTCATCTACAATGATTAAGTCAATATTATCAAGATGTGTTTTAGGAATGAATACCATCTTAAATTTCGGTTTATTAAAGACAGGATCTAGTTCTTGTTCACCTTTGTCATTTAATACAGGCATTTCTATAAAGTCATATAACCAAGAAAAAATAGTACCTGCATTTTGCATTCCTTTTGTACGCATATTGATTGTTGCTGACCCTGTATAAGCCATAGGTGCAACACGTTCAATATCAATATGCAATGCTTCCAATATCTTATTGATAAGGAATGTTTTTCCGGAACCTGGTGGTCCAGAAATTTCAAAAGTTTGTTCAGTACCCTGACGCCACCATCTGATGGCGTCATTGAATACTTTTGTCTGTGATTGATTTAATTCAACAGGAATCATTTCTTTTTATCTCCTTTTAAAGTTTGCTGAGTTAATCGATCAATATTAACTTGATTGTCAATTAAAGCCAGTGTATTATAATCACTGATACTGTTATTCTCCATAATATTGATCAAATCAATCCAGCAAACCGTTTCGTTTGTAAAAGGGTGAGAAGTAATATCTCCTCTGTTTGTTCTACAAGTAGCATATAACATATTCGGATTGTTAAGATACTTGGAAATGAAGAACGCAGAGATACTAAAGTTACTATCTTCTTTCATTCTGATAATAGCATATCTATTGAACAAATAGTAAGCAATCTTTCTATTGCTGAAAGGCTCATAGTTAATAGAATACTTATCAGGGAATTCGAACAGAATCTTAGGATAATTGATGGACTTACCATCAATATGCACAGGCATTCCATTCTCTACAAAGATACCATTATTGATATTGATTTCCAACACCAATAGTAAGTTGTACTCGATTTCATCCATTGCCTTTTTCACGTCTGATACATTGTAACCGATTTCCATAATTAAATGTCTCCTTAATATAAATTTACTTTAAGAGTTGTGCTCTTAACACTTTTATAATATATAAATCGAAAGGGGTTTGTGTATGAAAGACTATTCTAACTACAATTTTATACATGAAGCTGTTCTATATGAAACAGTAGATAAGTATGAAGAACAAGGAATTAAACATCCGTTTTTTATTAAAGCACTTGTTCCTTTGGAAACAGAATCAGGACAAACAATCAATATCGACAAGTCTAATATTTATAATAAGGATTTGTCTTGGTTATCTACTTATTCAATGACAAGTGAGAGAACAATTGACTTATACTTACCAAAATATCTTATGTTAGATTTTCCTAATAAGTATATCCAAAAGGGCACTAAGTTTCTTGTAGCTTTTATCGGTGGAAATATTAACAATTGTCAAATTATAGGGAGGTGTTATGAATGAGTACGAAAACAAATACTTCATTCACACTAGATCAATTTGCTGATAGTAAATCATCAAATGATATATCGTATTATTCTATGAGTCTATTAGAGAAAGACCCAAGTACAAATATTGAATATGATGTATTTAATGTTATATCTGATTATATGAATGAACTCAAACAGATGTCTCATCCTGTAACATTATCGGAAACGGAATATTATACTTATCGATTTAAACCAAAACTTCTTGCAAAATATCTATATGGTAATACAGAGCTATACTTTATCATCTTATGGATAAATGATATGTGGTCGGTAAAAGACTTTAATCTTCGAACGATAAAACTGATTAAGAATACAGAACTTTCTGAAGCATTGAGTAAAATAAATGCTTCAGAAAAGTCCTTTATTAAAGCTTATAATGAAGCTGCATTAGCCAACTTTTGATTGAGAAATAACTCTCTTAAGATATTTCAAATATGCATCTCTATCAACATCTGGAACTCTAATAAACATTCCATTTGAAGAACAATCATCTTCGGGTACATAGGTTTTAGTCGGTTTTACAAACTTATCTGTATCTGGAATTTCTCCATTCTTCATCATCATAAAATGAGAATACAACATTCCAAAATCAGTTTCTGTAAACTTATCCATCTCACTTCTACCATATTTGATATTATAGTCATGTGCTAATCGTTCTTCTTTACTTCCTGTTGGGTTATAGATTCTAGTATATTCGTCTGAATATCTAGAAATACCATTTAACGAATTGATTGACGGACTCATAATATTACCCATCTCCTCTTTTTTAACTACTCTTAATACATCTTCTGGACATGAACCATCAAGATTTGGAATTCCATTCTTGAGTTTTGACCCATCTCTCCAATATACATTATAGAACGGTTTTGTACCATCGCTATTTAAAACAATGGGGTTCTGAACTTTCGGAACCTCAGTGTTTTCTTCCAAAATTGTCGGCTTACGATTATCATTATTTGGAATTTCTACAGATTCATCAACTTCACATCCTTCTACATTTTTACAACTCAAGTCTAGTTCATATAGCGGTTTCTTCAATCCGACGTCACACATTAAGCTAATACTATCGATATTCTCATAAGGATGATAAATTCCGGTACAATAATCCAACGGTTTTGTATACGGTTCAAATCTATGCTTTACCAACTTAATAGACAGATACTTTTCTTTCAATCTCTTGATATAAGAAGGTGTAATAATAAACGCACCATCCAAGTTATTCAGAATCAACATAGACTCACCAAGATTACTTCTGTCAATACAGTTTGCTAGATTAAGGGCACCTTTTTCTCTTGCTTCATCAACTTTCTTATTAGCTTCACGATTCAATTGTCCTGCTGTAATTACTGGAATATCCATTTCTGCAGAAATCGTCTTCATCTCATTAATGATAGCACCAAGTCTTAATCTTTCTTCAGAAGCACTAAAACGGTCGATTGACTTGATTACATTGATATAGTCTACAATATAACAGATTACTTCATAATTACTTTCTGCTAATGTATCAGCGAAATCATATAAGTAACCTGTATCAATTGTATTACTCGGTTCATATTTGATAATAACATCGATAGGGTCTTTATCGTTTACAACCAATCCATTCTGTCTCATCAATTCAACTACTTTATCACTATTTCCAATTTCAGACATTCTCTGACCAGTTACCATAGAACAAAGACGAGTAAAAGTTTCTCTTTTTGTATTTTCAAGTGTAAGATATACAATCGCTGGTTTCTTAGTAGGGTCTTTGGTTTTATAGTTTTTATTATACTTCTTTAACTGCAACGCTAAATTCAAAAGAGTTAATGATTTACCTTCACCCTGTAATCCAAAGAAGCCATATACTCTTGCATTTTCAAATCCACCACCAAGCAGATAGTTTAAACCTACCATACCTGTAGATAACTTACTAGAAGTGTTCGAAACATATGTGTATGTGTCTTTTGCATAATCTTCAAAAATACCAGGTCTAAGAGATACAAACTCCTGTTCTGGATTTATAACCTTATTATTTCTAATATGATTATTACAATCAGCAATCATACCTTTCCAGTTATTAACGATTGCTGTTTTTTCATATGCAGATGCACTATCAAAATCTCTACTGATTTCAGCAAATCTATGGATATAAGAAGAAAATGTCGCACTATCAAGTAAGCTTGTTACCATTGTATTTACATATTCTACATCTTGGTTCGACATTTCTTGAAGATTGATATTATAATGTCCTGCATGTGTTACATCTCTAGAAACAATATAATCCATGACTTTCTTGGCGTCATACAAACCATATTTTAATCTTGCATCTAGTGCAAATCGAATAAAATCAATTCTTTCAATATCAGCATCACTTTTATAGTCATTTGGGTTAATGATACTGAAAAGTTCTTTGATTGTTTTATATCCCTTAGTCTTGATATTTTTGTTTTCTGATACTAGATAAGAACAAATCAAATCTAGAATTACATAACTTAATTTTTGTGTAAGTTCTCTTACTGGTTCTGAAGATTTACTTCTTCTTGAGTTTTCGTATCTTTGAGAAATTTTTACTGCCATTATAATAACCTCCTATATTGAGTTTATATCTTTACATGATTGTTTAGTGTATAGTAGTTTAATACTATTTTTGATACGTTAACGTACATAATGCGTTTAATAACAAAAAATAAAGGAGGTGAATTACTCACCCCCTTTCTTTTGAATTAATCACTTAAAGTAATTTTGAATAGATATGATTATACATAGATTTAAGGATATGTTTGTCAGTTTTAACCATAACAAAACTATGTTCAAAATTGACCAAAGCATTTGCGTCAACATATCCTTCTTTTAACAATCTAGTAACCCAAGTATAGAAAATGTCACGTTTACTTTTTTCGAGGACGAAGAATATAGGAACTTCGCTTGTTGTCAATTCATCATTTTCCAATAATATTTCGATTGTTCTAATACATCTTTGAATATCATAACCGTCAAAAACACGAACAATAATGTATTTATTGACTGTTCCTTTACAAGCCCAAACGATATCTCTATAGATTATAGCAAGGTTACGAAATAATTCTTTGCTGTTTACTGTGGTATTAATCATATCAAACTCAAATATGATTTTTCCATCTTTCCTATCTTGTTCGGACAAGAAGAATTTGTATCTCATAATCCCTTCACTAATAAACTTTCTTTCAATAAAACCTTTATCGAAAATACAGCTATTTATATTTTCCATAATAACCTCCTATATTGAGTCTAATACTATTTTTGATATGTTAACGTGCATAATGCGTTTAATAACAAAAGATAAAGGGTGAATTACTCACCCCCTTTCTTTCTCTTTGCTGGAAAATTATCACTTAAAGTGTTTTTGAATATATACATGTTTATACATGGATTCAAGAACACGCTTGGTAGTTTTAACCATAACAAAACGCTTGGTAGTTTTATCCATAACAGAATAACTCTCAAAATCAACCAATGCGTTTGCGTCAACATATCCTTCTTTCAGCAATCTAGTGATCCAAGTATAGAAAATGTCATGATGACTTTTTTCTAAAACAAAGAATATAGGAACTTCGCTTGTTGTCAATTCATTACACTCCAATAGTTTTTCGATTATTTTAACACATTTTTGAACATTACAAGCATCAAAATTACGAACAATAATGCAAGTTTTAACCGTTCCTTTACAAGCCCAAACAATATCTCCACGGGTTATAGAAAGATTACGAATGAATTCTTTGCTATTTATTGTAGTATCAATAAGATCAAACTCAAACATGATTTTTCCATCTTTCTTATCTTGTTTGGACAAGAAGAATTTGTAATTCAAAATTCCTTCATTAACAAACTTTATTTTAATGAGAGTTCCATTAAAAATACTGTTAAATGCATCTTTCATAATATACCTCCGATTATAGGACGAGTTCTTTATAACAGATTTCTGTATCCTATTATCACTATTATAATATATAGATATTATAAAGTTTCCGATAATATTTTTATTAGTTCGTCTGATGTTATAAACTCTTCTCCTTTATTCTGGTTTACATATTTAGTGAAGATTTCATATTCAGATAGGTTATTGTCGAAGATATAATCATATTGAGCAAACTTATCATTTGTCTTCTGATTCTCTTTCATCGATTCAATGAAACCAGAATCCTGTACGTCAATAATTATATTCTGTCCTTTTGTACTGAAGTATTGTTTAACTGCGTCTGTTGAAGTTGTAGCATTTCGAAATCTTATCTTCAAATAATCAATACCAGAATTCTTTAGTTGAATGATATAGTTTATGATTTCCTTTACATCACAATCTACCATATTATCTAAGTTTATTGTATCGTATCGAAAAGATTTGATTGGTTGAAACTGTACAGAATATTGATGAGTTGGAATGTCGTATAAACAAATAAGAAAGCCTTTTTCTTGTTCTTCTCCAAATCTCCATCTTAATGGGCTACCGGAATAATAAATATGGTTTTGATAACATCCTTGTACATGAACATGTCCACATAAGATAGGACCATTACAACGAGCAAAGCTGTTAATATCGAATACTGGGCTTTTAACTGTATCTAAATCTTCTCTATCTAATCCATAGATTGCACCTTTGATATTACCATGAAGAACAGCCATATCATAGTCTTGAGTATAATATAGTAATTGTTCATAATAATCTCTACCTTTGTTATATTCTTCTGGAATGCATAAAACCTTTGTTCCTTTGATATCTTGAAACTGCATATTCTCTACAATTCTTATATCTACTCCAGAGTTTATATATCGATAGAATAGTTTCAATTGGTCTGCATCATGTGAAAAAGTACCATGTAATAATACAAGTGTAGCATTATTCTGAATACAAAGCTTTACAATTTCATCTACAAATAGTAAGGCATACATAATAACATCTGAGTTTGACATAAACTTATGATGGAACAAATCTCCATTAATAAAGAATGCATCGAAATGAATCTTTCTAACTTCATTTATCATCTGTTCCATTAATATATCATATTGTAGTTTTGGATCCATCGCTCCAAAATGAATATCTGCTGTATGAATCTCAACTAATGTCCTATTATAGTATTGCATTCAATTCACCCTCCGATTTATAATAATTTATAGGAAAGTTTTTTAGTAAATTAAAAAAAACATGGTTATATATCATTATAGTGAATAGCAGAAATGTTATTTCCGACCCGTACGGAATTACGGAGAATTTTAAAATACAGGAGGTATTCTATCATGAATACAACAGCAAACAGAAACACAGCAGCACTCACAGGTATCTTCACAACAAACGTACTGGCAACAGTTAACCCGAACAACATCAAGAATGGTGTTTTGTATTTGGGATATTCCGTTGAACTCGGAGAAGGTGTGCTGATGAAGATTGCACCTGATTGTGTTCTTTTTGGACCGGTTAAAAAACCGAATATCCCAAAAAGAAAAAAGGAAGCTAAAAAGGAAAGAGTAAATTTCCTTTATAATCATTCTTATTACGTCATTTTCATGAATGATGTAAAGAAACTTCCGGATATGTTATTAAGACATATGGTGATTCAGGTATTTCGTACCGATGAATGCTATAATGAATCGATCAGCAGTCTTTTCACCCAGTATCTTTTAAACAAAAACCGAGAACTGTATTATACAGTGAAAGATAAAATTACTGCATTACCACAGATTAATCGGGTAAAAGAACTGGAAGAAAAACCGCAAACAAATCAGACTGCACCGATTGATACCGATTTGTTTAACAGCTTCATGGGCATAGCCCTTGGACAAACAGGTTTGACAGAAGCTGATGTTACCGAGTACGTTGGTTATGTTACTCAGTATATCCAAAACAAAAGAGAAGAAATGAGTATTCTCAAAAAGAAGATATCGGAAATTTCCGAAGATATCTCTTCCAAATCTTCGGAGTTTGTTTTGGAAATTCAGAAGCGGAAAGAAGCAGCTGAAAAGAGAAGAGAAGAAGAAGCTCGTAAGGTTGCTGAGGAAGAAGCAAAGAAGAAGCAGGAAGAAATTAACTCTGTAAGAGAATTTCTCTCTGGGGCTTCAGATGATATGATTCAGTATCTGAAAGCACAACTTGGTGTTAAATCTGAAGCTAAAGAATCTGATTCGCTGAAAGGTGATATCAATATGAAGGTCAGAGTTGTTCCTTCTAATAATGATGATTCTTGGGATTTCTTTGCAAAACACATCAGGGAAATTTGTGATCGTTCAGCATTACCAAATAGGGAAATTCTTGAGAGGCTTGTGAAGAAATCTGACGGTATGACCCTTAAAGAAATTGCCGATGCGATGGGGTTTAACTCCAGCGGAAGAATCGTAAGAATAAATGATCTTCTCAGAAAAATGAAATTTGACAAGATCTTAGGAACCAGAGTTCGTAAATCTGGTTATAAGATAGCCACTAATAAAGAAAGTCATGTCAATGGTGGTGTAACGAGAAAAATTAATTGTGAAATTTATAATGAATTGGCATCTGAATCTGAATATATCAAATAAATTTTATATCCTGTGGATGCAGTTGTGATGTAACGAATAACAGAGTGGATTTTCCACTCTGTTATTTTTTTATATTTAACCTCAGATTAACTTTTTTATAAAGGAGGTGTATTATATGGATAACTATTTACTATTTGAATCGGGTATAGACTATAATAGAGTATTTGCTCATCGAGGTGATATATTCATCTGCGAAGGATTATTCAAACCCATGTCTGATATCGAGGAAAATGACCATATAATAGCAAAACCGAATAGACCGGTTTTAATTATTTCTGATGATATACATAATGCTGATATTGTGAAAGTGTTACCATTCTCTACAAAAGCTGGTTCACTTGATCAAGAATCTATTACTTCTGGTAGAGTAATTAGAGTCCCTGGTATTAAAAATGATACAAACTCTAATTACATCGATGTATCTCAGATATTTACGATTAATGTATATCAACTGAAATATAAGTTAGGACATGCTTCTCAAGAAATTGTAGATGCAGCGGTAGCATTACATACACTACAAAACGTTGCTAATGCTACATCTATTAATACGATTGTCAAAATTTTTAAAGAGAAATTTCCGAATGCTCCTATTTTTAATCAGTTAAATACAATCACTGCAAATAGCTATGCAAATGGTCAAACAATATTTGTGAATAATATGTATGATCCTTCAGTCGATTTGTTCTCAGAAGTTAAGCAAGTTACATATGAAGAATTAATGGCTGAGAATGCGACTAAACCTGTATTAATGAATCCTGAAACAAAAGAACAGGCATACGAAATTTACCAAAAATGGCTATCTATGGGAACAGATCTATTTAGAGCAAAGTATGGTTTAACAAAACAACAATATATTACTTTACGAGATAGATGTGTTTGTAAGATGCTTGGAAAAATTGCAAACTTTAAAAAACATGATTGGAGTGTATAAATAATGTGGGTTGGATTCAGTTCCAACCCATTTTGTTTTTTCTAAATATTTGAATTATATAATATAATAGTGAATAGTAGTTGAATACTATTCTGTACTGTCGAGGAATACAGAATCATCATTAAAGGAGGAGTCATTATGTTAATTAATGACAAGAGCACAGTTGTGCTCATCAACAACATTGATTTCGGTGATGTTAAAATCTCGAGAATCAAACTCGAAAATATGTTTGGAAAGGAGGAATTAAAGGGTAAGTATATTACCATTTGGAACAACAACTGCCCTACTGGATCCTATCCAACTATGTATAATGTCAAGGAAGGATTCAGTGTTGATTTCATTTTCGCCAATGTATTTACAGCTAGATACACTGGCGAAATCATTGTAAACGGTGTTGAACTGTATGTCAACATCGTTTGTAATGAACACGAAAACAGACCGGAGTCTGATTTCGTAAGCTTCGAACAGGCAATCAAGGGTTGCCTTAAGGAAACTGAATATTAATAGTTTTCCTTTAAAACCGATAAAAGAATACTGTCCGTCGTTAGATGGGCAGTTTCTTTTTTGTCGTATAGCTCGAACTTTATTATAAATGACTATAAAGGAGGAATCGTTATGGCTAAAAATTATAACAATACTTTTATCTATACGAAATTTCCGTATGAAGAGAATATTTTTAGATTCTTAGTAAATGCAAATCGTATTGATAAAGATACTGATAAGTTTGAGGATATTAAGTATGAGTTTAAGAAGAGACAGATTGACAGTTGTCTTCTTAAGGTTTTGATGTCTAAGAACGTAATTCTGTGTGTATCTGATACCACACCGTTGAATACACAGTTCAGGGTTATTTGTGCAAGAGACCCTAAGTTTAAATCTAATACAGATTATAAGATTTTCATTGATTGTACCGGACTTATTATAATGGATAAGGACGGTAGTTATAAATGTAGAAGTATTGATATTCTTGTTTCTCATATTGTGAATGCTATGACTACAATGATTTATCATAAAGCTGAGAATCAAATCCTTTCTACACAATTGGTCAGTGATACAATGGAAGCTTTCTGTAATCTATTTACGCATATAATTGACTATCTTGCAAAGATTTCTGTAATTCCTTCTTCTAAATCCAAGTGTCAATTCTTATCTTGTATGTACTTTACAGAGAACATCATTCAGAAGGAATTTAATAATAACTATCAGCATATTGCCGGTAGAATTACAAATCTTTCTGAAAGAGAACAGGAAATGATTATGGCTCAGTGTGACGAAAAGGATTTTGAATCAATTAAATCTTTTGTAGAAAAACTTGCTGACTTAATTAAAGTTCCTGCATTGAAAGTAGATAATGTGATTGATAAATGGATGTACTTATATGGTTCTAATACTGTATTTGCAATTGAATATTATCCAGCATTGTCTGCTATGTTGACAGATGCATATTGTGGTGCATATATCAACAACCAAAAAACAATCGAAAAGGTGGTAGGTAATACTTTAGTAAGTTATACAAAGAATGTTATTGCTAAAGGTGGGACGTTAGTATGAGTAAATATATGGAAGATATACAAGGAAAAGTTGCATCGAATCCAATTAATGAAACAAATACTAAATATGGATATATTGAGAAAGTCGATGGTGTTCGAAATTCTGATTACTATGCTATTGACACTCAATATATGTATAATAACAATGAACCTGTGAGTGATTTCGATACTGCTTATTACGATGATTATAGAAATAAAGTAGAAGAGCTTCGTAAGAAAACGGAAAGTACTTATGAAGCATTAGAATCTTGTTTAGTTCCAGTTGAGATTCCAGGTATGTCATTTCAACCATTTGAATATGATACTGAAGAATCTGATGAAGGAGAAATCATCCAAAAGAAAGTAAAGTCGTTTACTTATTTTTTTCAAGACCATTTGTCACCAATTGGATATAAATCTCCTTTAACTGGTGGTGCAGTTAAAGAATTTGTTTTCAGAACAAATAAAGTTAAGTTCATTGATGATCGTCATAGAAGACTAATCTATGATAGAACAATTCATCTTATGAGTCTTAAAGAAGATGAAGATAATGATGTTTCTTTTAAGCAAGTTATTCTGAGAACTTTCTTTGATTATTATAACGGAAAATATTATTCTAAGGTAAGAGATTTAGATTCTATTACATATACTTATGAACAAATTGCTAGAGCAATTGTAGAAGATATTAAATCTTCTGGAGAAAGTTGTACTGTAATCGATAAAGATGGGAATGAAAAGAAAGTAGAAACAATTGATGATTTTGATTGCAAACTTCTCAGTGGTCAAGATATCGATACTCTGATTCCTAGTAGTTTGTATAATTTATATAATCTTGGTTGGGTTAATGCTGCATTGATTTTTCTAAACGGATTGTCTATTAGTTGGAATAAAGTATTAATTTCTGTAGATAGTATTGATACATTTATTATTGTATCAAATTTATCTAAAACAGGTGCATCTTTCTTAGATGATGATAAGGAAATATATTTAGACTATATTCATATTCCGTTTAAAGTAGCATATTTGATCGGCTCTCTAGATGCTAATACGATTGAATATGATAAGTATATTACTGATGGAAAGATAAATAAACAGATTATTTTTACAATTGATAAACCAACCCTTACAACGAAATTTACACATCTTATGGACTTGTATTCCAATTCTACTGGATATAACTTTGATAAGATTATTTGTCTTGATGATAATATTCGATTTATGGAATTTACTTTATATGATGGTGATGAATCGAATTTAAAAGATGCTGGTATTAATTATACAAAGTCTTTTAGACAGTTCTGTGATAATGATTATAGATGCAAGCTAAAGCAATTTAATTTTTTAGGATTTGAACTGAATCGATATGACCCAAATGACCAGACGGGTAGAGGTACATTAAAGAATGATGACTTTACAATAACTTGGCATCCATTTAATATTATGGACATTCGATTTAAGAGATTATTCAATAATCCTAGAATCTTTAAAGTATTCTATAATACAAAGGTATTGTACGATCAAGATAATATCTTACGAATTAAGAATCATGATAAGTTAGCAGATGAATATGAAAAGTATCGAAAGGATGTTACTGCAAATATAGAGACTTACCTAAATGAAATCTATATTTTAGCAAAGAAAGATATTGGTACATATATTGCTACAAATGGAACAATGTACGGATATAAGTATAACTATGTAACACCATATGAATGCTTTATGCTTTACAATACGTTAAGAGAATTGAAATCTGATACAAAGATATCATTCGATGAATTTAGAAAGATTAATGTATCTGGTATTAAATCTGATTCTAATAAATATAAGACTCAGATAAATCCTAAATTGATTGCAAATAAAGATGGTGATTGTGTATGGGTTATTTCAGTAGATGATGAGCAGAAACAATGTCCAGCTGTAAAGATTGTTGAAATTGCTACTGGTGAACAAGTGTTAGCTGATGTCAACTACGATGAAGCTAAGAATAATATTATTATTACAATGAATAAAGATAGCCAGAATATTCAAGAGAGCCTTTATAAAGTAACATTGTATTATGCTGATATTATTAAAGGTTGTCCAGCAATTATTGAAGAAAATGGTACTTGTATTTGGAGAGAAGTTGTAAAAGGAAATGTAACAGCAACTGCTGTATATGACACAGTAACCAATCAAGTCGTTTTGACAGATATATATTCTGATACGAAAGATGGATTTACTTCGATTGTAATTACATTCCATAATACAGGTAATATTGATAGTGATAGGTATAAATTGGTTATTAATATTAATGAATCTGATCAGCACAGTGTGCTGAATTATATGAATGGTGGTTTTATTGCTGTTCCTGTTAATGAAGATAGCATGTTTATGGAGAAGCTTGATGAAAAAGATTTCTATCAAGAAGATGGAACTGTAAATCCAAAATACAAAGACTATCTATTAAATATTCTAAATTCAACCAATGCTACAATTCCTGATATCCTTATTCCAATTGATAATGAAATCAGAAATGACCAGACACAACCAAATGATGCTTTCATTAATTATGAAGGTGATACAAAGGGAAAGTTATTACCATATACACCAATTATGAAAGAATTTGGTTTAGAACAAGAATATACTGATTTGACATATGACAGTTTAAAACTACGATTTGAATTAGCTTATCTTAATAACGTTGAAGAAGGTGCTACACCAATTGATGAATTTATCTATTATTTTGATAATGACTACTTGATAAATCTTAACAAGTATCCTGTCGTACTGAATTATCGGTATAGAAAAACTGCTAATATCTTAAATGCAATTGCTAAGAATATATTTAAGTATGATCCTAACATGGTTCTGGATTCTATTATAAAGATGAACTATTCTGCTGACTTTATCATTCCAGAAGAAATAGAGGATTCGAGAGAAGATGTTATCACAACTTCTACATCAGAACCACCTACTTCAGATTATGATTATATCTATGATCCTAGATTCTATTATAACTATGGATATTATGATAAAGATAATAAACCTCATAGACTTCAGTCTGAATGGGGATTAAGACGTAATCTTCCAGAAATGTTCTATTGGAGTTTAGATGAAAAGGAATATACATTGGATAGTATACATTTATTAGATGAAGTATTTAATTTTACTTATGACTTCAATCAAACATATGAAGAAAATCTTAAGAATGGTTTAAATTATATTGTAGGGTATGATGCCGATAAACTAGAGCAATCTATCAAACGTAGTATTGTTTCTTTCAGTAAAACTGGTGCTGAACTAAAGAAACTGCAATCACAGCATCCTTATAAAAAATATTGTACTTTAGATGGATATAAGATTATGACATTTTTAAAGAACAGTAACCAAAAAGTACTGTTTGATAACGTGAAATTACAAGTTGTTTTAAACAAATCTTATGGTAACTTAGCAACAGTTTCAGAATTGTATTATATTAGGAATGGAAGAAGAATCCAAATTACACAAGATACTTATCTTGAAATGATGTTTAAAGACCAGACTAATCCTACTATAACAAAGAATGCTGCATCAAATTCTATTACAGATGTAGATAAGAACTTTAGACAATTGTACACTGATATGAAATATAATAGAGATACTGATTTACTTATGTTCTATAACAATGATGATATTGTTATTACAACACAAGTTGATGAAGTGATTGATAATTCTAAATTAGAAATGTCTAGATGGAATATTGGTAAACAATATAACTATGTCATGATATTTAAGAATAGAGAGTTATATGATAGATATAGTAGTATTCAGTATACAGATATTGCTTTTTCAGTTGATTTCAATTCTGATTATATATTAAACAGTGATGTATTTGAATTTGTATTCTTTCTAAATGCAAATAACTCAATAATGAAGAAGATTTGTGAAACAGATGACGACTTATCTATAAATGTTCCTACTTTATATGCTTCTAATTCTCCTAACAGGATTCGTACTGATAAGTATGGTAATCCTATGGATAAAGGTCTATATGAATCTATAACAGAAAATAAAGATTTCAGCCCAGCAATTGCTTGTAATACAAGTTTATTTGATGCCGAGAATGTTCAATTACTTGTTAATATTATGCCAAGTAATAAGGATGATAAATGGACTGTTGATAAAACAGATAATACGACATATGAATTGTCATTTAACGTATTATCATATAAGCAATCCGTTACAATGGATACAAATAAAAAATTCTATGCTCGTCTGACAACAGATACTAAATTAAATGGTTTATATAGAGTTACAAAACAAGGTGGTGGAGAATATTTCCTAACATTTGATGGTAAAGTTCCAAAGAACGATGGCACTACTGGCGGTGGTGTACATGTTAAACCAGGTGGTGGTGGAGGTACTAGTGGAATATCTGGTATCGGACTTATGGCTCTTGCAACACAGAATGTTCGAGAAATTGATTTTTCTGGAACAATGGAAGAATGGAATAAAATTTCAAAGACTTTACCATGGATTAGAGATGCTACGAACTTAAATAATGGTGGTGGTATCAAATGTAAAGACGGAAATATAAAAGTTAAAAAAGAAGAAACACAGAATGGCAGTGTTTAAGAAAGGAGGGATGTTAAATGCAAATGTTATATTGTGGTCTTACTGATTTTAGTACAGTTGTAAGAAATGACCCTCAGATTACGATATATGGTGATGAATCCAATTCTACTGTAAGAAAAACCTTTATAGAAAATCTTGCTAAATGTTTAAACTCATTATCAATAATTGAATTAAAAGAAATAACTGTTATTGAAGACTATGCATTGTCCAATCTTCAAGTAAGCAAGTTTAAATTGATTCTTCCTGATACATTAATAACAATTGGCAAGTATGCTTTTCAGAATTGTACAGCAATGAACGATATTGTAATTCCTGCTTCTGTAACTGAAATTGGTGAAGGTGCTTTTTATGGATGCAATTCTCTCAATAATATTTATTTTAAAGAAGATACTAAGATCACTTATATTCCAGAATTGTTCTGTTCTGGTGGTGGACTTAACACAGTTGGTATCGAATATAAAAACGGAACAAGAACTGTTCATGATACAATAGAATTTCCAAAATCAATTACTAAAATTAATAACAATGCTTTTTATAATTGTGGTTCTATGGGTCATACTTGTATTATTGGAGATAATATAACAACAATTGGTGACTATGCCTTTTACGGTACTACGATTGATGCATTTAAAATAGGTACTGGTATTAACACAGGTTCTGACCAAAAGACAGAAGATTTTGATGATGGTAATTATGATACAGATAGAGATATTAAAACTCCATATGTTTTATATCTATCTTCTAAACGTCAGTTCAGATACAAACATTTTGTCGCTACAGAAGATATGGATGCTGGTACAATCTATTTACTAAATAAGAAAGAATATGAAGTACCGAATGAAAAGACATATGTATATAAAACCGATGATGATGACTTTAAATTCTGTTTAAAGAATTCTCATTTGCTAATCTTTAAGAATGGTCTCCTCTTACCAAAATCATATTATTATCTCCATTCTATTATCAATACTCCTATTACAGACGTTGGTGTTGTATTTAACATATCGATTAAAACAGGAGATATTATTGATATCTTCTATGTTACTAACGACTTATTCCATATAGATACAGAGTATTATGATGAGAAAACAAAAGAGCGTTATATCACAAATGGTGATATAGAATTGAGTAAGAATGAAGATGAATATAGAGTAATGGGTAATGAACTTTATGAAAATAGTAATACTCGAACAAACTATATTAAAATGCATTCTCCTTTATATGGTATTTCTAGTAAGCATTCAGTCTTTGTATTCTTAAACGGTAAGAAGATTAGATTAGATGAATTAGAAGATATATCTGATACGATTATGAGTATTAAAACAGATTACTCTGTATATAATCCAGAAATCAATGCAGCAATCTTAGAAGTTCTAAATCACTTAGATACACAAGACATTATTGAACAAGTGTATATTAATGATGGTTTACATCCTGATAATAATGAATCAGCAAAAAATCAATTTACTAGTGCAACCAATCAGAATATCTTTAGAAATACAAGATTAGTAAGATCAATAGATTTAACAAAGTTAGAGTCATATGCTGAACGTACTTTGTTAGATAAAATATTAAATGATTTATCTGATGAGAACCTCAATAAATTATTCTATAATTATGACACAGCGAAAGGTCCAATGACTATGTATCGAAAAGCTAGTATTAATGAGCCAGATTTTATTAATAGAAATTCTGTAATCACGAGTATTGTAGATAAATACTACATAACAAACGGTACATCTTATATTGATGATAAAGCAGAACTATTTTCTACAGAATCTACAGATAAAGAAGTTATTGAAACAGATACAGAATAAAATCGAGGGGATAGTTCGACTATCCCCTCGTTCATTTATTATCAACAATTTAATAATATCTATGAGTATTGATATATACTCGGAAAGGAGTAAGTATGACTACTACAATGGTTACTGAGACATCTAGCTATACAGAACAAATCAAAGAATATACTGATTTGATTCATACTTATGGTGCTTCAGCTGTTATCATTGCTGTTTTTCTAATAATCTTATTAGTGGTGGTTGCTTATATCTTAAAGAACAATCAGAAGACTAATAATCATATTATTGAACAGCAACAAGAGCTTGTTGATATGCTTTTGAAAAATTCTAAAGAAGAGGAGGTGAAAAAAGATGTACCAAAACAAATTACGAGGAAAGAACCTGATTTAGTTCAGGTATTTCTAAACATCAATTCTAGTTTGAAAGAAGTATTGAGAGATTTGTCTGATACAATTGATGCTAGTAGAGTTGCAATTTATGTGTTTCATAATGGTGTTTATAGTTCTCATGGATTACCCTTTTTTAAAACGTCGTGTATATGTGAAGTTGTAAAAAAGAATTCCGGTGTTGTAAAGAATATTAAACCACATACAGGTTTACCATTACAGATGTTTGATAATAGCATATCCTATATTTATAAAAATGGTAAAATGAGTGTCCTTGATTCTAATGATGAAACAGATGAATTGGTACATGATTCTCCGGTGTTAATTGGTATGTTGCGGGGTAATAATATTCGGTCAGCTAGTGCAATTGCAGTATATGACCATGATAATAATGTTCTAGGGATCATCATGGCAGAGTTTACAGATGTACATGATAAGGAGTTCTTGATGAATGTTGAATCTAAGCTTATTGAAAAAGCACCTACATTATCTCCTATTCTTGAATATTCTGGTATTTATAATACAACTAATAAATAAGGTATACCTCCATAGTTTTCCAATAGAATAGACTCCATACCATTCACGGTATGGAGTCAATTGTTTATTCTTTCTTTCCCTGGTCTGTATCAGAAGACGAAGGATCATCTTTAGTACTAGTTGTTTTATCATCATATACAACAATAAGACGATTATCATCAATAATTGTAGTTGGTTCTACACTTACAACTTTCAATCCTTCTAGAGCTTTATCGATTACTTTAGCGGCTTCTTTTGTATCGTTAATAGAGAACGGTACAATCTTAACCTGTGGCTTTGTTACTGTAGATGTAGAATCATCATATAGAACTACTGCAACGGTATTAGAACTAGTAGCGGTCATCTTAATAGAAGAAAACTTTTCTACTGTCTTAAGTTTTTCATTAACCTGCTTTTCAATTTCTGTGACATCAGCACGACCAATATTAATAACAAGACTTTTCATATAAATTACCTCCATTATTTAAATAGAATAATTAAGTTCTTATCATCTAGCATGAAACTATCATACGGTTCTAAACCCCAAGAATCATCTTTATCTAATCTTTCAAAGAAGTCGGTTAATTTTCTAGAACCAATATATGCATCCGCTGGATTTGGAACAATCTTAACTCTTGGATTAGTACCGGCTTTGTATTCGAAAAGAATAATATACATAAATTCAGAAGGATGACAAATAGAAATAAAGGACTTATTATCTTCGTCCATTTCCTTTAATTCTTCATTAATAATCTCTTCTGTCTTAAGCATATTTTGAGAGCCTCTAATAACCCTTACACCAATTTCCGGTGTTTCGCTACCAGCAGTTTCTTCTTTATCGGCTACAAGCATATACTTACTATCATCTAAAGCTTTGATAAGATCAGCTAACCAAGTAACTGAAGAATCCTTACCAATTCTATAAATAGCATCATTGATTACTTTTTCATTTTCGTCTTCATATCTAGACATAGGGATTAAATATACTTGCTTCATTAAGACTTTACCCTCCTTAAATAACAGCTATCATCTTTTATTATAAAGTTTTGACAAAAAAATAAAAAGGCTCTCTTATAGCATATGCTATAAGAGAACCAAAGTTATTTTAACCAACGATTTTTTAAGAACACAGTAAATATTATCAATTTTCTGTATACCAAATTTTATCTAATAGAGAATGCTTTTCAAAGAATTCTCGTTCATCCCATTTACATATTTCACCATGTAAATATGCTCCAATAAATCTAAATCGTTCTGTATGGCCAACATCATTATCTGCTTTATTAGATGATACTAATTCAATTATCTTTAAATATTTAATCCCATATTCTTCCAACGCATTACTATAGATTTCCTTTCCATCTTTAAGATATTTAGAAGCTTGAATAAAATCTACTAATAACTTACAGTCATTACTTTTTTGTTTTACTTGTTTTTTAACACACCAATCTTTGGCTTCAATATCTTCAAGTTGTAAATAGAAATCGTTTACAGGACCTTCTTTAAGTTCTTTATCATTACCTTCTTCTTTCCATTTCTTTCTGAAAATAGTTTTTCCTTCATGGAAATACATCAGTGCAAGATTTAAACTTAAAGATTCATCGATAATGATATCAATTGGATTATCATTTTCGGAAATTATATGCCAAATAATAGGCTTTCCAGAAAGATTCCATTCACCATTGAATTCTAAATCTACAACATGATAACGGAATTCAGAAAAATTATGATCACAATATACATAGTAATTTTTTGTTAGCACATCAAATATATCATCATTCATAATTTGAAATTTATTATTACCCAATGCAATAACAATGAAGAATTCTTTATTACGATTTGATTTAGCTTTTGTATAATTTGGACGTTTAGAAGAAAACGGAATACTATATTTCGGTAAATCTTCTCTAAAGCATCCAAATATATATTCACACGAAATAATCTTATCCAGAAAATCTGAATGCAATTTTTTATTGTTTCCGGCTGGAGCTGGATCTAAAAACTTCTCTACTAGCTTTTTAAAATTGTAACACATAATAATCATAACTCCTTTACAACATGTCTATATTATAGGTTTCACCATCATCATATTCATACCATATCTTCTCATCAGATAGTAAATCACTAGTAGTAAATGCATAAGGTGTAGAAGAAATGATAGCATTACCACCAAAATACATTTTAAAGTATTTTGTTTCATCCTTTGCAAGAAAGATAAATTTGAATAATCTTCTTGGATTTTTTGTTGAAATTAATTTACCTTGCTTTAGTAACTTTATAGCTTCCAATGCCGTCATTGGTTCACCAACTAGAACATTCTTCTTAGGTTTGGTTTCTTCTTCTTTTTGATAGAATTGCTCAATTGTTTCAGAGAAATGGTCAAGTATATTAATTATAGCTTTATTAGGATTAACAAATTCAAAATCTGTTTCAAGCCATTCTATTAGATTCTTTCGATCAGTAGACCCAAATCCAATATCATACTCATCCTTACCAACTTCTAGATACTTGATTTCATAATAAGGTTTTGTTTTATCACCCATATCAATTAACCTAGAAACGATATAAGCATCTTCGACTAGAAATAGATGGTCTTTGTCCTTCTTCCGCTTGAACTTGTCAAATAACGATACTTTAGTATTGTCCATAAATGTATCCTCCTGTAAAATATTTTTACTATTCTGTTTTTGATTCATTAAACTTTGAATCTGAGGATTAACATTATTTAAGTCTCCATTACTTTTTAAAATTTCTAACAGATTATCATTGTCCATTTATAAATATTCTCCTTTTATTCGTTATATAATAACAATCATTAAAGTTCACCGCAAATATCAAACCTCTCATTGTCTTCTTTTGAAAACGCAATTATCCAATCGTTTGCTAAAATATCTTGATCTGTCATAAGATAATCAACAGTAACGCCATATCTACGAATTACTTCAAAAGTATTTTTATTTTTTATAAATTTTAAAAACTTATCTCTATTCCAAGCTTTTCTAGTACAAATATATCCTTTCTTTAAAAATCTTAATATAACATCAAATTCAACTCCTATAGGTTCATAATCTTTTATAGTATAACGCTCTGTTGCTACGATAACTGGTGGAGAAGGAAAATCAGATTTATTATTAATATCTTTATGATTTAATATCATATTAGCAAGTTCACCACTATAAGGCATATATCTAAAATTCATATTTAACACCTAACCTTTTCTTTTTATTTATATATACTCTGCTTTTAAAATTAATCTCCGAATGCTTCCATAGCATTCATCTGTGTAAACTTCTCTGTACTATCGTGGAAAGCCTTCATCATAATATTCTTTACAGAACTAGCTAATTGAGGAGTAGCAGTACCGATATTAGGAGTATTTAGTAGGTAATACAAGTCGCCAGCACACTTGTTGCAGATGCATTCGTTTTTACATAAACTACTAAAACGCATCTTTACAGTCTTCCCCTTGTATTTATCCATATTTGTACTGTCTAGACGCACTAATCTACTTCCTTCTACTATATAAGAATACATTAAAAGTTTTAGATAGTTTTTATCTAAAGTTACTGTAATTGTACGTTTTGTACCACAGTCGCTACCCTTTGGTCCTAACTTAATATGCTGAAATGCCAATAAGAATTTCTTTTCTTCATAACCCCATATAGCAGTTTTTCTAGCACGGGAATATGGACCAGCTGCTAGAGAGTTTGCCATTGCAGCATAATCATCTTTTGATACGCCTTCAGAATAACAAGATTTAATAATGTTGTATCCCTTGGTAGGGTCAGGGTCTTTTTGTGCACCTTTTACGACATACATATTCTTAAAGTTGTTACCTAAGTCTGCACCTGCACCAGCTTTAATATTATCCCATGCAGGGTCATCTTTTAATTTATCTTCACAATAGGCTAATAGTTCATTCTCTATCTTCTGCATAGTAAATGCATCACCGGCAGCTAATTCCTTTTCATATTTCTTAAACAATTCTTTCTTCTTTGGTTCAATGACTTTGGAGATTAATAACATATCCTCTGAAGAAGTAGTGCAAATTACAGTAGAATAATTCATGAATTTTTGACAACAGAGAATCCAGTCTTTAAACTGTTGTGTTGTCATTCTATCTTCTAGAATGGCTAGAGATAGTTTATCATTAATATCTCCATACACACCTTTACTAATTGGTTTATTAATATAACCAATTTCATCAAAGAGTCCTGGATAATCGATACAAGCTTTGTTAAAGAACCAAGAGCCAACTGTGGTAACAAATTCATTCTTGTTGTTATGATAAGTCTTTGGTGGTACTTTCATAACATCATATGTATTGAACTTCTTCTTTCCATTAAACTCCCCGAAACATTCCATGAATACACTTGTCTTCAAACAATCTTTACTAGATAACGATAAAATATAATCTCTTTCACTATCTGTAATATATCTAGATTTTCTCTTTTTAATAGCCATATTGGTTCCTCCTTATAAAATCAATTTTTATATGATTGTTGAAATGGGTTATAATTACATATTATAATATTGAAGAGGGAGGTCAACTACTCTTTAATACTATTTAAAGGAGGAGATTATATGTCAATTCTAATTAGAGATTTGAATAATAATCCACATGAACAACAACCACGTCGGTATGTGTCTATTAAAGACGTTAGTATACCGACAAAGAAGAACATTGTACCATCTAAGACACTTGTGATTAATGAATTAAGTGTTACGATTGTACAAGATTTTGATGAAGATATCGATTTCAAAATCGATACGAAACCTGGAGTATTGTCTGATAATAAGACAATCCCGAAATTGGATATTACTGCGAAAGAAGAAATCACATTTGATGATGATTTGACTTTAGCGAAACTGGAAAGTATCATTCGTCGTTGTGGTATTCTGGATGAGTATAAGGAATACTTTACGAATGACCCTGACATTGTGATTAATCAATATACTCTTAGTATTCAGAAGAAGTACAAGTACTTTAATGAATTCAGAGAGGGCATTATGATAGCTGGTGATATTGTAGTATAAAACACTATCGTCAACTTTATAATAAAAATTATAGGAGGTATAATATGTCAGACGTATATTCAACATCGGAAAATTATGATTACTTGTATGAGAAATTGGAAGAATTCTATAATGTTTCTGTTACAGGTAATTACCCATTCAATATTCCATTGAATGAAAATGGACAACCTTTATATAAATTTGAATCTAGAATCGTTCCGATTGATTTTGATAAGGAATGTGAAGATGATATTGTAAAAGGTACAGGGTTTTATATCGTAAAGAAGCAAAACATTAAGAAAGATATTCGTTCTATTGACAGTATCTTTTCTTCAAGATTTGGAATGCAGATTGATGATGTAACACCATTTGGGGACGTTTATAAATGTAAGTGTGGTAAAACAATGATGAAGGTAAACAATGGTTTATTTTGTCCGTTTTGTCATACAAAAGTAAGATATGTTGCAAATGACTTTTCTATTACAGGATGGATAAAGATGAATGATTTCACTGTAATTCATCCAAATATGTTTAAGAAGTTAGTAGCATTTATCGGAAAGAAAATCTTCGATGATATTATTAATGTAGAACCGAAGATTGATGAGGACGGTTTTGCAATCCCAAAAACACCGTCCAAATCAAATCCATTTTCTGGTATTGGGTTTATGGAATTAAGAGATAGATTTGATGAAGTAATGGAGTTCTATCGAAACAAATATAAATCCAATACAAATAAGATGGCTTATTATGAGGATATTATGCAGAATAAGAATATTGTGTTTACACATTGTTTACCTGTATATACATCTCAGTTAAGACCATTCTCTATTAAACAGAATAAGTTTAACTTTGAAGGAAATAATGCTTTGTACAATTTGATTGCTGGATTGGTAGCAAAATTAAACAAGCATGATATCTATTCTAGAAATCGTTCAAAGCCAACAAATCAGATTCTATATGACATTCAAATGAAGTATATGGAAATTTATGCAGACTTGGAAAAAGTAATTGCACAGAAGAAAGGTTATACCCGTTCATTGAATGGTGGACGTTATAACTTTACTGCAAGAAATGTAATTATTCCAGACCCAGATTTGAGAATTGATGAAGTCATTCTTCCTTATCCAACTTTGATTGAATTAATGAGTTTGACAATCATTAATGTTCTTACAAAAACCTATAGTCCTGCAGAGGCTTATCGCATTTGGGATGAAGCCCGTATTGAGTATAATCCGATGATTGCTGATTTGATTCAGAATATCATTGATAATCAGTATGTTGGAATTATCTTAAATCGAAATCCTAGTATTTCTCCATCGTCTATTATTCAACTTCATGTAACTGGTGTAACAAAGAATGACACATATAGTTGTCATTTACCACATGAAATTCTCAAGTCGATGGGTGCAGACTTTGATGGTGATACTTTAAATATCACACTTATCATTAATGATGAATTCTTATTGAACGCTGCAAAACTATTTAATCCTAGACTTAGTATGCAGGTATCTTATAATGATGGTATGTTTAATAGTAAGATGTCATTACAAACTGATACAATGATTTGTATTAATTCATTTGCACAACTTGGAATCAATTCTATCACAGAAGAAGAATTACGACTTATTGAAGCTTGTCAATCATATCAAGAATAAAGGAGATAATCATGGGACGCTATTCAATTGACCAAATAACAAAGGAATCATTCGAAGAAAGAGCAAAGAAATGCACTAGTATTAATGGAATTGTTTTACAATACGTTAAGAACAAGGGTGTGAAACAATCATCTGAAGAAATCAGAGGATTGGAAAGTCTGCTTTATCTTAAACTCTTATCGTTGTATAAACATGATAGAAAACATATCATTCAGTTGGAGAATAGTGTTATAACAGCTGGAACAATCTTATCACAACTTAAGATTGCTGTAAACACTCGTTATGGAAACTAAGATATAGAATCAGAAAGTAAAATAAGGGTAGGTGACGTAATTGTCACCTACCTTTTATTTTTTAATAGTATAGATAGTAAATAATCTCGATACCTTTAGAATAATCAATCAATGCTTCATTTGGGAAGTTAAATCTTGTGAATGGTCTGATATCAGCATACTCAAGATTTCCTTCTGGATTGAGATATGGAATTGCTGTACATAAAGAAATTGTATTAATCTTAGAATCATTTGTACCAATGTTTCTATTAAAGTATTCTCTACAGTCAGATGCAGATACACTCATCTTTAATTGTACAACAACCTCTGCTTCAGAATCACGTTTATCTTTCCATACATCTAGCCCAGAGCCAGTAATATTAATTAAATCTGCACTATCATCAGCATAGCGTCTAATTAACTTAGGTTCTTCATCAAATGTTTTAAAGAAATATCCGATAACACCATTTGCGTCCATACGACCAAAATATTGTTTTCTGTAAGATGTGCTTAAGTCAGCATCAGATGTTCTATATTTAAATGGAATCAAACACGTTAATCCACTTGTATCAGTTGTTGGATAAGTATTATTACCGCCTGTACCATCATTAAAATCCCAATAACCATACGGTGCAATCCACTTTGTATTATGTACTTTAAATACTCTAGAAGCTTCAATACCACAACCATCAATACCAACACACCATAGACAAGCTCTACGAGCAAAATGTCTATATAACTTATGTGCAGGTTCACTACTAATAGATAAGTTATTGAATATACTTAAAGTACTATTTGTACCGGCTTCACCAGTATAGAAATTAAATCCAGCTGTTGCAAAACCATCGAGTGTTGTTGGAATTTCTATAGCACTACTAGATTTAAAAGGTCTATTCGCATTCTTAAATGCCATATCATAACTTGGAATAGAATTTAAGAAATCATATTCATCATCTAATACAAACTTATCATAATCAAAGTCTTTGATTGCATTAAATTCAGAACCAGATACAATTACTTTATTGGAACCACGGAATATTACCTTACCATTAGCCATGGACATTAAAATAATATCAGTTCCTTTAACATTAGCTTTATCACCTTTAATAATATTTGTACCACCATTATTATCAAAGATAGTAAGTTTTTTATTCATAAGTATACCTCTCTTTCTTTATGGTAATAACACATTACCATTCGCATCCTTTTGTACATCACCTTTATATTCTACATAATTCATTTCAATTTTTTCAGATGGATTTATTTTATCTGTCAATACAAGTTTAGAAGTTAAACTTGGGAAGTCGAAGTTATGACCATACATCTTTTCTCCAAAACCAAATTTAATTTCATATGGTTCAAAATATGTAGATTTTAAATTGTATTTCTCTCCTATTTTAATAGGATCTTTATATTCAGTATGGTTATGAAAATACTTATAATCTTTTGGACGAACCTTTTCTAATAGATTATCAAACTTTGTAGTATAATACATATCATCAAGAATCTGTACATGATTGTTAAACGGGTCATCAATAATATAACTAATGCTAGTATCAAGAATCTGTGTTTTCCATGACTTAAAGAAGATAACCATTTTCATGATATATCTCTGGACATTCTCAATATTGGCAGTAGGAATCAGATTGAATATATATTTCCATTCATTTTTATCAAAGTACTTTTCCAATGCAGAAGCAATTAACTCACATAATACTTCTATTCTTCTTCGTTTTTCGTCTGAAGGCACATAGTAAGTTGTCTTAGATGTAGGGTCAGTAACTGCTGTATTTGTATAATTATATTTTAAATCAATTAGATGACTATATAGACTTGGATTTCTATATTGTAAGAAGTCATAATAACTATCAGCAATCTTACGGGTAATTGTAATAACTTTATCATCTGGAGAAGTTTGAGCTCCTTTATTAACTCTGATAACTTTTCCGTCTTTGATAATGTATTTCCACTTATAATTTGAATCGGTTATCTTATGTCCTTCATCATCAACTATATTGTTTTCATCATCAACAGTTACTTCTATCTTTATAGTAGGGTCTTGTTTACTTACTAAGTAATGTTTTAGTATTTCTTCCATTCTAAAGAAATAGCCGTCTAAGTTTGGTACCATGTAATATTTTCTAGGGAATTGATTTAGATAGTTATCATGAATTACATAGTCTTTCTTACCAGTTTGTTTATATACTTCATCATAGTATAAACAATCAACTGACAATCCATTTGTATTCGTATAACGACATTCACTGAAATCATCGTTATGAGAATAAGTAAACAAACCTTCATCAATATCTCTATCTGGTTCTAATTTAAACCCTCTAAAATATGGATATCCATCTTTATCATATAATACGTCTATAGCAGAAGTAAGATAGAATAAATCATCTGGATTTTCAGAATCACTATATACAGGACTACCAGATTCATCAATCAATCCATAATAATCATGATTCATCTTTGTTTCCATAAACGAATCAAATAAGACTTTATAAATATCATACATACGTTTCGATTCAGCATGTCGCATCATATAAGTAAGATGATCATATAAGTTTGTATTACTATAATAGATTTTCTTTAGCATATTTATTTTTTCCAAATCAGACATACTACTATCTAATCTAGTTAAAATATCTGTATTTAACCATAAACCATGAGAATTATTATCATCATTTGTATATTGAGTCGGTTTCCAAGAAATATCGATTGTTCGAATTTCTCCATATTCATTCACAATTGGGTGCTTCTCTAGATTATAACACCAAATATCAGAATGTCCAAAGTCTAAGTTTAATTTAGCAGTTGTAGAACAGTTCTCTGGACAAGTATTATATCTGCCACTTAAGAATGCACCAATACTCGGATTTGGAATATGATGATCTTCATCTGAGTAATATGGTTTTGCATTTGGAATATCATTAATCTTACTAGAAGGAAGTATCGGAGAATCTACAGTTCCAGTAGGCATTCCGTAATACACCTTTATATCATTATCAGCATCATAAACAAACCAGTCATCAAATCTTTCTGATAACCATCCTTTATCCATTGGTGACATTCCGTAACCTGTATTTGAGATTGTTTCACCAAATTCATTAATATAAGAATAGTCATGAATTTCATTCTCATAGTTATTATTGATAAAGTGTTTGTTTTGTAGATAGTTATAAATATCATTCCAATCGGTATCGAAATTGAACCCATTAATATACATATTCTTTTCCATATCAGATGCAATATTATCTGGTTCAACGCCATTGTAGATAAAGTTCAACGCAATTGCAAATGTAAGTAAATCATTTAATCTTACTTTTGCACTGGATAATTCAGGGTCAACTTCTACATATAAATCTTCTTCATCAATATGCTTATCATATAGCATATTCATAAAGTAACTTAATTGATATGACATCTTAACCAAATCAATCGAAGCTTCAACAGCAATATATTTTGTTCGTTCAATTGTAAATTCTTTATTAAGAATTTGCTGTTTCTTAGACTGATGAAGTTTATCACGTTCTTCATCTGTTAAAATATCAAATGTAGATACGCCATCCCAGAATGGGTCTGCTAGAGTAATACTATCATAGCTTCTTCTCATATCTTTTCGTTCAAGAACTTTAGAAGCATTCGGGTCAAGAAGTGGAACTTTTAGAAAACATAGATTATAGTTCTTTCTAAAGTATTCTTTACCAATCATGTCTTCTGTAATAACTTCATACACATATGGTGTTTTATATACAGGAACTAAATCGTTATCAATTGTAGATACAATATCACCTAATTGTAATTCATCTAGTGACATTCCAGTTATTTCAATAACATTTCCGATATCCATCCATCCTACATATCTAGGTGTAGGATTATTAAGAGCATCATAAGCAAGACTATCAAACACAGCTTCTACATATACTCTAACAGAAACACAATAGTTTTCTCTAAAGATTCTAGTATATCGTTCATATAAATCACCCAATGTACTAGGAGTAGCACCAAATGTAGAATTTGTATTGAATATATAATTAGATTGATCTCCGAAATAGTCACTAATTGTTTTCGGAGTATCTTCATCATCATCTGCTAACATATTGATTCCAGCTTTATATGGCATCCAAACCATAAACGGAATCGTATGGTTTAACATATATTTATTTTCAGTTTCTATTTCTGTATTATAATCTAATCCATGAAGTGCACAATATGCTTCATCAATTTCTGTATCGACATTATAGAAATATGTAGAAGAATTCAATTCTTCATCTGTAATATTATCAAAATCAATTGACTTATCATATTTGAATAAACCTAGGATAGAATAGATTCTATATTTAATTCGTCTATAATGAAACGCATTAAGACCGAATGTAGGATCATTTGATGTCTCTTCATCGAATACAAGTTTGATTACATTTGAAATAGCTTCTTTAATATTACTCAAGAGAGTACTACGTTCTTCTAAATATCTTGTACTATTTACTGTATCTTTATTATATCGACTTGTACCAAACCAAGGAAGATCATTTTTATAAGCAATATTATCTAGGAAGTCACAAATAAAACTATTAGAAGTTGTTGCACCATGTAGAACATTAATAGAATCAGCAATCTTTCCTGTAATTGGCTGATAATCAGATGGCAAAATTACTCGATTGATAGATGTATCAGCATGCTTCTCATCCTTTAAAGAATAACCATACACATATGTTCTAATAAAGTTATTTTTGATAATTTCACCATTCTCATCCTTTTCAACTGTAGTATCATCTATCATATATGGTACATTCATTAATGGGATTTTATTATTTGTAATGTCTTTCATTCTTCCTAAATAATATTCTCTATTTGTATGATACTTTGGATTGATATCATCTTTTGTGTAATAGAAGAAATCTTCTCGATTGATTCGTTTTGTTTTCATTAGATAATATGTATATACTATAATATCATCATTATCAAACAATTCTAGAATATCAGTAATGTTTCGATTAGAAGATTTATATTTAAGAAGTTTATTTACATTCTTGATGATTCTTATTTGATACTTTACTGGAATCTCTTTATAGTAAGCAATCCCATAAGATTCAAATAGATAACGAATTGTTCTAGAATCAAATACATCTTTATTGATGATGTATTCTTGTACTTCAGAAATCATATCTACCATTGTTTGTATGATAATTAGAATCTGAATAAATGCGTCATAATGATAAGACATGAATCGATAAGCTTCTGAGTATACAGTAGCCATTGTATATCTTCTATTTCTATCATACATTCGTTTGAATTTATTTTCAATGATATCAAATGTATTTAGTTTTGGGACATATAGAAGAGAAAAATTAACAGCTTTTCTTGCTGTATAGTAATCAATTCGCTTATCACCTAAATGGTAAATATATTGATAATGTGTATCTTCAGCATAATCTGCTTTGATTTGGTCAAGTGTACCATCTGTAATGATAACTGCTAATTGTTCTTCATCTAATTCATGTAAGTATTTTCCTTGCAAGTCATCTTTATACTGTCCCATGTCAATGAAGTATCTTTTATATAATTCTGGAATTATAAATGCTGGACCAATATCTTCATATATATCTTCAGGTTCATATCCTGTTGCTTGAAGATAAGCTTTTTCATCATTTAATGTATATGCAGGCGGTAAACCATTCAGCATTCTATAATAACTATTCCATTCCATATAGTTATATTCTGCATATGGACCATCTTTTATTTGATTCCAGTTCCCTTCTTTGAACTTAATGAATTTACCAGCAGCCATAGAAGAACGAAGGTCTTCATAATGTAAAGCTTGATTCTCATTTTTTGTAATTGCATTCATACCAAGTATCTTAACACAATTTACAATAAGATCAATGTAAGGATTATCTGTATACTTCATTTTAAAAGTATAATCATATCTATTACCCAATTATCTTACCTCCTTTCTATGATTAATATATTTTACAAAGAGGTCTTATTATGTTCAATGACAAAGTTTGTTACTTTGAAATAGACTCTCTTACCAATTATATCATAAATTGCATCTTCATTATAATATAAAGAAAGTTGTTGTAACATTACTGGAGAAATTCTATCACTTACTAAAGTACAAATATCTTTACTGATTTGAATTTCTTCCTCTTCTTTAATATACCAATCTGCTTTATAGATAAGATTCATTAAAGAATATTCCTGGAAGCAACTTTCAATAATTGCATCCAATCTTGTTTCAATATCTTTTGTGACATTCAAATGAATATCAATATTATACTTCTTTAATTCAAGTTCTTTATATTTGTACTTCAGCCATTTATTAATCGTTGAAGTAATTACTAAATTACTCACAATTCCCAGTATTAGAATTAGAAGTATTCCAAAAATAATAAGGGTTTTCGGATTCAATAGTGTGGATAGTACTTCCATAGTTTCTTTCACTCCAATTCTGTATTTCGTTTCCTAAAGTTAATAATTCATCATCATTAGATTCTTTCTCTCTTTGAGCAAGTCTAATATAATATAATAGTTTTGAACATATTTCTGGTGTAATACCATTATAATATGTCTTAATCAATTCTGTCCATTTACCAAATACTTGATTCGGATGTACATAGAATAAATCATCATTGTGATATAATTGATGAACTGTTTTACTCATCATAATAATCGGTACTCGATTCTGTTTATGTTCTTCTCTTAAAGCACCTACAATATGGAAAGTAGAGACATACCCATATGTATTCAAATAGTGCTCACTAATCATTAAAGCAATATCAAATATTGTAAGAATGACATGATTCATTTCAAGTTCAGCCATTTCGGAATTTATATTATGTAGATAAGCACAATGGTCTAATCCTAATGCCATTAGGTTTGCTTTATAAGCTTTATAGAATCTACTATGTCTAAATTGAGAAATTGCATTATTGATAAATCTAGCATAACTATCAATATCTGCTAAGGTTTCTTTTGTCTGCATAAGACTAATCTCATAAACAGAACTTGGGCTTCTAAGCGTAGGATTTCCGTTATTTAAGTAACTAAATATATTAGGAAAGTCTTTCCCATTTAATTCAATATCCATATATAACCCTCCTTATTTAACTTTTACTAAATAGTTGCTGGTATTAAAGAATATGGGAAATGTAAATTTGTAAAACTACATATATTCACTTATATATAATTATAGTGAATAGAAGATAGTA
>ERZ773224.14-NODE-14-length-233015-cov-13.867754_pt1 | contig 233015 bp, 207 predicted proteins | sample MGYA00580526_ERZ773224 | MGnify/ENA primary metagenome ERZ773224 (study PRJEB29015, sample SAMEA2737743) | human gut metagenome | biome: human gut; feature: human-associated habitat; material: faeces | place: China | collected 2012 ... | reverse complement strand
AAAAAGCACTGGAAAATTCCAGTGCTTTTTTTGTTGTTCGTAGTTCGTGGCTCGTAGCTCGTAGGGGCCGACCTGGTAAGGCGGCCCGCCTGAAATGTGATGTACACGTAATGCATGGTAAGTAAAGGAGCTTTGCGACGCGCAAAACCGTGTGAGTCGCTTATGCCGAATCTCGTGACCTGATGGTGTGAAAGTATACAGCCAGACAGAGATACCCTGGATTCGGCTGGATAGGTGGGACGACGGCTAGTGCTTTTTTGTTGTTAGTTGTTCGTGGTTCGTAGCTCGTAGGGGCTGTCCCAAAGGGCGGCCCGCTGTGATATTTGACCACAGCCCATTCGGAATGATGGTGCGCTTTTACGAGCCACGAACCACGAGCCACGGCTTTTTTCGCGGACTCAGATGCGACGTACTGCCGCGACAGACGCATGATTGTATTACGACCGAGTGTCATTCGTCATAAATTCCGACTATACCCACGATTCACAGCGGGACGCCTTGATCAGGACGTCCCCTACGATATCGCATACAGGCGATGGAAATGCCATTAAATTTCCCTGGCCTTTCCTCAGCAGAACGTCTATAATAGAAACAGCAAAATGACAAAGGTGGTAATAATATGACTGAATCTGAAATCCGCGATGCCGTCCGGGAAGCTGCGAAATTAGCTAAGGCATCGAATCCGTTGACACCGTCCATTACCAATACGGTGACGATTAATTTCGTCGCCAATGCCCAATTGGCCGTCGGCGGTTCAGCAGCGATGGTTTATTTACCCGATGAAGGCGTCAGCATGGCCAAAGCCGGTGCGGCTATGTATATCAACGTAGGGACCTTGTTCCCCATTTATGCGGAAACCCTGCCGAAAACAGCTGCCGTACTCCATGAAGAAAACAAGCCATGGGTCCTCGACCCCGTAGCTATTGGGATGGGACAGATGCGGACCAACCTTTTGACGACCTTTAAAACCTATAAACCGTCTATCATCCGGGGCAACGCATCGGAAATCATTGCCTTGGCTGGTTTATGGGGCTTAGAAGGTGGTACGGACACGTCGGATGTGCGCGGCGTCGATTCGACCGATTCCGTCCGCTCCGCAGCTCATGCTGCCGCTGCGCTGGCTCAGTGGACAGGCGGTGCTGTCGCCGTTTCTGGAGAAGAAGATTTAATTACCGATGGCCGACAGATTGTCCTTTCCCAGGGTGGCTCAGAAATGATGCCCTGCATTACTGGGACAGGTTGCTCCCTGGGCGGCGTCATGGCCGTCTATGCTGCCGTAGCCGACCCTTTCATTGCCGCCATTACCGGAGCCGCTGTTTATAACCTGGCCGGGACGAAGGCCGCAGCCCATGCCAGTGGGACAGGCTCCTTCCAGACGGCCTTCATCGACGAACTCTATGTAGCCACGCCCGATGCGATTGCCCAGAACCCGTTGATTGTAGAGGAGGTATAATACAATGAACACATTAATTGCCGTAGCTATTGCGCCTTGTGGTACAGGCGATGAATTTGCCCCTTATGTTGCTGAAATCGTGCGTATCATCCGGGAATCGGGCTTGCCGAACCGGACCAATTCCATGTTCACCGAAATCGAAGGCGAATGGGACGATGTCATGGCTGTCGTTAAAAAAGCGACACAGTACCTGACCGACCAGGGCTTGCGGGCAGAAGTCGTCTTGAAAGCCGATATCCGGCCGGGATATACGAATATGATGAACAATAAGACCAAGGCCGTAGAAGATATATTGAAAAAATAACTTGACAATCTCGCTCCATCGTAGTATACTGACATAGTCAGTTGACGCATGGAGTGATACTCAAGAGGCTGAAGAGGACGGTTTGCTAAATCGTTAGAGGTCGTAAGGCCTGCGAGAGTTCGAATCTCTCTCACTCCGCCAGATTACTGGACAGAGAGCACCTAGGAAATTTTCCTGGGTGCTCTTTTTTTGAAGGCTACGCAGGGGCCTGTTTTTTTGGTACAATATTCGTGGAATCTTATTTTCACGAGGTGTCTGACATGGATATAAAGTATTATGATATTGGGCTCAATTTATTTACCCGATCATTTCCTAAGCCGGAAAAAATCATTGCCGATGCGGCGGCTGACGGTATCTGTTGCATCCTGACTGGGTCGGAAGCGCGGGAGAACCGTCTGGTCAATCAGTTTGTCCGCAATCACACGGCTTTTGGTACGGCCGGTATCCATCCTCATGTGGCCGATGAAGCGACGGATGCAGATTTAGAAGAAATCCGGCGCATCGTCACGACGAATCCGAAAGTCGTCGCCGTCGGTGAAACAGGGCTCGATTACGACCGCATGTATTCCAAGAAAGAGAATCAACTCCATTTTTTCAAGGCCCTCATTGCTATGGCCGAAGAATTGGACAAGCCTTTGTTCCTGCACGAAAGGGACGCAGCTGACGATTTCCTGGCTTGTTTTAAAGGGCATGAAGCGATTTGTCCGAAATCCGTCGTCCATTGTTATACGGGTGATAAGAAGACGCTGGCAAAAATGCTCGACTTGGGTTTTTATATCGGTATTACCGGCTGGATTTGTGATGAACGGCGGGCCGCTCCCCTGCGCGATGCCGTGTCCATCCTGCCCTTGGACCGGGTTCTCATCGAAACGGATGCGCCCTATTTGACGCCGCGGGGATTCCACTTGCCTCGGACGAATGTTCCTAACAACATTACCTATGTAGCCTGGACGTTGGCTGGATATATGGATGTATCTGTTGAAGAACTCATAGCCCATGCTAAGGAAAACACAGAAAAACTTTTTAAATTACCATAAATTTCCTTGATGAAGTGTCGCCGCACACTCGTGACTTTAGTCATGAGTGTGCGGCGACATATAACATATGTCATTATAAAGTCGCAAATAAAACCTTGAAATCATCGAGTTTTCCTCCTTTATATGTTATTATATATGCAGGAGGTGAGAATATGACAATAGAAACCCATCATGGTCGAGGATATGTCTATTGTTTACAACACAGACACAGACCATGTACATATTCTCATAGACTGTTCCCCGCAGCACTTCATCCCAGACATAATGAAAGCTATTAAAGGCGTGTCTGCTCGACTGCTTATGAAGAAGCAGAGACTCCATCATTGGCGGGCACAAGCTGTGCAGCGTATCGTTGCCGACAAAGCCCACCGTGATGGGGTTCGCGTCCGTCGTGTTTGTGCATGGAACACATCAAAACTCGCTTTCGACGGTTCTGGTGAGGTCGAGCGAGACGAACACAATTATTCGATGTGTACTTTCAAAACTGGCAAAAGGTATCATTGTGACCTGTCTGCCAGTTATAACATTGGTGCTCGGTATTTTATTCGAGAAATCCTAAAATCCTTGCCTGCGAAGGCAAGGTTGGGCATGGAGGCAAAAGTTCCTCAATGTACCAAGAGAACCACCTGCACCTTGTCTACGTTACTTAGTCTGAATGCGGAGCTTGTGGCGTAATGCCATCAAGTTATCTGAGTTTAGTGCCTTATCGTAGAAAGACAGCCCGCTGTCCTAAAGACAGCATGACACGAACTGAATCGTGTCGTTGGAAGCACCCGACTTTAGTCGGGTGAGGGTTCACAAGTAGGTACTATATAGTTTGTAGTATGTAGTTTGTAGTAAGAGGCTGTCTTAATGCGACAGCCTCTTTTTTATGCCTCATCCAAGAGAAATCCCATGTACATCGGAAGTGTCAGGATATCCTGGGTACGGCCTATATTGTAATCGCCTAATTTAATGGCTTGATGAATATGATACTTTTCGGGATGTTTTAAAATCGTTTTTGTGCTTTTTGTATCACCTGTGGCGGCTTTGGCTTCGATAAGTGTGGCTTGGCCATGGTAGCGGATGACGAAATTAATTTCAAGGCCAGAGTCTTTATGGAAATAGTACAGCTTCCGCCCCATTTTGATAAAGAAGTCAGCGACGAGATTTTCATAGATAGCTCCTTTATAGGCATACAAATTTCCTTGCAGGATGTCGAACTGCGTTCCATCTTCCAGCATACTGACGAACAGTCCTGTATCGACCATATAGACCTTGAATACGGAATCAATGGCATTTCCGTCTAAAGGTAATTCGGGAAGGGAGAGATTGTAGCAGCGGCGGATGATACCGGCATCTTCGATCCATTGTAGGCTGCCTGCGTATTGGGAAGCTTTCGAGCCTTTTTTTATGAGAGAATACTGAAATTTCTTATTTTCCTTGCTGAGCTGTTTGGGAATGGACTGGAAACAATGTTTGATTTTCGCTTTGTCCCTGTTTTCGGCATATTTTACCATATCATCTTCATAAGCCCTGACAATATCTCGTTGCAGCTGTAAGACTTCATTTAATTGATGGCGTTCTGTATACGCTTGGACGACTTCTGGCATGCCGCCGACGACGGTATATTGTAAGAGCAAATCCCTCATTTTTTTATGCAAGGCTAAGGGAACCGGTGTTTCCTGTTGCAAGTATTGGCGCAGCATGTCGATGAAATCCGGACCGATGCCATTGGCCCATAGGAATTCTTCAAAATCCAAGGGATACATGTCCAGGACCGTTTCATATCCGACAGGAATAGATTTAGGCTGATTGCCATAGCCATGAACGCCGAGAAGGGAACCGGTAGCCAGCACATCAAAACGGCCGTCGAGTTTGAAAAATTTTAAAGCCGTACGTGCTTCTGGACAGACTTGGATTTCATCAAAGATAAGGACTGTTTCATGAGGAATAAAGCGAACTTCCGGACCTAATAAAGCGGACATGAGCATGATTAAATGATCGACTGCCAGAGAACCTGAAAAAATATCATTATAATCCGGATTTTCTAAGAAATTGAAATACACAACTTGTTTATAATGAACCTTAGCAAAATGCATAACAGAGTATGTCTTTCCGCATTGACGACAGCCCTTGATGATGAGCGGTTTATGATTGGGGTGCCGTTTCCAATCCAGCAGTTTCCTTTCTATTTTTCGTTGTAACATGAAATACTTCCTTTGCCAATGAATATTATACTCCCAATATAGCCTAAAATGTGCCGATTTTCAATGTGATTTCCTATTTTTCAAGGGAATTTTTCAAGGAATTTCCTATTTTTCAAGGGAATTTTTGACGATTTTTCCTATTTTTCAAAGGAATTTTGTTGATACCTGTGTATAAAACGATGAGAGAGGACGTCTTTTGTCTAATACAATAATATTTTAAGAAAAATATTGGAAACAATAAAATTTAAAATAAATATGGGGGGAGTAAATGATAAATTATAAGAGCTAGATAAAATATATAAAAATATATAAGATAACTAATTAAATAATTAAAATTGTATTAATAATGTATATATTTTTGAATTTGACGATGGAAAAGTGACGTAGTATAGTTAAAGTTAAAGAGAATAGTTATTCATAAATATATAGAATGTATCGCATAATTATAGGATTGCAGGAGTGATTGTCATGAATAAGCTGAAAACAATCGCATCGGCAATGGTTATTACAATGGGCTTTTTTTCTCCTGTACCCGCAAAGGTGAATCAAGGCAGTACCATTGATACATCGGCTGTATCAGAAATCGCTTGTCAGCATATGCAAAATTTGGCAGATTTAGGATTAGTGAAGCTGCCGGTAGGATGCAGAGATGTCATCAGTGGTCACTTTACCCGAGATGAAATGACCATCTTGACGTTGCAGGCCATGAGCCATTTGAATATGGATGTACACGGCAATATTGCAGGTGTGCGGGATACTCGAATACCGGGTGTCAAGGATGTGCTTTATTTACGCAAGCTCTTTTATAAAGACTTACAAAATAAAGGAATGATTGAAGATTCATCGTTATTTACCGATTTATCGCCTTCATCGGAAGCAACAGATGAAAAGAAAGACGAAGAACGAAAATATAAAATCAGTGGTGAAATACGCTATAACTACGTCAAACATAGTGGCAATGATCGATGGAGTTGGCGCGACAGCGAACTGCGCAGCCGCCTCTTCCTGGAAGGCCGCATCAACGACAACTGGCATGCCTTTGGCATGATCGAGAGTACGAAGCATTTCCTCGGCCATGATCACGGTGAAAAAGATGACGTCTTCAACGATAAGCGCCTTTACGTCCGCGGCATGCTCGGCAATGCGGCGATTACGGCCGGCCGCTACGGCTATATGCTGGGCGAAGGGAATATCTTCGACTCGTCCGTCACAGGCGTGACCGTCAACTGGGGCGATTCGCCGGAATATGAAGCCACCCTTGGCAAGACGAAAGCCCACGGCGGCATTGCCAGTGCCAGCGTCCGCAAAGAGACGGACAAGGCTGAGTACGGCGCCGGCGTCCACCACTTCGATACGGATGACTGGGGCACGAAGACCGAGACGATTTGGGAAGCCTACTATAATTACCATCTCACGCAGCGCTTCCTCTTAGGCGGCATGTACCTCGGCACGAGCCGCGGCGACGAAGACGGCCGCCACAACGGCTTTGTAGCCAAAGCCGTCTGGGGCAACATCCAGAGCTGGGAACCGGGCACCAACGAGTTCGACCTGCGCTATTACTACCAGCCGCAAGGCACGTACGTCTTGCACACGATGACGGGCCTGGCCGACTATATGGACGGTTTCCGCGGCTTCGGCGCGACCTATCACCATACGCTCCTGCCCAACCTGGTCCTGACCCTGGAATACTACCGCCTGCGCGAACTGACGACCGGCGATAAAGGGAATACGCTCTGGGGCGACCTGACGTATTACTTCTAAAAATTATGCCATAGAGGTGAGCCTGATGAAAACGTTGGAAAAATTAAAGAACGGCAGGGCACTGGCCGTCGTCGGTCTGGGCTATGTCGGACTGCCCCTGGCCCTGGCTTTTGCCAAGAAAGTACGGACCATCGGCTTTGATATCAATAAAGAGAAACTGGCGACTTACCAGCGCGGTATCGACCCGACGAAAGAAACCGGCGACGAAGCCGTAAAGGAAACGACGCTGCACTTCACGGCAGATCCGGAAGAACTGTCGGACGCGGCTTTCATCATCGTCGCCGTGCCGACGCCGGTTACGGACGATGACGTGCCGGATCTGGCGGCTGTCAAGTCGGCCAGCCGCATTGTCGGCGAGCATCTCTGCCCGGGGACCATCGTCTGTTATGAATCGACAGTCTATCCTGGCGTGACCCGCCGCATCTGTGCGCCTATCCTCGAAGAAGCTTCCGGCCTTGTCTGCGGCCAAGATTTCAAAGTCGCCTATTCACCGGAACGCATCAATCCCGGCGACAAGGTCCATCGTTTACAGAACATCTGTAAAATCGTATCGGCAATGGACGAAGCGTCCCTGGAGGATGTGGCTCAGGTCTATGGCATGGTCATCGAAGCCGACGTGTATAGAGCCCCGAACTTGGAAGTGGCTGAAGCGGCCAAACTCATCGAAAATGCCCAGCGCGATGTCAACATCGCCTTCATGAACGAAGTCGCCCGCGCTTTCCACCATATGAATATCGATACGAAAGAAGTCATCAAGGCCATGAATACCAAATGGAACGCCCTGCATTTCACGCCGGGCTTGGTCGGTGGCCACTGTATTAGCGTCGACCCGTACTACTTCATTTATGAAGCCCGCCGTTCCGGCTACATGACCCATCTGGCCGCAGCCAGCCGACTGGTCAACGACAGTATGGCTGAATTCGTAGCGACGTCGACGATTCGCGAAATGATCCGTGCCGATTTGCGGGTCCATCATTCTAAAGTCTGCCTTTTAGGGCTGACTTTCAAGGAGAACTGTCCGGATACGCGTAATTCCAAGGCTTTTCAAATTGCACAGCACTTATTGAAATATGAAGTCGATTTGTCGATTGTTGACCCCTGGATCAATCCGGCCGTCTTACCGGCTGATTTACGCGACCGCCTTATCCCCTTGGAAGACGTACAGGATATGGATGTACTCGTATTTGCCGTCCAGCATCGGCAATTCAATCAGCTTACACCGGAGAATCTGACAGGCTTTTACCGAAAAACAAATCGCCCGAAAGTGCTTGTCGATGTCAAAGGTATGTATGATCGTCATGCCTTGGAATCCTTAGGGTTCTTGTATTGGAGCTTGTAATATGCATCTCAAAAAACACGTCATGTATATCTGTTTGGGATTACTGATTTTGGGACTTATCTATTTTTTGGCTTTATCGGATATTTTCCATCCTAAACAGGTAGCTTCTTATGAAAATTTCACAGAAATCAGCGAAGAATACGACGCGACAGCGGAAATCAACGAAGCTACGGAAGCCTATGAAAAATCAGCAGATATGGCTCGTATTGTCAAAGGGACGCCGGGAACGGATAAAAAAGTCGTCTACCTGACCTTTAATGGCATGGAAAGTCGGGGGAACATGGAAGGCATCCTCAAAGCAATGCTCCAGCATGGCTTCCATGGAACCTTTTTTGTCGAAGGGGCCAATGCGGCTCATGAAGAAAAAGTGACGCAGAAACTCGTCGATGAAGACCAGCTCATCGGGAATTACGGCTTTGTCGGTATTACCAAAGCAGAACGACTGGATAAGGACCGCCTTATCGAACAATTCTGTAAGACCCAGAAGGTTTTATCACTCGTAGCCGGGCATCCGGCGACGTATTTTGCCCTGCCGGAAACACGCTATTTGCCGGCTTTGCTTAGGGCGGCTAAAGCTTGCGGTCTGGACTATGCTGTTGAAAGTGATGTAGTCATCAAAGAAAGCGATTTTACCCGACCCAATGGAGTTGAAAAATTATTGCAGCAGATTCAGCCGGGGATGGTCGTATCTATCCGCTTAGACCATCCGGTTCCTATTATTTTTTATGAAAAGAAAGAGGCCGATATTCCGGCAATTGACAAAAAGCCGACCATTAAAGATGATGTGGCTGCCGATGGGCAAAGCGTACCTATCGTCGAAGCGGTTCAGTCTTTATGTAATGCCTTAGCGGATCAGGGATATGCAGTAGAACCTGTGTCCGCATTAGTTCCGTTTTCAGAGAATATAAGGGAAGGAGGATCCTCTAATGGATTATAAATACCGGCACAAAGCGGCGTTGATTGCGGCTATCCTGTTCTTGCAGGGAGCCTGCTTCATGCCTAGTCTAGTATCGGCTGCTGGAAGTGTCGATACCTCCCAAGAGGAAGCGGCTGTACGAAAAGCCGAACGGGAATTATTAGTGGCTCAAAATAACTTAATTGAAGCACAGCGGGCATTGATTGCTAAACAGCAGTTAGCATTACAACAGGCAACAGGTAAAACCTATCCGGAAATAAGCAGCTTGCCGTCCAACTATTCCAGCGCCGCAGCCTCTTCGGATGGAAATAAGATACGGCCCTATGCGACAGCACCTGTCATTCGTCCGGTCGAACTGCCCATTGAAACAGAATCAGTCCCGGAATCCTTAAAACCAACTATTTTACCGGGGAAACAGGCTGTCCAGAATGAGGCGGCGACATCCCCTGTCGTCAAAATGCCTAAAACTGTGAATATGGCGGATATTCAGCAGATGATTGCTAAGAATCATGGTGTTCTGGCACGAGAAGAAAAGGATATCTACACGACAGAAGCTGCCATCCCTTTTACCTTTACAGGATTTTCACGTCGTGAGTCCGTCGATGCCGTCCTCGATGCCTTGCAGGCTGTAAATGGACGGGCGACTTTCTTTGTCACGGAAGGCGAAATGCGCAAAAATGAAGCGGCTGTCCGCGATGTCCTTCGGGATGGGCAGGAACTGGCCCTTTGTATTTATCCGAAACCGACGGAATCAGTGGCGGACGTCTGTGCCGATATCATCCGTGGCAAGGAATTATTAAAAACGAAGTATGGCGTCGATACACAGCTGGTCAAACAGTTTTCTGGTGTCGTCCGCAAGGAAACACAGGAAGCCGTGGCAGCTACAGGAAACCGTCTTATCGGTACTCGTATCAATGCAGTCCAGAGCCGACATAAAGATTATCTGTCGGCCGAAAAAATCCTGCCGGAAATTTTTGGAGCGAATACCTTATCGGCTACTCGCGGTGGTATCATCAATATCCGTATGGACTGGTACACCAAGCCTGATTTGGCAGCCGAACTCTTTCTATACATCAAACGCAAGAAAATCGATAATATCGCTTATAATGCTTTCGGTGACGTCAGCGGCGTCAATCCGGCTAATGATTCGGCCTATGCCCTTCGTTCTGTCGGCGATATCCTGGCGGATACGGCGCATCTTTGGACGTATCCTGTGCCTAAAGATCGTTATTTGCCGCAATTACAGCGTCATCCGCTGATTGCACCCAATATTAGCCATGAAGCCTTGGTCGATGTACTGGCAAAGCGGTATATTGGTGAACATACTGTCAAAGAAGACCGTACTGTCGGTTTTGAAGCTAAAGATTTTGAAAAACTCGATTTGACGGGCAATGTCAAGACCGATGAACCGGTTATTTTCTTGACCTTTGATGACTGGGGGTATGATAATTCTATCAATAAATTGCTCTATGTCCTGCGTAAGCATAATGTACCGGCAACATTCTTCGTCTTAACTCACAATATGCCAGACAATCCCAATTTGTTGCGAGCTATCGCCATGGAAGGCCACGATATTGGCAGCCATACCAACCTTCATAAGCCCATGTCGACAGAAAATGAACACAAAAAGCAAGTGCCGACAGAAAGCTATGAAGAATACTACACCGATGTGAAGACTTCGTATGAGCGATTGGAGAGTGTGCTTGGCGATTTGAAATGGCAGGACGGCTCCCCTGTGCTGACTAAGATGATGCGTCCGCCAACGTTGGCTATCAGTGATATGGGGACGCGGGTTATATTGGAAAATGGCTTTGAATACATCGTCAACGGCCATACTTCGACAGAGGACTATGCTGCACCAGATCTGGAGACGGAGATTAAGCGTATCCGCGACGGCCTATACTACCGTGGAAAGGTACGCAAGGGAGCTATCTTTGTCATGCATATGACGGCGACAGCCAAGTATACGGCAACAGCCTTGGATATTATCCTGACGGAAAACGAAAAGAAAGCCGAAGGGGACCCGACGAAGTTCCGTGTCGGTCAGTTATCGCAGTACTTGAACGGCGACTATTCACAGGCCAAGACAGAAAAACAACTCCGGCATGAACGCAGGAAGATAAAGTGGTGGTCATGATGTGGAAAGGAAAAAAGAAAGATAAGCCCAAGGAAATATTAGAAGACGTTCTCATGAAGGAACGGCCTGACCGGCGGCTCCTGCCTCATGTACCGGGGCGCCAGCGCAGCGGTCATAACCGTCGCGCCCTTCCCGATGAAGAAGTGGCAAAATACAGCTATTTGAAGTTTGCCAACGGTGAAGATGCCAATGCCCGCTATCTCGTCGATTATGACGTCCGTATTATGACAGGCAGCAAAGGGTTCGGCCATTCTTATAAGGGCAAAGCGAAAGATTTGTCCGTCACCGGTATGGGCTTGACCGTTGATGCCGATGCGGCGCGGGACATCGTCAAGCATGGTGTATTGACGGTTGCTTTTGAAATCACACCGGGGAGTATGCCTGAAGGGTTGGAAATGAAAGTCAAGACGCAGGCGAAATGTGTCCGTCCGACGCCGGAAGACTTAGCGGCTTTTTTGGCAGAACACGGGGAAGACCAACCCGTGTTTCTAGGTCTTGAGTTCAGTGAAAACTTATTGGAATATTCGAGTCGTCACAGTTCTCGATTTGCTGTCCCCTTCGTCTCGTTCCTGCTTTTCGTCATCTGCTTGTGCATTGTCCTCATGCGCACGGAAAGCGTTGTTTACTTCAAGTTTAACAAGTACTTATATCTATACAGTATCATTGCCAGTACGTTCTTACTCATCAAGTATATTTTCGGCGCCTTTTACCGGCCCGTCAAGATTGATGCCAACTATACGCCAGGCGTCACTATCCTCGTGCCCTGTTTTAACGAAGAGACGTGGATTCGGCGGACGATTTTGAGTGCTATGGACCAATTTTATCCGCCGGATAAGTTGGAAGTCATCGTCATCGACGACTGTTCGACGGACCACTCTGTCGAGCAGATACGCCAGACCATCGAAGAAATCCAGACCAAGGAAGGGCCGGAAACAGCAGCGCGCATCCACTATATCGTCCAGCCCGTCAATCAGGGGAAGCGGGAAGCCTTGGTGGCAGGCGCCAAAGAGGCCAAGCACGAACTGGTCCTGTTCGTCGACTCCGACAGTTTCCTCAATCCCTATGCCATCCGCAATATCGTCCAGCCTTTCAAGGACGCACGCTGCGGCGGCGTATCGGGCCGGACGGACGTAGCCAATACGTATACCAACTCGCTGACCAAGATGCAGTCCGTCCGCTATTATATCGCCTTTCGCATCATGAAGGCCGCTGAAGGCCTGTTCGATGCCGTCACCTGCTTGTCCGGCCCTTTGTCGTGCTACCGCAAGGACTTGGTTCTGCGCTATGCTGACGATTGGCTGAACCAGCGCTTCCTCGGCCATAAGGCGACGTTCGGCGACGACCGTGCCATGACTAACTTCATCCTGCGCCATCACCGGACGGATTACCAGGATACGGCTATCTGCTATACTATCGTACCTAACGACTACGACGTCTTCCTCAAGCAGCAGATGCGCTGGAAGCGGAGCTGGCTCCGGGAATCGCTGGTCGCCAGTACTTTTATGTGGAAAAAAGAACCGTTCATGTCGATCATGTTCTATATGGGCCTCTTAGTGCCTATCATCGCACCGTTCATCGTCTGTTACAACCTTATTTATATCCCCATCATGCACCGCGTCTTTCCTTTCACTTTCATTTTAGGGATGTTCCTCATGGCCGGCCTCATGAGCGCCTGTCAGCTTTTCCTGCGGCGCAGTACGACTTGGCTCTACGGCATCTGGTTCTGCCTCTATTATGAAATGGTCCTTCTGTGGCAGATGCCGATTGCCTGGTTTACCTTCTGGAAATCGACGTGGGGCACGCGGATGACGCCGGCTGACGTAGCTGAAGCCGCTAAAAAAGCGGGAAAACCGGTTCCGACTCCCCAATCGGCTGTTTCTGCGCCTGCACGGGAACATGAAATCGTTCCTGCTAAAAAGAAAATGCCGCCGGTGCAGCCGAAAGCGGAAATGAATGATGATCTTCGTGCTCAGATTGCCGCTTTACAGAAATCGATACGTCATCAGCAAAATGAACTGGAGCAACTAGAAAGACGGATAAAGGAGGCAGATGATCATGCTGGCCGATAAAGACGTGACCCGCCGGATAGATAAACGAAAGCGTATCCGCTTCATTGGGGAAGGGGCCTTTTTACTGATAGTCCTGGCTATCATCATCGATGCCCTGTTTGTCTTTTCGACGTATAAACCGTATGATGACGGCGATGTTGCGACCGATAAGGACCGCGGTTTTGTAGCCCTGTCTTATTTTGGCGTCGACCGAACGGGGACGAATGACCTCATCGGTGTCGATTTGCTCGATGAGCATTTGGCTGCCCTCCATAAGAACGGCTATGTCACCCTTACAGGCAAAGATATCCAAGACTACTATCACAGCGGGAAAGCGCTTCCCAAACATGCGTTGTTCCTCAATTTTGAAGATGGCCGCCGCGATACCATCGTCTTTGCGGAAAAACTGCTGGAAAAATATAATTATCACGCAGCCATTTCGACGTATGCCGATAATTTGAACGGCAATGACAGCAAATTTTTGCGGCCTGATGAATTAAAAGACCTGACAAAATATGGCTATTGGGAACTAGGGACCAATGGGTATCGTCTGTATTACATCAATGTCTTCGACCGCTGGCATCATTATCTGGGCAATATGAACCCTGTCGTCTATTCCCATCTTACGGGCGTCCTGGGGCGTGATTATAATCACTACCTCATGGACTACGTCCGCGATGACAAGAATTTCCCTGTTGAAACATACCAGGTCATGAAGGACCGCATCAGCGACGATTATACGATGCTCCGCGATACCTATACGAATGACATCGGCTACGTGCCGGAAATCTATACGCTCATGCATGCCAATACGGGCCGTTTCGGCAATCATGAAGATGTGAGCCGTGTCAATGAAAAATGGATCCGCAAGCTCTTCAAGATGAACTTCAACCGCGAAGGCGACAGCCACAACGACCGGAAGAGCAGTATCTATGACCTGACCCGTATGGAACCGCGGGCTTATTGGCCGGTCAATCACCTGCTCATGCGCATCCATGATGACGGGGCCGATGACATCCGATTTGAAAAAGGCGATGCGGACCAGTATGCACAATGGGATGTCGAAGACGGGGCTGCTGAATTTAAAGATGAAGCCATTTACCTGACGACAGCGGGAAAGGGCAAGGGACAGATGAGCCTGAAGGGGAAAGAGGATTTTCAGGACCTGTACCTATCGACGCGCCTCAAGGGCAACCAATATGGGACGCAGAAAATCTTCCTGCGGGCCAATGGCGACTTGACGACATATATCGTCGTCGGCCTGGTCAACAACAACCTCGTCATCGGCGAATGTCATGACGGGTCTTATCAGGAATTGAAGAAAGTTGATTTACAGCTCTTCGATGGGCAGAATTATCTGTCTGAAGACGAGGACAAGAAAGAAGTTGCTTCGACGGAACGGCAGGTCCTGGCCCGCTACGGCGCCAATGTCAACATGATCCAGAAACAGTTAGGGCGTCTGGCAGAAGTTGAAAATGAAGATGCCCGCACTGTCGCTGAAGGGTCACCTGAATACCGGCCCACCTTGAGCTATCATAAACGGGGAAATCGTCAGCTGAATATCGAACTCCACGGCGATTTGCTGAGTGTCGATATTGATGGTCGGCCGGCAGCCGCGAATGTAACCGTCAGCGAACTGGATGCGGGCCGCCTGGTCCTCGGTGCCCAATGGCCCGGCTATGGCTACAGTCAGACCAATTTGGCCGATGACGTCTATGACGCCGTTTTTGATGGTTTGAAAGTCACCGAATGGACGGCTAATGAAAGTGAAGGTGCCCTCCTGTATGATGTTCATTACCAGGGCTGGCAGAAGTGGAAATACAAAGCTCATATCTGGTGGCGCAAGGTCCTCGATTGGGCTTTGGCACATTTTTAGGAAATGAGGAAAGTCAACATGCGCAAAATCATGAAAATTCTCTCCGGCGCCGTCGCAGCCGGCATCATCCTGGTCGTCGCCGGGGCGGTGTCGCTCATGGTACCGTCGACGTCGGCAGCCAAGCAGCGTCCCCAGCCGACTTTTGACAACAATGCCTGGATTGCTTATTGGGATTACGACAAAGGGCTGAAAGAAGCCAAGGATATTAGCAGCCAGCTCAATTCGATCAGCTATTTCGGCGGGGCACTCGATCGTCAAGGCCAGGTCATCGTCCTGGGGCCGGCCAAGGCGTTCGCGGCAGAGAAACTGCCCCGCTATAAGGTGACGGTCAAGAAGTACCTGACCGTCGTCAACGATGTCTATGACAACCCGCAGGACCCGAAGGGGCAGACCAAGGTCAAAGATACGTCAATCCTGGAAACTATTCTGGCCACGCAGGCTTCGCGTCAAGCCCATATTGACGATTTGTTCCGGACTATGAAAGCCTATGGCTATGACGGCCTGGAAATCGATTATGAACAGGTTTGGAAGAATCCTCTCGTGGCTTTCCGTTATGTGAAATTCATCCAGGAAATCGCCGCGGCAGCTGACGAACAACAGGTGCCTTTGCGCATCATTTTTGAACCGTCTGTCCCGGCCAACAAGCTCATTTTCCCGGAAGGGCCGGAATACGTAATCATGTGCTATAATCTCTATGGTACGCATACGAAAAACGCCGGTCCCAAGGCGGATCCGGACTTCATCAATACCGTCCTCGGACGGGTGGACCGCCTGCCGCGGCCGCACAGCATCGCCTTTGCTACTGGTGGCTGTATCTGGGAAAGCGGACAGAGCCCGCGTATGGTCACGGAAGGAGAAGCCCGGGAGCTGGCTAAATCCCTCCATGCCAAGGTCCAGCGCGAACCGTCCAGCCAGGCCTTGCGGTTTGAAGGGCGTCGGGCCGATGGCGCGGCCGTTACCGGCTGGTATGGCGACAGCGAGACGATCCGGGCCTGGAAACAGCAGGCTCTGGAACATGGTGTCGATGGCATTTCCCTGTGGCGCTTAGGGGGAAATGACCACATCAGGACATACTATGTTGGCTTGATGCCATAGTATATTTATGCTTTTGTATGCTGTTTGTTGACACAAGTTTAGGCTGGGTATATAATACTTGATGTAAAAAGTAAACATTAAATTCGGCAAACCCGGGGAAACCCGGCGACGCAAAGCTATAGGGCCTCTACTGGCAGCCAGTTGCAATCTCTCTTTTTTGTGTGCAAAAAAAAGAATCAGGTTTCTGATGACGGCCGCCGTACAGCCAGTATGGGGCCGCTTTTTTTGTGTGTATCAGACAAGGGGGATTCCATGTACTGTAATCAGAAAAAGATGGCGACGCTTATTGCGATTTTACAGGATGCCGTGTGTCAGGCTATGACTAATGATGACCCGGACGACATCCTCTTTTCCTTTGTTGCCCGCATTGGCTCATTTTTAGGCGCTGGAAAAGCGTTTCTCTTTGATGATACGCCTATCCACTTCTATTGCTGGACCCCGGACGGCATGACTTATGATACGGATCGTGTCATCCCGAACGAAGATCGGCAGAAGTTGCGGAGCTGGTTCAAGGACTTGGCCAGTCGTGCCCATCCGGTCTTCATTGCCGATACGGCAGACTGGCCGGACCTGGATTCTTCTGTCAAGGAAAATATGCATCGTGCTCACATCCATAATGTAGCGGCGATGGCATTTTTTATGCCGGACAAACGGATTGGCGCGATTGTCTTGGAAAATATTCATCCCGATGCAAGTGAACAGGCCGACGGACTACTCCGCCTGGCAGGCAGCTTCCTTTTAGTGCTGCTCAAAGGCCGCGACCATATTTATCAGATGCGGAACCACAGTTTCATCGATCAAATGACCGGCGTGTTTAACCGCAATGCCTTCGATGCCTATCAGCAGCACGTCAACTGCCAGGTCAGCATGGGCGTCCTCTTTGCCGATATCAATAACCTCAAGAAGACGAACGATGAAGAAGGTCATGCCAGCGGCGACCGGCTCATCTGTCATACGGCGTCGATTCTCCAGCAATACCGCCATGGTGGCGAAGTCTTCCGCATCGGCGGCGATGAATTCGTCATCATCTGGCAGCATGTAGAAGAACGGGATTTCCATCAGGCCTGCTGTCAGATCCGCAGACAAATCGCGTCCCAAAACTTGAACATTGCCCTTGGCTATCATTGGGTAGCCGAAGCCATCCAAGGCTTGCCTCCTGTCCTGCAAGCCGCCGATAAGCACATGTATGAAGAAAAACGACGTTACCATAGGCGGCAAGTCATCCGCCCGTAGGGGCCGACCCGGCCAGGGCGGCCCGCCACGAGCCACGGCTTTTTTCGCGGACTCAGATGCGGCGTTCCGCCGCGACAGACTCAAACTGACAACGACGCTTCGGGAAGCCCTCAGCGCGTAAAAAAACGCCCCGACCGGGGCCTGCGTAGGGGCCGACCTGGTAAGGCGGCCCGCCTGAAATGTGATGTACACGACATGTATGACGGGTGATGCGTGAAAAAAAGCCTCATATACCAGAATGGTCATACCCACGATTCACAGCGGGACGCCTTGCTCAGGACGTCCCCTACGGTATCGCATACAGGCGATGGAAATGAACGCAGCCCGCCACGAGCCACGAGCCCTTGCGGCCCGCCCTTCTTTGCTGGTATAATAAACTCGATGAATTATGCATTGAAGTTTATTTTTTACCCTGCAAAGGAGGGTTTTTTATGAATATTGCGCAATATACGAAAGCGGCATCGCTGGAAGAAGCATGGGAGCTCAATCAGAAGCGGGCCGCTGTCGTCCTCGGCGGCGGCTGCTGGCTCCGCTTGTCGCCGCAGCGGCGCATTGCCCAGGCCATCGACTTGTCCGGGCTGGGGCTGAACCAGATCGAAGAAGGAGACGATGTCTTCCGCATCGGCGCTATGGTCACGTTAGGGCAGCTCGAAGGTCATGAAGGGCTGGCCGCTTTTACCCAGGGGGCTATGAAAGAAGCCGTCCGCCATATCGTCGGGACCCAGTTCCGCAACATGGCGACTGTCGGCGGCAGTATCAGCGGCCGCTTCGGCTTTTCTGACATCTGGACGCTGTTTCTGGCCTTGGATGCCCGCGTCGAATTGTACAAAGGCGGCACAGTCAGCCTGACAGACTTCGGTCAGAACGGACCGGGTACGGATATCGTCACGCAGGTGGTCATCCCGAAAAAGGCCTGCCAGACGGCGTACGCTTCACTGCGTCTCAATGAAACGGATTTCCCGGTCATCGCCGTAGCCGTGTCGGCCGACGCAGAAAACGTGCGCTGTGCCATCGGCGCCCGTCCGGCCCGGGCCCAGGTTGTCAGCCTGCCCGTAAGCGATGTGCGCAGCCAGGGGATGGAAGGGGCCGCTGCGTCGATAGCCGGCTCTTTGAGTTATGAAAGCAATATGCGCGGTTCTGCCGATTATCGTCACGATATGGCGGTCGTCCTTTGCCGTCGCTTACTGACGAAAGTACTGGGAGGTGACCAGTGATGACCATTACGTATTGGCTGAACGGCCAGAAGGCGACGGCTGACGTCGTGCCGGGCCTGATGCTCTATGATTTTCTTCGCAGCCAGGGCTGTTACAGCGTCAAATGCGGCTGTGAAACGACGAACTGCGGCCTCTGTACGGTCTGGGTCGATGACGTACCCGTCCTGTCCTGTGCCATGCTGGCCGTCCGCATCGACGGCTGTCATGTGACGACCCTGGAAGGCTTGCAGGACGAAGCCAAAGAATTTGCCCTCTATATGGGCCGTGAAGGCGCCGACCAGTGCGGTTTCTGCAATCCCGGTTTCGTCATGAATGTCCTGGCCATGGTCCGCAAGCTCGATGCGCCTACCGAAGACGACATCAAGGAATTTTTGTCGGGCAATCTCTGCCGCTGCACGGGCTACGTGAGCCATATGCGGGCCATCAAGGCCTATTTCAAAGCCAAAGGGAAGGAGGTCCGGGCATAATGGAATACAAAGTTATCAACCATACTGTTGCCAAGAAGGATTCCCAAGCCCTGGTCACAGGCCAGCCGGTCTATACGGATGATCTGCGGCCCAAGGACTGCCTCATCGTCAAGGCCCTGCGCAGTCCTCATGCCAGAGCCATCGTCAAGAACGTGAACAAGAGTGCGGCCGAAAAGGTGCCGGGCATCGTCTGCATCGTCACGGCCGATGACGTACCGCAGTCGCGGTTCACCATTGCCGGCCAGACCTATCCGGAACTGAGCCCGTATGACCGCCTCATCCTGGATAAGCAGATCCGCTTCGTCGGCGATCCCGTCGCCCTCGTCGCCGGTACGAGTGAAGAAGCCGTCGACAGGGCCCTGCGCGTCCTCCGAGTCGAGTACGACGTCCAGGAACCGCTCCTGGATTTCACCAAAGCCTTGGATAACGATATCGTCGTCCATCCCGAAGACAACTGGAATCCCCTCGTCGACGTCGGCGGCGACAACAAGCGTAATCTCGTCGCCCAGGCCTGTGATGAACACGGTGACATCGATGCCGTCCTGGCTTCATCGGATGTCGTCATCGACAGGACTTATCATACGCGCCAGAACCAGCAGGGCGCTATGGAAACGTTCCGGGCCTATGCCTATAAGGACGCCTTCGGCCGCCTGACCATCGTCAGCTCGACGCAGGTTCCGTTCCACGTCCGCCGCATCGTTGCCAATGCCCTGGAAATCCCGAAATCGAAGATCCGCGTCATCAAGCCGCGCATCGGCGGCGGCTTCGGCTCCAAGCAGACAGCCGTCATGGAAGTCTATCCGGCGTATATTGCCTGGCTGACGGGAAAACCAGCGTATATGATTTACAGCCGGGAAGAATCCATGACCGTATCGACGCCGCGCCATGAATCGCAGATCCGCGTCGTCCTCGGCGCCAGCAAGGACGGCCATATCCGCGGCATCTTCGTCGATTCCCTGTGGAACGCCGGTGCTTATGGCGAACATACGCCGACGACGGTCACGTTGTCGGGGCATAAATCGATTCCCTTGTATAATGCAGCCGAAGCTTTCCGCTTCAGTTATACCTGCGTCTATACCAATACCATCGCCGCCGGTGCCTATCGCGGTTACGGTGCGACCCAGGGCTTGTTTGCCCTGGAAACGGCTGTCAATGAACTGGCAGCAGCCCTGCACATGAGCCCTGTGGCCCTGCGCCTGAAGAACCTGGTCCGTCAGGGACAGGTCATGCCGGCTTATTTCAATGAAACGGCCCTGAGCTGTACCCTCGACAAGTGCCTGGAACGGGTGGTCCAGATGTCCGGCTGGCACGACGACTGCCCGCGTCAGGTCCTGCCCAATGGCCATATCCGGTCTATCGGCATCGCTGCGGCCATGCAGGGGTCGAGCATTACCAACGTCGACGTCGCCTCGGTCACTATCAAGGTCAACGACGACGGCTTCTATTCTCTCAATATCGGCGCTACCGATATGGGGACGGGCTGTGATACTATCCTGGCCCAGATTGCTGCGGAATGTCTTCTCTGCCCGGTCGACAACATCGTCACCTATGGCGTCGATACGGATACGTCGCCGTATGACAGCGGCTCCTATGCGTCGTCGACGACGTACCTTACGGGCAATGCCGTCGTCAAGACCTGCCAGAGCCTGATACAGCGCATGAAAGAACGGGCTGCCGTCAAACTCGGCTCGGCCGGTATCGACAATCTGGAATTTGACGGCCAGGCCATCACCGACCTGGCGACAGGGAAGAAAATCACCATCAAGGACCTGGGCAACGACGCCATGTTCATGAATGACATCGCCCTGGAAGCGACGGAATCGTGCTACTCGCCGACCAGTCCACCGCCGTACATGGCCGGTGCCGCTACCGTCGACGTCGACCCGGAAACGGGCCATATCTCGCTGGTACAGTATGACGCCGTCGTCGACTGCGGCACGGTCATCAATCCGGCCCTGGCCAAAGTCCAGACCGAAGGCGGTATCGTCCAGGCCATCGGCATGGCCCTGACCGAAAATATCCAGCTTACGCCGTCAGGCCGTATCCAGAACAACTCCTTCATGCAGTACCGCATGCCGACGCGCATGGACCTGGGCCAGATCAACGTCGAATTTGAACCGAGCTACGAACCGAACGGACCGTTCGGGGCCAAATCCATCGGCGAACTCGTCATCGACTCGCCGGCGCCGGCCATCGCCCACGCCATCTATAATGCCACCGGCATCTGGCTGCGCGATCTTCCCATGACGGCAGAAAAACTCTACAAAGCGATGAGAAAAAAATAGTGATTCGTGGCTCGTGTAAGGGCGCCCGCAGGTCGCACTCCGCAATGCAGGCGCCGTCCTGTACGGCCTGCCCTGGCTACCTTTATAGGGGAGCTGTCAGCAACGCTGACTGAGAGGTTGCTTTTTCTCAGAAATTTCAATGGAAAGGGGCTATCCCATTAAGTATTTTTGCTTAATGGGATAGCCCCTTTTTATGTATTCGGAGAACTACGGCCTGCGTTATCCCCATCATTCAGGGCGGGCCGCCTTAGCAGGACGGCCCCTACAGACGGCCCAGGGGACCGTTGCGGTCTACGAACCACGAACCACTAGGCCGCAGGCCGAAGCCACGAGCTTATCATTTTACGATCATGACGGGCAGGCCCGAATGAGTCGTGATGTAGCGGCTGACGCTGCCCAGGAGAATCGAGGTCAGGCCGCTGCGGCCGCGGCTGCCCATGATGAGCAGGTCCGAACCGTCTTTTTCGGCTTTTTTGAGGATTGTCGGACCAGGGCGGCCGATGTTGGCGACGAAGTGGATGTCCACGCCGCCTTTATGGTCAGCTATGGCCGCTTTGCACAAAGCAAAGACACGGTCAGCGCTTTGGCGCAGGCGGTCCGTCAAATCTTCGAGGCCACGTTTCTTCTGGTCCAGTGCCGTTTCTTCAGCAATGAGATCGCGCATATTGGCTACGTGGAAGACGGTAACCGATGCGCCATCGGCCTTGGCGAATTCTACGGCGTAGCGAACGGCTTTCAGCGATTCTTCCGAGCCGTCGGCCGGGACGAGGATGCGCTGATACGGGCCTTCTTTTTCATTGTGTGCCAGCAGGACCGGGCATTTGGCATGGGCCAGGACGTACGTGCTGGCGCTGCCCAGAATCTGTTCCGACAGGGAATGACTGCCGCGACGCCCCATGACGATGAGGTCGGCATCGCATTTTTCCGCTTCGCTGAGGATACCGATTTCCGGTGTGCTGACCAGCTGGACCGTGTGGACCGTCAGATTTTCCGGCACAGCGTCCATGGCTTTCTCCAGGACGTAGCCGCTCTTGTCCTTGGCCAGCTTGGTCAGGTCCTTGACTTTTTCGTCCGTCATGTCTTCGAAGACATCGAAGCTGTCCAGAACGGCATCGGCATTGGTGATATTGACGATGGTCAATTCAGCGTTGTAGACGTTGGCAATGTCGATGGCATGCTGCAAGGCGTTGTGCGACGGATGGGAACCGTCAATGGGAACTAAGATGTTTTTCATGATACATACCCCCTTTTTATTGGAACTATTTTTCCAGTGAGCTGTTGATGCGGACGCCGCTCATGAAGGGCATGACCGGTTTCGCATCTTCCTGCACCGGTTCGCGGATGCCTTCAAAGGTCGTCGTCAGCATCAGTTTCAGACGGTTTGTCTGGTTGACTGAGCTGGCACTGGGGTCATAGTCGATAGCGACGATGTTCGTTTCCGGGAAGGCGGCCTTCAAGGTCTTGATCATGCCTTTGCCCGTAACGTGGTTCGGCAGGCAGGCCCAGGGTTGGAGGCAGACGATGTTCTTGGCTCCGCGGTGGATGAGGTCAATCATATCCCCCGTGAGGAACCAGCCTTCACCGGCTTCATGGCCCAGGGACAAGTATTTCTTCGCTTCGTCGGCGATATCGTAGATGGATGTGATGGAATCGAAATGGCGGCTCTTGGCGACGGCCTGTTCATAAGGCTTGCGGTACCATTCCAAGAGGCGGACGGCAGTCTTGCTGAGGAAGGAATCCTTCCAGCTGCCCGACAGGTACTTGTGGCGGAACTGGCTGTCCAGCTGGCCGTAGAGGAAGAAGTCTGCCAGGCCGGAGACGATGATTTCGCCGCCTTCTTCTTCAATCATGCGGACGATATGGTTATTGGCGATGGGGTGGAACTTGACGTAGATTTCACCGACCAGTCCGATGCGCGGCTTCATGGTTTCGCTCATGTCGATGTGGTCAAATTCGTCGACGAGGTCGCGGATATTTTTCCTGAACGATTTGAAATCGGCTTTCTTCAGCTGTTCGGCGCACTTCTTCTGCCACTTGTGGAAGAGGGCTTCGGCCGTGCCCTTGACCTTTTCATAAGGCCGTGTGCGGTACAGGACCTGCTGCAGGGCGTCACCGTAAATCATGCCCATGACCAGGCGGTGCCAGAAACCGATGCCGGGCTGGAAGCCGGGCTGCTTGTTCATGCCCTTGAGGTTCAGCGACAAGATGGCGACTTGCGACATGTTGGCGTCGTTCAAGGCCTTGCGGATCATGCCGATGTAATTCGTCGCCCGGCAGCAGCCGCCGGTCTGGGAAATCATGACCGTCGTGTGGTCCAGGTCGTATTTGCCCGACTTGAGAGCCGTAATGATCTGGCCCAGGCTCATGATGGCCGGATAGCAGGCGTCGTTGTGGATATAAGCCAGCCCCGTATCGATGGCTTTCTGGCCCTGGTGGGGCAGGAGTTCGACGCGGTAGCCTTCGTGTTCGAAAGCGGCCATGAACAGCGGAAAATGGATCGGCGTCATCGACGGGGCCAGGATGACGTTCTGCTTGGCGTCTTCCTTGGTGAATTTCGTCTTTTCGTAGGAATACGGTTCGATGACGTGATTTTCTTTGGGCCGGTGATTCATGACGAACAGCAGCGAACGGAGGCGGATGCGGATGGCGCCCAGGTTGGACCCTTCGTCGATCTTGAGCAGGGTGTGGATTTTGTGACCATGGGCCAGGATGTCCTGGACCTGGTCGGCGACGATGGCGTCGAGGCCGCAGCCGAAGGAATTGAGTTCTACCAGTTCCAGGTTCGGATGCTGCGTGATGTACTGGGCCGCCCGGTAGAGGCGGGAATGGTACGACCACTGGTCGACGACGCGCAGGTGGCCCGGGAATTGGCCCAGCGGTGCCACGCCGTCTTCGGTGAGGACGGCCAGACCCAGGCTGTTGATGAGTTCCGGTATGCCGTGGTTGATTTCCGGGTCGATATGGTACGGGCGGCCGCAGAGGACGATGGCCCGCTGACCGGTCTTTTCCAGGTTGTCCAGGATTTTCTTAGTCAAATCATAGATTTTCTGTTTATACGCTTCTTCTTCGTCCCAGGCGGCAGCGGCAGCGGCTTTGATTTCGTGAGCCGGCAGGTTCCAGGCCTTGAGTTCTTCCGCCAGGCGCTTGCCGATGCGCTTCTTGTCGTGGAGCGGCAGGAAGGGGCAGAGATAGGGCGTATTGGTTTCGGCCAGGCGTTCGCCCATGTTGTTGCGGATGACTTCGGGATAGCTCATGACCATGGGGCAGTTGAAGGTATTGTCCTTGCTGCCTTCGCTGGGGCCGTTCTGGATGCAGGGATAGAAGATTCGGTCGACGCCTTTTTCCAACAGGTTTTCGATGTGGCCGTGGACCAGTTTGGCCGGGTAGCAGGCCGAATCCGACGGGACCGTGTCCATCGCCTTTTCAAAAAGGGGTTTTGAAGACGGGTCGGAAAGGACGACGGTATAGCCGAGTTTGGTGAAGAACGTGAACCAGAAGGGATAGTCTTCGTACATATTGAGGACCCGCGGGATACCGACGGTGCCGCGCGGCGCATTTTCTACGGGCTTGTAGCCGAAGAGCAGGTTGTATTTCACCTTGTACATATTGGGCAGGGGCTTCTTGCGGGCCGATGTCGAGCCGGCGGCGCCGCGTTCGCAGCGGTTGCCCGTGATGAAAGAACGGCCGTCGTTGAAGGTATTGACCGTCAGCAGGCAGTTATTGGTGCACAAGCCGCAGTGGCGGATGGACGTCGTGACCTGCAGTTCTTCCAGGGCCTTCGGGCTGACGATGGTCGACTTGGCGTGGTCCTGGTGATAGGCCGTGCGGCAGACGAGGCCCATGCCGAAGGCGCCCATGAGGCCGGAAATGGCCGGACGGATGACCTGGCGGCCCAGGAGCTTTTCGAAAGCCCGCAGGACGGCGTCGTTGTAGAAAGTGCCGCCCTGGACGACGATGTGCTTGCCGAGCTTGGCCGGGTCTTTGACCTTGATGACTTTATACAGGGCATTCTTGATGACCGAGTAAGAGAGGCCTGCCGAGATGTCGGCCAGTGTAGCTCCTTCTTTCTGGGCCTGCTTGACTTTGGAGTTCATGAAGACCGTGCAGCGCGAGCCCAGGTCGATGGGGCTCTTGGCCAGGAGGGCGGCCTGAGAGAAGTCCTGGATGGACATTTTCAGGGATTTGGCGAAGGTATCCAGGAAGGAACCGCAGCCCGACGAGCAGGCTTCATTGAGCAGGATGTCTTCGATATGGCCGTCTTTGATGCGGCTGCATTTCATGTCCTGGCCGCCGATATCAAGGAGGAAGTCGACGTCCGGGCAGAAGTGGGACGCTGCCTGATAGTGGGCAATGGTTTCGACTTCGCCCAGGTCGAGGTGCAGCGCTTCCTTGAGCAGGGCTTCGCCGTAGCCGGTGATGCCGGCTTTGGCGATGAAGGCCTTTTCCGGCAGGCGGCGGTAGACTTCGGCGACGATGTTCTTGGCCGCTGTCAAAGGGCTGCCTTCATTGTTCTGGTAGTGCGAATAAAGGATCTTCATGTCTTCGCTGAGGACGACGGCCTTGATGGTCGTCGAGCCGGCGTCGATGCCCAGGTAGCACGGGCCGCTGTAGGTGGTGATGTCCGCCTGCGGGACCGTGTGCTGGCTGTGGCGGGCCCGAAATTCGTCGAGTTCGGCCTGGTTGTTGAACAGCGGTTCGACGCGGTCCGATTTGGCCAGGGTCGATTCGTCGACGTTCTTCAGCTGGCCCATGAGGTTCATGAAGGAAACGGGCTTCGTATTTATGCTGCCCAGGGCGGCGCCGATGGCCACGTAGACCTGAGCGTTTTCCGGGGCAATAACCTGTTCCGGCGTCAGATGGAGGGTCTTGGCGAATTGTTCCCGAAGCTGGGACAGGTAGGTCAGCGGACCGCCGAGGAAGCAGACCGTGCCTTTGATGGGACGGCCGCAGGCCAGGCCGGTGATGGTCTGGAAGACGATGGACTGGAAGACGGAAGCGGCGACATTTTCCTTGCTGGCCCCTTCGTTGAGCAGGGCCTGGATGTCCGTCTTGGCGAAGACGCCGCAGCGGGCGGCGATGGGATAAATGGTGTCGGCTTTCTTGGCCAATTCATTGAGGCCGCTGGCATCGGTGTCGAGGAGGGTCGCCATCTGGTCGATGAAGGCCCCGGTCCCGCCGGCACAGTTGCCGTTCATGCGGTGTTCGTTGCCGCCGGTCAGGTAGGTGATCTTCGCATCTTCACCGCCGAGTTCGATGATGACGTCCGACTGGGGATAATAAGTGCGGACGGCTTTGGTACCGGCAATGACTTCCTGCAAAAAGGGAATGTGCAGGTAGTCTGCCAGGGCGATGCCGCCAGAGCCGGTGATGGCCATGGTGATTTGACGGTCGCCAAAAATTTCATAGGCGTTTTGGAGTAAATCCCAAACTTTTTGGCGTATATCCGTATAGTGGCGGACATAGCATGCGTGAAGGCATTGTTTGGCATGGTTGAGGACGGCGATCTTTACCGTCGTCGAACCGATGTCGATGCCGATATGTAAGAGATTTTTCATGTTTTGTCACCCTATCGGTTTACCAACCGATTCTTTCTTATAAATTTCTATATTATAAAGACTGTATATAAAAAGTCTACTTTATATTGTACCATAATCCCCTTGTTCTGTAAGGGGGTGGGAGAGAGGATTTTTTGCTGCGCCATAAAATGAGTTACGACAAATCCTGGCAAATATGATAGAATAAAGGTGTCCCTGTCTTAATGAAAGCTATATTTTTATCATAAAGGAGCCCTGTCATGAGAAAATTCGTAAGCGAACACCAGTCCCCGTATTTGGATTTGACGACGGAAGTGTCGGATATCCTCTATCGCGGTCACTCGCAGTTCCAGGACATCATCGTCGCCGATTCCAAGGAATTTGGCCGGATGCTGGTCCTGGACGGTGTTTTCCAGACGTCTATTAAAGATGAATTTATGTATCACGAAAGCATCGTCCACATCCCCCTGTTCCTCCATCCCAACCCGAAGAAAGTCCTCATCATCGGCGGCGGCGATGGCGGCGCTGCCCGGGAAGCCGTCCGTCATCCGGAAGTCGAATCGGTCACCATGGTCGACATCGATGGCCAGGTCATCGAATTGTCCAAGAAATATTTCCCGGAAATCTCTAAAGCCATCCTTGAAAAGGATCCCAAACTGACCGTCAAAGTCGGCGACGGCATCGCCTTCATGCGGGAAGCCGAAAACTATTACGACGTCATCATCGTCGACTGCTCGGACCCCGTCGGCCCTGGCGAAGGACTGTTCTCGTATGATTTCTATAAGGACACCTTCAAGGCCCTCAAAGAAGACGGTCTCTTCGTCCAGCAGACCGAATCGCCTTTCATGCACCGCAAACTGGTCAAGGACATCTTCGACTGCGTATCGGACATCTTCCCCATCACCCGCCTGTACACGGCCTTCATCCCGCTCTACCCGTCGGGCATGCACTGCTTCACCATAGGCTCGAAGAAATACGATCCCTTGGCATGGGAACCGAACCGCAAACGGACCTTCCCGACCAAATACTACAACGAAGGAATCCAGAAGAGCGCCTTCGTCCTGCCGAACTTCGTCAAGGACTTATTATACGGAGAAAAAGAACGCTAAGAAACCGAGGGCTGCTATGTAGGCAGTCCTCTTTTGTTTAGGAGTGATTCCATGAGATTTCCAATACTTTCCATCTTTTTGGTGGAAGCCTTCTGCTTTAGTGCATCTTTCGCGGGAACCAGCTCAGCTGCTGATTTATCCCAAGCTGCTTCCATGCGCAATCAGGCTGTCGCGTTGGCCCGCAGTAATCAATATGTGCCGGCTCTGGAATTGTGTCGCAAGCTGGCCGATGCTGGTTATAATGATCCTGGCTTCTGGGCAGACTATCTGACCATTCTTTCCTGGGCTGGGAAAGAATCAGATATGACGGCGTTAGCAGAGGCTCATTATCCACAAGGTTTTACATCCTTGCCGGACTACGCCCTGAAGCCGCTGGCCCAGGCTTACGCCCGTCAGGGAATGACAAACAAAGCTGATGCGGTCTATGCTATCTTAGCTGACCGCAGTGGGGAGAGCCGTGATACATCGTATGAACTCGATTACCAGCGGGCTCTTGATGCCATGGCCCGTAAGGATTATGTCGAAGGAGAACGCTATTTCAGTCAGGCTAAAGCCAAAGCTCCGTCCTGGCTGCCTCAGTACAGCCGTGATGTCGATGCTAAAAGAGCAGCCCTGTATATCCAGCAGGGAGAAGCTGGGCGGGCTGTCCGTATCTTGCAGCCTTACGTGGCTCAGAAACAGGCTTTGCCTCACATGGTTAGCGACTATCTCATGGCTTTGCGCTTGGATAATAAGTCAAAAGAAGCTATCAAAGTTTTTGAACATTATCCGGATTGGAAACAGCTGCCGGTTTATGGTCAGCAGACGATGGGTGATATCTATTTACGCGGCAAAAAATATCGCCAAGCCCATAAGTTATATGCCTATGTATTAGAACATAACCCGTCTGTAAATATGCCGTATGTCTTGTTAGGCGACGCGTATGCTTTGATTATGATGGGGCATGAAACGGAGGGCGTCGCTCAGTATGCCAAAGCCCTTCAAGTGCGACCGGCAGTGGCAGGAGTTGTTGCCGGAGATGGTGCGGCCTTCTTGCGTAATGGCCAGCTCCATGCAGGACGCCAAGTCTATGCATTGTTAGGCCATACAACGGCTGAGCGGCAGACTTGGGCTCTCCAATATGGACAGACTTTGGTACGGGCTGATCGGGACCTGGGCAACAACTTGGATAATTTTTTCCGGGATAGGGCTCTTGATGGTCGGGATTATTATTTTGAAGCTCATCGAGTCTTGCAATCGCTGACCCAGAGCGATAATGCAGAAATTGCTATCTCAGCTCAGGCTGCGTTGGCACAGAATGAATTGCAGAAAGGACGCTTTGCCACTGCAGAAAAGAAAATTGCCGATCTTCTCCAGCGTGATAACGATGATCCTGACGTCCTCGATGTCAGTGCCAAGAATGAAGTGCGTGAAAACAACTACTTTTCCCTCAATTACGGAAGCCGTATTGATAATAAACGCAATCACGAATCCAATTTTGGCTTTGATTATAGCGGGTATGCAGGGCATAACGCCTATGTCCTGGCAGGGATGGGCCGTAATCGTCTGCAGGACGGTACCCTTCATTCAGCGTATACGCATTTTTACGGAGGCGCTTCTTGGGAACACCCGCACGGACAAATTAAAGCTTTATATGATGATTTTGGCAGTGCTTGGAAAGATGGCTATACGCTATCAGCATCGTATGATGTCAATGATGTTTCCAGCTGGACCTACGCCATGGGTCGGCGGCCCCACGATGCAGCCGGAGCCGTCGATGACCATATCATGGAAGATTTCCACAGCTTGCGCTGGGATTTTATCCCGGCTGCCCGCTGGCGGTTGGGGGTTGAATATGATTGGTCCCGCTTAACAGACGGCAATCAGTATTGGCAGGCTGGCTTGGACGGTTCTTATGCCTTAGGCGGTCGTCATAATTATTGGGATTCGATTCCTTTCACTATCAGCCGCAGTCATTATAATGACCGGGCCGATGGGTATGATTCACCTTATCGCAGTGTAAACTACGGAATCGGATGGAGCCGGTCATGGTATGACAAAAAGAACGACCGCGTTTGGCGTTGGACCAATATGGTTAATACCGGTCATGATGACGACGAACGGTCGGGGATTTCTCCGTCGAGTCGTTTGGAGCTTATCCAGAATCTGCCGCATAATCAACGTTTGCGGGCTGCTATCCAGTATAACTGGTATTTTCACCAGGACCCGGATGCTGCTTGGAATCGCCGAAATCATGGCTATCTCTTTGAAGCCGGATATGAAATAGGATGGTGAACACTGTGAAAAAAATAGTGCGTATGTTCCTGGTGTTGAGCTGTTTGTTAATATTTTCAGTACCTGTTGTCATGGCCAAGGTAGCTATCTTCTGTTACCATGAAATCGATCGGCCTAATGATTCATTTGCCATTTCGTCTGGACGGTTCGAATCTCATTTAAAATATTTGCAAAAAGCAGGGTATCATTTTGTGACGCTTGATGAATATCTGGCCTATACTGACGGGAAGCTGAATCTTCCTGAGAAGAGTGTCATGATTACTTTTGATGATGGTTATCAGTCTTTTTATACTAAAGTCTACCCGCTTTTGAAAAAATATGATGTACCAGCTATGCTGGCTATTGTTACTAGTTGGACAGACGGAGAGGGGTTGCCGACAGATGTACGTGCCGTAGCGACATGGGATGAATTGAGGGAAATGGAAAAAAATGGACTAGTTACTATCGTTTCCCATAGTCATGCGTTGCATAAACAACAGGCATTGGACCCACAAGGAGACCGCAATGGTATTGCCGGTGCCCATTTATATCTGAATGGCCGTTATGAAACTGATGAAGAATATAATCGCCGTCTGGATAATGATATGGCTCAGACTCAAGCTGAATTTCAGCAGTATCTGGGGCATCCGTCAAAAGTTATGGTCTGGCCTTATGGGATTTCTTCTGGTCCGGCTATTGATGCAGCTGTCCGTCATGGAATGAAGGCGACGTTCCTTCTTGATGGTGGTGTCAATGGAGCGGACAAAGACCATCAACTCTATGCCCGGCGCATGATTATAAGCAGTGATACTGATGTCCGTACTTTGAAAAAAATGCTTAGTAAAGACCACGATACTTGGAACAGCAAACCTTTGCGCATGGCCCAGATTGATATTGACAATCTCTATGATGCCAATCCTTTGGTATTTCGCCGCCATATTGCTAATACATTGACTCAACTCCAATCAAGCAAAGTAAACGTCGTTGCTCTGCAGGCTTTTGCCGATCCCGATGGAGACGGCAATGTCGATGCTGTTTATTTCTATAATCACGAATTGCCTGTTGCAGCTGATGTCTTCAATACAGTAGCTACAGCGATACAGCAGCAGAATATCACAGTCATCGCCTGGATGCCGGGATTGGCTTATACACCTTTCTTGACAGCCGATGGGGCGAATACCGTCCAGGGACTGCAAGGAAAGACTGGCTGGTATCGCCGTCTCAGTCCTTTTGATGAACAAGGGGTGAGAAAAATTCAAGCCTTATATGGTGACTTAGGACGATATACGACGGCACAGGGAGTCCTTTTACAAGATGACTTGTATCTCAATGATTTTGAAGATGCATCTCCAGCTGGGCAAAGGGCCTATCGAAAGGCCTTTAGTCAATCTTTTACAGGTCAGCAGGGAGAAAAAGGAAAACAATGGGTGGCTCTAAAGACCCAGCGCCTCGATGATGCAGCGGATGCAGCATTGCAGGCTTTTCGCCAAACTCGACCACAAGCGATCACTATGCGCGATATTTATTCGGCTGTTGTTCTTGACCCACAGTCGCGGAACTGGTTTTCTCAGGATTATCAGGATTGTTTGAAACGTTATGACTATACTGTCGTCATGGCCTATCCGCAAATGGATCACCAAACTGATTCACGCGAGTATTTGCAGGATGTTGCCAAAGCTGTGAAGAAGGCTGGCGGTACGGATAAGACCATTGTTAAAATTCAGTCTTATGACTGGGAAAAAGAAAAATGGCTCGGCAAAGATGAGTTCCAAGATGAGCTAAAGACGTTAAAAAAAGCGGGTGTCCGAAATGTTGGTGTTTATCCCCAGACCTTCCATACGTGGGGAAAATAAAGGAGGTGCGTTCCCTTGGTTGCAATGCTGGAAACTTGTCTGGTGAGTTATGTCTTCTACTATCCAGTTATTATGAGCCTGGTATGGCTTTTTGGTGGTATTTGCTTTTATATCCGACGGGAACGCCACATATCCAAAGAACCGCCGGTTTTGAAACGACGTCCTCTCGTATCGGTACTCATTCCAGCCCATAATGAGGAGGAAACGATTGCCGACGCCGTCCGTTCGATTTTTTCTAATCGTTATGATAATTTAGAAGTTATTGTCATCAATGATGCCAGTACAGACGGAACGAAAGCAGTGCTTCAAGGTTTGTTGAGAGAGTATCCGCATCTGCGGTTGCTCCATTTGCGCAAAAATATGGGCAAAGCTCATGGCCTCAATTTGGCTTTAGCCATGAGTCATGGTGAAATCATTGTCACCCTTGATGCCGATTCCATGCTCGATGAGCGGGCTATTGAATGGGCTGTCTGGCATTTCATCACCTTTCCCCGCGTCGGTGCCGTTACAGGCAATCCCAGAGTGCGCAACCGCAGTACACTCCTGGCCAAGATACAGACGGCAGAGTATTCCAGCGTCATCGGCCTCATCAAGCGAGCTCAACGTTTGATGGGAAAAGTCATGACTGTGTCTGGCGTCGTTGCGGCCTGGCGACGGAGTGCCATTATTCATGTCGGGTTATGGGATACCGTAGCTATTACCGATGATATTGAAATGACCTGGAAAATGGAAACCCATTTTTGGGATATCCGGTATGAACCGAATATGATTTGCTGGATGCTGGTGCCTGAAAGCATACGGGGGCTATGGAAACAGCGGAAGCGTTGGGCTCAGGGCGGGATTGAAGTTATCCGCCGCCATTATCGGGTATGGACTGACTGGCGACAGCGTCGGATTTGGCCTATTTATATTGATTATCTTCTCGGTGCTTTTTGGGCTTATGCTTTTTGTTTATGCTTGCTTATCTGGGGGGCGCGGACGGCCCGGTTTGCCTTAATGACATTGTTTCTCCCCCCCCCTATGAATTTTTTTCGATTGCGGCAGCTTTGGAGAATCCACTTTGGGGCTGGAATGGAGCTGTCGTCGCTGTCATCTGCCTCTGTCAACTTTTTGTCAGCCTGTTGATTGATTCACGATATGATAAGGATTTGTGGAAAATTGCTATATGGGTATCTTGGTATCCCGTCTTTTATTGGATGCTTAATTCTTTTGCTACTGTCGCTGCAGCGCCGACGGGTCTTTTTCGAGATATGAGCAGCCCGGCAACCTGGGTCAGTCCGGATAGGGGGCTGAGATGATGAAGTCAGGAAATCATAAACATGACCCGTCGTGTATCATTAATGTCAATGCACGGCGGAACAAGCTGGTAGTATTCACTGAATGGGGACTATCTATTGTTTTAACTATTTTTTTATGGATTGTTCTATTCCAAGGAATCATCAATCAACTTTTGGGGGAAAGATTGCAACAAACACTGCGCATGATGAGCTTCTTGTTTATCGTCAGTGTGCTTATCTTCTTAATCATGGGAGGCTGGCAGTTTTATAATTGGTATCGATTTCATGGAAAAGATCGCCGTAAAGCTTTTAAACAGCAGCCTTTACGTGAAGTGGCAGTCCTTTATGGAATGAGTGAAAGTGAGATGGAACGCATACAGGGAAATTTTCGACAGGCATCTGTACGATATCAGGATGGACACTATTGGTATGTACTGCCAGGCGCACAGTCGGTAGAAATTAAGTCGTTGAGAGAAAAAAATAAAAAAAATTGAAAAAGTGCTTGACTTTGTGAAGGGTTCATGGTAAGATTATCTACGTTGACGGCGCTAATACAGCGCGGCCGACGCAGATAATCTCATATGGCGGGTATGGTGAAGTGGTTAACACGGCGGATTGTGGCTCCGTTACGCTAGGGTTCGAATCCCTATACTCGCCCCATAGGGGTATAGCCAAGTGGTAAGGCACCGGACTTTGACTCCGCTATGCGCTGGTTCGAATCCAGCTACCCCTGCCAGCCATGATTCATTAGCTCAGCTGGTAGAGCACCTGACTTTTAATCAGGGTGTCCCGAGTTCGAATCTCGGATGGATCACCAGTTAAAAAAGCTGTCGCATTTGCGACAGCTTTTTTGTGTGTTTGTAGTGGATGGTTAAAAAATTAAAACCATTGCGGCTGCAGCCGCAATGGTTTTTTTATCGCCTGCATGCGATTTCGTAAGGGACGTCCTGATAAGGCGGCCCGATACGCGCTGAGGGTTATCCCGAAGCGTCGTTGTCACTTTGAATCCATCGCCGCATAGCGGCATCTGAGTCCATAACGAGCCACTAGCCACTAGCCACGAATTACAAGAAGAAGACGACCATGTCGATGATGAACAGCGGGATGAGGATGGCTACGGACCAGCCCATGTAGCCGAAGAAGCTCGGCATTTTGATTTTGTTTTCTTCTGCAATGGATTTAACCATGAAGTTCGGTGCATTGCCGATATAGGTATTGGCGCCCATGAAGACGGCACCGGCCGAGATGGCTTCCAACATGATCTGGGAGACCGTCCCGACGGACGTCGTAATACCCTGGGTAGCACCGAGGGCACCGGCTGTCTGGAGGAAGACCAGGTACGTCGGCGTGTTGTCCAGGAAGGACGACAGGGCGCCGGTGGCCCAAAACATCTGCCACGGATGGGACAGGCCCAGTTCAGCACCGTGGGCTTTGAGCAAGATCAAGGCCGGAATCATGGTGACGAAGATGCCGATGAACAGTTTAGCCACTTCCAGAATCGGGGCATACGTAAATTCGTTGAGGTCCCGCGTCGATTTCCGCGTCGTCTTGATGGACAGGAAGGCCGCGACGAGGATGATGGCGATTTCTGCCAAGGTGGCATAGGGGAAGATGATTTCATCGTAAATGTGCAGGCCTGCGCCGTTAGCGAAAGCCGGGAACATATCCGGCAGGAGGCCGTTGGCCAGGACGCCGATGATGATCAAAGCGATGAAGATGAGGTTGTGAGCGCCTTCCAGGCGAAGGGGCTGTTTGTCGTTTTCATCGATCAAGTCGAGCGGAGTCCGGCCTTCTTTTACTTCCTTATTATAAAAGTGTTTGTCCAAGAAGGCGAAGAGGGCGAACATGAGGACCAGGTTGAGCACCAGGATGGGCAGGAGATGGAAGGTCCAGGTAAAGGGGACGCCGCGCTGGAAGCCCATGAACAGGGGAGGATCGCCGAGCGGTGTCAGACAGCCGCCCATGTTGGCGACGAGGAAGATGAAGAACACCATGAGGTGTACTTTGTTCTTGCGCCAGGCATTGGCCCGGATGAGGGGACGGATGAGCAGCATGGCAGCGCCGGTCGTACCGATCCAGCTGGCCAGGAACGTGCCGATGAACAGCAGGAGGCAGTTGATCTTCGTCGTACCGGCTAAGGTGCCGCGGACGGCGATGCCGCCGGCGACGACGAACAGGCCGAAGAGGAGGACGATGAAGGGAATGTAGTCGAGGAGGACCGATTCTAAGAGCCGGAACCACGATTCACCGACGCCATAAGCTGCGGCGAAGGGGATGAGGAACAAAAGAGACCAGGCGATGGCTGCACCGAGCATGTGCTTTTCCCACCATTCCGGGCGGACAAGGGGCACGATGGCGATGGACAAGAGCATCCCGGCGAAGGGGATGATACTCCATACGGGCAAGGTCGCACTTACGAGTTCATGTGTCATAAAAACCACCTTTCTTATTATCTGATTGCAGAGAAACTTAAAAATATTACAATCATATTCAGTATTATAGCATAGAGACATGAAAGTTTATACTCATTTTTCAGATTTCGCATGGTCATTTAAGTATAGGCCGGATGGATTTCTAAAAATAAAAAGCGGACATTTTCTGAAAAAATTTTGGATGACAAAGAAGGAATCCATAAAAGTCATGGCGAATATATATATCAAGGATAAGTACAGGCCTTAATAAGGAGGGATTCATATGAAAAAATATAATAACATCATCGTACCGACGGACGGTTCTGTTAACTCAAAACGCGCGCTGGAACATGCCGTCGTCATCGCCTCGTCCTTAGGCGCTACGATTACGCTGGTCTATGTCGCCAACATCGTATCGGTCATTTCTAACTTCGACCAGATCCCCAATGCCAGCGGCTACGTCACGGAACAGGTCGCTTTGGACATGGAAGAAGAAGGGAAGGGCATCCTCGACGAATTTGCGAAATCCATTCCCCAGAACATCGAAGTCAAGAGTGTCTTTGAAGTCGGTTCGCCCGGTCCGGCCGTCTTGTCGGTGGCCAAGAAATACAATGCCGACCTCATCGTCATGGGCAGCCGCGGCCTCGGGCCGTTGAAAGGCTTGTTCATGGGTTCCGTCAGCAGCTATGTCGTCACCCATTCGGTCTGCCCTGTATTGATCGTTAAATAGTGAGTAGTGGTTCGTAGTTAGTGGTTTGCGGAGAAGCAATCTGTATTGCTAACCCCTAGCCACTAGCTGCTAACCACTAAAAAAAGGCTGTCGCACATGCGACAGCTTCTTTTTTTTTAAAATTTCACGTCGTGCCATAGGGGAATTGTTCTTTTTGTGGTATACTGGGTACACAGGTATGCCTTTTTTTTGCCTGTTTGAAAAATGAGTGCCTGGAGGCAACTATGGAACGAAATACCAATGTATGGCTCGACAGAAAAGTCGATGACCGGGTTTCTAAAGGCTGGATCAGCGAAGAAGCCCGGCAAAAAATACGAAAATCTTATGGCAGGGACGAACAAAGGAAATCTCTTTTGACGACCCTGCCTTTATATGCCCTGCTGGCCGTCATCGGCCTGGCTGCGGCCGGTATCGCCCTGATTTGGGGCGTTTCCCAGTTCTGGTACTACGTGTCGATTACGGTCCGCATGGGACTGGCCTGTGTCCTGCTCCTGATTACCCAGATCGGCGTCGGCGCCGCCATGTTCCAGGAACGGCAGGGAAGCCTCGTCGCTGAAGGCGTGGCCCTGGTCCATTGCCTGGGCATCTTTGCCGTCCTGGCGATGGCCGAGCAGTCTTTTTATATCGGTTGGGATGTGACGGCCTATGTCGCCGTCTGCGCCCTCCTCTGCCTGCCTGTGGTCTACCTGCTGCGGTCCCTGGCGGCCCTGGTCGTCTATGATTTGTCTCTCCTGTATTGGACGGCTGCCGGCGGCCCCATGAATACGCCCGGCGGGACGGCGCTGTTGTGGGTCCTGCTCCTGCTGGCCGTACCTTTTTATAATACCCTCATCACCATGCGCGATGAACGGCGCCTGTCCGGTTTTTCCTGGCTCATGACCATGACGGTCTTCGCCGCCTTTGGCTTGTCCGCCCGGGCGACGGACTATATCCCCTTCCTCTTATTGGGGAGCCTGGCCGTGACAATCATGCTGATCGGGTATTCTATCGACATCCATCAGTCCTGGGGCGTCCCTTTCCGCTGGTTTGGCCGTTTTGCCGCTGCCGGATCCCTGCTCATTTCCTGTCTGCCCGCTGCCTGGGACGGGATTGCCAGGGTACACGAGTTCCATTGGGTGACGGCTTTGGTGACGCTCGTCCTCTTTGCCGTGATGATTGCCCTCATGGCCAGGACCGTAAAGAAACGCTTGTGGGGACCGGTCTTGTACTTGGCCGTTCCGTTCATCCTGGCCTTTGAAACCCTTCTCGTCCGGGCCGGGCTCTATTCTTCGATTCCCCTGGTCTTGTCGTCGCTGTACATGGTCGTCTTAGGTTTCTTTGAAACGTCCCAGGGCTTTAAGCTCGGTCACAGCCTGCATATGAAGTTCGGCGTCGTCCTTTTTGTCAGTCTGATCCTGGCCTTCATTTTTGGGACCCAGTTCTCACCGCTGGCACCGCTGCTGGCAATCGTCGTCCTGGCACTGATCCTTTTCCAGTTCAAACGGACCCGGAAGGCTAAGGCCTGGGCGGCTTTGCGCGCAGCCCGGCGGACCGGCCTTCGCCATTCGTCGACGCGCGTCCGCGGCCAGGTGAAAGAAGACCGTGAGGCCGACGTGCCGCCTAAGGATGCGACGCCGTCCTGGCAGGTCCAGGATGCGGCCAGTGATGCCGACAGTCTGGCCGAATGGATGAAGGACGTCCGTATCCCATCGCCGGCCGAATTGGGGCTGTCTGCGGAACCGGCTGGGGAAGAAAAGGCAGACGATTTGCCGAAAGCACCGCCTGTACCAGCCGAACCGGCAGAAGCTCCGCCAGCTTTCACCTTTATGGCTCCGGCTGCCGATACAGAGAAATCTGACGTAACGCCTATAGCGCCGGTCAGCCAGACCGTCCACGAAACGACGGAGGCCGTGCCGCAGCAGATGGCTGTTCCTCAGGAACCTGTGCCGGAAGAAAAGCCGCGGATCACGGAATCGCCGTGGAGTTCGATGAAGCCGGCTCCGAAACGTAAAAAATACTTTACCCACTCGCCGTGGTCTCATCAAGGAGGCAATCGAAAATGAAATTTTCACCGCCTTTGCAGGGACTCCATCTTTCCTTTTCGCTCGACGGACGGTATCGCTGGATCTTTTTCATCCTTGTCGTCCTCATCCAGTTCGCCGTCGTCGCCTATATGGGATGGCGCTGGCATAACATCGCTGTCGATGGGATCCCTTATCAGTGGCGCTGCGTTCCCCGTCTGGAAGTAACTTCTTTCGGGACGGATTATGTCCGCGTCGTCTTCCCCGAAGATACGACCCGGTGGCGGGACGACACGCCGCCAGAAACGGGACAGCAGATTTATGTTTATATTTCACGGGATGCTTCAGGCCTTATGGAAATCCAGGGGGCTTCGGCATCCAAGCCTTTCGTCGGCGGCGACTATATGCAGGCCACCGTCGTTTCCTATCAAGATGGCTACGTCCAGTTCCAGGTCGGCTTTGACCGCTACCGCCTGGCTCCGGAACTGACCGATGGCATCTATGGGCTCCGCCAGGATGACAACATCATCGCCAGTATCCGCATCAAGCGGGGGGAAGGCGTCATCGAGGGCATCTTCGTCAATGGGATTCCCTTGGCGGATATCAGCAATGGCGCGGCCATGGCCAAGGCCCGCCAGGAGAAAGAGGCCCAGACCTTATTTGACCGGCCTCATCTCGTCGATACCGGAATGGTACCGCCGAAAGAAGAATGACGGCACAGAAAGAAAGCGAGGAGACTATGAAAGCATACGCGAAAATTGCCAAGATTGCTATGACGGTCATGCTGTTGGCAGCGTTCTTCCTCTTATCGGGGTTCCGGGCGCAGACCATCATCCACGACGATGGCAGCGAAACACAGGATGTCCTGAAGGTGTCCGATTCGGCTCAGGGACAGAAGTCCTTGAAAGATGATGCCGATGAATTCCAGAAGCGCAATTATACCATTATGGATTATAACAATGATAATGGCGAAGGCTTCCGGGCCATGAAGACCATCACCAAAGACGGGGCCAGCAAGAGCTCTGTCGACCATATCGTCCACAAGACGCACGACGGCCTCATCTGTTCGACTTATTATATCGATTATAATTTTGATGGAGACAGCATCCAGAGCCTGCGCTTAGGCGCACCGATGCCGGAAAACGGCGTCGACCTGGAATACATCGTTTCCTTCCCGTCCGGGACCCGCGTCGTCAGCAACAGCGATAAAGCCGACGACCAGGGCAGCACCTATCTGTGGAATCTGTCCAATTCCAACCCGACGGAAATCAAGCTTCAGGCCACGGTCTGGCATAAATTGTTCATCTATATCGCCTTGTTCCTGGTCGTCCTCGTCCTGATCATCGTCCTCATCATGGAACACCGCCGCAAGAATGTCATCAGCTGGAAGCGGGCCGCCCATATGCGCAAAGTCGAAATGATGCTTCTCTGTATTCCACTCATCATCTTGGGCTACATGGGCTATGAATACTACGTTGGGACCCATGTGACGGCGGCGTCCCTGGATAAAGTGGCCGAACAGCAGCAGGAAGAACTGCTGGAAAACCGGGAAGAAGACAAGCGCCTGCAGGATGCTGATGCCCGGAAACAGCGCAGCGGCGAAATGGTGGCTGCCCGTATCCGCAGCAAGGCCAATGACATTTCCAATGAACTGCGCAGCCTGAAGGTCCAGTACCGCAACGGCTCCATCAGCCGCAGCTCGGCCCGTTCCCAGGCTCAGAGCCTGGCTCAGCAGGCCAAGGATATGCTCAATGAAAGCACGAACCTGTCCCAGGCCGACCGCGAGGTCCTGGAACAGCTCATCGACAACGTCGTAGCCGAAGCCGATTCCATCGGTGCATCGGCGCCGAGCCGCAGCTCTTCTCAGGAAATACGGCGCAGTGAATCGACTTCCAGCTCCCAGAGTACGACTCGCAGCCGGTCTGACGATAAGTCGACGAATACTAAGAGTTCCGATTCGTCGAAAAGCCGTCAGTCGTCCGATAACAACCGCGATACAGGCAAAACAAATAAACAATAAGGATTTTTAATTAACTTTTTTTCTTGTTAGTATTTCCTATTTGTCCAAAAAATGGTATGATATGGGTATGAGAATTGCCATTACAGCAGGACTGCTGCTTGTACTTTTTAAGGAGGTCATATCAATATGCATTGTGTAGAAGAAATTAAAAATGGTATTTATTGGATGGGATGCAACGATTTCCGTACCGAACTGTTTGAACGGATTTTCCCGATTCCCGAAGGCGTAACGTACAACTCCTATTTCATCGATGATGAAAAGACATGCGTCGTCGATGCCATGGATAAATCGTGCCGCGACGAATTCCTGGAAGATGTAGAATACTTGCTCAAAGGCCGTAAACTGGACTACTTCGTCCTCCAGCATATGGAACCGGACCATGCCAGCTCCGCCTTGGCGCTCCTGGAAAAATATCCTGATGCCAAGATTATCGGCCAGCCGCAGACGTTCAAACTCTTTGAACAGTTCTTCCGCCATCCCATGACGGACCGCTACGTAGCCGTCAAAGAAGGGGACCAGCTCGCCCTCGGCAAGCACACCTTGCAGTTCGTCAAGGCTCCTATGGTCCACTGGCCGGAAGTCATCATGTCCTATGACCTGACCGATCATGTCCTCTTCAGTGCCGACGCCTTTGGCCAGTTCGGTACGGTCGGCAACGTCTATGCAGACCAGGTCGACTTTGAAGAAAACTACCTCGATTCGGCCCGCCGCTACTATGTCAACATCGTCGGTAAATACGGCCCGCAGGTCGTCAACGTCCTCAAGAAGGCCTCGGGCCTTCCCATCGACTTCATCTGCCCGCTCCACGGCTTCGTATTCCGCACGCCGGCTACGATTAAGTACATCATCGACAAATATCTCCACTGGGCTAAATATGTACCGGAAAAGAAAGGCGTCGTCATCGCTTTCTCGTCCATTTATGGAAACACCGAACGGGCTGCCTGCGTCCTGGCCCATAAATTGAGCCAGCGCGGCATTCAGGACATCCGCCTCTACGACGTAGCCAAGATCCATTCGTCGTACATCACGGCAAAAGCCTGGGAATACAGCCACCTCGTCCTGGCTGCTCCGACGTACAACCTGAACCTCTTCCTGCCCATGGAAAACTTCCTCCACGACTTGAAGACCCTCATGTTCCAGAAACGCACCATCGGCGTCATCGCTTGCCACAGCTGGGCATCGGCTGCTTACAAGACCATGGTGGACTACGTCGAAAATCAGTTCAAATGCTGCGAACTCCTGGAACCGACGATGGATATGAAATCGTCCCTCCGCGACGACCAGGAATGTGAACTCGACGAATTGGCTGACAAACTGGTTGAAAGCATTAAAGAATATCCCGATCCGAAAACTTTGATCTAAGGTGGTGTAAGCGTGATCATCCGTGACGATAGCGCCAAGAGCGGCGATAAGCACGAACAGGACAAGGCCCGCAGTAATGGGGAAGAACTCCACATCGACCTGGGCCGGGACCTGACCGAAGACGAACAAAAAATCTTTGAAAAATTGCGCGAAGGATTACATATGTAAGGAAAAAGGACTTGCCCTCATGGGCAGGTCCTTTTTCACTGTGGCCGATTTGAAATGAAGCGAGAAAGAAGTGAAAAAAAGTATTTCTTTTTCCCGGCACTTGTTATATAATAGTAACATTGGATTTGTGATAGGAAAGGTGGAATACATTGAAACCTGTCTTAGTAAGTGTAAAGAGTATCCAACGTAACAAAGAGGGAGAAGAGCTGAAAATGGAGCTCGTTTCCGAAGGCAAATACTACGTCAAAGACGGGACGCAGTACATCGTCTACGAAGAGAGCGAGCTGACGGAAATGAAAGGCGTTACGACGGTCATCAAGGTATTACCCGGAGGGTCCGTCTTATTGTTGCGCCTCGGGAAGCTCCGCCAGCGTCAGGAATTTCGCAAGGGAAAGGTGACGCGCTCCCAGTATGACACACCGGTCGGCACGTTCGACGTGCAGATGAAGACCTATGAATGCCGTGCCGATCTGCTCGATGGGACCGGTACGATTCAGTTAGGCTACGACGTCCATATCGAAGGCGTCAGCGCCAATTATACACAATTAACCATAACCGTGCAGGAGGATCAAGCGTAATGGAAATGAAGGATTTATTGAAGCAGGGCATTACGGAAGCCCTGAACAAGGCTATTGCAGCCGGCACGCTTCCCGCTGGCGACTATCCCGATGTCGCCCTGGAAGTACCGCCGCAGAAGGAATTCGGTGATTTTGCCAGCAACATCGCCATGCAGTCGGCCCGCGTCGCCCACAAGGCACCGCGCATCATTGCCCAGGCCATCGTCGACGGCATGGATTACCCCTGGCTCGACCATGCTGAAATCGCCGGTGCCGGCTTCATCAATTTCTTCTTGAAGAACGACGTCATCTACGATACGCTCAAACAGATCCTGGCAGCCGGTGACGCTTATGGTCATGCACCGCTTCGGCAGGAAGACACGATCCAGGTCGAATACGTCAGTGCCAACCCGACGGGGCCGCTCCACGTCGGCCACGGCCGCGGTGCCGCTTATGGCAGTGCCCTGGTCAACCTCCTGCGGGCTGCAGGCTATAACGTCCAGGCTGAATATTACATCAACGATGCCGGCAACCAGATGAACAACCTGGCTGCGTCGGTCAACGCCCGTTATCTGGAACTCCTGGGCAAGCCGGCGGAAATCCCGGAAAACGGCTATCACGGCCATGACATCATCGAAACGGCCCAGGCCATCATCGACCAGGACGGCGATAAATATTTGGACATGCCGGAAGCAGAACGGCTGGAACTGTTCAAGGACCGGGCCTATGCAGAAAAACTCAAGGCCCTCAAACGGGACCTGGCTCATTTCAACGTCCATTACGATAACTGGTTCAGCGAACGGACGCTCCATCCCGATGCCATCCAGGCAGCCTGCAAGGTCCTGGAAGAACGGGGCAAGATTTATGAAAAAGACGGTGCGCTGTGGCTGAAATCGACGGACTACGGCGACGACAAAGACCGTGTCGTCATCCGCGACAACGGCGTACCGACTTATTTGGCAGCCGATATCGCCTACCATAAGAATAAGTATGACCGGGGCTTCAAGAAGATGATCAACATCTGGGGCGCCGACCACCACGGCTATGTAGCCCGTGTCAAAGCGGCCATGGCAGCCCTCGGTTACGACGTCGATCAGCTGGAAGTGCTCCTCTTGCAGATGGTCAGCCTCTTCCGCGACGGCAAGCCCGTCAAGATGAGCAAGCGTACGGGTCAGGCCATTACGCTGAACGAACTCATCGAAGAAGTCGGCACCGATGCAGCCCGCTACTTCTTCATCATGCGGTCCCTGGATACGCAGCTCGATTTCGACCTGGACCTGGCGAAATCCCACAGCAACGAAAATCCGGTCTACTACATCCAGTACGCCCATGCCCGTATCTACAGCATTTACCGTCAGGCCAAGGAAGCCGGTGCCAACCTCAGCATGGACTGGTCCGACGTCAAATGGGATACGCTGACCAATGAATACGAACTGGAACTGATCAAGAAGATGGCCGCTTTCCCGGAAGAAGTCCAGCGCGCAGCCCGCGAACGGGCGCCGCACCGCATCGCCCACTTCGTCCACGAACTGGCCGGCATGTTCCATACGTTCTATAATCACTGCCGCATCATCCAGGAAGATAAGGACTTGGAAAAAGCCCGTCTGGCCCTGGTCACGGCAGTCCGCATCACCATTGCAAACAGTTTGGCTATTTTAGGGGTTTCTGCTCCTGAAAAAATGTAATATAATAAAATAATAAGCGATTTGATTTTTGATTCGATGAGCAGAAGCTCAACAGGGAGGAAATATGGCTAAATACATCTTTGTCACAGGCGGCGTCGTTTCTTCGTTAGGGAAAGGCATTACAGCAGCATCGCTGGGCCGTTTGCTGAAGAACCGCGGCTATAAGGTCACGATCCAGAAGTTTGACCCTTATATCAACATCGACCCGGGTACGATGAGCCCGTACCAGCACGGCGAAGTCTTCGTCACCGACGACGGTACGGAAACGGACCTCGACCTCGGTCATTATGAACGCTTCATCGACATTAACCTCGGCAAGAACTCCAACGTCACGACCGGCAAGATTTACTGGTCTGTCCTGCAGAAAGAACGCCGCGGCGATTATTTGGGCCATACCGTCCAGGTCATCCCGCACATCACCAATGAAATCAAGAACCGCGTCTATCGCGTCGGCGACGACGACAATGCGGACATCGTCATCACGGAAATCGGCGGCACTGTCGGCGACATCGAAAGCCTGCCGTTCCTGGAAGCCATCCGCCAGATCAAGAAGGAAGTCGGCCGCAATGACGTCTTGTACATCCACGTCACCCTCGTGCCGTACATCGGCGCTGCTGGCGAATTGAAGACCAAACCGACCCAGCACAGCGTCAAGGAACTGCGCAGCATCGGTATCCAGCCGGACATCATCGTCTGCCGTACGGAACGCCCCTTGTCGGATGAAATGAAAGAAAAACTGGCCCTGTTCTGCGACATCGATAAAGATGCCGTCATCGAAAACAAGACCTTGAACAGCATCTATGAAGTGCCGCTCCTCTTGTCGGAAGAAGGCATGGACCGCATCGTCCTGGACAAACTCGACCTGCCCGACCGCCCGTGCGATATGGAAGACTGGAAGAAGATGGTCCACGCCATTTACAATACGGAAAAGACCCTGGAAATCGCCCTGGTCGGCAAGTATGTCGCCCTTCACGATGCTTACCTCAGCGTAGCCGAAGCCTTGAACCATGCCGGCATCGCCTATAAGACCAAAGTCAACATCCACTGGATCGATTCGGAAACCCTGGAAGATCCGAACCTGTCCATGGAAGAAGTCTTCAAAGGTATCGACGGCATCGTCGTTCCCGGCGGCTTCGGCAACCGTGGCGTCGAAGGCAAAATCCGCGCCGTCCAGTATGCCCGTGAAAACAACGTGCCTTACCTCGGCCTTTGCCTGGGTATGCAGTGCGCTGTCATGGAATTTGCCCGCCACGTCGTCGGCCTCGAAGGCGCTACGTCGTCGGAATTTCACGAAGATGCCAAATTCCCGGTCATCGACCTCATGCCGGACCAGGTCGACATCTCCGATAAAGGCGGCACGATGCGCCTCGGCCTATATCCCTGCAAATTGACGGAAGGCACCAAGGCCCACGAAGTCTATGGGACAAACCTCATTTACGAACGCCATCGCCATCGCTGGGAATTTAACAACAAATACCGTACGGAAATGGTCAATGCCGGCCTGGTCCTGTCGGGCACGTCGCCGGACGACCGCCTGGTAGAAATCGTCGAACTCAAAGATCATCCCTGGTTCGTCGGCTGCCAGTTCCATCCGGAATTTAAATCCCGTCCGACCAACGCTCATCCGCTGTTCAAAGGCCTGATCAAAACGGCCCTGGAATTAAAAGGGGAATAATTGGTGGCTCGTAGCTCGTGGTTCGTAGGGGCCGTCCTAAAGGGCGGCCCGCCGTTAGCAGTCAGCCCCTAGCCCCTAACAACTAGCCACTCAAAAAGGCGCTGTCATAAGACAGCGCCTTTTTCACGTCTATGCCCTTGATGCATATGTGATGCATATATATGTGATTTCTTGAACATATGGCAAGTTGCTTTATTTCGGCAAAATACGATAAAAGTTAGTTACTGTGAAAAGAAAAATAAACTATTTTATGTTATTATGCATCCTTGTAAAATGAGATAAAACGGCCCTTTATAGTATACAAAACGGGTAATGTATACGAAAATGTAAACTGTAGTATCTCTTTGTATCTGGACCTTTTTTGACTTCTTTTTCCTTCGCCTGGCAGGTCATAAAAATGAGTTAAATGTGTAACTTTGCTCTGATTTTCACATTGAATAATATGCTACATAATGATATAATGTAAGCGATTGAAAGCATGATTCATGTTTTTATTATTTTTCATTATATAATAATGAGGTGATTTTTGATGTTGAATACCTTTAAAAGAGGTGGGGTCCATCCTGACGATGGCAAGATCTATGCAAAAGACAAAGCCATAGAAACCCCGGCAGTACCGGCTCAAGTCGTCATTCCCATGAGCCAGCACTTTGGTGCGCCTTGTACGCCGACCGTCAAAGTCGGTGACCTGGTCAAGAAAGGCCAGCTTATCGGGACGAGTGACGCATTCTTGCATGCCGACATCCATGCATCTACGTCCGGCAAAGTCATCAAAGTTGCGCCTATGCCGCACAACATGATGGTTAAGTGCATGGCTGTCGTCATCGAAGCAGATGGCAAAGATGAATGGGCAGAAGGGATTCCTCAGGCTCACGACTGGAAACAGCTCGACAGCAAGGAAATCTTGGAACTCATCAAGAAGGCCGGCGTCGTCGGCTGCGGCGGTGCTACCTTCCCGGCTCATGTCAAACTGGCTCCGAACAAACCGGTCGATACGTTCATCGTCAACGGTGCTGAATGCGAACCGTACCTGACCTGCGACTATCGCGCCATGGTTGAAAAGGAAACGACGGACAAACTCGTCACGGGCGTCCAGATCTGCATGAAAGTCCTCGGCGTCAAGAAAGCATTCATCGGCATCGAAGACAACAAGCCCGAAGCCATCCAGAACCTGACCGAAGCTTTCAAAGATATTCCTGAAGTTACTGTTCTCGCTTGCAAGACGAAGTACCCTCAGGGCGCTGAAAAGATGATGATCGAAGCCTGCACAGGCCGTCAGGTCGAACCGGGCGGACTTCCTATGAACGTCGGCTGCGTCGTCAGCAACGTCGGTACGGTCATTGCCATCACCGATGCTGTCTGTCAGGGCATCCCCTTCATCGAACGTCTTACGACCGTCACCGGTGACTGCATCAAAGAACCGAAGAACCTCCGTCTCCGCATTGGCACGACTTTCCAGGAAGCCATCGATTACTGCGGCGGCTTCTCCAAACAGCCGGATCGCCTGATTGCCGGCGGCCCGATGATGGGTCTGGCCCAGTATCAGCTCGATGTACCGATCACCAAAGGGGCTTCCGGTATCCTGGCTCTCTCTCCGGAAAAATGCCAGGTCGGCGAAGAATCTCCGTGCATCCGCTGCGGCCGCTGCGTAGAAGCATGTCCGATGGGCCTCATTCCGAGCCAGCTCAGCATCTTCTCGTCCTGCCAGGCATGGGATAAATGCATGGAATACGGCGTCATGAACTGTGTCGAATGTGGCAGCTGTGTCTACACCTGCCCGGCAAAACGTAACATTGTCCAGTATATCCGCAATGCGAAAGGCCAGTGCAAAGCTATCCAGCGCGCAGCGCAGGCTAAAGCTGAAGCACAGAAAGCCAAGAACTAATTGGAAGAAGGGATATCATGAGTCCAGAAGCTAAAGGACAAACAAATGGAAAGGATGCTAAAGACATGCAGGAATTTAAACTTACCGTAGCATCTTCACCGCATGTTCGCTGTAACGAAACCATTCCTAAAATCATGTGGAATGTCGTCGCCGCCCTTGTACCGGCTGCTGCGTTCGGCGTCTACTATTTCGGTGTTAATGCTCTCGTCAATATCATCGTCGCAATTGTCTCGGCAGTTGTATTCGAATTTTTATGGGAAAAACTGATGCACAAACGCGTCACCATCACAGATGGTTCTGCCGTCATCACGGGCCTTCTCCTGGCTATGTGCTGCCCGCCGAGCCTTCCCTGGTGGATGAGCATCGTCGGTTCCTTCCTGGCAATCGTCGTTTGTAAACAGGCCATGGGCGGCCTTGGCTACAACATCTTCAACCCGGCTCACGTCGGCCGTGCTGGCTTGATGGTTTCCTGGCCGATTGCCATGACGACCTGGACCCAGCTCAACGGGACCGTCGTCGACGGTGTCGCTGGTGCTACGCCGCTGAACGTCTTCAAACACGGCGGCACAGACGCTCTCTTCAATCTCTTCGGCACGAACGATTGGGGCACCATTTATCAGAGCCTGTTCTTCGGGTTCCGCAACGGCTCCCTCGGTGAAACCTCTACGGTCCTCCTCATCCTCGGCGGTTTGTGGCTGATCTACAAAGGTTACATCAACTGGCAGGTTCCGGTCATCATGATCGCTACTGTCGGTATCCTCATGGGTGCCATCTATGGCAGTGCCAACGTTGCACTCTTTGAAATGATGGCTGGCGGCCTCATCATCGGTGCTTTCTTCATGGCAACCGATATGGTCACCGCTCCGATTACCCTCAAAGGCCAGATGATCTTCGCTCTGGGCTGCGGCCTCATTACGGTCCTCATCCGTACACTCGGCGGCTATCCTGAAGGGGTTTGCTACTCCATCTTGCTCATGAATACCTTGACTCCGCTCATCGACCGTCTGGTCAAACCGACCGTCTTTGGCGCAGTAAAAAAGGGGGCTAAATAAAATGGCAGACAAAAACGAAAGCGGGATCTTCAAGGTTGCGATGAACCTTGTCCTCACCTGCCTGGTTTCCGGCTGTATCATCGGCGCTGTCTTCTTCATTACCGGCCCGACCGCTACGGCTAAAGCAGAACAGATGAAACAGGATTCCATGAAATCACTCGTTCCGCAGGCTGAAAAATTCGTTCCCGTCCAGGGCGAAAAAGATACCTTCATCGCTGAACAGGGCGGCAAAAAAGTTGCTTATATCATTCCGACGGCTCCGAAAGGCTACGGCGGCCCCATCAAGATGCTGACGGCTGTTTCCATGGACGGCAAAGTCCTGGACTACACGGTCCTCGAAGCCAACGAAACTCCGGGCCTCGGTGACAGAGGTGCTAAATCTCCGTTTAAAGATCAGTTCAAAGGCAAGAAACTGGAAAACCTGGAAGTCACTAAAGACCATGGCGTAAAGGATAAGATCCAGGCCATGACCGGTGCTACCATTTCTTCCCGTGCTTTCACTTTGGGCGTTAAGCAGGCTGTTGAAAAAGCAGCACAGTTAGGGGGTAAATAATAATGAATCTTTGGAAAGTATTTACTAGAGGCATTATTGAAGAAAACCCGTACTTCGTCCTGGCCCTGAGCCTGTGCCCTGGCCTTGCCGTCACGACAAGCGTCATCAATGGTCTGACCATGGGCTGCACAGTATGGTTCGTTATCACGGCTAACAACACAGTCGTTTCCATCATCCACAAGTTGATCAACAAAAAAGTCCGTATCCCTGTTTACATCACCTGTATCGCTACCATCGTAACCTGCGTACAGCTGTTCTTACAGGCCTATGCTCTGGATTTGTACAAAGCCTTGGGCGTATACCTCGACTTGGTCGTCGTATTTGCTATCATCCTGGCTCGTGCTGAATCGGTTGCATCGAAAAACGGCGTCGTCGTTTCCTTCCTCGACGGCATGGGCATGGGCATTGGCTTCACCATTGCTATGTTCATGATTTCCTTCGTCCGTGAAATCCTCGGCAACGGTACTTTCTTTGGCATGGAAGTCTTCGGTCCGTCCTATCAGCCTGCTCTGATCATGGCATTGCCGCCTGGAGCCTTCATGCTCATCGGTTTCATCATGGCCGGCTTCAAGATCTGGAATGAACATGTTGAAAGACAGAGACAACTGAAAGGGAGTGAAGGATAATGGAATACTTTACGCTGTTCATCGGGGCTGTCTTGATTAACAACTTCGTATTGACCAAGTTCCTCGGTTTGTGTATCTTCTTCGGCGTTTCCAAGAACCTGAACGCCTCTGTCGGCATGGGCTTCGCCGTTACTGCCGTCATCACTTTGAGTACTATCCTGGCATGGTGCCTTTACAACTGGGTCCTCGTACCGCTTAACCTGACCTTCTTGCGGACGATTTCCTTCGTTATCTTGATTGCAAGTTTCGTACAGTTACTGGAAATCGTCATCAAGAAAGAATCGCCGACATTGTATAACATGTGGGGCATTTACCTCATGCTGATCGCTACGAACTGTATCGTATTGTCCGTCCCGGTCATCAGTGTCACCAGCGGTTATAACTTCCTGGAAAACATCGTCTTCGCCGTTGGCGCAGGCCTCGGTTTCGCCCTGGCTCTGATTCTCATGGCAAGCTGCCGTGAAAAATTGGACTATGCCGATGTTCCTCATGCTATGAAAGGCACACCGATCGCTTTCATCATCGCCGGCATGATGTCCCTGGCATTCCTCGGCTTCTCCGGTATGATTTAAGGCAAAGGAGTTGGAATTAAATTATGGATTACTCGTTCATTGCAATCATGGCCGTCGTTATCATGGCCTGCATCGGTATCGTCTTCGGCTTTATCCTTGCAAGTGCTGATAAGAAGTTTGCCATGGAAGAAAACCCGCTCATCGGCGAAGTAAAAGAAGCACTTCCTCAGGGCCAGTGCGGTGCCTGCGGTTTCGCCGGTTGTGCAAAATATGCGGAAGCCGTCGTCCTCGACCCGAACGTTCCGCCTAACCTCTGTGTTCCTGGTAAAGCTGAAGTCGCTGCTGTCGTCGCTAAATTGACGGGCAAAGTCGCTGAAGCTACGGAACCGAAATATGCTCACATCAAATGCCGCGGCGGCAATGGCATTGCCAAACTGGCTTATGAATACAAAGGTATTCATGACTGCGCGGCTGCTAAAATCGTCCAGCAGGGGCCGAAATTCTGTAAGTTCGGCTGTCTCGGCTTCGGCAACTGCACGCGTGCCTGCCCGTTCGGCGCTATGAGCATGGGTGAAAATGGCCTGCCTGTCGTCAACAAGACGCTCTGCACGGGCTGCGGCAAATGCGCTTCTGTTTGCCCGAACCACGTCATCGAACTCCTGCCGGTCAGTGCCAAAGTCAGCATCAGCTGTAGCTCCAAAGATTTCGGCGCTCCGGCTATGAAGAACTGCAAGGCCCTGTGCCTCGGATGCGGTTCCTGCATGCGTAACTGCTCGCACCAGGAAGAAGGAGCTATCAAGATCATCGACCATCTGGCTGTCGTCAACCAGGACATCTGCCACAACTGTGACAATGCAACCTGTCTGACCAAGTGCCCGACCGGTGCCATCAACGAAATGATCAAAGGTTCTTTCAAGAAAGAAGAAAACGTAGGTTAATACATGGATAAGAAACGGTATGTATGGGTTCTTCTCACCATGGCGTTCCTCATCGTTTTAAGTTGCTCCGGATGCACTCTGCATCCGGAGTCTTCTTTTGATAGGAGCGGTGTCGCCATGGACACGACGGTTTCCCTCAAGGCCACGGGCAAGGAAGCAAAAGAAGCCGTCGATGAAGGCTTCGAACGGCTGAACGAGCTCGATAAACTGGCCGGCGAAAATGAAGACAGCGATGTCAGCCGCATCAACGCCGCTGCCGGCAAGGACTACGTCCAGGTCGACCCAGCCGTCTATGAAATGATTGAATACGCCAAGGACTATTCGGCCAAGAGCCAGGGCGAATGGGATATCACCGTCGGCGTCATGACCAAACTCTGGCGCATCGGCAACGACGACCAGCACGTGCCGTCAGCGGATGAAATTTCCCAGGCCCTCCTCAAGGTCAACTATCAGGACATCCTCCTGCGGCCGGAAGACCACAGCGTCATGCTGGCGAAAGCGGGTATGGCCATCGACTTGGGCGGTGTCGCCAAAGGCTATGCGGTCGACGAAATCCGTAAGATCTATGAAAAGCACCACATTGAAAGCGGTCTCATCAATCTCGGCGCCAGCTCGATGTATGCCGTCGGCAAGACGAGTAAAGGCAAGCCCTGGCGCATCGGCATCAAGCATCCCCGGTCTGACGATGATAAGGCTTTCCTGGGCATCGTATCCATCGAGAACCAGGCCCTGTCCACGTCAGGCGACTACGAACGCTATTTCATCCAGGATGGCGTCCGCTACCACCACATCTTCGATCCCCGCACGGGTTATCCGGCCCGGTCCGGCGTCATGAGCGATTCCATCATCATCGACGGCTCGGTACCCCATGCCGGCATGCTCAGCGACATGATGACGACCATCGTCTTCGTCCTGGGGCCGCAGAAAGGGATGGAACTGGTGAACAGCATGGAAGGCGTCGACTGTGAAATCACGGGCACTGATAATGCCGTCTATATGACTCAGGGATTCAAGGATAATTTTTCCGATCTGAACGGTGATTTTCATTTTTCAGAATAAACCCGACTCCATAGAAGTAAAAAGTATAGCAGAAGAAAAATTAATATCTTTAAGTCTATTTACTTTTTCATTCGTTTGTAAGATAATAGATATGTAAAATTTAAGAACTATGGAGGGTAGTATCTACATATGGATCATATTGATGACAAAATTTTAACGATACTCAAACACAATGGCAAGGCTTCGGCTACGGAAATCAGCAAGGTCGTCGGCCTGTCCATCCCGGCTGTTGCCGAACGTATCCGCAAGATGGAACACAACGGCATCATTGAAGGCTACGGTGCCAAGATAAGCCGCCGCAAGACCGGCTATAACGTGACGGCTTTCATCATGGTCAACCTCGAACGGTCTGGCGATGTCGAAGAATTTCGCTCGAAAATCGTCCAGTACCCGGAAGTATTGGAATGCCATCACGTCGTCGGCGCCTTTGACTACTTATTGAAAGTCCTGGTCAAGACGCCAGATGACCTGGAACACTTCCTCATGCAGGTCCTGAACGAAATCCCGACCGTCGCCTCGTCGCAGACCTTCATGTGCCTGTCGACACTCAAAGAAGAATGGAACGTGTAAAATGAAAAAAGCTGTCCTTGCGGACAGCTTTTTCGTTTGCCGTGGGTCGTGGCTCGTTTGTCGCTAAATGTGGGATTTCTTCAGTAAACGAACCACGCCAAACGGACCACGGAAAGGAGCTGCCTTATAAGGGCAGCTCCTTTTCCTATGCCTTTATTTTCCCATCCAAACTGATGGTGTATACGTTCATGGGAATCGCCTTGCCGCTTTGCTGGAGGGCTCTTTTGGCGGCCATTTCCAGCCCGCCGCAGCACGGGACTTCCATGCGGACCAGGGTGAGGTCCTGGATATCGTTCTGACGGATGATTTCTGTCAATTTTTCGGCGTAGTCGATGTCGTCGAGTTTGGGACAGCCGATCAGGGTGATGCGCCCTTTGATGAAGTCTTCATGGAAACGGGCGTAGGCATAGGCCGTGCAGTCGGCGGCGATGAGCAGGCTGGCGCCGTTGAAGTAAGGCGCATGGGGCGGGACCAGCTTCAGCTGGACCGGCCACTGGCTCAGGCGCGATGGCATGTCGGGCGTGCCTGCCGGCACTGTTTCTGCCGGTTCGAGGCTGCGTGCCTGGCTGCCCGGGCAGCGGCCACGGTAGACCCTTCCCTGGGCGGCCATGTGCTTCTTGACGGCTTCTTCGTCGTAGGCGACGGCTTCGCGTTCGATAAAGGTGATGGCATTTGTCGGGCAGTGAGGCAGGCAGTCGCCTAAGCCGTCGCAGTAGTCGTCGCGCATGAGACGGGCTTTACCGTCGACCATGGCGATGGCTCCTTCGTGACAGGCCGTGGCGCAGGCACCGCAGCCATTGCATTTTTCTGAATCAATCTGTATAATTTTACGTATCATAGTTTCCTCCGCAGTGATGATGAATCAATAATCTTGGACCTTTTATGGTCTCAGTATATCTCATGGAGGAGGAATAAGCTGTTGTTTTTCCAACTATTATCTTTTTTCGGGAGGTTTTCCAATGGAACCCTATCTTTCCCTTATCAAAAAATCACCGCTTTTTTGTGGTATTACTGAAGCCGATGTCCTGCCGCTCCTGGAGCACTTGAAGGTGCGCAAAAAAAAGTATCAGAAAGGGGAATTTCTCTTTTATTCCGGCGATACTGTCCCCTATATCGGATTGGTCCTGGACGGCGACGTCCATATCATCCAGGAAGATTACTGGGGCAATCGCAATATCCTGTCCCAGATCCCGGCGGGCTTCTTCTTTGGCGAAGCCTTTGCCTGTCTGCCTGAGTCACTGGCTACGGTCGACGTCGTGGCCGCGTCGGATACGGTCATCATGCAGGTCCACGTCGATAACGTCCTCCATGCCGGCCAGGTGCTGACGCCGGCCCAGGCCCGCTTCATGAGCAACCTCCTGGCCCTGATGGCTGAAAAGAACCGTCTCCTGACCGAAAAGATACGCTACCTGACCCAGCGGTCGACGCGCCAGAAAATCGTCCTCTATTTGTCCGACCTGGCCCGCAAGAAAGGCAAGGCCACGTTCAGCCTGCCCTTCAACCGCCAGCAGATGGCCGACTTCCTTTCCGTAGACCGCAGCGCCTTATCGGCCGAACTGAGCAAGATGAAGAAAGAAGGCCTCATCGATTACCGAAAGGATAAATTCACTTTGCTGCAATAGGAGAGTGTGTTGTATGAAGGTTTCTGCCATCATGCTAGGTTCCTTTTACTTTATAGTTTGTAGTACGGAGTTTGTAGAAATTCCCGAGGCGTCACATCTGTAGAGGCTTGCACGTGGCAATCTCTGCAAACTTCGAACCACATGCTGAAAGAGCAACCTCTCAGTCAGCTTCGCTGACAGCTCTCCTATAAGGAGAGTCACGAGCCACGAACCACTAAAAAAGGCGCTGTCTTCATGGGACAGCGCCTTTTTTCCTCGCTCTTAATGCAGATGGGGGAGGATATGGCCCATTTTATTCTTTTTCGTTTCCAAGTAAAATTCGTCGAATTTCTGCGGTTTCATTTCAATGGGGACCCGTTCTACGATTTCGACTCCGAAGCCTTCGAGGCCGTAGATTTTTTCCGGGTTGTTCGTGAGCAGGCGGATTTCTTTGGCGCCCATGTCCTGGAGAATCTGGGCACCAATCCAGTATTCACGAAGGTCCGGTGCGAAGCCGAGTTTTTCATTGGCTTCGACCGTGTCGTAGCCCTGTTCCTGGAGGACATAGGCCTTGAGTTTATTGATGAGGCCGATTCCGCGGCCTTCCTGGCGCATGTAGAGGAGGATGCCCCGGCCTTCGGCGTTGATCTGCGTCAGGGCAGCTGCCAGCTGTTCGCCGCAGTCGCAGCGGCGGGAGCCGAAGACGTCGCCTGTGAGGCATTCGGAGTGGACACGGCACAAGAGGTTCTTGCCATCGCCGATTTCGCCTTTGACCAGGGCGACGTGGTGTTCGCCGGTCAGGTCGTTGATGTAGCCGTAGATCTTGAATTCGCCGAACTTCGTCGGCATCTTGGCGACGGCTTCGCGGATGACGTGTTTGTCGTGGCGGCGGCAGTAGTTCTGGAGGTCGTGGATGGTGATGAATTTCAGGCCGTATTTATCGGCGATTTTCCAGAGGTCCGGCGTGCGCATCATCGTGCCGTCATCGGCCATGATTTCACAGCACAGGCCGACTTGTTTGAGCCCTGCCAGGCGCATGAGGTCGACCGTGGCTTCTGTGTGGCCATTGCGGGTCAGGACGCCTCCGCGTTTGGCGATGAGCGGGAAGTTGTGGCCAGGACGGCGGAAATCTTCGGGACGAGCCGATTCTTCGACACATTTGCGGGCCGTCAGGGCGCGTTCGACAGCGGAAATGCCCGTCGTCGTGTCGACGTGGTCGATGGAAACGGTGAAGGCTGTTTCATGGTTGTCTGTATTTTCACTGACCATCTGGGGCAGGCCGAGTTTATGGGCATATTCGATGCTCATAGGCATGCAGATCAGGCCCTTGCCGTGGCTGGCCATGAAGTTCATGTTTTCCGTCGTGCAGTACTGAGCGGCGCAGATGAAGTCGCCTTCGTTTTCGCGGTCCGGGTCATCGGTGACGATGATGATATGGCCGGCCTGCAATTCTTCCAGTGCTTCTTCGATGGTGTTGAATTTACGTTTTTCTGTAGTCAAAATAAAGACCTCCTTAAAGTCTGTTTATCAGTTTTATGAATGGTATCAAAAAAGCCCTGGCCAGTGGCACAGGGCTTTGACATGCAAGGAAAGGCAGGCTGCAAGCGCAGCACGCCACATCTTCTTCCATCCAGACTATACTGTCGGTTTTGGAATTGCACCAAATCACGAGCCAGTGGCTCCTACGCCGTAGCGTTCGCGGACTATACCGCCGATCGGGAATTTCACCCTGCCCTGAAGATATATGTCTTATTCAGTTCTGTTATGTATTATACACGGTAGCCGCCATTTTTGCAAGTTACTCGACGTCGAAGATTTTCCCCGGGTTGAGGATGTCGTTGGGATCGAGGGCCTTCTTGATGGCTTTCATCATTTCCAGTTCGCCAGGATCGGTAAATTCCTCCATCAAGTGCTTGCGCTTATAGCCGATGCCGTGTTCGCCGGACAGGCGGCCGCCGTGGGCATAGATGAACTTGTACAGTTCCTGCTGGTTGGCCTTGACCCGCTGGTCCCAGTCTTCATAGGTGGCATCTTCGTTCTTGAGGATGTTCAAGTGGATATTGCCGTCGCCGGCATGGCTGGCGATGCGGGTGACCAAGTTATATTTCTGGGCCAGGCGAAGGATTTCATCGAGGAGGGCTGCTTCCTGGTCGACAGGGACGACGACGTCTTCTTTGCAGACGATGAGGCTTTCGGCACGGACGGCTTCGGCAAAGGCCTTGCGTGCCTGCCAAATCTTGTTGTGGTCGGCGACGAGAACTGACGAAGCGCCATTTTCCGTGCAGACTTCGTCGAGGACGACGGCTTTGTCGTCCAGGTCGTCTTCGCTGGTCCCTTCGACTTCGACGATGACGTAGTTGCCGTTGTCGCTGCCCTGGAGGTTTTCATTGAGGTACTTTTCGACGGACTTGATGGTGATGTTGTCCATAAATTCAACGCACGTCGGCGTGATGCCGGCTTTGATGATCTTGGTGACGACGCCCATGGCCTGGCGGCGGTCGTCGAAGATGGCCAGCAGATCCAAGGCGTATTTCGGCTTGGGCAGGAGTTTCAGCGTGGCCTTGGTGATGATGCCCAGGGTCCCTTCCGAGCCGATGACCAGCTGGTCCAGGGAATAGCCTGTCGACTGTTTCTGCAGCCGCGCGCCGAGGTTGACGATGCGCCCTGTCGGATTGACGACTTCTACGCTGTAGACCTGGTGGCGCGTCGTCCCGTATTTGACAGCCCTATTGCCACCGGCGTTGGTGGCGATGTTGCCGCCGATGAAGCATGAATCGCCGCTGCACGGGTCGCCGGCATAGAAGAGGCCTTTCTTTTCGGCTGCTTCCTGCAGGTCTGACGTGCGCACGCCCGGTTCGACGACGGCATAGAGTCCGTTTTCATTGATTTCCAGGATCTTATTCATCTTTTCCAGTGACAAGACGAGGCCGCCGTATTCCGGGACAGCCCCGCAAGCCAGGCCTGTGCCGGCCCCGCGGGGGACGACAGGGAAGTGGCAGGCGTTGGCCAATTTGATGATGGCACTGACCTGCTGTGCCGTTTCGGCAAAGACGACGGCTTCCGGCATGTGGTGATAAGCCGGATCGGTCACTTCGTCATGGGAGTAAGGCTGCATGGCATCGGCGTCGGTGACGACGTTCTTCGGGCCGACGATGGCCTTTAATTTTTCCAGGATTTCTGTCGTGATTTTTTCGTAATGCATAAGTGTTCCCCCTCGGAATAAGATACAAAATGTCGTGCCTCTATTATATATAACCTCTGCCCATTTTAAAAGGAATTTTGCAAAAAAACTTTATCTTGTGCTTAAAGCACGGTATACTATAAGGTAAGACTTTTTCAGTCTCTTGTTCTTAGAAAGGGTGATTGGGTGGAAACCAAGCAGTATCGCCAGCCTGGGCGCCGGAAGAAGCGCCGCAAGGTTCGCCGGAAGCGCCGTCCTGGCCTGCTCATCCGGCTTCGGCAATTGAGCTGGTACAATCTTTTTCTCATGGCCATCATCATTGCCGGGTTCTATCTCATCGGCATCCGCCTTTACCGGTTGTGGGAAATCCATGAGGACATGAATCAGACTTTGCAGCAGGAACAGACCTTGCGGGATGAGAACCTCCGGCTCCGGGAGCGGCGTGACGAGCTGAATGATCCCGATGAAATCGCCAAGGAAGCGCGAGAACAGTTTGGATTGGCCAAGCCCGATGAAATTCCTTATAAGCCGTAATCGCTATATTTTGTATTTTGATGATTGAATTTTTTAGTGATTATGAGTATAATGGCTGTATACGTTTAGCAATAATGCTGATATTACAAGGAGGAAATTGAAACAGCATGACAATCGAAGTAGGCAGTGTGATGGAAGGTACCGTTACAGGAATCACAAAGTTTGGCGCATTCGTAGAACTTCCGGATAAGAAAGTGGGTCTCGTACATATTTCTGAAGTCGCTAATGAGTATGTCAAAGATGTAAATGATTTTTTGAAAGTGCGAGATAAGGTCAACGTCAAAGTGTTGTCTGTAGACGATAAGGGAAAGATCGCCCTGTCTATCAAACAGACCCAGCCGGCGCCGGAAAAGAAGGAATTTCGCCCGAAACGCGATTTTCGCCAGAAACATGAATTTCGCCAGCATAATGGCTTTGATTCGCGCCGTTCGTCGGGGTCTCTTTCTTTTGAAGACCGACTCAGCAAGTTCCTCAAGGAAAGCGATGAACGCCTGATGGATTTAAAACGCAATACGGAATCGAAACGCGGCGGCCGCGGTGCACGCCATGCTGATTGAGTAAGTATTGAATAGCAGATGGTAAGAAAGGGGTGCTGTCGCACGAAGACAGCGCCTTTTTACGTTTTCCCCAGGGTCGTTTGAGAGAACCGGCCGTGGGGATGGACGAAATCGGAAAGGAGCAACTATGGAGTATCAGAAATATGCAGTCATCGATATCGGCTCCAACTCCCTGCGCCTCATGACGGGCTGGCAGGAAGTCCCGGGTACGTGGATTTTTTCGCCGAAAGAACTGGCGACGACGCGGCTGGGAAAAGATATCGATGAAACACACCACTTGTCGCCGGCAGGGATGGAGGCGTCCTTTGCGGCCATGGAACGCTGGAAAGGGCAGCTGACGGGGATCCCCGTCTGTGCCGTGGCTACCAGTGCCGTCCGCGAAGCCGTCGACGGCCAGGCTTTCCTGGCAGAAGTGCGGGCCCGCTTTGGCTGGCACTGCCGGGCGATTTCCGGCCTGGAAGAAGCGTCGCTCAGCTTTACGGGAGCTACGGCTTCCCTCAATCCCGACGTGACGGCTGCCGTCATCGACATCGGCGGCGGCAGCAGTGAAGTCGCTGCCGGCCGGGGCGGGGACCTGTGCTGGTCCCACAGTTATCCCATGGGTGCGGTGCGCTTTACGCGGGGCGAGGTCATGAGCCATCAGGATGTGGCTCATCTGGAGCGCCATTGCTATCAGGAATGGCTGCCCATGAAGATACGGCCGGATCTGCTCATCGGCGTCGGTGGGACGCTGACGACGCTGGCCGCCATGGATCTGCAGTTGGCCGTCTACGATGCGGAAAAAGTCGAAGGCCACTGCATTTCTTATGAAGCCCTGTGCGGTCATATCGAACGGCTCCAGGCCATGACGCCGGAAGAACGGCGCCATGTGCCGGGCCTTCAGCCCAAGCGCAGCGATATCATCATCGCCGGCCTGCTCATCGCCAAGTCCTTTCTTCAGCGGTATCAGATCCCGGCGATTACCGTCAGTGAACGGGACCTCATGGAAGGCGTCTTTTTCCGCCATTCTTTCCATGATGCGGCCTGGAATTCCCGGGACCGCCAGCCGTGAACCTCGTCGAACGCGTAGACGCTTACGGCAGGCAGCACGACCTGTGGCAGCCGGGAAGGGCCCTGGTCGTCGCCTGCTCCGGTGGGCCCGATTCGCTGGCCCTGCTGGATATACTGAACCGCCTGGCCCCGTTATATAGGCTAAGCCTGACGGCCTGTTACGTCCATCACGGCATCCGCCGGGCTGCCGACGACGAAGTCGCCCTGGTTCGGCAGGAAGCCCTGCGCCGCCACTGTGGTTTTGCCTGGCAGTATGTCGACGTGCCGGCCCTGGCCCGGAAAGAAAAGGCTTCGGAAGAAGCCGTAGGGCGGCGGGAACGTTACCGCATCCTGCGGGAAACGGCCCGGGCCTGTGGGGCAGACCGCATTGCCGTGGCCCATCATGCCGATGACCAGGCCGAAACGGTACTGCTCCATCTCTTGCGCGGCAGCGGCCTCGACGGCCTTTGTGGCATGGCTCCCAGGCGGGGCGACATCATCCGCCCGCTCCTGGCTGTGACCAAGGCTGAATTGACAGCCTATGCCGCCCAGCGCCAGCTGCCGGTCTGCCACGATGAGACCAATGACAGCCGGCGCTACAGCCGCAACCGGATACGGCTGGATCTGTTGCCGCAGCTGCAGCAGTACAACCCGGCCATTACAGCGGACTTGAACCGCCTGGCCGACATCGTCAGGGCCGACGAAGTCTTTCTGGAAAACGCGGCAGAAGCCCTGTACCAGCAGCTCGCCCTTCCAGACGGCGCCATGCCGGCCCTGGATAAGAAAGGTTTGCTGGCTCAGCCGCTGGCCATGCAGCGGCGCTTGATCCGCCGCCTGTGGCAGGAAGGGACGGGCTCTCGTCAAGACCTGCCTTTTCATTATGTTGAAACCATACGGGACCTGGCTGCTAAAGGAGCGGGGAAACAGTTCCAGTGCGGCCGGGCCTGTGTTTATACGACCCGGACAGCCCTCTGCCTGGGTCCTGCCGTCCCCCGACGGAGACGGCATCGGTAATTCACTTTATTATGGAGGAAAACAAGATGCATCAGGACATTAAAGAAATTTTATTGACAGAAGAACAGATTGCTGCCCGCGTTCACGAACTGGGCGCCCAGATCACCAAAGATTATGCCGGCAAGACCATCCTCATGTGCGGCATCCTCAAAGGGGCCGTCACCTTTTTCACCGACTTGGCCCGCTGCATCGATGGCCCGGTCTACTTCGATTTCATGAGCTGCTCCAGCTACGGTTCGTCGACGACGTCGTCCGGTGTCCTCAAAATCCGCAAGGACCTCGACAACGATGTCAAGGATAAAGATGTCCTCATCGTCGAAGACATCATCGACACGGGCGTCACCTTGAGCCACCTCGTCCCCATGCTCAAAGAACGGGGCGCCCGCTCGGTCAAACTGGCCACGCTCCTCAGCAAGCCGGCCCGCCGTCAGGTCGAAGTGCCTGTCGACTACAACGGCTTTGAAATCCCCGATGCCTTCGTCGTCGGCTATGGCCTCGACTACGACAGCCGTTACCGCAACCTGCCGTATATCGGTATCTTGAAAGAAGAAGTATATTCCAAATAGTTGTTGCTTTACAAGAAGTGTGGTAATATAAGACTGTATTGGTTGGAATAAAAAGCATTATCATAAATTAAATGAAAGGAGCCATATTTTGAGTAAATTTGTGCGGAATGTAAGTTTATACTTACTCATCATCATCGTCGCCGTATCGATCATAGATGCCTTTACGAGCAGTAAGACAGACAAATCGGAAATTTCTTATACGAATTTCATGAGTCAGGTACAGCAGAAGAAAGTCGATGCCGTCCAGATCACAGCGGACCATGCCATCGTGGGCCAGCTGAAAGACGGAACGTCCTTTACTTCATACGCCCCGACCGATTCGTCCCTATTGCCGGCTCTGCGCGATGCTGATGTCAACATCATCGCCAAACCGCCCGAACAGCCTTCGTGGTGGATGAACATGCTGACAGCAGTCCTGCCGATCCTGGTCCTCATTGCCGTCTGGTTCTTCATCATGCAGCAGACCCAGGGGGGCGGCGGCCGGGTCATGAACTTCGGCAAGAGCCATGCCAAGATGCACGGTGAAGGTAAGATCAAAGTTACCTTTAAAGACGTTGCTGGTGAAGACGAAGCGAAGGAGGAACTGGCGGAAATCGTCGAATTCCTGCGTAACCCCAGCAAGTATAATGCCATTGGCGCCAAGATACCCAAAGGGGTGCTCCTCTTTGGCCCTCCGGGGACCGGGAAGACCCTCCTGGCCCGTGCCGTAGCCGGTGAAGCCGGCGTGCCCTTCTTCAGCATCAGTGGTTCCGACTTCGTTGAAATGTTCGTCGGCGTCGGCGCTTCCCGTGTCCGTGACTTGTTCACTCAGGCCAAGAAGAATGCGCCCTGCATCGTCTTCATCGACGAAATCGATGCCGTCGGCCGTCAGCGTGGCGCCGGCCTTGGCGGCGGCCACGACGAACGGGAACAGACGCTGAATCAGCTCCTGGTCGAAATGGATGGCTTCGGGTCCAACGAAGGCATCATCACCATTGCTGCGACCAACCGTCCAGATATCCTCGACCCGGCCCTGCTGCGTCCCGGTCGTTTTGACCGGCAGATCACGGTCGACCGTCCGGATCTGCGCGGCCGCCGGGCTATCCTCGACGTCCACGCCAAAGGCAAGCCCCTCGGCAAGGATGTCGATCTCGACGTCATCGCCAAGAAGACACCGGGCTTTACCGGTGCCGATCTGGGCAACCTGCTTAACGAAGCAGCCCTCCTGGCTGCCCGGGCCAATAAGAAAGTCATCAATATGGCTGAACTGGAAGAAGCCAGTGAAAAAGTCTGCTTCGGTCCGGAACGCCGCAGCCATGTCATCAGCGATAAGGAAAAGCGTCTGACGGCAGTCCACGAATCGGGCCATGCCCTCATCGCCTATCTCCTGCCGGATGCCGATCCGGTCCATAAAGTCACGATCATCCCGCGCGGCCGGGCTGGCGGCTATACCATGATGCTGCCCGAAGAAGACCGGTCGTATGAAACGAAGTCGTATTACCTGGCTCAGATCCGTGTCGCCCTCGGCGGCCGGGCTGCCGAAGAAATCGTCTTCAACGAAATCAGCAGCGGTGCATCCGGCGACTTGCAGAGCGTCACCCGCATCGCCCGCCAGATGATCACCCGCCTGGGCATGAGCCCGAAACTGGGTCCCATGGTCTTCGGCGAACAGCAGGACCAGGTCTTCCTCGGCAAGAGCCTGGGCCATGAACGCAACTACGGTGAAAGTGTAGCCGAACTCATCGACAAGGAAATGCACGATACCGTATCCGAAGCCTATGCCGACGTACTCCACATGCTGCGCGAACACCTGGATACGCTGAAGCATATGGCCGACGCCCTGATGGAAGTCGAAACGATCAACCATCAGCAAGTCGACAACCTGGTCAAGTACGGTACCCTGGAAGGGCCGGAAGACCAGAAAAAGGAAGCGGAAGCCGCACCGGCTGCCCCGGCGGAAACGACGGAAGCCGGAACACCGGACACCACAGCCGTTCCTGAAGCCAAGGAAGAAAAAGCCGAACCGGCTGCTCCCAAGGCAGAACAGACAGAAATACAGATCAGCCCCTGGGGCAACCCCGTCCCCAAAGGCGGCCTGACTACAGGCCTGACCGATAAAGACGACGAAGAAAAAAAGGCTGACGAAGAAAAATAGGAAACAAGTGAAAAAAGGGTTTGTCGCATGACGACAAACCCTTTTAAGTTGTTAGTGGCTAGTAGCTAGTTGTTAGCGGATGGTTTTGAATTGAAAGAGAACACTACGTGGGCGATCCGCTGGATATTTGGAGATTCTTTCTACGGGCCACTAGCTGGCAGGCCACTGACTGCTGACTACTAACTGTTAGCCACGAGCCACTACCTCCCAGCCTCCCCTTGACAGGGGGATGGTTTATGTTAAAATTTTTACATAGAATAGGCATATTGTGCGCCGTTGGTGGCGCTTTTTTTGAATGGGGCTGCCAGGGGCAGCGGCAGGGGTGATTGTGATGAGACAAGATATTCTCGATTTTTTGATACACCATAAGGATGAATTTGTATCGGGGCAGCAGATTTCCGACCAGCTCGGTATTTCCCGGACGGCCGTATGGAAACATATCCGCGCGCTGAAGCAGCGGGGCTATGTCATCGAGTCCTATACCAAGAAAGGCTATTGTCTGCGGGAAGCTCCGGAACTCTTGTCGGAAAAGGCCATCCTTGATGGCTTGCAGACGAAGTTCGTCGGCCGCCCTGTCGTCTATCGGGAGCGGGTCGATTCGACGAATAACGTCGCCAAGAAACTGGCTGACCAGGGGGCGCCGGAAGGAACGATCATCGTGGCAGAAGAACAGACGGGCGGGCGTGGCCGCATCAATCGGACCTTCCTCTCTCCCTATGCCAAGGGCGTCTGGTTTTCCCTGATCCTGCGGCCCGATATTTCTCCCATGGAAGTGGCTAAGATGACCTTGCTGGCTGCCGTCGCCGTAGCCCGCTCCATCCGCCGGCACGGCCTGGCAGACTGCGGCATCAAGTGGCCCAATGACATCCTGGTCCAGGGGCGGAAGATGGTCGGCATCCTGACCGAACTCAACGGGTCGGCTGAAAAGGTCAATTACATCATCATGGGCATCGGCGTCAACACGGACATCATGGCCGATGATTTGCCGGAAGACTTGAAATCCATCGTCACCAGCTTTGTCCGGGAAGGCATCCGTGTCAGCCGGTTGGCCCTGCTGGAAACGCTGCTGGCAGAAATCGAACGGCTCTACGATACGGTCTGCCGCCAGGGGTTCAGCCAGGTATTGGCCGAATGGCGGTCCTTGTCGTGCATGCTGGGGCAGGAAGTGACCGTCAGTTCCGTGAACCGGACTTTTTCCGGCATGGCACGGGATATCGATGAAAACGGCAATCTCCTCGTCGATACGGCAGCCGGTACAGAAGTCGTCATGGCAGGGGATATTCATGTCCGGCCCGTCTAATTTCTTGGGAAAAGACTATTCAAGACAGGAAAACTCTGTTATTATAATAGGCGTATTATCAACTTATAGTAGGCAGGAGATAAAGTTATGTTATTAGTCATTGATGTAGGGAATACTAATATTGTCCTGGGCATTTTCAAGGGAAAGGAGCTCATGGACCACTGGCGCGTATCGACGGACCGTCTCCGCACGACCGATGAATACGGCGTCCTCATCCGCAACCTCTTTTATTTGAACGGCGTCAACTCCGACGAAATCGATGCCATCATCATTTCGTCCGTCGTCCCGCCGGTCATGCCCACGCTGGAACGCATGTGCCAGCGCTATTTCGGCTTGACACCGCTGGTCATCGGACCGGGCGTCAAGACGGGCATGGACATTAAATACGATAATCCCCGTGAAGTCGGTGCTGACCGCATCGTCAACGCTGTCGCAGCGTATGAAAAATTCGGCGGCCCGGTCATCATCATCGACTTCGGCACGGCGACGACCTTCTGCGCCGTCGACAAGAAAGGGACCTACCTCGGCGGTGCTATCTGCCCGGGCATCGGCATCTCTACAGATGCCCTGGTACAGCGCACGGCGAAATTGCCGCGTATCGAAGTCGTCAGCACGGATAAGGTCATTTGCCGCAACACCGTCGAAAGTATGCAGGCCGGTGTCTTCTATGGCTTCGTCGGCCAGGTAGACGGCATCGTGGCCCGCATGCGCAAGGAACTGGGCTGTAAGGCCAAAGTCGTCGCTACCGGCGGCCTGGCTGTCATCGTTGCTCCGGCAACGGACGCTATCGACGTCGTCGAACCCATGCTGACCCTGGAAGGGCTGAGAATCATTTATGACCGCAACCATTAAGCCTTTCTCCATCGGCACGGTCGAACTCGAGGCGCCGGTCATCCTGGCGCCGATGGCCGGCGTCTGTGATGCGCCATACCGGGTCATCGCCCACCGCTATGGGGCGGCCCTGGTCTGTGCGGAAATGGTCAGTTCCCAGGGTATCCGCTATCGCAACCAGCATACGGAAGAACTGCTGCACATCGAAGACGGGGAACATCCCCTGTCCATGCAGATTTTCGGTTCGGATCCGGAGGTCATGGCCCAGGCAGCGGCTGTCGTCGAAGAAGCAGGCGCCGATATTGTCGACATCAATATGGGCTGTCCCGTCAAGAAGGTCGTCAAGAATGGCGATGGGTCGGCCCTGATGAAGGACCTGCCCCTGGCAGAGAAGGTCATCCGTGCCGTCGTCCGCGCCGTGTCCATTCCGGTCACGGTCAAGATGCGTACCGGCTGGGATGACGCTTCGTTTACGGCACCGGAGCTGGCCAAACGGGCTGAAGCGGCCGGTGCGGCTGCCGTCACGGTCCACGGCCGGACACGGGAACAATTCTATAGCGGCAAGGCGGACTGGCAAAAAATCAAAGCCGTCGTCCAGGCCGTATCCATCCCGGTCATCGGCAACGGCGATGTCGTAGATGGCCCGTCGGCTGCTACCCTGATGAAGGAAACGGGCTGCGGTGCCGTCATGGTCGGCCGCGGTGCCCAGGGGAATCCCTGGATTTTCCCGCAGATACGCCATTACCTGGCGACGGGGGAAGTCCTGCCACCGCCGACAGCGATGGAACGCTATGAACAGATGTTGTCCCATTTCGAAGCCCTGCTGGCCTATAAAGGCGAATACATCGGCGTCCGGGAAATGCGTTCCCATGCGTCCTGGTATACGCACGGCCTCTACGGCTCGGCAGCACTTCGCGAAAGAATCAATCGCGCCGCTTCGGCTGATGAATTTCGATCCATCGTCCGCGATATGATGGACAAGGCGCGCTGAAGCGATACGAAAGCCGCTTTATTGACACAAGGGACAGATATGCATATAATTAAGAGTACGGTATAAATTAAAGATATCATAGTGAAACGTGATTATATCGCAGGAGGATCAGGAAAATCATGACTAATGAAACGCTGATTACCCAGGAAGGGTTACAGAAGTTAAAAGATGAATTGAATGAACTGAAATCAGTTCGCCGTATTGAAATTTCCCAGCGCATTAAAGAAGCAATCGCCCTTGGTGACTTGAGCGAAAATGCCGAATACGATGCCGCCAAGAATGAACAGGGCATCATCGAAGGCCGCATTGCCGAATTGGAAGCTAAAATCCGCACGGCGAAGATCATCAAGGAAACCGATGACGGTTCGGATAAAGTCCGCCTCGGTTCGAAAGTCATCCTGGAAGATGTCGAAACAGGCGACCGCTTCGAATACACCGTCGTCGGTACGGCTGAAGCCGATCCGTTCAACGGCCGCATCTCCAATGAATCTCCTGTAGGGAAGGCCATTCTCGGCCAGGTCATCGATACTGCCAATCCGGCTATCGTTACCGTCAAAGCACCGGCAGGTGAAATCAAATACCGCATCTTGCCGCCTGATGCAGAATAATCCTAGGAGGAATAACATGTCGGATACGAAAGAAAAAGAAACGCCTATTATTGAAGAAGAAAAATTGAATGACCAAATGAAGGTCCGCCGCGAAAAGATGCAGGAATTTATCGATGCCGGCGTCTATCCCTTCGGTCAGAAATACAACTGGGATCATCATGCACAGGAAGTCAAGGATGACGCTGCAGAATTGGAAAAAAATGAAACCGTCGTCAGTGTCGCCGGCCGCCTCATGGCTATCCGCCGCCACGGCAAGACGGCTTTCTGCGTCCTTCGCGATTTGAGTGGTGAAATCCAGCTCTATTTCCGTAAAGATGTTCTCGGTGAAGAATCGTATACCTTATTCAAGCTCCTCGATATCGGTGATATTGTCGGCATCGAAGGGACGGTCTTCGTTACTCATACCGGTGAAACGACGATCCGCGTCGAAAAATGGACCCTCTTGTCCAAATCCCTCCGCCCGCTGCCAGAAAAATTCCATGGCCTGACGGACAAGGAAACGCGTTATCGTCAGCGTTACCTCGACCTCATCGTCAACCCGGAAGTCAAAGATACCTTCATCAAACGGTCGAAGATCATCAAAGGCATCCGCAAATACCTCGACGACCGTCATTTCCTGGAAGTTGAAACGCCGATGCTCCATACCATTGCCGGCGGCGCGGCTGCCCGTCCGTTCAAGACGCATCACAACGCCCTCGATATGGACATTTATCTGCGCATCGCTCCGGAACTCCACCTCAAACGCCTCCTCGTCGGCGGCTTGGAACGAGTCTATGAAATGAACCGCTGCTTCCGCAACGAAGGCATCGACACGCGGCACAATCCGGAATTTACGACGGTTGAATTGTACCAGGCTTACGGCGACTTGGAAGATGTCATCAACATCACTGAAGACATGGTTTCCAAACTGGCTGAAATGCTCTATGGCACGATGAAATTGACCTATATCGACAAAGAAATCGACCTCACGCCGCCTTGGGACCGCATGACCATGATCGAAGCGGTCAAGAAATTCAGCGGTGCTGACTTCGAAGGCATTACAGACGTCGAAACAGCCCGCAAGATGGCTGACGAACATGACGTCGAATACGGCCAGTTCGATGGCGTCGGCAAGATTATCAACGCTTTCTTTGAAAAATTCGTCGAAGAAAACCTCATCCAGCCGACCATCATCACCGGTCATCCCCTGGAAATTTCGCCGCTCACCAAACAGGACCGCGATAATCCGCTCCTGACTTATCGTTTCGAAGCCTTTATCTACGGCCGTGAACTGGCAAACGGTTTCTCGGAATTGAATGACCCCATCGACCAGCGCAACCGCTTCATCGAACAGATGAAAGAACGGGAACGCGGCGATGACGAAGCGCATCAGATGGATGAAGACTACTGCCGCGCTCTGGAATACGGCCTGCCTCCGACAGGCGGCTTGGGCATTGGCATTGACCGCCTGGTCATGTTCCTGACCAACAGCCCGTCCATCCGCGACGTCCTTCTCTTCCCGTTGAGCCGTCCGGAACAGCATAAATAAGATAAGGACGGTTCCATGAAGGTTTCTGCCATCATGCACGATTCCTTTGACTTAACAGTTTTTCGTTCGTCGTTCGTCGTTCATCGCGATGGCTTGATATTGTTGGATCCCTTGCGACAAACGATGAACGGCTTACGACCAACGTAAAACGGAGCTGTCTTCCTAGGACAGCTCCGTTTTCTCAATCCTACGAAGGAGGGACGCCATGAAACGTACAGCTATGGCTGCACTGGTCTTTGCTGTGTCTTTGGCCTGGGGAACCGCTATGGGAGCAGTTCCGGCAGAAAAAACGGGGAAAGCCCTGGCCGGGGCTGCGGCTGTTACGGCTGAGAAGGCCGGGACCAGTCAGACAGCCCCTAAGGCTGTCAAAGCCGCTGCATACGGGACAAGCGATAAAGACGGCAAGGTGGATAAAAAAGCGGATAAAACCGATAAAGACGGCAAAGATAGTAAAAAAGAGACGGCCCATGTACCGACGGATGATGACTGCATCCTCCTCGACTCCCTGGATACGCTGTCTATCCCGCCGCTGCAGGCCAGCGATTTCTATATTGGCAGTATCCATCATGGCGACAGCCCGGCCAAGGTCAAACGCATCTTCGGGCCGCCGACGAAGTTTTCGCGCAGTACCCATTATACGACCATGCAGTACAACGACAAGGACTTGAAGATGCGCTTCGTCTTCCGCAACAAGACGGCGGACAGCCTGCGCTACAGTGCCGGGAACCGGAAAGCCGTCATTCCCGGGGCAGAATCGATGTTCCTGTCGTCTGGGACGAACATCCTCATCGGCCGGGATGTCCGCCTGAAATATCCGGCAGAAGTGCTGTTGCGCCAGTACGGCCTGCCCGATTCCGTCCTGCGCGACGCCGATGCCAACGTCTATTACTTTACCTATGAAAGCCCGCGGAAAGATGTCATGTACGTCTTTGCCATCGGCAACCGCCGCATCGAACGAGTGGCCCTCATGCCGGTACGGCCGCCGTACATTACGGGAGAAGAAGCGGCGGACCGCATGAAATTGGGCGAACGGGACTTTACCCTCATGGGCTTCGGCCTCAACCAGCCTTTTGAAGCGAACAAGTACAACATGTGGACTAACCTGGTCAAGCGCAACAACAGTAATTTCTGGCTCTATGGCGATTACGGCGTCGAAGTAGACCGGCGCAACATCGTGCAGAAAGTCTTCCTCTTGACGAATAACGCTTACACGGGCCGCGGCGCGACCTTGGGCTATCACGTCTCGACAATCCTGGCTTTATACGGCCGGCCGGACCGCATCGAATGGGGACCGGATAAGGAGAAATCCGTCGACGCCTATTACTATGACAGCCCGTATCAGAAGGGCGTATCCCTGGTCATCGTCGTGCGCCACAACGAGCCCTATGTCGATGACATCATCTTGACGGCGACGCCCATCAAGAACATCCAGGACCCGATGGAACGGTATGGTTTGAAATGATGCTACATACTGCTTTATCATATGTCAAAATAAAATAGCAAAAATGCTTTACTTATATGATGAAAGTTAGGTATAATAAAATAAATAATATAAGAAAACGAAGGTGATTTTCATGGTTACAGATGCAGATGTTTTAAAACGGTGGAAGTACATTGCCCAGGACGATGAAAAATTGTTGATTCTCATTGGCGGCCCTGGTTCCGGCAAGAGCAAACTGATTCGTGAACTGACTTTCCAGGACGGCTGGAAAATCTGTGAAGCCCGGGAACTCTTTGACGATGAATTTTTGGAAATTCCTCGTGCCGACCGCCCGGATAAGGCCATTGCCCTGGTATCGGCAGCAATCCACCGCCTCAATGCCCGTGTCGTCATGATTGATAACGTGGAATTTCTGTTCGCACCGATCTTGAACCTCGACCCCGTCGCCATGTTGAAGAAGTTGAGCCGGGAATGCCCGATCATCGTCAGCTGGCGCGGCAGTTTGGAAGGCAATACCTTGTACTTTGAACACAATGGCGATCCGAAATATGCTAAATTCGTCATCGACAACCCGAATCACGTCATTTGCCTGGATGAATAAAGGCCGTTTTTCACAGGCCCTCGTCTCTGTAAGTGCTGTTACGCAAAGAAGTGCTCTTTGCGCAGCAGCACTTTTTTTTTGCCTGCCATTGTGGTATACTTTCAAGTATTGTTGTAAGCTTTTCATCAAATGTTCCGCGAAAAGGAGTTAGAAAAATGAGTGATTATATTATTGCCGTCATCCTGGGTATCGTCGAAGGGGTGACTGAATATTTGCCAGTTTCTTCGACGGGCCATATGATTCTCGTCGGCGATATGCTCGGCTTTACAGGACCCCGGGCCAGTGTCTTTGAAGTCTTCATCCAGCTTGGCGCCATCTTGTCGGTCATCATCATCTATAAAGAGAAATTCATCCGCATGCTCCACCAGTACCGCTGCTGGGACCTCTTCCGCCGGGAAAACTGGTTCCGCACCGATACGGGTCTGACCCTGGCTCACATCGCGGCCGGTATCGTACCGGTCATGGGTATCGGCTATCTGGCCCACCATGCCATCAAGACCTATCTCTTTTCAGCCGGTACGGTCATCATCGGCCTCATCATCGGCGGTATCTTCATGCTCGTCGCTGAAAAATCCCATACCAAGACGGTCTGCAACGATGTAGAAAAGATGACCATTGCCCAGGCCTTCCTGACGGGAATGTTCCAGGTCCTGGCTTTATGGCCTGGTTTTTCCCGTTCCGGTTCAACCATTGCCGGCGGCCTCTTCCTGGGCCTCAGCCGGAAGGCAGCGGCTGACTTTTCCTTCATCATCGCCGTGCCGGTCATGATCGTCGCCTGCTTCTACGACCTCTTGAAGAGCTTGAGCAACCTCAGCGGAAACGACCTGGTCATGATCATCATCGGCTTCATTACGGCCTTCATCGTCGCTTACATTTCGGTCCTCTGGTTCCTGAAGTTCATGAATAAATCGACGCTGGCATCCTTTGCCTACTATCGCTTCGTCGTAGCCGTCATTTCCTTCGTCTACTTCTTCATCCTGTAATTTGTGAGACTCAATTCGTAGGCTGCATTCGTAGGGGACGCCCAGAGGGCGTCTCGCAGGTCGAAATAAGGGGCTGAACTTTCAACTTCAAACTCAAAAAGGGCTTGTCGTCGTGCGACAAGCCCTTTTTATGGAACGAGATGCGGGATTCCCACAACGGGCGCCCACGTGGTCGCCCCTACAGATTGCCGATGGTGGGATTCCTACAACGGGCCGCCCTTTGGGACGGCCCCTACGGACGGTCCTTACGATGCGGCCACTAGGCCACCAGGCCGAAACCACGAGCTACCATGCCGCAGTCCGAAGCCACGAGCCACTAGGCCGCAGGGTGCCATCACGATCCGCTGCCGGCGAGCTGGCGAAATTCGTTGGCCAGTTCGTCAAGGAAGGGAATGATTTTTTCGTCTTCGATGTCGGCGTTGAAGGCTTCCATCATGTTGGGGAAGAAGATATACAGGCCCTGCATATAGATGTAGTAATAGTACTGCAGGTCGTCGTGGCTCATGATGGCCGAAGCCAGGGCGTCGTTGACGGCGAAGTTGAGGTCGTAGAAATCGAGGATTTCATCTTTGAAACGACCCAGGTCGAGCTCGCCGCGCTGGTAGTCTTCCATGAGGTGGCTGCCCATTTCTCCCAGGGCGTCGGCGACGTCGCCGACGTTATCCGGGACGGCGATGCCGGCATCTTCCATGACGTGCGTCAAGGTATGGAGTGAGGTAATCAAGGATTCACAGAAAAAATTAAAGGTCAGGGCTCCTTCAGAGCCGCGCAGATTCGTAAAGACAGTAGATTCCATAAGGACCTCCTTAAAGTAATTTTTTCTATTATATCATATTTTGACAGAAATGAATTGAATCGAGGCCATGAATATAGTAGGATAGTACTGTAAGCATTTTATAGGAGGTAATCGTTGTGTCTCAACGCAATCAAAAAATTAAATTGAAGAAGCGGTCCCGCCAATCGGCCCGGATTCACCGCGGTTTTGCCATGCCTGTCGGTCCGGGGAGCGAAAACAGCCTGGTCAGTTTCCGTGACTTTGCCGATCTGAAGGCCAAGTATTTCCGCTTTACCGGCCGTATTCAGCGCCGGCCTTTTATTTTCCGGACATTGATTTTAATGTTCGCCCAGTTCATGTTCTCTATCATCCTCTACAGCAAGATCGTCGAATCTATTTTGATCAATCATATGGAATATGCCATCATTTTCGCGATTATCTTCGTCCTGCTGTCCATTCCGGCTGTCTGGTCCCAGATTTCCCTGGGCGTCCGCCGCTGTCACGACATCAACAAGCCGGGCCTCATGTTCGCCGTTCCTTTTATTTGTTACCTGGCCAGCTATGTCCTGCCTGTCCTGGGACAGGATACAGCCGCTATGGCAGCTCAGTCGATCATGGCTGTGTCTTATCTGGGCTTGTTTACCGTCAAGGGGACGTCCGGCGACAATGCCTATGGCCCGGAACGGGCGCGATAGGGGGCGGCAGTATGACTTTAGCAGAAGGGAAAATCGGTTGCGATTATATTGTAGAAAAATTGACCTTGCCGGACCAGACGGAAAAACGTCTGCAGGCCCTGGGCATGATCGAAGGGACGGAAATCTCCGTGCTCAACAATAAGAACGAAGGAACGGTCATCATCAAGATGCGCAGTACCCGCCTGGCTTTGGGCAAAGGGATTTCGTCGCACATCGAAGTAAGGGGGAAGGACCATGACTAGCGAAGTAAAGGCGCAGACGAGGGAAGCACAGGTTCCTAAGGCACCGGCCCAAGTGGAAAAGAAGGAAATGACAGTCGCTTTCATCGGCAACCCGAACTGCGGCAAGACGACTTTGTTCAATGCCTACACCGGGGCCAACCTCAAAGTGGCCAACTGGCCCGGCGTCACCGTCGAAAAGGTCGAAGGCGCCATCAATGCCCACGGTTATCACATCCACCTCGTCGACCTGCCCGGGACGTACAGCTTGACGTCGTATACCATGGAAGAACAGGTTTCGCGTAATTTCATCCTCAGTGACGATGTCGACGTCATCGTCGACGTCATCGATGCATCGGCCCTGGAACGCAATCTCTACCTGACCTTGCAGCTCCTGGAACTGGGCAAGCCCGTCGTCGTCGCCTTGAATATGATGGATATCGTCGAGAAGCGGGGTATGGAAATCGACTTGCACCGTCTGCCGGAAATGCTCGGCGTGCCGGTCATCCCCGTATCGGCCTTGAAACGCCGCGGCCTGAGCGTCCTGCTCCATGCCGCCGTCCATCATAAGGACCACGTCCATCCGGACCGGCTCATCCACAACCATTCGGATCAGACCAATCATCAGCACAACCATCACAGTGAATTTGCCATGGTCTACAGCGATGAAATGGAAGACCGCATCGACGCCGTGCGCCACCTTTTGCACGATAAATATCCGGACTTGTACAATCATCGCTGGCATGCCTTGAAGCTCCTTGAAAAGGATCCGGAGATTGCGGCCAAATATCCCGTCGACGACGTCCACCACGTCCTGGACCGCAGTTATGAAACGGATATCATTACGGAGAAATACGCCTTCATCGAAGAAATCATCCATGAAGTCGTCGTCAATCAGGCGTCGAAGGCGGCTGCTACGGACTCCGTCGACCGCTACCTGACCGATAAATGGCTGGGCATCCCGATTTTCCTGGCCATCATGGCTATCGTCTTCTTCCTGACCTTCTTCGTCGGCGACATGGTACAGGATTCCTTCCAAGGGTCCATCGATGCCCTGTCGGCCATGGCGGAAGGGGGACTGACCTCGCTGGGCGCCGACGATATGCTCATTTCCCTGGTCTGCGACGGCATCATCGCTGGCGTCGGCGGGATTTTGACTTTCCTGCCCAACATCTGTATCCTCTTCTTCGCCCTGGCCCTCTTAGAAGACAGCGGCTATATGTCCCGCGTGGCCTATGTTATGAATGACATCATGAACCGCCTGGGCTTATCGGGCCGGGCTTTCATCCCCATGATCCTCGGCTTCGGCTGCAGTGTACCGGCCATCATGGCTTCGCGGGCCCTGGAAGATAAGCGCGACCGCTATCGGACGATGCTGGTCACGCCGTTCATGTCCTGTAGTGCCCGCCTGCCGATTTACATCCTCTTTTCGGGTATGTTCTTCCCTAACGACGCCATGATCGTCGCCTATTCCATGTACCTTATCGGCATCGTCGTGGCCCTGGTCGCCTTGAAGGCCATGAATGTCTTCAGTCATGTCAAGAAGGAAAACGACCTGCTCATCGAACTGCCTGAATACAAGCGTCCCAGTGCCCACACGGTCTACATCTACGTCTGGGAAAAGATCAAGGACTATTTGAGCCGTGCCGGTACGGTCATTTTCGCCGCATCCATCCTCATGTGGTTCATCCTCAACTTCGGCCCCGCCGGCTATGGCGACATGGCCGACAGTTTCGGCGCTATCATCGGCAAGGCCATCGTACCTTTCTTTGCGCCCATCGGCCTGGGGTACTGGCAGATTTGTCTGGCCCTCCTGGCCGGTATTTCCGCTAAGGAAGTCGTCGTTTCCAGTTTTGCCGTCCTCTTCGATGGCGTCAACATCAATTCACCGGCGGCCCTGGCAGCCCTGGCGTCCATGATGAGTCAAGGCGGGTTCACCCAGCTCAATGCCTACTGCATGATGCTCTTCTCCCTGCTCTATATCCCCTGCGCCGCGACAATCGCCACGATTCACGCTGAATCGCACAGCTGGAAGTGGACGGCCTTTTCCGTCTGTTTCCAGGTTGCCGTCGCCTGGGGCCTGACCTTCGTCGTCTACCAGGTCGGAAGCCGTATTTTTTAACCATGAATAACTAAGGAGTTAGTATGACAGAACCTATGATTAAAACGGATCATCTCAGCCATACCTATGAAGATGAAGACGGCAAGGTGGTCTATGCCTTGAAGGATATTTCCCTGGAAATCGGCAAGGGCGAATTTGTCGCCATCATCGGGACCAACGGTTCCGGCAAGTCGACGTTGGCCAAGCATTTCAATGTCCTCCTGACGCCGACGTCCGGCACGTGTGAAGTCTGCGGCATGCGGACCGATGACCCCGACAATATCTGGAAGATACGCCAGCATGTGGGCATGGTCTTCCAGAATCCGGATAACCAGATCGTCGCCGCCGTCGTCGAAGAAGACGTGGCTTTTGGGCCGGAAAACCTGGGCATCCCGTCTGATGAAATCAAGGCCCGTGTCAGCGAGGCCCTGCGCCGCGTCAATATGACTATTTATGCCAAACACGGGCCGCACCTCTTGAGCGGCGGCCAGAAGCAGCGCGTCGCCATTGCCGGTATCCTGGCCATGCAGTGTGACTGCATCGTCCTGGACGAACCGACAGCCATGCTCGACCCCGTCGGCCGCAAGGAAGTCATGGATACGCTCCATCAGCTCCATGACGAAGGCATTACCATCATCATCATCACTCATTTCATGGAAGAAGCCGTCCAGGCCGACCGCGTCGTCGTCGTCGACCGGGCCGAAATGAAGATGGACGGGACGCCGCGCGACGTCTTTACGCATGTCAAGGAACTGAAGGCTATGGGTCTCGACGTGCCCGTAGCTGCCGAACTGGCAGAACGGCTGCGCCAGAAAGGCCTTGATTTGCCGGATTCCATCATTACCGAGGAAGAATTAGGAGATGCATTATGTCGATTAAGTTAAGCAATGTGACCTATACCTACGGAATCGGGACACCTTTCGAGAAGACCGCCCTTTACGATACGGATGTCGAAATCCATAAAGGGGAATTTGTCGGCATCATCGGTCATACCGGCTCGGGCAAGTCGACGCTGGTCCAGATCCTCAACGGCCTCATCAAGCCGACGGCCGGGACCGTGACCGTCGACGGGACGGATATCGGCAAGAAGACGAAAGAAGCCATGGCCGTGCGCCACAAAGTGGGCATGGTCTTCCAGTACCCGGAATATCAGCTCTTTGAAGAAACGATTGCCAAAGACATCGCCTTCGGGCCGCGCAACTTCGGCCTGAGCGAAGACGAAGTGACAGAACGGGTTAAAGAAGCGATGGACTTCGTCGGCCTCGATTACAAGACCTATGCCGACCGCTCGCCGTTCCGCCTGAGCGGCGGCCAGATGCGCCGCGTTGCCATTGCCGGCGTCATCGCCATCCACCCGTCGTATCTCATCTTGGATGAACCGTCGGCCGGCCTGGATCCCATCGGCCGGCGGGAAATCTTTTCAGAAATCCAGCGCTGGCATCAGGAGAAGGGCATTACGGTCATCTTAGTCTCCCATAATATGGACGATATTTCCCGCCTGGCCAGCCGCCTGCTGGTCTTGTCCCAGGGCCATATCGTCCTCGACGGCGAACCGCTGGATATCTTTGCGACCCAGCAGCGCGCCTTGCACGATGCCGGCGTATCCGTGCCGCCCGTCACGGGAGTGCTCCAATACCTCCAGGGACGGGGCCTTGCCGTCGACGACCGGGTCCGGACCGTCGAAGAAGGGGCACAGGCTATTTTCGACTGCCTGAAAGGAGGCAAGGGCCATGCTCACTGATATTACGCTGGGCCAGTATTTTCCCGGCACGTCTTTCTTACATAAACTCGATCCGCGCATCAAGATCGTAGCTACGATGATTTTCATCATCGCCATCTTCTTTGCCCATTCCCTGGCCTCGTATGCCCTGGTCACGGCTTTCGTCGCCTTGAGTTTTGCCATTTCCCGCCTGCCGGTGAAATTCATCCTCAAGTCCTTGAAGCCCCTGTGGGTCATCATCATCTTCACGATGGGCGTCCATATCTTCACGACGCCTGGCGATGTCCTCTGGCAGTACGGCATCTTCCACATCACCAAAGAAGGCCTGTACCAGGGGGCGCTCATGACGGCCCGCCTGGTCTTCCTCATCGTCTTTTCGTCGCTCCTGACCTATACGACGTCGCCAATCGTCCTGACCGACGGCATTGAACACCTGCTCAATCCTTTCAAGCGCATCGGCGTGCCGGCACACGAACTGGCCATGATGATGACCATCGCCCTGCGCTTCATTCCGACGCTCCTGGAAGAAACGGACCGCATCATGAAGGCCCAGACGGCGCGGGGGGCTAATTTTACCAGTGGCAGCCTCTTGCAGCGCGGCAAGAATATGATTCCCCTCCTGGTGCCGCTCTTCGTCAGCGCTTTCCGCAGGGCCGATGACCTGGCAACGGCGATGGAAGCCCGCTGCTATCGCGGCGGCGAAGGGAGGACGCGGATGAATGAATTGTCCTATACCTATCGCGACGGCATCGCCATGGCCGCCGTCCTGATCGTCACGGCCGTCCTGGCGGCTATGCGGTGGTTATGATGAAGAAGAATATCTGCCTCGTCGTCGCCTATGATGGCACCGATTTCCACGGCTTCCAGCGCCAGACCAATGCCGAATCGATCCAGCGCTGCCTCGAGCAGGGACTGTCGGCTATTTTCCGGACGCCCATCACCATTTACGGCGCCGCCCGCACCGATGCCGGCGTCCATGCCCGCGGCCAGGTCGTCAACTTCTACGGCCAGGGCTCGATTCCGACGGAAAAGATACCGTATGCCATGAAGGGCTATTTGCCGCCGGAAATTGCCGTCTTATCGGCTAAAGAGATGCCGGACCGCTTCAGCGTCCGCCATGATAATGTCGGCAAGCACTATCGCTATTCCATCGACAATAACCGCATGCACGACCCTTTCCTCCTGCGCTATGCCTGGTTCATCCGCAAACCCCTGGACCGGCAGGCCATGCGCGAAGGCGCGGCTATCCTCTTGGGGACACATGATTTTTCGGCGTTTGAAGGCCAGAATACGACGCCCATGAATCCCGTCAAGACCATGTACTCTATTACCCTTCACGAGCGGGGCCATGTCCTCGACATCGACGTCGTCGGCGACGGCTTCCTCTACCACATGGTACGCAACATCGCCGGAGGCCTCGTCGACCTGGGACTCCACCGCCTGACTCCGGACCGCTTCCGGGAAATCCTGGAAGGTGGCGACCGGACCCAGCTGGGGGCGACGGCACCAGCCCAGGGCCTGTGCCTGGAAAAAGTTTTTTACGAAGAACGGGAATTGAAACAGCGCATTGCCGAGTTAGAGGAAGAATGAGCCTTTTTGCGGCGCTGATGGGCATAATATGCTATAATAAAAGAGAATAGTACGGTTCCGTTTTTTCAGGCGGAGGTGAGTATGATGCTGACCAGTTTACTGAAAACCATTACTAAGGGAAAGGACCTTAACCAGCGGGAAAGTTCCATCGTCATGGAGCAGATTATGGAAGGGACGATTTCTGATGTCCAGTTGGCCGGTTTTTTAGCAGCCTTGACGACGAAAGGCGCGTCGGAAGAAGAAATCACGGCTTTTGCCCGGACTATGCGGCAATATAGTATGCACGTTCCCTGCACGATGGACGTCTTCGATATTGTCGGTACTGGCGGCGGCCGGACTAAGACCTTCAATATCTCGACGACGGCATCGTTCGTCATCGCCGCCGGCGGCGTCCGCGTCGCCAAGCATGGCAATCGGGCCAAGACGTCTCGCAGCGGGTCGGCCGATGTCCTGGAGGCCTTGGGGGCCAATATCTTCCTCAGTCCCGAAAGTTGTCTGGACATGCTCCAACAGATCGGCCTTTGTTATTTTTATACGCGGTATTACTACTACATGATGAAACGCATCGATGCTGTCCGCGAACAGTTGGGCATTTATACTGTCTTCGATGTCCTGCGGCCTTTGACCAATCCGGCTCACGCCGTATATGAGATCCTCGGCGTCAATGCACCGCATCTGGTCGAGCCCATGGCTCATGTCCTGGCTGCCCTCGGTGTCCGTCACGGCATGGTTGTCTATGGCCAGGATGGCAGTGATGAAATTTCGGCGTCTGCGGCGACGACGATCTGTGAATTTACGCCGGAATCGTTTTCGACGTATGAAATCAGGCCGGAAGATTTCAACCTGCCCAGGGCTTCGCGCGATGAACTGCGCGGCGGCCTGCCGAAGCATAACGCGGCCATTACCCGTGCCGTCCTCGATGGACACAAGGGCGGGGCCCGGACGGCAGTCCTCCTCAACGCAGGCGCCGGCCTCTACGTCGGTGGCAGCGTCCTCAATCTCTATGCCGGCATCCGCAAGGCGACCCGCCTCATCGACAGCGGCCTGGCCCGGCAGAAGCTCGACGACTTCCTCGTCCTGAGCCAGCGCCTGGGACAGGCGGAAAAAGTGAAGCTCATAGCAGACAGGGAACCGGAAGATATGGTATAATAAAGGGTACGAAAAAATTCATTATTACGTGAGGACCGTATTTCTATGAATGATAAATATTTAGGCTGGCTCCTTCATATCGGCGGGGGCCTGCTCGTCATCGTGATGTTTTTGTCGATTCAGCTCATGGCACCTGATTTTTATTCCATCATGTGGCATCTGACTGTCAGCGGCGACTTGGATGGGTTAGCCGATTACATTGCTTCTTTTGGCTTCTATGCTATCGGCATCAGTATTTTCATGATTGCCTTTGTCAATGCCATTGGCCTGCCGTCCATTCCTTTCTTGACGGTCAATGGGATCATCTTCGGCCTCATCCCGGGCATCATCATTTCCTGGATTGGGGAAGTCATCGGCATTGAAATCAGTTTCCGTCTGACTCGGACGCTGCTCCGCAAACAGGCACAGAAAGTCATTTCCAAGAGCAAGATGCTGGAAAAACTCGATTCCTATAGCTGCATCAAGACAGTCATGATGGGCCGGGCCATCCCGTATGCGCCGAATGTCGTCGTCACTGCTTTCAGTGCCTTGAGCCATATTTCTTACCGTGACCATTTCATTGCCAACTTCTTTGGCAAGATGCCGGCTGTCCTGGTCGAAGTCTGGCTGGGCCATGATCTCCTGCGCATCCAGGAACATTGGGGCCGCCTGCTCATCCTGCTGGCCCTGGTATCTATCATCTACGGTATCATCTGGTGGCGCAAACGCCACATAAAAAAAAACCGCTATCATAGCGGAATGTAAAAAAGAGGCTATCGCATTAAGCAAAAAATGCATAATGCGACAGCCTCTTTTTTGAGTTTGAAGTTTGAAGTTGAAAGTTTGATGTGGATGGGACAAAATTTAAAAGTTATTGCCTCACCCTTTTGGATATCCATGAAGGGCTTACGAAATTTCCTGTTCTGTCTGTTTTTTATCGGCCTGGATGATGTCAGTCCATAATTTATCGGCTGCCGGCTGCCAATGTTTGGCATAGGCCTGACATTTGGCGCAGAGATGTTCTACCGATTCCGGGGACTGCATATCTGTCGATTTGGCGCCTGTCCGTTTGACCATATCGATGAGGGCCTGTGGATTTTCCAGCATCGGGCAGGGGCGGAGGTGATTATGGTTGAAGGGCTGTCCTTTGGCATATTCCTGGAACAGGGGCTGCTGGAGACAGGGGATGAGGTCCTGGTCGTTGATGTTGGCGCTGGAGTAGTGGATGAAGACGCACGGTTCGACGTCGCCGTTGGGGTTGATATGGCAATAATTGCGGCCGCCGGCGACACAGCCATCGATGAATTGGCCGTCGTTCTGGAAGTCGATGGCGAATATCGGCTTGCCGCCTTTGACGCTGCGGATTTCACGGATGCGGCGTACCATATAGGCCCGCTGTTCCGGCGTGGGCAATAAATCGATAGAAGCGTCGTTGCCGACGGGCATGTAGTGGAAGTACCAAGTGAACCAGGCGCCTTTGCTGATGAGGAGGTCCAAGAATTTGTCCGACGTGACGGTCTGGATATTTTTGCGGGTGTAGCAGATCGACGTACCGAAGACGATGCCGTACTGGCGCAGCAGGTCCATGGCATGCATGACCCTGTCGAAGACGCCTGGGCCGCGGCGGCTGTCATTGACTTCGCGGAAACCTTCGACGCTGAGGGAGAAGCTCAGATTGCCGACTTTGACGACTTCTTGGCAGAAATCGTCGTCGATGAGGGTGCCGTTCGTGAAGGCGTGGAACTCACAGTCCGGATGCTTCCGGCAGAGTTTCAGGATATCGGCCTTGCGGACCAGCGGTTCGCCGCCGGTGAGGAGGTAGAAATGACAGCCGACTTCTTTCCCCTGGCTTACGATTTTGTCCATGACTTCATAAGACAGGTTCAGCGTGTGGCCGTATTCCGCAGCCCAGCAGCCGATGCAGTGCAGGTTGCAGGCACTCGTCGGGTCGAAGAGGATGGCCCAGGGGATGTTGCAGTGGTATTTGGCTTTGGCTGCATCCCGCGTGCGCAGGCCGTAGAAGCCTGATTCAAAACCGAGGTCCATGACGGCGGTACGGACGACATTGGGATTCAAGGTGTCCAAGGCGCGGTTGAGGAACTGGAACCACTTGCCATCTTCGTCGATGAGCTTGCGGGCCTTGTCGAACGATTCTTTTTCAAATAAATCGCCGAAGAACGTTTCCATGATCGTCGTCAGGCGTTTCAAGGTTTTCTTGCGGTCTTCGGGATTTTTTTCGGCCATGATGCGGTTGACCAGCAGGGCGACCGATTCTTTTTGGGCTTTATGTACGAGTGTATTCAAGGGTATCATCTCCTGAGAAAATGAATGAAGCCGCTGTTAGCGGATGATGAGGACGGGCAGACCGGAATGAGAGGCCACGTAACGGCCGACGCTGCCTAAGAGGACGCTTTGGATGCGGTTCAGGCCGCGGCTGCCCATGACGATGAGGTCTGTATCAATATCGGCTGCGGTCTGCAAGATGACCGGGCCGGGAGAACCGATTTTATAAAGACATTGTAAGGGGAGGTCAGACGATAGTTGTTCCTGGCAGCGCAGGAAGGCGTTATGGCCTTTGGACCGCATGTGGGCTGCCAGTTCCTGTAGTTTATGCGGTTCCATCGTATCGGGGACTGCTGTATCGTGCAGGCTGTCGCTGATGCTGGCGACGTAAAGGACGGTCAGCGAAGCCTGATCTCCCTTGGCCAGGATTTCGGCCTGCTTCAGGGCCTGGAGCGATGATTCCGAGCCGTCTACGGGTACCAGGATGTGACGGTACGGCCCCTTCTTTTCGTCGTGAGCCAGGAGGACCGGGCACGGTGTGTGGGTAATGACATAGGTGCTGACACTGCCGAGCAGGAAATTCTTGAGAGGCTGTTTACTGCCGCGGCCCATGCAGATGAGGTCGGCTGGCAAAGCTTTTTGTTCTTGTAGAATCGATACTTCCGGGGCACTGAGTTCAAAAAGGGATTGGACCGGAATCGACGCCGGGACCAGGCTGGCGAATTCTTTCAATAAGCCCGTACTGTTGGCTTGAGCAGTTGCGGAGAGTTCGTCTATTGTCAATTCGCTCGTATTTTCCATTTGACTGAACTGATTGATGATGTCGGCCATATTGGCGACGTTCAGCAGCGTAATCGAGGCGCCGGTCAGTTTGGCAATATCGATGGCATGTTGTAAGGCTTGTTTTGCATAATCAGACCCGTCGATGGGGACGAGGATATGATGATATGATTTCATGAAAATACCTCCTTCAAGGGTATCTTTAGGATAATCTCGAAGGAGGCTGGCGTCAAAGTGGTTTTGTCGTATACGAGTTATAGTTTTTGCGTTATAATTAGGCATGCGAAGTATTTTTATTGCATAAAGGAGAGCTTATGGATTTTGAAAGAAGAGAATATGAATATGTCCGTAAAATTGCCGAAACAGGGAGTTTCCTGGCGGCAGCAGACAAATTATATATCACCCAGCCGTCGTTGAGCCAGTTCATCCGCCGTATCGAGCGCCATATCGGAGCCGAACTCTTTGACCGTTCCCATCAGCCCGTGACCTTGACGGAAGCCGGGCGGATTTATCTGGACATCGAAGGACAGATACAGGAATTGTGTAAAGTACGGGAACAACGGATTCAGGATTTGGGGCAGACCATTGGCGGGACCGTGCGCATTGGCAGTTCCAATTATCGGAGTTCGACGATACTGGCCAAGGCAATCCCTGTCATCAATGAACGCTATCCGCATATCGATATCTGCCTGGAAGAAGGGACGACGCGGGAACTGGAAGATTTCGCCCTCCAAGGGAAGACGGATTTTTCCATCGTCGTCAGGACGGCCGGCCATTCGGATTTGGAATATGTCGAGCTTTTCCAGGAAGAACTGCTCCTGGCCATCTCACCGGCCTGGGACCTGGAACGGGAACCGCTGTATGATAAGAAGCGCCACTCCCGCTACCCGGTCTTTGATTATCATAGCCTTGACGGCCATCCTTTCCTGGTCATGAAAGAAGGGCAGGAACTGCGCCATTCCTTTTTTTCCCTTGTCGAAGCCCTGGATATATCGCCGACCGTGGCTCTGGAAACGACGGACATGGCCACGGCGCAGACCCTGGCCGGCATCGGCGTCGGCGCGGCTATCGTACCGGGCGGCCTGGCTGTAGCCAATACGCCGGCCGTGGAACCGAAGTATTTTTCCCTGCGGGCCTATCTGGACGATTGGGACGTCGTCCTGGCCTATAAGCGGGGACGCTATTTGTCCAAGGCGGACAAAGCCGTCATCAGCGTCATCTGCGATGTCGCTGGGTGAGTGTAAAAAAAGGGGCTTGTCGTTATGCGACAAGCCCCTTTTTTGCATTCCTAAACGGATTATTTTGTTATTTTGCGAAGTAACGAGCCAGGAGGCCATCGAATACACGGCCGTGACGAGCTTCGTCTTTTGCCATTTCATGAACCGTGTCATGGATAGCGTCGAGGTTGAGCTGTTTAGCGAGGGTGGCGATTTCTTTCTTGCCTGCGCAAGCGCCCTGTTCAGCAGCAGCACGCATTTCGAGGTTGGTCTTGGTGTCGTCGGTAACGACTTCGCCGAGGAGTTCAGCGAATTTAGCAGCGTGTTCAGCTTCTTCGAAAGCGATGCGTTTGTAAGCTTCTGCGACTTCCGGATAGCCCTGGCGGTCAGCGACACGGCTCATAGCGAGGTACATGCCGACTTCGGAACATTCACCAGTGAAGTTGAGGCGGAGGCCTTCGAGGATGCGTTCGTCGACGCCTTTAGCAACGCCTACGCGATGTTCGTCAGCGTATTCTTTGACGCCAGCGACGAGTTCCGTGAATTTTTCTTTCGGAGCGCCGCACTGAGGACACTTTTCCGGAGCTTCCGTACCTTCATAAACAAAACCGCAGATGCCGCATACAAATTTTTTCATCATTCATTCCTCCTGATATTATAATACATTTTGAATAAAATGGATATTAACTGAATACTAACAAATAACTTTTATTTGTTATGGCTACATTATAACAGACCGATAGGGGAAAATCAAGAGTAAGTTTGTAAAACTTTTAATTGAAAATAATTATTAATTAAATGAGGCGGGGAAGAACCGGCCATTCACGGTCAATTTTATTGCAATTTAGACATCACTCCTATATAATGGAGATAGTATCCATAAAAGCCTAGACGATATCATGATTATAAAACGAGACTGAAATTTGGAGGTTACGCCTATGTGGAAAAAGAAAGCTGCCTGCATCCTGGCGGTCATGGCCCTGTGCGGGACCATGGCTGCCAGTGCAGCGAATTATACGATTCTGGAAAAAGCGGATAAAGTAGAAACGACGGTCTACGGGACGACGCAGACTGGATCCTTGAACGACCGTATTGCTGCCCTGGACAAACTGCTCAATGGGCAGTCGACCGTTTCGGGCAGCCTGCAGGACAAGACCAATGCCTTATATAAAGATGTATATGGAAATTCGGGTTCCGATTTATCTTTACTGACGGCAGTCAATCTCATGCAGTGGCAGTACTCCGGCCAGATTACGGATGAACCTCTTCTGGTCCGGGTGGAATCGCTGGAACAGAGCATCGATGGCAAGACCTTGAGCGGTTCCCTGGAAGGCCGCGTCCTGTCCCTGCGCCAGGCACTCCTGGGCAATAAGAAGTACGTGTCCCAGACCGTCACGATCCCGGCCAATACACTGGTGACGATGACTAATATCGATGCCCTCAATTCTAAGACCATCCAGGAAGGTGACGTCGTCCGCTTTGCCGTGGCTGATGACGTCTGCGTCGGCGATGTCATCGCCATCCCTCGCGGCATGGAAGCGACGGGGACGGTGACGAAAGCCCGGAAGTCGGGGCGTTTTGGCAAAGATGGCAAGATTGAGATTACTTATGACAATGTCCGCGCTGCCGATGGATCACCGGTAGCCCTTACGGTGGGCGATAAGACCAAGGAAGAATATAAGCGGACGGCCGGCGCTGTCGGTGCGTCAGCAGCTGGCGCCATCATCCTCGGCCCGGTCGGCCTGGTCGGCGGTCTTTTCGTCCATGGCAATGAAGTCGATATTCCTGCAGGGACGACGATGTATGCCGAAACGAAGGAAAATGCCGAAGTCGTCGGATTCAAGGAAAACGGCGTCATGGACAATATGAAGACGGCCAATATGGCAGCCAGCGGCGTACAGGTCCCGTCCTTTGCGCCCGTTGCCAACAATGACGTCGACAATAGCGGGAATGGCGATACAGGGGCCTATACTGATACGGATACAGCTCCCCAGAGCAGTGGAGGCGATTTGCAGGCCGGCCTCCAAAATGGTACGGTAACGCCTGTCGACCTGGACAATAGCAAACACAACGATGACCAGCAGGCCGTCGTGACGATTCAATCCGATACCGCAGGTGACGCTAATGAATAAAACGTGGACAGCGGCGATGATCGCAGCCCTGCTGCCGCTGACTCTTTCGGCCAGTGCCGCTGATACAGCTAAACTTCATACGGATAAGGTCATGGCCGTTCTCGTGACAGAAAAGAAAATCCTGCCTGTCGATTTGGACCAGGCCGCCGCTTCGCAAGACGTCGTCCTGCCGCAGCAGCCCGTCCATATGACGGCCGATACCTTTTTCGCCCGTAATGCCGACGGCTATGTCAAGAGCCGGGGCAATGTCGACATCAAGCAGGGCATGGATGAAGTCCATGCCAACTATGTCGAAGGCAATATGAAAAGCGGCGTCTACCATACGAAAGGGCCTGTGGTCTATGTCAATGAGACCAATGCCCTGACCGGGCAGGATGTGACCTATAACAGCCAGAACGGCAGCATGAGCATGGATAAGGTCGAAGGCTTCATGGGTCCTACGACCTATATCCGCGGGACCGATGCCGAAATGTACGACAATATCGGCTACGTCAAGCACGGCCTGATTACGACGCCCCATGCCGTTGCCAAGACGCCGGACTATTATATTACCGGTGACGATATCCGCATCTATCCGGGGGAAAAGTTCACGGCTGAAAATACGGCCCTCTGGTTCAAGCACGTCCGCCTGTTTACCTATGGTCACTATGAAGGCCGGCTGGATAACAAGAATAAAACCAAGCCTTACATCTTTACTTTACTGCCTCGGCCGACGTATAACAGCGATGACGGCATCGGCGTCCGGGGTTATGCCGACATACCGCTCAACGATTCTGGTGATTTGACCTTCCATGCCAGCTATGCCTTGAACTCCAAGAATGGCCTCAAGCCGGCGGCACGGATACAGAAGAATACCAAAATCGGGTCCTTCCGCTTTGGCTACAGCAAGGAAGAAAGTACCGATAACGACGATAACATCTGGGCTACGAAGTGGCCGGAACTGGAATACTTTGCACCGCGCCTCCATCTCGGCGACACCGGCATTTACATCGATTCCAGTGCCAACTGGGGCCGCTGGGCCGAAGATGGCGTCAAGACGGGGACCCATAAAGGCTTCCGCACGGAAATCACTCATACGCCTATCCCCTTATGGCAGCGTGCCAATGTGCGCTTCTTCGCCGGCTACCGCAAGGATTGGTATTCTACCGATGATGCTCAGCGCCGCGATCCTTATTCCGGCGTCATCCTCAACCAGGGCATCAACGACCGCTTGTGGACCAGCTTCTGGTATAAGAAACACAACGTTAGCGGCTACACGCCGTATCGCTTCGATACCCTCGATGACCCCCGTCAGCACGGCCTGTCCATCGGCTACGTCCTGACACCGCGGGATACGGTCATCTTCTCCTGGGCTCAGGACCTCGACGATGATCACATTTCCGACCGCAACTACACCTGGGTCCGCGACCTCCACTCCTTCATTGCGACCATTACCTATAAACAGGTCGATAAAGAATGGCAGGTCAAGATCAAGGCCAAGGACTTCGATTTCTAAAAAGGAGATTGTCGCATGGGGGTATATGTCCTCATGCGTGGTTCCGTTCTCTTTAATGTTTGAGGTAATACATCAAACATCAAACTTTCAACTTCAAACTCAAAAAAAGGCGCTGTCGCACGAAGACAGCGCCTTTTTTTACTCTCTTTTTACACTGTTTTTAGCCGGTTTTGCGCTATAATGGAATAGAATGAGAAAACTGGATTTTACATGAAAGGACTGTAGCCCTATGCCTTTGATTTACTGTGTCGAAGATGATGAAAATATTCGTGAACTCGTCGGTTATGCCCTGCGCAGCCAGGATTTTGAAGTCGAGACTTTTGCCGACAGCAAGGAATTTTGGCCGGCCTTAGAGAAGCGGATGCCGGCTTTGCTCCTTTTGGACATCATGCTGCCCGGTGAAAGCGGCAACGACATATTGGAAAAACTGCGCAAGACCCAGCCGTATAAGACGCTTCCCGTCATCATGCTGACGGCCAAGACCAGCGAATATGACATTGTCAAAGGCCTGGACGGCGGCGCCGACGATTACGTCTGCAAACCCTTCGGCATCGTCGAGCTCATTTCCCGTATCCGCGCTGTCCTGCGCCGTTCGGGCCGGCAGAATACGGAAACGAATCTCTATACGTATGGGCCGGTTGCCCTGGACCAGGAAAAGCATGTCGTCACCGTCGAGGGCAAGCCGTGTCACTTGACGGTAAAAGAATTTGAACTCCTGCGCTATCTCCTGGTCAATACGGATATCGTCCTCAAGCGGGAACAGATCATGGAAGCGGTCTGGGGCTTTACCTATGAAGGCGAAAGCCGGACCATCGACATGCACATCAAGAGCCTGCGCCAGAAGCTGGGCGATGGCGGCAAGATCATCCATACCGTGCGCGGCGTCGGATACGTCATTGGAGGGAATGTATGAAGCGGAAAGTCTACCTCAGCCTGTTGTCCATGGGCCTGGCCTGTATGGCTGTGACCTTGCTCATTTCGACGTGGTTCTTCTGGCGTTCTACACAGCATCAGATCCAGCAGGAATTGACGATGACCATGGATGTCGTCGAAACGGCCCTTGAAGAAGGCCATGATACGTCCCTGTATTTGAAGAAAATCGGCATCCATCATACGAACGGCTTGCGTATCACTTGGATCAATGCCCGCGGCGATGTCCTCTTTGAATCGGATTACGATAAAGGAATCATGGAAAATCACCTGGCCCGGCCGGAAGTACGGGCGGCGATTGAAAATGGGGAAGGGACAGCCGTCCGCGATTCCCAGACCCTGTCTAAGGCCCTCTATTATTATGCCAAGAAATTGCCTGATGGGACCATCTTGCGGATCAGCTTGGAAAGGGATACGTTTTATGCTCACTTCCTCAGCCTCCTGCCGTGGGCCCTCCTGCTCTTGGGACTGTCGGCCCTGGCCTGTGTCAAGGCCTCGCGCCTGCTGACGGCGAGCCTGCTCAGCCCGCTCCGGCAGACGGCTTTGTTCATCCGCCAGATCAATGACAGCGATGTGAAGATGGTCCAGCCGCCGCGCGTCGACCATGAATTACAGCCCTTAGTGGACAAGGTCTTTTTGCAGAGCCAGACCATTGCGGATAATATGCGCAGTCTGGAACAACAGCGCAATATCATGCGCCTCATCATGGAAAATCTCCAGGAAGGCGTCATCCTGACGGATAAATCCTATGGCATTGCCGGCCTCAACCTGCGGGCAGCCCGCTTCCTGGGCGCTGGGAATACACAGGCTGTCCTGCAGCGCAACCTCCAGGAACTCCTTCCCGATGCGCCCTGGGACAGGCTGCAGCATATGGACAGTGTCTGTGAGACGAAACTCATGCGGGCGGACCGCCTCTATCTGCTGACTCTTCAGCCAGTCTATAAAAATGATGATTTCTACGGCATGTTGTTCATCATCGATGATGTGACCGAACAAGAACACCGGGAACAGCTGCGGCGGGAATTTACGTCCAATGTATCCCATGAACTGAAGACGCCGCTTACCTCCATCAGCGGTTTTGCCGAAGTCTTGTCGACGGGCCTCTTCAAGAATAAAGACGACGTCATCCATTTCGGGACGCTCATCCGTAAGGAAGCCCTGCGCCTCTTGCAGATGATCGAAGAAATCATGCACCTGGCCCGCATCGAAGACGGCAAGCGCCAAGTGAACCTGGAACGGCTATGCTTGCGCGACTTGGTCCAGGATATCGTAGAATTTATGGAGCCGGTCCTGACGGAAAAGAAAGTGACCGTCCAGTGTACCATGGACGACACCGAAGTGCTGGCCGACCGCGGCCTTTTCCGGGAACTGATCATGAATCTCCTGGACAATGCCGTCAAGTACAACCGCCCAGGCGGCCATGTCTACATCACTGTCCGCCACGACGACCATAAGGCCTTTTTCAGCATCTGCGATACGGGCATCGGCATCCCTGAAGACAAACAGCAGCGCGTCTTTGAGCGCTTTTACCGGGCCGATTCCAGCCGGTCCCGCAAAATCAAAGGGACCGGCCTGGGCCTGGCTATCGTCAAGCACATCGTCGAACAGCATCACGGCACTATCGCCTTGAGCAGCAAGGAAAACGAAGGCACGACGATTACCATCACCTTGCCGATGTAGGGAGGAGGGGCCATCCGTAGGGATGATTTTCCGGTCAGGGGCCCCATACCCGTCCGACACATCAAACATCAAACTTTCAACTTCAAACTCAAAAAGGCGCTGTCTTCATGGGACAGCGCCTTTTTTACAATATTTTACATTACATACATAAAGTCCTTACATCTCCTTGGTAGGATAAGACTGTATTCAGAATCAGGAACATCTCAGATTCGTTTATTCAAAGGAGAGGATTTTTTATGAAATGGAAAAAGTTAGTTCTTGTCGCCTTAGCTGCTACTATGGCCATTGGGGCTGCCGGCTGCGGAAGTCAGCAGAAAGCAGATGCCGGGAAAGGTTCGGCTGTTTCCGGCAGTATTACCGGTTCGGGTTCTTCGGCGCTGCTGCCTTTGGTCAAAGATGCAGCTGAGAAATTCAAGACGACGAATAAAGACGTAACGATCACCTTGAATGCCGGCGGTTCTGGCACGGGTCTGAAACAGGTTTCCGATGGTTCTGTCGATATGGGCAACTCCGACGTACCGGCTGAAACGAAACTGGATAAAGCCAAAGCGGAAAAATTGGAAGACCATAAAGTCTGTGTCATGACGGTCGCTACGATCATCAATAAAGACGTAGGCGTCAAGAACCTGACCCGTCAGCAGTTACAGGACGTATTCACGGCGAAAGTCACGAACTGGAAAGATGTCGGCGGCAAAGATATGCCAATCGTCCTGGTTACCCGCCCGAAGACGTCCGGTACGCGGGCCCTGTTCAAACAGTACGCTATCAACGGCGCGGAAGAAGCCGACAATAAATCCCTGGAAACGGATAACTCCGGTATCCTCATCCAGAGCGTCGCTCAGAATCCGGGCGCTATCGGCTATGTTGCACTGCCGTACCTGCTCAATAACGACACAGTCGACTCCGTTTCCATCGATGGCGTAGCACCGACCCTGGAAAATACCTATAACGGTACCTACAGCGTCTGGGGCTATGAACATATCTACACCAGCAAAGAACCGAAAGCTGCCGTCAAAGCCTTCATCGAATACATTACGGGCGCCGATTACGGCAAACGCATCGAAGAACTCGGCTATGGCGTAAGCTCGAAGATGCAGACCAAAGAAGTTCACTAATTTTACTGGAGGAACGACATGAATGCAATCGAAACGGTAGTCCAACGGGCTCACCGCAACGAGAAAGCAGCCAAAACGTTCATCACTATTTGCGGCATCGGTATGGCACTGGTGCCGCTTCTCATTGGCGCTTTTCTCTTCATTAAAGGTACAGATACGTTTTTCACCTTTGGCCACAGCGTGACGGAATTTCTCTTTTCCGGTCAGTGGAAACCGAGTGATACCGCCGAAGGCGGCGGCCAGGTCGGGGCGGCCATGTTCCTGGCCGGTTCGCTGGTCACCTGTCTCTTGTCGCTGATCATTTCCCTGCCCTTCAGCCTGGCTTCGTCCATCTATATGACGGAAATCGCGACGCCTCAGCGGCGGCGCCTCATCCAGCCGGCTATCGAATTGTTCACGGGCATCCCGTCCGTTGTCTATGGCTTCGTCGGCATGACCGTCCTCATCCCGGCCCTGCGCCACATTTTCCCCATGCCCTTTGGCTTTTCCGTCCTGGCTGCCGGCATTGTCCTGGCTATCATGATTTTCCCGACCATTACGACGATGGCTGCCGATGCCATGGCCGCCGTGCCTAAGTCCTGGCGTGAAGCGTCTTACGGCCTCGGTGCGACGCGGTGGGAAACGATTGCCCACGTCGTCCTGCCGGCAGCGAAAAGCGGTATCTTCACCGGCATTATCCTAGGCCTGGCCCGTGCTTTGGGCGAAGCCCTGGCTGTCGCCATGGTCATCGGCCAGATGAAAGTCTTCCCGACGTCCCTGTTCCTGCCGGCCAGTACGCTGACGACAGCTATTTCTGCCGACATGGGCGGCGCCATGGAAGGCGGTGAATACAACGCAGCTCTGTGGACGATGGCTTTGGTCCTGTTCCTGCTGTCGTTCTTGTTCATCTTCGTCATTCATCAGATCAATGCCGCTTCCGAAGTAAAAGGGGGACGGAATTAACATGACAAGTGTGGAAACGAAAAAAAATAAAGATAAAATGATGACGGCCCTTTTTACGGCTGGCGCTGCTTTTGCCGTCATCCTGCTCATCGCCTTTGTCCTCTACGTCGTCGTCAGCGGCATCAGTGGTATGACGCCGCAGCTCTTGTCCTTCAGCCCGACGGGGTTGGGGAACATGTTCTTCAATACGATTTATCTGGTCGTCCTGGCCCTCGTCGCCAGTACCATTACGGGGATTCCGGCCGGCATTTTCCTGGCTGAATACGCCAAGAAAGGGCGCATCACTCATTGGGTCCGCATGGCTGTCGAAACCTTGGCATCCCTGCCGTCTATCGTCGTCGGCCTGTTCGGCTACCTGGTCTTCATCGTCATGACCGGTTCCCAATGGAACCTCATGGCCGGCGCCCTGGCCGTATCCATCCTGACCCTGCCTTTGGTCACGTCCGTCACCGAAGACGCCCTGCGCAACTTGCCGTCGAGCTACCGTAACGGCAGTCTGGGCCTGGGGGCCTCGCATTGGCAGACCATCTGGCACGTCCTCTTGCCGGCCTGCTTCCCGCGCATCATGACCGGCCTCATCCTGGCCGCTGGCCGTGGCTTCGGTGAAGCCGCAGCCCTGATGTTCACGGCCGGTATGTCGACGGATATCGACTGGACGAACTGGGATATTACGGCCACGTCGTGTCCCCTCAATCCCTTCCGTCCCGGCGAAACCCTGGCCCTGCACATCTGGGCCCTGCGCACGGAAGCTCTTCATGCCGATGCGGCCCAGCAGGCAGCTGCGTCGTCGGCCATCCTGATGGTCATGGTCCTCGTCTTCAGCCTGGCTGCACGCTATCTCAGCTATCGAATTGACAAGAAAATGGGAGGAAATAAATAATGTCAGAATATACCTTCGATGTCAGCCATATGGATCTCTTTTATAATGATTTCCAGGCCTTGAAAGACATCAACATGAAAATCAAGAAGAATGAAATCACGGCTCTCATCGGTCCGTCGGGCTGCGGCAAATCGACGTTCCTCAAGACCTTGAACCGTATGAACGACTGGGTCGAAGGCTGCCGGGTCACGGGCGATATCCGCTTTGAAGGCAAGGATATCTTCAAGGAAGTCGACCCCCTGGCCCTGCGCTATCGCGTCGGTATGGTCTTCCAGCAGCCGACGCCGTTCCCGAAGAGCATTTATGAAAATATCGCTTACGGTCCGCGTATCCAGGGCATCAAGGATAAGACGAAGCTCGACGCCATCGTCGAAAAGAGCCTTCGTCAGGCGGCCTGCTGGGATGAAATGAAGGACCGCCTCCAGAAAAGTGCCCTCGGCCTCTCCGGCGGCCAGCAGCAGCGCCTCTGCATTGCCCGGACTTTGGCAGCCGGTCCGTCGGTCATCCTCATGGACGAACCGACGTCGGCGCTGGACCCGATTTCGACGCAGAAAATCGAAGACCTGGCCCTGGAATTGAAGGAAAAATATACCATTGTCATCGTCACGCACAGTATGCAGCAGGCCCGCCGCATTTCCGACAAGACAGCATTTTTCCTCTTAGGCGAACTCATTGAATACGATAATACTTTGAATATGTTCACCAATCCGTCCAATCCCAAGACGGAAGAATACATTACTGGCCGTTTCGGTTAAGAGGAGGAAAGGCACTTATGCTGGAAATTTACGAAAAATCCGTAGCAGAATTGAAGAACGATATGATCAACTTGGGCATAAAGGTCGAACAGGCCGTCGATAATGCCTGGAAGGCGCTGGAACAGAAAGATATCGAACTGGCCCAGCGTATCTACGATGGCGATGACGTCATCGATGAACTGGTCAAGAACTGCATGAAGAAGGACTTGACCATCAGTATGATGCAGGGTCCCGTAGCGGCTGATTACCGGAGCTTGATGGCGACGTTGAAAATCCTCTCCGACTTAGAACGCATTGCCGATCATTGCGCCGACATCAGCCACTACGTCATCCATTTGGAACAGACTCATCACAACGTACCCTTGCCGCAGGGCATTAAGGAAATGTACGGCGTCATGGCCTCTATGGTCAGCGATGTCATCGATTTCTATAAAGAACGGGGTACTTCGTCCCAGGCCAGCCTCATGCGCGATAAAGACGATATCGTCGACCAGGCCTTTAACAACCTCATGGAAACGCTGGCTGCCGAAATGACGGCCCATCCGGAAAACTCCAAGGACTACATCGACCTGGTCCTGGTCGTCAAATACATCGAACGCATGGCCGACCACGCCAACAATATCGCCGAATGGCTCATCTATCGCGATACCAACGAAATCAGATTATAATAGGCATAAAAAAAGCTGCGCAATTGATGCGCAGCTTTTTTTATGCCGTGGTTCGTGGTTCGTTGAGCCTCCCCTGCGAAGGGGAGGTGGCCCGTCAGGGTCGGAGGGGGTCTTCACCAGGCGATGTGTCAGCGAGCCCGTTTCCCAACGACGAACGATGAACGACCAACGACGAACAACGAACGGCCGCAGGCACGTTCGCCACGGCAAACGACCCACGGCGCCGCAGGCGCCTAGTATTCCGGCGGCATGTTCTTTTTCGTATGCGGCATGGAGAGGGCATCGCCGGGATACTGGTGGTATTTGACGGGCGATGTCGTGAAGCCCCGGCCTACGACTTCCGAAGCGTCGCTGATGATCATGAAGGCCTGCGGGTCGAGTTTGTTGACGATTTCCTTGACCTTGGCTACTTCCGTCAGCTTGATGACGGCGTAGATGACCCGTTTGTCCTGCATGGTGTAAGCTCCCTGGCCGTGGAGATAGGTGGCGCCGTGGCCGACGTAGCGCATGAGGACCTGGGCGATTGGCGTAGCCCGGTTGGAAATGATGATGACGCTTTTACGCTGTTTGAGGCCGATGACGACCTTGTTGGTAATGAAGGCTGCAATGTAAATGGCGACGAAGGTCAGGACGGCCCGTTCCAGGGAGAAGAGCCAGGCGGCCGCCAGGAGGATGACCAGATTGAGAATCATCGTGACCGTGCCCATTTCCAGGGAATAATATTTCTTGACGATGGCGCCGATGACGTCCAGGCCGCCGCTGTTGCCGTTGTATTTATAGATGATGCCGAAGCCGATGCCGGCCAGGATGCCGCCCGTAATGGACGAGAGCATGGCATCGTGCATGATGTTCCACGTCGACAGGAAGGCCGTTGCATCGACCAGGACCGAGAGCATGATCGTGCCGACGATGCTCAGGACCGTATAGCGGCGGCCCATGAATTTATAACAGGCAATCATGATCGGGATGTTGAGGATGAAGATACCGATGCCGACGGGCAGGCCTGTCAGGAAGTAAATCATGATGGCTACCCCGCTGAGGCCGCTGCTCAGCAAATGGAAGGGGATGAAGAAGGCATTCATGCCGATGGCGACGACCAGGCTGCCGACGAAGGACGCCAGGTAGGGGACGGCTAATTCCCAAAGCGTGTGTGAAGTCAGGGTTTTCATAATTTTTTTTCCTCCGTAATGAATGAAGAATTGTAAAGTAAAGGAAAAAACGGTATAATCATTATAGTATAATGATGAAAGTGTGCATTCAGAGAGGATGCGGAAATGGCGCAGCTCCCTGCTGTCGTTTCATTATAACATAGGAAAAATTTTAATCAATAAGACAATGCACATTTTATACACGGAGTGGAAGCATGACTAAAATAGTAGAAACAGGATACGGAAAAATTAATCTGGCCTTGGCGATAACCGGCCGTCGTTCCGATGGTTATCACGATATTGATACCGTCTTTCAATCTATCGGCCTTTGTGATACCGTGACCTTGCAGGACGCCGATGAATGGCAGCTCACTTGCTCGGTCCCGGGACTGGCCTGCGATGAAACGAATTTAGCGTACAAGGCCTGGCAAGCACTTTGTCCATATAAAAAGGACAATCAGCCAGTCGCCATCCATATCGAAAAAAATATCCCCATTGCCGCCGGCCTGGCTGGCGGCAGTACCGATTGCGCCGCTGTCCTGCGCGGCCTCAACCGCCTGTGGGGCCTGGGATTGTCTCAGGCAGACCTCTGTCATATCGGAACCGGCCTCGGTGCCGATGTACCTTTCTGCATCTGCGGCGGGACCATGCGCGGGACCGGTATCGGCGAAGAGCTGCGGGAGCTGCCGTCCCTGCCGGACTGGCCCGTCGTCATCGTCCATCCTCATGCCGCGGTACAGACGAAGAAGGCCTATGCCTTATTCGACAGCCGGGAAAGAACGAAGCCCATCGATGTCGATGCCGTAGAACGCGCTGTCTGCCGCAGTGATTTCCAGGCCTTGACGGCTTCGATGGGCAATACTTTTGAAGAACTGGTCATTCCCGATGTGCCCGAAGTCGCCCGTTGTCAGCAGCTCCTGTCCTCGTCAGGATTGCGGCCGCTCATGGCCGGCAGCGGACCGACGGTCTTTGCCCTGGTCCCGCCGGAGCGGGAAGGGGAGATACGGCGTCAGGCGGCTTCGTGGCGAGACGTCGACGCCTATGTGACAAAGGTTGTGAAACGAGTGGAAGGTGAAGCCTAGAATGATGAAAACGACAAAAAGACAGCATGCATTGGAACCGATTAAATTAGATGCTTATAAACCGCTGCGTGAAGTGGTCAGTGAAACGCTGCGCCAGGCCATCAAGGACGGCGTGCTCAAGCCGGGGGAACGGCTCATGGAAATCCAGCTGGCCGATGAGCTCGGCGTCAGCCGGACGCCGATCCGCGAGGCTATCCGCAAATTGGAACTGGAAGGCTTCGTCGTCATGGTTCCCCGGCGCGGGACGTATGTTGCAGATATTTCCTTGAAGGATATTGCTCAGGTCTTTGAAATCCGCAGTGCCCTGGAAGAACTGGCTGCCGGCCTGGCTGCCGAACGGATCACGCCGGACGAGCTGGAATACCTGGAACGGATTCTCGTCGAGATCAACGAATATATCGACAATGACGAATTTGATAAGATCGTCGATGCCGATGTCCGTTTCCACGACGTCCTCTATCACGCCAGCCGTAACCAGCGCCTCGTCGATATCCTCAACAATCTGCGCGAACAGATGCTGCGCTTCCGTTCCATTTCCATGCACTATCCGGGCCGCCTGGCCGCGACCTGGGAAGAACATCGGCAGATGGTCGAAAACATTGCCGAACACAATAGTGCCATGGCCCGGAAAGTGGCCAAGAAGCATATGGAAAATTCCGAACGGACCTTGCTGAAGGGCATCAGTAAGGATGAAGAATCGGCCCGCCGCGTTCATGAATTGTTTCCCCATAAAGGCGAATAAGGAAAGGAAGCGACCATGGGATGGGACATTTTCTCTTGAATCATTTCCGCCATGTCCACGAAAAGTCAGAACACATGGATGATTTTGAAAACTTTTTGTATATCCTGACGTACATCTTGTTTGTCTGTCTGTTCATCCGCTCCCTGGTCGCCTTGTACATGGGACGGTGGAACTTGTTCTAAAACTATTATTTTATAGTAAAGAGGGGTTTTTTATGATGAAGACTTTTTCTCTTCCTTTTGGGAAGAGCACACAGACTGTTTCACTCGATGAAGCACACGTATTATATGACCTGCACGGCAACCATGTCGACGCCGTCGCCGATGAACAGGCTGCCATCCGCCAGGCCCTGCGCCATCCTATTGGCAGCGCGCCTTTGAAAGATGTCGTCCAGGCCGGCGATACGGTCGCCATCGTCGTCAGCGATATTACCCGCCTGGTCCATACGGCCCAGATGCTGCCCATCATCGTCGATGAATTGAACCAGGCCGGCGTCAAGGATGACCAGATTACGGTCGTCACGGCCCAGGGGACGCATCGGGCCCATACGCCGGAAGAAGATGCCATCGTCTGCGGTGCAGACATGGTCAAGCGCGTAAAGATCGTCAGCCATGACTGCCGCGATGCCTCCCAGCTGACCAAAATCGGGACGACCACCTATGGCAATGACGTCTATCTCAATTCGCACGTCGTCCAGGCCGACAAGGTCATCTTGACCGGTGCCGTGTCCTTCCATCCGATGGCCGGGTTTGGCGGCGGCCGCAAAGCCGTCCTGCCGGGCGTTGCCAGTTATGAAACGATCATGCGCAACCACGCCATGGCCTTGACGGAAACCTTCGGCGGCGGCTGCAATCCTAAATGTGAAACGAGCCTTTTGGAAGATAATCCCCTCCACGACGATATGAAGCAGGCCGCAGCCCTGCTCAATCCTTGTTTCCTGGTCAATACGGTCTTTTCGGCAGACGGCGACCTCTATGAAGTCGTCGGCGGTCAATGGTACGAAGCCTGGAAAAAAGGTTGTGACGACTTGCTGCACATCGCCAGCGTACCCATCCAGGACCTGGCAGATATCACCATTGCTTCGGCTGGCGGCTATCCCAAGGACATGAACCTCTACCAGAGCATGAAAGCGCCGATGAATGCCGTCTTCGCCACCAAACCGGGCGGCACGATGATCCTGACCCTGGACTGCCCGGACATCAAGGAACCGGCCATCTTTACGGACTGGTTCTTCCGCAGTGATATGGACGCCTTTGAAAAGGACCTGCGGGCCGACTTTTCCATCCCGGCCTTCGTCGCCTTCAAATCGCACTGTATCTTCCGGTCCCTGAAAGAAGCCTACGTCGTCACGCGGCCGGAAAACTTCGACATCATCCGCCACAGCGGCCTCATCCCGGCAGCTACCCTGGAAGAAGCCTGGGAAAAGGCCCAGAAAAACTTGCCGGAAAACTATAAAGTCACCATCATGGGCCACGCCGCCGCCACCTTCCCGGTACTTTAGGCGCCTGCGGCGCCGTGTGTCGTTTGCCGTGGAACGTAGACCGTTTTTGCGGGAAATTTTCGGCAAACGAATCACGCCAAACGAATCACGAAAAGGGCTCGCCGCTTTGCGGCAGCTCTTTTTCTATAGCCAAAAGTTATACGTTTTACCTTTTACATAACTTTGTTGCATGGTATAAAATGACTAAACTATATATCTTTTTTTTATAATTTCCAAGACAAATGGCGTCGGGTGTACTATAATATTCATAATTCACGAGAAAAAGTTGCAATAGGTGAAATGATAGTTCCATTTTCGTTAAAAAGTAAAGGGGTTCTTACAATGAAAGAATACAATCCAGTTACAGCTGAAGTTATCGACGCATTGAAAGCTGTCGTCGGCGATAAATATGTCAAGACCGATGCAGATGTCCTGGATGTCTATAAATCGGACGAAAGCCTGGCACCGTCTTTCTGGAAGACGCCGGAAGTCGTCGTCCTGCCGGCCAATACGCAGGAAGTCTCGGAAATCATGAAGGTTGCCAACCGCTTCGATGTACCGGTCACGCCGCGCAGTGCCGGTACCAGCGTCAGCTGCGGCGCCGTCCCGGCTTATAAGGGTATCGTTCTGCTCATGGAACGGATGAACCACATCATCGAATTGAATGAAGATGGCATGTACATGACCGTCGAAGCCGGCGTCCGCACTATCGACATCCAGAATGCAGCCCACGAAAAGGGCCTGCTCTATGCCGGCGACCCCTGCAGTTCCGACAGCTGCCTCATCGGCGGCAACCTGGCTACCAACGCCGGCGGCAACAAAGCCGTTCGCTATGGCACGACGCGCCATCAGGTCTATTCCATCGAAGCCGTCCTGCCGACGGGCAAAATCGTCAACCTCGGCGCTACTTTGAAGAAGTGCTCGACCGGCTTCTGCCTGGACCAGCTCATCATCGGTTCTGAAGGGACTTTGGGTATCATCACCAAAGCGACGTTGAAACTCGTTCCCTTGCCGCCGTATAAACTCGACGTCCTGGCCGTCTTCACGGACCTGGCCAAAGCGACGGCCCTCGTACCGAAACTGATCAAAGCCGGCCTCAATCCGACGTCGGTCGAATTTATGGACAACAACTTCGTCCGCAGCGCCAGCGACTATAGCGACTTGAAACTGCCGCATTATGAAGATGGCTGCTATGACATCATCTCCATCGAAACCTTCAATGAAGATGAATTGGACGATAAGATGGAAAAATTGGCCGCTGTCTGCGAAGAATGTGGGGCTACGGACATCGTCGAAGCCGACGACCGCGTCTGGAAAGTCCGCCGCAACTGCCTGGAAAGCACGCGCGTCTTCTCAAAAGTCGCTACGTCGGAAGACCTGGTCGTACCGGTCACGAAAATCGCCGACTGCATCCAGACCTTGGTCAAAGAAAGCCAGAATTACGATTTCCGCGTCTTCTGCCTGGCCCATGCCGGTGATGGCAACCTCCACTTCCAGATCCTCAAATGCGATATGAGCGACGAAGACTGGGAAAAACAGTTGAAAGAATTTCGTGCCAAAGCCTATAAATACGTTTACGGCTTAGGCGGCCGCCTGTCCGGTGAACACGGCATCGGCTTGAAACGCCTGAAATACATGGAAGAATATACGGATCCGGCTGAACTGGACCTCATGAAGACCATCAAACGGGCCGTCGACCCGAAATGGATCCTCAACCCGGGCAAAGTCATTGAAGAAAACTAGATGAGTTAGTGGTTAGTGGAAGATAGCTTTAAATTTAAAAACCTTCACTAAAAACTACAAACTGCAAACTTAATACTCAAAAAGGGCTTGTCGTCGTGCGACAGGCCCTTTTTATGTTTGAAGTTCTACTTAAACGTATTACTTTAAACTATAAAGATTCAGCTTAAAATTATAAATTAGCTATTGGACAAATAACGGACTCTTGTGGTATACTATATATAGTTATAAATCGATAATTAATATCAAAATAACACAGGAGGAGATGTTTCTATGAAAGCCATCGTCGTCTATTCTTCGAAAACAGGGCGCATACAGCAGATCGCCCAGGCTATGGCGCAGGTCTTGCCGCAAGGGACGCCTTGCGTTCCCGTCGATGAGATGCCGTCTGATTTTTCCAATTATGACTGCGTATTCATGGGCTTTTGGATTGATGAGAACCAGGCAGACCCTAAGGGACAGGAAGCGTTGAAGAAAATTGCCAATGACCACGTGGCCATCTTTACTACCATGTACGACGACCCCTATTCGGACCAGGCGTCGAAACACCTGCGCAGTGCCGTAGAGCTGCTGAAGCCTGGCAGCGGTGTCGTCGGGACCTATATCACCTGGACTGATAAAGCGCGTTATATGTACGAACCGGACGCCGGCGAGGACCTGCATCTCGATGAGGCCCAGTCCTTCGCCAAAAATACCGTGAGCCGCCTCAAGGGAAATTGACGAAAAGACCCCGGACTTCTCAGAGTCCGAGGTCTTTTTTATAGGCTTCTGCGCCTTGTTCCTGGCTGATATAGCCCTGTTCGGCCATCAAGGTCAGGACCGTCTTCTGCCGGGCTTTGGCACCTTCGTAATTTTTCAGGGGATTATAGTACGTCGGCGCCTGTACCAGGCCGGCCAGCAGGGAGGCCTGGGCCAGGTCCAGTTTTTCCGGCGTCGTCGTGAAGTACGTCCGGGCCGCATCGTCGATGCCCGTGGCATTGGCACCGAAGTAGGCCGTATTCAAATAGATTTCCAATATTTCATCTTTGCTGTAGTAATGTTCCAATAAGAAGGCCATGACAAATTCCTGGGCTTTGCGGGCTATCGTCCGGTCCTGGGACAGGAAGACGTTCTTGACGACCTGCTGGCTGATGGTGCTGCCGCCTTCGACGGTTTCGCCCGATTCGATATTGACCAGGACGGCCCGGATGATGCCGATCGGGTCGATGGCGCCGTGGTCGTAGAAACGGCGGTCTTCCGTAGCCACGACGGCGTGCTGCATGGGCTTGGAAATGGCGCTGATGGCCACGTAGACGGGGATTTTCTTGATTTTATTATCCATGGCTTCGTGGAAGTGCAGGTAGGGATAGACCCGGATTTCCAGCGGCCGCAGCGGCGACGGCCAGCTCCCTTGGGGTTCCTTTTCTTCTTGGAGCTTGGCAGCCGTCTCGACAGCAGGCTTGGCCGTCTTCGGCGCGTCAAAGAGCAGGTTCCAGCCGGCACAGACGGCGAAGGCCAGGGCAAAGATGGCAATGTATTTAAGTTTCATGGAATTCCTCCTACATAAACACCCTTATTATACTATACTTTGCAGGGTGAGGGAATTGACGAGGCCGTAAAAAAAGTTTGGAAATTTTTTATGCAATATACTTGCATAATATTTCAACTAGGTGTATACTATCAAACGTAGACAGAAACAAACACACATCAATCGCATTGGTTCATTCGATAGAGGAGGAAATCATCATGAGCAACACGAAAAAAGATATTAAAAAAATTGTCCTGGCTTATTCCGGCGGCCTTGATACGTCGGTCATCATTCCCTGGCTGAAAGAAAACTATCCCGGTGCCGAAGTCATCGCTGCCTGCGCCGATGTCGGCCAGCCTGACGACTTTGAAGCCATCGAAAAGAAAGCCTATGCTTCGGGCGCTTCCAAAGTCTATGTCATGGACATCAAAAAAGAATTTATGGAAGAATACGTTTGGCCGACCGTCAAAGCCGGTGCCGTTTATGAAGGAAAATACCTCTTGGGCACGTCCTTTGCTCGTCCCCTTATTTCTAAGAAACTCGTCGAAGTCGCCAAGGAAGAAGGCGCTGACGCCATCGCTCACGGCGCTACGGGCAAAGGCAATGACCAGGTCCGTTTTGAACTGACTGTCAAAGCCCTGGCTCCGGAAATGACCCTCATCGCTCCCTGGCGGATGTGGGACCTCAAATCCCGTGAAGACGAACTGAAATACGCCGAAGCCCACAACGTCCCCATCGACTATCAGTCTGAAGAAAACCCCTATCCGTACAGCATGGACTGGAACATCTGGCATTTGAGCCACGAAGGGGATGACCTGGAAAATCCGGCCAATGCTCCGAAAGACATGGTCTACATGGTCACCAAGACGCCGGAACAGGCTCCGGATGCTCCGGAATACGTCAAGATTGACTTCGAACAGGGCGTACCGGTTGCCGTCAACGGTCAGAAACTCGGCGCAGTCGAACTCATTACGACCCTCAATGAAATCGGTGCCCGCAACGGTGTCGGCATCGTCGATATCGTCGAAAACCGGCTGGTCGGCATGAAGAGCCGTGGCATCTATGAAAACCCGGGCGGTGCCATCATCATGTATGCCCACAGAGAACTGGAATATCTCTGCCTCGACCGCGACACGTACCACTATAAAGAAAATGTAGCCAATAAATTTGCCGAACTCGTCTATGACGGCAAATGGTTCTCGCCGCTTCGCGAAGCCCTGTCGGCTTTCGTCGATGAAACGCAGAAGACCGTTACCGGCCAGGTCACATTGAAACTCTATAAGGGCAACATCATCAGCGCTGGTTCTACGTCGCCGTACTCCTTGTACAATGAAGAATTTGTCACTTTCGGCGAAGACGACGTATACGATCAGACCGATGCCGAAGGCTTCATCAACCTCTTCGGCCTGCCGCTCAAGATGCGGGCCCTCATGAAACAGCACGTAGAAAAACAGGGTAAATAAGGAGCGATTCGTATGAAGTTATGGGGCGGCCGTTTTACTAAGGCCACGGATAAAAGTGTAGAAGAATTTAATGCGTCCATCCAATTCGATTGCCGCATGTACGCTGAAGATATCTGCGGCAGCATTGCCCATGCGACGATGCTGGCTAAACAGGGCATCATTTCCCAGGAAGATAAAGATGCCATCGTCAAGGGGCTGAAGGCCATTTTCCAGCAGATTGAAGACGGGAATTTCGATTTCTCCGTCGAACTGGAAGATATCCACATGAACATCGAAAAACGATTGACCGATGCCATCGGCGAAGCCGGCAAGCGCCTGCATACCGGCCGCAGCCGTAACGACCAGGTCGCCTTGGATACGCACATGTATGTCCGCCGCGAAATCGCCGCCGTCGCCAAGCTCCTGGTCAAGCTCCAGGAATCGCTGGTCAAGGCTGCTGAAAAGTACAGCGACGTCATCATGCCGGGGTACACCCATCTCCAGCGGGCCCAGCCGATTCTCTTCAGTCACCACCTCATGGCCTATTTCTCCATGCTGTCCCGTGACTTCATCCACTTGAAATATGCCTGGGACATGGCCGACATGATGCCCCTCGGCGCCGGCGCCCTGGCTGGCACGACGTATCCTCTCGACCAGCCCTTCGTCGCCAAGACCCTGCATTTCGGCAAGATTTATGATAACAGCCTCGATGCCGTCAGCGACCGCGACTATATCATCGCCTTCCTGGAATTTGCTGCCGTCCTGATGATGCACCTCAGCCGCTTGTCGGAAGAATTTATCCTCTGGTCCAGTTCGGAATTTAAGTTCATCGAACTCGACGATTCCCACTGCACGGGCTCGTCCATCATGCCTCAGAAGAAGAATCCCGATATCTGCGAACTCGTCCGCGGCAAGACAGGCCGGTTCTACGGCCATCTCATGGGTGTCCTGACTATGATGAAGGGCATCCCCATGGCCTACGACAAGGACATGCAGGAAGATAAAGAAGGCATCTTCGATGCCATCGATAATTTGAAGTTCGCCCTGACCATCTATGCCGCCATGATCGACAAGATGACCGTCAATGGCAAGCACATGCGGGAAGTCCTGGAAAGCGACTTTTCCAATGCGACGGATATGGCCGACTACCTGGCCAAGAAAGGCCTGCCCTTCCGGGAAGCCCATGCCGTCGTCGGCAAAGCCGTCCACTACTGCATCGAACAGGGCAAAGTCTTACAGCAGTTATCGCTGCAGGAGCTGCAGGCTATGAGCCCGCTCTTCGCAGAAGATATCCACCACTACCTGGATATCGAAACCTGCGTCAAGCAGCGTAACACATATAACGGCACGTCGCCCCAGTCCGTAGCCCGCCAGTGTCAGTCTGGCAAGGCTGCCATCACAGGGGAACAGTCCCAGATCGAAACCTGGAACGACGTCGTTGCCTCTGTCTATGAACTATTGAAGTAAAAGCGATTGAATGAAAAGGAGCTGTCCCTGTGGGGCAGCTCCTTTTCAAGTTTGAAGTTGAAAGTTTGAAGAAGATGGCTTTACATTTAAAACCATTCATTAAAAACTACAAACTGCAAACTTAATACTCAAAAATAGGCTGTCTTCATGCGACAGCCTATTTTCATGATTTGCCACGAACTACGAGCTACGAACTACGAGCCACTAGGCCGTAGGCCGAAACCACGAACAATTCCCTTGTCATACATGCTATAAATAAGGTATAATAAAAAAGTATGAAAAAAATCAACTATTTACTCGTAACAGGAAAGGAGGGGCCTGCCTATGTCAATTGTCGCACAAACGACGCTGGCTCATGATGTTTCGTATAACGGTATCGGCCTGCATGCTGCGAATGAAGTCCATATGGTATTGCGCCCGGCTCCGGCTGATACAGGCATCGTCTTTATCCGGACGGACTTGCCCGGAAGACCGTCTGTACAAGCCCATCTCACGAATGTAACCAATACAATGCGGGCGACGACGCTGGAAAAAGGGGAGGCCAAGGTCTTCACGGTAGAACACCTGCTGTCCGCTTTGAGCGGTATGGAAGTGGACAACTGCTTCGTCGAAATGGATTCTGTCGAACCGCCTGTCGCCGATGGCAGCAGCCTGACCTTTGTCAAGCTCATCAAAGAAGCCGGGATCCGTGACCTCGAGGCACCGCGCCGACCGCTGGTCGTCCAAAGACAGCATCTCGTCCAGGAAGACGATAAATTCATTGCCATCGTGCCCTATGACGGTTTCCGCATCACCTTTACATCGATTAACCCGCATCCCCTGCTGGGCGTACAGTTCTTGGATACGACCATCACCCAGGAATCCTATGTCCGGGACATCGCCTTTGCCCGTACCATCGCCTTTACGGAAGAATTGGAAATGCTCAAGAAATTAGGCCTGGGCAAGGGCGGCACCATCGAAAATGTCGTCGTCTATGACAAGACGTCGTGCTTATCCGTGCCCCGCAGCGACGATGAACTGGTCCGCCATAAGGTCCTCGATATCATCGGAGACCTGGCCATGCTCGGACGGCCCGTGCGGGGACACATCATTGCCGTCAAATCAAGCCACAAACTGAACAACCTGCTGACCCATAAAATTTTTCAAGAACTGCAGTGATCTAAGGAGGAATTCTCATGACTTTGGAAGTAACTGATATTATGGAAATTTTGCCGCATCGCTATCCCATGCTGCTCGTCGATCGCATCATCGAATTGGAACCGATGAAGTATGCCATCGGCATCAAGAATGCGACCTTTGATGAACAATTTTTCCAGGGCCATTTCCCAGGTAAACCGGTCATGCCCGGCGTCCTCATCGCCGAAGCCATGGCTCAGGTCGGCGGCGTAGCCCTGCTCTATCCGGAAGAAAACCGCGGCCTCATCCCGTTCTTCACGGGCATCGACAAACTCCGCTTCCGCCATCCCGTCATCCCCGGCGACCAGCTGGTCATGCGGGCCGACATCGAAAAAATCAAAGGCCGTATGGGCAAGGTCAAGGCCCAGTGCCACGTCGGCGATACGCTCTGTGCCGAAGGGGAATATCTCTTTGCCCTCATGCCGGGCCAGAATCCGAAGAAATAATTTTAAAAAAGTTTAAAAATTTTGCTTTGTGTTAAATAAAGCCTTAAATGGGCGCATTTGTGAGCATGAAGTGGAAATTAGCGGGAAAAAGCCTGATTTTGCCCGGCAAAACCGGACGCTATTTCTGTGAGTATAACCTATATAGTTTGTGTTGAAAATAAGCGCCTGCCAGTGAGGCAGGGAAGCGAGGAGTGACTTTAATGACCGAGGAAACGAATAACATGCCTCAGAGCATGATACATCCGACGGCTATTATAGACCCGCAGGCAAAAATCGGTGCCGGTGTCAAAATCGGGCCGTATGCCGTTATCGGGCCCCACGTTACCATTGGTGACGGAACAGAAATCATGGCCCACGTTACTATCGACGGCTGGACGACAATCGGCAAGGACTGCCGGTTTTTCCCCAGCTGTTCCATTGGTTCGGAACCGCAGGATCTGAAATATCACGGCGAAAAGAGTTACCTGATCATCGGCGACCGTTCGGTGTTCCGGGAATTCGTCACGGTCAGCACGGCGACTGGCGAAGGGGAAGAAACGCGCATCGGCAACGACTGCCTCTTCCAGGCCTGCACGCATGTAGCTCATAACTGCGTCGTCGGTAACCACGTCATCATGAGCAACTGCGCCGGCCTGGCCGGCCATGTCACCGTCGAAGACCGCGTCGTCATCGGCGGCATTGCCGGCGTCCATCAGTTCGTCAAAATCGGCCGCAACAGCATGATCGGCGGCCTGGCGAAAGTCGTCCAGGATATTCCGCCTTTCGTCATCGCCGACGGCCAGCCCGCCCGCTGCATCGGCTTGAACAGCGTCGGCCTTTCGCGGGCAGGTATCCCGGAAGAAGTACGCCGGGAACTGAAGAAGGCCTTCCGCATCTTGTACCGTTCCGGCCTCAACCTGCGCCAGGCTATTGCCGAAATGGAACAGGAACTGGACAGCTATGAAGAAGTAGAACATTTTCTCCGCTTCCTCCGCAATGCCGACCGCGGTATCTGCAGAGGGACGAAAGACTAAGCAGCCTGATGGCTGGAAACGGAGCTGTTGCATGTGCGACAGCTCCGTTTCGTGGTTCGTTTGGCGTTCATCGTTTGCCGAAAAAACGACCCACGACAAACGACCTACGGCAAACGGCTCGTCAAAAGAGGTTGCGCATGAATAGGAAAAACCTTCATGTGGCAGCCTCTTTTTACTGACAGGGAGCCTGTTTTTTTGTTATAATATAAAGATGAATATTTCTCTTTATGAATAAGGATGATTGCTATGGAAAAAGTAGGATTGCTTGCCGGTGTCGGCAAACTGCCTGTAGAATTTATGCGCGCTGCCAAGCAGCTGGGGCACGAGGTCATCGTCATCGCCGTCGTCGATGGCGTAGAGCCGGAACTGGCTGCCGAAGCAGATGCTTATTATGAAATCAATGTCGCCAAATTGGACAAAGTCATCAAGACCCTCAAGAAGAATGGCGTCGCCAAAGTCACCATGATTGGCAAAGTCACCAAGGAAATCCTCTTCAAGGGCTTGAAGTTCCCAGATTGGCGGGCCATCAAGCTGTTGGCGAAACTGCGCAACCGCAAGGACGATACGATTATGCTGGCCATCGTCGAAGAACTGGCCAAGGATGGTCTGGAAGTCGTCGACCAGACCTTGTACCTGAAGCCCCTCATGCCGGCTTGCGGCGTCTTGTCGCACCGTAAACCGACGGCCGATGAAGAAGACGATATCCGCTTCGGTTTCGTCACGGCCAAGGCCATGGGCGGCATGGACATCGGCCAGACCGTCGTCGTCAAGAACAAAGCCGTCATGGCTGTCGAAGCCATCGAAGGGACGGACGCCTGCATCCGCCGCGGCGGCGCCCTGGGACGGGAAAAGTCCGTCGTCGTCAAAGTGGCCAAACCCAATCAGGACCCGCGTTTCGATGTGCCTGCCGTAGGCAAGCAGACCATCCTGTCCATGATTGAAAGTAAGTGCAATGTCCTGGCCATGGAAGCCGGCCGGACGCTCTTCGTCGAACAGGACGAAGTCCTGGATCTGGCCAACCGCCACAATATCTGCATCTGTGCTGTCGATAAGAATTTTTAGGAGAGCCTATGAAAATCATGTTTTCTGCCGGTGAGGCATCGGGCGACCTCCATGGCGCCAACCTGGCCCGGGCTTTGCGGGAACTCGATCCGCAGATCGAACTGCTCGGCATGGGCGGTATGGAAATGGAAACGGCCGGCGTCGACATCGTCTACGATATCAAGAACTTAGGCGTCATCGGCGTCGGGGAAATCCTTCGCAAGATTCCTTTTTTCTTCCGCCTTCGCGATTTCCTCGTCGAGACGATGCGCAGGGAAAAGCCGGACGTCCTGGTCTGCATCGACTATCCTGGCTTCAATATGCGCCTCATCAAAGTGGCCAAAGCGGCGGGCATACCCGTCGTCTATTATATCCTGCCGACTATCTGGGCCTGGCACAAGAGCCGCGGGAAGACCATTGCCAAGTATACGGATTTAGCTATTTCCCTGTTTCCGTTTGAAGCCAAGATGTATGAAGACATGGGGACGAATGTCATCTATACCGGCCATCCCCTGGTCGATACGGTCCATGCGACCATGAGCCGCCGCGAAGCTTGTGCCTATTTTGGCCTGGACGAGCGGAAAAAGACGGTCCTTCTCATGCCGGGCAGCCGGGTCCAGGAAGTGCGCGGCCTCCTGCCGTGTATGCTGGAAGCGGCCAAGCTCATCCGCCAGGAAGCTGGCGACGTCCAGTTCATCCTGCCGCGGGCCTCGACTATTGACGAGGTTCTGCTGGACGAATTGATCAAGCCTTCGGGAATCGATGTCACCATCGGGGAAGACCGGGTGTACGATATGATGAACCTCAGTACGGCGGCCATAGCGGCTTCCGGGACGGCGACGCTGGAAACGGCCCTCATGGGCCTGCCGACGCTCCTCGTCTACCGCGTCAACCGCCTGACCTACTGGCTGTCGAAGGTCCTGGTCCATATCGACAGCATCGGCCTGCCCAACATCATCATGGGCCATCGGGTCATCCCTGAATTGTGGCAGGACGAGGTGACGCCCGGGAATATCGCCGCCGCCATGGTGCCCATGATCACCGATAAAGCGCGCCGTGAAGCTTTGCACGAATCCCTGGCGGCTGTCCGCCGCACGATGGGGGAACCCGGTGCTGTCCAGCGGACGGCCCAGGCTATCTTAGATTTTGCAAGAGAAAGAGGTGCCCATGAAGCAATACAATAGTTGGCAAAGTTATAAGAGATTATTAATGTTCATCAAGCCGTACAAGATGCGCCTCGCCGTCGCCGTCATCTGTATGGCCCTGTCCGGGGCGAGCAACGTCGTCGTCCCGTGGCTCATCAAGGACGTCATCGATAAGGTCCTGGCCAATAAGGATATCTACACGCTGAACCTCATCGTCATCGGGATCCTGATCTTGTTCCTGCTCCGTGGCTTCTTCTATTTCGGCCAGAAGTACCTCATGAGTTTCGTCGGCCAGAAAATCGTCAACGACATCCGCGAAACCTTGTACCGCCATTTGCAGACCTTGTCCCTGTCGTACTTCGACAAGCACAAGACGGGCAATATCATGAGCAACCTGACCAATGACGTCACGGCTTTGCAGACGGCCATTGCAGGCAACCTCATTTCCTTCGTCCAGGAAGCGGTCATCCTCGTCGGCTCCCTGGGGTCCATGCTCTTCCTCTACTGGAAGCTGACCCTCTTGACCCTGGTCATCGTCCCCCTCGTCGTCTTTACGATCAACTTCTTCGGCTCCCGTCTGCGCCGGGCCGGTCATGACGTCCAGGGCAAGATGGCCGATATTACGTCGCTCCTGGAAGAAGCCATTTCCGGGATCCGCATCATCCGCTCCTTCAACCGCGAAGACTTTGAAATCCGCCGCTTCATGGTCCAGAACGACCGCAACTTCTGGGCCCTCATGACGACGACTAAGCTGACGGCCTTATTGACGCCGTTCATCCAGTTCTTCGCAGCCATTGCCGTTACGGGCATCATCTGGTACGGCGGCATGAGTGTCATCAACGGTGAAATGACGGCCGGTGCCCTCATCGCCTTCCTCATTTACGCCATCAACCTGGCCAATCCGGTCCGCCGCATCAGCGAAATCTACGGCGACATCCAGAAATCCCTGGCCGCTGCCGACCGTGTCTTTGAAACCATCGACACCGAACCGGATGTCAAGGAAAAGAAGGACGCCATCGTCCTGCCGCCGGTCAAAGGGGAAGTCGAATTTGACCATGTTTCCTTTGCCTACGATAAAGACCACCCGGCCCTGACCGATTTCAACTTGAAAGTCGCTCCGGGCGAAGTCGTCGCCCTCGTCGGTCCCAGCGGGGCCGGTAAATCGACGGTAGCTAACTTGCTGCCCCGTTTCTATGACGTTACCGGCGGCAGCCTGACCATCGACGGCATCGACGTCCGCGACGTCACTTTCTCGTCCCTGCGCCAGCAGATCGGCCTGGTACCGCAGGAAACGATGCTCTTCAACGCTACGGTCCGGGAGAACATCCTCTACGGCCGCCTCGATGCGACAGACGAAGAAGTCGTCGCTGCGGCCAAAGCGGCCAATGCCCATGAGTTCATCATGGAACTGCCTGGCGGCTACGAAGCCCTCGTCGGCGACCGCGGCAGCTCCCTGTCCGGCGGCCAGCGCCAGCGCATCGCCATCGCCCGGGCCATCCTCAAGAACCCGCGCATCCTCATCCTCGATGAAGCGACGTCGGCCCTCGATACGGAAAGCGAAAAAATCGTCCAGGCCGCCTTGGACCGCCTCATGGAAGGCCGTACGGCCGTCGTCATCGCCCATCGCCTGAGTACGGTCCGCAATGCCGACAACATCGTCGTCATCGACCATGGCCGCATCGTCGAAGAAGGAACCCATGAAGAACTGCTGGCTAAGGACGGCCTCTATGCCCATCTCTATGCCGTACAGTTCAACGATACTACGGAAGACACAGCGTCAGAAGGTTGATTCGTGATGAAAAATCTAAAATCCCATCCTATGTACTGGCTGTATAATATCCTGCTCCTCATTTACTGGGCGACACTCATTCCCATGCTCATTTACCGGCTCATCCGGGAAGAAGGATTTTATCAGCGCATTAAACAGAGTATCGGCTTTTTGCCGGAAGAATTAAAAGATAAAATATCCAATCGCCATGCCATCTGGGTCCATGCCGCGTCGGTCGGGGAAATCGTCGCGGCCAGCCCGATTGTGCGGGAAATGCGCAAGACTCATCCCGACGAAGTCATCATCGTTTCCGTCGTCACGGCGACGGGTTTCCGCATGGCCCATCAGATCATCAAAGGCGCCGACGGGATCCTCTATTTCCCGCTGGACCTGCCTTATCTGACCAACCGCATCCTGACCATCGTCAATCCCCAGGCCATCGTCCTCGTCGAAACGGAAATCTGGCCGAATTTCCTGCGCATCGCTGCCGACAAGCACATCCCGGTCATGATGATGAACGGCCGCATCAGCCAGCGCAGTGCCGTCCGCTACCGGATGATCACCTTCTTTACGCGCCGCGTCTTGTCGACGATCCGCATGTTCTGCATGCAGAGCCGCATCGACGCCCAGTATATCATCGACATCGGCGCCGACCCCAATAAGGTCATCGTTACGGGCAACACCAAGTACGACCAGACCTACGGCATCGTCACGGAAGAAGAAAAGAAGCGCTTCCTCCATGAACTGGGCTTTGCCGAAGGGACGTACCCCGTCATGATCGCCGGCAGTACCCATAAAGGGGAGAACGGTTCGGTCTATAAGGCCTTCGTCAAGATACGGGACCATTTCCCGGACGCTAAATTGATCATCGCGCCGCGCTATATCTACCAGGCCGACCTCATCGTCGACGAAGGGCTGAAGCATGGCATCACCATGGTCAAGCGCAGCGATATGAAGGCCGGGAAACCGGTCAAAGCCGACTATGACGGCGTCATCCTCGATACGATCGGCGAATTGGGCCGCGTCTACAGCCTGGGCGACCTCATCTTTGTCGGCGGCAGCCTGGCCCATATAGGCGGCCATAATATCCTGGAACCGGCAGCTCATGGCAAGCCCATCGTCGTCGGTCCCAATATGTTCAACTTCGTTGAAATCTTCGATCTCCTCAGCAGCCGCGGCGCCTGCGTCATGGTCAAGAATGAAAAGGAATTTATCGACACCTGCCTGGATATCCTCATCCATCCGGACCGGGCCGAAGCCATGAAACGCAGCTGTATCGAAGTCGTCCAGGAAAACCAGGGGGCGACGCGGAAGAACCTGGAACAGCTGCAGCAGATGCTCGATGCTGTCCACGGCGGGAGGTGAGGCCATGTCTTTTCGCAACTGGGCAACGGCCTATTTCCATTACCTCACCGGCAGCGGTCCGCATCGCTGCTGGGACTGGCCGGCCCTGGCCCTGATGAGCGGGGCGTCCTGGCTGTATCGGAAAGGCGTCCTGGCCAAGTATCATTCCATCGCTTCTCATCCGGAACGGCAGGAACACGTGCCGGCCGTCGTCATCAGCCTGGGCAATATCACTGTCGGCGGTACGGGTAAGACGCCGACAGCGTGTATGCTGGCCCGGCGCCTGCAGGCCCAGGGCTGGCGCGTAGCCCTGCTCAACCGGGGCTACCGCTCCCAGCGGGAACAGGGCGGGGCTGCCGTCATGTCCGACGGGCAGCACGTCCTGCTGACGGCTGAAGAAGGCGGCGATGAAGCCTGCCTCATGGCCCGCAGTCTGCCAGGTGTTCCCGTCCTCGTCGGCCGCCATCGGGCCGCCGGCGGCCGTCTGGCTGTCGAACGCTTCGGGACGCAGGTCCTCCTCCTCGACGACGGCTTCCAGCACTGGCAGCTGTACCGGGACTTGGACATCGTCCTCGTCGATGGGACCAATCCGTTCGGCAACGGCCACGTCCTGCCGCGGGGAATCCTGCGGGAACCGCTGGAACAGCTGGCACGGGCCGGCGCCTTCATCATTACGAAAAGGGACCAGATTTCCCAGGACCGGGCGGATGCCATTGTCCGTCAGCTGCGGCAGTACAACCGGCAAGCGCCGGTGGCCATGGCCATCCACAAGCCGTCGCGCTGCCTGTCCTTTGCCGCCTGGCACGAAGGCCGGAGCGATGGCGCCGGAGAGTTACGGCCCGACGGGCAGCCGGTCCTGGCCGTATCGGCCTTGGGCAATCCGGCCTCCTTTGAACGGACTTTGAGCGATGCCGGTTTTACCGTCACCGGTGCCATCCGCTATGAAGACCATCACCAGTACAGCCGCGACGATATCCGTCAGATGGCTGACCAGGCGGCGGCTGCCGGCTGCCCCCTGGTGACGACGGAAAAAGATGCCGTCAAGCTGCCGGCATCCCTCATCCATGAATACGACCTGCCACTGTACGTTTTGAGTATCACCATTGAAATCGTAGAAGGACAGGAGACAATAGATACGATTCTGCAAGCAGTATTGGAGGATAAACTATGAAATTTGTATGCATCATCCCATCGCGCTATGCATCGACGCGCCTGCCGGGCAAACCACTGTGCGATATTGCCGGCAAGCCCATGGTACAGCGCGTCTACGAACAGGCTGCCAAGGCCTCGAAACTGACGTCTGTCGTCGTCGCCGTAGACAATCCGAAAGTCTATGACACGGTCGTCACCTTCGGCGGCCATGCCGTCATGACCCGGGAAGACCACGCCAATGGTACGGACCGCCTGGCCGAAGCGGTCGGTCATTTTCCCGATGCCGACGTCATCGTCAATGTCCAGGGCGACGAACCGCTCATCGCGCCGGACGTCATCGACGACTTGTGCCGGGCCTTTGAAGCGGAACCGGACCTGACCATGGCTACCGTCGCTGCGCCTTTGCAGGAAGACGAATACGACGACCCGAGTGCCGTCAAAGTCGTCCTCAACCAGAAGGATGAAGCCATGTATTTTTCGCGCTCCCTCATCCCGTACCCGCGCCACTCCTTTGAAGAAGGGGGCATCCAGCCCTATAAGCACATCGGTATCTATGCCTATCGCCGGGACTTCCTCCTGCAGTACGCGGCCATGGAACAGACGCCGGCAGAAAAAGTCGAGTCCCTGGAACAGTTGCGGGTTCTCGAAAATGGTTATAAGATAAAAGTAATAAAGACTCATCACCAATTCATCGGTATCGATACGCCGGATGACCTGGAACACATCCGCCGTTATTTTGCCGAATCTGCTCATAAAGGGGAATAGACTATGGAAAAAGTGAAACAAATTCAGGTTGGCAGCCAGACCGTCGGCGGCGATGGCAAGCTTTTCGTCATGGCCGGCCCGTGCGTCATCGAAGACCCGGAACGGACCCTGGCCATTGGCAAGGCCATGAAGGCTATCTGCGAAAAATTGGGCCTGACCTATATCTTCAAGGCTTCTTTTGATAAGGCGAACCGCTCGTCCTATACGTCGTACCGCGGACCGGGCCTGACAGAAGGACTGCGCATCCTGGCCGATATCAAGAAAGAACTCCAGGTCCCCGTCGTCAGCGATATCCACGAAACCTGCCAGGCCGAAGCGGCTGCGGAAGTCCTGGACGTCATCCAGATCCCGGCCTTCCTCTGCCGCCAGACCGATTTATTGGAAGCCGCTGCGGCTACGGGGAAATGCGTCAACGTCAAGAAAGGCCAGTTCCTGGCACCGGAAGACATGAAGAACGTCGTCGCCAAGATCGAACACGCCGGCAATGAAAACATCATGCTCACCGAACGGGGCATCAGCCTGGGTTATCACAACCTGGTCGTCGACATGCGGTCCTTCCCGATCATGCGAAGCTTCGGCTATCCCGTCGTCTTCGATGCGACCCACAGCGTCCAGCTACCCGGCGGAGCCGGCACGAAATCGGCCGGCCAGCGCCAGTTCGTCGGCAACCTGGCACGGGCCGCTGCTGGCGCCGGTATCGACGGCGTTTTCATGGAAGTCCACGATAACCCGGCCGAAGCCCTCAGCGATGGGCCGAACATGCTGTACTTATCGCAGGTCGAAGGCGTCCTCCGCGATATGGCAGCCATCAACGAAATCGCCCAGCGAAGCGTAAGCACGGATAAATAAGCACGGGCAAGAAGGAGACGAAATCATGATGGATATTTTAGAAGAAGCAAAAGACGTGCTCCATCAGGAAGCACAAGGCATTGAAAAGTTGATTCCTACGCTCAATCAAAATTTCGTCAATGCCGTCAACATGATTATGAAATCGAAGGGCCGGGTCATCGTCACGGGCATGGGGAAATCCGGCCACATTGCCCGCAAAGTATCGGCGACGCTGTCCAGTACGGGGACGCCGTCTATTTTCCTCCATCCGGCCGAAGCCATCCACGGCGACTTGGGCATGGTCACGTCCGATGATGTCGTACTGGCCTTTTCGAACAGCGGGGAAACCGTAGAAATCCTCAACATCCTGCCGTCGCTCAAGCGTATCGGTGCCAAACTCATCACCGTCGTCGGCAACCACAATTCGACGCTGGCCAAGCACGCCGACATCATTCTCGACGCATCCGTAGAAAAAGAAGCCTGCCCGCTGGGACTGGCTCCGACGACGAGTACGACGGCTGCCCTGGCCTTGGGTGATGCCCTGGCAGTGGTCCTCTTGACGCAGCATCATTTCACGAAGGAACAGTTCGGCATCTTCCATCCCGGCGGAGCCCTGGGCAAGAAGCTCCTGCTCACTGTCGACGATGTCATGCATAAAGGCCAGGATAATCCTGTCGTCAGCGAAGACAGCATCGTCCAGGATGCCCTCTTCCTCATGACGGAAAAAGGACTGGGTGCCGTATCCGTCGTCGATGAAGACGGCAAGCTCGTCGGCCTGGTCACTGACGGCGACGTCCGCCGCGGCCTGGAAACGGGCTCCAATTTCCTCCAGTGGCCTGTCGATGCCATGATGACCAAGAACCCGCGGGTCATTGCCAACCATAAACTTGCGACGGAAGCCCTGCACATCATGGAAAAGAACCAGCCCCGTCCGATTACGGTACTGCCCGTCGTCGACAAGGACGATAAAGTTGTCGGCATGATCCATATTACCGATTTGCTGCGGCAGGGAGTGGTCTGATGAGCTTTTTGACACATATCAAGATGCTGGCTCTCGACGTCGATGGCGTCATGACCGACGGCATCATCTACTACAGCCCGTCCGGCGATGCCATGAAGGGCTTTTCCGCCCGCGATGGCATGGGCATTTCCCTCATCCGGGCTGCCGGCCTCAAGACGGCCCTGGTCACGGGACGCCGGTCGCCCATGGTCGAACAGCGGGCGAAAGACCTGCATATCGACTACGTCCTGCAGGACTGCTCGCGCAAGCTCCTGGCCATGCAGCAGTTGTGCAGTGAAATCGGCCTGTCCCTCGACGAAGTGGCCTATATGGGCGACGACTTGAATGACGTCGAGCTCATTGCCAATGCCGGTTTCGGTGCAGCGCCCCTCGATGCCTGCGAAGAAGCCCGGCGGTCGGCCGCTTTCGTTTCGGCCTATCCCGGCGGCCACGGGGCTCTGCGGGAATTTGCCGAATATATCTTGAAGAGCCAGCATGTCTGGGACAAGGTCCTGAGCCGTTATTTAGGCGATGGGAGCCTTACGTTGCGCCAATAGGAAAGGAGAGTCTGTATTGTGAGTAAGGAATGGCAGTACCATGCTGCGCGCGGATTTGGCAAGATCCTCTGTCATCTGCCCTATCCGTTTATCATTTCCTTGGGTCGCAAACTAGGCCCTCTCGTAGGAAAGTTGATGAAGAAGCAGCGCAACCGCGGGATTTTCCAGATCCAGCGCGGCCTGGAATGTAGCCGGGAAGAAGCGGAACGCATCATGACCGAAGTCTTCCGCAACCTCGGCCAGTCGCTCATGGAAATCCTCTATACGCCCAATCTGAACCCCGGGAATATCCGCGACTATGTCACCCTGGAACATCCGGAACGCCTCGATGAGGCCGTGAAGGAAGGGAAGGGCGTCATCGTCCTGACGGCTCATATGGGCAACTGGGAATGGCTCGGCGCCCTGGCCATGTACGGCTATCCGGCGTCGACCATCGTCAAGAATCAGGCCAACGACGCCGTCACGCGCCTGCTCAACGAAAACCGTGAAGGCATGGGGCTGGAAGTCTTTGCCCGCGGCGGCAATGAAATGATCATCGCTGCCCGTGCCCTGAAGCGCAAGAAGCTCCTGGGCTTCCTGGCCGACCAGGACGGCGGCTTCCACGGCGTTCCTCAGCCGTTCTTGGGCAAGATGAGCTCGACGCCTAAGGGGCCGGCCATGTTTGCTCAGAAATTCCATTCCCCCATCGTGCCGGTCTTTCCCGTCCATGACGAAAACCATCGGACCCATTTGATGATCGGCGAGGTCATGCACTTTGAAGATACGGGGAATAAAGAAGAAGATATTGCCCGCATGACCCGCAAGATGGCTGTGGTCACAGAGCAATTCATCAAAGAACATCCGACAGAATGGCTGTGGTTCCAGCACCGCTGGAGTACAGAACCGGAAGAAATCATAGCGTTGCAGCAGAAACCGGAGGCGCATACCGATGATAGCAGAAAAGCTGAAAAAGAATAAAATTTCCATCATTGCCGCCGTCGTCGTCATCGCCTTCGCCGTCATGCTCTACGTTTTCATGCATCCCCAGAAGACGGAAGACCCGATGGTCAGCCCGGATAAGCTCGTCGAATTTGAAGGGACGGAGCTGGAAGAAAAGAAGGAGGGCCAGCTCGTCTGGAAATTGACAGCCGATAAGATCCAAATCGACCCGGACACGCAGATCATGTATTTCACCAATCCCAAGGCCCTGGTCATCGCCGAAGACGGGACACAGATGACCATTACGTCGGATAAAGGCGTCGTCGACCGTCAGAAGCGGACCATCGAAATCAAACCGCCGGTCAAAGCGGAAACCGATAAGGGCGATACGTTGCAGACCGACGGCAGTGTGTATTATAATATGGATACGCGTATGATCAAAGGCGGCAAAGTCGTCATGGACCGCCATGATAAGACGTCGCTCAAAGCCGATGCCTTTGAAACGGACAGCAGCCTGACCAACGTAAAGCTGACTGGCCATGCGCAGGTGACAAAGGGAGAATGACTATGATGGAATTACTTGGAAAGAAACTGGCTGTGGCCGCCCTCCTGGGAGCCATGGTCCTGCCGGCCGTCGGCGCCGTGGCAGCGGATAACAATGGCAATCCTGCCGTATCCGTTACGGCAGACACGCTGGAATATAACGGCAAGACCCAGGTCGCTACGGCGACGGGCAATGTCGTCATCGTCCGCGACCAGGCTACGATGACCGGCAATAAAGCCGTCTACAACCTCAAGACGGCCGAAGCCGACATGGAAGGCAACGTATCCATTCAGCAGCCGGATATGCAGCTCAACGCCGATAAGGTCCATTCGACGAATAAGAATTACGTCGTCGCTACGGGCAGTGTCCGCGGCGTCTATGACGATAAGAAAGTCAATGGCGATAAAGTCGAATACTATCTCGACCAGGATTACGGCATCGTCACGGGCAACGGCTATCTCGAAGCCCAGGGCTCGCAGATGTGGGCCGACCATATCAATGCCTGGTTCAAGCAGATAAAGGCTGTCGGCACGGGCAACGTCCATATCGAATCGCCGGCAGAAAACCTCGTCGCTTATGCCAACCAGGCCGTCTACACCCAGACACCGGGCCAGAATGACGGCGTCATCCACTTGACAGGGAACGTCAATGCCACGCAGAACGGCAATTCCCTCAACGGCGACAACGTCGATATCCGCCTGGCCGATAATTCCGTCCAGACCCGGAGCCGGTCGACCATCGTCATCGTACCGGGCAGTAATCCGTAAGAGTAAGGGGTACCTATGTTTATTCAGACTGAAGATCTCGTAAAAGCGTATAAAGAACGGAATGCCGTCAACGGCGTCAGCATCCGCGTCGACCAAGGGCAGATTGTCGGCCTCCTGGGGCCGAACGGTGCCGGCAAGACGACGACGTTCTACATGATCGTCGGCATCGAACGGCCGACGGCGGGGAAAATCACCATCGACGGCAAGGACATCACCCGCCTCCCAATCCATAAGCGGGCCGCCTATGGCATCGGCTATCTGCCCCAGGAAGCGTCGATTTTCCGCAAGCTCACCGTCGAAGATAACCTCCTGGCCATGCTGGAGACGACGAAACTCAGCAAGAAGGAACAGCGTGAAAAGGCAGAGGCCTTGATGGAAGAATTTTCCATCACCCAGCTCCGCGACCGCCTGGGTATCCAGCTTTCCGGCGGCGAACGGCGCCGCGTCGAGATTGCCCGCTGCCTGGTCATGGACCCGGCATTCATCCTCCTCGATGAACCTTTTGCCGGCATCGACCCCCTGGCCGTCAACGATATCCAGGGCATCATCAGCCATTTGAAGAACCGTGGCATGGGCGTCCTCATTACCGACCACAACGTCCGGGAAACGCTGAGCATCGTCGATAAGGCCTATATTTTGAGTGAAGGGAAGATCCTCCTCGAAGGCAGCCCGGAAATGATTGCCAATGACCCGATAGCCAAGAAATTCTACTTAGGCGAAGAATTTAGGATGTAACAGGGAGTATGGAATGCGAATATTAGATAAGTATATATTAAAAGAATTTATTGGCCCCTTTTTGTTTGGCGTCTGTGCTTTTACAGCGGTCTTCGTCGGCACGGGGACGCTCTACCGTATTGCCAACTTGATCAACCAGTACGGGGCTTCGGCCTGGGCCGCGTTCCGCGTCTTCGTCCTAGCTATGCCGTCGATCATCGTCGTCACTTTTCCCATGTCCGTCCTCTTGGGATCGCTCATGGCCTTTGGCCGCTTGTCCAGCTCCAGTGAAATGATCGTCATGCGGGCTGGTGGCCAGAATTTCATCCGCCTAGCCATGCCGATCTTCGTGGCGGCTTTCTTCATTTCCATCGGGGCGACGGCCTTCAATGAATACGTCGTGCCTAAGGCCAATAATGCCTACAATACGATCATCAATGAAGAAATCAAGCACAACGTCGCGCCGACGACGCAGGACCATATCATCATCAAGAATACTAAGGGATCGGATATCTCCAGCCTCATGTATGCCCGTCAATATGACGCCAATACGAAGCAGCTCAAGGATATTACCGTCCAGGAATTTGAAAATGATACGCTCATGCGCGTCGAACAGGCTGACCGGGCCGACTGGAACGGCCAGAAATGGATCATGCACGAAGGCATGATCTACGACGTATCGGCCAATGAACAGACGACGCGGTCCTTGAAGTTCCAGAACCAGGCCCTGCCAATCACGCAGAAGCCGAATAAGATCAATGCGTCCCAGAAGAAACCGGACGAATTGACGATTCGCGAATTGCGGGAACAGATCAAGCTCCTGGACCAGAACTCGGTCAATACCAATAAGATGAAAGTTGAAATGTACAACCGCTTCGCCCTGCCCCTGGCCAGCCTGGTCTGTGCCATCGTCGGCGCTCCCCTGGGGATGCAGAAACAGCGCGGCAGTTCGTCCATCGGCTTCGGCATCAGCGTCGTCGTCATCTTTATTTACTATTCCATCATGACCCTGGGCAACGCCTTGGGCAACGGCGGCAAGATACCGCCGTACATCGCCGCCTTCCTGCCAGACATCATCTGCGGCATCGCCGGCGTCATCTTAGTCTATAGAAAATCGAAGTGAGGAAAAGGGTTTGTCGCATGACGACAAGCCCTTTTTGAGTTTGAAGTTTGAAGTTGAAAGTTTGATGTGGAGGGGACAAAATTTAAAAGCCATCGCCTCAAACATCATACATAAAACCTCAAACATTTAAGAAAAAGGGGACCTCGCATGATGGTAGAAGCCTTCGTGTGACAGCCCTTTTTTAGGGATTAGCAGTTAGGGGTTAGTTATGGACGGCTGACGGCTAGGGCAGGACGGCCCTTGCAGTCCAGGGCTGTTATGGGCTATAATATAATGATATAAAGATATGAGCAAAGGTGGTGTCTTATGGAATACGGATGGGTCATGCTGATTGTCTTGTCTGTTATGGGCGGGATTATCGCTTATCTCGGTGATAAGATCGGCTCCCGGGTAGGGAAACAGAAAATTAAATTATTCGGCTTGCGCCCGAAATATACGTCCATCCTGGTCACGATCCTGACGGGTATCAGCATTGCCGTCATCACCTTAGGCGTCATGTCTATTTTGTCGGAAAATGTCCGCATTGCCTTGTTCGGCATGCACCAGCTGCAGATGCAGAAGGCCCAGCTCGAAGCCCAGCGCGACGAACTGCTGCAGCAGGCCAAGGAGTTGGGGCAGGAATTGGATGACAAGAACAACCTCATCGCTTCCAATGAAGAATTGCTGAAGAAGCAGCAGGAACAACTGGATGGCAAGAACGAGGAAATCCGGACGACGCAGCTCGACTTGCAGCAGGCCCAGTCGGCCCGCGACGACAAGGCCCGTCAGCTGACGGTCATCCAGGTCGCCATGGACGAAGCCAAGAAGCAGCGCGACTCGGCCCTGGCCGACAGTGAAAAGGCCCGCCAGGACGTAGCTTTGCTGGAAGAAACGAAGCAGAAGATGATGAGCACCATCGACGTCCTCGACAAGCGTATCAAGCTGCTCAATGAAACGATGACTAATATCCGCGAAGGGACCGTCGTCTTCCGCGTCGGCGAAGTCCTGTCCAGCAATGTCCTCAACGGCGGCCTGAGCCAGGCCCAGACGAGGGAAGAACTGAGCCGGGCCATGAGCCAGACCAATACTATGATCTGCCGCCACCTCGGCGTCCGCGATGAAAATACAGTCCTCCTCTACATTTCGCCGGATGAGTTCAATGCCACTGTCGACGCCCTGCAGAAGGCCGGGAAGTCGCAGAAACTGGTCCGTATCATCGCCGCCGGCAACATCATGCTCGGCGAACCGGCCCTGGTCCACGTCGAAATGTATGACAACAACCTCATCTATCACCGCGGCGACGTCGTCTATGAAGAACGGCTGACGGCTCAGGAATTGTCGAACAATGCCGAATTACAGGTCATGCGCTTCCTCCATAACGTCAACCAGCAGGCCCAGGCGAAAGGCCTCCTGCCGGACCCGCTGACGGGGAATGTCGGGGCCCTGACGGCCACGGAAATGTTTGAAACCATCAGCAAGATAAAGAATCACGGCGGCTCCGATATCGTCCTCAAAGCCGTGACTGAAACCGATACCTACACGGCCGGCCCCTTGCAGATCGATATCCGCGTAGAAGCCGATGAATAAGGGGGAGATATTTTGATCTTTGCCATTGACCCTGGTTCGGAAAAGACGGGGACTGCTGTCGTCGCCGATGACGGCAGTCTGGTCACAAAGGCCATCGTGCCGACGCCGGAACTGGGCGACTATTTGAGTCACGTTTATGAAAACCATCCTTTTTCCCATATCGTCATGGGCGATGGGACCAATCATAAAAAGCTGCAGCCCCTGGTCGAGCAGTGGATCGCCAGGAGCCACAGGGATATCACTTTTTCCCTGACAGATGAAAAATTCACCACTGTCGAAGGGCGCAAGCTCTATTTTAAATATACCCCGCGCAAGGGCTGGCGCCGTTTCGTGCCACTGTCTTTCCAATATCCGCCAGAACCGGTCGATGACTTCGTCGCCTGGATCATCGGCCGCCGTTATTTAGCGAAACAACGAGGAGAAAAAATATGAAATACATCTTGCGTGCCCTGGGCCTGGCCTTTGGCGCTCTCATCTACACCATCGGCCTGGACGTCTTCCTGGTCCCGAACCACGTCATCGACGGCGGCGTCGTCGGCATTGCCCTCATGGCAGCGCAGGTGACAGGCATCAGTTTCAGTGTGTTCATCATCATCCTGAACATTCCTTTCTTTATCTTTGGCTATAAGAAGATAGGTGCCTTTTTCACCATATCTTCGCTCTTTTCCATCCTCTGCCTGTCCGGGTGGAGCACGTTCATCCATTACGAACGGGTCACGTCGGATCCTTTCTTGTCGACCATTTACGGCGGCATCATCATCGGCCTCGGCGTGGGCCTCATCATCCGCTGGGGCGGTTCCCTGGACGGGACGGAAGTCCTGGCCATCATCGCCGACAGGCGCACGCCTTTTTCCGTCGGCGAGACGATCATGTTCTTCAACCTCTTCATCCTGGGCAGTTCGGGCTTTGTCTTTTCCTGGGACAGTGCCATGTATTCCCTGGTGGCATACTTCATCGCCTATAAGATGATCGACGTCGTCACCAACGGCCTCGATGAAATGAAGGGCATGCTCATCGTCACGGGCAAGCACGAAGAAGTGGCCGACTGCCTGACCAGGGATATGGGCCGCGCCGTGACCCTCATCAACGGCGAAGGCGCTTACAAGCGGGAAAAGACGATGATCCTCTACTGCGTCGTGTCGCGCCTGGAGATCACCAAGATACGCGATGCCATCACCGGCGTCGACCCCAACGCTTTCGTATCGGTCTTCGATATCAGTGAAGCACATGGCGGCCTCTTCAAGCGGCATAAAATGCATGAATAAAAAGTCAAAAAAAGCTTGACATAATTGGCGAATCTGCTGTATTGACATACAGCTCATATTTGCTATTATATAAAATAATTGGGTTATAGCGTTAACCTGAAAAAATGACAACACAGGTGATAGAACACCTATTGGGAGGTATACAATGGCACAGTTAAATTTCAATATCGAAGACATTTGCGGCACTTTGTCGGAAAATAAAGACGGCTGGCGCAAAGAACTGACGTACATCAGCTGGAATAATCGGGCACCGAAATTCGACCTCCGCTCGTGGGATCCGGATTATCAGGCCATGACCAAAGGTATTACCATGACCAAGGAAGAACTGGAAAAACTGCGTGATGTATTGAACGAAATGGATTTCGATAAATACTAAGGAGTGATTAAGTATGCTTTCGGCAATTCAATGAGATGAATGGAATGAAAGCATACTTTTTTGTTTTCCTTGCCAAATTTGCCAAAACATTATATAATCTCTAGTTGTATGTGCTGTTAGTACTTGGTAATAATTTCAAGGGTGAATGAAATGGTTCGTATAGCGAGAGATAAGCGACATGCTTTATTAAAGAAGCGGATTGAAGAAAATCCTTTTATAAACGACGAAGAATTGGCTGAAGAATTTTCCGTCAGCGTGGCTACTATCCGCTTGGACCGCATGGCCTTGGGAATCCCCGAAATGCGTATCCGCATCCGCCAGAAGGCAGAAGCGGCGCAGCCGAAACTGCGCAATGCCCCTGTCGTCGGGGAGCTCGTGGACTGCATCATCGGCAAGAATGCCATTTCGATTATGACGGCAACAGACGATATGGTCGACGAAGCTCACATCGTGCGCTCCCAATGCCTGTATGCCCAGGCTAGTTCCCTGGCCCGGACGGTATTGAACCTTCCTGTCTGCATTACAGCCGTAGCCAATATAAAATATAAACAGCCCGTCACTGTAGGCGACAAACTGATTGCCAAGGCCGAAGTCATGCGCCAGCGCGACCAGAAATACTACGTATGGGTCACGATCCGGAAGATGCGGAAAGAAGTATTCCGGGCAAAATTTATCATAGAATCTTTGGAATAATGGAGCGGTAATAGAATGAAAATAGCTGTAGATGCTATGGGCGGTGATTACGCACCTGAAGAAATCGTCCTCGGTGCCGTAGAGGCCGTCAAAGCATATGATTTTGATGTCGTCCTGGTAGGTGACGAAAAGAAAATACGCGGTGTCCTGGACCAATACGGCGCCAAAGAAAGCGACCGTCTGTCCATCGTACATGCCAGCGAAGTCATCGAAATGGGCGAACATCCGGCCCAGGCCATCCGCCGCAAGAAAGACGCGTCCATCGTCGTTGCGACGCGGCTGGTCAAAGACGGCCTCTGCGATGCTGTCGTCGCCGCTGGCAGCACGGGTGCCGCTGTGACGGCGGCTCTCTTTGGGCTGGGACGCATCAAAGGCATCGAACGGCCCTGCATTGCGACGCCTATCCCGTCGAAGAAGGGCATCACGGTGCTCCTCGATTCCGGGGCCAATGCCAACAGCAAGCCGAAACACCTCGTCGAAGGGGCCATCATGGGATACCACTATGCAAAATACATCCTGGGCGTCGAAAAACCGACGGTCGGCCTGCTGAATATCGGCGAGGAAGCGTCGAAGGGCAATGAGCTCTGCCAGAAGACGTATCCGATGCTGGAAAATTTGAAAACTATCTCTTTCTATGGTAACGTAGAAGGGAGAGATATACCGAAAGGCACGGTCGATGTCGTCGTCTGTGACGGCTTCGTCGGCAATGTCATCTTGAAATTTGGCGAAGGCATGGCCATGTTCATCATCCGCCTCGTCAGAGATACGATCAAACACAGCGGCTTCATCGCTAAACTGGGGGCCTTAGCGGTCTACCCGGCCTTGAAATCGCTGAAGAAACGACTGGACTTCACCGAATACGGCGGTGCACCGCTGCTCGGTGTCGATGGCAGCTTTATTATCTGTCATGGCAGTTCGAAAGCCAAGGCCATCAAGAACGCCGTCCGCGTTGCCGGTGAAATCGCCGAACAGGACGTCGTCGGCCATATTCGTAAAAGTATAGAGGAAGAAGAGGTAGAACAGTATGATAGTGAAAGCTAATCCCGCTGGGATTCTTGGTACAGGTCACTGTGTACCTGATCAGGTATGGACGAATAAAGATTTAGAAAAAATGATGGATACATCCGATGAATGGATCCGCAGCCGTACAGGCATCGGCGCCCGCCACGTTGCGCCAGAAGGCGTCACGACGTCGGACCTGGCTACCAAAGCCGCCGAAGAAGCCTTGAAGAACGCCGGCATCAAAGCGGAAGACCTGAATTTGATCATCGTCTGCACCTTGACGCCGGACCGGGCCTTGCCGTCGACGGCCTGCAAAGTACAGGCCAACCTCCATGCGGTCAATGCCGCTGCCTTTGATTTGGAAGCGGCCTGCTCGGGCTTTGCCTACGGTTCGATCATTGCTTCCCAATTCATCGAAAATAAGATGTATAAATATGTTCTGGTCATTGGTGCGGAAATCCTGACCCGCGTCGTCAACTGGAAGGACCGCTCGTCGTGTGTCCTCTTCGGCGATGGCGCCGGTGCCGCTGTCATCGGCCCCGTACCGGAAGGCTACGGCATCCTCGGCGGTGCTATGGGAGCTGACGGAACGGGCGGTGATTTCCTGACGATTCCGGCCAGCGGTGTCGAAATGCCGCCGACCGATGCCCTGCGCGAAAACGGCATGGCCTATGCCAAGATGGACGGCAAGGAAGTCTATAAATTCGCCGTCAAAGCCATGCCCCATGCCGCAGAATTAGCCCTCAAGCGGTCGGGCCTGACGAAGGAAGACATCGATGTCCTCGTACCGCATCAGGCTAATATCCGCATCATCCAGTCCGCCGCCAAACGGCTCCACGTTCCGATGGAAAAAGTATTCGTAAACATCGAGAAATACGCCAACACGTCGGGGGCTTCCATTCCCCTGGCTTTAGATGAAGCCATCAAAGCAGGGATGATCCACCGCGGTGATATCGTCTGCCTGGATGGATTCGGCGCCGGCCTGACCTGGGCCAGCTTAGTTATGAAATGGTATTGATTTTTTTACGAGAGGTGTGACTGATGATGAAAAAGGCATTTGTTTTTCCCGGCCAGGGTGCCCAGAAAGTTGGGATGGTCAAGGATTTATACGACGCATATCCCGTTGTCAAACAGCTTTTTGAAGAAGCCGACGACGCTTTGGGTTTCTCCCTGACCAAGCTCTGCTTTGAAGGTCCCGATGAAGAACTCATGAAGACCTATAATACACAGCCGGCTATCCTGACGGCCAGCACGGCCTGCTGCCGCGTCCTTGCCCAGGAAGGACTGACACCGGACATCGCTGCCGGCCACAGTCTCGGCGAATATTCGGCCCTCGTCGCTGCCGGCGCCCTGACCTTTGCCGACGCCGTCCGCACCGTCCGCCTCCGCGGCCAGTTCATGCAGGAAGCCGTGCCCCTCGGTGAAGGCGGCATGGCCGCTATCCTCGGCCTGGCTGAAGATAAGATCAAAGAAATCTGCGCTCAGGTTTCGGCCCAGGGCGGCACCGTCCAGGCTGTCAACTTCAACTGCCCCGGCCAGATTGTCATCGCCGGCAGCACCAAAGCCGTCGAAGAAGCGGCTGCGGCTATGAAGGAAGCCGGTGCCAAACGGGCTATCCTCCTCCACGTCAGTGCGCCTTTCCACAGCACCCTCATGGAACCGGCAGCCAAACGCCTGGCAGAAGTCCTCGATGACATCACCATTTCCGATGCCAAGATCCCTGTCGTTGCCAACGTCAACGGCCAGATCGAAACATCGGCTGCCGATATCAAGGCCAACCTGGTCAAACAGGCTGCCAGCCCGGTCCTCTGGATCGACTGCACGAAAGCCATGCAGGCCTTTGGCGCCGAAACCTTCGTCGAAGTCGGTCCGGGCAAGACTTTGTGCGGGTTCAACCGGAAAATCGACCGCAAAATCCACAGCGAAAATGTAGAAGATATTCCTTCCTTGCAGAAAACGCTTGAATTTTTCCAGGAGGTTCGATAAAATGCACTTAACAGGGAAAACTGCAATCGTCACTGGCGGCTCCCGCGGCATCGGCCGCGCCGTTGCCCTGGCCCTGGCTGAAGCCGGCGCCAGCGTCGCCATCATCTATGCCGGCAATACGAAGGCTGCTGAAGAAACGAAGCAGGCCGTCGAAGAAAAAGGCGTCCAGGCCATGGCCATCCAGTGCGATGTCTCTGATGAAAAAGCGGTTGCCGATATGGTAAAAGCGGTCAAGAAAGAATGGGGCCGCGTCGATATTTTAGTCAATAATGCGGGCATCACCCGCGACGGGCTGCTCATGATCATGAAAGAAGAAGATTGGCAGGCCGTCCTCAATACCAACCTCAACGGGGCCTTCCACTGCACCAAGGCCGTATCGCGGCTGATGATGAAACAGCGCAGTGGTTCGATCATCAACATTACGTCCGTCGTCGGTGAAACGGGCAATGCCGGCCAGGCCAATTACGCCGCTGCCAAAGCCGGCCTCATCGGCTTCACCAAATCCGTCGCCAAGGAACTGGCATCGCGCAACATCCGCTGCAATGCCGTCGCTCCCGGCTGCATCGCAACGGATATGACCGCTGTCCTCGGTGAAGAAGCCGTCGATGCTATGGTCAAGACCATTCCCATGGGCCGCGTGGCCCAGCCGGAAGAAGTGGCGAAAGCCGTCTTATTCCTGGCATCGGATGACGCCAGCTATATTACCGGCCAGACCCTCAATGTCGATGGCGGCATGGTAATGTAATAGAGAAAATATACTCCATTGAAAGGGGGTGAATGGAAATGAGCGAACAGGATACTTTTGAAAAAGTTAAGAGCATTGTTGTTGAACAGTTAGGCGTTGACGAAAAAGAAGTCAAAATGGACGCTGCTTACATCGATGATTTAGGCGCTGATTCCTTGGACATTGTTGAACTTATCATGGCTTTCGAAGAAGAATTCAATATCGAAATCCCTGATGATGTTGCCGAAAAAATCAAAACTGTCAAAGATACAGTTGATTACATTGAAAAGGAAAAGAAAGCGTAAGTACGCAATAAGAGCCCGAAGGGGGAGGCATGTTGCATGTCTTCCCCTCCCGGTATCTTGAATGGAGGAAAACAGAGTGAAGCTGCCAGAATTAAGAATAGGCAAGCTCGTAGCAAAGGTGCCAATCATTCAGGGCGGCATGGCCATCCGTTTGTCCACAGCCCGGTTGGCTGCAGCCGTAGCCAATGAAGGCGGTATCGGCCTTATTGCGGCATCTGGCATGCCTTTTGACGAATTGCGACATGAAATTAAATTAGCCAGAAAATTATCTCCTCATGGAATCATAGGTATAAACGTAATGGTTGCAGCCCGTGAATTCAAGGGTATCGTGACCACTGCTATTGAAGAAGGAATCGATCTGGTTGTGGCAGGCGCAGGCTTTTCCCGGGACATGTTCGCCTGGGGCAAAGCATCGGGCACGCCTATTGTCCCTATTGTGTCTTCTGCCAAACTAGCTAAAATATCCCAATCCCTGGGTGCTTCGGCCGTCGTTGTCGAAGGTGCAGAAGCAGGCGGGCATTTGGGAACTAACCGTTCGAGCCGTCTCATCGTGCCGGAAGTCCGCGCTGCCGTCGACATCCCTGTCATCGGTGCCGGCGGGGTCTTGCATGGTGAAGATGTAGCAGAAATGCTGCGCCTCGGTGCCAATGGCGTTCAGATGGGCAGCCGTTTTGCCGCCAGTGTTGAATCGAACGGTGCTGATGAATTGAAGAAAGTCTATCTCCGGGCCAATAAACCGGAAGATTTTGTCCTCGTACACAGTCCTGTCGGCCTTCCCGGCCAGGCCATCCGCACGCCTTTCTCCGAACGGATCCTCCTGGGCACGGCGCCGAAACCGGAAACGTGTGACCAGTGTCTCAAGAAGTGCAGCCATAAGTACTGCATTATCCGGGCACTGACGCGGGCCCAGCAGGGCGACGTCGAAACAGGCCTGGTATTTTCCGGCAAGCGCATGATGGAAATCCACGACATCCTGCCGGTCAAGGATATATTTGCGAATATCAAACGGGAAATGGAAGCCATTCCCGACTGATTGGTGTTAACTTTTTTAATGAGGTGAAAACTTTGGAAAAACGCGTAGTAATTACCGGGTTAGGTGTCATTTCTCCTGTCGGCATCGGCAAGGATACCTTCTGGAATGCCCTGCTCAACGGCGAAAACGGCATCGGCCCCATTACCCACTTTGACACAACCGAATATGCTGCCCGCATTGCCGGCGAAGTCAAAGATTTTAACCCCGCTGACTACGGCATCGACCGTAAAGAAGCCCGTCACATGGATCCGTCTACTCAGTTCTCCGTAGCCGCTGCTAAATTGGCTCTCGACGATTCCAAAATCAATCTGGATGAAGAAGACCGCGACCGTATCGGCACGATCATCGGTACCGGCATTGGCGGTATGGAAACGCTCCACAACTTGTACAAAGGCTTGTTCGCCAAAGGTCCGTCCCGCGTCAATCCCTTCGTCGTACCGAAGATGATTGCCAACATGGCATCGGGCCAGGTATCGATCTTCTTTGGCCTCCAGGGCCATTGCGCCAGCGTCGTCACGGCTTGTGCTACGGGTACGAACTCCATCGGCGCTGCTTACCGCATGATCCAGCGCGGCGAACTCGACGCTGCCGTTGCCGGCGGTACGGAAGCCGCTGTTTCTCCGGGCGCTGTCGCCGGCTTTGCCGCTATGAAAGCCTTGAGCACGCGCAACGATGACCCGGCTCATGCATCGCGCCCCTTCGATAAAGACCGCGACGGTTTCGTCATGGGCGAAGGTGCTGGCGTCGTCTTCCTCGAAGAATTGGAACACGCTAAGAAACGCGGCGCTCACATCTACTGTGAAATCGGCGGTTATGGCAGCAATGCCGACGCTTACCACATCACCGCTCCGGCTCCAGAAGGCATCCAGCAGTCCAAGTGCATGGCCCTGGCTGTCAAAGACGCCGGCCTCCAGCCGGAAGACGTCGACTATGTCAACGCTCACGGCACGTCGACGCACCTCAATGACCTCAACGAATCGAAGGCCATTGCCCGCGTCTTCGGCGACCATGCCAAAGATATGCTCATCAGCTCGACGAAGTCCATGACAGGTCATCTCCTCGGCGCTGCCGGCGCTGTCGAAGCCATTGCCTGCGCCATGACCATCGAAACGGGCAAAGTCCATCCGACGATCAACCTCGTCGAACCGGAAGACGAATTGAAAGAACTGGGCCTCAACTATGTACCGAACAAAGCCGTAGAAGCCGACGTCAACGTCGCCATTTCCAACTCCTTCGGTTTCGGCGGTCACAATGCAACCCTGCTCTTCAAGAAGTACGCTGAATAATAAAGAAGACTGACCTGATGGATACAGAACGGAAACAACAGTTAGAACAATTCATACAGGTCCTGGGCCTCAAGGAATTCCATAACCTCCTCGTTTTGGACCAGGCCCTGACCCATTCTTCCTACGCCAATGAAAACAAGGCCAGCCATGGCTATTACAATGAACGCCTGGAATTTTTAGGCGATGCCATCCTGGACCTGGTCGTAGGGGAGTACCTGTTCCTTCATTATCCCAACATGCCCGAAGGGGAACTCTCTAAAGCCCGGGCCAGCGTCGTCAGCGAAACGCCGCTGGCTTCGGTCTGTGCCAAGTTCCACATGGGGGACTATATCCTCCTGGGCAAGGGGGAACTGGCTACGGGCGGCCGCACGCGGCCGAGCATCATGGCCGACGCCTTTGAAGCCGTCGTCGGTGCCATCTACATCGACAGTTCCTATGAAGAAGCACGGAAATTCATCCTTCACCAGCTCAAAGGCTACCTGGACCTGGTCAAGAGCGGCCATTATGAAAAAGACTATAAGACCCTCTTCCAGGAATACGTCCAGCAAGAAGGCCCGCAGCACATCGAATACGAACTGTGCCGCAGCGAAGGACCGGACCACGACAAGACCTTCTACATGGAAGTCAAAGTCAACGGCAAAGTCCTGGGCGAAGGATCGGGAAAAACAAAAAAAGACGCCGAACAACATGCAGCGCACACAGCACTCATGAAATTGAAAGGCGAAGAGTTTTGAGTGGCTAGTGATTCGTGGCTAGTGGCTGGTATTACGAACTACAAACCACGAACAACGAACCACTAAAAAAGGCGCTGTCTTCATGCGACAGCGCCTTTTTTTTACAGGAGGCCTCATGCAAACGTCTATTATCCCTATTTTCATTCCTCATATCGGCTGTCCTCATCGCTGTGTCTTTTGTAATCAGTGGCAGATTACCGGGCATAGAGGGGTTCCGTCGCCTGATGAGGTGCGCCGCCTCATTGCCTCTTATACGGCTTCGGCCCGGACGCCGCGCCGCTGGGAAGTGGCCTTCTATGGCGGCAGTTTCACGGCTATTCCCGTAGAGATACAGGAAGGCCTGCTGCAGCCGGCGCATGAAGCCCTTATGGCCGGTACCATCGACGGAATCCGCTGTTCGACCCGGCCGGACTGCATTACGCCGGCTATCTTGGAGCGCCTGCAAGGCTATGGCCTGACCTGTGTCGAACTGGGCGTCCAGTCCATGGATGATGATGTCCTCACAAAAGCCCGGCGGGGCCACACAGCAGGGGACGTCGTGGCGGCGACGGAACTCTTGCGGCAGTACGGCTTCACTGTTGGTCATCAGCTCATGCCCGGCCTGCCTGGGGAAGACTGGGACAGCCTGGTCCGGACGACAGACGCCATCTGCCGCCTCCAGCCGGATTTGGCCCGCATCTATCCCGTTGCCGTCCTCACCGGGACGGACCTGGCCGACAGCTGGCGGGCCGGCTGCTACCATGCCCTGACCATCCATGAAGGCGTCGTCCGGGCCGCCTATATGAAGCAACGCTTCCTGGAACAGGGCATAAATTGCATCCGGACGGGCCTGCAAGCCACGAAAGACCTGGATGACGACACGCAGGTCCTGGCCGGGGCCTATACGCCGGCTATGGGCGAATTAGTCGATACCCGCCGCTATGGCCGGCAGCTCCTGTCCTTCCTCCGCAGCCTGCCTGCTGGACCGGGCATCACCATTTGTTACAACCGGCGCGACACGTCCCGCGTCCGGGGCTATCGCAACGTCACCGTCAAGACGGCCCGCTGGAGCCTGCCTCATCGCCTGACCTGGCGCCAGGATGAGGTGCCCGTCGGTCATATCCGCGTCTGCCAGGGGCGGACAAGCTATGACCTCGATGTGAATAGCAAAACCGGTCCTACTATGATATAATAAAATAGTACGCATGATTTTCGCATCCAACCTTTGAAGATAAATACAATATTGGAGGAAATAGAATGGCAAGAGTAAAAATCACAGAAACGGTCCTTCGCGACGGCCACCAGTCCATTGCGGCCACGCGTATGCGCCTGCGCCAGATGCTGCCGGTCCTGGAAGCGATGGATGAAGTCGGCTATAATGCCCTGGAATGTTGGGGCGGCGCTACCTTTGATTCATGTATGCGCTTCCTCGACGAAGACCCTTGGGAACGCCTGCGGACCATCAAGAAGCACGTCAAGAAGACGCCGCTGCAGATGCTGTTCCGCGGCCAGAATATCTTAGGCTACCGCCATTATGCCGACGACGTCGTCTACGAATTTGTCAACCGTGCCGTCGATAACGGCATTGACATCATCCGCGTCTTCGACGCTCTCAACGACCCGCGCAACCTGGAAGCATCCATCAAAGCGGCGAAAGATACGAAATCTGTCCATGTCCAGGGTGCCCTGGTCTACACCATCAGCCCTATCCATACGATGGAATCGTTCACCAAAGTCGCTAAAGAATTGCAGGATATGGGCGTCGACTCGATCTGCATCAAAGATATGTCCGGCCTGTTGTCGCCGTATGATGCCTACAACCTGATCCGCATGCTCAAGAAGCACTTGTCCGTCCCCATCGAACTGCACACGCACTGCACGTGCGGCCTCGGCGAAATGACCTACATGAAGGCCATCGAAGCCGGTGTCGATATCATTGATACGGCCTTGTCGCCGTTCGGTGAAATCACCAGCCAGCCGGCGACGGAATCAATGGTCATGTCCCTGCAACACAGCATTTACGATACGGACATCGACGTCGACCGCCTGTGGCCCATCGTCGACCACTTCAAGAACGTCCGCAAGGAACTGGAAGATGAATTTAAACTGACCATGCCCAGCCAAATCAACCCGGCTGTCCGCAAATACCAGATTCCCGGCGGCATGCTGACCAACCTCTACAATCAGCTCAAGGCCCAGGGCGCCGAAGACCGCTTCGACGAAGTCCTGGCCGAAATGCCCAACGTCCGCCGCGACCTCGGTTATCCGCCGCTGGTCACGCCGACCAGCCAGATTACCGGCTCGGCAGCGGCCCTGAACGTCCTCTACGGCCGCTATAAGATCGTCACCAACGAAGTCCGCGACATCGTCCGCGGCAAATACGGCCGCGTTCCCGGCAAGATCGACGAAAAATTCCGCAAGATGTGCATCGGCGACGAACCGGTCATCACCCATCGACCGGCTGACGACTTGGAACCGGAACTGGAAAAATCGAAGAAGGCCCTGGCTGATGAAGGCTTCCCCAATGCCAGCCCGGAAGACGTCCTGAGCTATACCTTGTTCCCGGAAGTCGCCCTGCCGTTTTTCCGCAAAAGAGATAACAAATAGACTATTGACAAGTCCCGTCGAATCAGTTAAAATAGAAAAGTCGACGGGACGTGGCGCAGCTTGGTAGCGCGCTTCCTTGGGGTGGAAGAGGTCGCGAGTTCAAATCTCGCCGTTCCGACCAAGACAAAAAAGAGAGGCTGTTATTAATATAACGGCCTCTCTTTTTTTGTTGTAGGGACTCGCACGTGGCGGGCCCGTTCCGGAATTTGGATAATTCTTCTGACAGACTAGTTGGGAAAAATCATACATATCTTGAAGCGGGCCGCCCTTTGGGACGGCCCCTACGAACGGCTTGCTAGCCACTAACAGTTGCTTTTTTGGCTATTTCTGATAGAATGAAAATAAATAGTATAGTATATCCGCATTTGTCATCCGCTTATTTTCTGTCAGAGGAGGTTTTCATCATGGGTTATATTTTGAAGAAAGATCAGCAGGATCTGGTTAACTTGGCAAAGGATTTTGCTGAAAAGAAAGTGGCTCCCTTTGTTCATGAACTGGATCAGGCCAAGGAACCGGGCCAGAAATTGCTGGACATCTATCAGGAAGCCGTGGACATGGGCTTCTGCGGCCTGGAAATCCCGGAAGAATACGGCGGCCTGGGCCAGGATTACTACACCGTCGCAGCGGTCTATGAAGAACTGGCCAAAGTCGACGCCGGCGTCGCTACGGCTATCGCCGCTTCCGGCCTGGGCCTGAAACCGGTGCTTCAGCACGGCACGGATGCCCAGAAGAAGCTCTATGCCGAATACCTGACCGGCGAAAAGGGCAGCGGCTTCTGCGCTTTCTGCCTGACCGAAGCCAACGCCGGTTCCGATGCGGCAGCCGGGACGACCGTCGCTGTCAAACAGGGCGATGAATACGTATTGAACGGCACGAAATGCTTCATCACCAACGGCGGCGTCGCTTCGGTCTACACGGTCTTCGCCATCACCGATAAGACGAAAGGCGTCAAAGGCATTTCGGCCTTCATCGTCGAACGCGACCGCCCAGGCGTTTCCGTCGGCAAAGAAGAAGATAAGATGGGTATCCGCCTGTCCAATACGACGGAAGTCATCTTCCAGGACGTCCACATCCCGGCAGACCACCTCATCGGCCAGGAAGGGAAGGGCTTCATCTATGCCATGCAGACTTTGGACCTGGCCCGTCCTATGGTTGCCTCGTTGGCCGTCGGCATTGCCCAGCGGGCTATCGACGAATCGGTCAAATATGCTAAACAGCGCGTCACCTTCGGCAAACCGATCATCAAGCACGAAGTCATCGCCTTTAAACTGGCCGATATGGATATGAAGACCGAAGTCGCCCGTGCGGCAATCATCAACTTCCTCAACACGTACTATGCCGTACCGAAACGGAACTACACCCGCGAAGCCGCCATTGCCAAATGCTTTGCCGGTGACATGGCCGTCCAGGTCGCATTGGAAGCTGTCCAGATCCTTGGTGGCTTCGGTTACAGCCGGGAATATCCGGTAGAAAAACTCGTCCGCGATGCTAAGATCATGCAGATTTACGAAGGCACCAATGAAGTACAGCGCATGGTCATCGCCGGCTTCGTGGCAAATCAATAGCGTTCATCTATAAAGGGGGAATCAATTCATGAGGGATTTGAATATCATACGTTCTAAAAAGGGTTTCATCAGTGATATGGACGGTGTCATCTACCAAGGCAGTACCTTGATTCCAGGGGTAAAGGAATTTGTAAACTGGCTCCAGAAAGAAAAGAAGCAGTTCCTGTTCCTTACCAATTCTAGCGAACGGACTCCGCTGGAACTTCGAAAAAAGCTCCAGTCTATGGGACTGGATGTCGAGGAAAGTCATTTTTACACGAGTGCCCTGGCGACGGCTCATTTCCTGAAGACCCAGGCTCCAGGCTGCTCGGCTTACATCATCGGGGCCCACGGCTTGATCAATGCCCTTTATGAAGTCGGTATCCCTTTCAATGATGTCAATCCGGAATACGTAGTCGTCGGCGAAACGACAGGCTATAATTATGAAATGATCATCAAGGCGACCGAGCTGATCAACAAAGGAGCCAAGCTGATTGGCACCAACGGCGATATGACCAGCCCTAGCGACCGCGGCGTCATCCCGGCATGCCGGGCCTTGATTGCACCGATTGAACTGGCTACGGGGAAACAAGCCTACTTCATCGGCAAGCCCAATCCGTTGATGATGCGCACAGGCTTGAAAAAACTGGGCGTCCATTCTGAAGAAGCCGTCATGATTGGCGACCGGATGGATACGGATATCATCGGCGGGGTAGAATCGGGTATGGAAACCGTCTTGGTCATGAGCGGTGTCTCGAACCGGGAAAATATCCAACAGTTCTCCTACCAGCCCCATTATATCCTGGACCGGATCGGCGATTTAGTACCGAAAAAAGCAAAAGCTTAATTAAAAACTACAAACTTAATACTCAAAAATAGGCTGTCCTTAATAGGACAGCCTATTTTTGGCATACCCGCACATCTTCCAGGCGATATTCCCGATGAGGATGCCCAGGACCGCGCCGGTGAAGACGTCGCTGGGGAAGTGCATGAACAGATACATGCGGGAAAAGGCGACGACACAGGCCAAGCCGTAGGCTGCCATGCCCAGGCGCCGGCGGAAACGGAACAAGACCGTTGCGCCAGCAAAGAAAAAGAAAGAATGGCCCGACGGGAAGGAATAGCTGATCGGGTATTTCAGCGTAGCCAGCGTCGGCGCATCGGGAATGACCAGATACGGCCGGATGCGCATGACGACGTGCTTGATGGCCACATCACCGACGAGGATGGCCAGGAAGACAGCGACGATGATGGAAATCGTGACCCACCGGCTCTGCCGTTTCCAAAGACCGCCAGCAGCCAGGATAGCCCAGAGCCAGATCGTATTGATCATCGTCGTGAACCAAGTCATGAACATATCCATGTGCGGCCCGGCCAGGTGGTGCAGCCCAAAGAGAATGTGAATATCCGTCGTCGTAATCCATTCCATAATAAGACTCCTTTCGTAGAAACAAAGGTCAGTATATCATGAATTGTACGATTAGGAAAATATATATATCGTTATCTTCCCATATGGAAAACATATTCTATGAGGTGTTGTAAATACAACAGCCTCCCGTCTTTTTCCATGGTATAGTACAGACATAGAAAGTGATGTCCATCCATAGGAAAGGAGCGTGGAAACTATGAAAGCCTTAGTACTGTATTCCTCCCAGACAGGGAGAGTTAAAAAATTAGCCGAAGCTATCCGTTCGGTCTTGCCTGCCAATACAGATTTCCTGCCCATGGAACAGGCCCCAGAAAACTTTGACGATTACGACATCGTCTTCGCCGGCGTCTGGTTCCTGAACCTGAAATTAGATAGTATCTCCCAAGCCGTCCTGCCGCGGCTCAAAGCCGGGAAAGTGGTCCTCTTTGCCATCATGCATCGCGACCTCTTCTCCGACGACATCTCCAAGAACCTGCGTAGCGCCGTAGAACTCCTGCCAGCCGGTGTCTGGGTCGCAGGGACCCATGTCGACTACGTAGCTGAATCCATGGCCAAGACGCCTTTGGGAGACAATGAATTATTTAACGTAGAATCGGTCAAAGACTTTGCCGAAAATACCTATTACCGTACCCAAACTGATAAGGTTGCCTGATTCGTTTACCAGAATCCCACTCCGGTAAAATAGTCAGATGCAAAGGGACCGTCGCATAGCACTTTTGCTACTATGCGCGGTCCCTTTTCCTTAAAGCACGAATAAAAAAAACGACAGTTCCTGTTGCTGGTTACTGTCGTTTTTTTTATTGCTAACCCTAGTGCTAACCTTCTTCAGTTTTTTATGTAATAAAAAATAACCACGCGGCTCATGAACCGCGTGGTTATCGTATTCTTTATGGTGGAGATAAGGAGGATCGAACTCCTGACCTCTTGCATGCCATGCAAGCGCTCTCCCAGCTGAGCTATACCCCCATGGGTTTGGTACGAAAAATATTATAGCATGAACTATGGATTATTGTCAAGTTTCAAAGACCTTTTTCTTATTCAAGAAATTCCCATAATATGTTGATACCGTCAGATGGTATTGTTTACCTTGAATTTGCAAATTGCATATATTATACTAAAAGGGGTCTGAATATGAATCTTGGGGGAGCTCCCTGGATTTGTTATATAGTAATATTAACGACCAACATGCGAGGGAGTTCGTGTGCCGGACTGAGAGGGTGCCAGAGACGCCGACCGTTATGTGGGAATCATAGTCCCTTTTTGTCGCATGGACTGGTTGTACGGAGAGGGACGCAGGGACCTCTCTTTTTTTTGTATGGCTGTAATGTGTATTATTATATTGTTGTGAGGAGTCGATGATGATGAAAAAATGGCAAGTCTTGATATCTGCACTGCTTATGAGTTGTGTATTCCTGTCTGGTTGTGGCAGCAGCGATACGCAGAAGAGCGGATCGAAAGAGGTAGAAGAATTAAAAATTGCCGTATCTCCTTATCAGGATGCTGATACCATCCAGACGAAAACGGAACCGCTGGGGAAGATGATTCAGGAAAAAATGAAGGAAAAAGGATACAATATCAAGAAAGTAACTATCAATGTCGGTACCTCTTATAATGCTGTCGGGGAAGCGCTGAGTTCGGGCAGTGCCGATATGGGTTTCATTTCCGGTGCTACGTATGTCATGTATGACAACGATGTTGATGTACTGTTGACGGCTCTACGCCAGGGCATTGACAAGGATACGACAGATTTGTCTGTTTGGAATAACGGCACACCGGAAGCGTTCAAGAAGGATTTGGTAAAGTATTATCGATCGGCAATCGTTGTCGGGCCCAGTGCCAAAGGGCAGGCTCTTCTTGCCAAGGTAAAACGGGGGGAAAAGCCAACATGGGATGAATTGAATGACTTGACCTGGGGCGTCATGAGTCCGGCATCTGCTTCGGGGTATCTGTATCCGTCATTGTGGTTGAAGGATAATTATGGCAAGAAGATTTCTGATCTGTCCCATGTCGTACAGTCTGATTCATATACGACTTTGACAGCGCGCCTGGCATCGGGACAGGTAGATGTCATCGTGGCTTATTCACATATCCGCGCCCATATGGCCAAAAACTGGCAGGAAAAATTTGGCGGTACGGCGGATATCTGGTCTCAGACCGGCGTCATTGGCGTAACGGATAAGATTTATAATGATACGGTCAGTGTCAGCAAGACCAGCAAGGTCATGCAGGATGAAAATTTCCGCCAGGCTCTGGGCGAATCGCTCATTGAAATCGGAAAGACCGATGAAGGTTTGAAGGTATTACAGACACTGGGTCATAAAGGATATGACTGGGCACAGAGTTCGGATTATGATGGCGAACGAAAAGTTCAAAAAGAATTGAAATAATGATGTGAAAAGAGGAAGAATCATGGCTATGCTGGAATTAAAACACATCTGCCAGTCATATAAGAAAGGAAAGCCTGTCCTGCGTGATATATCTTTTACGATTCCGGCCGGACAGTTCGTATCGGTCATTGGTCCCAGCGGTGCCGGTAAGACAACGCTGCTTCGCCTGTTCAATCATATGGTATGTCCTGATTCAGGAGAAGTCTGGATTGACGAAGTTCGATTCGATACGCTGAAAAGCCGGAAGCGACGGACTATTCAACAGCGGGTCGGCATGATTTTCCAAGATTTCTGTCTTGTCGATACGTGTACGTGTTTGCAGAATGTGCTCAATGGCTGCTTGGCCCGGATTCCGCTCTGGCGGGCCCTGTCAGGTTTCTTCCCTCGGGTGGAAAAAGAAAAAGCGCTGGCGGCATTGGAAGCTGTGGGAATGGAAGAATACAGCCAGACGCTGGCTCATGCCTTGAGTGGAGGACAGAAACAGCGTGTAGCTATTGCCCGGACGCTGATGCAGGATGCTACGATTCTCCTGGCCGATGAACCGGTCGCCTCGCTGGACCCGCTGACAGCCCGGCAGGTATTAGAGCTCATGTGCAGGCTGCAAAAAGAACAGGGTCTTACCGTCGTCATGAACAGCCATAATGTGGAACAGGCACGGACCTGGTCGGACCGGATTATCGGGTTGAAAGATGGACGGATATTTTTTGACGGGGCCCCGGCAGACTGGACAGAAGACCGGCTGCAGGCCTTGTATGGGAGGCAGACGTCATGAGGTATTCCTTGCGCCGTACGGTCATGGTGCTGCTGTTTCTGGCATTAACTATCCTCTGCGGGGAAAGTGCCGGCGTGTCTTTATCACTCTTATTGCGGCGAGGTGTGCGTTTCTTCGATATTGCCGGAGCCATGATACCTCCGGATATGTCCTATGGCCGGATTGTACTGGCACCACTTTGGGCCACGGTGCAGATGTCCCTGGCCGGTACAGGCATCGGAGCTGTGCTGGGATTGGTGGGGGGCTCCTTTGCCAGTGCCTATCTCAATCCTCATGCCTGGCTGCGTGTTCCGTTCAAGGCAGTCATCCATCTCATCCGTACTATCCCGGCTCTGATCCTGGCACTTTTGTGCACCTTTCTCGTCGGCTTGGGAACGCTGGCAGGGACACTGGCCCTGAGCATATATACGACAGCGGTCATGGCCCGTATGGGTTATGAAGATATGGAAAATGCTGACCAGAAGGCAGCCAAAGCGCTGGAAGCGGCGGGATGCGGCCGTCTGCGGGCGTTCATTCGCACTATCCTTCCGGTGGTGCTGGCAGGATATCTGATTAATGTATTGTATATGCTGGAAGCCAATGTGCGTCATGCGGCTATCCTTGGCTACGTCGGGGCCGGTGGTATCGGCCTGTTGCTGAATGAAAGGCTGGCCTGGCGCGAATACAGTGAAGTTGGCATGATTCTATTACTGTTATATGGGGTTGTCATATTGACCGAAGGAGTCAGTGAATGGCTGCGCCAGGTCCTTTCTGGTAAAAGACATTTATCCCGGACAGAAAAGACGGTATTGGGACTAGTATTGGCCGGGTTATTTCTTTCCTCTTTTCAGACGCTGGTTCTGCCAGATACAGATGGGAAGGGAATGGCAGCCGCTGCGGCTATGGTACAGGGAATCATTCATCCCGACTGGTCTATGATATGTTCTTTAGCTCATGATGGCGTTCCCTGGTTATTATATGAAACATTTTGCATTGCTTTTCTGGGTACACTAGGGGGAACGGTCATTGCTGCCTGGTTTTCCTTTACCGCTAGTTTCCGGCTCTTTCCTGCACCAGCAGCACTGGCTTCCCGGCTGATATTGTTGCTCATCCGCACTGTTCCCGTCTTTGTATATGGCTTGATGTGGATTCGCGTTACCGGTCCTGGGCCTTTTGCCGGTGTGCTGACACTGACTCTGTGCAGTGTAGGCCTCCTGGCCAAGCGCTTCCTCATCGCTATCGACGATATTCATCTGGAGCCGTACCGCGCATGCCGGGTCATGGGGGGTTCTGCCGTGCGATCTATCCGTTGGGCTGTCCTGCCCCAATTGGGACCTCGTTACGGAGCGGCTATCCTGTACCGGTTAGATATCAATCTGCGTGATGCTGCCATCCTGGGTCTGGTCGGTGCCGGTGGCATCGGTACCCCGCTGATTTTGGCGATGATGCATTATGAATGGGCCGCTGCCGGAGCCTTGTTATGGGGGATGGTAGGAATGGTGACGGTCGTTGAAATATTTTCGGAATGGCTGCGTAAAAAACAGCGGATCAACAACATGTCATAATAAATCCATCTTGTCATCATAAAGAATACGATAACCACGCGGTTCATGAGCCGCATGGTTATTTTTTTACGGTCTGCGTTCATTTTCATCGCCTCTATGCGATACCGTAGGGGACGCCCAAAGGGCGTACCGTTGTGAATCCTGTACATAGCCGGAATTTATGACAGATGGCACATGGTCGTAATACAATCATGAAATTGACGCGGCGAAGCCGCATCGGAATCCGGGAAAAATAAAGGAAATCTGACAGCTGTTGGCGAAAATATTTAAGGTAGGAATGTATCTTTCACGGACAATGGGGAGATGTCCGTCTCTAGGCCGGTACGAATGAGGAAGCCTTCTGTGACAGCTGTCAGAGCTATATTGACAAATATCACAAATCTAGATGCGCGCAAGGAGAACTGAAGGAGAAATAAAATGGATTGTGAACGTGAAAGAGGTCTTGCCGATAGACGGTTGGTCCCCAAATAAATGCTACAAAAGTAGCCGCTTACGAGTGGAATCGAGGGCGGCTATTTTTGTGTTTTCTACCGTGCTATGCTGCTGAATGATAATTCAGGATAAGAATTTTACTGGTAATTTGTTCTGCTTTATCAAGAATTTGCTCGATACATTCTACGACGGAAGCAGAAAAGAATTCTTCTCCGCATTGAGTACATTTCTTGCAAGGCACGTTCTCAATAATTACATAGCCAGAGGAAACTTGTGCAAAATAAGTTGTCGTAGCATCGACCATCGTATCGGATTTACAAGCCAGACATCTCATAGTATCACCCCTTTTTTCGTACAGAGTATGTTTCATCCCAGTTGTTATGGTCCGGAAAATAGGCAGTTATGATTCTAGAAGCACTGCCTTCGTCACTCATTACAACATGCAAAGGAAGTCCCTTTGAGGATGAACCACAAATTAAGCAACTAGGAAAAGGAAAATCGTCTTCATATTGTTCGATAATTGTTCCAGTAAACACAGCATTTTTTATGTCTTGCATTTTTATTCCTCGTTCTCTGAAGCGTCTTATAGAATGTTGGGTCATAAAGACGGCATCCATATTATAATATGTGCGCAGCGTATTGAGATCAATCAAAAAGACTCCTCCTTCCAGCTCTATTAATCTATTATACCAAAAAATATAATGGTTTCACTACTTTGCAGAAAGAAAAATACAAATCTATACCATAAAGAATACGATAACCACGCGGTTTATGAGTTGCGTGGTTGTTTTTTTGCGGCCTGCCACCTGCGAACTGCGGTCTGCGGCTGTCAGGTCCCGAAATTTTGTACACCTTACTTGAAGCAGTACAAGTTGGTATGATAAAATATAATAAATATACACACTTTATCTGTCTAAAAAAGTGTAAACTGCGGACCGATGGACAAAGAGGAAAAATAAGTGAAAAGGGATGGTTAAATTGGCAAATTTTGAGAGTAAAGAGTATCCCAATTTGGCGAAATTAGCGGATAGTGCAGAACTCTTGATGTATTCGGATGCCAAGAGCAGTTTGACGATTTTCGGATCCTTTGCTGAACAGCTGACTAAACTGATTTTCCGCTTAGATGGAATGAAAGACTGGAATTTACAGCAGAATGAACGTATTTTGCGTATGCAGGCATCGAGTAATGAGTATCCGTCCAGCGTAACGGCAGCTTTGGACAAGATTCGCCGTTTGCGTAATAAAGCGGCTCATGAGGCTGATTTTCATCCCTCACTTAATGAGGCCTTATATATTGATCATGAAGCATTCTTTGTCTGGTGCTGGTTCCTGGAAACATTCACCCAGGCTGACATAAAGCCGTATCAGAAGCCTGTGAATCAGCAGACGATGGTTGCCGATCAGCAAAAGAAAATCGAACGGCTGACGGCTGAACTCGAGAAACTTCAGCATACGCAGCCTGTAGAGGTGCCCGAAAGTGTCCGCGTGGAACGGCGGCGCAAAAACAGGAAATTTGCCGCCAAAAACAAGCTGAGCGAAGCACAGACACGGGAAATCATCGACCAGCAGCTTCGTGATGCCGGATGGGAAGCGGATAGTAAAAATCTTAATAACTGGACAAAGGGGACGCTTCCGCGCAAGGGCCATAATATGGCGATTGCCGAGTGGAAATTGCCTCATAGTAAAGAGCGTGCTGATTATGTCCTTTTCAGTGGCGAACGGGCTGTAGGTATCATTGAGGCGAAAAAGTATGAAGAACCGGTAGCCGCAGATGCGCTGAACCAGGCCTATGACTACTATAAACATCTAAAAAATGCAGGAGATGTTGTGGCTGAGGGGAGGAAACCCTATGCCATGGACAGTGCTGTATTTTTATTCGGCGCCAATGGTCGGCCTTATTTATCTCAGATGAAAAACCAATCAGGCATCTGGTTCCGTGATTTGCGCAATAAAAATCACCCCGACTGCCCCCTTGAAAGCTGGCTGACGCCGGATGACATCAAAATGAAGGAAATGGCCCGGCCCGAAGAGGATGCAGATGCGGCTTTACAAAATGACAATGACTATCCTGATTTTGCCGGACGCTATTATCAAAAGCTGGCCATTCAGGAAATCGAAAAAGCCATCGGCGAGCATAAGCATCGTATCCTGCTGGCCATGGCAACGGGCACAGGGAAGACGCGTACGGCCATAGCCTTGATGTACCGGCTGATTAAGAATAAGCGGGCCCGGCGTATCTTATATCTCGTAGACCGTCAGTCCCTGGCCCAGCAGACGGCAGACGCCCTCAAAGATAACAAGGTAGATGGCCAGTCCATCAGTAGTATTTACGGCGTCAAAGAATATGGCGATAAGACTCCGGAAGCCAATACCCGCATCCACATCGCGACTGTACAAGGGCTGGTACAGCGGCTCTTCAATAACGAAGAGGAAGTGCCACAGCTTTCACCGGGGACGTATGATTTCATTATCGTCGATGAAGCCCATCGCGGCTATCTCGAAGACCGCGAGATGAGTGATGACGAAATGGAACATTACGACCCCAGTGAATATATCAGTCAATACCGCCGTGTCATCGATTACTTTGACGCCGTCGCTATCGGCATGACGGCCACGCCGGCCTTGAATACAGTAAACATCTTTGGCAACCCGGTATACAGTTATACCTATAGGCAGGCCGTCCTCGATGGCTATCTGATGGACCACAATGCGCCCTATGTCATTACGACAGAACTTTCCCAAGCGGGTATCCATTTTCAGAAAGATGAGGAAGTCGAAGTCTTTCATGAGCCCGATGCGTCTATCAAGAAATATCAGTTACCGGACGACATGGATTTTGATGTCGATGCTTTCAATACGAAGGTAGTGACAGAATCCTTCAATCGTGTCGTCTGTCATGTCTTGGCGGAACGGCTTGACCCGCTGGATCGGGAACTGGGCAAGACGCTTATCTTTGCTGCCCGCGATTCTCATGCCGATATGATTGTATACCTGCTGCAGGAGGCCTTTGCCCAAGCTGATAAGCCTTTGCCGGCGAATGCCATCATGAAAATTACGGGCCATGACCGTCATAAAGAACAGCATATCCGGGAGTTTAAAAACGAAGAATTCCCGAATATCGTCGTTACCGTTGACCTTTTGACGACGGGCATTGACGTCCCATCCATCATGAACCTCGTCTTCATGCGTCGCGTGAAGTCCCGTATCCTGTTTGAACAGATGATTGGCCGTGCTACGCGCCTGTTCCCAGGTATGGACTGCTTCAATATCTACGATGCCGTCGGGCAATTTGCCAGCATGGAAAAAGTCACCGACATGAATGCCGTCATTCACGAAAAGAACGTAAATCGTTCTGTGGGAGACCTATTTCAGTTAGTCACGGAAGCGGAAGACGAAGGAGACTTTGCCGAATATCGGGATCAGCTCATTGCCAAAGTGCAGCGTAAGTTGCATCGCCTGAATGAGAAAGACCGCAAATCGCTGGAAACGGCGACGGGCGTCAAGGACCTCTTTAAATGGGCCCGGTTATTGGAAAAAAGCGACCAGCAGGCCATGGTAAAAGAAGAACAAGCCATCCTGCTCATTGATGCTTTCCGTGGGGATTCCCGGAAGGTCCTTATTTCCCATCAGGACGATAAGCTGGTCAGCGTTCGTCAGAGCTATGGGAAAACCGGGGAAGGCCCTGGCGATTATCTGGAAGAATTTAATGCTTTCATCAAAAACAACGTCAATGCCATTGCCGGAATCGGCGTCATCGTGAATCGCCCGAGAGATTTGACCTTGAAGGAATTACAACAGATCGATGCCATCCTTCAGGCACAGGGCTTCCGGGAACGCGATTTGCAGTCTGCCTGGCGGCAAGTGAATAAAGAAGCGACAGCGGCTAACATTATCAGCTTTATCCGACAGGCCGCCCTGGGCACGCCGCTGGAATCCGAAGAGGCCCTGGTGGAACGCGCCATGAGCAAAGTCTATGGCCTGGCAGAATGGACGCCAACGCAGATGAAATGGCTGGAACGAATAAAGAAGCAGCTACTCCTGAACAATGTCCTGGGGCCCAATGCCCAAGTCGCCTTTGATTCTAACGATGCTTTTCGCAGCCGTGGCGGTTATAAAGGGATGCAGCGGATTTTTAAAGACAAGACCGATGAAATTGTCGATGTCATCAATAATATCATATTTGCCTAATAGAAAGAGAAGATTATGACCAATCAGGAAATCGTACAACGTTTGTGGAATGAATGTAATGTCCTTCGTGACGATGGCATTACCTATCAGGACTATGTCACGGAACTTACGTATATTTTGTTTCTTAAAATGAGCAAGGAACAGGGCCAGGAAGAAGGAATCCCCGTGCAGTATCGCTGGGATGAGCTCAAAGCCAAAGAGGGGCTGGAACTCAAGAATTTCTATAAACAGATGCTGCTGGACCTGGGCAATGCCCAAAAGACACCGAACCCGAAAGTCAATGCCATCTATAAAGATGCGTCGACCAGTATTGATGAACCGGCCAATTTGGAAAAAATCATCAAGGATATTGATGAACTCGACTGGTTCTCTGCCAGAGAAGAAGGACTGGGCAACCTGTATGAAGGGCTGCTGGAGAAGAACGCCAACGAAACCAAGTCCGGTGCGGGCCAGTATTTCACGCCGCGTCCGCTCATCAACATGATGGTGCGCATGGTTCGTCCTAAACCGGGAGAACGGCTCTGCGATCCGGCAGCAGGGACTTTTGGCTTTATGGTGGCCGCCAATGACTATCTGAAAAGACAGACTGATGATTATTTCGACCTGTCCGATGAAGAGCAGCAATTTCAGCGGCATGAAGCTTTTTCCGGCATGGAGCTGGTCCCGACCACGCATCGCCTGGCCCTTATGAATGAATACCTCCATGATATGGACGGACGCCTGGAACAGGGCGACAGCCTTTCGGCGGCGGGGAAATGGATGAAGGACTTCGACGTCATCCTGACCAATCCGCCCTTTGGCACGAAAAAAGGCGGTGAACGGGCCACCCGTGACGACCTTACTTATGCTTCATCCAACAAGCAGCTCAATTTCCTGGAAGTCATTTACAACGCCCTTAACCGCAAAGGGACGGCCCGTGCCGCCGTCGTCGTGCCCGATAACGTCCTCTTTGCCGATGGCGTAGGCGAACAGATTCGCCGCGACTTGATGAATAAATGTAATCTTCATACCATCCTGCGCCTTCCGTCAGGCATTTTCTACGCCCAGGGCGTGCAGACCAATGTGCTGTTCTTTGACCGGGGGACTACCGACCAGGACAATACCCAGGACGTGTGGATCTATGACATGCGCCATAAAATGCGCACCTTTGGTAAGCGGTCTCCTTTGAATGAGAAAGACTTCGCTGAATTCGAAAAACTGTATTGCCCTGATAATCGTACAGAACGCAAAGAAACGTATGATGCAGAAACCAACCCCGAAGGACGGTGGCGCCGATTTACCAAAGAAGATATCGAAGGCCGACCCAATACCAGCCTCGACATATCCTGGATGACCGATGAAGAAGAAGCGGATAGCCGCAGTCTGTCTGAAATCCTGACGGCTATGCAGGAAAAATCCGAAGAAATTGCCAAGGCCGTAGCCGTGCTCAGCCAGGAACTGGCGGAGGTGGATCAGGATGACTAAGCACCTCGACATCGACACCCAAGCCATGCGGGCTAAAATCCTAGACCTGGCCATACAGGGGAAACTCACGGACCAGCGGGAAGAAGACGGCAACGCACGGGACCTCCTGAAAGAGATACAGGCAGAAAAAGAAAAACTCATCAAAAAAAAGAAAATCAAGAAAGAAAAGCCCTTGCCGGAGATAACAGAAGAAGAAAAGCCCTTTGAAATTCCGAAGAATTGGATGTGGGCGAGATGGGGAACGCTTTCAATATCTATTAAATATGGATATAACACATCCGCACAAAAAGATGGAAAAATAAAAATGGTGCGTATCAGTGATATTCAAAACAATCAAGTTAATTGGGATAGTGTTCCATTTTGTAATATTCCAAAAGAAGAAATTACTCAATATTTACTTCGAAAAAATGATATTTTGTTTGCGAGAACTGGTGGGACAGTGGGGAAATCATACTTGGTTTCCGAAGTTCCCGAGAATGTCGTCTATGCAGGGTATCTAATTCGAACAAGATATAGTGAAAATCTCTCGCCTCAATATCTGAAATATTTTATGGAAAGTGACTTGTATTGGTCACAATTAAAAAAGGGTACAACAACAACAGCACAACCAAATTGTAATGCAAAAACATTAGGGAAAATGGTTCTCCCACTCCCGCCTCTTGCTGAACAAAAACGCATTGCCGACAAGGTATCTGCTCTTTTTGCCCAGCTGGACGCCGTCGATAAAGCCTATGAAGAATACCGGGAACTACAACAAAACATGAAAACCAAACTGCTGGACCTGGCCATCCAAGGCAAACTCACGGACCAGAGGGCAGAAGACGGCAACGCGCGGGACCTCCTGAAAGAGATACAGGCAGAAAAAGAAAAGCTCATCAAAGAAAAGCAAATCAAGAAAGAAAAGCCGCTGCCGGAGATTACGGAAGAAGAAAAAACATTTGATATTCCAGAGAACTGGATGTGGGTAAGGCTGGGAGAAATGATACTTAATCATATTGGTGGTGGAACCCCGGATAAGTCTAATGAAGCATATTGGAATGGCGATATTCCGTGGATGAGTGTAAAAGATGTTCATCAGGATAGTATGTATGCAGATCGAACTATAGATTCCATTACCCCTGCAGGATTAGAAAATAGCAGTTCTAATTTAATAGAAGCTAATCGACTAATTGTTGTAATGCGTATGGCGGTTGGACGAGCAGTTATTAATAAATTACCCGTAGCTATAAACCAGGATTTAAGAGCATTGTTTTTTAGAGATAATGTAACTCAAGAATATATCTTACGCATTTTTAAAATTTTGAAATTTGAAACATCGGGTATGACTGTAAAGGGGATTAAGTTATGGGTGCTACTGAATACTCCCATCCCCCTTCCTCCTCTGGCCGAACAAAAACGCATCGTCGCCAAACTGGATGAACTGTTGCCGCTTTTGTAACCCGTTTAGTGTACGCTCAAGTTTATCCTTTTCATCGCCTGTATGCGATATCGTAGGGGACGTCCTGTTAAGGCGTCCCGCTACGCGCAGAGGGTTTCCCGAAGCGTCGTTGTTAGTTTGAGTTTATAGCGGCGAAGCCGCATCTGAATCCGAGGAAAAGCCGTGGCTCGTTGTTCGTGGTTCGTAGCTCGTAAAAAAAACGCCATTATACTCGGCTAGGCTGTGGTAAAATCTCTCTAGCGGGCTTCCCACGTGGAAGCCCCTACGAAACGGCCGCAGGCCGTGTATTTTTTTACGGCCTGCCATCTGCAAACTGCGACCTGCGTTCATTTTCATGCGGCGAAACCGCATCGGAATCCGAGTCTTGACGATGATTGAGGGTTGACGGTATAATAGATATGTGAAAAGAGGTCTTGCCGCGGGACGGTCGGCCTTCATGAATTGCTACAGGAGTAGCCGCTCAAGATAGGAGTCGCGGGCGGCTCTTTTTTTGTTTTGTCGTCAGTATGCCAGGAAGGGCAGGATTGTATAGATGGGTAGTATTAAAGTACAGAAATTGAGTAAGTCTTTTGGAGTGCATACGGTATTCCATGATGTGAGTTTTGAAATCCGCCGGGGCGAACGGATCGGCCTTATCGGGGCCAATGGGGCCGGGAAGTCGACGCTGCTCAAGTGCCTCATGGGCGAAGAGGACTACGACAACGGGGCCTTTGTCGTTTCGGAAGGTGAATCCATCGGCTATTTGCAGCAGGATATCACCTACGCCGACGATGTGACCTTGCGCCAGACGATTACCGAGGCCTGGCAGGACGTCATGAAGCTGGAAAAGGATTTGAAGGCTGTCGAAAAGGCCATGCAGGCCCATCCCGATGATGAAGGCTTGATGAACCGCTATGCCCGCATGCAGGAACGGTTCGAGTGGCTCGGCGGCTATGAATACGAATCGATGTCGCGGAAAATCGTCCAGGGCCTGGGCTTTTCGGAAGCCGACATGGACCGGCCGGTCCAGAGCTTTTCTGGCGGCCAGAAGACGCGCATCAATCTGGCCAAGGCCCTCGTCCGCCGGCCGGATTATTTGTTCCTCGATGAACCGACGAACCATCTCGACGTGGACATGCTGGAATGGCTGGAAAGCTATCTCTTGTCTTATGGCGGCGGCATCCTCATCGTATCCCATGACCGTTATTTCCTCGACCGCGTGGCGACGGGCATCCTCGAACTGTCCCACGGCAAGGTAACTAAATACAAGGGCAATTATTCGCGCTATGTCGAGCAGCATGCCCAGCAGCAGAAGGCCCTGGAAAAGGCCTATAAGAAGCAGCAGGAACACATCCACGAAACGGAAGAATATATCCGCAAATACAAAGCCGGCATCAAGGCCAAGCAGGCCCGCGGGCGCCAGTCCCAGCTGGACCGGTTGGAACGCATCGAATGGCAGCCCGAAGATGAGTCGCTGCACTTCAATTTCAAGCCCGTCGAAGAGTGCGGCCAGAAAGTCCTGGTCCTGGACAAGGTCAGCGGCGGCTTTGCCGACCGCCAGTTGTTCGACCATTTATCGCTCCTCCTGCGCCGCGGCGAAGCGGCTTCCCTCATCGGCCCCAATGGGACGGGGAAGACGACGCTTATCCGCATGATCATGGGCGAAAAGGAACCGACAGACGGCCATATTACCTTGGGCAGCCGCGTCCATATCGGCTATTTTGCCCAGGAACACACGGATTTGCACGGGGCCTGGACGGTCCTCGATGAAATCATGAACGATTTCAGTTATGGCGAAGAAGAAGCCCGGTCCGTCCTGGGGCGCTTCATGTTCCGCGGCGACGATGTCTTCAAGGTCATCGACAGCCTCAGCGGCGGCGAACAGGCCCGGCTGGCCCTGTTGAAGCTTTTCCTGCAGGGGCCGAATTTCCTTATCCTCGACGAACCGACGAACCATCTCGACATCCCGACGAGGGAAGTGCTGGAACAGGCTTTGCTGGATTTCGGCGGGACGTACCTCGTCGTATCCCATGACCGTTATTTCCTCGACAAGATTACCCAGCGGACGCTGGTCCTGGAACATAAGCAGCTCACGGAATACGTCGGCAATTACAGTTATTACCGGGAAAAGGTTCGTGAAGCCCAGGAAGCGGCAGAAAAGGCGGCAGCCGAAGGGCAGGGCTCCTCGCCGGCTCATGAAAAAGAGGCCGCTCCGGCAGCTAGGAAGGCGGAACCGGCACCGGCCGTGAAAGCGCCGGCCAAGGCCCCGGCTTATGGCCAGGCGGCCAAGCTGGAAAAAATCGAGATGAAGATTGCCGAACTGGAAGCAACCATCAAGATGTATGAAGTGCAGATGAATATGCCTCAGAACCAGACCGATGCCGACGCCATGATGGAATTGACGAAGGAATACGAAGCGGCCCAGGTCCAGCTCGATGAGGCTTATGAAAAGTGGGAAGCCCTTTCGGAGTCTTAAAACTGTCCGTGCATGGAAGATATGAAAAATAAATATAAACTTTAGGATTGGAAATAGCGTAAAACGTAAAACTTTACGTATCCATCCCGATGTGTGGTTTCAAAAAGCCCGTTTTCTTGATGAATTTTTTAAAAATGTCAAGAAAATGGGCTTTACAAGTTTCTGCTACGTGGTATACTATGCTCAACTCCCATTCGGAGGATGAACTTATTATATCTTTAAAGCATACGGAAAGATTCCGATAGAAAGGAAGCGTTTATATATGGCAGCACAGTTTAACCCGGTTACGCCGGAATTATTAGCAGAATTACGTCAGGTCGTCGGTGATAAATACGTCAAGACGGACGAAGATTATTTGGAAAGATACCAGACAGACGAAGAAGGGAACTCCCATTATTTCCATAAACCGGAAGTCGTCGTCTTCCCGGGCTCGACGGAAGAAGTGGCCGCTATCGTCAAATTGGCCAATAAGTACCTCGTTCCGATTACGCCGCGCTCGGCTGGTTCCGGTGTTGCCTGTGGTGCTATTCCTGTTTATCACGGCATGGTCGTCGAATTGGAACGGATGAATCAGATCCTCAAATTCGATGCCGACAATATGTATGCCGTCTGCCAGACTGGCGTCATCACTGGGGACTTGCAGCGTGAAGCTGCCAAACACGGCCTCCTCTATGCCGGGGACCCGTCCAGTGCCGACAGCAGCATGATCGGCGGCAACGTCGCCAACAATGCCGGCGGCAATAAAGCCGTTAAATACGGCACGACGCGCCATCAGATCTACAGCCTGAAAGTCGTTACGCCGACAGGGGACATCCTCGACGCCGGTGCCCGCCTCAAGAAGAGTTCTACCGGCCTCTGCCTGGAACAGCTCTTTGCCGGTTCCGAAGGCACGCTGGGCATCATTACGGAAGTCACGGTCAAACTCCGTCCCATGCCGCCGTATGCCTTCAATATGGTCTGCGTTTTCAAGACCGATGAAGAAGCCTTTGCCCTGCCCAATAAGATCCTCAAAGCCGGCATCGACCCGACGAGCATCGAATTTATGGACAATGAAGCCCTGCGCATGACCTGCAAATTCCTGGACATGAAAATGCCTCATGTCGACGAAGGCTGTGATTACGTCATCGTCACGGTCGAATCGTTCAGCGAAGACGACTCGGACCGCAAGATGGAACAGCTCTGCGACTTGGCGGAAGCCAACGGCTCGATCGACGAATTTGAAGCGGATAAACGGATTTGGACTCTGCGCAAGCAGTTCGCCGAAGCCGCCCGCGACGTCGACAAGATGTTCCAGACGGAAGACTTCGTCGTCCCCTTGGACAAGATTCCGGAAATCACCAAACAGATTCCGGAACTGCGCGAAAAATACGACCTCTACTGCGTCACGGTTGCTCACATCGGCGATGGTAACATCCACGTCCTGCCTCTGAATGCCAAAGGCTTGTCGCCGGAAGAATGGTTCCAGAAGATCAAGGCCTTCCATCGCGACCTCTTCCCGCGCGTCTATGCCCTGGGCGGCAAGATGTCCGGTGAACACGGCATTGGCTATAAAAAATTAGAAGAATTTGCCCTTTGCACACCGCAGGCGGAACTTAACGTCATTAAAGCCATCAAGAAGGCTTTGGACCCGAATAACATCATGAATCCTGGAAAATTAGTAGAAATCGGCTAATTATTTCATAGAGGGGAAGTCAAATTGCAAAGACGGCAACGATTATATTCATAATAATCGTTGCCGTCTTTTTATATATTTACTATAATAGAATCAAGGAATTTACTAATGTACTTATTATAGTCCTAGATCTATGAAAACAGGTGATGACATGAAATACTACAGCCGCTTAAAGACGCTTCGGTTGGAAGCAAGGCTTTCTCAGGCCGACGTGGCAAAAATCTTGAAGTGTTCACAAGTTGGATACGGCATGTATGAATTGGGGAAAAGGAAGATCCCCGTAGAAAAGTTGATCCAGCTGGCAAGGCTGTACCACACCTCACTCGATTACATTGCCGGATTGACAGATGAACGGGAACCACGCCCAAAACATCGGGAGGACGATACTAGTTTGTAGTACGGAGTTTGTAGTTTGTAGCAGATGGTTTTTAAATTTAAAACCCATCCGCTAACCCCTAACTGCTAGCCACTAACCACTTAAAAAGGCTTGTCGCATATGCGACAAGCCTTTTTTTCCTATACATTAAAGCGGAAGTATGTGACATCTCCGTCTTGCATGACGTAATCTTTCCCTTCCAGACGAACAAGGCCTTTTTCTTTGGCAGCTTGTTCGCTGCCGCAGGCGATGAGGTCGTCGTAGGAAACGATTTCGGCGCGGATGAAGCCGCGTTCGATGTCGGTGTGGATCTTACCGGCTGCTTTCTGGGCTTTCGTGCCGTTGACGATGGTCCAGGCGCGGACTTCGTCAGATCCGGCCGTGAAGAAGTTGATCAGACCCAACAGGGAATAGCTGGCTTTGATTAGCTTGTCCAGGCCCGATTCGGGCAGGCCCAGTTCTTCCAGGAAGACTTCGGCTTCGTCGTCCGGCAGTTCGGCGATTTCGGCTTCGATCTTGGCCGAGACGGCGACGACCTGAGCGCCTTCCTTGGCGGCGTATTCTTCGACGCGTTTGACGTTGGGGTTGGCATCGGGATTGCCTGCTTCGTCTTCTGCGACGTTGGCGATGTAGATGATCGGCTTCAAGGTCAGGAGGTTGAGTTCTTTGACCTGCGGCAGTTCATCTTTTGTCAGGCCGGCTTTGCGGGCCGGGTCGCCGTTTTCCAGGCAGGCCAGGACTTTTTTCAGGACGGCGTATTCGACTTTGGCGTCCTTGTCGCCACACTGAGCGACTTTGGCGATGCGGTCCGCCCGTTTCTGGGCCGATTCCAGGTCGGCCAGGCACAGTTCCGTATTGATTGTTTCGATGTCGCGGATCGGGTCGATGGAGCCGTCGACGTGGGTGATGTTCGAGTCTTCGAAGCAGCGGACGACTTCAGCGATGGCATCGGTTTCACGGATGTGGCTGAGGAACTTGTTGCCCAGGCCTTCGCCCTTGGAGGCACCGGCGACGAGGCCGGCGATATCGACGAAGCGCATGACAGCGGGAATTGTTTTTTTCGGTTTGTACATGTCGGTCAGGACCTGGATGCGTTTATCCGGGACTTCTACGACACCGACATTCGGTTCAATCGTGCAGAAGGGATAGTTTGCCGCTTCTGCGCCGGCCTTGGTAATCGCGTTGAACAGCGTGCTCTTACCGACATTCGGCAGGCCGACGATGCCTACTTCCAGATTGGTACTCAATGGTTAAACCACCTTTATTTGAATAATTTTAAATCAGCAATGCGTTTGACAGCTTCGACGGTGTTTTCTTTCGTGCCGAAAGCGGTCAGGCGGAGATAGCCTTCGCCGTGGGGGCCAAAGCCCGAACCCGGTGTCGTGACGACGTGGGCTTTTTCCAGGAGCAGGTCGAAGAAATCCCAGCTCTTCATGCCGTTCGGCGTCTGTACCCAAGCGTACGGCGAGTTGGTAGCGCCGTAGACGGTGAAGCCGGCTTCGGTCAGGCCGTCGCGGATGATGTGGGCGTTTTCCATGTAGTATTCGACGTCAGCCAGGCACTGTTTCTGGCCTTCCGGGCTGTAGTAAGCTTCAGCTGCGCGCTGGACGATGTACGGCGTGCCGTTGAAGAAGGTGCACTGACGGCGGTTCCACAAGGGATTGAGTTCGACAGCCGTGCCGTCTTTCTTGTAAGCGACGCAGGCATGGGGGACGACGACATAGGAGCAGCGCGTACCCGTGAAGCCGGCGCACTTGGAGTAGGAGCGGAGTTCGATGGCTACTTCTTTAGCGCCTTCGATTTCAAAGATGCTGTGGGGAACGTCCGGTTCGGTGATGTACGTTTCATAAGCCGAATCGTAGATGATGATGAAGTTGTTTTCTTTGGCGGCTTTGACCCAGTTGGTTAATTCTTCCTTGCTCATAGCCGTGCCGGTCGGGTTGGACGGGTTGCAGAGGTAGACGATGTCGACTTTTTCCTTCGGCGGTTCGGCTTTGAAGCCGTTTTCCGGAGTGCATGGGAGATAGACGACGCCGTCGTAGATGCCTTTTTCAGCGTTCCATTCGCCGGTATGGCCGAACATGACGTTGGAGTCGAGGTAAACCGGGTATACCGGGTCGGCTACGGCGAATTTCAGGTCGTCGCCGAAGATTTCCTGGATGCAGGCGACATCGGTCTTGGCGCCATCGCCGACGAAGACTTCGTCCAGATCGAGGTCGATGCCGCGCGTCTTGTAGTCGCCGTCGATGATAGCCTGACGGAGGAAGTCATAGCCCTGTTCCGGACCGTAGCCGCGGAAGGTTTCGGCTTTGCCCATTTCGTCGACGGCCTTGTGCATGGCGTCGATGATAGCCGGGGCCAGGGGACGGGTGACGTCGCCGATGCCGAGGCGGATGATATTCGCTTCCGGATGTGCTTTGGAATAAGCTTCAACTTTTTTTGCAATGGTTGCAAAAAGATAGTTGCCGGGGAGTTTTAAGTAGTTTTCATTTACATGAGCCATAAAGGGACCTCCTTGTATTGCTTAGCATAGTAATCTATTGACAAACTCTATTTTACTACATTATATGGGCCTTGGAAAGATACTGGGCGCCGGGCAGGCATGATAAAATAAAATGGCCGTCATTCATGATAGTGATTGAATGGCAACGATTTTTGCCGTATAATGAAAACTGTATCGGGAATTTTTAAGTCAAACATATCAGGGAGGTTTGATTGACTGATGGATTATCAAGGTAAGAAATGCCTCATTGCATATTTTTCTCACGCCGGCATGAACTATGTCAGCGGTAAGATTGTCGACCTGCCCGTGGGCAATACGGAACGGGCGGCACAGATGCTGCGCCTGTTCACGGGTGGCGACCTCTTCCACATCCGCACGGCTTCGGTCTATCCCAATGACTATCAGGAAGTCGTCAAGATCGCCAGGAAAGAAAAGGCCGACAACGCCCGGCCGGTCCTGGAAAGGGATATCGACAGCATCGATGATTACGACGTCATCTTCCTGGGCTATCCCAACTGGTGCGGCACCATGCCCATGGCCTTGTGGACGTTCCTGGAAAGCCACGACTTCACGGATAAGACGATTTATCCTTTCTGCACCCATGAAGGCAGCGGCGTCGGTCACAGCCTGGAAGACATCCACGCTCTCTGCCCGACGGCCAAACTCGGCAAGAGCCTGGCGCTCCTAGGCACGACCATCGAAGATGCCGAAGACGACATCCGCCGCTGGCTGAGAGATTAGTGGCTCGTGGTTCGTGGCTAGTGGCTAGTGGTTCGTGGCTCGTGGCTCGTAGGGGCGGCCCGCCGATTGCAGAGCGCCAAGCCTCCCCTGATAGGGGAGGTGGCCCAATGGGCCGGAGAGGTTGAATTTCCAGATTCAAAAGCAACCTCTCAGTCAGCTGCGCTGACAGCTCTCCTAGCAGGAAAGCCGGGACGCCCGCTACAGCTTTAAAGCCATCCGCTAACAACTAACTGCTAGCCACTAACAACTTTAAAGGGCTTGTCGTCGTGCGACAAGCCCTTTTTTTATTCATACCGCAAGGCTTCGATGGGGTCGAGTTTGGCTGCTTTCCGGGCTGGGTAGATGCCGAAGAAGAGGCCGATGCCTACGGAGAAACTGAAAGAGATGATGATCGGTGCCGCCGTGATGACCGTCTGGAACAGGCCGGACTTGGCGATAGCAAGGGCGATGCCGACGCCGCAGGCGATGCCCAGGAGGCCGCCGATGACGCCGATGACAACAGATTCGATGAGAAACTGCATCATAATGTTCTGAAAAGTTGCGCCCAGGGCTTTCCGGATGCCGATTTCCCGCGTCCGTTCAGTGACGGAGACCATCATGATGTTCATGATGCCGATGCCGCCGACGATGAGCGAAATGGCGGCGATACTGCCCAGGAAGAGGGTCAGCATGGTCGTCGTGCTGGTCATGGTTTCCATGAGGCTCGTCAGGTTACGGACGGTGAAGTCATCTTCGCTGCCGCTGCGGATATGGTGGCGCTGGCGCAGGAGCGTTTCGACTTCGGCCTGGACCTGTTCGATTTTATCGGCGCTGGAGACCTGGATGTTGATGGAGCGGACGTAGGTGATGCCCATGAGGCGTTCCTGGGCCGTCGTCAAGGGGACGATGACGATGTCGTCCTGGTCCTGGCCCATGGAGGACTGGCCTTTGCTTTCCAGGACGCCGATGATCTTATAGGGCTGGTTGTTGATGCGGATGTTCTTGCCGACGGGATTGACTTCGTCGAAGAGGTTGGCGGCGACCGTCGGGCCGATGACGGCGACGCGGTTGCGCGAGTTGAGGTCGCTCTGGGTGATGAAGGATCCCGACTGGACGACGAGGGACCGGATGTGCAGGTATTCTGGCGTGACGCCGTAGACCGACGTATTCCAGTTCTGGTTGCCGTTGACGATCTGATAGGAACTGTTGACTGTCGGCGATACGTAGTCGATGTTCTTTATTTTATTCTTGATGGCTACGGCGTCGTCGTATTTCAATTTCTGGCTCGAACCGGCTGCCGAACGGACGCCGCCGTGATTGGTCGAGCCTGGCGAAACGATGAGCATATTGCTGCCCAGGCTGGCGATGGAGTTGGTGACGTTCTGCTTGACGCCCATGCCGATGGAAATCATGGCGATGACGGCGCCGACGCCGATGATGATGCCCAGCATGGTCAGGATGGAGCGCAGTTTATTGGACAGCAGGGCCGTAATGGCAATCTGCACGCTTTCACTAAATAACATCCATGACGACCCCCTTTCCGGCGTCTTTGGTGATCCTGCCGTCTGAGAGCAGGAGCTGGCGGTTGGCACAGGCGGCGATTTCCGGTTCATGCGTGACCAGGATGATCGTCTTGTGCTCTTCGTGGAGCGCTTCGAAAAGGCGCATGATGTCTTTCGTCGATTTCGTATCCAAGTTGCCCGTCGGTTCGTCGGCCATGATGATATGCGGGTTATTGACCAGGGCCCGGGCGATGGCGACGCGCTGGCGCTGGCCGCCGGACAGTTCGTTGGGCTTGTGGTGGGCCCACGTTTCCAGGCCGACGGATTTCAGCTTTTCCATGGCCCGTTCCGTCCGTTCCCTGCGGCCGACACCGGCGTAGACCAGGGGCAGGGCGACATTGTCCAGGGCGGAGATGCGGGACAAGAGGTTGAAGTTCTGGAAGACGAAGCCGATGTGCTGGTTGCGGACGACGGCCAGTTCATCGTCGCCGAGGTGGGCGACTTCCTTGCCGCCGAGCTTATACGAACCCGACGTCGGCCGGTCCAGGCAGCCCAGGATGTTCATGAGCGTCGATTTCCCTGAGCCCGACGGCCCCATGAGAGCGGCAAATTCGCCTTCTTCGATGTTTAAGGTAATGCCGGCCAGAGCGGCGAAGTCTTCACCGCCGATGTGGTAGATTTTTTTGATATCTTTCAATTCGATGACATGCTTCATGGCGAGGCCCCCTTACATGGGCGGCGGGCCCTGGCGTCTATTGCTGTTCGACGAGGACGACGACTTGCTGGAGGCCGTATAGGCGATGGAAACCTTGTCGCCCTGGGTCAGGCCCGAAAGGATTTCTACGTATTCATCGCTGTAGATGCCCGTCGTGACCGGTACTTGTTCCGTCTGGCCATTGGCATCGACGCGGATGACGTAAGAGCCGGAGTCGTTGGTCTTCAAGGCGGCGATGGGTACGACGAGGGCGTCATCTTTTTGCGAGGTCGTAATGTCGACGCGGGCCGTCATGCCCAGTTTCAGGACGTCATCCGGGTCGTCGACGTCGAGGGTGACGTAGTAGTAGATGACGCTGGCCGACGAATTCGACGAGCTGGACGTCGAACTGGAGCCGTTCGTATCCCACGTATTGCCCGTATCGGTCTTGGCGATTTTCGAGACATGGGCCGTAAAGGTCTGGTCGTTGAAGGCATCGACGGTGAAGGTCGCATCCTGGCCGAGCTTGATCTTGCCGATATCCGTTTCATCGACTTTGGCCAGAATCTGCTTGGTCGACGTGTCGGCAATGCGCATGATGACCGTCGGGTTGCTGTTGCCCTGGACGGCCATGGTGCCGACAGTCTTCGGTTCGCCGACGACGACGCCGTCCATGGGCGCCGTGATGACCGTTTCGGCAACGTCCGATTCGGCTTCCGTCAAAGTACTGACGGCAGTGTCATAGTTGAATTTCGCCGTATCCAGGGCCTGTTTGGTGCCGGCACCGAGGTCATAGAGCTGCTGGGCCCGGTCGTATTCGACTTTGGTGTTGGTGACCTTATACTGGGCCTGGTCGCGTTTGGCTTCATAATCTTTGCCGTCGAGGACGGCTACGGTCTGGCCGGCTGTGACCCGGTCATTTTCTTTGACCAGGACCTGGCTGATGCGGGCCGTGATCTTCGGCGAGACTTCGACGGAATCGACAGGGCTGATGGTTCCTGTGGCGGAAACGGTCGAACGCAGGTCTTTGCGGACGACATCGGCTGTTTCGATGGCCTTGGCCTGCTTCGCCGTTTGTTGGGATTGGTAATATGTATAGCCGCCAAAGGCGCAGGCAGCTATGATGACAGCGGCAATGACGATTTTCAGGCGCTTGTCAATTTGCATGGTATCACTCCAGTCATGATGTTAAATAAGTAGGTATAGTTATCATTGATTCATTAAGTATAGCATGTCATTTTATAGCAATAAAGGTAAAGCCATTTTTTCTTAGTAAAGTGAGTTGGAATTGTAACAAAGATGTTGTGTACGTAGGGTTTTCCCGGAGAATGTGTTATACTGATGTAGCATTATAAAAGAAAGGTTGGTATTTTATTATGAATGAACGTAAGACGTCTGTCTTTTCCAACGGCCTGTTATGGTTCGGCGCCGGCATTTCCATCGCCGAAATCCTGACGGGTATGCTCCTGGCGCCGCTGGGCTTTGCCAAAGCCTTTGCGGCTATCATCCTGGGCCATCTCATCGGCGGTGTCGTCATGTACCTGGCCGGCCTCATCGGAGGCCGGACGGGCGGCAGTGCCATGGAAACGGTCCGCATTTCCTTCGGGACCCAGGGGGCCAAGCTCTTTGCCGGCCTGAATGTCATCCAGCTCGTCGGCTGGACGGCGGTCATGGTCGCCAGTGCCGCTTTGGCTGCCAATACCATCGCCGCCATCGGCGTGTCCTGGTGGAGCCTCATCATCGGCGCCTTCATCGCCGTGTGGATCGTCATGGGACTGAAGAACCTCAGCAAGATCAACGTCGTCGTCATGGCGGCCCTGTTCATCTTGACGATTGTCCTCAGCCTGGTCGTCTTCAAAGGCGGGGCGCCGCAGGTACCGGCTGGCGACCTCACCTTTGGCGGCGCCGTCGAACTGGCTGTCGCCATGCCGCTGTCGTGGCTGCCCATTATTTCGGACTATACGCGGACAGCTGAAAAGCCGGGCCTGGCTACGGCGGCCAGCTGCAGTGCCTATTTCATCGCCAGCTCGTGGATGTTCCTCATCGGCATGGGCGCGGCCCTGTTCACCGGCCAGGATGACATTGCGGCCATCATGGTCCAGGCCGGCCTGGGCGTCGCCGGGATCCTCGTCGTCCTCTTGTCGACGGTCACGACGACCTTCCTCGATGCCTTTTCGGCCGGCGTCAGCTGCCAGAGCCTGGTCCCGAAGGCATCGGATAAGATTTTAGCGCTTATCGCGACGGTCCTGGGCGTCCTGCTGGCCATCTTCGCCGCACCGGACCAGTTCCAGGATTTCCTCTACCTCATCGGTTCCGTCTTTGCGCCGATGACGGCCATCCTCTTGTCGGACTTCTTCATCCTCAAGCAGGACCATACAGCAGACAGCGTCAACTGGCTCAACCTCGTCCTCTGGGTTTTGGGCGTCGCCCTGTACCGCTTCCTGCTCAATGTCGATACGCCCGTGGGCATCACCGTCCCTGTCGTCGTCATCCTGATGGCCGTCAGCGCTTTGGTCCATAAGGTATTGAATAAAGCGTAGAGCGATTCTAATATTGAATGGATGAAATGCAAAAGTAATTCGTGATTAGCATTGACAAAAAGACATTGAAAAGCGTAAACTTATGCTCAAGCAAGATAATAAAAACTTGAGCATCTTCAGAGGAGGCTTTTCAAATGGATAAACACTTTACTTTTGATGATATGATCAACACCATGATGCCCCTGCCCATCAGCGGCGCTGCCAACGGCGAAGGCATCTACTGCCGCGGCCAGGAACTCGTCGCTTCCATGGGCCAGCCGAAAGAAACGGCCCGTCAGGAAAAAGAAAGCCGCCGCTTCGACCTCCGCGGCATCTTCTGTCAGTATTGCGTAGATTGATAAAAAAGCCAGTGGTTAGTGGCTAGTTGTTAGCGGATGGTTTTAAATTTGAGGGATTCGCTGTAAATTGCAAACTCATTCTCTTACTAGGAAAAGTGGTCCAAATGGATCGGAGAGGTTTAACCTTGTAGGGAACATGAGCCACGAACTACGAACCACGAACCACTAAAAAGGCGCTGTCGTAAGACAGCGCCTTTTTTATGCCTTTCTGGTATAGGCTTTTTTCTGGAACCTATGATATAATATGATTATAAAGAAAGATATTCATTCGTTTTTATTATAATAATAGGGGGGATTCATATGAAACTCAACAAGTTACATTATACCGTTGAAGATGGCATCGCTGTCGTTCAGCTCGATTATCCGAAGAACCTCAATGCCATCGATGAAGAAATGGCCGATGAACTCCTTTATGTCGTCCAGGCGGCTGAAGCGGATGAATCGGTAAAGGTCGTCGTCTTCAAAGGGCTGCCCCGTGCTTTTTCGGCCGGCGGCGATATCGGCTACTTCTACCAGCTCATCAAGGCCGGCGGCGATGTCAATATGGACGGCCTTATCGGCAAGGTCGGCAAGGTCACGGATGGCCTGAAGAAGATGAGCAAGATGGTCATCGCCTCGGTCAGTGGGGCTGCGGCCGGTGCCGGTGCCAGTCTGGCCCTGACGGCGGATTTCATCATTTGCAGTGAAAACGCCAAGTTCATCATGGCCTTCGTCAATCTGGGCCTGGTCCCCGATACGGGCGGTTCCTATCTCCTGGTCAAACAGCTGGGGCCGAAACGGGCCATGGACATCTGCGCTACCGGACGCCCTGTGAGCGCACAGGAAGCCAAGGATCTGGGCATTGTCTACCGCATTGTGCCCAACGATGCCCTCGATGAAGAAACGATGAAATTTGCCAAGAAACTGGCTGCCGGACCGATTATTTCCTATAAGAACATCAAGCGCCAGATTTATGCCGCTGCTTTTGCTGAATATCAGCACTACCTGGAAAACATCGAAGTCCCGTGCCAGCGTGAATGTGCCCGGACCCAGGACTTTGCCGAAGGCGTCTGCGCGTTCATGGAAAAACGGCGTCCCCATTTTACCGGCCAGTAAGGCTGTCCTCTGAAAGGGAGTGAGTACGGTGTTATCGAAGGTATTTTCTCTCCAAGATATCCTGGAGCACATCCATGACGGACAGACCATCATGTTCGGTGACTGGCATGGCCAATTCGCGGCTGATGAAATCATCGACGGCATGCTGGAAAAAGGCGTCAAGGATATCAAAGCCATCGCCGTATCGGCCGGCTATCCCGGCCAGGGCGTAGGCAAACTGATCGTGGCTCATCGCGTGTCGTCCATCGTTACGACGCATATCGGCCTCAATCCGGAAGCGCTGAAACAGATGCTGGCCGGTGAACTGGCCGTCGAATTCGTCCCCCAGGGAACCTGGGCCGAACGCGTGCGCTGCGGCGGTGCCGGCCTGGGCGGCGTCCTGACGCCGACCGGTGTCGGTACGAGTGTCGAAGAAGGGAAACAGAAGCTGGTCATCGATGGGAAGGAATATCTCCTGGAATTACCGCTCCATGCCGACGTAGCCCTGGTCAAGGCGACCAAAGCCGATACGGCAGGGAACCTCTATTTCCGCATGAATTCGCGGGCGACGAACAGTACCATCGCTTATGCGGCTGATTTCGTCGCCGCCGAAGTCGAAGAAATCGTCCCCGTCGGCCAGCTCTTGCCGGAAGAAATCGCCATCCCGGCTCCTGTCGTCGACATGGTCTATGAACGGCAGGGCGAAAAACGGTTTATCTGCCCGATGTGGAAAAAGGCCAGGGCCCGTGCCGAAGCCAAGGCGCGGGAACGGCAGGAAAGGGGATGAGGTCATGGTTGAACGGAAAGGAAGAGCTTTGATTGCCTGGCGTTGTGCCCAATTCTTCAAAAATGGGGACTTCGTCAACTTAGGGATCGGCCTGCCCCTGATGTGCGTCAACTATCTGCCCGAAGGCGTATCCCTCTGGCTGGAAGCTGAAATCGGCACCGTTGGCAGCGGCCCGTCGCCGGACTGGGATCATGTCGATATCGACGTCATCGATGCTGGCGGCCAGCCGGCTTCGGTCATTACCGGCGGCAGTGTCTACGACCACGAAACGTCCTTCGCTTTCATCCGCGGTGGCCATATTGACGCGACTGTCTTGGGGACGCTGCAAGTCGACCAGGAAGGGAATATCGCCAACTGGACCATCCCCGGGAAATTCGTGCCCGGTATGGGCGGGGCCATGGACCTCTGTGCCGGTGTCAAGAAGATCATCGTCGCCACGGACCATTGCGAAAAGAGCGGCCATTCCAAGATACTGAAGAAATGCACGCTGCCCTTGACGGGAGCCCGTTGCGTGACCGACATCGTAACCGAACGCTGCTACTTTGAAGTCACGCCGCAAGGCCTGGTCCTGCGGGAACTGGCCCCAGGCTATACCGTAGAAGATATCCGGGCCTGCACCGAAGCGGACTTCATCGTCCCCGAAACCATCGCCGTCATGGGCGAGTGAGGGGAGGCCGCACGAAGGCTTCGTAAGCCTCTCCTGCTAGGAGAGGTGGCCCGAATGGGCCGGACCCTACGAACCACGAGCTACGAGCCATTAACTACGAACCACTAAAAAGGCGCTGTCGTAAGACAGCGCCTTTTTCCTTATTCCTTATTATTGCGGTCGGCTTGTTGTTTGGCCGGCTGCTGGGTCTGTTGTTTGGATTTTTCTTTGGTCGTCGGTTTTTCTGACGTTGCCGATTTTTTCTTTGGTTCTTCCCGGTCATCGCTGCGGGACGAGCTCTTATTGGATGATGCCGTCTCTTTGCGGCGTTCCATGCCGGACGGAGCGGAGAAGTCGCCACCCGATTCATCGGACGTGGCCGACGACATGTAGTCGCGCCAGATTTCGGCCGGGACCGTGCCACCGTAGATGTCGCCTAAGCTGTGGGCTCCTGTATCGTCGCCGATCCAGACGGCCGTGACGATGTCCGGCGTGTAGCCGACGAACCAGGCGTCTTTGTTGTCGTCCGTCGTCCCAGTCTTGCCGGCTGCCGGACGGCCGATGGCGGCAGCCCGCCCTGTGCCGTGGTCGATGACGCCTTCGAGCATGGTCGTCATTTCATAGGCTTCCCGTTCGGACATGACGCGGGTCTTCGTTTCTTCTTTTTCTAACGTCGACGAATCTTCCAGGACGTTGCCGTTGCGGTCGAGAATCTTGACGATGGCCGTCGGTTTGACGTGGACGCCTTTATTGGCGAAGGTGCCGTAGGCACTGGCCATTTCCAGAGGCGTGACGCCCCGGGTCAGGCCGCCCAGGGCCATGGCCAGGTTGTCGTCTTTGGCGTCGAGGGTGGTGATGCCCATCTTCTTGGCGTTGGCGATGATGTTCTTGGTGCCGACTTCATCAGCCAGCTGGACGGCGATGGTGTTGACCGAGTGGGCCAGGGCATCGCTGAGGCTCATAGCGCCGCTGTAGGAGCCGCCGGCGTTCTTCGGACTCCAGCCGCCGTAGGTGACGGGCTGGTCTTTCATGGTCGTATCCGGCGTCATGTCGTGCTGCAGTGCCGTCAGGTAGACGAAGGGCTTGAAGGCCGAACCCGGCTGGCGGACGGCCATGCTGGCGCGGTTGAAGCTGTCCTGTCCGCGGCCGCCGACCATGGCCAGGATATGGCCCGTCTTGGGGTCGATGGAGACGAGAGCCGCCTGCGGCTGGGTCAGGCCGTTTTCGTCGGTATAGTTGTTGGGCAGGTTGCGCATGGCCCGGACGGCGGCGTGTTGTTTGTCGACGTCCATGGTCGTGTAGATCTTGAGGCCTTCTTTATAGAGGGCATCGTCGCCGTATTTCTTGGCGACCTGCTGGGAGACGTAGTCGATGAAGGAAGCGTATTCGTCGGCTTCTTTCGCCTGGTGGCTCTTGGAGAGGCCCAGGTCCTGGTTCTTGGCGTCTTCCGCTTCTGCTGCCGATACGTAGCCGTATTTGACCATCTGGTCGAGGACGACGTTCTTGCGCTTCTTGGCTTCGTTCAGGTTGTTGAACGGCGAGTAGTAGTTCGGGCTCTTGGGCAGGCCGGCCAGCATGGCACACTGCGTCAGGCTCAGTTCGTTGACGTCTTTATTGAAATACGTCTTAGCCGCTGTCTGGATGCCATAGGCGCCCTGGCCGAAGTAGATCTGGTTCATGTACATTTCCAGGATTTCTTTTTTACTGTATTTGTGTTCGATTTCCAGGGCCAGCATGGCTTCCTGTATCTTACGCTTCAATGTCTGTTCCTGGGACAAGAAGGCGTTCTTGGCCAGCTGCTGGGTGATGGTACTGCCGCCCTGGGCGATGCCGCGGTTGGTCAGGTTGGCAAAGATGGCGCGGAAGATGCCGATGGGGTCGATGCCGATGTGTTCATAGAAGCGGTTGTCTTCGGCAGCGATGAAGGCGTTCTGCAGGTTCTGCGGCACTTTATTGATGTCGATGGGCAAGCGGTTCTGGTCGGAATGAAGGGTCGTAATCAGCCGGCCGTGAGAATCGAAGACCTGCGATGAAACGGCAGGCCGCATGTTATTGCCTACGGCAGGCAAACTTTGATAGGCTGCAAAAATATAGCCAAAGCCTAGGCCTGCGAAAACGACAAGGCATAAGGCGATGAAAAGGCGGATGCGGCGAAGGGGACCGGCTTTTTTGGCTTTTTTTGCTCTGCGTCTGGGTGTATACATATTTTCCTCCTACGTGACGACATAATCGTTCAAGATGAGCAGGTAATGAAACATTACTAATTTCTTATTATATCACATCCGCCATTATTATCCTATATAGGCAGGGCAGGTTGAGAAAATTTAAAGCGTTTTTGGGACTTAAATCGTTTTACGCTATACGGATTCTGAAAATATTTCACATATAGTATACCCTTAAAAGAGGTATCACATAGCTTTTTAAGAAAGACCATTGACATTTACAAATAAATAGCGTACTATAAACGTAACAAGCAGACAATTTAGCGTACACGCTTGGGTATAGCAGCAGGAGGTAAGGATTATGGCAAAGGACAGAGAAAAAGCATATGTATTGTGGTTCGATGAACTGCGCAGGGCTGATGTTTCCCTCGTAGGCGGGAAATCATCTTCCCTCGGTGAATTGACATCCCAGACGGATGTCCCCGTTCCCTATGGGTTTGCGACGACGGCAGAAGGCTATCGTCATTTCATGCATGAAACGGGCATGGACGTCACCATCCCGGAATTGCTGAAAGGCCTGACTGACGTCGAAGACGCTGTCCAGCTCCGCGATGTCACGGCTAAGATCCGCAAGGCAATCTGCGATGCTGAAATGCCGGCTGATTTGGCAGCAGACATCCGCAAGAGTTATGAAGAATTGGGCAAGAAAGTCGGCGAAGCCAATCCCTTCGTCGCCGTCCGTTCCAGTGCAACGGCAGAAGATTTGCCTGATGCCAGCTTTGCCGGCCAGCAGGACACGTACCTCAACGTCCAGGGCGCTGACATGGTCATCCAGAAGGTCAAGGAATGTTATGCATCGACCTTTACGGACCGCGCTACGTACTATCGTACGAAACAGGGCTTCGATCATCTCTCCGTCGCTTTGAGCGCCGCCATCCAGATGATGGTCTTCTCCAAAGCCGCCGGCGTCATGTTCACGGTCGACCTGGTCACGGGCGACGATTCGACGATTACCATCGAAGGCGCCTGGGGCCTCGGCGAATACGTCGTACAGGGCACGGTTACGCCGGATAACTTCAAAGTCCGCAAAGATGACTTGACCATCCTCTCCAAGATGATTAATACCAAACCGATCGAACTGGTCCGCAAACCGGGCGGCGACTGCGAAGAAAAACTCGTTCCGCCGGAATTGCAGAAACAGCAGGTCATTACGGACGAACAGGTCAAAGAACTGGCTACATATGCCAAAGCTATTGAAAAACATTACGGCTGCTACATGGACATGGAATGGGGCGTCGATGAACGGACCAATAAGGTATGGCTCCTCCAGGCCCGCCCGGAAACAGTCTGGTCCAAGAAGAATAAAGAAAAGAAAGAAGCTGCTGCCGCTAAGGCTGCTGTCACGACGGACCGCAAGGTCGTCGTTAAAGGCCTGCCGGCCAGCCCGGGCAGTGCCGCTGGCAAAGCTCATGTCATCCTCGACCCGGCTAAGATCGCTGAATTCAAAGACGGCGAAATCCTGGTAACGACCATGACGGCACCGGACTGGGTTCCGGCCATGAAGAAGGCCAAAGCTATCGTCACCGATGCCGGCGGCATGACTTGTCACGCTTCCATCGTCAGCCGTGAACTGGGCATCCCCTGCATCGTCGGCACGAAGAGCCGCAGCGTCGAAGCGACGACGACCATCCAAGATGGCGCAGAAATCACGGTCGATGCGACGAACGGCATCGTCTATGAAGGCATCGTCGCCGACATCGTCAAACCGGAAGCTGCCGAAGCTCCGGCCGGCCAGGCTGCAACGACAGTCGTCGCTGCCGAAGCCGCACCGATTACGGGCACGAAAATCTACATGAACCTGGGCAACCCGGATCTGGCTGAAAAATACGGCAAACTGCCTTGCGATGGCATCGGCCTCATGCGTGAAGAATTTATCTGGACGACGTTCATTCACGAACATCCTTTGTATCTCATCGAAACGGGCCGGGCTGACTACGTCGTCGATCAGCTGTCCGAAGGCATCCGCAAGGTCTGCCAGGCACTGGCTCCGCGTCCGGTCACGCTGCGCCTGAGCGACTTCAAATCGAGTGAATACCGCAACCTGACGGGCGGTGATAAATACGAACCCCAGGAAAGCAGCGCCCTCCTCGGCTGGCGCGGTGCTTCCCGTTACTATGACCCGAAATACGTCGAAGCGTTCAAACTGGAATTGAAAGCCGTCCGCAAAGTCCGTGAAGAATACGGTTTCAAGAACCTCAACGTCATGATTCCCTTCTGCCGCCGCGTCGATGAAATGCAGAAAGTCGTCGACCTCATGGCTCAGGAAGGCCTCCATCGCGGTCCGGACTTCAAAGTATGGCTCATGGCTGAAATCCCGGCCAATATCATCCTGGCTGACCAGTTCAATCAGTTCGTCGATGGCTATTCCATCGGCTCCAACGACCTGACCATGCTCGTCATGGGCTGCGACCGCGACAACGATACAGTCGCACCGCTCTTCGATGAACGCAACCTGGCTGTCAAACGGGCTATCCGCCATCTCATCACGGTTGCTCACAAAGACGGCAAGACCGTTTCCATCTGCGGCCAGGCACCGAGCGTCTATCCGGACTTCGCCGAATTTCTGGTCAAGAGCGGCATCGATTCCATCTCGGTCAACCCCGACGCTGTCGTATCGACACGGAAACACGTAGCACAAGTCGAACAGCGTATCCTCCTCGATTCGCTGACAGGCAAGGGCCGTGCTGATACGGAAGACTATACGTGGTAATTGGTAATAGCATATCCGATTTATGAGTAATAGAAAGGCGGTCCCAAAAGAAAAGCAGACTTTTGGGCCGCCTTTTTCTCATACTACGGCCTTGTATTATACACTATTTGCATATTATACATCTTATATCGCGGGATGTTTTTATATATGTTATGATAATAAGTGAATAAGAGAACGCTTGCTATATAGGGGGTGAAAAGACGCTATGTTATCGGAACGTCAGGAAACGATTTTACAGATTGTAAAGGAAAACAGTCCGATTACGGGCCAGCATATTGCCAACCGGCTCCACGTGACGCGGGCAGCTTTGCGCTCGGACCTGGCCATCTTGACCATGTTAGGGCTCATCGATGCGCGGCCGAAATTAGGCTATTTTTTTACGGGCAACAAAGAGAAAGACCTGCTCTCACGGGCTATTACGGATATTACCATTGATTCCTGCCTGTCTCAGCCGGTGATCGTCGGCGAGCATACGAGTGCTTACGATGCCATCATCGCCATGTTTACGGAAGACGTGGGGACCGTATTTGTCGGGACGGACAATATCCTGGCCGGCGTCGTATCGCGAAAGGATTTATTGAAAACCGCTATGGGCAGCAATGACCTTCGGGCCCTGCCGGTACGCATGGTCATGACGCCTGTGAGCAAGGTGATTTACGCCCAGCCTGAAGAAAAGGCGATCGTCGCGGCTCAGCGCCTGATCGAATATGAAATAGACTGCCTGCCCGTCGTCGAGGTCAAAGGGACTGACGAAGATGACAAGAAGGAATTGAAGGTCCTGGGCAGAATATCAAAAACGAACATAACCCGTCTCTTTGTAGAATGTGGGTTAGGGAGGAGATAACCGTGGAAAAACCGATTATTTATGCTTGCTCTGACTCGCTCGGTGAAACAGCCGAACGTGTGGCCCGGGCAGCAGCCAGCCAGTATGACAAACAGGAATTTAACATCATCCGTGTGCCGTATATCCGGTCGGAACAGCAGATCGAAGAACTGGTCTGCAAAGCCGAAGCCAACAAGGCCATGATCTGCTATACGATCATTTCCCCATCCCTGCGCCGGAAGCTGCGGGAACTGACCAAGACGGCCAACGTTACCGTCGTCGACATCATCGGCCCCATGCTGGCCGGTGTCGGCACCTTGACCGATACGGAACCGACGTTGAAAGCCGGCATGATCCACCAGCTCGACGAAGAGTATTTCAAACGCGTCGAAGCCATTGAATTTGCCGTCAAATACGACGATGGCAAGAACCCCATGGGCTTCTTGAAGGCCGATATCGTCATCGTTGGCGTATCGCGTACGTCGAAGACGCCCCTTTCTATGTACTTGGCTCATAAGCGTATCAAAGCGGCCAACCTGCCGCTGGTACCGGAAGTCAGCCTGCCGCCGGAATTGTTCCAGATCCCGGCCCGCAAGATCGTCGGCCTCATCATCGACCCGTTCAAGCTGAACTTCATCCGGTCTGAACGCCTGCGCAGCATGGGCCTCGATGCCAATGCCAGCTATGCCAACATCGAACGGATCAATGAAGAACTGGAATATGCCCGCGGCGTCATGCGCCGTCTCCATTGTCCCATCATCGATGTGTCGTCCAAGGCCATCGAAGAAACGGCCAACTTGGTCATGGAAATCGTAAAACGGAACAAAGAACTGTATCCAGAATAAAGTTAGCCAATGGCGGCTAGCGGGAAAAAGGCTTGTCGCTCGGCGACGAGCCTTTTTTTATGACTATAAGGAAAGCGGGGTAGGTTATGAAAGATTCAACGACAGCCATTTTCACGTCCATGACGGCGGCCTTGGAGAGCCGGCATTTTTTAGCGACGCTGGGAATGGACAAAGAGGAAATGACGGCCTGGATCCGCCGCAGCCATCTGCGGGCTCTGGCCGATGAGCTGCAAGGAAGCCGCGATGAAGATGGGCGTTTCCTGTCGCCACAGGTCCTGGCGGCAGCGCAGCCGTACTTGGATTGCCTTCGCCAGGAACCGCCCGGAGGTTGGCTGAAATGCTGCTACCGGCGGGTCCTGGTCCGGCTGTTCCCCGGGTCCTGTCAGGGGAACCGGGAATTGGAAGCGGCTGTAGGCCGCGGGGCCCAAGGGGATATCTATCGCCAGGGCTGCCTCATTTTTATGCAGCTCCTTCGCGGCCTCTATCACTATGAACGGAACGTATTGCCTTTTGATCCGAAAAAGGACATGCCACTCATTCCAGCGGAAGAAATCGCCCGTAAAGGCTACATCAAGGAATACCTTCGCCTGCGGATGCTGGCCACTGATGATTATATTTATGAATTTATGCGCATCGGCATCGATATTACGCCGTTCAATACGCTCGGTCATGTCGGCGGCGTCCATTACGTCGCCGTCTATGCGGCCCGCCAGCTGGCCCGGAACGGCATCCCCGTCGACGTGGCCCTCATTTCCGGCGCCGCCGCCTGCCACGATATCGGCAAATATGGCTGCAAGAAGAATGAAGAAAAGCGCGTCCCTTATTTACATTATTATTATACGGGCATGTGCTGCCGCCGCCTGGGCCTGCCGGCTATCGGCCACATCGCGGCGAACCATTCGGTATGGGACCTGGAGCTGGAAAACTTGTCTGTCGAATCGCTGCTCCTCATCTATGCCGACTTCCGCGTCAAGAGCAGCCGCAATGATAAGGGCAAGGAAATCGTCCATTTCTATTCCCTGGCCGAAGCCTTCGATGTCATCTTAGGCAAATTGGATAATGTCGATGAAGCCAAGCGCCAGCGTTACCAGAAAGTCTATGCCAAACTGGCGGATTTTGAAGCCTTTATGGAAGAACACGGCGTCGTCACGGAACTGCCGGCGGACTTTGCCTGGCAGCCGGCCGACCCGCCGCAGCCCGTCCATCGGGAAAAGGTCCTCCTCGAAGGCAACGACGTCATTGACCAGCTCAAATATGCCGCCATCGACCACAATATCCGCCTCATGAGCATCTTCCGCGATGAAAGCGATTTCGGCAACCTCATCGAAGCGGCCCGCAGCGAACGGCTGTGGAAGAATGTCCGCACGTATATCGGCATTTTCGAGGAATATTCGACGTACATGACGGAACATCAGAAACTCATGACCTTGAAGTTCCTCTACGAACTCTTGTCCCACCGCGAAGGGGATATCCGCCTGCAGGCAGCCGCTCTCATGGGGCGCATCATTGCCAACTTCAACGATACGTATACGAAGGAACTGCCCGAAGGCGTCTCCCTGCCGGCGAAATCCGTGACCAACCTGTCCTTGTTCACGACCTACCTGGACCGCATCATCTGTCCGGACATCCGCTTCACAGAACAGCATAAATTGTGGATCGGCTATTGCCTGAGTACATTCATCTCAGCCGTCCTGCAGCGCTGCGCCCCGTCCCAGTGCAGCCGCTATACGGCCATCATGGGGCCGTATTACGAGCGGCGCAACTACAGTGAAGAAGAGTATATCATCCTCTTGAAGGTCCTGGCCGATATGGACCGGATTTATCTGGATGACGGATTCATGGCGGCAGCGGCACCTTTCGTCGAAACGGCGAGGAAAAGCGATTCCTTCAACCTGCGCGTCGCTGCCCTCAACTGTGCCCGCCACGTCTTCGCCGACTATTCCGACGATTTGTATTATAAAGACCTGCTGACGGTCATGGACCTGCCCGAAGGGCGGGATGCCTTTTTTGAACGGGAAGGCAATCTCTTCCTGGTCGACCTCAAGATGGGGACCCATTGGGTCGTCAAGGTGGCCAACCTGGAACTCATGCTGCGCTATATCGACGGCCAGAGCGACGCCGGCAGCGTCATGCATCTCGGGACGCATCTGACCAACCTCCTCAAGGTCAGCGAATCCATTTTCGTCCGCCGCGCCGCCGGCGACAGCCTGCTCAAGATCGCTTCCACCATGACCTATGCCCAGCGGAATGAATTGACGGTGGAACTGTTCAACGGCCTGGAAATCGGCGACCCGCAGATATCCAAGTACGTGCCGGAGTTTCTGGGCAAGATGATCCTCAAGCTGCCGCCGCGGGAATTTGACGAATTTGTCAAGACCATCGAAGGGCAGATACTCAATGTCAATATCCCCCTGGCTTCGTCCATGGTCCAGACGGTCGGCATCATTTTGGAACATTTCGATGAATTTGCCAAGGAATTTTCCCAGGACCCGGCAGTCAACGACAAACGTCAGCGCCAGCTGTTGTACATCATGATCAAGGCCTACGCCCATTACAATAAGGAGCTGAGCCGCGACGCCTTCCGCGATTTGGGGAAATTCATCTTCCACAGCCCGATCATGCCGGAAGAGCGGAAGGATTTCTTGTTCAGCCATTGCTATAAGAAGCTCCTGGTCCTCCTCGATGAAAATAGTGAAGAGAACCTGGATTTCTACAGCAATTCGGCCGTGCTCAACCACATCTACCGCTATATCAGCCAGCATGAATTTGCCTGCGGTTCCTTTGCCTTCGAAAAGGGCCGCAAGCCCTGCTTCTATCCGGGGACCTTCGACCCCTTCAGCCTGGGCCATAAGGCCGTGGCCTGCAAGATACGCGACCTGGGCTTCGATATTTACCTGGCCCTCGATGAATTTTCCTGGTCCAAGCATACCCAGCCGCGGCTCATGCGCCGCAAGATCATGAATATGTCCGTCGCCGATGAAGAGAATATGTATCCTTTCCCCGATGATATCCCCATCAACATCGCCAATCCGGCGGACATCAAGAAGCTCAAGGAAATCTTTGCCGGCCGGGACCTGTACATCGCCGTCGGGACGGATGTCATCGAGAATGCCTCGGCCTACCGGGCCGTGCCGACGCCCGATTCAATCCATACGGTGAACCACATCGCCTTTGCCCGGGAGACCCGGGAAAATCCGGAAACGGACCAGCCGGAAAAGACTTACGGCATCCAGGGCAAGGTCATCCGCCTGACTCTGGACAAATTCTACGAAGACATCAGTTCGACGAAGATACGCGAGAACATCGACCTCAACCGGGATATTTCCAACCTCATCGACGCCGTGGCCCAGAATTTCATTTACGACAATAACCTTTACCTGCGCGAACCGGCCTATAAGCACGTTCTGGAAGCCCGGGAAATCGGCATCGGTTCCTTCAAGCCGCGCGGCGCCGAAAGCTTGTGGCCCATTTGCAGTGCCCTCTGGGACAAGGGCTACCATACGGAAACCGTCGACAGCTATGTCGAAAAGGATTACGTCTGGACCTTGTACATCGACGACGCCAGTCAGGAACGGAAGATGATCGCCTATGCCGCCGTCCATCGCGTCGGCTCCCGCGATTTGCTGCGCGAATTTCACGATTCGGCCATTGCCTCCCACATCCGCGACGCGGCCGACGGCGGCATTGCCTGCATCGGCTTCCTCTATGCCGATGATATGGCCGGCATTGCCAACGTCAGCCAGATCATCATCACGGAAATCCTGACGGAACTCATTGCCCGCGACTTCGCCTATGCCGTCTACCATCCCGTCGACCCGGCCGGCTATGAAGCGACGGTCATCGACGCCTTGCGCCGCCAGGGCTTCGTCAACATCGCTCCGTCGGGGGAACAGCCGATTTACGCCGTCAATATGAAGTCGCCTATCGTCATTTTCCGCGACGTCGAGACGACCATCAAGAACCCCTTCAATAAGAATCCCCGCGTCCGCCGGGCTATCTATGAGGCCCACAACAACTTACTGTCGGTCATGAACCACATTTATCCGGGCCAGCTTATCTTGTCGTTCAACATGAGTGCCTTTTACAACAAGATCATCAAGAAGGTGGCTGAAATCAACGGCGTCTCCATCGTCGAAGATAAGAAGAAGCGCCGCGGGCCGTACATGTCGGTCCCCTTCGGCAAGGCCCTGAGCGATGTCCTCGTGCCCAATACGGTCACTAAGGGCCTCCATATCGACAAGTATTTCAACCGCACCGTCAAGGGCTTTACCATTGCAGAGTGTCAGCATTATTCGTCCGTCGACAACCAGGTCAAGACCATCAAGTCCTTCAATCGGCCGGTCATCCTCATCGACGACCTCCTGCACAAGGGCCATCGCATGCGCATGCTGACGCCTTATCTGGAACAGAACGACGTAGAGATCAAAGAAGTCCTGGTCGGCGTCATGACCGGTCAGGCCATGGATATGATGGAAGAAAAGAACATCCGTGCCGAAAGCGCCTATTTCCTGCCCAGCCTGGAAGTCTGGCTCAATGAAAGGGACTGCTATCCTTTCATCGGCGGCGACAGCCTGGACAATGCCCATAACTACAGCGGTTACGGCCGCAACCCGTCGATCAACCTGGTCCTGCCCTATGTCAAGCCGGCCTTCATCGGCAAGGGGAAGAGCGAAGCCGATTACCTCTATTCCCTGACGTGCCTGCAGAACGCCGCGTCCATCATGGAAACCTTGCAGGACGTCTATCAGGAAACGTTTGAAAAGCGCCTGACCCTGAAGCGGCTCGGCGAAGTTATTACTTACCCGCGCATCCCCGATATCGACGTCGGCGTTAAGTTCGATGAGAACATGGACCCGACGCGGTTCATCAAGAACGATATCGAACGGCTCATCCGCCTGCGCTGGGGAGAAGGAGATGAAGACTTTGAATAAATGGATCCACGATTTACCCGCTGACATCGGGGCGTCTGCCATGCCTCTCGACAGGGCGCCGCAGCTGGCCCGGAAAGCCCGCGTCCACATCGTCGCCTTAGGCGATGTGGGGACGACCATGCTCATCGGACTGCTCCTGGCCGGGCAGGACGTCATCGCTTCCGTCGGCATGTGCGACATCAATGAGAAGAACCTGGCCCGTCTGGAAATGGAAATGAACCAGATTCGCTATCCCTTTGCCGGCCAGGAAGGCTGTCCGGACCCGGTCCTGCCAGCCGTGACGGTCGTCGGGGAAGAAGACGTCTTCGACTGCGACGTCTTTATCTTCTGTGCCAGCAAGGGCGTGCCGCCTGTCGGAGCCGGCGGCGATGTACGCATGGCCCAGCTCGAAGCCAACCGCAGCCTCATCGCCCACTATGCCGGCCTGGCCCGCCAGGCCGGCTTCGGCGGCCAGGTCTGTATCGTATCGGATCCGGTCGACCCCTTGTGCCGGGCCTTCTTGACGGAATCGGGCCTCCATCCGGCCCAGATCCAGGGCTATGGCCTGGGCGTCATGCATGCCCGGGCCTGCTATTACGCCAAGAAAAATCCGCGTTTTGCCCACTACCTGACGGAAGGCCGGGCCTTTGGCCCCCATGGGGCGGACCTGGTCATCGCCGACAGCCTGGAAGACTACGACGACGCCTTGTCGCGGGAGCTGACGGACCTCGTCGTCCATGCCAACATCGCCGTCCGCGACCTGGGCTATAAGCCCTATATCGCGCCGGCCCTGTCGTCAGCGGCCCTGTCGATCATCCTGACCCTGCGGGGCCAGTGGCATTATGGCTCGGTCTATCTCGGCGATGCGTCGAAGGGAGCCTTTTTCGGCGTCAAGAACCGCGTCGCCGGCGGCCAGGTGACTTATGAAGACGTCTGCGCCTGCCCGGCCATGTACGAACGCTGGAAGCGGGCCTATACGGCGTTGAGCCGCCTCGTCTAGGAAGGGGGCTGTTCTATGCTGTTAGTCGTGAAGGTCGGCTGGGACGAAGCCGGCCATACGGAGCGCATCAGCCGCGTTCTCAGCCGGGCCCTGGAAGGGCGGACGTATCAGGTCATAGAACGGGAGAAGGCCTTTTTGCGTTGGTGCATCCGGACGCGGGCTGAAAAAGAGGGAACAGCCGTCCTCTTTGCCGTCGCCCTGCCTAAGGCTGGCGTCAGCCTGTCCTACGTCCACCTCGTATCCTGCCTGGTCCGCCACCGTCATTGCCTGGCCGGCTGCCGCGGTGCCGTCCTCGTCGACGGGCAGGGGGAATTTTTTACAAAAAAAATAGGCCGGGAGCTGATTTTCTTTGCCAATCAGGCCGGCTGTGTCTTTCCCGGCAAGCCCCTTGTCGAGGCTACAGGGTCTCTTTATAATTTTAATACTCAGGCCCAGATTCAGAACCTTTCCAACGAAGAAGCCTATGCTGTCAGCGCTGGCCGTCTGGTGGGCAAGTTGCTGGATTTTACCTGGCCTGATGGGGAAGGGAAAACCAAGGATGTCGTCGTTATTCACGCCAGCAGCCGCCGCACGTCGAATACGCTCCTTCTCTGGGAAATGGTAAAGCGCCATTTACAGGGGAAGGCCAGGGTCACGGAAATTTCCCTGCGCAATGGTACCGTCGTCGACTGCCGGGGCTGCAGCTATGAAACGTGCCTCCATTTCGGTGAAAAAGGGGACTGTTTCTACGGCGGCGTCATGGTGGAAAAAGTCTATCCCGCTGTCCGCAAAGGGGACGTCATCGTCCTTGTCTGTCCGAATTATAATGATGCCGTCAGTGCCAACATCATGGCTTTCTTCAACAGGCTGACGGCGTTATTCCGCAAGGAAGAAGCGGCCTTTGCCAGAAAGGAAGTCTATGCCCTGGTCGTTTCCGGCTACAGCGGCGGCGACATCGTAGCCGAACAGGTCATCGACGCCATGAACTGCAACAAGAACTTCATCCTGCCGCCGTACTTCGCCCTCATCGAAACGGCCAATGCCCCCAAGAGCATCCTCCAGAACGAAGGAATCGAAGACCGGGCGGCCCGCCTGGCAAGATACATATGCATGTAGGGGTGCCACGAGCCACTAAAAAAAGCGTTGTCTTCACAGACAACGCTTTTTTTATCATCCTTAAACATCACGCTGGACTTTACCGGAACGAAGGCAACGAGTGCAAACATTAACTCGTTTTACTTCGCCGTCGACGACAGCGCGGACACGCTGGATATTCGGTTTCCAGGTTTTTTTCGTTTTCAAGTGGGAATGGCTGACATTCATGCCGCTCATTGTTCCTTTACCACAGATTTCGCAAAAGTTTGCCATTGGTTACACCTCCCTGCACCATCACAGTACAACATATAAATCTTATCACAGATTATTAGGTAAAGCAAGTTTTATTTTTTATAAAAAGCCTACGAAATATGATACAATAAAAACGAATATTTGACAAGGAGTTTTTGGTATGAATTTTTCTATTCGCGATTTAAAAGGCATCGGACCGCGCAAAGAAGCCCTGTTTGCCCGGCTTCATCTGGCGACGGTGTCCGACTTGCTGCAATATTTTCCCCGCGACTACGAAGACCGCAGCCATATCTGGCCCATCGGCCAGGCCCCGTGCGGGACGGGGAAGTCCCTGGTCCTCTGCGGGACCGTTGCGTCAGTCCAGGAAATGCGGCCCCGCCGGGGCCTGTCGCTGTTGAAAGTTATGGTCAGCGACGGGACGGGGGCGGCCGAGCTGGTTTGGTTCAACCAGGCTTTCAAGAAACGCCAGTTCCGCGTGGGCATGACTTTGACGGCTTTTGGCAAGCTGGAATGGGCTTATGGCCGCCGTCAGATGAATGGGCCTGACACGGAAGAAGGGCGGGCCGAAGGCGAGGGCTTCGTCCCCCTGTACGGCCTGACCGATGGCCTGCGCCAGCAGGATATCCGCAAAGCCGTGCGCCAGGCCCTGGACCTGGCCAGGGAGCATCTGGACATCCTGCCGGGCTGGGACGGCTGCCGCCAGTCGCCCTTTGCCGCCATGCCGACGCTCGAAGCCTATGAGCAGATACACTTTCCCGATTCTATGGAGAAACGGGAACAGGCCCGGCGCCAGCTGGCCTTTGAAGAGCTCTTCGACATGCAGCTCGGCCTGCTCCTGCGTCGGCGCCATGAAGGCAAGCGCCAAGGCCTCAAATGCGGTCCCAATGGCAAGCTGCTCAAGACCTTTTATGAGCACCTGCCCTTTACCCTGACGAAAGGCCAGACCCAGGCCTTCCTCGATATCCAGGCCGACATGGAAAGCGAAGTCCCCATGCAGCGCCTGGTCCAGGGTGATGTCGGCTCGGGCAAGACCGTCGTCGCCGCCCTGGCCCTGGCGAAAATCGTCGAGAATGGCTACCAAGGGGCCCTCATGGCGCCGACGGGTATCCTGGCGGCCCAGCATTACGACGAATTTTGCCGCCTCTTCCAGGGCCTGGACGTGCGCATCGCCTTGCTGACCGGCCGGACGACGACCAAAGAGAGGAAGCAGCTGCTAGCCGACCTGGCTGACGGCCGGATCGACATCCTCATCGGGACCCATGCCCTCATCCAGGACGACGTGGCCTTCCGCTGCCTGGGACTGGTCGTCACGGACGAACAGCACCGCTTCGGCGTCCGCCAGCGGTCAGCCCTGGAACAGAAGGGAAAAGAGCCGCACGCCCTGTTCATGACGGCCACGCCCATTCCCCGGACGCTGACCCTGTCCCTCTATGGTGACCTGGACGTGTCGTCCATCCGCGAGATGCCGCCGGGCCGGAAACGGGTCAAGACCTATGCCGTCGGCGAAGCCCTGCGCCGGCGGGTCTATGTCTTCATGGACAAGCTCATGGCCCAGGGCCAGCAGTGTTACGTCGTCTGTCCCCTCGTCGAAGCGTCGGAGACAGTCGACTTGCAGGCGGCGACGGAACTCTATGAACAGCTGCGGACCCAGGTCTTTACCAAGCGGCCATGCGGCCTCGTCCACGGCCGCATGGCCGGCAAAGAGAAAGAAGCCGTCATGGAAGCCTTCCAGAAAGGGGAGATACAGCTCCTGGTCGCGACGAGTGTCATCGAAGTCGGCGTCAACGTCCCTAACGCGACGGTCATGTTCATCGACGGCGCCGAACGCTTCGGCCTGGCCCAGCTTCACCAGCTGCGGGGCCGCGTCGGCCGCGGCGACCAGCAGGCCTATTGCATCCTCATGGCCAAGGGCGGCAGCGACGAGACGCGGCAGCGCCTGAAATGGATGGAGAAGATCCACGACGGCTTCACGCTGGCCGAAAAGGATCTGCTCCTGCGCGGTTCGGGCCAGCTCTTCGGCTACATGCAGCACGGCCTGCCCGATTTGAAGGCCGCCGACATCCTGAGCGATGTGCCCATCCTGGCGGCAGCCCGCGATGCAGCCCGGCAGTGGTGGCTGGACCACGAGGATACGGCCCAGGCCGAGGCGGCCTTGAAGCGGCGTTTTGGCCAGACTTTTGCCGGACTTTTAAATAACTGACAGAAATTTTTCTGTAATATATGTACATACGAGTTGATTTCAGTTATAATAAGGGATAAGCTATTTAGGGGTATTTCCCCTTAGTTTCTTATATTTTTCAAAACAGAGGTGCAAATATGAGATCTGATAAATTTGGTATGAGAGGTTTGACATTTGATGACGTTCTCCTGGTTCCGGCAAAATCCGACGTGCTTCCGAAGGAAGTCGACGTTTCGACGAACCTGACGCGCGATATCAAACTGAATATTCCTATTATGAGCTCTGGTATGGATACCGTTACAGAAGCTCCTATGGCTATTGCCGTAGCCCGCGAAGGCGGCATCGGCGTTATTCATAAGAACATGTCCATTGCCGCCCAGGCGCGGGAAGTCGACAAAGTAAAGCGGTCGGAACACGGCATCATCATCGATCCGATTTTCCTTCATCCCGATAATCTCCTGGCCGATGCCAATGAATTGATGGGCAAGTACCGCATCTCCGGCGTCCCCATCACGGTCGATGGCAAACTCGTCGGCATCATCACCAACCGTGATATGCGCTTTGAAGAAGACATGAGTCGCCGCATCGGTGACATCATGACCAAAGAAAACCTGATTACCGCTCCTGTCGGCACATCCCTGGCAGAAGCTAAAGAAATTCTCCGCAAGCACCGCATTGAAAAATTACCCCTTGTCGATAAAGAAGGTAACCTGCAGGGCCTCATTACCATCAAGGATATCGAAAAAGCTACGAAATACCCGAACTCGGCCAAAGACGGTAATGGCCGCCTCCTGGTCGCCGCTGCTGTCGGCGTAACCCATGACATGACGGACCGCCTCGATGCCCTCGTCGCAGCCAAAGTCGACGTCGTCGTCATCGATACGGCTCACGGCCATTCCCTGGGCGTCCTCAATACGCTGAAAGAAATCAAGAAAATGTATCCGCACCTCCCGGTCATCGCCGGCAACGTCGCTACGGGCGCCGCTACGGAAGCCCTCATCGAATGTGGCGTCGACGCTGTCAAAGTCGGCATCGGCCCTGGCTCCATCTGCACGACCCGTATCGTCGCTGGTATCGGCGTACCGCAGATCACAGCCGTCTATGAATGTGCTAAAGTCGCTCAGCGCTATGGTATCCCCATCATCGCCGACGGCGGCATCAAATATTCCGGTGATATGGCCAAAGCCATCGCTGCCGGTGGCAACGTCGTCATGATGGGCAACCTCCTGGCCGGCACGGAAGAAAGCCCGGGCGAAACGGTCATCTACCAGGGCCGCAGCTACAAAGAATACCGCGGCATGGGCTCCCTGGCTGCGATGGAATGTGGCAGTAAGGACCGTTACTTCCAGGAAGACGCTAAGAAGCTCGTCCCCGAAGGCATCGAAGGCCGTGTACCGTACAAAGGACCGGCAGCTGACACGATTTACCAGATGGTCGGCGGTCTCCGCGCATCCATGGGTTACTGTGGCTGCCACAACATTAAAGAAATGATTGAAAATACGCAGTTCATTCAGATTACCGCAGCTGGTCTTCGTGAAAGCCATCCGCATGATGTCAATATCACGAAAGAAGCTCCGAACTACAGCGTAAACTAAGCAGGGCGGAGGGATACGTTGATTAGTACCATCGATATCTTGTCCATCCCTATATGGAACGTCACTATGGAAGAAGCTCGTAACCTGGCCTTTAAGTGCATCGACGAAGGCCGGGCCGCTTCCATTGCGACGGCCAATGCAGAAATGGTCATGCGGGCCCAGACGGACCGCGAACTGGCCCATATCCTCCAGCATGCCGACCTGGTAGTTCCCGACGGGGCCGGCGTCCTGTGGGCTGCAGAACAGCAGGGCAAGAAATTTAAAGAACGCGTGACAGGTGTCGATTTGGCGTGCAGTCTGCTCCAAGAAGCAGCCGCACGCCAAACTCCTGTCTACCTCTTTGGCGGTGCTCCGGGCATCGCTGAACAGGCTGCGGCCAATGTGCAGCAGCAAGTCGGGTCCCTTCATATCGCCGGGACTCATTCGGGATTCTTTTCGGCCGATGAAGAAAAGGATATCATCGAAGATATCCGCAGCCAGGGGACGCGCATCCTCTTGGTCGCCTTAGGCGTGCCGAAACAGGAAAAATGGATATCCGAGCATCTTTATGAACTCGGCCCCTGCGTCTGCATGGGTGTCGGCGGGACTTTCGATGTCCTGGCTGGCAAAGCCGGCCGGGCTCCGAAGTGGATGCAGGATAACCGCCTGGAATGGCTCTATCGCCTGTTGAAAGAGCCGACCCGGTTCAAGCGCATGCTGGCGCTGCCGAAATTCGTCGCGGCTGTCAAGCTGGGCGGCCGGGCTAAGTGATGAGGTGATGAGTTGAAAAGTGATGTCTTGAACAAACCTTATATCGTAGAAGACGGATACCCCTTCATTATCGTGCCCCTGTTGCTGGCTGTCGCCGCCGGATATTTCCTCAATGCCTATGTGGCGGTCCTGCCGTTGCTGCTGGCCGGGTATTTTACCTATTTCTTCCGAAATCCCAGCCGGACCATACCGGCTGATGAACGGCTCCTGGTGTCGCCGGCAGATGGGACTGTCGTCGGCATCGAAGACGTAGAAGAAGATTCGTACCTCAACCAGAAGTGCCGGAAAATCATCATTTTCCTGTCCATCTTCGATGCCCATGTCAACCGGGCACCGCTGGCCGGGACCATCGATTTCCAGCAATATACCTGCGGCCGTTTCCGTCCGGCCTATAAAGAAGGCGTCGGCTATGAAAATGAACGCTATTCCATCGGCATCCATTCAGCCCATACGGATATCCTGGTCACCATCATTGCCGGCATCCTGGCGCGGCGCATCGTCTCCTGGGTCACCTTGGGCGACGAACTGCAGCACGGCCAGCTGTACGGTATGATCAAATTCGGTTCCTGTGCGGAAATCTATGTCCGCGACAATGTGGAAATCACGGTCAAGAAGGGCGATAAAGTCCGCGGCGGTGAATCAGTCATAGGGAGGATTGTCCAATGAAAAATGTAATACCGTGTCTGTTTACCTCAGGGAACCTCAGTTTTGGGGTCCTGAGTATGATCATGACCCTCCACGGGCTCTATACCTGGGCCGGTGTCTGCATCCTGCTGGCCATGGTCTGCGACGCCTGCGACGGCCGTTCAGCCCGCGCTCTGGGCGTCGCCGGTGATTTTGGCAAGGAACTCGATTCCTTGTCCGATGTCGTATCCTTCGGGGCGGCTTCGGCCTTTTTGATTTATTCCTATTCGCTGCAGTCCCTGGGCTGGATCGGCGCCATCCCGGCCATCATCTATGCCGCCCTCGGCGGTATCCGTCTGGCCCGGTTCAACTTGAATACCGGCGTCATCCATGGCTATTTCCAGGGCATGCCTATCCCGAACGGCGGCTGCCTCATCGCGACGTATGTCATTTCCGGAGCCATCCTGCCGGCCTGGCTGCTGGCCATTTTCGTCGTCCTCTTGGGCTATCATCTGGTCAGCAAGGTCCACAACCCCGATTTCAAAGGGGCCAGCCCGGACGTACTCCACAAATCGGCCCTGGCTATCGCCCTGGTCTTCGGTGCCCTGGTCCTGGCCTTTGTCGACTGGCATCTGGTCATCACCATGCCCTTCTTACTGTACATCGTCTTCGGGTTAGTCAATACGGCCATGAACGTCGCAGCTGCTCGCTAAGTCTTTAGGGAGAGTCGCATATGGAACACATCTTGGATATCATCATGATACCCATACAGGTCATCATCGTTTTTTATTCCCTGTATTATTTCATCCTGGCCTGCTTCGGCCTCATGAAGCGGCGGGAACGCATTACGGTAGCGCCTAAGAATACCTTCGCTGCCGTTATTTGCGCGCATAACGAAGAAAAAGTCGTCTGGCAGCTCATCGACAACCTGAAGCAGCTCAACTATCCTAAGGATATGTATGACATCTACGTCGTCGCCGATAACTGCACGGACCATACGGCCGACATCTGCCGTGAACACGGGGCCATCGTCAAAGTGCGGACCAATAAGGAACAAGTCGGCAAGGGCTATGCCCTGGACTGGATGTTCTCGCAGATGCTGGCCCAGGAAAAGCAGTACGACGCCTTCGTCGTCTTCGATGCGGATAATCTGGTCCATCCGGAATTCCTGCGGGAAATGAATAATCACCTCTGCAAAGGGGAAAAGGTCATTCAGGGCTATATGGATTCCAAAAATCCGACGGATTCGTGGATTGCCGGTACCTTTTCCATTGCCTTCTGGCTCATCAACCACATGTGGCATCTGGCCAAGTATAACATCGGTCTGTCGACTGCTTTAGGCGGCACAGGCATGTGCATCGCCACGGAAATCGTCCGCAAGTACGGCTGGGGCTGCGATTGCCTGACAGAAGATATGGAATTTTCCATGAAAGTCCTCCTGGAAGGCGTCCGCACCTGCTGGGCCCACGACGCCATCATTTATGACGAAAAGGTCGTCGGCTTCATGCAGTCCTGCCGCCAGCGCAAGCGCTGGGCCCAGGGCCAGTGTGACTGTGGCGAACGCTTCATTCCCAAGCTCTTCGCCCGGGGCATCAAGACCGGCAACATCCGCATGCTCGACGGCATCATTACCTTGTCCCAGCCGTTCTTCATGATGGCTTCGACGATTTATGCCGTCCTGGCTTCAATCAATTCCTACCTGCCTTTTTACACCAATATCCTCAATGCCATCGTGCCCGTCCAGATTTGGACGATCATCGGCGTCGGACAGTACCTCATCCCGGTCATCGTCCTCTTGCAGATCAAAGTGCCGCCGAAATCATGGGCTTATCTCATTATTTATCCGATTTTCATGTACAGCTGGATTCCCGTCAACTTCCTCGGTTTCAAAGACCGGCATAAGATGAAATGGAGTCACACGCTGCATACGCGGGCCCTGTCTTATGAAAGCGCGGCCTTATTGCGGAAAGAAAACAAGAAGTAAGGAGTTCGACTATGCATATTTTGTTGACCAATGATGACGGTTTGAAGGCCCCGGGCCTTCAGACGCTGAAACGGGAGCTGGCATCCCACGACTGCCGCCTGACTGTCGTTGCACCTAATGGCCAGCGCAGTGCGGCATCTCATTCTATGACCATCAATAAGGCCCTCTACTGCCGCGACGAATCGACGGTACCGGGAATCCGGGAAATCGCCGTGTCCGGTACGCCTGTAGACTGCGTCAAGATGGCTATGGAATACTTCCTCAAAGACGACAAGCCGGACCTCATCATTTCCGGCATCAACGACGGCTACAACCTGGGCAGCGACGTCCTCTATTCCGGTACCGTCTCGGCCGCCATGGAAGGGCCTTACTACGGTCTGCCGGCCTTTGCCGTATCCATGCTGGGCATGACGGACGAACGCTGTGTCCAGACGGCTCACCTCGTCTGGGACCTGGTCCAGAAGCTCATCGTGAAAGGCCGCTTCCCGGGCATCGTCAACGTCAACGTGCCGCCTGAAGGCGATATCAGCCTGGACAATGTCCGCGTCGTGCCCCAGACGGTTCAGATTTATCACAACGTCATCGCTGAGAAACGCGACATCGACGGCAGCGTCTGCTATCACATCGTCGGCGATATCGACATGACGACGGCTCCTGAGGACAGCGACGTCGCCTGCATCCGCCAGGGCCATATCGCTTTGACGCCGCTCAAATGGCAGCAGACGGCTGACCGGGTCATAGATCACTTGAAAGGATGTCTGTCCGTATGACTGATGAAGCCCTCATTGAAATTGCGAAACAATATCGCACTCATTCGTACAGCCCCTATTCTCATTTTCCCGTCGGCGCCGCCGTCCTGACGGCGTCGGGGAAAGTCTATGGCGGCTGCAACATCGAAAATTCCAGTTATCCCCTGGGCAACTGCGCCGAACGGACGGCTATTTTCAAGGCCGTATCCGAAGGGGAGCGGGACCTGGCGGCCATCGCCATCGTCGCCGATACGCCCGGCCCTTGTTCACCCTGTGGCGCCTGCCGGCAGGTTATGGCCGAATTTCACATCCCCAAGGTCATCATGGCCAACCTGAAAGGGGAATGGTGCGTCGTCACTTTGGACCAGCTCCTGCCCTATGCCTTTTCGGACACTGATTTATAAAAAAAGTGCGCTGAATACGGACAAATTTCCGTAAAGGGCTTGCAATTTTTAAGAAGCCGGTTTATAATAACAATCACATCATACATATTGCGTGAACGAAACACACGGGAGAAGGCCTGGCCTACCGACGGAGTCAAACTCTCAGGTGCCCCTCAGGGGGTGGGACCGTGTGTGGACACGACTCTGGAGAGTCCCGTTTGGGCGCCGAAGGTGCAAGGAAGTGATTCCTAATCTCTCAGGCAAAAGGACAGAGCTGGCAGAATGATTTTTCTTTTTTTTCTGCGACCCTTAGGACCTATCTTCAGAGTGATGATGATAGGTCTTTTTTTCATGTCATTATAATTACCATAACAAAAGGGGAGTATGAAAAGATGTTAGAAACGTTGAATGCCATTGATAGTTTTGTCTGGGGGCCGCCGTTGCTGGTCCTGCTCATCGGGACCGGCCTGATGCTGACTGTCCGTCTCCATTTGCTGCAAGTCTTCCGTCTGCCGAGAGCGCTGAAGCTCATCTTCACGGCTAAGAACCAGGGCGAAGGCGACGTAGACAGCTTCAAGGCTTTGTGCACGGCTTTGGCTGCTACGGTCGGCACGGGCAACATCGTCGGCGTCGCTACGGCTGTCCATGCTGGTGGTCCTGGGGCTATCTTCTGGATGTGGATGGCCGCTTTTGTCGGCATGGCCACGAAATACGCCGAAGGCTGTCTGGCTGTCAAATACCGTACGGTCGATAAGAACGGCGACATCGCCGGCGGCCCGATGTACTATATCGAAAACGGCTTGGGCAAGAAATACAAGCCCTTGGCTTTCTTGTTCGCCTTCTTCGGCGTCCTCGTCGCCTTCTTCGGCATCGGGACGTTCGCTCAGGTCAACTCCATCGTTGAAATCACGCGCCTGACGACGAGCATCCCCGTCGAATACACGGCTATCGTCTTGACCATCCTCGTCGCTGCCATCACCATCGGCGGCCTCCAGTCCATCGCCCGCGTCGCTTCCAAGATTGTCCCGGCCATGGCTGTCATCTATGTCGTTTCTACCGTCGCTTTCCTGGTCATCTTTGCCGATCAGATCCCGGCCGCTGTCGAACAGATCATCGTCAGCGCCTTCACGCCGACTGCCGCAGCTGGCGGCTTTCTCGGCGCTACGGTCTTAGTCGCTATGCGCAACGGCGTCGCCCGCGGCGTCTTCTCCAATGAATCGGGCTTGGGTAGTGCGCCTATCGTAGCCGCTGCTGCCAAGACGAAATGGCCGGCTGAACAGGGCCTCATTTCCATGACCGGTACCTTCATCGACACTATCATCATCTGCACCTTGACGGGCCTGGTCCTCGTCGTCAGCGGTGCCTGGATGGGCGACGTCAATGGTGCAGCCCTGACCAATGCCGCTTTCAACATGGCGTTCCCGGCTTACGGCAGCATCATCCTCTGCGTCGGCCTGACCTTGTTCGCTTTCACGACTATCCTTGGCTGGAACTACTACGGTGAACGCTGCGTCGAATACCTCGTCGGCGTCAAAGGCATCCTGCCGTACCGCATCATCTTCATCGCCCTCGTCGCCTGCGGCGCTTTCATCAAACTCGACGTCATCTGGGTCCTGGCTGATATCGTAAACGGCCTCATGGCTATCCCGAACCTCATCGCCCTCATCGGCCTCTCGGGCGTCGTCGTAGCCGAAACGAAGAAATACTTCGCTCATCTGAAGGAAGAAGAAATGGTCGTAGCCGAAGATTCGGAAGAAAAAGTCCCGGCTGGCCACTAAGTTAAAAAAAGTTCAAAAAAATACTTGACGATTCTGCTAGTTATGGTATAATTCTTCTTGTGCCAAGCACTGAAACACAAAGTGCCCGGCACAAGAGATATGCCGGGGTGGCGGAATGGCAGACGCACCTGACTCAAAATCAGGCGGGTAACACCGTGAGGGTTCAAGTCCCTCCCTCGGCACCAAGCAAAGAGGCTTGTCGCATACGCGACAAGCCTTTTTTTTATCATTCGTGATGGAAGCCTATCCAACTTCTTTTTCTTTCTATCTATATATGTTATAATAGAATAGACATATGATTATAGGAGGGAGTCGATTCACATGAATGAAATCTTTGCCAGACGGAGTATCCGTAAATTTTTACCGACCATGGTAGAAGATGAAAAGATAGAACAGTTACTGCGCGCCGGTATGGCCGCTCCTTCGGCTGGGAATCAGCAGCCTTGGGAATTTTACGTCGTCCGCGACAAACGGGTCATCCAGGACTTATCCCACTGCAGTCCCTATGCGGGCTGTGCTGCCGGTGCTTCTTTGGCCATCGTCGTCTGTTCCCGCGATGAAAACATGCGTTTCCCGGCTTTCGTCAATCTCGACCTCAGCGCAGCAGTTGAAAACATCCTGCTCGAAGCCGTCCACCTCGACCTCGGTGCCGTATGGCTCGGCGTCGCCCCGTATAAGGCCCGTGAAGTCCTCGTCCGCCGGTCCCTCGGCGTTCCCAAAGGCCTGACGCCTTTCGCCATCGTAGCCATGGGGTATCCCCAGGCCACAGCCGAAGAAAAACCCCGCGAAGACCGCTACGACCCGTCCCGCGTACATTATGTATAATTAGTTTGTAGTACAGCGTTTGTAGTTTGTAGCAGATGGGGCTGTCGCACGAAGGTTTTTGCCATCATGCGAGGCCCCGTTTACTTTATAGTTTGTAGCACAGAGTTTGTAGTTTGCAGAGAAAACCTTCAAATTTAAAGCCATCCGCTAACAACTAACTGCTAACCACTAACAACTTTAAAGGGCTTGTCGTCGTACGACAAGCCCTTTTATAAATGATGGACTGAATATGTCCAATTATAATAACAGTGATTCTCATAAAGTATTATGCGAAAGAATACTTATATTGTATAATATAGTTGTAAAGATACTGAACAAATGGTATTCGTCATACCTTATTCATGGATAGAGGAGGTTTTATTATGAAAGATATTCGCATTGAAAAAGTCATCGGCCGGGAAATTCTTGATTCGCGCGGCAATCCTACGGTGCAGGCCGATGTGTTGTTATCCGACGGGACCTTGGGCCGAAGTGCCGCTCCCAGCGGCGCTTCGACGGGGCAGTTTGAAGCCTTGGAACTGCGTGACGGCGATGTCCAGCGCTTTGGCGGCAAAGGTGTCACCCAGGCCGTCAGCCATGTCAATACAGTTTTACAGGACGTCCTGAGAGGTCAGGATCCTTTTGATACGTATGGTGTCGACAGCTTGATGATCCACGCCGATGGCACGCCGGACAAATCCCGGCTTGGTGCCAATGCCATCTTAGCCGTATCGCTGGCCTGCGCCCGTGCGGCTGCTGCGTCCCTGGGGATTCCCCTCTACCGTTTCCTCGGCGGCGTCAATGGCAACTACCTGCCTGTCCCCATGATGAATATCCTGAATGGCGGTGCCCATGCGGCCAATACCGTCGATGTCCAGGAATTCATGATCATGCCGGCAGGCGCTCCTTCTTTCCGGGAAGGTCTGCGCTGGTGCTCCGAAGTCTATCACGCCCTGGCAGGCCTTTTAAAGGCCAAGGGATTAGCTACTTCCGTCGGTGATGAAGGCGGTTTTGCTCCCGATTTGGCCAGCGATGAAGAAGCTATCCAGTACATCCTCCAGGCTATCGAAAAAGCCGGTTATGAACCGGGGAAAGATTTTGTCCTAGCCCTTGACGCCGCTGCCAGTGAATGGAAGGGCCCGAAACAGGGCGTCTACGTCCTGCCCAAGAGCGGCCAGTCTTTTACAACAGATGAACTTATCGCCCATTGGCAGAAACTGTCCCAGGCATATCCCATTTATTCCATTGAAGACGGCTTGGATGAAGAAGACTGGGAAGGATGGACGGCCTTGACGAAAGCCTTAGGCCAGCGCGTACAGCTCGTCGGCGACGACTTATTCGTAACCAATACGAAACGTCTGGCCAAGGGGATTGCTCAGGGCTGCGGCAATGCCATCCTCATCAAACTCAATCAGATTGGCTCCGTATCGGAAACGTTGGAAGCTATCAAAATGGCCCATCGCGCCGGTTATCGGGCCATCGTTTCCCACCGTTCCGGCGAAACAGAAGACACATCCATCGCCGATCTGGCGGTCGCCCTGAATACGGCACAAATCAAGAGCGGCGCGCCGAACCGCAGCGAACGCGTAGCAAAATACAACCGCCTCTTGCAGATTGAAGATGAATTGCACGGCCAGGGTATCTATCCCGGTTTCCAGGCCTTCGGGATTAAGAGATAAGAAAAAAGGGGCTGTCGCATTAAGCGACTAGCCCCTTTTGTGGTTCGTTTGACGAAGTTTCCCATAAATTTTAAACCTTCACGGCAAACGAATCACGACCCACGGCAAACGACGTGAAAAAGGGATTGTGCATGATGGCAAAAACCTTCGTGCGACAATCCCTTTAATTCACTTTACTGCTCTTTACTGCTCATGCTGTGCTTGCTGCTGTAGGCGAAGTAGATGATGAGGCCCAGGACCATCCAGCCTAAGAAGAGGAGATGGGTCAGGGTGGAGAGGGCGTAAATCAGGTAGCCGCAGACGATGACGCCGACGACGGCGACGACAGGGAGACAGGGGCAGTGGAATTTGCGCGGTGCTTCCGGGTGTTTGCGGCGCATGTGCCAGAGACTGATGAAGTTCAGGAGGAAGACGGCGAGGACACCTGTATTCGACAGTTCGACGATGTGCATCAGCGGTACGAAGCCGGCGATGATGGCAATCGTTACGGAGCCGATGATTGTGACCAGGTATGGCGTATGGTATTTCGGATGGATCTTGCCGATGCTTGCCGGCAGGAGACCGTCGCGGGAGACGGCGAAGAAGATGCGCGCCTGACCGAAGAGATAGACGATGAGCGTCGTGATGATGCCGGCAATGGCGCCGACGGCGACGAGATTGGCCACGCCCGGCCAGTGGAGGATACGCAGGGCATGGGCGACCGGTTCCGGCGTATTCAGGTCCGTATAGTTGATGGCACCGGTCAGGGAGAGGGCCATGGCGACGTAGAGGCACATACAGATGAAGACAGAAAGAATGATGCCAATCGGCAGGTCGCGTTCCGGTTTCTTACATTCTTCAGCCGATGTGGCGACGGCGTCGAAGCCCATGTACGAGAAGAAGACAATGGCCGTACCGCTCAGGATACCCTGGACGCCGAAGGGTGCGAAGGGTTTGAAGTTGGCCATTTCCACATGAGGTGTGGCGATGCAGATGAAGGAGATGATGGCGGCCAGGGTGATGAAGACCAGGGCCGTATTCAGTTTAGCACTCTGTTCTGTCCCGCGGATCAGGACCAAGGCCAGCAGGAGGATGATGATGACTGCCGGAAGATTGATGATGCCTCCTTCAGCCGGGGTCTTTAAGAGAACTTCCGGGATGATATAGCCGTACGATTTGAGGATGCCCGCCAGGTAGCCGGAAAAGCCGACGGCAACGGCACTGCCTGTGACCGTGTAGCCGAGGAGCAGGGACCAGCCGGTGAGAAAGGCCATGCCTTCGCCAAGGGAGGCAAAAGTATAGGAATAGACACTGCCTGATGAAGGAATCATGGAGGCGAATTCACTGTAAGCGAGACCGACGAGGATACAGAGGAGACCTGCCAGGGCAAAAGAAATAGAAATAGCCGGACCGGCGTATTTGGCAGCTGCAATACCTGTCAAGACGAAAATGCCGGCACCGATGATGCCGCCAACGCCAAGAAATGTCAGGTCCATGACGCCTAAATCTTTGTTGAGGTTTGAATTTTCAGAATCGGCATGGAGCTGGGCAACGGATTTGGTGTGGAAAAACGACATATAATCACTTCCTTAATTTTAATAAAATTAACAAAAGAGTTTAATTTAATAAACTTTTCGTCAACTATAGTGTACTATGATGCATACATCATAGTCAATATAATTCATAAATATGGAATCATGTATACAGTATCCCACTTGAAATCCATTTTAAGAGATCTTATAATAATGATGATGAGAATTACTATTTTTATTTTAATGAAATAGAGAGGGGAGATATGACTTATGGGGTTTTTCAACAATCTTTTCCATCATGATGATGTTTCGGGGACAAAAAAATACGTTTCTATTTCCGGTATGGTTTGTCAGAACTGTGTCAACCATGCGACGCAGGCATTGGAAGCTGTGCCAGGGGTCAAGAAAGCGAAAGTCAATCTGATGAGAGGTGAAGCCGAAGTCATCGTCGACGATTCCGTCAAAGACGAAGACCTTTTGAAAGCGGTCGTCAATGCGGGCTATGCCGCAACGGATATTTCGCTTCATCCGAAAAAATAATTAAAAAATAAAATAAACGATTGATAATAATGAAATATTGTAGTATAATCAGCACATAAATTAAATTTTATATTTCCGACAGGGCTGTCGCAAGAGGGATTTCTTTCTCTCTGCACAGCCTTGTTTTCGTATCAGACAAGGAGTGGTGTCATCGTGTCTTTTCAGATGTTTGTCCCTACGAAAGCGTTATTTGGTGCTGGTCAGCTCAACCATTTACATGAACAGGATCTTCCCGGCAAGAAAGCTTTGCTGGTCATTTCCAATGGGAAATCGACTAAGGTCAACGGCTACTTGGACCGGACAGAAAAAGAACTGCATACAGCCGGCGTCGAAACGGTCCTTTTTGACCAGGTCGAAGCCAATCCCTTAAAGTCGACGGTCATGCGCGGCGGTGCTATGGCTCGGGAACATCAGTGTGACTTCATCGTGGCCTTAGGCGGCGGCAGCTGTATCGATGCGGCCAAAGGGATTGCCGTCGTAGCGACCAATGACGGTGATTTGTGGGATTACATCACGCAGGGCACGGGCAAGGGCAAGCCCATTGCCATAAAACCTCTGCCTATCGTAGCCATTACGACGACGGCCGGGACTGGTTCGGAAACCGATGCCGGCGGCGTCATCACCAATGAAGATACGAATGAAAAGACACCTGTCAAAGGCCCGTCCCTGTTTCCGGTCCTGGCTATCATCGACCCGGAACTGATGGCGACGGTACCGCCGAAATTCACGGCTTATCAGGGGTTCGACGCCCTGTTCCACAACATCGAGGGCTATCTGGCCAATAAAGCCAATCTGATGAGTGAAATGGTTGCCTTGGAAGCCATCTCCCAGATCAGTGCCTATTTGCCGACGGCTGTCCAGAACGGCATCGACATGAAAGCCCGGGAGCGCGTCGCTTTCGGTAACTATCTCGGCGGTCTGGAAATGTGCCTCAGCTCCAATATGAGTGAGCACTCACTGGAACACGCCCTCAGCGCCTATCACCAGGCCCTGCCCCACGGTGCCGGCCTCATCATGATCAGCCTGGCTTATTTTTCACACATGATCGACATCCACGTCTGTGACGACCGCTTCATTATCCTGGCCCGCCATATGGGTCGTCCTGATGCGGCGAAACCGGAAGACTTCCTCGATGCCCTGAAGGAATTACAGGAAAAATGCGGCGTCGCCAATCTCAAGATGTCCGATTACGGCATCAGTCCCGACGAATTCCATAAAATGGCCCATAATGCCAAGACGGCTATGGCGGGATTATTCATGGCCGACCGCATGCCTATGAGTGAAGACGACTGTGTCGCTATTTATCAGGCATCTTATCGCTAAAGTGTTGTAAATACAACAGCCATTTGGCCGAAACCGGGGTATACTATAGGCACAGTAAGGAATGACTTACTGGACTAAGTTTTCCGGATAGAAGGTCCGGTCAAAGGAGTGACTCATTATGAAATATAAAGTAAACGATACGTGCATTGCTTGTGGTCTGTGTGTTAATACGTGTCCAGAAGTATTCCGCATGAACGATGATACGGGTATGGCAGAAGCCTACGCTGAATCGACGGAAGCTAACAATGACGCTGCTCAGGAAGCCATGAACTCCTGCCCGGCTGGCGCTATCGAAGAAGCATAAGCCGTAATCAATCTAAATAAAACATAAAGTTACGGAATAAATATTGACAAGTACAGGTACATGCACTATGATATAGGTAAATTCATAGTACGTACGGCAAAGGCGCTGTTGAAGCAATTTCAACAGCGCCTTTTCTGTATGTACCGGCGTGGGGACGCCGGAGGGGTATGAATTTAATTGCAACAGAAACGTTGTAATTATTACTTGAATACTGTATACAAAATATTTAATGCATCAATGGGTTATTGGGGAGGATATTATGAGAACAGAACATGACTTTTTAGGTGAAATGAATGTACCGGACAATGTTTATTATGGCGTACAGACCATGCGAGCTATGGAAAACTTCCATATTACAGGGGAACATCTGGATCCGGACTTCATCCAGGCCATGGCCATTGTCAAAAAAGCAGCTGCTCTCGCCAACATGGAAACGGGACGGCTCGACAAGAAAATCGGCAATGCCCTGGTACAGGCAGCCAGTGAAATCATCGACGGTCAGTGGCTGGACCAGTTCCCTGTTGATCCGATCCAAGGGGGTGCCGGTACTTCGGTAAATATGAACATGAACGAAGTATTGTGCAACCGGGCTTTGGAAATCATGGGCAAAGAAAAAGGCCGTTACGACCTTATCTCGCCGAACAACCACGCCAACATGGCCCAGTCGACGAACGACGTCTTCCCGACGAGCATCAAAGTCTGCCTGAGCATGAAAGGCAAGAAATTGACGGCTGCGCTGAAAGAACTGGAAACAGAACTGGACGTCAAAGCCGACGAATTTAAAGACGTCATCAAGATGGGCCGTACCCACTTGCAGGATGCCGTTCCCATCACGCTTGGCCAGGAAATGGGCGCTTATGCTTCGGCTGTCGCCCGCGGCCGCAAACGTATTTCCCGGTCCCTCGAAGGCGTCCATGTCATCAACATGGGCGGCACGGCTGTCGGCACGGGCCTCAATGCCGAACCGGCCTATATCAAAGCCGTTGCTGCGAAACTTTCCATGCTGACCGGTGATATCTATGTCACAGCCCGCAACCTCATCGACATGACCAATAATACGGACATCTTTGCTGAAGTATCGGGCAACATGAAAGCTACGGCCCTCATGCTCATCAAGATGGCCAACGATTTCCGCCTCATGGCTTCCGGTCCACGCTGCGGCCTCAACGAATTGAAACTGCCGGCTCGTCAGCCTGGTTCTTCCATCATGCCGGGCAAAGTCAATCCGGTCATGGCAGAAGTCCTCGACCAGACGTGTTACCAGATCATCGGCAACGACATGGCTATCAGCCTGGGCGTCGAAAACGGCCAGTTCGAGCTGAATGTCATGGAACCGGTCATGGCTTTCAATCTCTTCCACTCCATGCAGTATTTGACCAATGCTGTCCATGCCTTTGTCAAATACCTGCTCAAAGGCGTCAAGGCCAATAAAGAAGCCTGCCAGTCCTGGGTCGACCACAGCGTCGGCATCGTCACGGCCCTCTTGCCGCACATCGGCTATGAACGGTCGTCTATGCTGGCCAAGGAAGCCTATGCCACAGGCCGTCCCATCCGGGAAATCATCCTCGAACACGGCTATCTGACAAAAGAACAGATAGACATCATCTTGTCGCCGCAGGAAATGACCCAACCGGGCATTGCCGGTAAGGAGGTCCTGGAAGAAACCTATCTGGCACAACAGAAAATCTCTGGCTAAATTCCCAAGCCATTTATCGCGGAAGCGGCCCTGTCTCCTCCTGACAGCAGGGCCGCTTCTTTTTTTGCCGGAAATCCATTATAATAGGTTTGATGTTTGATGTTTGATGTTTGATGTTTGATGTTTGGGAGGTATTTATGGATTGGCAGCGTGATTTTCAGGAACATATACAGCTTTTGCAGCAGGCAGAAGAGGCGGATTTGACGAATCCCTTCATTTGTCACGGCATCGTCCACCTCTTTCAGGAGGCCTTCGATCTGGGCCTGATGGCCTTTCGCGAAGCCTTGAAGCGGGACGGACAGGGCCTGGCCGCCATGGGGTCTGCCAAAGAGCTCATCGCCGCCGCATACGAGCAGTACCTCTTCGTCGATGAAGATATCTGGCTGGCCATGCTCCGTGACCGCCACGGCAACCAGGACGCCATAGAAGCACAGGTAGGACGCATCTTGGGGCCATACCAGGACGCCCTGGCGGCGTTGTACGATTCAGATGCGGCTGCGCCGCGATAGACGCAGGCCACAAGTCACAAAAAAATACACGGCCAGCGGCCTTGTGCGTAGGGGCCGTCCCGGCGGGCGGCCCGCTATGGAATTATGGAAACTCTCTTGACAGAACAGTCGTCACATGTTAGAATAGCTAAAGTTAGGCGTTTACCAACGCCTGGCTTTTTTAAGTTACAGAAAAATTTCCTTGACTTAGAGGGGACTGTTGTGATACATTATAAAGGCAGTCTTACGTAACACTAGGCTTGTGACTATTTTTAAGAGAGGTGTAAGGAATGCGTACAGCTATCACTTTGGCATGCACAGAATGCAAACAGCGTAACTACCGGACGAACAAAAACAAGAAGAACAATCCGGATCGTTTGGAACTGAAAAAATACTGCCCGTTCTGCAAAAAAGAAACATTACACAAAGAAACGAAATAATTGAGTGAATAAGATTGTGCTAATCTTATTTGGATGTGAGAGGTTATATGGCACTTTCAGCTAAAAAAGCAGCACAAAAGAATAAGAACAAGAAGAAGAACGCGGGCAAATCATTTTTATCTGGCGTAAAGGTAGAAATGAAAAAAGTCATCTGGCCGACGAAGAAGGAATTGATCAACTACACGGTTATGGTCATCGTCGCTACAATCGTCGTAATGGTAATCATTGGCGTAGCTGACGGCGTATTTTCACAGCTGTTCAAGTTACTCCAGCTTGTTGTCGGATAGGGGGCTTGCGCTTAAATGGAAGCAGATATGAAATGGTATGTCATCCATACGTATTCTGGTTATGAAAATAAAGTAATGCAGACGCTGGAACAGAAAGTCAAATCCATGGGTTTGGAAAACGTCATTAACCGTATCCTCATTCCAATGGAAGATGAAATTGACGTCAAGGACGGTAAGAAACGGACAGTCAAACGGAAAGTATTCCCTGGCTACGTTCTCATCGAAATGGAAGTCAATGACCGTTCCTGGTATGTCGTCCGCAATACGCCGGGTGTCACCGGGTTTGTTGGCTCGGCTACTAAACCGATTCCGCTGGAACCGAAAGAAGTCGAAAAGATTCTGAAGACCCAGGGAATTGAAAGCGAACCGAAAACGCATATCTCTGTCGAAGTTGGCGAAGAAGTGCGCATTACCGAAGGTCCTTTTGAAAATTGCATGGCCGTCGTAACGGAAATCAATGAAGAAAAAGGGACTGTCAAAGGCCTTGTCAATATGTTTGGCCGAGAAACTCCAGTAGAAGTCGACTATTCTCAAATCGAGAAGGGTCTGGAATAAATACTTCTAAATGCGGCGACTTGCCGCGAGTGGGAGAATCGCAAGATTCGTTTGACCACATCTTGTAATGTAAGGAGGTGTAACTCACCATGGCAAAAAAAGTAGCAAGAATGGTAAAACTCCAGTGTGAAGCTGGTAAAGCAACTCCGGCGCCTCCGATTGGCCCTGCATTAGGCCAGGCTGGTGTCAACATCATGGCTTTCGTCAAGGAATTTAACGAACGTACAGCTAAACAGGCTGGCTTCATCATCCCTGTCGAAATCACAGTCTATGAAGACCGTTCCTTCACTTTCATTACGAAAACACCGCCGGCTGCCGTTCTCTTGAAGAAAGCAGCAGGTTTGGACAAAGCTTCGGGCGAACCGAACAAGAAAAAAGTAGCTAAATTGGGCCGCGACAAAGTCCGCGAAATCGCAACGACTAAGATGCCGGACCTCAACGCTAACGACGTTGAAGCTGCTATGAAGATGATTGAAGGTACAGCTCGCAGCATGGGTATCGAAATCGTCGACTAATTCGATGGTTCTCTGCCCGTGGAAGGGGTAACCCGCTAAACCACATAAGGAGGAAGAAACATGGCAAAAGTAGGCAAGAAATATGCTGAAGCTGCAAAACTGTTCGATAAACAGAAACAGTATGATGTTGCAGAAGCAATCGACATCTTGAAAAAGATGGATACTGCTAAATTCGACGAAACTGTTGAATTGGCCGTAAACCTTAACGTAGATCCGAAATACGCCGACCAGCAGGTCCGCGGCGCCTTGGTACTGCCCCACGGCACTGGTAAATCCAAGACCGTCCTCGTATTTGCTCAGGGCGATAAAGAAAAAGAAGCTTTAGCTGCTGGCGCTGACTATGTCGGTGCTGATGATCTCGTAGAAAAGATCAAAGGTGGCTGGCTCGAATTCGACGTAGCAATCGCTACTCCGAACATGATGGGTAAAGTTGGTCGTCTCGGTAAAATCCTCGGTCCTAAAGGCCTCATGCCTAACCCGAAGGTTGGTACTGTCACGATGGACGTTACAAAAGCTGTTAGCGAAAGTAAAGCTGGTAAAGTTGAATACCGCACGGATAAAGCCGGCAACATTCATTCTTCTATCGGTAAAAAATCTTTCGACGCAGATAAATTGGTTGACAACCTGACTGCTTTGGTTGATACGCTCATCAAAGTTAAACCGTCGGGTGCAAAAGGCCAGTACATCAAATCCATCACGGTTAGCTCCACGATGGGCCCTGGCATCCACATCAACCAGTACAGCATCAAAGGTGCTGCAAAGAAAGAAGAAAATTAATATCTCTCTTAGCTGTAGACTGAAGGTATGTATAATGGACGTATGTCCGCCATCTGAGGCTATGAAACTAGCAGATATCTGACTTTGACTAGTTCGGCCTCGTGGGTTCCATGAGGCCGTTTTTGATTGCTAAGACGATATAAATCCCAGTTCAAGGAGGTGTATCGAACTCATGTCCACATATGCAAATCATCCGGTTTCTCCGGCAAAAGCCGCTGTCGTTGAAGAAATGAAAGAAAAACTGCAGTCCGCTCAGGGCGCTGTTTTCGTTGGTTTCTCCGGCCTCACCGTAGCTGATGTCACGAAACTTCGCCGTAAGTTCCGCGAAGGCGGTGTTGAATACAAAGTCATCAAAAACACGTTGACCCGTATCGCCGCTGACGAACTCGGCTATAACGCATTAGATGCAATTCTCGAAGGCCCGACAGCTCTCGCATTTTCCGCAGAAGACGCTGTAGCTCCGGCTAAGATCCTCAAAGAATTCATCAAAGAAACAAAGACCGAAGCTTTGACTGTAAAAGCAGGCTTAGTTGATGGTCAGGTCATTGATGTTGCAGCTGTTGACGCTCTGGCAAGCTTGCCGAGCCGCGAAGAACTCCTCGCAAAATTGGTTGGCAGCATGCAGGCTCCTATCTCTGGCCTTGTCAACGTACTCCAGGGCAATATCCGCAACATGGTTTATGTGCTTGACGCTGTACGCGCTAAAAAAGCAGAACAGGAAACTGCTTAATTAGCTTACATAACTAAAAAATTAAACTCAAAAATTGATACTATGGAGGTATTTCAAAATGACTAAAGAAGAAATCATGGAAGCCATTGAAAATATGACTGTTCTCGAACTTTCCGAACTCGTAAAAGCTATGGAAGACAAATTCGGCGTTTCCGCTGCTGCTCCGGTTGCTGTTGCTGCTGCTCCGGCTGCTGGCGCTGCTGCTGCTGAAGAAAAATCCGAATTCGACGTCATTCTCCAGTCTGCTGGCGACAAAAAGATCGGCGTTATCAAAGTTGTCCGTGAAGTTACCGGCCTCGGCTTGAAAGACGCTAAAGCTCTCGTTGACGGCGCTCCGAAAGCTGTTAAAGAAGGCGTTGCTAAAGCTGACGCTGAAGCTCTCAAAGCTAAACTCGAAGAAGCTGGCGCTACTGTCGAACTCAAATAATTTCATTCGTGAAATTACAAGCTCTGCAAATCGCATGAATATGCGGTTTGCAGAGCTTTTTTCATTTCCCGGGAAAGGCGATTTGATACTATTTTGATACTAAAATTTCTAAAAATTGAAATCGACAGTATCTAACTTCTCGGCAACCTCGGCTTGTTTATTAGGATAAAGGTGCGAGTAAATCTGCAGCGTCGTCGTGATCTTTTCATGCCCCAGGCGGTCGGCGATGACCAACGGGGAAAAGCCCATTTCGATGAGCAGCGACGCATGAGAGTGACGCAGATCGTGCAGCCGGATGACTTTGACGCCCGTTTCCCTGGCCGTCGCTTTTAATTTCCGGGTGAGGCTGCTCTTGTTGAGATTGAAAAAAATGCGCTGGTCCGGCGAATAGAGGCGGTTTATGTGAGTTTGCAGGACTTTGCACAGAAAGAGGGGGATGCTGATGGTACGGTTGCTTTTAGACGTTTTCGGCGTCTGGATTATCTTGGCCCCTGTGACTTGGACGTAATTCTTGTTGATCCGCAGCGTATGGGCTTGGAAATCGCAGTCTGCCGGTGTGAGGGCCAGCAGTTCGCCCAGGCGCAGTCCCGTAAAAAAAAGCGTCGTAAAAGCGACGCGGAAGCTGACATCCTCTTCATCGGTCAAGCCACTCAGGAAGGTCTTGAACTCGTCAAGCGTCCAGAAGGAAAGGTGCGGTGAACGGCTGCTGCCGATGGTTCCCGCCTTGCGTACAGGGTTTTCCGGCAAGTTGTAGTATTTGACGGCGTAGTTGAAAAGGGCCGACAATTTCGTGTTAATCGAGCGTTGATAAGTCGGCGCCAGGTTGCTGTGCTGCATTAGTTCTGTCTGCCATTTGCGGATCATAAGCGGTGTAATCTGGTTGATGGGCATATCCGAAAAAACGGGCAGGAGCCAGTTCTGGATGATGTTTTTACTGGTATACTGCGTCGTCGGCTTCAGGCGCCCTTCGTTGTCGCTGAGATAATGCTGGCAGAGATGCTCGAAGGTAATCAAACTGCCCTGAGTCAGCTCGTTGAGGAAATCCCTTTCGTACTTTTTGGCTTCCTGGGAACGGGAAAAGCCGCGTTTTAGTTTTTGGTGACGTTGGCCGCGCCAGTCCTTGTAATAAAATTTCGCATAGTATTTTTTTGTCTTTTCATCTCGATAGACAGGCATGGTTCTTTCCTTTCTGCTATTGCCCGGTGTCGCTGCGGTCCCTGACGTAGAGCTGATGATTATCAGCATCATACCAGAAAGACGTGTCGCCGCGCAAGAGCTCATTGATGGTATAGACACCGTCGCGGGCCTGACGGGCGGATTTGACGGCCGTGTAGGTGAGAAAGAAGTTCAGGAGCAGAAACGCCAGTAGTGCAAAGAGCAGGGGCTTGATCAGGCCATGCTGTTCTTCCAGTTTATCGCTGATTTCCTGACCGAAAGAGAAGACATTGTCGTCAGTTCGGTGGATGTCTGCCTGCAGTTCTTCTAAAGTATGGGTCTGGCCGGCGTCGCTTTCCTTCTGGAATTTCTGCAGCGCTTCCTTTAGTTCAGCGACATGATTTTCCAGTGCGGCGTTTTGCGTTTTCAGCTCGGTATTCTGGGCTTCCAGCGCGCTGAACCGGTCGAGAATTTCTTTCTGCAGTGTCACTTGTCCCGGCGTCAGGCCGTTTCTATTTGTCAGTGCCATTTGCTGATTCCTCCTTTACAGGCTCCAGCCGCGATGCATTTCTTCTTCGACTCGTTCGAGCTTATCCTTCTTGCGGTGACGTTCTTCGTAGTCGTCCTGGCTGCGGGCGTGATAGGCAGCTTCTTTTTCCGCCGCGAAGGCCTTCATCAGGCTGGGCTTGTCGTAGGCCGGGCCTAGTTTTTGGCCGCGGACCTTCTTGCCGTTGGTGGGATGGGTATAGGTCATGCCCCGGCCGTGGTCGCGCGTGACGGTGACGCCCCATTCATTTTCCAGTACCGCCTTGAAATCATCGTAACTTTTCGCTTCCTGCCGGACGCAATCGATAGCCTCCCGCAGTTCCTCTTTCCAGACGTTCTGGCCGCGGGCTGCTGACCAGTATTCGCCGTTCGTAATGCCTTCGCTGCGCTGCGGGATTGGCTGCAGGTCCCGGCTTTGGCAGAGCTCGTTGACACGGCTCTTTATTTGCTTCAGATCCTGCCGGGATGTATGCAGCTTTTTGCCGGTTTCCAGATTGACGGCGTTGACGACAATGTGGTCATGCAGATGATCCGTATCGGTGTGGGTGACGACGGCGAACTGGTAGCCCTGTTTGCCGAAGAATTCCTCGGCCAATTCGACGCCCATTTGATGGACTTCACGCGGCGAAAGCTGCTGCGTTTCTTCCGAGCTGAACGAGAGGATGTAGTGGTAATAGCGGCGGCCCGTCGTTTTACCGTAGAGCTGCTGCACCTGGTCGAACTGTTTGCCGAAATTACGGGCCCTCACCTGGGAGCCGCTGATAAAACTGTTGCGGAGCTTTTTCTCCTGCAGCAGATACTGCTGGATAGCCTGCGGATTGCGGCGGCTCGGCAGGGCTTTAAGGATGGCCATGGATGCCACCTCCTTTGCAGAGTTTCAGCTTCTTTAACTCTAGTTTTTTCAGCTGGATGGAAGCATCGAGTTGCTTCAGCAGCTCCCGGCTTTTGTTTTCGTTCTGGCAGAGTTTCAAGAATTCCTTGTGATATTGCCGCAGCTCTCGGAAATAGGCCTTGCGGGCCGCTAAGATTTCATCGCAGAAGGCGTCGAGTTTCTTGATTTGCTGGCGCACTTCTTTGGCTTCGGCGGCGAAGTTCTGGCCGCGATTGAGGGCACGGGCGATTTGGTTCAGATTGATGCCGATGCGGTTGAGTTCTTTCACGAGATTCTTGTCCTCATCGTCGAGGGCTTTTTCATCGGCCAGCGTATGGCGGAGGATGTAATCCGTCAGGGTCAGATTCTCTTCGCGGGCGTGGATGAGGAGCTGCTGTTTTTGCATATTGGTGACGCGAAAAAAAATGCGGTCTTCTTTCATTTGTGGATCCTTTCCGGGGGATTCCCAAGGGGGCAGCGCCCTTTTGGGCAAGACAGCCTGTTGCTTCGCGTGCGAACAACAGGCGTATCTTGCAACCCACCTAAAACCATACCCTGTCCTTCAATGAGTAGTGCCACCAGTTGCCGGAAGCATAACGCACACACCAGCAGCCATCTGCACGGAAAAGAGCTACCGGAGGACCGTCTGTCCAGTCACCGGATAAGGTGATATGCTGAGTCACCATTTTCATCAGGTCGAGTGCTTCTTTTTGCGAAATCATTTGGCAGCACCTCCAGTCCGATATTTTTTCCAGCAGTCACAATGAATGACGACATCATAGTTGTAATTATCATCGTCATCAGCTTTTAAAACATAGGTGCCTGTGCCATGACAGCGAGAACAATTTGGATCATAGATTTTTGTTGATTGTCCTTCGGGGATAAGCGATTCTTGCAAGTTAGGATTTTCCAGTAGTGATATGAGATAGCCATTCAAGCTTTTAGTATGATGTCGAAGGGCATACTCTCTTACTTGCTCTAAGTAGTCGTCGCTCCATGCTTGAATATGAGGCGTTTGTGCTAGTTCCTTCGCTTTTTTTGCAATGATATGCCAACCCATAAACGTATCGATTCTGTCTCTGACCTTGTTCTTGTTTGTTTGTTGTTTGTTTTTATTATTAACAACAACATTATTGTATTGGGGACAATGTCCCACTGAATTCTTAGATGAAAATGGAAAGTGGCTATTTTCAGCGATTTGTGACGGTGAATGAGAATTGGAAAGCCCAGAATCAGGAGACAATGTCCCACCTGGACTGGCTGCAATAGGGGACAATGTCTCCGCATCGGGGGACAATGTCTCACTCGAAATGGCTGTGATAGGGGACAATGTCTCCGCATCGGGGGACAATGTCACTATATCAGGGGACAATGTCCCCGTAAGAATTTTGACTTTTTTATGCTTCAGACGCTGTTTCCTTTTACGTCGGGCAGCGCCAGTTTCATGTTTGATTAAAAGTGGTGCTTGTAAAAATTCATATTGGTTGCCGCATACTTTGATATAGCCTGCACTAATGAAATATTTTAAAACTTGGTTTACTTCTTCTGGAGTAATCTTATACGGAGTAGTTTCATTCAGATGCGCGGCAATCTGTTCTGCCATAGTTGGGAAGATGCCTTCATATATGAGGGTGCCGCCCTTTTCTCCAGCGGCCAACAGTATTACCTGGTAATCGCACATGGTACATTTTCCGCCAGAGAATTCCATTAGGTCCTTGAGGGGCTTATCGTTTATAAAATCAAAACTAAAGCGTAAATAATCGAATTTTTTTGTATCGTTACGTGCCATTTTTTTCACCTCACAATGACAGGAACCTCTGAAATATGGTAGAATATAAAGTAGTATACTTCCTGGGATGGGGAGATACTATTTGTTGGGTCGGATGGGGGCAACATCCGGCCCGATTTTTTTAATATGAACAAAGGAATCATTCCTTTCTTTTTGTATGAAATCAGACAGAGATTTTCTTTTCAAAATAATGACGATTGACGCGGCCGCGGATGACCAATTTTCCCATGGCTGCTAATTCGTTATTCATTTGCCGGATAATGCGATATGCACAGGATTCTTTGACTTGCAGAATTTTTGCAACGTCTTCGGCAGTGAGCATGAGCTTTTCGTCGTTTTCCATAAAATTATCTCCTTTCTGATTTGAAATTACTTGCGTTACAAATAACAGCTTATGTTACAGAAAAATGACAAAAATAAGAGCTATAAAACATTTTTAGAGATAAAATCGTCAAAATATCGCTCACTATACGTATATTTTTTGCGATACAAAACATAAGTTTAAATAAATGATAGCACTTGCAAATAAACGTGTCAATAAATAAATTAATAACTAAATTTATTAATAGAAAATCAATAGGGGAAAAGGAACAAAATATAAATGAGAAAGTATACAGATATTTTTCCAATCAGATTAAAAGCTTTAATACAAGCATATGGATTTTCTCTCGCTGAAACTGCATCCATATTGAATCTCAGTTCAAGATCAATAGTCTTTGAATGGGAAAATAAAAAGAAATTTCCTTCCGGTGAAAATTTAAATATGATATCAACGGTTTTTGGGGTGTCATTGGATTGGCTTTTAGGACATTCTGATATATCCTATTCAGAGGAATCTATTAAGTGGACTGAAGAAGCTATTGATGAATATCTCCATGCTCTTGCTGCAGCATTTCCTAATAGTTTGCAAGTTTCCTTTTGGGATTTTTATTTGCATGAGCATTATCCTGAATATGCTTTTGAAGAACGGCGAAGTTTATATTACTCTTTGCCGGTACGGGCTAATATTGCTGTTTTGATACGTGAAGTAAGACTGCCCTCATTATATTGGAGTATGTATTATGCCCAAAACGGCTTTAAAAAGAAAGGTGTTATTGCTAAAGTAAAAGAGTTTTTCCATATGTCAGAAGAAGAGGCTGAAGAGTTTAGACCGCCAAGCCGGAAGGAACTGGAACGCGGAGATAATTTGGTTGATTTATTGACGCTAAATACCATCAATGGGAAAAGCGTAGCAAATAAAATGCCGATTTACGATGTGGAAGCTGCTTACCGGCAGCTGCAGCAAGAAATACCTGGCACCGATGAATAAAACGACCGTGTGTCGTTCGTCATAAATACCAGCTGTCATCCAAAATTCACGCGGGCGTCTGATTAGGGAGGCTGCTGAAAAACCCCCAGTCTCATGCTTTAACATACAAAATATAGAAGGCTATTACTGTGTTTATGTCTATATATAGTATGTCAAGACTCCATATGGGGACTTTTTCAGTGGCCTCTGATTAGGGACGCCCCTACGGACGGGCTGCGCCACGTGAATTGTTAAAATCGCATATGGGCGATAGAAAAATAACCCACGGCCGGAGGCCTGTGCGTAGGGGACGCCGCTTGGGCGTCCCGCGTGAATCCTGTGTATGGCCCGTTACCTGTCAAATGGTCCGCCGACGAAATCACATACAGGCGATATCAAATAATCCACGGTCGGTGTAGGGGACGCCATAATCGGCGTCCCGCAGCGAATCCTGTGTACAGCCCGATTTTTGTAATGCACTAAAACTAACTATCAACGCATAACTGCGTGAGAATGGAGAGATAACGGAATGCCTGAACGTCAGATGATTGATGCCATGTGGGATGATTCCCCTGTGGATGTATCGAAAGAAACGAGTATGATTTGGTCCATTGCCAATAAGCTGCGCGGCACCTATCAGAGCGATAAATACAAGGAAGTCATTATCTCCATGACCATCATCCGCCTCTTTGAATGTGTGCTGGCAGCGGCGAAAGGTAAAGTCGTAGGGATATATGAACAGCACATCCGAATTACCCGGCCAAAACCTTGTGCAGTGTTGCGAGCTTCTAGTTCTACAAGGACAAGAAGTATCTGTCTGTTGTGGTAAAGTAGCGTGGGCTTTCCTTGTCTGCGTTCTTGAGGGAGTATATTAAGAATCATGAATGGTGAGGTTATAGCAAATGGCGAACATTAACGAAACAATCTGTGAAGTTGAAAAGTTGAATCCGGAGCTTGCCAGGCAGCTAAGGAAGTATGTAAAGGACCATGCCTATGGGCTTGTATTTGAACATAATCTTCCTGAAGCGATAAGGCTCTATAAGAAAACGCCAACCGTCGGGGATACTGTGAATATCCTTCCTGAACGGGGTCACGAGGATACGGATGAAAATAAAGTTCCGTGGATAGTGAAAGCAATCCAAGATGAAAAAGCAATCATTGAGCATGATGGTGAGATAAAAGAGGTATCGGTTTGTGATATCTGTACTTTGGTAAGTTATCATGATGTGATTTATCCGGGGCTTAAAGAGATTGATCGTATCGAGCGAGGTAATCCGGATGATCCTTACCATATGGTTATCAATGCAGAGAATTATCATGCTTTGGAAGCATTGGCCTATGCGTATTCTGGTAAAGTTGACTGTATTTACATTGATCCACCATACAACTCCGGTGCTAAGGACTGGAAATATAACAACGATTATGTTGGTCAGGATGACCAGTATCGTCATAGTAAGTGGCTTGCCTTTATGGAAAGACGCCTAAAACTTGCAAAACAGCTATTGAATCCTGATGATTCTGTTCTTATCGTAACAATCGATGAAAAAGAATATGCAAGACTAGGAATACTGCTAGAACAGATCTTTCCTGATGCTCAGATACAAATGACAAGTATAACTATTAATCCGTCAGGTGCTGTCAGAAAAAATTTATTCGCAAGGGCCGATGAATATGCTTATTTTATTCTTCTTGGTGATGCTCATGTTATACAACCAGAAGGTATTGGAGATGAAAAGGAAGTTAGGTGGTGGTATCTGAGAAGGCTCGAATATGCCTCAAGGAGAGGAACTGTTAAGGGAGGTACTGCGCAGTTTTATCCAATTTACATAAATAATACAACTTATCGTATTGAAAAGATAGGGAATCCAATCACACCTGACGTCGATAGATTTAGCGTACCAGCTATCGAGGGGTGTACAACTGTTTTTCCTGTTCGAGATGATGGCACTGAAATGAATTGGGGTGTGACAGGTGAAACATTGCAACATTTATTGGATGAACATGTAATTCAAGTGACCAAGAATAGTAAATCCTTGTATCAGCCATTTACCATTAAATATCTAAGTGCAAATTACAAGAAGAAAATAAAAAGCGGAAGATGGGCTGTCAGAGGATATAGGGCGGATGGATCAAAAATAGTTGTTGAAACTGGCGGAAAAATTAATAGGACGACAACAGTTTGGTCGAGTAAGCTTTATGATGCCAAGACTTATGGTACTGTGATACTCAAGAACATTGTCGGAAATGATAAATTTTCGTTTCCAAAATCCCTGTATGCCGTACATGATAGCTTGATGTATTTTGTAAAGAAAAAAACTGGCGCATTAATTGTTGACTTTTTTGCTGGCTCTGGAACTACACTCCAAGCAGTGAATCTTTTGAATGCAGAAGATGGTGGCCATCGAAGATGTATTTGCGTTACAAACAACGAAGTACCGGCGGACCGTAATGCTGGAGAGCATAATGCGAAAGACATGACTTCAGAAGGCCTTCGTCCAGGTGATTCAGAATGGGAAAAGTATGGTATTGCGAATTACGTTACTTGGCCACGTACAAAATGCAGCATTGAAGGTATAGACGTGAATGGCAGTCCTCTGAAAGGCGATTACGGACAACCATCAAAGGATATTGATCTTGGTTATTCACTTCCGATGTCCGCTGGATTCAAGGCAAATGCTATCTTTTGTGAGTTAACCTACGAGTCTGCTTGGCCGATACGCCTTGACCGTGCATTCAATGCTATAGCACCTATTCTTTGGATGCAGGCCGGCTGCAGGGGGCCGATCATTCGACGGATTGGCAAGAGCTATCTTACAACGGATTATTACGGCGTACTTTTTGATTATGGTCAGGCAAGTAAGTTTTGCCAGAAGGTAAAGTCGACACCGACGATTAAGACAGTATTTGTGGTCACGGATGACCAGAGACGGTATTCCAACATGTGCAAGCGTCTTCCTGGCATCAATGTTCATAGATTATATGAGACATACCTTAGAACATTTGAAATTTGTGGGGAAGGAGGGCTTGACTGATGAAATACAGATTATTTGATTTTCAACAGGATGCAGTCAGCCAGTTGCTGAAGAAAATGGATTCGATGCAAAACAGCTATCAGAACGATGGCTCTTTGTCTGCTGTGTCACTTACAGCACCAACAGGTGCAGGAAAGACAGTTATATCTGCGGCCGTAGCCGAGGGCTTATTTTATGGAAATGACTCATATCCGGGAGACGCAGATGCTGCCATCCTTTGGCTTTCAGACAGTCCTGCATTGAACAAGCAGACTAAGAATAAATTTATCAATGCTTGTGATCTCCTGAATGAGTCCGTTCTGGAGGAGATAGGTCCGACTTTTGCTAAGAATCATAGAAAGCTGATGCCGGGGCATGTCTACTTTTTGAATAGACAGCTTCTTGGAAAAGGGAAGACTCTCTCTAATGAAGTTGAAGGGACAAGATCCTTCTATGATGTTCTGAATGACACCATCGAGGACACGGATATTCATTTATATCTGTTTATCGATGAAGCACATCGAGGACTTGGAAAATCCGGCCGTGACAAGGGAACGTCAGATTCTGCCAATAAGACTATCTATGGCATCATCATTGATGGACAGGAGAATATTAATCTTCCAATGCCTTGTGTAGTAGGTGTTTCGGCTACACCGGAGCGGTTCAATAATGCCATGAATGGCAGGAAGAATCGCGATATGAAAGCTGGAGTAAATGTCCCTGTCTCAGCTGTCCGGGCATCTGGTTTGATTAAAGATACGATTGAATTGCGGACACCGAAGATGGCTGCAAATACCAAGCATCAGGATCTTACCCAGGCTTGCCGCAAACTGGCTGAATCCTCACGCCTTTGGAAGAAGTATTGCACTGACAAGAAGGTATTCCCCGTTATCACCCCTCTTATGGTAATTCAGGTGGAAGACAAAGTATCAAAGGAAACACTGGAAGAACTTTGCTTACAAATCCATAAAATTCTGCCTTGGCTTGATATTTCATCCTGTTTTGCAAACGTATTTGGAGCGCATGAGGATATTACAACTGCGGCAGGGAAAATCCCTTATGTTTCACCTGAAAATGTAGAGGAGAAAACAGAAATCAGGGTGCTCTTTGCCAAGGATGCTGTGTCTACCGGTTGGGATTGTCCACGTGCTGAAGTGATTTATTCCAGAAGAAAAAGAAATGACCCTACGTACATTGCTCAGCTAATCGGTCGTATGATCAGGACTCCCCTTGCAAGGAGAGTTGATGCCGTAGAAGAGCTAAATACGGTTGCCTGCTATCTTCCTGAGTATGATGCCACTACAGTAAATCTGGTAGTTGATAAATTAAAGCAGGATAATATTGTCTCCGATGAGGGAACCCATATTCTGACTAACGCAGCTGATGTTCATTTTTATGGAGATACTAGGAAAAAGGTGGAACAGAAAATTTCTAAAGTGCATTCAGCAAGTGCGGGCGCTTTACATGATGTTCCCAACACTGAAACATCTTCACCCGCGCTTACAGATGACGTTAGTCCTTATGCAGCTGGTACAACAAGGGTAAATGCTAATGAATCTGTAGAAGACATCAGTAATGTGGCAAATAGTGGCAGCACAAATACTGCCGCGGATGAATTTCCGGTAGCAGACGATGAGTTCTCTGTATCAATGGATGATCTTCCGGACTCAGAGAAAGAGTTGCAGGATATTCTGGACAGAGTGCCGAATGCTTTAGTTGACGATATCCGTACAAGCTTTGAGGGTATCATTACTCGTCAGGTCCGCCATGATAAACCGGATCCTTTCCTGGACCTTTGGGATTGTGTTGATGTGATTTCTGCTGACATTGATCCCGATGCGAATCTCGATGCAAAGATTCAAAGCAGCTTCTTTAACGAGTTGGAGGGTGATATCCTTCACCATCCGGCTGAATTCAAGCGTGCGGTGAATGATATTAAGAATACAACTGTTTCTGTGAAGCGAGTAGATCCTCTCACCGGTGACGAATTTGAAGATCATGAAGAGCTGGTCGAAAACGATGCTGATCGACTGGTGTCTTATTACAAGCGTGCTGTATCGGTATTTGGTGGGGCGTCAGATCTTGTTAAGTATTGCCTGAACAGGAGAATGGAAGAAAACCATGATTCTGATACTCAGGCTATAGTGAGAGTATGTGCGGCGGCTTACTGTATGGAAATTGTTCAGGAGCTGGAAACATGGGCTGCTGATTATACAGAGAAACTTCTGGATGAATATGGGCCGAGACGCTTTGCGGTATCTGAAGAAAATCTTCCAAAGTGGAACCGCATTGATGGAAACACAAAGCCTTATATTGAAAGAAATCTTAATATTCAGGCGAGTGTTACTAGGCAGAATATGGATTATGACAGATATCCTAAACATATCATTTGTGATGATAATGGCTGGGCCTATATTAATCTCTTCCCCATTGAAAAGAGAGTTGTTGAAACAGAGCTTGCCAAGTCACTTACCGTTGCCTGGTATAGGAACCAACCAAGAAATTTGCATGCATCCCTGTGCATCCCCTATGAAATGAATGGGGAACTGGAGCCAATGTACCCGGATTTCATATTCTTTGAAAAGCTGCCAAATGGAACTATTGCGAGGTCGATTGTAGATCCTCATGGTGACTGGCTTGGCGATAGTATTGCTAAACTAAAAGGGTATGTCTCGTATCTGAAGGACCATCCTGATATGTTTGCATCTGTTCAGGTGGTGACCGGAGAGACCGACGGCGAACTTCGCTATCTTGACCTTAAGCGAAAAGATGTGCAGGATGCAATCGAGTCGTTTATTGGTTCGTCTGCCAAATCATTGTTCAATGGGGCACTTAGCAGAGTGTATGCTCCGGCCAAATGATGAAGCCAAAACTCGTTGCTTTATTTACGTAAATTATAAGTTGAATTTGAACGAACCAAATCAAGAAATACTGTTAATAGCATAAGCTTCATCGAGAAATACATCGAATAATTCAGCCGGCGCATGATAGTCTGAAACACGGTGTGGCGTTGACCGACTACTCTCTATTGATTCTGTAGGTCGGCATGATATGGAACAAATTGAAAAGTTAAGTTCCATAAAAAAATTAAAGCGGAATAAATGAAAAATATTGTTTTTGCTGCTGCTCATGCAGAAATTGTCCCTGATTTCATGGTCTTCGACAAAAAAGCCCTGCCCCAGGAAGGCGCGTATACGCTGGCTGACATGCTCGGCGTCCTGCAGTCGTTATGAGCGGGAAATTAATCGGTGTATAGAAAAAGCCATTGACCTATGCTATCTTTTCTTCATAAGTCGATGGCTTTTGGTTTAATTTTCGAAAAGCAGTTGGTTTATCAATTCATAGAATGATTTGTCGTGCCACTGTTTTATCGGCTTATGCAAAAGCCTCAGAAAATTCGAATCCTTGGCAAGAGGCTTCCAATCCTCTGTCAGGATGGCATACTCATGGTCGATGCAGTCAAGATAATATAACTTTGTCTTATACCAGAAAGTCATATCAACCGTCATCGGTGGATTGTCGTTCCGTTTAGGATATTTCAGGAGGTTAAATAGATGAAGCAAATTGACGTAAGATTTTCTTCCTCGGATATGGCAAGCTTGAAAGAACTGATTGGGCAGAAAATGCTCAAGTATAAGTGCGACCCGTTTGAATTTTCCACATCCGTATATGGCATCGTTGGCATTGCTTTTGAGAATGCGTCCTTTGCATTCACAAACGTCACAGCGGTTATGGACTATTTTGGAGATCAGGAGGATGTGGCTTTGTTCAAAATGAAGCGCGTCCCTTTCAGCAGTATACATTCCATGATACCAGATCAGACGATGGTGGAAACGCCAGTTGAAAGCGTCATTTCCGACATCTTGCTTGTAAACGAACAACAACAGCTCTTTGAAAAAGGCATCAAGACTTATGAAGTGTTCCTTACCAGAGGCATCATTTTCCAATTCAAAGATGGGCACGAGCTTTCCCTTGAGAAGAACATCTGGTTTTCCGAAGATATCACGGTAGAAAAAGGCTATGACCTTATCCGGCGTTATACCCCAACGACAGAATTTGAAGAAGGTTGGAGCGCAGATTATCGTGGGAAGTGTTCGCGAGAGATTGTTTCCCTTTCAGAGTAATTTTTGCGAGCATATCATCTACGCCAATAGCGATTACAGAGGTAATCTGCAATCTTTATAGATTTTATATTTGTTTAGCAAAAAGGGGCTGTCGCACGTAATTGTGCGATGGCAATACTTATGAAGCACTGGAAACGATGACCTATACGCATTGCGGCAATTGTTTGAAAAAATATGCCCAGGGTGAAAAATTTATCGTAGAAGTAGAGGCACACGATTGCATCACCCCAGAGGATAAACTTGATCGGACTTGGTGGGACAATGTAACGGATAAAACAGAATACATCGGTGCATCACTTTGCATGGATTGTTTTCAAAAAATCTTTAAAGATGCTTTGCCAGAAGCAACAAAGGAACGAATCATGAAAGAAGCTTCCAGAACCAGTGAAGACAATCCGGGTACTAGTTATCTTTGGTAAAAAATGATATGAATGTCTATGTGACAAGCCCCCTGCACTAGTGGTACGGGGGCCTTGCTTTATTGTAGGAAATTTTATAATCTGCTACAATGAGTCTGAGAGGAGGCGGCAATAGGGATGGAAAAAGATTCATTGCTTCAAGGGGAGTCTAAAAACGTAGAATATAAGGAAATGGTTCCGGAAGACAGCCAGAAATATATGAAATCTGTTGTTGCCTTTGCTAATGGAGATGGCGGGCGGATTGTATTTGGTATTGAAGACGGAACGATGCAGGTTGTTGGTATTCCCCAGAGCGACCTTTTTCGACTGATGGATGCTATTACTAATGCGGTTACGGATAGCTGTGCGCCGATGATTATTCCGGATCTTTTTGTTCAGGAAGTAAAGGGGAAATCGCTTATCATTTTGGAGATTGCGCCAGGAATGCAGCGCCCGTATTATATCAAAAAGAAGGGGCTTGTGAAAGGAACCTATATCCGGACGGCTGGAACAACGCGTCCTGCGGATCAGGCGATGCTGCAGGAATTACTTTTAGAAGGGAAAAATAAATTTTTCGACCAACAACCGATTCCAAATCTGAAAGTGAAGCAGTCTGATGTGGCAGCATTATGCCATTCGATGAGAGAAACGGCTAAAAAAAATGCAGCATCAGATTTCCAGCGTCAAGAAATCAAAGAGTTGACAGTCAATCAGCTTATTTCGTGGGGCGTTTTGCTTGAACATAAAGGCCAGCTTATACCAACCTATGCATATGCGATGCTGACACATCAGGCTGGGTATCCTCCAGTTGTTCAATGTGCTGTGTTTAAAACGGAAGATAGAGCCGTTTTTATCGATAAACGGGAAATTGATGCACCGATTCAGGAACAAGTGGAAAAAGCATATCAGTACGTGCTTGAAAAAATCAACATGGGTGCTAGATTTCAGGGAGTCTATCGACAGGATATTTATGAACTGCCTCCGGACAGTATCCGTGAATTAATTGCCAATGCACTTGTACATCGTAATTATTTGGAGCCGGGATCCATTCAGATTGCTCTTTTTTCAGATCGACTGGAAGTTACTTCTCCGGGCGGCCTGATGCGCGGCGTAACGCCTGAAAAAATGAAAGAAGGATTTTCAAAGATTCGCAACCGGGCCTTGGCCAATGCTTTTGCTTACATGAATCTGATTGAAAAGTGGGGCAGTGGCTTTCCGCGTATTTTGCGGGATTGCCGTGATTATGGGCTGAGGGAACCGGAAATTCTTGATTTTGATGGCGATTTGCGGGTAAACTTGTATCGAAAAACTGACCAAACCACTGACCAAACACCAAAAACTGACCAAACTACTGACCAAACCGCTAACCAAACTAAAAACACTGACCAAACTGGGACGAATCTGTCTGTGAAATTAAATGATAAGGAAGAAGCTATTTTAGCATATATCCAAAAGAAACCAGACAGCACGCAATCGGAAATTGCGATGGCCACGTCGCTGTCCCTTGGTACTATAAAATATCATACGAAGAAGTTGCAGGAAAAAGGCTGCCTAAAACGCATGGGAACGCACCGTAAAGGATACTGGTCAGTGATACTCAAATGATACTATTTTTTTTAAAAACTGCGAAAATGAGGCTGATTTTGAAAAAATGATTCTTTAAAAACGGCTTAGTGAAGCCATTCTCATTTTTGGGAAAGGCCGAGGGAGTAGAACTCAAATAATTTCCTTTGTGAAATTAGCAGACCTGTGTACGATTCCGTACACAGGTCTTTTTTTTATGCCAAAAACGGACTAAACAATTCACCTAAGTACTAAAAACTTAAATGGGCTTATGCTATAATTAGTTTATAATTTGTAAACGATAATTATAGTATTTGTAATGACGATAGAGGACGTGATTTGTTATGGGAATAGGGGAGATGCGAGCAGAGCTACATCGCTATTATGACCGGTTGACGTCAGGTATCTGCCTGATCGGGATGGAACCGGGAGAGCCTATTTTATTTGTCAATAAAGGGATGCTGAAGATTTACCATTGTACTGATGAAGCGGATTTTTACCGCTTTACCGGGAAGCGGCTGCAGGGCATGGTCGATGCCGAGGACTATTATCCTATCGCCCATATGGCCGGCTCGGACCAGACTGGTTTTGTGACTTTCCGCTTCCGCACGCGGGATGACCACTTTCGCCGGGCCGAAGGTTCGGCCAGTGTTATTTCCTTCGAGGATGGGACGAAGGCCTGGCTGCTGCAGATCATCAGCAGTGAACTAAAAGGCAGCAGCGCCCAGAACGATCCACTGACGGGGCTGCTCGGTATGCGCCTGTTCTTTAGGAAAGCCTTGATGGTGGCTCGGCAGGAAAGTCCTAAAGGCCGTCTGTCATTATATTGCCCGACTTATTTCAACCTTACGAACTTCCGCCTTTATAATTCACTCCATGGCTTGGCTGCTGGCGACCATTGCCTCAAATACATCGCCTCTGTGCTGCAGCAGTCTTTTCCGGATGCCTTGATTTCGCATCTCTCTGCCGACGGGTTCGCGGTATTGGCGATGAAGAAAGATTTATTCCAGACTATAGAAGTCGTTTGCAGCCGCGTCAATGCCTATATCAATAATTCCAACATCGTCTTGAAGGCTGGCGTCTGCCTGTTGGAAAAAGACGACATTTATATCGTGCGCCATACTTTTGATATGGCTAAAATCGCCTGTGATACAATCAAAACCGATGCTACGCGCTGTTGGGCCGTCTATACGCGGGATATGGGCGAAGCCTTGGAAAAGCGGGCTTTCGTCCTGGAAAATTTCAATGCCGCTTTGGAAAAGGGGCATATCAAGGTCTATTATCAGCCCGTCGTCCGGACCATGACTGGGAAAATCTGCGGTGTTGAAGCCCTAGCCCGTTGGGAAGATCCTGTCTACGGCCGGCTCACGCCGAATGTCTTCATTCCCGTCCTGGAACAGGCTCGGCTCATTCATAAATTGGATTGCTATGTTCTCAATCAGGTAGCCAAACAGCTTCATTACCGGCTGGCCAATAAACAGCCTGTCCTGCCGGTGTCGATCAATTTATCGCGCCATGATTTCAACCTTATGGACCCTTTTAGGATGGTTGAAAATGTCATATCCCGCTATGACCTGCAGCGGGACTATATCCGCATCGAAGTGACGGAAACGGCGCTGGTCAAAGAGAAGCATAACTTGATTCAGACCTTGCGGCAGTTTCAGCGGTCTGGCTATCAGGTCTGGCTCGATGACTTCGGCAGTGCCTATTCGTCGCTCAACGTCCTGCATAACTATCATTTCGATGAACTCAAGATCGACATGGCCTTTTTGCGCAATTTCAATGAAAAGAGCCGCCGCATCCTCAAGGCTATCGTCCTCATGGCCAAGGAACTGGGTGTCCATACCCTGGCTGAAGGAGCAGAAACGAAGGCCCAAGTCGACTTTTTGAAGGCCATTGGTTGTGAAAAGATACAGGGCTATTATTGGGGACAGCCCATGTCTTATGAAGACATACAGATCTTTTGTGAGAACTATGAGTACGGCCAGGAAACGCGGCGGGAAGAATCGGTCTATGATAAGGCTGGCCTCATCAATGTCGTGACCGATGTCCCTGTGGCTATCTTTCACTATGATGGGAAACAGGTCGTCGTGCTGTCAGCCAATCAGGCTTTCCGCCAGATTATTCGCCAAGCTTTGCCAGCCTATAATGGGAAAGACCTGCCCTTGCGGATTGAGAACCTTTCTTTCCGCCAGCGGTTGCAGCCTTGCTTGGATGAACTCATTGCATCCGGTCAGGAACAGGTCGTGACCTATATCGAGGAAGATCACTATTTGCAGCTTCATCTGGGGCTAATCGGCGGGACCCAGGGCCGTTATCTGTGCCGAGCCTGGATTTATAACATTGCTGATGCCAGAGAAGATAAGGAAGCCCATCGTATTGATTATTTACTGCGCAACATCCTCCAATTCTATAAGGGATTATATTATCTGAACCCCCAGGACGATACCTTTGAAGTCATCAAGACGGTAATGCCCAACTGGGCTAAAGGGCAGGCACAGAAGGGAATCCTACGCCTGCTGACCGATTATACGACCCGCTTCGTCCATGATGACGACAGGAAACGGTTTTTAGCATTCCTCGATTTCGACAATGTACGCCGCCAGGCCGGCAAGTCGCAGACGAATAGCACGGGCAGTGTCTTCCGCATCAAGCAAGCTGACGGCAGCTATCGCTGGACCGTCTATTTAGCTATGCTCCTGCGCAACGGCGGCCGGCAAGGGGTTCTACTGTGCTGCCGCGATGATATATGGGAAACGGCACGGGACCGCAAGAGCTTACTGCCGATACTGGCTACCTCTTTGGGCCTCCATGAACTGGAACCGGTCCGGCAGCCTTATTTCCGTATCCTGCGGGAACTGTGTCAGGCCATGATTCGTTATTCGGATATCAAATTCTTCTGGAAAGACCGAAAACGGCGTTTTGCTGGCGTTAGTCAGGCTTTCCTCGATTATTACGGCTTAAAAGATGAAAAAAGCCTCATCGGGAAAACCGATGAGGATATTGGCTGGCATATCCAGGGGAAAAAGTATGAAGAGGCCGAATGGGCTGTCCTTGAAAAAGGCGAGGTCACGCACTGTGTTGTCGGAGAATGTCTCGTCCAAGGCCGACCGCATCGAATTGCCGCTACCAAATTTCCTATCTATCGCGGGAGACGTATTATCGGATTGCTGGGGTATTTTGAAGATTTAGAGTATGCCGATGCCCGTCAGGCGCGGCTCCGGCAGAGAAGTTTTGTCGACGACGTGACGGGACTGCTCAATTTCCGGGGACTCTTGCAGGCGGCAGATGAGTACGGCGAGAAATATCGGCGCTATGGTCGGGATTATACGTGTGTACTCCTCGAAGTGCCTGCATATGAAGCGCTTTTTCAGGAGTATGGCGATGAAGTGGGACAGAAGTTGCTGCAGGCCATTACACAGCAGCTGATGGCCTTCCATACTTTAAATGAAACGTTGGCCCATTTGAGCGGTAGCCGTTTTTGTTGCATTATCCCGAAGACCATAGATGACGATTTCCGGAATAAAATGCTGAGTCTCGTCGATGCCATCCATGGCATTACGAATATTGGCGACTACAGCTGTACTCTTTATTTACAATACGCCGTGGCTCAAGGGTCGGAGGGCCAGGATTTCGATGAGGTCATGATGCTTTTGCGGAAACGCTTGAATGAAGTGAATGAACAGCAGTATGGACAAGCTATCTATATCGGCGACCGCCTGGTCTTCGATAAGGAAAAATTTGATAAGCTCGATGAAGAAGTATCCATTATCGCTCCGGATACGTATGAACTGGTCTATGTTAATGAATACATGCAGAAGAGCTATGGCCTTTCCAATACCTATAGCTGGGTCGGTGAAAAGTGCTATAAGATCCTGGCCGGCCTCGATGCGCCTTGTCAGGACTGCATCAATGGCCAGCTGCGCCGCGACTGTTTTTATACGACGACGCGCCGTAATCGCAAGACCGGGCAGAACTTGCTCATGCGGGCGACGCTCATTCCCTGGCAAGGGAAGAATTACCGCTTTTCCATGGCTGTCAATATCGATCCGTATATCAGCCATGATTTGGCTGAAAATAATGTCATTTTCCGCGAAGTCATGGCCAATGAGGTCATTGCTATCGGCATGCGCGAAGCCAATCCGGATGTAGGTTTGCAGAAGATGTTGGAAAAAATAGGTCACAGCTTGCAGGCCGAACGGGTTTTGATTTTTGAAGAACAGGGAAGCCAGGTCAGTGCAACCTATGAATGGCATCAGGAAAACTTGCAGCCCGTCGCTCGTACGGTTCAGCACATTCCCATTAATTCCCTGCGGCCCCTCTATGATACGTTCGATACGAAACAGATGGCTATTATTGAAGATGCACCGGAATTCATACAGACGCATCCTGGTTTCCATCCCTATATCCCTGGCGTCCGCCGTCTCGTATCGGGTCACCTGACCCAGTCAGGCAAGTCCTTGGGCTTTACGGAAGTCATTAATCCGTCGGCGCTGGCCTTTAAATCAGCAGGTCTCCTGTTGTCGACGCTGACCTTGTTCTTGGCCATCATGTTGCGCAACCGCGATATTTTCCGTTCCCTCGAGAGCATCAGCACGACAGACCAGCTGACCGGCGTCGGTAATCGCCGGGGCTTTGCGGAATATCGCCAGACGTTACCTGACGGGATTTCCCTGGCCTTCATCTTCGGCGATCTCAATGGCCTCAAGCAGATCAATGATACTCAAGGCCATGAAGTCGGCGACCAGCTCATCCGCCAAGCTGCTCAAATCATGAAGAACCTGACTGGTGACATCGCCGTATTCCGCATGGGTGGCGACGAATTCATTATCGTCGCTAAGGATGCCGATGAAGCGCAGGCCCAGCGGCTCGTCAACGACCTGCGTGCCCGCTACCGTTCCAGTGGTATCAGCATGTCTTTAGGCTATATCGTGTGCCAGACGCCTATCGCCAACATTGACGACGTATTATCTCAGGTAGACAAGAAAATGTATGCCGATAAAGAACGGATTTACGGCCGGCGTCATCCCTGAGTGCCTTTGAGGCCCAAGGCCAGCAGCGGTCGTGCCAAAGCGGCAGCACAGAGGCTCTTGACGATATCCAAGGGAATAAACGGGACGACGCCGCTCATGATGGCGGCTTCCCACGGCATGCCTGTAACGCCTTTGAGCTGCAGGACACCGCCTAGATAGATGACCGGGATGCCGATGACGACGGCTACCAGGGCGTAGCGCCGGAAACTATAGTCCTTCCCTTTGAACCAGGACATGAGGAAGACCGCAGCGACGTAGGCCCAGATGTAGCCACCTGTCGGGCCGAACATCTTGCCAGGTCCGGCCGTACCGCCTGTGAAGACGGGGACGCCGATGAGGCCGATGCCGATATAGGCCAGCATGGTGATGGCTGCGTCTTTCGGCGGCAGCAGGAAGGCGACCAGGTTGACGATGAGCGTCTGCAAGGCTATCGGCGACTGGGAAAAAGGCAGGGGGATGATTAAATACGCGGAGATACAGTTCATAGCAATCAGTAAGGCGATGCGCGTCAAGCGCATCGTCTTTTCTCTGGAATCGGACATGATAAAAGCGCTCCTTTGCTTACGGATTTCCTACGTATTATAGCAAAAAAGCGCTTGTGAGGTCAACTTTATGTATAGTTATATTGGTTAACAATAGGGACTAGAACAACTTCTTTAAGCAAGGTTCGACCTGGACGCCTTCGCGGGGATCGCTGCCGGACTGATAGGTATAGCTGATGGCGTAGTTCAGGAACTGCGTGGCCTTTTTGACACTGTCGTGCAGGGACTGGCCTTGGAGCAGGGAGCCTGTGAGAACGCTGGTGAACAGGTCGCCCGTGCCGCAGGTGCTAAAGGGGATGCGGTCGACCGTACATTCGTCAAAAGAGGATGTCTGGGCATCATAGCTGACGACGGTGATTGTTTCGCTGCCGGACGGGACGCTGGTGATGATGATTTGATGCGGCCCCATGGCGGCCAGCTGCTGGCAGAGTTCGAGCATGGTTTTCATGGATGGGATATCTTGGTCATAAGGACGGCCCGTCAACAAGGTCGCTTCGGTGTAATTCGGCGTAATGATAGTCGCTTTGGCAATGAGTTTGCGCATTTCCGTGACAATATCCGGCTTGAAGACTGGGTAAAGTTTGCCGTCATCGGCCATGGCCGGGTCGACAATGACGAGCGTATCGTCTTTGGCGAAACGGGAAATGGCATCGAGAACGATGGCTATCTGGCCGGCGTCGGCGAGGAAACCGCTGTAAATAGCATCATAGGAATAGCCCAGTTTCTGCCATTTATCCATAAATTCCGTCATGTGCGGCGTGAAATCAGAGAAGGTAAAGTCGCCATAGGTCAGGTTATTGCTGAAAATAGCTGTCGGGAACGGGCAGACCTGGAAGCCCATGGCCGAAATGACCGGGATGGCAGCTGTCAGGGAGCAGCGGCCGAAGGAACACATATCGTGAATTGCAAGGACGCGTTTTGTAGCCATAGAGAAAACCTCCTAAAAATAAACTGTACCATCATTTTACCCGATAACATGGGCCATGTAAATAAGACAGATTACAGCGATTCTGTCCTGCCAGTTCGATTCTCCCGGGGCCGTAAATATGGTATAATTAAATTTATATTATTTGTTGCAATGAATTTGTTGAGATAGGAGACTGGGGTTATGGCGCAAGAAGCGAATGTATTGATGGGGTTGAGTGTCAAAGCGATGATTTTTCATGAAGGGAAGTTGCTGTTGTTGCAGAAGAACGATGCCGAAGGGCTGCATCATTGGGAATTTCCCGGCGGCGGCCTGCGTTTCACGGAAGACTTTGAAGCCGGCCTTCGCCGGGAAGTACGGGAGGAAACGGGCCTTTCTATCACCTTGGAGGCCCCGGCCGGTATCTGGAGCTATCAGAAGAAAGACGGCCAGTTCCTGAACGGCGTCATCTTCACGGCTATGGCCGATACGGATAAAGTGTCCCTGTCCGAAGAACACCTGGCTTATCGCTGGGTCACGCCGGAAGAACTGCCGTCGTACCGCCTGCACGGGTCGCTGCAGCGTTCGCTGAAACAGATGAAACAGTTCTCGTATGAAAAGAGCCACGCCTTGCTGCGCGGTTTCCTTTCGGCTATATGAGGTGCCCTATGGACAGGAAGAAACAGGAACGGGCGCCTTTTGTCGAAGCCCTGGAAGGGTACTGCCAGCAGCACCTGAAGGCCTATCATACGCCGGGACACAAATTGGGACAGGGCATTTCCGCCTATCAGGCCAGCCTCTTTGGCGACGCCTTGCGGCGGGATTTGGGAGTCATGTATGCCCTGGATGACTTATTCCAGCCGGAAGGAGCCCTGAAGGAAGCCATGGACCTGGCAGCTGACCTCTATGGCGCCGGGCGGACTTTCTTTTCCATCAACGGCACGACGGCCTGTATCGAAGCCATGATCCTGGCTGTCTGCGGCGATGGCGATGAAATCCTCATTCCCCGCGAGGCCCATAAGAGCGTCATCAATGGCCTGGCCTTGAGCGGCGCCGTCCCGGTCTACCTGGAAAGCCGCTTCGATGCGGTCCGGCAAGTGTCGCTGGGACCGGACCTGGACAGCTTGAAGAAAGCCGTTGCAGCCCATCCCCGGGCGAAAGCCGTCGTCTTCACCTATCCGACCTACGATGGCATCGCCGGCAACCTGAAGGCCCTGGCAGCCTATGCTCATGAACAAGGCCTGTATGTCCTCGTCGACGAAGCTCATGGCGCCCATCTGGGCTTCCACGGGGATTTGCCAGCAGAAGCCCTGGCCTGCGGTGCCGACTGCGTCGCCCAGAGCACCCATAAGATGGCCGGTTCCCTGACCCAGACGTCGATGCTGCACTGCCGCAAGGACTTTCCCCTGACGGACCGCGTCGCCGCGTCGATGGCTGTCATCCAGTCGACGAGCCCCCATTACTGGTTCCTGGCTTCCCTGGACAGCGCCCGCCAGCAGCTGGCTCTGGAAGGCCCCAGTCTCATTGGCCGGGCCCTCGAACTGGCCCGGTCGGTGCGGGATGCCATCCGTGCGATTCCCGGACTGACCGTTTTTGGACGGGAAATCATCGACGGAAAAGTCGTCAGCGGCTTCGATGAAACGAAAATCACCATCGACTTTTCCGGCATCGGCCTCGACGGCGTGACGGCTGAACGGGCCTTGCGTCAGCAGGGCCTCGAAGTGGAACTCATCGCCGGCAATCACGTCCTGGCCCTGATTACTCTGGGCGATACGGAAGAAACGGCCCAGGCCCTGGTCGAGGCCTGCCGGACGATTGCCCAAGGCCGCCGTCTCTGCCCGGCCGGACCGGTCCAGGAACAGGCTCTGCCGGAGCCGCAGGTCGTCATGGCGCCGCGCCAGGCCTGGAACTGCCCCGTAGAAGCCGTGCCTTTCACTGAGGCACGCGGCCGCATCGCCGCGGAAAATGTGACCTTTTATCCGCCAGGCATCCCGGTCCTGACTTTAGGCGAAGAAATTACGGCAGTCTGCCAGGATTATATCCGCCAAAAGATGGCCCATGGCTATAAGCCGAACGGCCCGGCCGATGGAACCTTGGCGACGATCCGCGTATTGAAGGAGGAGTTCCATGAAAGGTAAATTATTCATCATCGAAGGCGGCGACGGCAGCGGCAAGGCGACGCAGACCCGGCTGCTGACGGAACACTTGCAGTGCGATGGCTATGACGTGAAATCCGTCAGCTATCCCGACTATGACAGCGATTCCAGCGCCCTGGTCAAGATGTACCTGCGCGGCGATTTCGGCAGCGATGCCGACGCCGTCAATCCCTATGCGGCGTCGGCCTTTTTTGCCGTCGACCGCTTCGCATCGTATCAGATGAAGTGGAAGGCTTTTTATGAACAAGGCGGCATCGTCATTGCCGACCGCTATACGACGAGTAATATGCTCTATCAGATGATCAAGATCGACGACCCGGACCAGCGCCGGGCCTATCTGTCCTGGCTGGAAGACTTTGAGTTCCATAAAATGGGCCTGCCTGCCCCGGATAAGGTCTTCCTGATCGACGTTCCCCTGGCCGTCACGGAACGGCTCATGGCGGACCGGACAGGCAAGACCGGCGGCCAGACCGGCGATATCCACGAAAAGAACGAGGGCTTCCTGGCCAAATGCCATGCCGCCTATGACGAACTGGCTGAACGCTATCACTGGCAGCGCATCGCCTGCACAAAAGACGGGGCCATGCGCACGCCCGAGGCCATCCATCAAGACTTATACCGATTCCTATTTACTTTATAAGGGATTTTTTTTATAATTAATTGTTAAGGTATTTTATTGGCGTAAGGGGGACGACTCATGGACAGGACGCTGTTTGATCCGATTATCGGCCACGGCCGTTTGAAAGAACAGTTCGCCCGCCTCATCGACGAAGACCGCGTCCCGCACGCCATGATTTTCGCCGGTCCCGCCGGTGTCGGCAAGACGATGATGGCCATAGCCGTTGCGTCGGCCCTGGTCGGCCGCCGGGTCTTTCCCGACCTGGCCAGCCGTGAAGGCGAAGCCGTTGCCGGTGATAAGGACGATGCCTTCTATCTGGCTCCCCTGGGGGCCATGCTGAAAGTAGACCAGTTCCGCCAGCTCCAGGGTGAACTGGCCTTGCAGGGCGAAGCCGGTTGCCGCCGGGTCTGTATCATCGACCATGTGGAAACGATGAATACGGAATTTGCCAACCGCATGCTGAAAATCTTGGAAGAGCCGCCGTCGGGAGTCTGCTTCATCTTGATTACAGACCAGCCCGATTTACTGCTGCCGACGATCATTTCCCGCTGTGCCCGCTTCACTTTCGATCCGGTCAGCGACGAGGAGATGCGCCAGGGCCTGCGGCGCCTGAAAGGCGACGGCGGGAATTGGGAAGAAGCCATCCTCTGGGGTGGCGGCATCGTCCGGACCGTCTTGTCCTATCTCGAGGGACAGGGGACGGATAAGGCCCATTTTGCCCTGGACTTCTTGACGATTACGGCGAAACACGCCTGCCCCTATGCCAAATGGCTGGCCGTATCGGCGGCGCTGACGGATACGGAAACGACGGAGATCCTCGGCTGGATCAGCCTTTTTCTCCGCGACATGGCGGTCCTGCGCAGCGGAGCCGGCCGGGACTATATACGTTTAAAAGGATATATCCATGAAATGACAGAATTACTGCCGTATTGGACGGATGACGCCGTCTTTGGCCTGTCCCAGGTCCTCGATGAAGGCCTGGAAGCGGTGTCGCGCCACGTCAACGTCCGCCTCGTCTGGGATTATGTATGCATCCGGGCGATACGGCTCAGAGGAGGATTTTAATGATCGTTGTAGGTGTACGTTTTAAACCTGCCGGAAAGATATACTATTTCGACCCCGCCACTATCGAACTCAAACTGGATGACGGCGTCATCGTCGAAACGGCACGGGGCATGGAATTTGGCCATGTCGTCATTGCGCCGCGCAGTGTCGATTCGTCGGAGGTGGTCCAGCCGCTGAAGCCGATTATCCGCAAGGCGACGGCCAAGGATTTCCGCCAGGTAGAAAAGAATAAGGAACGGGAAAAGAAGGCCTTCGGCATCTGCCTGGCGAAGATTGCCAAGCATAAGCTGCCCATGAAGCTCATCGATGTCGACTATACCTTCGATATGGGCAAGATCATCTTTTTCTTCACGGCTGACGGCCGCATCGACTTCCGCGAACTCGTCCGCGACTTGGCGTCGGTCTTCCGCACGCGCATCGAATTGCGCCAAATCGGCTTGCGCGATGAAGCCAAGATGATCGGCGGCATCGGTTGCTGCGGCCGACCCTTGTGCTGCGCTACCTTCCTGGGCGACTTCAAACCCGTTTCCATCCGTATGGCTAAAGGTCAGGGGATGTCCCTCAATCCGACCAAGATTTCCGGAATCTGCGGCCGCCTCATGTGCTGCCTGCGCTATGAAAACCAGCTGTATACATCGGGGGAATTGAAGTGCTGCAACTGCCAGCAGAAGAACAGCGAACAGCAGAAGCCGCCGGCTGTAGGCAAACGGGTCATGACCGATGAAGGCGTCGGTACGGTCCTGCGGGTCCACATGAAAGACCATACGGTCAAAGTCCAGCTCGAATCGGGACACAATATCAACGTGCCCTGGTCGGATGTAGGGGAAACGGAACATGAACATTGAGTTAGGCCCGCACGAACGGCTGGATGACCTGGCCCTGGACGGCATGAAGGTCATCCAGCGCGATGACCAGTTCTGCTTTTCCCTGGATACGGTCCTCCTGGCCCATTTCGGTGCCGTGCCCCACGGCCCGGCCCTGGACCTGGGGACGGGCACGGCGGCTATCCCCCTCATCTTGACGGCCCGCGGCGCCAAGAAGCTGACGGCCGTAGAATTTAATCCGGTCATGGCCGATATTGCCCGCCGCAATGTGGCCATCAACGGCCGGGATGACCGCATCACCCTCGTCGAAGGCGATTACCGCCGTATCCGCGATTGGGCGGCGAGCGGTGCCTTTGCCGCTGTCTACGCCAATCCGCCGTACCGCGAAAAGAGCCGCGGCGCCTACAGTGATGTCGACGGCATCCGCCGGGCCTGCCATGAAGAGACGGCGACCCTCGGCGACGTCCTCGATGCCGTGAAGTATGCCCTGAAATATCACGGCCGTTTCCGTATGGTCCATATCACGGAACGCCTGGCCGATATCCTGGAAGCCATGCGCGCCCACGATATCGAACCGAAAGTCCTGCAGATGGTCCATGGCCGGCCTGATAAGAAGGCAAAGCTCTTCCTCATCGAGGGCATCCGCGGCGGCAGTAAGGGGCTGGATGTCCTACCGCCGCTCATCGTCCACAACCCGGACGGAAGCTACAGCGACGCCGTGAATAAGCTGTACGGGAAGCTGTAGGGGCGCCCATGTGGGGCGCCCGCTTGTGGGAATCCCATGTTCAGGATTTTGGAGGAGAAACAATGCCAGAAATTTTTCAAAAAGGGACGCTCTATCTTTGCCCGACGCCGATTGGCAATCTCGAGGACATTACGTACCGCACGGTCCGCTGTCTCCGTGAAGCCGACCTCATTGCGGCAGAAGATACGCGTCACACGAAGCAGCTGCTCATGGCGTATGATATCGACACGCCCTTGACCAGCTATCATGAACATAATAAGGCAGAAAAAGGGCCGCAGCTCATTGAAAAATTGAAAGACGGCTTGATGATCGCGCTGGTCAGCGATGCCGGTATGCCGGCTATCTGTGACCCTGGCAGCGATATGGTCCGCCTGGCTCTGGAAGCCAATCTGCCTATCGTACCTCTTCCCGGAGCCAATGCCGGTCTGACCGGCCTCATTGCGTCCGGTATGGATACGACGCGCTTTACCTTCGTCGGCTTCCTGCCGAAGACCCAGAAACACCGCCTGCCCGTCCTGGAATCGGTGAAATCGTACGAGGGTACGCTCATCTTTTATGAAGCGCCTCACCGCATCCAGCAGGTCCTCGGCGAAATGATCGAAGTCCTGGGCGACCGCCGGGCCGTCCTCTGCCGGGAACTGACCAAGCGGTACGAGCAGTACCTGCGCGGCAGTCTCAGCCAGCTGCGGGCCGACCTGGCCGCACAAGGGACCCGCGGTGAATTTGTCATCCTCGTCGAAGGGGCAGCGGCAGCTGTGGAAATGGCAGCTTCCGGCGACGTCGATTACGCGTCCCTGGTCCGGGAACTGATGGAACAGGGCGTCGATAAGAAAGAGGCTATCCGGACTGTCGCCAGACGGTGCGGCGTGCCCAAACGTAGTGTATACCAGGCTGCGCTTAGTTTATAACACCCGGCTCATTTGCCGGTATAGGAGGAAAATCCCATGTCTGAAAAAAGAAAGTATTACATTACAACACCTATTTACTATCCAAGTGCCAAACTTCACATCGGGCACACGTACTGCACGACCATTGCCGACTCGCTGGCACGGTTCCACCGCCTGCGCGGCGACGACGTCTTTTTCCTGACCGGCTCTGATGAACACGGCCAGAAAATCCAGCGTGCAGCCGAAGCAAAAGGCGTAAAACCGATTGAATACGTCGACGAAATCGTCGCCCTCTTCCAGCAGCTCTGGAAAAAACTGAACATTTCCAATGATGACTTCATCCGCACGACGGAAAAACGCCATGAAAAAGTCGTCCAGGCTTTGATGCAGAAATCCTACGACAACGGCGATATCTACAAAGGCGAATACAAGGGCTGGTACTGTACGCCGTGCGAAACGTTCTGGCCGGAGAACAAGCTGCCCGAAGGCAAACACGTCTGCCCGGACTGCGGCCGTCCTCTGGAACTCGTTTCCGAAGAAGCCTATTTCCTGAAAATGAATAAATACGCCGACCGCTGGCTGAAATTCATCGACGAAAACCCGGACTTCATCCAGCCGGAATCGCGGCGCAATGAAATGATTTCCTTCGTCAAGAGCGGCCTGGAAGACCTCTGCGTATCCCGTACGTCCTTCGATTGGGGCATCAAGGTTCCCTGGGACCCGAAACACGTCGTCTACGTCTGGTTCGACGCCCTGGTCAACTACGTCACGGCCGCCGGCTATCTCGATGACCCGGAAAAATTCAAGAAATTCTGGCCGGCTGACCTGCACCTGGTCGGCAAGGAAATCGTCCGCTTCCACAGCATCATCTGGCCGATCATGCTCATGAGCTGCGGCCTGCCTTTGCCGAAGAAAGTCTTCGGTCACGGCTGGCTCATCGTCGACGGTACCAAGATGAGTAAGTCCCTGGGCAACGTCGTCGACCCGATTCCCCTCATCGACCGCTATGGTGCCGATGCCCTCCGTTACTACCTGCTGAAGGAAATCCGTCTCGGCCAGGATGGCAACTTCTCGTTGCCGTCGTTCATCAATCGCATCAATTCTGACCTGGCCAACGACTTGGGCAACCTCTTGCAGCGCACCCTGGCTATGGTCGAAAAATACGAAGGCGGCGTCGCTGCCGGTCCGACCGTGAAAGAACCTGTCGATGACGACTTGGCAGCGTGTGCTGTGGAAACGGCCAAACGCTTTGAAACGTACATGGACGACATGAAGATCAACGACGCCATCAACGACGTCTGGGCCCTCATCCGCCGCAGCAACAAATACATCGACGAAACGACGCCGTGGGTCCTGGCCAAAGACGAAGCCAAAGCCCAGCGCCTGCAGACGGTCCTGTACAATCTCCTGGAAGCCCAGCGCATCATCGCTACCCTGGTCAGCCCCTTCATCCCGGTCAGCGCCGCTGAAATGTGGAAACAGCTCGGCTTAGGGGACTTTGCCGAAGCCAACCTCGCGTCTGCCCAGGAATGGGGACGCTATCCGGCAGATACGAAAGTCTGCAAAGGCCATGCCCTCTTCCCGCGCTACGACTTGAAGGAAGAAGTGGCTGAAGCGGAAGAAGAAAAGAAAGCTGCTCAGGCCTGCCCGGCCGCCCAGGAACCGACGAAACCGGAAATCGCCATCGATGATTTCGGCAAAGTCGACCTCCGCGTCGGCAAGATCGTAGCCTGTGAAAAAGTGCCCAAGGCCAAGAAATTGTTGAAATTACAAGTCGACCTCGGCACGGAAACGCGCCAGATCGTCAGCGGCATTTCCCTGTACTACAAGCCGGAAGACCTCATCGGCCACTGCGTCATCGTCGTCACCAACTTGAAACCGGTCAAACTCTGCGGCGTCGAATCGAAAGGCATGCTCCTGGCCGCTTCTGACGGCAATGATAACCTCCAGGTCGCTTTCGTCGACGGCATGGCACCGGGAAGCCGGGTCCGCTGATGCTCTTCGATACCCATTGCCACGTCAATGACGGTGCCTACGCAGAAGACCGTCCGGCCGTATTCGACCGGGCGGCCGCTGCCGGCGTGGGCCTCATGCTCTGCCCGGCGACGGATATGGAAACTTCAGCTCAGTGCATCGCCATGGCCAGGGAACACGATGGCCTCTATGCGGCCGTCGGTATCCATCCCGAAGAAGCGGCCAAGGCCCAGGACGGCGATGTCGAAAAGCTGCGTCAATGGATACGGGCGGAAGAAAAAGTCGTTGCCGTCGGCGAAGTCGGTCTGGATTATCACTGGCCCGAACCGGCCCGGGATATCCAGCAGGCCGTCTTCATCGACATGGTCAAGCTGGCTGTCGAACTCGACGTGCCCATCATCATCCATGACCGCGAAGCCCATGGCGATACGCTGGATATCCTGCGCCAGTACGGCAAGGGCCTTCGCGGCGTCTTCCACTGCTATTCGGGCAGCTTGGAAATGACGGACGAACTGCTGCGCATGGGCTTCTATTTCGGCTTCGACGGGCCCTTGACCTATCCGAACTCCAAGCGGGCCAAGCGCGTCGCCGCCCATCTGCCCTTGGAGCGCATGCTCATCGAAACGGACTGTCCGTACTTGACGCCCCAGGCCCATCGCGGCCAGCGAAACGAACCGGCCTACGTCCATTACGTCGCCGAAGAAATCGCCGCCCTGCGGGGCCTCGACGCCGCCGAAGTAGCGCGCGTAACCACAGAAAACGCCAAGCGGCTTTTTGCGATTCCGTAACCTGCAATACTCATAGGGGCCGTCCCAAAGGCCTTTTTGGCCCGTCAGGTACCGACCAGCGGAAGGTGCAGGACGGTTGCCAAAACGGACAGCAGAGGCTGGCGGCCCGCTTACTTATCCATAAAGGAGAACACCATGTCACGAGGAAAACGTCCAGCTATCCAGCTCACGATTACGGGGAAACTGGGGACTATGGGCTGCCATCGCGGCCACCATGTCGGAGAAACCTTCGATTATGACACGGACCGGGGAAAACTCTGTCCCATGGCCCTGCACTGCGCCTTTCCCTATGTCGACATCCTGCGCTATGGCGGCCAGCTTCCGGGCCAGCCCGAAGGCGAAGCCGAATTTTGCTGTTCCGATGCCGACGTAGCCCTGGTCTTCAAGGCAAAAGTCATAGAATGATTGATGTTTTAAGTTTGATGTTTGATGTGGTAGGCATATATTTAAACCCATCTACATCAAACATCAAACTTCTCACATCAAACTTAAAAAAATGCAAAAAATCCCTTGACAGAATCCTTTGGATTTGGTATTATAATCAAGTCTTCTGAAACAGACAGCACACATGCGGAAGTAGCTCAGTGGTAGAGCACCACCTTGCCAAGGTGGGGGTCGCGAGT